>ERZ511473.73-NODE-73-length-251289-cov-9.328694_pt1 | contig 251289 bp, 209 predicted proteins | sample MGYA00374947_ERZ511473 | MGnify/ENA primary metagenome ERZ511473 (study PRJEB26303, sample SAMN06343854) | sediment metagenome | isolation source: hot spring sediment | place: Canada: British Columbia | collected 2012-09-26 ...
ACCGAATCTGCCACGCCGACGGCCGTTCCGAATGGTTCTTCCGTGATGCGGCGAAGAACATCATCCGCCACGTCCACGCCGACGGCAGTACCGACCGGTATCGTTACGACAAGCTAAGCAATCTGACCGAACACACCCGCGCCGATCACAGCGTCATCAATTACGCCTACGACGATAAAAGTCATCTGATCAAGATCAGCGATGGCGAAGGTGGGCTGTGGAAGCGGGACTATGACCTTCGTGGAAATCTGGTCGAGGCGACCGATCCGCTGGAGAACGTTACCGAATACGCCTACAACAAATTCGGCCTTCCTACCGCGATCAAGGACGCCAACGGGAATACCAAGAAACTTGAGTACAACGCCGCGGGCCAGTTGCTGAAGTACGTTGATTGCTCCGGTAAAACCAGCAGCTGGGAATACGACGAACGCGGCCAGATGGTTCGTTTTACCGACCCAGCCGGCCACAGCACGACCTACGAGTACAAATCAGGTCAGCTAGTCCTGATCAAACATCCGGACAAGACCGAAGAACGCTTCAGCCGCGATGCAGAAGGTCGTTTGCTGGCTCATTCCGATGGCCTGGAACGCTGCACCACCTGGCGCTACACCGCAGCGGGTTTTATCGCCGAGCGCATCGACGCCGCCGAGCAAACCCTGCGTTATCGATGGGACAAGCTTGGGCGCCTCGTTTCGCTGGAAAACGAAAACGAGCGTCGCGCGCATTTTCACTACGACCCGGTCGGCAGGCTGCTCGAAGAACGTGGCTTCGACAATCGCTCGACCCGATACAGCTACGATCCTGAAACCGGACGGCTCGCTCAGACGGTTAACGGCCAGCGCACGATTGCATTGACCTTCGACCCCATGGGCCGCCTTACCGAACGCCGCGCCACCGTCGGCGAAAAGTCCCAGAGCGAAACCTTCGCCTACGACGGCAACGGCCATCTGGTCATGGCGACCAACGCCGTCAGCAAGCTCCAATGGTTTCACGACCCGGCCGGCAACCTGCTGCGCGAGCATCAGCATTACTCAAGCCTGATAGAACCGCTGGTTGCCGTCTGGCAGCACGAGTACGACCCGCTCAACAACCGCGTCGCGACCATTCGCCCGGACGGCCATCGCGTCAGTTGGCTCACCTATGGCAGCGGTCATCTGCTCGGCCTCAAGCTCGACGAACACGAACTGCTCAACTACGAGCGCGATGACCTGCATCGCGAAGTCGCCCGCCATCAAGGCAACCAACTCCTGCAAACCCAAAGCTGGGACCCGGCGGGACGCCTACAAGAACAACTACTGGGCCGAGCAGACGACAAATCCACGCTCATCAAACGCGCCTACACCTACGACGCTGCTGGCCAACTCACCGACATCAACGACAGCCGGCGCGGGGCCCTTGCTTATAAATACGATCCGGTCAGCCGCTTGCTCGACGCAACGAGCCGCCTCGGTACCGAAACCTTCGCCTTCGACCCCGCGAGCAACCTGCTCGACGACAGCGCCGCACCCGTCCGCCGGCCTTTAGATCCCGAGCCAGTACGCCACAAGCTGATCGACAACCTCCTGCGCGACTACGCAGGCGGCCACTACGAATACGACGAACGCGGCAACCTGACCGAGCGCTGGACCAATGGCCTGCGCAGCGAACTGCACTGGGACCTCTTCGATCGTCTGGTGCACTTCTGCGATCCGCGCCTTACCGTAGACTTCGGCTACGACCCCCTCGGAAGGCGCCTCTACAAACTCTCCAAAGCCCACTACCGACCACGGCCAGAAGCCGGCACCGGCTGGAACGAAAACGAACACGCCCGCAAGGCGCGCGAACTGGGCTGCGGCTTCACCCTGTACGGCTGGGACGGCGACAACCTCGCGTGGGAAAGCAGCCCACCGCCGTACGCCGGAGCTCTCGGCCGCACCGTCCACTACATCCACGAGCCCGGCACCTTTGTGCCCGTGGCCCAGGCCATTCGCCACGAAACGATTCGTCTCGTCAGCCAGCCGACGTATCAGGGCCGCTACAACTTCAAAGCAGATCCGCTCTGGAACTACAAACCGGTGGCGCTGCCGATTGACGCACTCGTTTGGTACCAATGCGACCACCTCGGCACCCCGCAGGAAATCACCGACCATAACGGCAACACCGCCTGGAGCGCCCAATACAAAGCGTGGGGCGAAGCGCATGAACACCGCTCTGAATTCGCCCAACAGACCGGCCTAACCAACCCGATCCGGTTCCAGGGCCAATACCACGACCACGAAACCGGCCTGCACTACAACCGCCATCGATACTATGATCCAAGAGTCGGGCGGTTCATCAGCAAGGATCCGATTGGCTACAACGGCGGGCTAAACCTCTACCACTACGTGCCAAACCCCACGGGTTGGATCGACCCGCTGGGACTTTCAGCTTCCTCAGATCTACCAAGAATGAAAGGTCGGAGCGTTGTCAGAGCAGGAGTAATGCTGGAAAGCGCCGGATTCTCAAAGACAAAGGATAACGGTGTGAATGAAATGTGGACTCATAAGGACGGATCCGAGGTGCGGGTCCACAAATACGGGAACCAGAACCCTTGCCCCTACAAGTCAGGTAACAACGCGCACATACACAAGGAGGACCCATCTGAAAACCAGCTTGACGATCAGGGGAGGATAACAACCGATCCAAATAAGTACCATATTGGTATTCGTAACCCTAAAGATTTACCTATCGTCCGGGGGAGGCCACACGGATTATGAGCTATGAATTCAGATTAGTATTCGCGGACTCGCTTTCAGCTCGCAATGTTCTTGAATTGGTGAAATCCAGCACGGCATACATTGGTGCGACTGGCGAATGTGTTTACTTAAAAGAACTGAGTGTGAAAAGTGAAGCAGCTTATGATGCGAGACTAACACTAGAGGAGTCCAATTCACTCTGGCTCGAAGTAGGCTTTCGATCCCCAAGCTTGTACGAATTGCTGAGAACTGCAGTTGGCAACAAACAACACAGATGCTTAGAGGATGGAGATCAGGATAATGAAGTACCGTTATATAAAGCCTTTCGCCTTAAGCATCCTCCGACAGTAGAAAAGGGGTAAAGGGGTAAAGTGGTAAAGTGGTAAAGTGGTAAAGTGGACCAGAGGAGACGGATCCCTTAAGTTTCATATAACTGGCGCGTGGGTCGTTGACGCGGACATTCACGGTGATCATGAAGCGAAGAATTGACTAGTGGGGACGGACCCTTTAGTTTATTAGCGTTAATAAAAAACGCCGATGGATATTCTCGAAAGCCTTTTTCAGGACGCAAACGAAGAGGCGGCCCGCGCCGCAAGGGATAACTACAACATTAGAAAAAATAAAAGCAAGGCGGAGAGTTGAATGGAACAAGTCCTCTTTAACTCCCAAAGTGCAAGAATGTGAAATGATTAGGTCCGCCGAAGAATTTGTAGCGCTACGAAGTAGCGAGATAAAAGCTGAGTACGACAGAGCGGCCATGGAAGAAGCTCCATGTTCCGTCTGGCGAGAAGTGATTAAGAAATATCCTGACTATCTGAGGTGGGTTGTTCACAATAAAACAATCCCATTGGAGATTCTGGAGGAGCTGTGCGCGGTCGACTCGGATAGCAGGCAGTTCGTTGCCAGAAAAAGGAAGCTATCGCTTGCTCTATTTGAAAGCCTTTCACGAGACTTAAATTCTTCGGTGCGAATTGGAATAGCGTCGAATAAAAAAACTCCCGACGCGATACTTGAGCGGCTTATTCAGGACGACAATGAGGGCGTTGCTCGTCTTGCGAAAAGAAACTACGCAACTAGGAAAAGGTTAGCAGGCTAAAGAAGGCGAGCGGGTTCGACCATGGTTAACGGAGACGTCATTAAAGGGGCGGATCGCTTTGAATCGCGAAATACCATCGAGAAAAATAAAACTCAATCGCAAAAGTGTACAAATTTGAAATGATAAGTTCCGCTGAAGAATTTGTAGCTCTGCGAGACAGTGACATAAAAGCCGAATATGACCGATCCGCCATGGAGGAAGCGCCAATTGCCGTATGGCGTGAGGTGATAGAAAAATTTCCCGATCACAGGCGATGGGTTGCGCACAATAAAACCGTGCCGGTGGAGATTCTCGAAATGCTATGTGTGTTCGATGTTAGCACCAGATGGTTCGTGGCACGTAAAAGAAAGCTCTCTGCTGCGTTGTTTGAGCGTCTCTCACAAGATGAGGATTCTGACGTCCGGGTCGCAATATGTACCAATAAAAAGACTCCGTTGGAAATCCTTGATCGACTGCGTCAGGATGTGAACGAAGACGTTGCTTGTGTGGCGACGGAGAACTACCAGCGTAGAATTGAAGAGTTTGAGAGCAAACAGGCTAGGAACAGAGGGCAAGGCACCCTTTAGTGTCATGAAGCGCATGAAATGTAGGGATACGAAAGGAGTTTGACTATGATCACAAGCGCTGAAGAGTTTAAGCAATACATCGAAAGCGAGAGCGAAGAAGAAAACGCGAAGGCGCCCATGGACCTGGCGAATACCTCACCAGCAGGGACAGATTAATTTACGGTGAAGCGTTGTAAATAAATCAGTCCCCTTATGCAGTACACAATAAAACAGTACCGCTCGAGATTATTGAAGAGTTGTGCTCAGCCGACCCTGAAAGTAAACGATTCGTAGCAAGCAAAAGAAAACTCTCGCAGAATCTGTTTGAAAGTCTGTCAGAAGATTCCGACTCAGTGGTGAGGTGCGGGATAGCCTGCAACAGAAAAACGCCCCTGGGCATTCTTGAAAAGCTTTTTCTAGATGAAGATGAGGATGTAGCTGACGCCGCACGGAGAAACTTCGCTTCAAGAAAAAAGTAATACGTGTGCAGCAGGGGCTAAGGGAACGCCCCATTTTTCAGTTCCGCGCTTGTGGATGAAAAGAGACAGGGCGCTGCCCATGGAGCTGTCGAATACCTCACCAGCAGGGACAGATTAATTTACGGTGAAGCGTTGTAAATAAATCAGTCCCCTTATGCAAGCCCCCTTATGCACAGGCGACGCCGGTGAGTATCTGGGGGATGCGATTGACTTCGTTACTCATCGTCACTCTTCGACGGCGCCGCCTTGCCGGTTTGAGGATCAGGATAATTCGGAATTTCCCCCAGCCTGCGCAGGCCGTTGAAGTGCTGCGGATCGTCCAGATAGCGAACCATGACCTCGCGCCAGGTGGGGTCGCCGAAGGTCTGGACGTGCGGCCCGCGCGTGAGTTGCAGAACGCGCGGCAGCGGCGCGGCCTGATACAGGCTGATGCCGTTGTGCAGCGGCACTTGCGTGTCGTCCAGGCTCTGGAACAGCAGCATGGGCGTGCCCTTCAGTTGTGGCATGCCGTTGATGGCGCTGTCGCCGTCCGGGATCACCCACGACAGCGGCCGTTTGATGGGCCACGTCAGCCACGACGTGCTGAGGGTATAGCGCGCGACCTCACGATAGCTTGCCGGCACCCCATCGAGCACCAACGCCTTGACCCTCGCGCGCTGCTGCGGATGCTCGGACAAGTAATGCACCGCCAGTGCCCCGCCGATGCTTTGGCCGAGGACCACCAGCGGTTTGCTCTGCACTTCAGGCGCCGCGTTCAGCCAGTCAAAGGCCGCGTCGATGTCCTGATAAACGGCCGGGAGACTAGGCTCACCTTCCGACCGACCGTAACCGCGATAATCCACCAGCAGCACTTGATAGCCCTGCTCCGGCAACCACCAACTCCCCGCGAGATGCCAGGCCATGTTGCCGCCGTTGCCATGCAGGTGCAGCACCGTGCCCTTCACCGGCACGCCGGGCTTGGCTGGCAGAAACCACGCGTTGAGTTTGGTGCCGTCGGCCGCTGTAAGGGTGACATCGCGCCAAGCGAGGTGGGCTTTGTCCGGCGTCAGCGGCAAACCGCGTTCAGGGTAGAACAGCAATTCGCTGCAACCACTGAGGGAGATGACCAGGAGCAATGTAAGAAGACGCTTCACACGATGTCCTTCAATTCACGATAGATCACGATACAAAACCGTACGAGCCGGCATGCTGGCGAAGGCCTCGGGGCCGCTGCCCAGATGGCGGCAGAACTGACGCGTTCGCCAGCAAGCCGGCTCCTACAAGTCCCAGTCAAACGAGGACGTATCAGAGGATATTCGAATAATCCGCTTCGATCCGGTCGAGGCTCAGGTGGTTGAGGAAGTTGGAGAAACACATCCACGCCGACAGCGCATTCATGTCGCGGAACTGATCGGGCAGGTACTTGGGCGGCACAACCAAACCTTCGTCTACCAACTGGCGCAACGTGCGCATATCTTCCAGGGTGGTCTTGCCGCAGAACAGCAGCGGCACCTGCTCCAGCTTGCCCTTTCTCACGGCCAACTGGATGTAGTTGTAGACCATGATGAAGCCCTTGAGGTAGGACAGATCCTTGGTGAATGGCAGCCCATTCGGCACCGAGCCCCGGAATACCCGACTGGCGTTGCCGTAGCTTTCGGACATGCCAAAGCCTTGCTCACGATAGAAGTCGAACACCTGCAGGAAGTCAGCGCCCTCCTCGGCCATGTGAATGGCGCGGGTGCGGTTGGTCAGCTTGCGCAGGCGGCTCGGGTAGGAGGCAAAACCGATGATCTCCATCAGAATCGCAAGGCCTTCCTGAGTCACTGTCGACGAGGGCGGGCCTTTGGACAGGAAGGTGCAGATCGGCTGATTCTGTCCATTGAGCGTGGTGCCGACGTGCACCAGGCCTTCGTGGACTTCCAGCGCCCGCACGTCTCGCTCGTTGAACATCGCGTCGCTGCGGATCTTGATGTAGTCCGCGCCGGCGGCAGCGTCTGCCACGATGCCATCGGATTCAAACACCCGGATTGTCTCTTCAGCCTCACCGAACGTGCGATTGAGCCGGGTTTGCAGCATCGCAACGGCGTCTTTCGCCGTCAGGATTTTCGGTTCATCCTTGAGATCGCCGCGACCGGCAATGTTGTTCAGGTAATCGGAGAGCATCATGCCGAGGTCGGACAGCGTCGGGTCGCCGGCGTGAAAAGCATCGGACGCCGCGCCGTACAGCTCCTGAGAGATCAAACCGAAGTCCGGGGTGCCGCGCGCTTCGAGCATGCGGATGACCATCCGGTACTCCTTGCACATGCGGCGCATGATCTGCCCGACCGGGTTGAACTGGCCCAGCTGCCGGGTGATGTCACGCTCGATGTTCTGGAACTCCAGCTTCACCGCGCCGGAATCAAAGCCCAGCGGGCGATTCTCGTAGTACGCGCGATCGACTTCCGGCAGCTGCTTGCCCTTGCCGTCGAGGAAGGTCTTGCGGATGTTGTCATCCCACTTCACCGCATCCAGAATGCGAATCGGCGTCTGCGCCACCACGATACGATCGGACAACGTGCGAATAGTCTGCTGGTATTCGTCCACCCGGTACCCCTTATTGAACCGTTGCGCTATTTGGTCATGCGCTGATATTGAGCTGCTTTGAGAAAGACGTCGGAATTGGCCGGGTCGTCGAGGTAGGCAAAGACCTTGTCCATGGGACTTGAGATCAGCATGCCGTCGCCCTTGACCGTATCGACCCGCTCGCCGTCGAGAAGCTTCTGCTCGACCAACTGCTGAAACCGCTCCAGGTCGAGGTCATAGACCACCAGTTCATCGGCACCGTTCTCGTTTTCCATCAGGTCGAAACCGGCGATGACGTAATTGGCGCCGTATTTGTCAGGCAGCGCAGCGGAGACGTACCAGCGACTGCCATGGCGCGACACGGTGAAGGCGTACTCGTCACGGTTCTTGCGATCGCCTTTGCGGTAGCTGACCGCTTTGTAGCGATCAGGGCCGGCGCGGCTGATTTCCAGTTCGAGCGGCTCGCCCCAGGCATTTTTGCTGCTCCAGGTGCCGAGTAATTTGGGCGGGGCGGTGTTGCTGGCCGGAATCGGGTCCTTGAACGTCACCAGGCATCCGCTCAACAGCGCGAACGACAGGGCGAGCAGTACGCGCCAGACTTTCATCAGGTTCTCCTTGAGGTATCAGCCAGCCATCGGCTTGGCAGTGCCCAGTACCAGATGCATCTGGCGAGTAAGAATAGCGAGCATTTCTTCGTCTGTGCCGGGCCGAGGCCCGTTGAGCAGCCCCTGATATTCCATCCGGCAGATGAGCCCCGTCAACACTTGGGCATCCAGTTGCGGCTGAGCCGACCCCATGACTTCGAGAAACTGGGCGCTGCCCTGCAACAGAATCTGCTGGTGGGCACTCACCAGTGGCGCCAGCCGCGGGTTGATCAGCGCTTCGAGGTGGAAGGCGTGCTCGGCAATGAGCTGGTCGCGACGTGTCAGCAGTTGATGACGTACGTACTCCATGGTCATTCGTGCGATCTCATCGGCCAGCCGGGCGCGGGCTTCGGCGCTGCCGTCATTGCGTGCGACCATCTCGCGCAGCAGCGCCTCGGTGTTGGTCCACAGCTTGGCCATGTACGCCGCGCTGCGTTCAACGTATTGCGCGAAGGCATCGGTGAGCAGGTCATCGATGTCTTTGAAGTAGTAGGTGGTGGCAGAGAGCGGCACTTGCGCTTCGGCAGCGACTGCGCGATGACGCACGGCCCGAACGCCGTCACGAATGAGGATGCGCATGGCCGCATCGAGAATCTGTTGCCGACGCTGTTCACTTCCCTGTCGACTCGCCTTGCGGCCCTGGTACTGAACACTCTGTGCGACTGCCGTGGCCAGGCCAGCGGCTCCCTTTTGAGCGATCGTGCGGTTCACAACTGGATTTCCTTTTTTCGAGTCATTCACATCACAGCAACGTCAGCTTGCGGCGGTGTCTGCGCCGACGTCATCGCGAGCAAGCTCACTCCTACAATCGGCGGAGTGCCCGTGTAGGAGTGAGCTTGCTCGCGATAGCATCTCCAAATGCAGCCGCGCACTCAACAAACAGCCAAAAAAAAGCCGCCCTGCGCAGGCGGCTTGTTTTGACGCTTAGGCTTGCGGTCGCATGTGCGGGAACAAGATGACATCACGTATGGACGGCGAGTTGGTCAGCAGCATGACCAGACGGTCGATGCCGATGCCCTCGCCCGCTGTCGGCGGCATGCCGTACTCCAGGGCCCGGACGAAGTCTGCATCGTAGTGCATGGCCTCATCGTCGCCCGCGTCCTTGTCCGCCACCTGAGCCATGAAGCGCTCGGCCTGGTCTTCCGCGTCGTTCAACTCGGAATAGGCGTTGGCGATTTCACGGCCGCCGATGAACAGCTCGAAGCGGTCGGTGACGTTCGGGTTGTCATCGTTGCGACGGGCCAGCGGCGACACTTCGAACGGGTACTGGGTGATGAAGTGCGGCTGCTCCAGCTTGTGCTCGACCAACTCTTCGAAAATCATCACCTGCAGCTTGCCCAGACCTTCGAAGCCCAGCACCTTGGCGCCGGCTTTCTTGGCGATGGCGCGGGCCTTGTCGATGTCGTTCAGGTCATCGGCGGTCAGCTCGGGGTTGTACTTGAGGATCGAGTCGAACACCGACAGACGCGCAAACGGCTCGCCGAAGTGGAACACCTTGTCGCCGTACGGCACGTCAGTGCTGCCAAGAACCAGCTGGGCCAGTTCACGGAACAGCTCTTCGGTCAGGTCCATGTTGTCTTCGTAATCAGCGTAGGCCTGGTAAAACTCGAGCATGGTGAACTCGGGGTTGTGCCGGGTCGAAACGCCTTCGTTACGGAAATTGCGGTTGATCTCGAACACTTTCTCGAACCCGCCAACCACCAGACGCTTGAGGTACAGCTCAGGCGCGATGCGCAGGAACATTTCCAGGTCCAGCGCATTGTGATGCGTCTCGAACGGCTTGGCCGCCGCGCCGCCCGGGATGGTCTGCAACATCGGCGTTTCGACTTCAAGGAAGTCGCGCTGCATCAGGAAGCTGCGGATGTGAGCGATGACTTTCGAGCGAATACGGAAGGTTTCGCGGACCTCATCGTTGACGATCAGATCGACGTAACGCTGGCGATAACGCTGTTCGGTGTCGACAAGACCGTGGTGCTTGTCGGGCAGCGGACGCAGGGATTTGGTCAGCAGGCGCACGTTTGTCATTTCGACATACAGATCGCCTTTGCCGGAGCGGGCCAAGGTGCCTTCGGCCGAAATAATATCGCCCATGTCCCAGGTTTTAACCGAGGCCAGGGTTTGTTCCGGCAGCGTCTTGCGATTGACGTAGACCTGGATGCGACCGGTCATGTCCTGAATAACCATGAACGAGCCACGGTTGAGCATGATGCGCCCGGCAACCTTGACTGGAATCGCCGCTTCAGCCAGCTCTTCCTTGGTCTTGTCCGCGTACTGTTTCTGCAGGTCGTTGCAGTAGTTTTCGCGACGGAAGTCGTTCGGGAAGGCATTGCCCTTGGCGCGCTCGGCCGCAAGTTTTTCCTTGCGCAGGGCGATCAGGCTGTTTTCTTCCTGTTGCTGGGCTTGCGGGTCGAGTTGTTGGTCGCTCATGTCTTGATTATCCATCACAGGTTCGTGGCCCTTCGTCTGGCCGGGAAGTGCGACGAAGGATCGCGGGCGGCGACGTCATGGTGACGTGCCAACCCGCAACAGTGGTGTGGCGATTACAGGCCCTGTTTGAGGCTCGCGATCAGGTATTCGTCGATGTCGCCATCGAGCACCTTGTCGCAATCGCTGCGTTCGACGCTGGTGCGCAGGTCCTTGATGCGCGAGGCATCGAGTACGTACGAGCGGATCTGGTGACCCCAGCCGATGTCCGACTTGGTGTCTTCCAGCGCTTGCGAGGCCGCATTGCGCTTCTGCACTTCCTGCTCGTACAAGCGCGCCCGCAGCATCTTCATCGCGGTGTCTTTGTTGGCGTGCTGGGAACGTTCGTTCTGGCAACTGACCACGGTGTTGGTCGGAACGTGGGTGATCCGGACCGCCGAGTCAGTGGTGTTGACGTGCTGACCACCGGCGCCGGAGGAGCGGTAGGTGTCGATACGCAGGTCCGACGGGTTGATGTCGATTTCGATGTTGTCATCGATTTCCGGCGAAACGAACACGGCCGAGAACGAGGTGTGACGGCGGTTGCCGGAGTCGAACGGGCTCTTGCGGACCAGACGATGGACACCGATTTCGGTGCGCAACCAGCCAAATGCGTACTCGCCCTTGATGTGCACCGTGGCGCCCTTGATACCGGCGACTTCACCGGCCGACAATTCCATTATGGTCGCGTCGAAGCCGCGCTTGTCGGCCCAGCGCAGGTACATGCGCAGAAGGATGTTCGCCCAGTCCTGGGCTTCGGTGCCGCCGGAGCCGGCCTGGATGTCCAGGTAAGCGTTGTTCTGGTCCATCTCGCCGCTGAACATGCGACGGAATTCCAGTTTTTCCAGGGCCTCGCGCAGGCGCTCGACTTCAGCGGCGACGTCGTCGACGGCGGCCTGGTCTTCTTCTTCGGCGGACATCAGCAACAGGTCCTTGGCATCCACCAGGCCGGTGCTCATTTCGTCGAGGGTATCGACGATCTGCGCCAGCAGCGAACGCTCGCGGCCCAGTTCCTGGGCGTACGACGGGTTGTTCCAGACGTTTGGATCTTCGAGCTCGCGGTTAACTTCGGTCAGACGATCATGTTTGTGATCGTAGTCAAAGATACCCCCGAATGGTTTCGGAGCGCTCGGACAGGTCCTTGATGCTGTTTAGGATCGGGTTGATTTCCATGGTGGGCAGCACTCGCAGGCGATTTTCACAAAGCCGGCGAGTATAACGCAGGCAAACCCGGGATGGCAGTCCGTTGGGCAGGGGTGCGCCGCGTTCGTTGTTGTTGCCAAGGACCCGACCCGGTTACGGCCAGAGCGCGCAGGAATGCAAATCCTCGCCCTACCCCACCGCCACCTGATTGCGGCCATTGTGTTTGGCCGCATACAACCCCTGATCCGCGCTCTGGATCAGTTGGCGACTGTGGCTGCCCACTTGCGGCACCACAGTGGCCAGACCGATGCTGACGGTCAGGCTCGAGCCCTGGCTCGGGGCGACGTGGGGGATGTTCATGCCGGCGATGGTCTGGCGCAGTTTTTCCGCCAGCAGGCGTGCGCCGCCCGGTGAGGTGCTGGGCAGTACCAGCGCAAATTCTTCGCCACCGTAACGCGCCGGCAGGTCGGAGGGACGGCTGGAGTTGGCGCGGATCGCTTTGGCGACCTGACGCAACGCCTCGTCACCTTCGAGATGGCCGAAGGCGTCGTTGTAGGCCTTGAAGTAATCCACGTCGATCATCAACAGCGAGATCTGCGTCTGCTCCCGGGTGGAACGGCGCCATTCCAGCTCCAGGTACTCGTCGAAGTGGCGTCGGTTGGACAGGCCGGTCAAGCCATCCGAGTTCATCAGGCGCTGCAGCACCAGGTTGGTGTCGAGCAGCTGTTGCTGGCTAACGCGCAACGCACGATAGGCTTCGTCGCGCTGCAGCAGGGTCATATAGGAGCGCGAGTGGTAGCGAATGCGCGCGACCAGTTCAATGTTGTCCGGCAGTTTGACCAGGTAATCATTGGCCCCGGCGGCAAAGGCGGCACTCTTGATCATCGGGTCTTCTTTGGTCGAAAGCACGATGATCGGGATGTCACGGGTCTTCGGATTGGCGCGGTACTCGCGCACCAGGGTCAGGCCGTCCAGGCCGGGCATGACCAAATCCTGAAGGATGACAGTGGGCTTGATCAGGATCGCCTGTGCAATTGCCTGATGCGGATCGGCGCAGAAATGGAAGTCGATGTTGTCCTCGTGCGCCAGCCCGCGTCGGACGGCCTCGCCGATCATGGCTTGATCGTCGACCAGCAGTACCATCGCAGCGTTTTCATCCGTGGCGTTCAGATCGTCCAGTTGCAAATCATGCATGCGGGGTCTCCTGGTCACAGGCGGGCTGTGAAATCACCTGGAAATTCATTGGGTGAATACCTCCTTCAAGCGAGGTGCGATCGAGTCCAGTGAGCGAATTTCCATGGCGGCGTCAATCGCCGCAGCCGCTTTAGGCATGCCGTACACCGCACAGCTTTCCTGATTCTGGGCGATGGTCAGAAAGCCCCGCTGACGCATCAGCTTGAGTCCCTGCGCACCATCACGGCCCATGCCGGTCAACAAAACACCCACTGCGTCACCATTCCAATAGCTGGCCACACTTTCGAAAAACACGTCGATGGAGGGCCTGTAAATTTCGTTAACCGGCTCTGCGGTGTACGCCAGTGTGCCGTTCCTGAGCAGACGAATATGGTGGTTGGTGCCTGCCAGCAGCACCGTGCCCACTTGCGGCGGCTCGCCATCGCGCGCCAGCCTGACCTCAAGCCCCGAAGAGCCGCTCAGCCATTGCGCCATCCCTTCGGCGAATACCTGATCCACGTGCTGCACGAGCACGATCGCGGCCGGAAAATCCCTCGGCAGCGCCTTGAGCAGGATTTCCAGCGCGGCGGGCCCGCCGGCCGATGATCCGATTGCGATCAACCGCTGACGCTGTGCCGACTCGCGCACCGGTGGCGGCGCGGGGCGGACCCGCGTGTCCCGCTCGCCAATGAGCCAGCCTATATTAAGTATCTTGCGCAACAAAGGCGCGGCTGCATCCTTGGGATTGCCGGCCCCCAGCGCGGGCGTGTCGACCACGTCCAGCGCGCCATGACCCATGGCTTCGAACACCCGATTCACATTCTGCTCGCGATCCACGGTGACGATGACGATGGCACACGGGGTCGCCGCCATAATACGTCGAGTCGCCTCCACGCCGTCCATCACCGGCATGATCAGGTCCATCAATATCAGATCGGGCTTTAGCTGGGCGCAACGCTCGACGGCCTCGGCGCCGTTGCTGGCCACCCAGACGATCTGGTGCGCCGGCTCGAAGGCCAGCGCGCGGCGCAACGCCTCTACCGCCATGGCCATGTCGTTGACGATGGCAATCTTCATCCCTGCGCATCTCCTATCAACTCAACGACCGCATCAAGCAGCGCATCGTCATGGAAACTGGCCTTGGCCAGATAATAATCGGCGCCGGCGTCCAGTCCGCGACGGCGATCTTCTTCACGGTCCTTGTACGACACCACCATCACCGGCAGCGATTGCAGACGGCTGTCGCGACGCACCAGCGTCACCAGTTCGATGCCGTCCATGCGCGGCATGTCGATGTCGGTGATGAGCAAATCGAAATCCTCGCCGCGCAGGGCGTTCCAGCCGTCCATGCCGTCCACGGCCACCGCCACTTCATAGCCACGGCTGAGCAACAATTTGCGTTCCAGTTCGCGCACGGTCAGTGAGTCATCGACCACCAGCACACGCTTGCGCACCCGGGTGTCAGCCTGACGACTGCGGCGATCAATGCGTTCCAGGCGCCCGGTGTTGAGGAGTTTCTCCACCGAACGCAGCATGTCCTCAACGTCGATGATCAACACCGCTGAGCCGTCGTCGAGCAAAGCGCCGGCGGAGATGTCCTGCACCTTGCCCAGACGCGGATCCAGCGGCAGAACCACCAGCGTGCGTTCGCCGATGAAGCGTTCCACAGCGACTCCATACACCGCATCGCGCTCGCGAATCACCACCACTTTAAGCACGTCTTCACTGTGCTGGCTGGCCGGACGGTTGAGGAGCTGAGTGGCGGCCACCAGCCCGACGTGACGCTCTTCATGCCAGAAATGCTGACGCCCTTCCAGCTGCACGATTTCGTCGGCGCGCACGTCACGCATGCGCTCAATGTGCGCCAGCGGAAAGGCATACGCTTCGCCGCCGACGTCCACCACCAGACTGCGCACCACCGACAAGGTCAGCGGCACCTCGAGATGGAAACGGCTGCCCTTCCCCGCGCGCTGGTCCAGTTCGACGCCGCCACGCAGCTGCCGAACCATATGCTGGACCGCGTCCAGGCCGACGCCTCGGCCGGACACTTCAGTGACCTTGTCACGCATGCTGAAGCCGGGCAGGAACAGGAAGCTCAGCAGCTCTTCCTCGCTCAACTGCGCAGCGGTTTCCGCAGGCGAAAGTTTGCGCTCGACGATGTTCAGGCGCAGGCGTTCGAGATCGACACCGGCGCCGTCGTCGATCAGCTCGACCACCAGCAGCCCGGCCTGGTGCGAGGCCTTCAGCTTAATCAGCCCCTCGGCTGGCTTACCGATGGCGACGCGCTGCTCGGGCAGCTCGATTCCATGGTCGACGGCGTTGCGCAGCAAATGGGTCAGCGGCGCTTCGAGCTTTTCCAGGACATCGCGATCGACCTGGGTTTTCTCGCCGTCGATTTCCAGGCGAACCTGCTTGCCCAGCGAGCGGCCCAGATCCCGGACCATGCGCGCCTGCCCCACCAGCACATCGGCAAACGGGCGCATGCGGCAGGCCAGCGCGGTGTCGTACAGCAGTTGCGCGCGCTGGGAGGACTGCCAGCCGAACTCGTCGAGGTCAGCCGTCTGCTGAATCAACAAGTGCTGCGCTTCGCCGAGCAGACGCCGCGCTTCGTCCAGCGCCTTTTGCGCGTCGGGATCGGTGTTGGCGCCGAGCAAGGCTTCAAGACTGTCCAGCGCTCGGGTTGCGCCGGTCTGGGTGCGTTTGACCCGCTGCATTGCGGCCAGGTACGGCTTGAGCCGTTGAGTCTCGACCAGTGACTTGCTCGACAGGTCCAGCAGGTTGTTCAAGCGTTCGGCGGTGACGCGCAGGACCCGTTCGCCGGTCTCGACCACACGTCGCTCACCGGGGCCATCTGCTTTAAGCGCCGGATCGGGAACGGGTTCGACGATGGCGGCAGCCAGTTCTTCGGCCGCCGAATCCTGCGCCGACTGCAGCGAGGTGACCAGCGACTGCGCGTTGGCAAGCAAGATGTCTTCAAGGGAAGGCAGCGCGGTGGGCACCAGCATGGCTTTCATGGCCGGATCGTCGCTGACCATGTTGTTCATCAGCGCCACATAGCCGTCCACATCCGCCTGCGGCACGCTGGCGCCAGGCGTGGCGATGCGCATCAGCAAATCGGTGCCCATCAGCAGGGCATCGATGTGCTCGGGCAGCAGGTGCAATCGCCCTTCCTGGGCACTGACCAGGCAATCTTCCATGACGTGGGAAACACTGACGCCGGCGTTGACCCCGACAATGCGCGCCGCGCCTTTCAGCGAATGGGCCGCGCGCATGCACGCTTCCAGCTGATCGGCCTGGGTCGGGTTGCGCTCAAGGGCCAACAGGCCCGCGCTCAGCACCTGGGTCTGCGCTTCCGCCTCAAGGGTAAAGAGTTCGAACAGCGACGCGTCGCGCATTTGATCGGGCGTCATGTCAGGCTCCGGTTTACGGCCGACAACAGCTGGTCTTCATCAAGCAGGCGCAGGCTGCGGTTTTTCCATTGCACGACGCCTCGGGTGAAGCGCGCGTTGCTGTTCTGCGCCGACGCCGAGGCGGTATCCAGCAGGCGCGCTTCGATGGCATGAATGCCGTCGACCTCGTCCACAGGCACCACCACCGGACCGCCGTCTGCCGAAACGATCAGCATGCGCGGCAATGTTCGTGCATCACCGACCGGCGCGACTGAAGGGTCCAGCCCGAGCAGTTCAACGAACGACAGGCACGCCACCAGGGCGCCACGGACATTGGCAACGCCCAGCAAGGCGCGGGAGCGCTGGTGCGGAAGCGAATGAATGGCTTGCACCGGCGACACCTCCACCAGACAACGGGTCGGCAGGCCGAGCCACTCTTCGCCCAGACGAAACACCACGGTCGAGCGGGTTTCGACTTCGACGGCGAGGGCATCGCTGTGCATCGACACACGCTGCTCCTGCGCCAGCGAGTAACGGTCGAGCAAGCGCGTTGCTGCGGCAGAGTACACCGAGCAGTTGCGGCAATGAATATGATCGGCAAGCAGCGGGCAGGACCGGTCGCCATGGATGCCGATGCGGTTCCAGCAGTCGTCGATCGCCTCGGCGTCGTCGCTGACCAGTTCTGTGTGTACGCGACTCATCCACTGCGTCCTTCTTTAGTGACACTCCGTGCCGCGCGCTCCTGCAGCCGCCGGGCCCCTGCGCTGTCGCCCTGGGCGGCAAGCAGCGCGGCCAGTTGCGCGAGGGTTTCCGGATGCTGCGGCTGCAAATACAACGCCTTGCGATAAAACCCTTGTGCCGCACTCGCCTCCCCCGCCACTTCGCTGAGCAGGCCCAGCCAGTAAAAAACCGGCGCAACGGGTTCAAAGCGCTTGAGGTACTGCTCGCCTGCGGCCTTCGCCTCGGCACTGCGGCCTTCGTTGGCAAGGGCCGCGATGCTGCGCAGCAACTCGGCAGCTTCGCCATTGCCAGCACCAGGCGCTACCACCGCCTTGATGTCCGGCCTGAGCGCAGCCCTGCGCTCCTCAGTCAGCGCAGGATCACCCAACAACCTTGGCGCGAAGGGCTGCGGTTTATGAGTGACGCGCGACTGGGCCGAGGTTGAGTGAGCAGACGTTGAATGAGGAGAAAATGAATGGTTTCGCGACAGCGGCAAGGCTGGGGCAGTCAGGCCGCTGTGGGGTTCGGAAACGGCCTCGTCACGCCGACGAAAAGCAAACGATTGGGCAATGCCGATCGACTCCATGCCCATGCGCCCGAGCAGGCTGCCCTCGGCGGGGCCGATAAACAGCACGCCGTCGTCGCGGGTCATGCGTTTGAGCGCCTCGAAGCCCTGACGCTGGGTGTCGACGTCAAAGTAGATCAGCAGGTTGCGGCAGAACACGAAATCGTAGGCCGACTGTGCCACTGGCATAGCGGGATCAAGCAGGTTGCCGGACTGGAAGCGCACCTGATCACGCACTCGCTCTTCCAGGCGATAACCGTCGTCCGCCGCATTGAAAAAACGCTCACGGAAACCCAGCTGATCGCCGCGAAACGAGTTCTTGCCATACACGCCCTGGCGCGCGCGCTGGATTGAAAGCGGGCTGATGTCCACCGCTTCGACGCTGAACTGGGGGCCTCGCAAACCTGCGTCGAACAACGCCATGGCGATGGAGTACGGCTCCTCGCCGGTGGAGCACGGCAGGCTCAGAATCCGCAACGGACGCACACCGTTAAGCTGAGCCAGCCGGGCATTGGCCAGCTTGCCGAGGGTGGCGAAGGATTCCGGATAACGAAAAAACCACGTTTCGGGGACGATCACCGCTTCGATCAGCGCCTGTTGCTCATCCGCCGAAACCAGCAGGGTCTGCCAGTAATCGTCGTGATCCCGCGCCTTGGACAGCGTGCAGCGCTGACGCACGGCGCGCTCGATGATCGCCTCACCCACCGAGGCGACGTCCAGCCCGATGCGGTCCTTTAGAAAAGCGAAGAAACGCGCATCGCTGCTCATGGCGCGACCTCGAAGGCATCAAGGCTCATGGGTTGCTCGGGAAACAACAGTTCGCGCACGGCGTCGCTGAGCAAGTCCTCCACGCGGATCCATTGCAGCAGGCCGTGTTCGTCCTCGCGCACCGGGCCCAGATACGGCGCCTGTGCGTTGTCCAGGCCGTAGGCTTTAAATTCATGGGGTGAGCAGCGCAGCGTGTCGGTCGCCTGTTCGAGGATCAAACCCAGCTCACGCGGCGGACGGTCGCCGCCGAGGCGATAGTGCACCAGCACCAGCCGCGTGCTGGTGCGCAGTTGAGAAGGATGGCCGAAGGTCAGCGCGCTGAGGTCGATGACCGGCACGATCGCGCCGCGGTGGGCAAATACACCCGCGACCCAGTGCGGCGCATGCGCGATGGGTTTGAGCATCAACCGTGGCAGGACTTCAGCGACTTCAGTCGCTTGCAGCGCATAGCGTTCCGCGCCGATGCGGAACAGCAGAAACAGCTTGTTCTTCGGCAACACCGCAGCGCTGCGCCTGGCTGAATGCTCGATCATGGGCCTGACTCAGACCTTGAAACGCGAAACGCCGCTACGCAGCCCCACCGCCACCTGGCTCAGCTCATCGATGGCGAAGCTGGCCTGACGCAGGGATTCCACGGTCTGGCTGCTGGCATCACCCAACTGCACCAGCGCCTGGTTGATCTGTTCGGCGCCAGTGGCCTGGGCCTGCATGCCTTCGTTGACCATCAAGACACGCGGCGCGAGGGCCTGCACCTGATGGATGATCTGGGAAAGCTGCTCGCCGACCTGGGTCACTTCGTACATGCCGCGACGCACTTCTTCGGAGAATTTGTCCATGCCCATGACGCCTGCCGACACCGCCGACTGGATCTCCCGAACCATCTGCTCGATGTCATAGGTGGCCACAGCGGTCTGGTCGGCCAGACGGCGGACCTCGGTCGCCACCACGGCGAAACCACGGCCGTATTCGCCGGCCTTTTCGGCTTCGATGGCGGCGTTGAGCGACAGCAGGTTGGTCTGGTCGGCGACTTTGACGATGGTCACCACGACCTGATTGATGTTGCCGGCCTTCTCGTTGAGGATCGCCAGCTTGGAGTTGACCAGATCGGCCGCGCCCATGACCGAGTGCATGGTTTCTTCCATGCGCGCCAGGCCCTGCTGACCGGAGCCCGCCAGGACCGAAGCCTGATCCGCCGCCGAGGTCACTTCCGTCATGGTGCGCACCAGATCCCGGGACGTCGCGGCAATCTCGCGGGAAGTGGCGCCAATTTCCGTTGTCGTCGCGGCGGTTTCGGTGGCCGTGGCCTGTTGCTGCTTGGAAGTGGCGGCAATCTCGGTGACCGAGGTGGTCACCTGAATCGACGAGCGCTGGGCTTGGGACACCAGGGCGGCCAGTTCGGCGACCATGTCGTTGAAGCCGGTCTGGACCGATCCGAACTCATCGTTGCGGTCCAGGTTCAGACGCGTGCTCAGGTCTCCGGTGCGCATGGTGTCGAGGATCTGCACGATGCGGTTCATCGGTGCAAGAATTGCGCGCATCAGCAACAGGCCGCACGCAGCCGCCGCCAGCAGGGCAATGATCAGCGAGATGCCAAGGGTGATTTTGGCGCTGGAGACGGCGGCCTGAATGGCGTCGGAGGCCTTGTCGGCGACCACCTTGTTCTTGGCGCCCAGTGCGTTGAGCTCTTTGCGACCTTCAAACCATGCGGGCGTAAGTTGCTCGGCGAACATCCGTTGGGACAGCGCATAGTTGTCGCCCTGATAGGCCGCGAGCACGCCGTTGAGCACGAGCTGGTAGCGCTCGCGCAATTGCAGAAATTGGGCGAAGTCATTGCGATCGGATTCGTCGAAGATGCTTTTCTGATAATTGGCGATCTGCGCCTGGAGGCGGTCTTCGAAGTCTTTGTACTGATCTTCTTCAGCGCTGGTGAGGTCGCGACCGGCGCCTTCACTCAGTAAATGCTGAGTGGCTACGTAGCTTTCAACCCAGGCACCGCGCACGGTGCTGCTGTAAAACACGCCGGGGAGCGCGTCCAGGCGTACCGCATCGCCGCTGTTCTCGATCACCAACAGGCGATTGAATGCCGCAACCACCATCAACAGCATGATGGCGATGATGACAGCGAAGCTCGCCAAAATCCGTTGACGCAACGTCCAGTTCTTCACAGTCAGCCCTCAAGGGTTCAACGCCGGCATGACCGGGTTCAAGAAGCGGACCGACAGACGGTCCAAAGCGAGCGGGAGTATAGCCCAGTGCCTTACCAATATTCGGAGTGTTTCTGACGGGAAAAACGCCATAACACACAGCCAGATCGGAATTGTCTTACACGCTATCGGCTTGATGTGGCGTTGCTTGATGGTACGGATGCGTTGAAGGCGGATGTCTGGAATGGGGCTTGTTGATCAGGGCAGAAGAATGCGGATCAGGCCCAACGAGTGTTGGGCCTGATCCGGCAGCGTCGCGGGTTTCAGGTTTCTTGTTATGGATCGCGGACAAGCCCTCTGGTTTACGGCTGCGCCTGACGCACCTGTTGCTCAAGCTCGGTCTTCAGCGCCGGGTCGAGCTTCAGTTGCTTGGCCAGTTCGTCCAGATAAGCGCGCTCCATGAAGTGTTCTTCGTCGACCATCATCACGCTGGCCAGGTACATCTCGGCGGCGATTTCCGGGGTTTGCGCCGCGCGGGCGACATCGACAGGATCCAGCGGTTTGTTCAGCTCGGCGTGCAGCCACTGCTGCAGTTCGTTGTCGCCGGTGATCCGGGTGAATTCGCCTTCGATGAGTTCGCGTTCACGCGCGTCGACGTGGCCGTCGGCCTTGGCTGCTGCCACCAGGGCCCGCAGGATGGCCTCGCTGTGCTGTTCGACCTGGGCCGGGGGCACGCGGTCCACAGTCTGCGGCTCAGCCGGTTGCGCCACACCCTGACTCGCCTGCCAGTTGCCATAGGCCTTGTACGCCAGCACGCCCAAGGCTGCGAGCCCGCCATAGGTCAGCGCCTTGCCGCCCATTTTGCGTGCGCCTTTGTTGCCCATCAGCAAGCCCATCGCGCCCGCCGCAAGCGCACCGCCGCCAGCACCGGAAAGCAGCCCGCCAAGGCTGCCGCCAAGCTGGCCTCCCAAGCCGCTGCCACCAACCTTGCCAAGCAGATCGCCGAGCCCGCCCTGCCCGTTTTGCCCGCTTTTGCCGCTCTTTTCGTGAGCGCCGGCCTTGTTTTGCAGCAGGTCCTGACCGGATTTCAACAATTGATCAAGCAAACCGCGCGTGTTCATGACTTCACCTTCAGAAATGGGGACAGACGATTCGACCCGCAGGTTAAGGCGAAGGCACCAGCAGCCGTTGGGCAGGTTTGCATCTGAATGTTGCGGCGATGGGTTGTCCTGAGGGCCGGATGACGACAGGTTTTCACTCCCCCGTCTCCGCCTCCACGAATGGGCTCGGTATTTGCTGCGTCAAGTTTGTCGAGGATCGAACTGGGCACTACGCTCTGCATCACCGATCTCTGCCCACACAACCACCATAAGGCAAACCCAACATGTCCGTGCACAAGACCGCGATTCTGAGCGCCGTGATCACCGCACTATTCACCAGCGGCGCGGTGCAGGCCGCTGAAGCACTCACGGCGGTGGGCGATGGCGAGGGGCAGCTGGATATCGTGGCGTGGCCGGGCTACATCGAGCGCGGCGAAAGCGACAAGGCTTACGACTGGGTAACCGGCTTCGAGCAGGAAACCGGCTGCAAGGTCAACGTCAAGACCGCCGCAACGTCCGACGAAATGGTCAGCCTGATGACCAAGGGCGGCTATGACCTGGTCACCGCATCGGGCGACGCGTCGCTGCGTCTGATCGCCGGCAAGCGCGTGCAGCCCATCGAGCCCACGTTGATCCCGAACTGGAAAACCCTCGACCCACGCTTGAAAGATGGCCCTTGGTACACGGTTGAAAACAAAACTTACGGTACGCCGTATCAGTGGGGCCCGAACGTGCTGATGTACAACACCAACGTATTCAAGACGCCGCCAGTGAGCTGGAGCGTGGTGTTCGAGCCGCAGGATTTTCCCGACGGCAAACCGAACAAGGGTCGGGTCCAGGCCTATGACGGACCGATCTACATCGCCGACGCCGCGCTGTATTTGAAGACCGCCAAGCCAGAGCTGGACATCGTCGACCCCTACCAGCTCACCGAGACCCAGTACAAGGCCGTGCTCGACCTGCTCCGCGCCCAGCAGCCGCTGGTTCATCGCTACTGGCATGACGCGACAGTGCAGATGAGTGACGTGAAAAACGAAGGCGTGGCAGCGTCCAGTTCGTGGGGCTACATGGTCAACGGGCTGGTCGCCGACAAACAACCCGTCGCCTCGACCATCCCTCAGGAAGGCGCCACCGGTTGGGCCGATACCACGATGTTGCACGCCGAGGCCAAACACCCGAACTGTGCCTACAAATGGATGAACTGGTCGCTGCAACCGAAGGTTCAGGGCGACGTCGCCGCCTGGTTCGGCTCTCTGCCGGTGGTGCCTGAAGCGTGCAAGGGTAACGAACTGCTCGGCGCCGAGGGCTGCGAAACCAACGGGTTTGATCTGTTCGAGAAGATCGCCTTCTGGAAAACACCCCAGGCCGAGGGCGGGAAGTACGTGCCGTACAGCCGCTGGACCCAGGATTACATTGCGATCATGGGTGGGCGTTAGACGCCTGCATCGCCCGCTCCGTGTAGGAGTGAGCTTGCTCGCGACAGCGCTGTTACAGCTTGGTCTTAGGTGACTGCCAGGACGCAATCGCGAGCAAGCTCACTCCTACAAAGACCGTGTTCATTCAGACGCATCCAGCCCGGTTGCTGTGACGGCAGCAGCTGTCAGTCGACTTGATTTCGGGAATTAACCACCATGACCCACGCCGTCCAGTTATCCCAGGTTTCGCGGCTGTTCGGCGAGGTGAAAGCCGTGGACCGGGTGTCCATCGACATCGAGGACGGCGAGTTCTTCTCCATGCTCGGCCCCTCGGGTTCCGGCAAGACCACCTGCCTGCGCCTGATCGCAGGCTTCGAGCAACCCAGCGCCGGCTCGATCCGCATTCATGGTCAGGAAGCCGCCGGACTGCCGCCGTATCAGCGTGACGTCAATACGGTGTTCCAGGACTACGCGCTGTTCCCGCACATGAACGTGCAGGACAACGTCGCCTACGGGCTGAAAGTCAAAGGCGTCGGCAAGGCCGAACGGATCAAGCGGGCCGACGAGGCCCTGAGCATGGTCGCCCTCGAGGGCTACGGCGCGCGCAAACCCGTGCAACTGTCCGGCGGCCAGCGCCAGCGGGTTGCACTGGCGCGGGCATTGGTCAATCGGCCCCGCGTGCTGCTGCTCGACGAACCCCTCGGCGCCCTCGACCTGAAGCTGCGCGAGCAGATGCAGAGCGAACTTAAGAAACTGCAGCGCCAGTTGGGCATCACCTTCATCTTCGTCACCCACGACCAGACCGAAGCGCTGTCAATGTCGGACCGGGTGGCGGTGTTCAACAATGGCCGCATTGAGCAGGTCGATACGCCACGCAATCTGTACATGAAACCGGCGACGACCTTCGTGGCCGAATTCGTGGGCACCTCCAACGTGGTGCGCGGCGAACTGGCGCACGCGTTGAGCGGCAACCCGGACACTTTCTCGATTCGACCCGAGCACATTCGTTTCGCCGAGGGCGTCGGGGCGAGCCACGAAGTTCAGGTCAGCGGCGTGCTGCACGACATTCAATACCAGGGCAGCGCCACCCGTTACGAGGTCAAACTGGACAACGGTCAGACGCTCACGGTCAGCCAGGCCAACGATCAGTGGCTGGACACCGGCGCGTGCTATCAACCGGGGCAACGCCTGACGGCATGCTGGGCGCGGGAAGCGATGATTGTGTTGCAGGACGCGCCGGCTGAGGCGCATTGAGATGGGTCAGACGCTCAATGCCTCGGCACCGACGCAACGGCAATCGCCACGTCGGCGCTTTTCCAACCTGCTGTATCGACGCCCGAACCTGTACCTGTCACTGCTGCTGATCCCGCCGCTGCTGTGGTTCGGCGCGATTTACCTCGGCTCGCTGCTGGGCCTGTTGTGGCAGGGTTTCTATGCCTTCGACGACTTCAGCATGACCGTGACGCCGGACCTGACCCTGGCGAACTTCGGCGCGCTGTTCAACCCGCCAAACTTCGACGTCATCCGCCGCACCCTGACCATGGCGGTCGCGGTGTCCATCGCCAGCGCCATCGTCGCCTTCCCCATCGCGTATTACATGGCGCGCTACACCACCGGCAAAACCAAGGCGTTCTTTTACATCGCGGTGATGATGCCGATGTGGGCCAGTTACATCGTCAAGGCCTACGCATGGACGCTGCTGCTGGCCAAGGGCGGAGTCGCGCAATGGTTCGTGCAGCATCTTGGGCTGGCGCCGGTGTTGCAGTGGCTGTTGAGCGTGCCCGGCGTTGGCGGCAGCACGTTGTCGACCTCGCACTTGGGGCGTTTCATGGTGTTCGTCTACATTTGGCTGCCGTTCATGATCCTGCCGATTCAGGCCTCCCTCGAGCGCTTGCCGCCCTCTTTGCTGCACGCCTCCGCCGACCTCGGCGCCACGCCCCGGCAGACGTTCATGCAAGTGATTCTGCCGCTGTCGGTGCCGGGCATTGCGGCGGGCTCGATCTTCACGTTTTCGCTGACGCTGGGGGATTTCATCGTGCCGCAACTGATCGGCCCGCCGGGCTACTTCATCGGCAGCATGGTCTACGCCCAGCAAGGCGCCATCGGCAACATGCCCATGGCGGCGGCATTCACGCTGGTGCCGATCGTGCTGATCGCGATTTACCTGGCCATCGTCAAGCGTCTGGGGGCTTTCGATGCACTCTGAAAAAGCGTCGTGGGGCCTGAAGATCGCCGCCTGGGGCGGGCTGGTGTTTCTGCACTTTCCGATCCTGATCATCTTCGTCTACGCCTTCAACACCGAAGACGCCGCTTTCAGCTTCCCGCCGAAAGGCTTCACCCTGAAGTGGATCGGCGTGGCATTCGCGCGGCCTGACGTGCTGGAGTCGATCACGCTGTCGCTGCAAATCGCCTGCGTTGCCACGCTGATTGCACTGGTGCTGGGCACGCTGGCCTCGGCGGCGCTGTACAGGCGGGACTTCTTCGGCAAGGACGGCATTTCGCTGATGCTGATTCTGCCCATCGCCCTGCCCGGCATCATCACCGGACTGGCCTTGTTGTCGGCGTTCAAGACCCTGGGGATCGAGCCGGGGATGTTCACCATCATCGTCGGCCACGCGACCTTTTGCGTGGTGATCGTCTACAACAACGTCATCGCCCGCCTGCGCCGCACCTCCCACAGCCTGATCGAAGCCTCGATGGACCTCGGGGCCGATGGCTGGCAGACCTTCCGCTACATCATCATGCCCAATCTGGGCTCGGCGCTGCTCGCCGGCGGCATGCTGGCGTTTGCCCTGTCGTTCGACGAAATCATCGTCACCACCTTCACCGCCGGGCACGAACGCACCCTGCCCATCTGGCTGCTCAACCAACTCAGCCGCCCACGGGACGTGCCGGTGACCAATGTCGTCGCGATGCTCGTGATGATGGTGACCCTGCTGCCGATACTCGGCGCGTACTACCTGACGCGGGGTGGGGAAAGCGTGGCGGGGAGTGGGGGGAAGTAAAGGCATCGAATGGTTTCAGAACGCGGAGCTTTAACGCGTCCCCTTTTCCTACAGCCTGTCCCTAGGCTCAGACTTGTCAGTATCATATTTTGATACCATGAATAATCGACAAGCCGGCACCCTGAAAATCGTGTTTTCCAAACCCGTCCCTAGCAACCTGGAGTGGAGTCGACTGGAGCCGCTTTTCACTGCTCTGGGTGCAAGAACCATAGAAGGTAATGGCTCAAGGTTCAGATTCGAGCTCAATGGCGTTGTGGCAACCTTCCACCGCCCGCATCCGGATAAGGAGGCGAAACCCTACCAGGTTCGAGACGCGCGAGTGTTCCTTGAGCACGCAGGAGTTAACCCATGAATATCATGAATTACAAAGGCTACTCAGCCCGAATCAACTACAGCGATGAAGACGGCCTGTTCGTAGGTCATGTAGCGGGGATCAAAGACGTGATTGGCTTTCACGGCCAGTCGGTACCGGAGCTTCGCGCAGCGTTCGAGGAGGCGGTAGACGATTATCTGGACGTCTGCAGACGGTTAGGGCGCGAACCTCAAAAAACCTATTCCGGGAAACTGAGCCTTAGGCTGGAACCTGAGCTGCACGCGAGCGTTGCCTCACAAGCTGAGTTGGCGTACAAAAGCATCAACCAATGGGTCAGTGACCTGCTACGCCAGGCCATCTGACCCTATATCTATCGGCGAGGAGCCAATACAGGCGCCCCGATCCTGCGCCTCAATCGCGCAGATCCGACTCATGAATCGGCTGGTCGCGGTGCGTTGCGCGCTGGTACTGCGCGGGCCATGTGGCCTGGCGTCCGCCGAGGGCCTCGTCTGCTTGCAGCGGCCAGTACGGATCGCGCAGCAGTTCACGGGCGAGGAAAATCAGGTCCGCCTGGCCAGTACGCAGGATGGTGTCGGCCTGGGTGGGCTCGGTGATCATGCCTACGGTGCCAGCGGCAATGCCGGACTCGTTGCGTACGCGAGCGGCAAACTCGGTTTGATAACCCGGGCCCACCGGGATCTCGGCTTTCGCCGCAGTGCCGCCGGAAGACACGTCAACAAGGTCGACGTCCAGCTCTTTCAAGCGCTTGGCCAGTTCAACGGTTTCATCCACGTTCCAGCCACCTTCCACCCAGTCTGTGGCCGATACACGGACAAACAATGGCAGGTCTGCGGGCCAGGCTTCGCGCACCGCTTTGGTGATTTCAAGGGTCAGACGAATGCGGTTTTCGAACGAGCCACCGTATTGATCCTGACGCTGGTTGCTTAGCGGCGACAGGAACTGATGCAGCAGGTAACCGTGGGCGGCGTGGATTTCGACCACTTTGAAACCGGCGGTCAAGGCACGTTTGGCGGCATCGACGAAGGCCTTGATGATGTCCTGAATCTGGGCTTCGTCCAGCGCCGTAGGCACGGTGTAGGTCGGGTCGAAAGCGATCTTCGAGGGGCCCCAGGTGGCCCAGCCGCCCTGGTCGGCAGGGATGGCGCCGCTCTGGCTCACCCACGGACGCCATGTGCTGGCCTTGCGTCCAGCGTGGGACAGCTGAATGCCGGCGACCGCGCCTTGGGCGTTGATGAATCGCGTGATGCGTTGCAGCGGTTCGATTTGCTCGTCGTTCCAGAGGCCGAGGTCTTCCGGGGTGATACGCCCGTCCTGGGTAACTGCCGCCGCTTCGGTGAAAATCAGCCCGGCACCGCCGACCGCGCGACTGCCCAGGTGGACCAGATGCCAGTCATTGGCCAGGCCGTCGGCACAGGAGTACTGACACATCGGTGAAACCACAATGCGGTTGCGCAGGGTCAGTTGGCGAAGGGTAAAGGGTTCAAGCAGCAGGCTCATGGGGGACCTCTCAGATCGTGTGGCAGGTTCCTTACGTGCGAACCTTGAGCCTAGTCGACAACCCGAGCGAAGTGAGGGTTCAGTCATTTCCCGGCTGAAGCCGGTCCAGCTGAAACACCGCCTACACCTGTAGGACTCGCTTTGAATGATCGTCCCCACGCTCCGCGTGGGGATGCCAGCCCTGGACGCTCCGCGTCCATCGCTGCGACGCAGAGCGTCGTAGCATGCATTACCACGCGGAGCGTGGGAACGATCAGGTTGAGGGTGCCCACGCAGGCCTCTTCCCGGCTGAAGCCGGTCCCACTGAAAGAACGCGTTCACCTGTGGGACCGGCTTTAGCCGGGAAGGCGTCAGTAGGCACACCGCGAATTGATCGTGACTCAACGCGGTGAGAGGTGAACCACCATCAGTTGCACGGTTTCGTTGCCGCGAAATTCGTTCAGGTCCAGCTTGTACGCCAGCTCGACCCAGCGCACGGTCGGGTTGGGCCACACGTCGCGGTCGACGCTGAAGGCGATGCCTTCAAGCCTGACGCTGCCGCATTCGGTCTTGAGTACCATCTTCAGATGGCGCTCGCCGACCACTCGCTGTTCAACCAGCTGGAACACGCCATGGAACAACGGCTCGGGAAAGTGTTGTCCCCACGGGCCGGCGTTGCGCAGCGCACGGGCCAGCTCCAGGTGAAACTCTTCTACCGCCAGGGTGCCGTCGGAAAGCAACCGGCCGGTCAGGTCCTCTTCCTTGAGCTGACGACGGACCTCGGCGTCGAAGGCCTCGGCGAATGCCGGGAAATTGCCTTCAGGCAGCGACAGCCCGGCCGCCATCGCGTGACCGCCGAACTTGCTGATCAGCTCGGGATGTTTCGCCGCCACGGCATCGAGTGCGTCGCGGATGTGAAAGCCCGGTACCGAACGCGCTGAGCCCTTCAACACGCCTTCACCTGCACTGGCGAACGCAATGGTCGGACGGTGATAACGCTCTTTCAGACGCGAGGCCAGAATGCCGATCACGCCCTGGTGCCATTCAGGTTCGAACAGGCACAGACCAAACGGCATCGACTCCAGCGGCAGGTCCTTGAGCTGAGCGAGCGCCTCGCGCTGCATGCCCTGCTCGATGGATTTGCGGTCCTGATTGAGTTCGTCCAGACGCACCGCCATTTCCCGCGCCTCGGTCTCGTCATCGCACAGCAGGCATTCGATACCCAGGCTCATGTCATCCAGACGCCCGGCCGCATTCAGACGCGGGCCGATGATGAACCCCAGATCGGTGGAGGTGATACGCGACGCCTCGCGCCGGGCGACCTCAAGAATGGCACGCAACCCTGGACGTGCACGTCCGGCGCGGATGCGCATCAGCCCCTGGTGCACCAGAATCCGGTTGTTGGCATCGAGCGGCACCACGTCGGCGACGCTGCCCAAGGCCACCAGATCCAGCAATTCGCCCAGGTTGGGTTGAGCGCGGCCCTCGAACCAGCCGATGTCCCGCAGTCGCGCGCGCAAAGCCATCAGCACATAAAAGATCACGCCGACACCGGCCAGCGACTTGCTCGGGAAGGTGCAGCCCGGCTGATTCGGATTGACGATGGCATCAGCCGCCGGCAATTCGTGCCCGGGCAAGTGGTGATCGGTGACCAACACCTGCAAGCCTGCCGCCTTCGCCGCCGCAACGCCCTCGACGCTGGAAATGCCGTTGTCCACGGTCATGAGCAAATCAGGCTGGCGCTCAAGGGCGACCTGGACGATTTCCGGCGTCAGGCCGTAGCCGAATTCGAAACGGTTCGGCACCAAGTAGTCCACATGGGCAGCACCGAGCAAGCGCAGGCCCATGACGCCGACCGTACTGGCCGTCGCACCATCGGCATCGAAGTCTCCGACGATGAGGATGCGCTGGCGCTGCTGCAACGCCGTCACCAGCAAATCGACAGCGGCGTCGATGCCCTTGAGCTGTTGATACGGAATCAACCGGGCGAGGCCCTTGTCGAGTTCCGCCTCCGACGCGACGCCGCGGGCCGCGTACAGCCGGGTGAGCAAGGGAGGCAGATCGCCAAGAAAAGGCAGGGTGTCAGGTAACTCGCGTGGTTCGATGCGCATTCAGGTTCCGCTGGTGTTCTCGTTGGGACTGGCGGGAGGTGGCGCTGCCGTCGCGATGCCGTGCCAGTAGCGTCGCGGGGCAGTCGTGGTGCAGGACTGAATCAGCCCCGCTCGCCCGCCAGCCACTGCAGTTGCACTTCGTGCTGGCCGCGATCATCTGTAACGAAGATCGTGCCTTCGCTGATCATCACGTCCCACTTGATCACCCGGGGCATGTCCTTGGCCAGGACTTCCAGCACTTCCTGGGGGACCGAAGCGATATTGACGTTCTTCAGTGTCTTGATCGCCGGTATGACCTTGCCTTCCCACACCCGCAGACTGCCGTAGGCCAGCAAGCTCGTGCGTTCGGTACGGCGTGAGCACCAGGTCAGGCGATCGGCATCGGGCTGGCCCACTTCGATCCAGTGCAGAACGCGATCGTCCAGACTCTTTTCCCACAAAGCAGGTTCGTCGACGTCCGACAGACCCCGGCCAAACGACAGGTGCTCGTTGTACCAGAAGGCGTAGGCCAGCAGGCGCACGGTCATGCGCTCTTCGGTTTCCGAAGGATGACGGGCGATGGTCTGCTTGACGGTTTCATAGACCCCGCGGTCAAGGTCGGTGAGATTGAGTTCGAACTTGTAGGTCGTGGACGGCTGGGCCATGAACGGGCTTCTAGAGAGACGGGAAAGGCGGCAAGTCTACCCGATGCAGCACCGTTGAACGACCGAACTCGATGAGCGATGCGGCTGGCCCCTCAAATGGGAGATGGGGCACAACGTTCGCGAGGCGTTACTCATGCCCCCATGACATGTGTTAAATAAATGAAGCACATCACTGATTCCTTGCTGCGAGACGCTGTCGATGAAGGTCAACGCTTCCATGCATGTCACCGGTTCCCGAATGCGCGCCTTGCTGATCGCAGGTGTGTTCGCCTGCCTGCCCGGTAAGGCGTCCGCACGTGAAACGCTGATCTGGCTGCTGCGCGACTTCCCGCCCCTGACCATATTTTCCGGACCGTTGGCGGGCCAGGGGGCCATCGACAAGCTGATGCCCGAGCTGACTGCCCGGATGCCGGAATACGATCACCAGATCATGCACGTCAACCGCGCGCGCGGAACGCAGATGCTCAATGACCATGACGTGTTCGCCTGCGACCCGACCCTGCTGTGGACGCCCGAGCGCGACAAAACCATTCTGTTTTCCATCCCTTCCTATGCGACCCCCAGTAACGGCGTAACGATCGAGAGCAGGCGACACGCACTGTTCGCTCCGTTCATCGATGCTGACGGCCGCCTCGACCTTGCCGCCTTGCTTGCCAGCGACAGTATCGATGTCGGCATCGTCGGCGAACGCAGCTACGGCCCGGTCATCGATAACGTGCTGCGCGAGACCCCTCACCCCGAACGTCTGGTCCTGCACTACGGCAATTCAGCGGTGGGCAGCATGCTGGAGATGGAACGGCTGGATCGCTTTCAGGCGATCATCAGTTACTGGCCGGAAGCGCGCTTTCACGCGCAGCAACAGGGCATTCCTCTAACGGAGCTGGAGTTCCTGCCGGTCAAAGACGTGCCCAAATACCAGTTCGCTCACATTGCCTGTTCAAAGACCGATAAGGGCCGCGCGGCGATGGAGATCATCAACCGGGAAATGCGTGTGCTGCGAGTGACGCGGCTGGTGGGGTTTTACGCGGAGTGGATGGTCAAGAAGGAGGAATACCTGCGCGACGCCCAGACATTCTTCGATGAAGTGCCGAACTGACGCCGGGTCAAATCCAGGCCCGGCATTGAGGCGCTGAATTTCAGGCAAAAAGAAACCCCGAGCAGCGGGGAGACTACTCGGGGTCAACCGTGGCCCATCTTGGACCCGTACGGCAGGCAGCATGAACACCGGAGCACAATGCCTGCGCCTGCCGTAACTGATAGGAGCCTACTGAATCGAGAAGGTTCCCTGCGGCTCAGACGAAAGGTCGGGCGGCAGTGTAAGCAGCAGACTGGGAAACATTGCGCATGGCGGCGATCACACAAGGCTCGATGCGCCCTTCTGCCACCATCAAATCACGGTGAAGACCATCTACCACGTCAGTCAGCTGACGCTTGTCGCCCAATTGCGATGCAGAAAAAACACGTTCAATCACGATCGCACCCACTGGGTTTTTCAGCGTCACCAGACGCTCACCCAGAATACCGGCAGGGCCAATGCTCACCTGATAAGGGGACAGCGCTTCGCTCAGTAGCAAGCTGATATTTTCCATCCGGATCACCACTCAACAGTTTGAATGCAAAGGTGCTAACCAATGACCATTGGCAGCAGTGGAAAGTTCTGAGCACTGTGGCGCTTTGACACATGCGCACTCACCGCAACAGCTTGATTCCGGAGCATGCCTGCCGAATGTGACAGGCAAAATTTACACCCCCGATGCCTTCGCTTGCCCCAATTCGTCGAGCAGGCCCTTCAGCTGCCCTGCCGCCTGCTCCGCGGCTTGACGTGCTTCGCGCAACTCGCTCTCCAGGCGTTTGCGCTCGCTGATGTCCATCCAGCCGCCGAGCAGTCCCTGCATCTGTCCGTCGGCGCGATGGTAGGGCACCACCCATTGCCAGGCGTGGACCACTCGCCCGGCCAGCGTAAGGGCGCGCTCGGTAAACACGGGCTCCTGCGTCTCCAGCAGCTTCATGTAATCGGCGTGCATTTGCTCGGCCATTTCACGGTCAACGAGATCCACATCGATCAGGCGTCGGCCCTGCATCTGTTCATAACTGATCCCGAAGCTCTCCTCATAACTGCGGTTGCAGGCGACGAGCCGGCCTTGCAGGTCACGCACATAAACAGGGTTCGGGAAGGCATCAAGCAGGGTTCGCTTGAAGGCGAGCTGATCACCCAATTGTGCTTCGGCGCGCTGCCGTTGATGGATCTGATACCTCAGGCGGCTACTCCAGAGCAGCGACACCAGGCCCAGCAGCAGTGAGGCGCTCGTAACCCAGTAAACCCAGTAAGGAATGCGGTTCCAGACCGAAGGCGGAGCGGCTGCCGCACCGAGCCATTTGAGGCGAATGGCGCGCATTTCCGTCACGGAAAATTCTTCCAGAGCCTTGTTCAAGATGCCGAGCAATTCAGGATGGCCCTTGACCACAGAAAACCGGTCGGGAGACCACAACCCTTCGACGCTGCGCCCCACTTTCAGCTCGCCTGGCGGATACAACCAGGCGCCTGCCTCGTTCTGAATAGTGGCGTGCGCCTCACCCTCCTCCACGAGCTGCCGGGCCTCGGCGTAGGTGGGCACGAGCCGCAGACGGATTTGCGGATAGCGTGTCTGAATAAACTCCAGCAACGCATGTCGCGACGGAAGCGCAAGTACCTTGCCGGTCATGTCCGCCAGCTGAAGGGACGCGTCGCTGTCGGCGCGCTCCAGAAACACCCAGCTATTGCCTCCAAATGCATAGGTGAAATACAGCAGTTTCTTGCGCTCGGGGTTCTCCGCCAGGGTGGTGTTCATGTGCGCGCCGCCGTGGGCCAAGGTTTCAAGCAGCGAATGGGTGGAAGGCGTTTCCTGATACACAAACTGCAACCCGGTCAGACGCGAAATCCGCGCCAACAGATCGACATTCAACCCGGCCCATTGACCACGAGCGTCTTTGTAAATGTAGGGAGGGTGCTGAGTTGACGCCACCACTACCCGCGGATGCTTGCGAATCCATAACTGTTCAGCAGGATTAAGGCTGACTTGCCGACGAGCAGGGTCAGCGCCAAGCCCGACGGTCCATCGCCCGAGAATTTCCCGGTGCAAGGACTCGTCCATGTCTGCCAGCACGCGGTCGAACAGCAGGCTAAGTCTGGAGTCTTTCTCGCGAAGGGCGAACGAAAAACCAACGGCTGGCAACAGACTGTCGAATTTTCTGTGCAGCCGAAGGTAGGGCCGCAAGAGGCTGTAGGACTGCACCACGAGTTCGTTGGCGATCAGCGCGTCGGCGTCGTCGTGGGCCAACGCCTCCATGGCGCTGTAGAGCGTGGGGGCAAGTACGATATTGCTTTCGGGATAGATACGCTGCACAACCGCAGCATCGGCATAGCCGTCCAGCAGCAGCACGCGCTTACCTTCCAGCGTAGGCTTGAGGCTGGTGTCGTTGGCCCGCCCGAACACCACCGCCCGGTCCGGTACGTACTCGCGCGTCAACGCCAGCCCGGCTTTGTTTCGCTCGAATCCGCTGGCGCTGGTCAGCACGTCGATGTCACCCGCCAGTAATGCCTCCACGGCCTTCTCTCGTTTGGCGAACCCTCGCAATTGAACGGGAATTGCCAACCGGGCGCTGACCACGCTGAGGTAATCCGCGCTGATGCCCTGATAGCGATTGCGGTCGGTGGTGATGTCGACGGGCTCGTGATCGGCGACGGAAATGCCGACACGGAGTGCCTTGCGTGCGTCCAGCCACTGGCGGTCCGCGTCATCGAGGGCGAGAGGCTGCTGCGGGAGGAAAGGTGCGCCCAAGGCGAACGGCAGGTTTTCACCGGCGTGACCGGCGCGACTGTAGAGGCACACGAGCAGCAGGAGTGCCCACAGCGCCGGTCCGATATCAAGCTGACGGCCATTCAATGCCGCTGAGTAAAAATGTTTAACAACCACAGGCTTATCCGAGAAATTGAAATTCTTCGGAAGTGTGGCACGCAGAAAAAACAAGGCCCGCTGCGAGGCGGGCCTTAGTTGTTACACGGCGATACGGTCAGAGGGGTTTGCCACGATTACCGTGTTGGCTGACAAAGGCCTGCACGGCCTTAAGGTCGTTTGGCAGGACGGTGCAGCGTTCGTCTCGCTCAAACAAATCAGACATATGTGCAGGCAGCTCAAGCGCTTTTCCTACACCGGCCTTCAGCACGGCGTCCGGGAACTTGACCGGATGCGCCGTTCCCAGAATCACCATCGGCGTGTCCAGGCTGCGGCGGCAGTCCCGCGCCGCCTTTACGCCGATCGCGGTGTGCGGATCGAGCAGCTCGCCGGTGCTGGCGAAGACTTCGGCGATGGTTTTGCAGGTGTCTTCGTCACTGACCGCCAGGGAATCAAACAGCTTGCGGGTTTCGGTCCAGCGTTCTTCATCCACGCTGAAACCGCCGCCTTGCCTGAAGGTGTCCATCAGCTTGGCAATCGCGCCGCCGTTGCGACCGTGCATGTCGAACAGCAGACGCTCGAAGTTGGACGACACCATGATGTCCATCGACGGAGTCAACGTTGCGTGCAGGGTCTCTTTGACATACTGATTGCCGCTCATGAAGCGGTGCAGGATGTCGTTGCGGTTGGTCGCGACCACCAGTTGGCTGATCGGCAAGCCCATGTTGCGGGCCAGGTAGCCGGCGAAGATGTCGCCGAAGTTGCCGGTCGGCACGGAGAACGCCACCGAACGCGCCGGGCCACCCAACTGCAGCGCCGCGTGAAAGTAGTAAACGATCTGGGCCATGATCCGCGCCCAGTTGATCGAGTTAACTGCCACCAGACGCGTGCCCTTGAGGAAGCTCTGGTCGGCGAAGCTGTTCTTGACCATTTCCTGGCAGTCGTCGAAGTTGCCTTCGATCGCGATGTTGTGAATGTTCTCGCCGAAGATGGTGGTCATCTGGCGGCGCTGAACATCGGAAACGCGATTGTTCGGGTGCAGGATGAAGATGTCGACGTTGTCGCAACGCCGGCAGCCTTCGATGGCGGCCGAGCCGGTGTCACCCGAGGTGGCACCGATGATGACCACGCGCTCGCCGCGCTTCTCGAGCACGTAATCCAGCAGACGACCCAGCAGTTGCAGGGCGAAATCCTTGAACGCAAGGGTCGGGCCATGGAACAGCTCCAGCACCCACTCGTTGCCATTGAGCTGACGCAATGGCGCAACCGCCGCGTGGGAAAACACGCCGTAGGTTTCTTCGAGAATCTTCTTGAAATCCGCGTCGGGAATGCTGCCCGTCACGAAAGGGCGCATGACCCGAAAAGCCAGCTCGTGATAAGGCAGACCGGCCCAGGACGCAATTTCTTCCTGAGTGAAGCGAGGCAGGTTTTCCGGTACGTACAGGCCGCCATCGCTCGCCAGACCGGTCAGCAGCACGTCTTCGAAATTCAGGGCCGGTGCCTGGCCGCGGGTACTGATATAGCGCATTGTTCAAACCTTCGGTTTGGGCGGCAAGCTTCAAGTGGCGAGCTGCAGGTCAAGACGATTCGCCTTCCCCCTGCCGCCCGGAGCACGAAGCTCACCGCGATATGATTTTGCTCTCACTTGCAGCTTGCCGCTTTGGACTTATCGCTGCTTTCAGTTCAGATGCTCGACGCGGATGCGCACAACCGGCCCGGCAACATCTTCCAGCGCTTCCAGCGCTTCGATCGCATCGTTCATGCGTTTCTCGACCACGCGGTGGGTCAGCAGAATCATCGGCACCAGGCCGTCGTGTTCTTCGACTTCTTTCTGCATGATCGATTCGATGTTGATGCCGCGCTCGGACAGGATGCTCGCCACCTGCGCCAGCACGCCCGGATGATCCTTGGCCTGGATGCGCAGGTAGTACGCACTTTCGCACGCATCGATCGGCAGGATCGGGTGAGCCGACAGCGAATCAGGCTGGAAGGCCAGATGCGGGACGCGATTTTCAGGATCGGTGGTCAGGGCACGGACCACGTCGACCAGATCGGCCACGACGGATGAAGCGGTCGGCTCCATGCCGGCACCCGCGCCGTAGAACAGGGTCGAGCCGGCCGCGTCGCCATTGACCATCACGGCGTTCATCACACCGTTGACGTTGGCGATCAGGCGATCCGCCGGGATGAGGGTCGGGTGAACGCGCAGCTCGATACCGCTCGGCGTGCTGCGGGCAACGCCAAGGTGCTTGATGCGGTAACCCAGTGCTTCGGCGTAATTGACGTCGGCGGTGGTCAGCTTGGTGATGCCTTCGGTGTAGGCCTTGTCGAATTGCAGCGGGATGCCAAAGGCGATGGACGCCAGAATGGTCAGCTTGTGCGCGGCGTCGATGCCCTCGACGTCGAAGGTCGGATCGGCTTCTGCATAGCCCAGCGCCTGAGCTTCGGCAAGAACGTCCGGGAAGGTACGGCCCTTTTCACGCATCTCGGTGAGGATGAAATTGCCGGTACCGTTGATGATGCCGGCGACCCAGTTGATGCGGTTGGCCGACAGGCCTTCCCGAATGGCCTTGATCACCGGGATACCGCCCGCCACTGCCGCTTCGAAAGCGACGATGACGCCCTTCTCCCGGGCCTTGGCGAAAATCTCGTTACCGTGCACGGCGATCAGCGCCTTGTTGGCGGTGACCACGTGCTTGCCGTTTTCGATGGCCTTGAGCACCAGTTCGCGGGCGATGGTGTAGCCGCCGATCAGCTCGATGACGATGTCGATTTCAGGGTTGCTCGCCACGTCGAATACGTCGGTCGTGGTCGGGGTACCGGTAATCTGGCAATTGGGGTTTGGTGTACGCATGGCAATCTGCGCCACTTCGATTCCACGCCCGGCACGGCGGGCAATTTCCTCGGCGTTACGCTTTAGCACATTGAAGGTACCGCCACCGACAGTACCCAGCCCACAGATGCCTACTTTGACCGGTTTCACTATGAACTCCCCATAAAACGGCCGACGCGAGGCCGGCCGTGGAATCAGCCGCATTCAACACGGCTCGCTATTGATGAAGCGCTGCTCACAGGCCGCTTCAATGTCTACCGCAGGAGGCTGCGATAAACGAAATTACTTGGCACTCAGCGCCAGTTTGGCGACTTGTGGCGCCGGCTGGTAGCCCGGAATCAGCTGACCGTCGGCCAACACGATGGCCGGTGTACCGTTCACGCCGATGGACTGGCCGATTTCAAATTGCCTGGTGACCGGGTTGTCGCACTTGGGCGCCTGAATATTCTTGCCGTCGACCATGCGGTCCATGGCAGCGCGGCGGTCTTTCGAGCACCACACGGCCTGAAGTTGCTCGTCGCCCGGCGAACCCAGGCCCTGGCGCGGGAACGCCACGTAACGCACTTCGATGCCGCGCTTGTTCAGCTCCGGCACTTCGGCGTGAAGTTTGTGGCAGTACGGGCAGGTAGTGTCTGTGAACACCGTGATGTGTGACTTGGTTTCGCCAACGGCTGGATAGACAACCATTTCAGCAGCAGGAATGCCATTGATGGTCTTGGAAATCGCCTGACGCTCAACCTTCTCGGTCAGGTTGACCGGCTTGCCGCCCTGCATCTGATACAGGTTGCCCTGCATGACGAACTGGCCGTCGGCGCTGGCGTAGAGCACGCGGCCGCCTTTCAGATTGACCTCATAGAGGCCGTTCAATGGACTGCTGGAAATGCTCTCGATGGGAATTTCCAGATTGAGCGATTCCAGGGTCTTGCGAATGGCTTTGTCGGACGCCTCATCGGCGTGGGCAAACAGGCTGAAAGAGCTGGCCAGCGCTACAACGGCAGCACCGAGAAAACGAGTGACGCGCATGAAAACTCCTCGAGCGGTGAGCAGACGGGCCGGGCTGAAAACGGGTGGCGAAAAAGCGCCGGCAGGTTTTCAGGGCCTTGATCTGCGAAACCGGCAAAGCCTATCACATAAGGCTCCCGAGGCCGACGCCCGCCGATGTAAGACAGATCGTAAATTACCGAGGTCATCTATCCCCTCGGGTGATGCTTCGCATGCATTTCCTGCAACCGCGCGCGGGCGACATGGGTGTAGATCTGCGTGGTCGACAGGTCGCTGTGGCCGAGAAGCATCTGCACGACGCGCAGGTCGGCGCCGTGGTTGAGCAGGTGGGTGGCAAAGGCGTGACGCAGGGTGTGAGGCGACAGGGATTTGCCGATGCCGGCGACTTTGGCCTGATGCTTGATGCGATGCCAGAAGGTCTGGCGGGTCATCTGTTCGCCGCGCTGGCTGGGAAACAGCACGTCGCTGGGCCGGCCATTGAGCAATTCGTGGCGAGCGTCGCGCATGTAGCGCTCGACCCAGACGATGGCTTCCTCCCCCATCGGCACCAGCCGCTCCTTGCTGCCTTTGCCCATGATGCGCAACACGCCCTGGCGCAAGTTGACCTGTTCAAGCGTCAGGCTGATCAGCTCGGTCACCCGCAGTCCGCAGGCGTAGAGTACTTCGAGCATGGCCCGGTCGCGCTGGCCGATGGCGTCGCTCAGATCGGGTGCGGCGAGCAACGCTTCAACGTCGGCTTCGGACAAGGATTTGGGAAGTGGCTTACCCAACTGCGGCATGTCGACCTGCAATGTCGGGTCGACCGCAATCAGCTTCTCCCGGAGCAGATAGCGATAGAAACCGCGTACGCCAGAAAGCAGCCGCGCCGTCGAGCGAGGTTTGTAGCCATTGTCGACCCGCCACCCCAGGTGGTCGAGAATCGCTTCCCGACTGACACTCATCAGGTCCACGCCCTTTTCCTGCAACCAGCCGTTGAATAGCGCCAGGTCGCTGCGATAGGCGTCGCGCGTGTTGTCCGACAGCCCTTTCTCCAGCCACAGGGCGTCGAGGAAGCGGTCGATCATGGGATGGTCAATAGCGGGCATGGGTTCTGACTTGAGTGGTGGAAAGCGGAGGCAGTTTTTCATACCTGCGAAGGCGGGACAAAACCCGAATGCCAGAAAGCAAAAAAGCAGCCCGTAGGCTGCTTTTTCATTCGCATGGGAAGACTGGGATTAAACCAGTTTTTCCTTGATGCGAGCTGCTTTACCGGACAGGTCACGCAGGTAGTACAGCTTGGCCTTGCGAACGTCGCCGCGACGTTTCACAGCCATGCTGTCGATTTGCGGGCTGTAGGTCTGGAAAGTACGTTCAACGCCGACACCGTTGGAGATTTTACGAACAGTGAAAGCACTGTTCACACCACGGTTACGCTTGGCGATAACAACGCCTTCGAACGCCTGCAGACGAGCGCGGTCGCCTTCCTTCACTTTCACCTGAACGACAATGGTGTCGCCCGGGGCAAAGGGAGGGATCTCTTTGGTCATCTGCTCTGCTTCGAGTGCAAGGATGATTTTGTTAGTCATGCTGTGCTCCTAAGGTAAACCGGTTGGATTTACCATCGATACGTTAACTATCGTCCCGCTCGCGGAGGTATTCCGCCAGCAGCTTCTTCTCTTCTCCAGAAAGCGAGCGGCTTTCCAGAAGATCGGCGCGTCGTTCATAGGTCCGCCCAAGGGACTGCTGTAAACGCCAACGCCGGATGTGTGCGTGATTGCCACTAAGCAATACGTCGGGAACACGCTGATCCGCATACACCTCCGGTCGGGTGTAGTGCGGGCAATCCAGCAGACCATCCGTGAAGGAATCTTCCTCCGCGGAATCTACATGCCCTAAAGCTCCAGGCAGCAGTCGCGTAACCGCATCTATCAGGACCATGGCCGGCAGCTCACCGCCAGATAACACATAGTCGCCAATTGACCACTCTTCATCGACATGAGCTTCAATAAAACGCTCGTCGACGCCTTCATAACGACCGGCAATCAGGATAAGTGCTTCTTCCTGCGCCAGTTCGCGTACCGCAGACTGATCCAGCTTGCGGCCTTGTGGCGACAGGTAAATCACCTTCGCCGCATCCCCCGCCGCCTGCCTGGCCTGAGCCAAAGCATCTTCGAGGGGCTTGATCTTCATCACCATGCCAGGGCCACCGCCAAACGGGCGATCGTCCACAGTGTGATGTCGATCAGTGGTGTAATCCCGCGGATTCCAACAGGTGAGCTGCAACAGCTCCTGTTTCACCGCACGGCTGGTAATGCCGTATTCGCTGATGGCGGAAAACATCTCGGGAAACAGCGTGATGACTTCTATGCGCAGGCTGGCCATTGCTTAGAAATCCGCGTCCCATTCCACCTTCATCTCGCCTGCAACCAGATCAACTGCCAACACGCATTGCTCCGTATAGGGCAAAAGGCGTTCGCGATCATCCAGACTGCCTGCGCAGGGTTTGACCACCATTACATCGTTGGCGCCGGTTTCCAGAAGATGATCGACCTTCCCGAGCAATTGCCCAAGACCGTCAATGACCTTCAGACCTTCAAGCTGGTACCAGTAGTACTCGCCGTCGGTCAATTCAGGGAACAGGTTGCGTGGCACGCAGATCTCATAACCGGCCAGAAGACGAGCTTCTTCACGATCATCAAGACCCTTGAGCTTGGCGACCAGGAACTTGTCGTTCCCGCGTCCACTGACCAGCTCGACCTGTTTCACATTGCCTTCGCGCTTGAGCGTCCAGGTTTTGTACTGCAACAGGTTTTCGGTTGGATCAGTAAAGGAATACACCTTCACTTCGCCGCGAACGCCGTGTACCGAGTAAATCTTGCCGATGACGATCAGATCGTCGGCGGAAGCTGGCGTCGCGTTCATATTGCTCAGGCCGCAGCCTTAGCAGATTCCTTCAACAGCGAAGCAACACGCTCAGAAGGTTGTGCACCAACGCTCAGCCAGTAGGCCAGACGCTCTTGGTTCACGGACAGACGGATTTCCTGACCACGGGCAACCGGGTTGAAGAAACCGATTTGTTCCTTGTGGGAACCGTCACGTGGGTTGCGGCTGTCGGTGACAGTCAGGTGGTAGAACGGGCGCTTTTTAGAGCCGCCAAGGGCAAGACGGATTGTTAGCATTGAACAATTTTCCTGTAGTCGGTGCTGCAAATCTAAGATGCACAGCGGGCATGGGTGCCCGAAAGGCCGCATATTCTAAGGAATATCCGGATTTTTGCAAATGACTTTTTCCGGCGTACGCCGTCGGGCCACCTAGATCTGCCATGGAGCCGTCAGGGATGACGGCGTTGAGTGCCTGCCTGAGCAGGCCACCGGGACGGTTGCCCCAATGAAGAACGCGCGGGAATAACGCCCGCGCGATGCAATTTACATTTTGGGCATACCGCCGCCGGGCAACATTCCGCCCATGCCGCGCATCATTTTGGCCATGCCGCCCTTGGTCGAAAACTTTTTCATCATCTTCTGCATCTGTTTGTGCTGCTTGATCAGACGACCGATGTCCTGCACCTGGGTGCCGGAACCCATGGCGATACGGCGCTTGCGTGAACCGCTGATCAGCTCAGGGTCGCGACGCTCGGCCGGGGTCATCGAATTGATGATGGCTTCCATCTGCTTGAACTGCTTTTCGGCCGCGCCTTGTGCGTTGCCCATCTGCGACAGGTTCACGCCACCGATGCTTGGCAGCTTGTCCATGAGCCCGCCCAGGCCGCCCATGTTCTTCATTTGTTGCAGCTGATCGCGGAAGTCTTCGAGGTCGAAGCCCTTGCCTTTCTTCAGCTTCTTGGCGAGTTTGTCGGCCTTGTCCTTGTCGAGGGTCTGTTCGGCCTGCTCGATCAGGCTGAGCACGTCGCCCATGCCGAGGATGCGCGATGCGATACGGTCCGGGTGGAACGGCTCCAGTGCCTCGCTCTTCTCGCCCATACCGATGAACTTGATCGGCTTGCCAGTAATGGCGCGCACCGACAGCGCAGCACCGCCACGGGCGTCGCCATCGACCTTGGTCAGGATCACACCGGTCAGCGGCAGCGCATCGCCAAACGCCTTGGCGGTGTTCGCAGCATCCTGGCCGGTCATGGCGTCGACCACGAACAACGTCTCGGCCGGTTTGACCGCTGCGTGCAGCGCCTGGATCTCGCCCATCATCTCGGCGTCGATGTGCAGACGACCGGCGGTGTCGAGGATCACGACGTCGATGAACTTGAGCTTGGCTTCTTTGATAGCCGCTTCGGCGATGTCCACCGGCTTCTGGCTGATGTCGGACGGGAAGAACGTCACGCCGATGTCGTTTGCCAGGGTTTCCAGCTGCTTGATCGCGGCCGGACGATAGACGTCCGCCGAGACCAGCATCACGGTTTTCTTTTTGCGTTCTTTCAGGAATCGGGCGAGCTTGCCGGCAGTGGTGGTCTTGCCCGCACCTTGCAGACCCGCCATCAGGATGACCGCCGGCGGCGTGACGTTGAGGGTCAGCTCTTCGTTGGCCGCCCCCATCATCTCTTCCAGCTCGGCCTGGACGATCTTCACGAACGCCTGGCCCGGCGTCAGGCTGCGCGACACCTCGGTGCCGACGGCGCGCTCCTTGATGCGATTGACGAAGTCTTTGACAACCGGCAAGGCGACGTCGGCTTCAAGCAGCGCCATACGCACTTCACGCAGTGTGTCCTTGATGTTGTCCTCGGTCAGCTTGGCTTTGCCAGTGACCTGGCGCAGCGTCTGCGAGAGACGATCTGTCAGATTTTCAAACATGCGTGATCCTTTGGGTTCGTGCTGAACCCCGATTGATGCGGCCCGGCCCGTAGCGGCCTTTTCAGTCGGCTGGCGAATCGCGACGCCTGCTCTTCACAGGATCGCTATTAATAATAGGGACGCTATAAAGGCGGCTGAAACAGCGATCGACTAGCCTGTGGCTTGAGCAGGTCGCGGATTATAGCGAAGACTCCCGCGCACGGACACCACGGCGTCTGCTTCTGTGGTCTTTCGTGAAATGCGCCTTTTATGCCAAACTCACCGGCTTCCGAGCACGCCCAACAGGATCTATGTCCCCCTTGTCACCGAGTTTGCTCTTCAGCCTCGCCGCCGCCGTCTTCTACGCCGCTGCGACCGTGTACCAGGGTATGCGCCTGCGTCAGGGCCAAAAGGCCGACAAATGGCTGCTGTGCCTGATCGGCACCCTTGCCGTCGCCTGCCAGGCCAGTGCGCTGTTCGGCCAACTGGTGCGCCCTATCGGCCTGGGTCTGGACTTTTTCAGTGCCGCCAGCCTGATCGCAGTTTCGGTGATCATCGTGACCATGCTCGCGTGCATTCGGCTCCCCGTCGAAATCCTGCTGATTCTCCTGTTCCCGCTAGGGCTGCTCACGAGCCTGATGGCGCAGTTCGCGCCTTCCGGTACCCAGCAATCGATCATTGAAGAACACGGCATCATCAGCCATATCCTGCTGTCGATCCTCGCCTACGGAATGTTCACCATCGCGGTGTTCCAGTCCTTGCTCCTGCTGCTGCAGGATCACCAGTTGAAGCACAAGCACCGACTTGGCCTGATCAGAAACTTTCCGCCACTGCAGACCATGGAAAGCCTGCTCTTTGGCTTTCTCTGGGCCGGCTGGGTCTTGCTGTCGATGTCGCTGATCTCCGGCTGGCTGTTCGTCGAAAACCTGTTCGCCCAGCATCTGGTGCACAAAACCCTGCTGTCGATCCTCGCGTGGATTGTCTTCAGTGTGCTGCTGTGGGGACGCCACCATTTGGGCTGGCGCGGCCACAAGGCAATCCGCTGGACGCTGGGCGGATTCGTGCTCCTGATGCTGGCCTACTTCGGCAGCAAGCTCGTTCGTGAATACATCCTGCACATCTGACGGGCGTTGATCATGGATAATCTGCCGGTCGGCACAATGCTTGCGTTGCTTGCCCTGCTCACGTTGTGGTCTGCGCTGTTCAGCGCGGTCGAGGCGGCGCATCACAATCTCCGGGCGACGCCGGTCAATCCCCGCTCCAACGAGCCACCGAAGCCGGTTCTGGCGTTCAACCTCAACAGCCTCATTCTCGGCAACACGCTGCTCAAGGCGCTGATTACCATCCTCGCCACCTTGCTGGCCATCGGGCACTGGTATTTTCACGGCCCGCTGATTGCCTGGCTGGGCGTCGCCAGCGTGCTGGTGGTGGTAACCGAGTTCATACCGCGAAAGCTGGCCGCCCGTCGTCCCGAGTCAATCCTGCTGCTGGGCAACAACGTGCTGCGCATCCCGGTCCGGCTGCTGCAGCCGCTGACCTGGGTCTACAAGAACATCGCCAAGACGCTGTTGCGCCCTTTTCTGTCGAAGCGTCGGCCAGACACCATCGATGACGAAGACGACACACGCCCGACGGTCTATCAGGACAATGAAAGCCAATATGGCCGCGCCCATGTCATCTCCGGGATTTACGCGCTGGACCGCATGACCGTGAATGACATCCTGGTGCCGCGCAGCGAAGTCGACGGCATCAACCTCGACGACACCATCGAGGAGATCATCGACAAGCTGATCATTTCCCGCCACACCCGTCTGCCGGTCTACCACAATGACATCAATCAGGTGGAAGGCGTGCTCAACACGCGGATGATCAGCCACCTGCTGCCGCGCAACGAGCTGACCAAAGAAGCGCTGCGAGCCGCCTGCTACGAACCGTATTTCGTGCCTGAAAGCACCCCGCTGCAGATGCAGCTGCTCAACTTCCACAAACAGCAGCGGCGCATGGGCGTGGTGGTCGATGAGTACGGCGAAGTGCTGGGCATCGTCAGCCTCGAAGACATTCTGGAAGAGATCGTCGGCGAGTTCGAAAGCGAGCAGGCCCTCGATAACCCGCACATTCAGCCGCAGCCTGACGGGCGACTGGTGATCGAAGGCGCGGCGTCGATTCGCGATCTGAACAAAAGCCTTGGCTGGCATCTGCCCTCCGACGGACCCAAAACCCTCAACGGCCTGATCACCGAAGCGCTGGAGACCATCCCCAACAGCGCGGTCTGCCTGAAGATCGGCCCCTACCGTCTGGAAATTCTCGAAACTGAAGACAACCGCGTCAGCCGGGTGCTGATGTGGTTGAACACCCGCACCAAAGACGTGATCTGAAAAGGCAGGCGGCGCCCTGAAACACTTGTTTCCGCGCCGACCACCTTCCTATAATCGATCCGCTTACCCAGCCCCGCCGATCCGCGTGCTACCCGCACAATGCGCGATCCGGCCAGTCACACAGCCTGACCGCTCACGCGACACCCTGGCCTTCGCTCCCATCCCGAGCACGCCACGCGCCTTTGCCCACATCCGGGCTAGTCTGTTCAGCGCTGGACCAAAACAACAATTAACGATTGCCGCGGCGCGCGTACGAATCATCGTATTCCGCTGACAGGCGATGCGACTGCCAGGGATATCCGCATGACCACGACTTCTGCCTCTCCAACCCGCGACGAGAGCGAGGCCCGCCCCGCCAATTCTGCGGCACGCGTCGCCACCGCCAGTTTCATCGGCACCGCCATCGAGTTCTACGATTTCTACGTGTACGCCACCGCCGCCGCGTTGGTGATCGGGCCGGTGTTCTTCCCGCAAACCTCCAGCACCGCACAGATGCTGTCGGCGTTTCTGACGTTCGGGATCGCTTTTCTCGCACGTCCCTTGGGCTCTGCGTTGTTCGGCCACTTCGGTGATCGCGTCGGGCGCAAATCGACACTGGTCGCCTCACTCCTGCTCATGGGGGTCTGCACCACGCTCATCGGCGTGTTGCCAGGTTACGACGCCATCGGGTCATGGGCGCCGATCCTGCTCTGCGTGCTGCGCTTCGGCCAGGGCCTTGGACTGGGCGGCGAATGGGGCGGCGCGGCGCTGCTGGCGACCGAGAACGCCCCCAAGGGCAAGCGAGCATGGTTTGGCATGTTCCCGCAGCTGGGTCCTTCGATCGGTTTCCTTGCAGCAAACGGGCTGTTTCTGACGCTGGCCATGACACTGGACGACGAGCAATTCCGCTCCTGGGGCTGGCGTGTGCCGTTTCTGCTCAGTGCCGTGCTGGTCATCATCGGGCTGTATGTGCGCCTGAAGCTTGAGGAAACGCCTGTTTTCGCCAAGGCCATCGCCCGCCACGAGCGGGTAAAACTGCCGATTGCCGAGCTCTTCGGGCAGTACTGGAAGCCGATGCTGCTGGGGGCAGCGTCGATGGTGGTGTGCTACGCGCTGTTCTATATCTCCACAGTCTTCTCGCTGAGCTACGGGGTGAAAACGCTGGGTTACAGTCGCGAGTCGTTTCTGGCGATGCTGTGTTTTGCGGTGCTGTTCATGGCCCTCGCCACGCCGCTGTCCGCGCTGGCGAGTGACCGATTTGGCCGCAGGCCGGTGCTGATCGTCGGCGGAGTGCTGGCGATCCTGTCCGGCTTTCTGATGGAGCCCTTGCTGACCCACGGCACGACCTGGGCGGTGACGCTGTTCCTCTCGATCGAGCTGTTTCTGATGGGGGTTACGTTCGCGCCGATGGGGGCGATGTTGCCGGAGCTGTTTCCTACGCGGGTGCGTTATACCGGCGCGTCGGCGGCCTACAACATCGGCGGTATTGTCGGTGCCTCGGTCGCGCCTTTCTTCGCACAGAAGCTGGTGGAAATGGGCGGCCTGAGCTGGGTCGGCGGGTATGTCTCGGCGGCAGCGTTGATCAGCGTGATCGCCGTGCTGTGCCTGAAAGAAACCCGGCACGCGGATCTGGATACGATTGCCTGATCACGCCGGAACCTGTAGGAGCGCGAATGCGGTGTGTCAGTCACTGCATCCGAACCTTACACACAGCAATCGCGGGCAAGCGCGCTCCTACAAAGGGCTATTGCCTGACAGCCAAACAAAAACGGCGCCCCTGAGGGCGCCGTTTTGTATTCAGCGTAAAGCTTACAACTGGACCTTCACCGCGATCGACGCGCGAGTGGCTTTGCGGCGGGCCGCTTCGATCGACTCGTCACGGGCCAGGGCAACGCCCATGCGGCGCTGACCGTTGACCTCGGGCTTGCCGAACAGACGCAGCGCGGTGTCCGGTTCGCTAAGGGCTTGCTCCAGATTGGCGAACGCCGTCTGGGTTGATTGACCTTCCACCAGAATCACTGCCGACGCCGATGGGCCGAACTGGCGAATCAGCGGGATCGGCAGACCGAGAATGGCCCGGGCGTGCAGCGCGAACTGCGACAGGTCCTGGGAGATCAGCGTAACCAGACCGGTGTCGTGGGGGCGCGGCGAGACTTCGCTGAACCAGACCTGATCGCCCTTGATGAACAACTCGACGCCGAACAGACCACGGCCACCCAGCGCTTCAGTTACCGCTCTGGCGACGCGCTCGGACTCGGCCAATGCCACCGGGCTCATGGCCTGGGGCTGCCAGGATTCCTGATAGTCGCCCTTCTCCTGACGATGGCCGACCGGCGCGCAGAAGGTGGTGCCGCCGACGTGACGCACGGTCAGCAGAGTAATTTCGTAATCGAAATCGATGAAGCCTTCGATGATCACCCGGCCTTTGCCGGCACGACCGCCTTCTTGGGCATAGTCCCAGGCCTTCTGGATGTCCGCGTCGGTTTTCAGCAGGCTCTGGCCCTTGCCCGACGAGCTCATCACCGGCTTGACCACGCACGGGAAGCCGAGGTCTTCGACGGCTTTCTTGTAGTCTTCGAAGGTGTCGGCAAAGTGATACGGCGAGGTCGGCAGGTCCAGCTCTTCAGCGGCCAGACGACGAATGCCTTCGCGGTTCATGGTCAGCTGCGCAGCGCGGGCCGTCGGAATGACGGTGAAGCCTTCGGACTCCAGCTCCACCAGGGTCGCGGTGGCGATCGCTTCGATTTCAGGGACGATGTAATGGGGCTTCTCGGACTCGATCACCGCACGCAACGCTGCGCCGTCGAGCATATTGATGACGTGGCTGCGGTGCGCGACCTGCATCGCCGGAGCATTGGCGTAACGGTCGACGGCGATCACTTCAACGCCCAGCCGTTGCAGCTCGATCACGACTTCCTTGCCAAGCTCGCCGCAACCGCAGAGCAAAACGCGGGTCGCGGTCGGCGACAGTGGAGTTCCGATTTGAGTCATCTCAGGTCCTCGTGGAGCAGGTCGAGGGTTGCTCGCGATGTGCAAGCAACCGCAGGGGAGAAAGGCGCGCAATTTACCATGAAGGCCAAGGAATGGGATGCAGCGGCGCAGGGTTGATTCAACGTCGAGGGCTGCTGTCGCTCACCTGAAACATCATCCCGCTCGCCCTCGCCCGCTCATCGCAGGCAACCAACACGGCACGGCGCGCCTGATTGTCCATGCGGCTCCAGCCGGTGATCTCGGCCACGGTGCGCTGGCAACCGGTGCAGATGTCGGCGTCGTCCAGGGCACAAATGCTCACGCAGGGCGAGCGGACGGGCTTTTCATGGATTGGCTTGTCATGAACGGTTGCTTCATGGATCGGGGGAATGGCGCTGGACATCAGTCTTCCTGTGGGGCCAGGTCACGCGCGTAGCGCTGGGCATTGTGGACGTAATGGGCGGCGCTGGCGTCGAGCATCTGCTTCTGCGCATCGGTGAGTTCACGGACGATTTTGCCCGGCGAGCCCATGACCAGGGAACCATCAGGGATGACTTTGCCTTCGCCGATCAGTGAATTCGCGCCGATGATGCAGTATTTGCCGATCTTCGCACCGTTGAGGATGACCGCGTTGATGCCGATGAGCGTGCTGTCACCCACGCTGCAACCATGCAGCATCGCGTTGTGGCCGATGGTCACGTTGCGGCCGATGGTCAGCGGCGAGCCCATGTCGGTGTGCATGACGGTGCCGTCCTGCACGTTACTGTTCTCGCCGATGTCGATCAGCTCGTTGTCGCCGCGCAGCACGGCGCCAAACCAGACGCTGGCGTTGGCCTGCAAGCGCACATTGCCGATGACAGTGGCTGTCGGCGCGATCCAGCTGCTGGCGTGCGCGTCGACGCGGGCATCACCCAGGCGGTATTTCATGGTCTGCTCCTCATGGTTCGGCCCTTATGGCTCGGTCCCCTTGCTGCGACGCGGCGGCGGGTCAGGATTTCAGCGTGTGGATGATCGATCGCTTTGGCGGCTCGTTGAGGTCGATGGCGCTGTCGAACAACAGGTTCATCAGCTCAACGATCATGATCGCCGTCAGGCCCCAGATCTTGTACCCGCCGAAGCGGTAACTCGGCACGTACCAGCTGCGCCCTTGATAGTCGATGCGGTGGGTGTGTTCGCGGGCATCCTGACGGAAGAAGTCCAGCGGCACGCTGAAGACCGCCGCGATCTCGCCATCATTGGGTGTGTACTCAACAAAATCGGGAATGATGCCGACATAAGGCGTCACTCTTATACCGTGCTTCGAGATCAACGGACTCAGCGGGCCGATCACTTCCACCAGTCCAGGCGGCAAACCGATTTCCTCCTGGGCTTCGCGCAGCGCGGTGAAGATCAGGTCCGGGTCTTCCGGGTCACGCCGGCCGCCCGGGAAGGCCACTTCGCCGCCGTGGGTCGACAGGCCGCTGGCGCGCAGGGTCAGCACCAGTTCGGGCTCGGCATTGCGGGTAATGGGGAGAAGCACGGCGGCCTCGGGGAAGCGCGCGTCCGTTTCCAGCATCACCGGCGTGTGGCTGCTCATACGGTGAAGTAGCTCATCCAGCATGGGAATTCTCGATCGGTTGCCTGCCCGGCATCATGCACCAAAGCGGCGACGCGCCCAAGTCTTGTAGGACAAGCCACCCGTGCAAGACGCCTCTTGCCGTCCACCCGCGCTACGGCTCAAGATAGCCGCTGCCAACAGGAACCCGATTCGATCATGAAATTCTGCAGCAACTGCGGCGAACAGGTCATCCAGCGTATCCCCGAGGGCGACAGCCGCCCGCGGTACGTGTGTGAACATTGCGACACCATCCACTACCAGAACCCCAACATCGTCGCCGGCGTCGTGCCGGTGTGGGGCGAAAAGGTGTTGCTATGCCGTCGAGCCATCGAGCCGCGACTGGGCTACTGGACGCTGCCTGCCGGGTTCATGGAAAACGGCGAAAGCGTCGAGCAGGCCGCCCGCAGGGAAACGTTCGAAGAGGCCTGCGCTGAAGTCGAGGACCTGCAGTTGTATTCGATGATCGACGTGCCGCACATCAATCAGGTGCATATCTTCTACCGCTCGAACCTGGTCAAACCGGAGTTCGCGGCCGGCATCGAAAGTCTGGAAGTGAAGTTGTTCGACGAAGCCGATATCCCGTGGTCGGAGCTGGCTTTCCAGACCGTCAGACGTACCCTAGAATGCTTTTTCCGCGACCGGCAGCATGAGGATTTCCAAGTGCACACCGATTGCCTGTCCGTCACACCCCCTCTCAAAACCACTTGATCAAGACGATGGCGCGCGGTTACCGCGCAGGCTTCAGGGATACCCTTTTCATGCGTTGGTTGCTTGCCGTTTTATGCCTGTCGGTTGTGCCGTTGTCCCAGGCTGCGTTCACGCAGACCATCGTGCCCAAAGGCAGCGAACAGAAGTTCGTTGGCGGAAAGGTCGTCGACACCCAGAACATCGCGGACCGGACCATCGATAAGGTGCTGGTGCTCAAATCCGCGCATCAGTTGCAGCTGATCAGTCGTGGCGAGGCGCTGAAGACGTACCGGATCTCACTGGGCAAGGCGCCCAACGGACCCAAGCTGCAAGAGGGAGACCAGCGCACACCGGAGGGTTTCTATTGGCTGGACTGGCGCAAGACCAGCGATGCCTACAACCTGTCGATGCACATTTCCTACCCCAACATTTCCGATGCCGCACGCGCCCGTCGCGAAGGCGTGAAGCCCGGTAGCATGATCATGATTCACGGCACGCCGATCAACGACGATTACCCGGAATGGTATTTCCACACCCTGGACTGGACGAACGGCTGCATCGCCATGCGCAACAGCGATATTCGGGAGGTATGGGATCTGGTGAAGGACGGCACGATGATCGAGATTCGGCCGTAAGGTTCTGCGGGTGATGCAGAACGCTTTAATCTCGAGTAATGCTGCTGGGAGGCTAGATATCTTCCAGCTTCCACACGTCATAAGCCGGCACTTCGTAGGGATGACTGTCCTTCAGCGCAGCAACCGCCTGCCTGATCAGCTCGTCTGACACCACAAGCTCGACCTTCCATTCCTGAACCTGCTCGACCTTGCCGGCTTGACCGATGAACGGCTGACTGCCGTCCAGCGGACGAAACTGGCCGTGGCCAAGGACCTGCCATGAGCAGCAGTCATACGCGCCGATTCGCCCCGCACCGGCGGCGAACAACGCATTTTTGACCTGCTCCACATGGCTCGGTGGCACAAAGAAGGCCAGCTTGTACATCAACGGTCAGTTAACCCAGACGCGCGCGTTACGGAACATGCGCATCCACGCGCCATCTTCAGCCCACTCATCCGGACGCCACGAGTTGGTCACGGCGCGGAACACGCGCTCGGGGTGCGGCATCATGATGGTGACGCGACCGTCGAGCGTGGTGAGACCGGCGATGCCTCGTGGCGAACCGTTCGGGTTGGCCGGATAGTTTTCCGTGACCTTGCCGTGATTGTCGACGAAACGCACAGCAACGGTGCCGGACAGATCGGTTTCAATCAGCGACTCAGGGGTCTTGAACTCGGCGTGACCTTCCCCGTGGGCGATGGCGATCGGCATGTGCGAACCGGCCATGCCTTGCAGGAAGATCGACGCCGACTTCTGGATTTCGACCATCGCCACGCGCGCTTCGAACTGCTCCGAGCGGTTGCGGACGAAGTGCGGCCAGAATTCGCTGCCCGGAATCAGCTCGCTGAGGTTGGACATCATCTGGCAACCGTTGCAAACGCCCAGGGCGAAGCTGTCGCTGCGGGCAAAGAAGCCCTGGAACGCATCCCGTGCGCGGCTGTTGAACAGCGCAGACTTGGCCCAGCCTTCGCCGGCACCCAACACGTCGCCGTAGGAGAAACCACCGCACGCCACCAGACCTTTGAAGTCGTTGAGGTCGACGCGACCGGCGAGGATGTCGCTCATGTGCACGTCAACCGAGGCGAAACCGGCGCGATCGAACGCAGCCGCCATTTCGACCTGACCGTTGACGCCCTGCTCGCGCAGCACCGCCACTTGTGGGCGAACGCCCTTCTTGATGTAAGGCGCAGCGATGTCGTCGTTGACGTCATAGCCCAGCTTCACGTTCAGGCCTGGATTGTCTTCTTCCAGCAGCGCATCGAATTCCTGATCGGCGCAATCGGCGTTATCGCGCAGGCGCTGGATCTGATAGCTGGTTTCGCTCCACTGACGCTGCAGCAGGCGGCGATCACCTTTGAACACGGTGTCGCCGCTCAGGCTGATGATCACATCGCTGTTGTTGATCGGCTTACCTATCACGGCGACGCAGTCCTCGCCCAGGCCGGCGGCGCTGAACTGCGCGAGCACGAGCGGCGTGGCGTCCTGGCGAACCTGGATCACTGCACCCAGCTCTTCGTTGAACAGAATGGCCGCGACTTTTTCGCGGGTGCCGGTCAGCGTGTCGAGTTCGAGGTTCAGGCCACAGTGCCCAGCGAACGCCATTTCCAGCACGGTCGCCATCAAGCCACCGTCGGAACGGTCGTGATAGGCCAGCAGGTGGTCGTCGGCGTTCAGGCCCTGGATCACGGCGAAGAAAGCTTTCAGGTCTTCAGCGTCATCGACGTCCGGCGCAACGCTGCCGAGCTTGCCGTGGGTCTGGGCGAGAATCGACGCGCCCATGCGGTTCTGGCCACGGCCCAGATCGATCAGGATCAGATCGGTCAGGCCCTTGTCCATGCGCAGTTGCGGGGTCAGGGTCTTGCGAATATCGGTGACAGGTGCGAAACCGGTGACGATCAGCGACAGCGGCGAGGTCACGGTTTTCTCGGTGCCCTCGTCGCTCCAGCGGGTCTTCATGGACATCGAGTCCTTGCCCACCGGAATGGTAATGCCCAGCTCAGGGCACAGCTCCATGCCGACGGCTTTCACGGTGTCGTACAGGCGCGCGTCTTCGCCCGGGTGACCGGCTGCGGACATCCAGTTGGCGGACAGCTTGATGTCGGAAAGCTTGCCGATGCTCGACGCTGCGATGTTGGTCAGGGTCTCGCCAATGGCCATGCGGCCGGACGCAGGGGCATCCAGCAATGCCAGCGGCGTGCGCTCGCCCATCGCCATGGCTTCGCCGGTGTACACGTCGAAACTGGTTGCTGTAACGGCGACGTCTGCCACGGGCATTTGCCACGGACCGACCATCTGGTCGCGATTGACCATACCGGTGATGCTGCGGTCGCCAATGGTAATAAGGAAGCTCTTGCTCGCCACTGCCGGGTGATGCAGCACGCGCTGCACGCTTTCTTCGATGTCGAGCGCGCTCGGGTCGAAGTCGTCGCCCAGCTCGTTTTCACGCTCGGCAGAACGGTGCATGCGCGGCGCCTTGCCCAGCAGCACTTCCAGCGGCATGTCGACAGGGTTATTGCCGAAATGGCTGTCGGTAACGGTCAGTTGCGGCTCTTCAGTCGCCTCACCGACCACCGCGAACGGGCAACGCTCACGTTCGCAGATGGCTTTGAAGCGTTCGAAATTCGGAGCGCTGACCGCCAGAACGTAACGTTCCTGGGACTCGTTGCTCCAGATCTCCAGCGGGGCCATGCCTGGCTCGTCGTTCGGCACGTTGCGCAGCTCGAAGCGGCCGCCGCGACCGCCGTCGTTGACCAGTTCAGGGAAAGCGTTGGACAGACCACCCGCGCCGACGTCATGGATGAACGCGATCGGGTTGGCTTCACCCAGCTGCCAGCAGCGGTCGATGACCTCTTGGCAGCGGCGTTCCATTTCCGGGTTTTCACGTTGTACCGAAGCGAAGTCCAGGTCGGCCGAGCTGGTGCCGGTGGCCATGGAAGAAGCCGCGCCGCCACCCAGACCGATCAGCATCGCCGGGCCGCCGAGCACGATGAGCTTGGCGCCGACGGTGATTTCGGCTTTCTGTACGTGCCCTTCGCGGATGTTGCCCATGCCGCCTGCGAGCATGATCGGTTTGTGGTAGCCGCGAACTTCATCGCCGTGGGGCGTGCTGATCGACTGCTCGAAGGTACGGAAATAGCCGGTCAGCGCCGGGCGACCGAACTCGTTGTTGAACGCCGCGCCACCCAGCGGGCCTTCAATCATGATGTCCAGCGGCGTGACGATGCGCTCGGGTTTGCCGTACGGCTTCTCCCACGGCTGCTCGAAACCCGGAATGTTCAGGTTGGACACCGTGAAACCGGTCAGGCCGGCTTTCGGCTTGGCACCACGTCCGGTCGCGCCCTCGTCGCGGATTTCGCCGCCGGAACCGGTGGCGGCGCCAGGGAACGGCGCAATCGCCGTCGGGTGGTTGTGGGTTTCGACCTTCATCAAAATGTGCACCGGCTCCTGAACCGCACCGTACTCGCGGCTTTCAGGATTCGGGAAAAAGCGGCCGGCTACGCTGCCGACGATCACCGAGGCGTTGTCCTTGTATGCGGACAGCACGCCTTCGTTGTGCATCTGGTAGGTGTTCTTGATCATGCCGAACAGGCTTTTTTCCTGGCTCTGGCCATCGATGTCCCAACTGGCGTTGAAGATCTTGTGACGGCAGTGCTCGGAGTTTGCCTGCGCAAACATCATCAGTTCGATGTCATGGGGGTTGCGCTTGAGGCCGGTGAACGCGTTCACCAGGTAATCGATTTCGTCTTCGGCCAGGGCCAGACCCAGTTCGACGTTGGCCTTTTCCAGCGCAGCGCGGCCGCCACCCAGTACGTCGATGGCGATCAGCGGCTTGGGCTCGGCGTGGCTGAACAGGCTGGCGGCCTCTTCCAGCGCGCCCAGGACGATCTGGGTCATGCGGTCGTGCAGCGCGTCAGCGATCAGCTGTGCGTCGGCGTCGCTGAACTGGCCTTCTACATAAAAGGCGATGCCGCGCTCAAGGCGCTGAATTTTGGTCAGGCTGCAATTGCGCGCGATGTCGGTGGCCTTGCTCGACCACGGCGAAATGGTGCCGAAACGCGGAAGGACCAGGAACAGGCGGCCCGCTGGCTCCTGAACCGGTACGCTCGGACCGTATTTCAGCAGGCGGGCAAGGACTTGCTGCTCGTCTTCGGTCAGAACGCCATTGACCTCAGCGAAGTGGGCGAATTCAGCGTACAGGCCACTGACAGCCGGAACTTTATCGTTCAGCTGCGCAAGTAATTTCTTGTGGCGGAAGGCGGAAAGGGCGGGAGCACCACGCAGGATCAACATCGTCGGGACAGCCTCGGGAAGGGGGTGTGCTTTGAGGCCGTGCATTCTAGCCTAATCAGTCTGCGTCGGCACCCGAAACCACGGCGCGGAATGCACCCGAATGTCGGCTCCGGGCGCTTGCCTGCGCCGGAAGGTAAAAAATCCTCTGCTCTATCAGACGCGACCCTCGCTGTCGAGATATGGCGGTATGGCTCCTTTGCGTATACTGCACCGATGTTTTCCCAATCAGATTTCCGCCCACGCTGTGCCAAGTGGCTCATCGCAACCGGAATCTTCCTGCTGCTCGGCGCGTGTGTGGAGAAACCCAACACGCTTGAACGAGTCAAGGAGGATGGCGTTCTGCGCGTCGTCACCCGCAACAGCCCGGCGACCTATTTTCAGGACCGCAACGGTGAAACCGGTTTCGAGTACGAACTGGTGAAGCGTTTCGCCGACGATCTGGGCGTTGAACTGAAAATAGAAACCGCCGACAACCTGGACGACCTCTTCGATCAGATGGGCAAGCCCGGCGGCCCTGTGCTGGCGGCGGCGGGCCTGGTGAGCAGCGAAAACCGCGCGAAGCAGGTACGCTTTTCCCACTCCTATCTGGAAGTCACCCCGCAGGTCATTTACCGCAACGGCCAGTCGCGGCCGACCGATCCGGGTGATCTGGTCGGCAAGCGCATCCTCGTGCTTAAAGGCAGCAGCCATGCCGAGCAACTGGCGGCGCTGAAGGTCAAGTACCCCGCCATTAACTACGAAGAATCCGATCAGGTCGAAGTCGTCGACCTGCTGCGCATGGTGGATGAGGGGCAGATCGACCTGACCCTGGTGGATTCCAACGAACTGGCGATGAATCAGGTGTATTTCCCCAACGTTCGCGTCGGCTTCGACCTTGGCGATGGCCGCGACCAGCGTTGGGCCGTGGCGTTAGGCGATGACAACAGCCTGCTCAACGAGATCAACGCCTACCTCGACAAGATGCAGAAGAACGGCATGCTGCAGCGGCTCAAAGACCGCTATTACGGGCATGTTGACGTTCTCGGCTACGTCGGAGCCTACACCTTCGCCCAGCATTTGCAGGAACGCCTGCCCAAGTACGAAAAGCACTTCCAGGCCGCTGCCAAGTCTGAGCAGGTCGACTGGCGGCTGCTGGCCGCAATCGGTTATCAGGAATCCTTGTGGCAGCCAGGCGTGACGTCGAAGACCGGTGTGCGCGGTTTGATGATGCTGACGCAGAGCACGGCCCAGGCCATGGGTGTGTCCAATCGGCTCGACGCCAAACAGAGTATTCAGGGCGGCGCCAAGTATTTTGCCTACGTCAAAGAACAGCTCGACGACTCGATTCAGGAGCCGGATCGCACCTGGCTGGCGCTGGCGTCCTACAACATCGGCAGCGGCCATCTGGATGACGCACGCAAGCTGGCGGAAAGCGAAGGCCTGAACCCGAACAAGTGGCTGGACGTGAAGAAGATGCTGCCGCGTCTGGCGCAGAAGAAGTGGTACAGCAAGACCCGCTACGGCTATGCCCGGGGCGGCGAACCGGTCAGCTTCGTTGCCAACATCCGCCGGTATTACGACATCCTGACGTGGGTGACGCAGCCGCAGATGGAAGGCGGTCAGGTCGCGGAGGGCTCGTTGCATGTGCCCGGGGTCGACAAAACCAAGCCGTCGGAAGAGAAGGCGCCGCTTTAGTCAGCCGCCGGAACCCGCTCGCCGTCGCACTGAACTACCCCTTCGCCCGCCTCATCCTGAAAAACTCGCTCAGCATCGTCCCGCACTCCTCCCCCAGCACCCCGCCTTCGAACAGGACGCGATGATTGAGAAACGGCTGCGTGAAGAACTGCCCCTGACTTTGCACCACTCCTGCTTTCGGTTCAGTAGCGCCATACACGACGCGGCTGATACGCGAGTGGACGATCAACCCCGCGCACATGCTGCAGGGTTCCAGCGTCACGTACAGCGTGCTGCCGGGCAGGCGGTAATTGCTGAGTGATTGCGCCGCAGCACGGATGGCAACCATCTCGGCGTGGGCACTGGGATCGCTGCCACTGATGGGGCAGTTGAAACCGCGCCCGATGATTTCGCCGCCCTGCACCACTACCGCGCCGACCGGCACCTCGCCCAGCAATGCACCTTCCGCCGCCAGCGCCAGGGCTTCGCGCATGAAATGCTGATCGCGACTGCGATCGATGATGGCCGGCTGACGCATCAGGAGACCTCGATAGCGGCCATGAGGCCGGTTTCCATGTGGTCGATCACATGGCAGTGAAACATCCACACGCCGGGATTATCCGCGACCAAGGCAACGCGCGCGCGCTCGTTGCGCCCCAGCAGATAGGTGTCCGTAAAATACGGAACCACCTTCTTTCGATTGGAAGCGATGACTTTGAAACTCATGCCGTGCAAGTGAATGGGATGCTGATACTGCGTCATGTTCTTCAGCTCGAAGATGTAACTCTTGCCGCGTTCAAGCTTGGCGATCGGCCGGTCCGCGCAGGTCTTGTCGGTGATGTCCCACGCCTGGCCGTTGATTTGCCACAAGCTGGGCGGCTTGCCGTTGTCGACATTCACCGACACCGAACCGACCCACTCGAAATTGAAATTGAGCTTCTCGGCGTTGGCCAGGTCAGGCTCGGCGACCGGATTCGCCGGCAGCTCGGGCGGCCACTCGCCTGGCGTATCGTTGTTGGCGACCGAGCGGAATGTGCCCAATCGCACGGGGCCGTTGCGCAGGGAAATCTCTTCACCGGCCGCAGGCGCCTTGATCGCCAGACAGATGCGCATGCCAGGACCCAGCCAGTAATCCTTACCCAGAGGGCGCGGTTTGACCGGGTTGCCGTCCAGGGCGTAGATCATCGCCTCGGCGCCCTTCAGGTTCAGGCGATAAGTCACCGTGTTGTCGAGATTGAGAATGCGCACCCGAGTGATTTGCCCGGCAGGCAGCTCAACGACGCCTTGTGGCACGCCATTGATCGTCGACAGGCGCCCCGCCGTGCCCTCGCGTGCAGCTTCGCGAATAACGCTGAAATCAGTGAAAGCGCCCTCCTCGTCCACGTGCCAGCTCTTCAGGCTGACAACGCGTTCGTGGGCAAACCCGGTCGGTTCGCGCTCCTCGACAATCAGCGGCCCGACCAGCCCGCGGCCCAGTTCTTCACTGCTGCTGACATGGGGGTGATACCAGTAGCTGCCGGCGTCAGGCACGCGGAATTTGTAGTCGAAGTACTCGCCCGGTTTAACCGGTAACTGCGAGACGTACGGCACCCCGTCCATCTCCAGCGGCAGCCGGATGCCGTGCCAGTGAATGGTGGTTTCAACGGGCAGATGATTGATGAAGCGCACCCGTAGCCACTCGCCCTGTCTGACGCGCAGTTCAGTGCCTGGCGCCGAGCCGCCGAATGCCCAGGCGGGCGTCTGGTGCCCGGCCACCAGCTCAACGTCGAGCGGCGCGGCGATCAATTCGTAATCATGGCCTTCCCCCGGCCCGCGTTTGCCGAGCCAATACCTTGAGGCGCCGCCAGCGCCAAGCCCGACCACCGCAAGACCGGCCAGACCTCCGAGTATCTGTCGACGGGAAAAAGACATGTACAAAAAACCTCAACAACGACTGGCCACATCCGGGAGCGATGCGTGGGGCGCACACGATACACCGGCACTTACAGAAATTTAAGGTGACGGCGGACGCAATACATATTTAGTGCCAAATGAATCGGGGTTCACGCCAAGCTTGTCCTCCCATTCATCAAGGAAGACGAATATGACCGTTGCACCCGCCCGCCCACCCGTTGCATCCCTGAGCCAGGACCGAACTGCCCTCATCAAAATGAGCGAGCGCCTGGTCGAGGCCTGCCCCGACATGCGCGAAATGGCCCGCAGCATCGCCCAGGAAATCCTCCTGCGTCACACCGGTCACGACATCGAGCCCGACACAGTTTATTGGCACTGCTTCCACACCGCAGAGAGCAGCCCGCGATCGTTCAATGGCTGGCAACACCGGGATGCGCCCTATCAATCGATGACCCTCCCGCAGCTGGTCATGCACCGTTTCAACCCCCACGATCAGGACAACGCCGACACCCTGCAGATGCTCAGCGGGTTCTACACCGCGGGCCCTGATGCAGAAGCGTTCGATGAGCGAAACGAGGTCATGATGTTGCCAGCGCAGGTCATGAGCGACTTCTGGGCAGTGGATTTCAAATCACGCTTTCAAGAGAAGTTGAAGACGTTCTGGCGCGACTTCGCCGACGATTTCCGCACCATGGCCAAAGCCAACTTCATCGCCAGCGCCTTCGAAGACCACCACGCCGGCTGGCTCAGCGTAGAAGATCTGCGAACCGTCTTGCGTGCGGCTAACGTTGAACCGACCGATTCTCCGAGCCTGCAAACACTCCAGGCCAGCGCGCCGGCCAGTGTTGACGCGAACGTCTGGACCTTCGACGTGATCGGCTACGAAGCCAGCGACATCTTGCGAATCGTGACCTCGACCGGCCGACAGATCCTCTACACGCCCGGCGAAGTACAGGCGTTTCATACCTTCGATACGCCGGAAGAGCTGCACTGGTGGTTGCTGTCGCAGAACAACCGCCCGGAGCGACGTGCACGCTTCATGGGGCACTTCCCGCTGTCGGCCCATGGCGAGGCCGATGAAACCATCGGGCTGTATCACGGCCTGGATGTGCTCTACAGCACATGGGGATCTGCTCATCCCGGTCTGATCAATCAACAGAGTCGACCTGTGTCAGGGGACCCGTTCGCTCATCTGCGCGACGCAATCCGGGCGCGGATGTTTGCCGACGCAGATCTGGCGCTGCATTCCAACGGCGACCTGCGCAAACAGATGTGGATCGGCTATCTGCGATCGTTCTCTCAACTGTCCGGCGCGCTGGCGGCGATTGACTGGCCGATTGCGCTGGCAGCCGTGGGCGCCGGCATCGCCGACATGGGGCTCAATATTGATCAGGCCGTGAACGGCGCGAGCACCGCTCAGCGCAAGGCCGGGGTCATCGGCGCCGTCACTGCGGGCATCGACACGCTGTTTAATAGTGCATTTCTTGTGGGCGGAGAGGCGTTGGCGGAAGGCGAGTTACCGCAGCCTGAAGCCGGGTTGGAACCAGCCCCCGATGTCGATGAACCTGTGGGTGGGTTCGTAGAGACACCGGGCTTCGAACCCGAATCCGTTTACCCCTTCGGGCGCAACGATGGGCTGAATTCTTTCGAGACCAACATGCTACTGGATGCCTTCGAGCCCATACGTGAAGAGGGCAAGATGAACGGCATCTACCTGACCGATCAAGGCGAAACCTTTATCGAGATCGATGGCTTCGCCTACGCCGTTCGCTACATCAACGAACTGAAATCCTGGGCCATCATCGACCCTGAGAACCCCTTCTCGTTTTATCGAAACAGACCGGTACGGCTTAACAGCGCCGGGAAGTGGGAGTCGATCAACCCCTTGACCCTGCGGGGCGGCGGGAAGGCGCTGAGCAAGCAGGCCGTCGGCCGTGGCGCCGTCACTCCAGCTCCCGTTCAAAGCCCGTACGAAGTTCCGGAGGCGCTCAAAGCTGATCTCATGGACGGCGCACAACATGGTGGACGTCGTGTCGATGACCGCTACCACAGCGGTGACTTCAGCACCCGCGACCCTTATGACGATTTCAAACGCCTGCGTCACGGTCTGCGCAATGACGCCGACGCATTCTTCACGACACTCCAACTGCCTCCGCGTCCGGAAATTCCTGACTTGCCTACCGACGCGCCGTTGAAAAGCACGCTGAAGACGCTGTTCCAACGCTCACCGGGTCTGGTCATCGGCGAGAGTCACGCCGGCATCGGTAGCAAACAGTTTCTGATCGAACAGATGCCGCGTCTCGCCAAGCTCAAGGTGCGAACGCTGTATATGGAGCACCTGATGACCGATTTTCATCAGGCAGATCTGGATGCTTTCTCAAGGACCGGTGATATGTCGCCTCAGCTTGAAGCCTATGTCGACACCCTCGACAAAGGGCACCGGACTGATCCCACCGGTAAATACACCTTCATGGCCGTGCTCAAAGCCGCCCGAGCCAATCGGGTGCGAATCAGCGCCATCGACTGCATGGCGAGTTACCGCCTCGACGGCGTAGAGGGTGGTGAACGAACCCTTAGGCAAAAAATGATGAACTACTTCGCCAAAGGCGTCATCGACGCGGATCAGGCATCAAACAGTGGCAACTGGGTCGCGCTGGTCGGCAACTCCCACGCAAACACCTATCAGGGCATCCCGGGCGTGGCCGAACTGGAAGGCGCCATCGGATTGCGCATCGAAGATGTACGCGTCATGGAGTCGGGAGCGGTAACCCCGGACCCTGGTGCCGAGATGTTCGATTCTATGGGCCGTCGCGCAGGAACCGTAAAGAGCGACTTACGCCTGCAATACCTGAGTGAGGCGCCCAGGCAGGAAACCGATCTGGAAAATACGCTGCTCCACCCCGGCATGTTCACGCTCGAACGAACCGGCGAAGGTGTGACGCTCATACACCGCAATAAAGCAGGCGCTGCAGTTCATACGGAGGTTAAACACGAGGGTAATCGCGTGTACATCGACCGCCCGGCATGGCCCCGTATTAGCGGACGCAGGTTCGATACCTTGGCGGATCTGACGACTGCGTTAGAGCTGATGGGAATGAGGCTGGTGGGCTGAGGCGGAAAACGTAAAAAACCGAGTGAGACGTTGAGGCTCACTCGGCTTTCGCTTACGACGGTGTGGCAGTAGTCAGCAACTTCTGCCACCCAAGGGCAGCCCGCCTTAAGCAAGTGATTGCGCCAGTCGCCTGGCCAGTCTTCGAGCTCTAACAAGCCCAATCGGACTGCGCCACCACGTTCAGCATGTCCACCTCCTATCGACTCCTCAAAACAGAATGGTTTATCCGGTTCGCCGGGGATGATGTGGAACACATAGAACCAATGGCCCGGCTCAACGGCGTTATTCTTCGCCCCTATTGTTATCCAGCGCAGCTCCGAAGCAGGAGCGTCAATTACGGATGAGTTCATTTGCGGTTCGCCATTCCCGTAGTGTTATCCAAGATTCGCTCTCCTGTATTGATTGCAGAAGCTGCCAACACTTCCCTGACCCAAAACGCCAAAAGCACAGGTTTACGCGGGATCCCGAGCATTTCTTGCTATAGGGTGCCGCCCCCCTCATCACTCCATTATCAATGTCATTCATATTTATTCAAAAACAACTTACAGTTTAATCAGAAACAAACAACATTGTTTATACAAAGCTAGCAACCTCTTCAATTAGGATTTGGCGGGATGCTAGCAGCTATCTACCCCGCGCCTTCGCAAGAATCTGAGATAACATGTCGGGGACTAACCCCTCCGATCTAAGTGTTGCAGTCCGATATCCGAGCTGATTTTTTGCCAGATTTATTCCTGTCTCAGCCGCGATGCTCTCGCAAGCCACCCCCCACTCGCCCCAGTTTAGCGAGAGAAATGATTCGAGGTGGTCATCGAAAATAGCCACTGCGTCCGAAACAGTCGCAGGAGGAAAATCCTCCTCAGCCAAGCCGAAATACCTCATTAGCATCCTGTTTTCCGCTACGTGATTTCGGCGTTCTTGATCTATGGCGTTCTGCTGTTTATTTTTCGCACGCGCTCGCACTTCAAATCCACCATCCGCATCAAACAGCGCATAAACGGGCACTCCTATAGATTTCAAAATCGCATGTGCAAGGGGTATTGACGTCTTGCTACCCACAGGAATGATTGAAAGTCCCGCGGCTTCGAGGTCACCGGGAAACGTTCTGTCCCCGATCCCATAGAACACAGCAGATTCTGTTGTGCCTTCCACAAGAAATGCACGATTCGCAAAAAGCGCGATAGCAAGCTGGTCAGCGACATTATGGTCAAGCCTACGATCGACTACATCGCCGGCTACCGTTCCATGAAGTCTCACCTTCACATCTTCAACTGTAGCAAAATGAACTGTCAGTACCGGAACCTCGTCAGCAGACCTTGTCAGCCGTCTTACCTGATGGAAATTTCGCGACTCCAAAAAGTAGGGACTATGAGTGGCGTAGGTCACCTGGATACGTTTTTCAGTATCTTCGGCAAGTGATCTGAGTACCTTCGCGAAGGTCTGCGCTTGGATCGGGTGCTGGAAAAGCTCTGGTTCCTCGATCGCCAAGCAGATGACACCTTCAGCTGAAGCTGCGCCCGATTGAGCCAAGAGTTGCAATGCGGAGATCAGCAGAGTGCGCTGAAATCCGTGACCTTGTCTCTCTACTGGAGTTTCAGTAGTACCGTCAAGTACGGCAACGTCGAACGTTGTGCGAGGAGCTTTAAGTTCCACTTCGGCCGGAGAAACTGTAATACCTCGGCCTGGGGCATAAGTTGCTACGACCTCATTGAGCTGGGTGGTGATGGTCTCGAGTTGCTTCGTAAACTTCTCTTCATAAACCTTTTGTTGCTTTGCTCTTGAGTCTGCGACAATTTCCGCAATTGCCTCATCGGCGGCAGCTCGATCAATTGAGCGCTCAAGAATTCGTCCAATGATACTTGTCTTACCATCGATAGATTCCTCACTTGCGCGAAGGTCGGCCGTAACCAAAACAAAGTCGAACAGCCCACTCATAATACCGCCGCTATTGAAACCAAAAAAATTGGTTTGCAAAGCCTCAGGGGCATCGAGAAGTTGACCAGTGTGGGCTGCCTCCCATGCTGTCATCGCTTGTTCGACTGCGGGGCCTGTATTTGCCGCAGGAAGATTAAGCTCAGGTCGGTCTCGCCGTAGAGTGGCATAAAACTCTTTCTTAGTAGCAGCGCTGCCTGCAGCCTTAATAGCATTAAACTCTGGAAATCCTTTTGCATTTGCCGAGAGCACATCGAGACCTTCAGGGGATCGACGTCGCCATGCGGTAAACGTAGAAACTCCTTCAGGCGCATATTTACCAAGCGCTTCTCGATCTTTTTTTGTGAGCTCTGCGAACGTAACTTGAACCTCAATGTGTTCATCAGTCGCACCAAATGAGCAATCCTTTTCTGTCAACGACCCAGACTTTCCATTGAAGAACCAGTCGAGCGCACGAAGAACAGTTGACTTTCCAGCCCCGTTCGGCCCAATGAAAGTGGTGACGGAATCGAATGGAACTGTTACGTCTTTCAAAGTACGAAAGTTTTGAATACGGATGGAATTGATCTTCATTTCGACCTTCTCTCCTTTGTGATGTGATCCTTCGCCATGAAGGCGAAAGAACTTTCCCTTTTACTAACTTAGTCAAAAAAAACCGTTGACCGGACGTACAACAGAACATTGAATCCCCGTGTTACGCTGCAAGCCCCCCTTCAAAAAAGCAAGGATTAAGCCCGACTTCCACCATAGCTGCTTTCACCATAACTTGCCAGATGAAGAACAAAAAAACTGTAATCACGCAGGCGCCAGATGTCCTTGCTAGCCGTTATCAGTCAACATCGGACGATCATCATCCACTCCGTCACCGACAATCAATAAGGCCGCCTTTTTAAAATTATTTTTAATTAGAATATCGCTAGCACCGTGAATATCCCGCTCAAAGTCTTAAACTCGCTACCCAAACATCTTTCCAGCGAGCCGTTAAACATACGGATTTTACACTATGCCTATTTACCGCTGCAGGGTAGCTAATTCGGCCGAATCACGATCAAGTTAGACAGTGGCAATAGTTCGATAGGGGATTCAAGCGGAAGTATTAGGTCATAGACTCATCATGCGACCAATCTTTCATGCACCCTATCAACTTAAAAACCAATCAACAAAACTCCAAAGCCATCACACTCTTAGCGTGCTTAGTTCGACAACATCTAAACATCATCCCCAAACCCCATCGGCTGCTACGCTCGTTCAGATGGTTGAGCACTGACATCCTACAGACTTTAATAGCGTGATAGAGATGCTATGTTCGGCATCTCTATCACTCACGCCACGTTACCGCCCGCGTTAGCAAGGCTTATTATCTGGCTTAAATTAAAGATTTCTGCTCCGGCCTGGATGCTCGCATCCACTCACGCAGGTTTACCAAGTCCTCTAAATCCACATCGCTACCCAGCGAGCCGTCCTCCTTAACCCATTTAAGGCGGCTCTGATCCTTGGTTAAAAACAAAACCCTACCGTAAAAAGCAGGCACATGTTTCGCTTTGCGCGCCGCGTCCTTGCTGTCATGTTTAGTTTCTACTAATCTAAGGATTGGCGTATCGCCTGGATAATGCGACAAGCACACAACAAAATCCGGGTAGAAATTGTTTTTATGCTCCCCCCGAACAAGCTTTACCGAGTATGATTTCCGATCTGGATTACGATGCCACCAGGAAACGAAGTCACTCTTATCAAGGGCGCGTGCAAAACTCATTTCCTCTTTGTTTAGCGCGGCTGAAGTATCGTACTGCCCAATCTTGAAACTCTCACCCTCAAAGGACCATAGCTTGTCTTTAAGCAAATAGCGATCATCTGCAAAAATGTGTTGAGCAAGCTGCGGCACTTCATCCTTTGCCGGCGGAAATACCCCATATATATTTCGACTGGATTTACTCAAAGGTATCGCGGTGGCGAATGCCATCGCGTCCGGAAGAGGATCTGCGATAAAGGACTCTGCTTGCAATGCAATTTCCGAATACAGCTCCTCTTCGAGCTTATCTGCTTGCTGCTTCGCTACCCAGTTGGCAGCATCACGTGCCATTCGTTGCAAAATTTTCTCATCAGGTATTTTTTCAGAATCAAAATCTTCAAACTTTGCTCGTAAAACCGGCAGAAGCCTTGCAGCCAAGACAGTCAAGATTTCGCGGATATCTTCCTCTTCTACCTGAGGAAGTTTGGATAGCACCGCACGAGCTTCTTTAGCTAAAGCATTTCGATCCGTGACAATTAGAACCTTCTCGTCTTCGAAATTCCCGGATGTCAACTCGGTACGTCTCTCTGTATCCTTCAACTGATTCCGGGCCACTCTGATTGCATTATCAGCAAGCAATGTAGGTATCTCAAGCTTTGCGGCAATGCTTCGAGACAATGACGACATATTGTTGAATTGCGGCTTTCGTTCTGCTGGCAATGCCACAGGCAAGGCAGCAAGATCAGAACGGCGTGGGTAGATGCGAATATCACCCTGCGCCAAGCGCTTCATCAATTCTGCTTGTGTTTGGGGCTGGGCCTTAGGGATCACTAGCGCGGAGGTGCCGGTGATTAAAGGCCCAACTTGCCACTCATCCAGATTATCCGCATCCATGACGCCGAACATTTCAACCTGTGGACCAGTAGTAGCAGGAACACCGAGAGTTGGTATTTTTTCAGATATTAAAAACTCTGATTGAAGTGAGTTTTGAGCATTGTACGTTAGTGGAAATTGAGAAGTGTGCTTATTTGTGAGCACGATTGCACCGCTAGCGGTACGCCGTTGCTGCAACTTTTCAGTTTGCCCCTGCAATTGGCTTTGTACTAAGCTCGTAACATATACCGCCTTTTCAAAGCCCTTCTGGGCAGCAGCATCCGCCAGGTACACATACGCAGTATCGAAATCTTCAGGCATCGCTACCGCTTTGTCGGGATACGCATTGCGCATAGCCAACGACACGCGCATAACGCGACCAACGAATTGCATAGCGAAATCGGGATCGTTGACCGGCTTTGTTGATGCAAGGATGAAGGCTCGAGGAGCGTCAAAACCAGTGCCGGCCGACTGCTTGAAAATGAGGACCTCTTTGGAGCTATCGTTGGAAATCGCAGCCATCAAAACCGGATCAGGGTCATCCGACGAATGTTTTCCGATGGCCCCAGGGGGCACTTTGCATAGGTGTATAAGATCCTGCTCAGCTTCTTCCACGGTTTTGTTACCGTTGGCGACCTGTACAAGCAGTAAAGGCGTCAGCGGAATCCCAGCATCAGCTAGACGCTGTTTGAGCTGTAGATTTCGCTTCCAAGCTTGGCGCAGCACGGTACGTTTTAGATCAGCAACGCTCCTTACACTCTGAGCAAGGTCGTAGATGACCGCTTCAATATATCGCTTGTTTAATCGTGCATCTACGACGTCATCACGACTGACGGAAAACGACTCAAAATCTGATTTGCCAGCACTATCTAGAAAATCTAGTATCCGTTGATCCTTGGGCGTAGCGGTCGCCATCAGCAAAAAATCTGGATTGAGCCACTGGGCAAATTTGCCAAATTCCGTAGCTTTGTCCAACGCGATATGGGCTTCATCCACCACCATTCCAATTGCATAGCCTCGTTCTCGAGCCAATGCGACCCATTCAGCTATTGTTCGGGTCTCGTCATCACCGTCCGCATCATACCCTTTAACTCGCCACTGCGATTTCGCCACAGCCTGCGTCGTAGCGATCATAACCAGCCCCTGATCAGGTTGCTGGTTACGTCCTATAGCTAACGTCGTAGGCGTCAGGTCGCTTGCGTTACTCTTCAGAGCGTCAAGGGTTTGAGCCACCAGTGTCACGAAGGGGACGAACCAAAACCAGACCGTAGACGTAGCAGCACTCACGTCTCCCAACACCCGTGCCAACATGAACGTCTTGCCCGAGCCTGTAGGAGCCCGTAGCAGGCAAGGAGCTCTGCTGCTGTGAAGTAGCGTCTTCGTCATATTATCTATCAGGGTGCTTTGGAACGGCTCCGGCTCCAGCAGAGGACCTTGCGCGGTTGTAATTAACGCTTGCATAGAAATTTTTGTTTCAGCCATGTCATGAAACTCGTTGAGTTGTCTGTCCGCGGAGTAGCGCGTCCAGCAAACTGTAGCTATTGGCGGATTTTCCTTGTCTAGCTAAATGATCACTCACGCTTTCAGGACGACTTGAGTACACAGCAAGACGACGAGCAGGCCATTTTGCCAACCTTTGCAAGGTTTGATCGTCAACCTGCGCAACCAGCAATACTGCAAGCTCTCCATCAAACGCTAATTGCAGGATCGAATCATCAAGGGTCCCAGTGGATGCGTTTTGGCAATAACGTAAGGAAAGGAGTTGGGCAGCATGCATCGGCGTGCCTTCGAAAGGCACATCTGCGCTATCCATTTTATCCAACTGAAGATACGCAAATCCTCCTAACAGACCCCGCTGTTTCCCAAAGCCAGTGATTACTCGCCGTAAGCGTTTCGCACAAACGTCCCGGCACAGATTTTTGTCCGGTTCCTTTGAAGTGGCTTCGGTGCTTGAACACATGATAAAACGGCGCGCGCCCCCGTCTTCGGCGTTGAGCGCCAAAACAGCTTGTGCAGTTGTCCCAGAGCCGGCAAAGAAATCGAGCACTATGTCACCGGGCCTAGTGGCTTGCGAAAGCAGATTTTTGATCAGCTCCACAGGCTTCGGGTGCTGAAATACCTTCGCCCCTAACCAAGTTTTGATCTCGTCGGTCGCTACGCCCCCCTTTGGACTACGCAGAGCTAACGGCTCCATCAGATCGTCATCGTCTAGGAGCGGGTCTAGGGTTTCTTTGAGCCCCCCAATCCAACTGCTCAAGGGGGCAATGCGGTCCTCCTCTGGTTTTGCATCCCAGAATTCTTTACGCGAAGGTCGTCCAGGCGCAATAGGCTTTCCAATCCAAAACTCTAAATCCGGAAGATCTTCTCGCAAAAGCGGAGTTTTCTTCTTCGGAAGAACCGGCCCTTTGCCTTCACGGATGGCTCTTACAAGCGTTTCTCTATCACTGTAAAACATCACATCTTTTTCAGCGCATGGCGGAAAATAAACATGCCGCTTCGCGATTAGTGCTTCTATAGTGTCACTGCGAAGCGAATCGAGTGCTGACTGAACGGCGGATTCGTCATCTGGGTGCCGTTTTCGAATTTCGTTTTCGGACGCGAATCGCCAAACGCTGTTGGGGTCACAAGGATACCAGTAACCGGTGTCTGGATTCTGAATCGGATAATAAGTATTCGCACGCTCGTGAAGACTTTTGTTAGATGTCATCGGCTGAGGCGACCAATCTCCCCGGACATCATTATCGGTATTTCTAAATTTAGAACGGTCAGTTTTTCGTCCGTTAAATTTAAATCTTGAATTTGCATACACCAAAACGTGTTCATGGACATGGCTGAACCGTTGAGAAAGGTCGTTGCCTGTGTCTTTGGTACGCCACACCAAGCTACCAAGCCTGCGCCTCGGAAACACTTGCTCCATCAGCAACTCGAGGCGTGAGCGGTTTTCATCATTAATGGATACTAAGATTACCCCATCAGGAGTCAGTAAATCGCGGGCGAGCGTTAATCTTCGGTAAAGGAATTCGAGCCATTGAGAGTGACGATATCGGTCATTAGCACCAACGAAGTGGTCGTTGTATACCCAATCTTTATTACCGGTATTGTAAGGTGGGTCGATATAGATAACTCGTATTTTCCCCCTATGAGTTGCACGAAGAAGGCGCAAGGAGTCAAAATTATCGCCTTCAATGATGAGGTTGCCATCAGCATTAGGACTACTCAGCGAATGGGAGTTTTCTAAAACCAATCGCGGCAGCACAATGTCCGCATTCAGAGCCTCATCACGCTCAATTGCGTTGGATTCCCAATTCAAGCCCAACTTCTTTTGGGTAATCTGCTCCACTAGCAACCTTCGGAGCTGGGAAGGTGTCATGTTATCCAACTGGGCTAGCAGACTGTCCGTTTTTGTACTCATAAAGGCTGTCACATCTCAGAAGCGTTCCGTGGTGACGATTATCCGGGGTTAGACTCTGCACGTCACCCCATGAGACTGGATTATCGGCCTCATAGCCTCAGAAGTTATCCCCCAGGATTTATAGCCTCCTGTCATCGAAAGTCTTGGCATGTCCCGCTTCCTGAGGGGTTCGGCTTTCAACCGATCGTATGGCCATACCATGGCTGAGAAACACAACCAACGAGCTATCGTGAGATTCTCGGGTGCGCTTACGGCTTCGCCCGTGCTCCGTCCAGTTCGTCTGGACATCATGAAACAAGCAGATATTGGGGAGATTTTCGGCGAGCTGCTGCGCTTTGCGATAGTCGTCGGCTTCTTTCTCCCAGTCATGACTTAGTCCGTTGAGTGGTCGACAGCCATTGTCGATAGCTCCCGCGATGCGGCAGCATTGGCAAACAGTTTTGGCCGTGCACTAGAACCCGGCGATATGCTCGCAGCTGGGTTGGACTTCGGCCGCACAATAGCAAAAGGCATTTCAGTGTTTTCTCCGGCCAAACTTGCCAGCCCCAAAAAGCCAAAAGCCCGCAATTACGCGGGCTTCAGGGCATTTCTTGCTAGATGGTGCCGGACAGTACCAGACGTCCCATCATTCCCACTCAATCGTCGCAGGCGGCTTGCTCGACACGTCATAAGTCACGCGCGAGATACCTTCGATCTCATTGATGATCCGGCCGCTCACCGTTTCCAGCAGTTCGTAAGGCAGGTGCGCCCAACGTGCGGTCATGAAATCGATGGTCTCTACCGCACGCAGGGCCACGACCCAGGCGTAACGACGACCGTCGCCGACGACGCCAACCGATTTCACCGGCTGGAACACGACGAACGCCTGGCTGACTTTGTGGTACCAGTCGGCTTTGCGCAGTTCTTCGATGAAGATGTGGTCGGCGCGACGCAGCAGGTCGGCGTATTCCTTCTTCACTTCACCGAGGATGCGTACGCCCAGGCCCGGGCCCGGGAATGGGTGGCGGTACACCATGTCGTACGGCAGGCCGAGTTCGAGGCCCAAACGACGGACTTCGTCCTTGAACAGTTCGCGCAGCGGCTCGACCAGTTTCAGGTTCATCTCTTCCGGCAGGCCGCCCACGTTGTGGTGCGACTTGATGACGTGGGCCTTGCCGCTTTTGGCGCCGGCGGACTCAATCACGTCAGGGTAGATGGTGCCTTGGGCCAGGTACTTGATGTTGTCGAGCTTGGTCGACTCGGCGTCGAAGACGTCGATGAAGGTGCGCCCGATGATCTTGCGCTTCTTCTCCGGGTCGCTTTCGCCGGCCAGGTTGTTGAGGAACTGGTCTTCGGCGTTGGCGCGGATCACCTTGACGCCCATATTCTCGGCGAACATGGCCATGACTTGCTCGCCTTCGTGCAGACGCAGCAGGCCGTTATCGACGAAGACGCAGGTCAGTTGGTCGCCGATGGCTTTGTGCAGCAGCGCTGCGACCACCGAGGAGTCGACACCGCCGGACAAGCCCAGCAGTACGTTGTCGGTGCCGACCTGGGCGCGAACCTGGGCGATGGCGTCTTCAGCGATTTTCGACGGGGTCCACAGCGCTTCGCAGCCGCAGATGTCGAGGATGAAGCGCGACAGGATGCGACCGCCCTGCTTGGTGTGGGTCACTTCCGGGTGGAACTGCACGCCGTAGTAACCGCGGGTGTCGTCGGCCATGCCGGCGATCGGGCAGCTAGGGGTGCTGGCCAGTACGTGGAAGCCTTCCGGGATTTCGGTGACTTTGTCGCCGTGGCTCATCCATACGTCGAGACCGAAAACGCCGTCAGCGTCGACGTGGTCTTCGATGCCATCCAGCACGCGGCTCTTGCCGACGATATCGACGCGGGCGTAACCGAACTCACGCATTTCGGAGCCGGCCACGCGGCCACCGAGCTGCTCGGCCATGGTTTGCATGCCGTAGCAGATCCCGAAGATCGGCACTTTCAGGTCGAACACGGCCTGCGGCGCGCGCGGGCTGTCGGCAACGTGGACGGACTCGGGGCCGCCGGCGAGGATGATGCCTTTCGGGGCGAATTCGCGGATCGCTTCGTCCGACATGTCGAACGGGTGCAGTTCGCAGTAAACGCCGATTTCGCGAACGCGACGGGCGATCAGCTGGGTGTACTGGGAACCGAAGTCCAGGATCAGGATGCGGTGGGCGTGAATGTCGAGGGCCATGAGAGGACTCTAGATAGAGCAGCTTCAAGCCTCAAGCTTCAAGCTGCAAGGTGTCAGGGGCCGCAGATCCGTAGCGACAGGCCTAAAGGCGGTGCCGCTACAGATCGCTTGTAGCTAGTAACTATCAACTTGTGGCTGGAGGCGTCAGCCGACCCGGTAGTTCGGCGCTTCCTTGGTGATCTGCACGTCGTGAACGTGGGACTCCGCCATGCCGGCACCGGTGATGCGTACGAATTCAGGCTTGGTGCGCATTTCGTGGATGTCGGCGCTGCCGGTGTAACCCATAGAAGAGCGCAGGCCGCCCATCAACTGGTGAACGATGGCAGTCAGCGACCCCTTGTACGCAACGCGGCCTTCGATACCTTCCGGTACGAGTTTTTCCGCGCCGTCGGACGAGTCCTGGAAGTAGCGGTCCGACGAGCCCTGAGCCTGGGACATGGCGCCCAGCGAACCCATGCCGCGATAGGCCTTGTACGAACGGCCCTGGAACAGCTCGATCTCGCCCGGGGCTTCTTCGGTACCGGCAAACATCGAACCCATCATCACGCAGTAGGCGCCAGCAACGATGGCCTTGGACAGGTCACCCGAGAAACGGATGCCGCCGTCGGCGATCAGCGGAACGTCAGTGCCTTCCAGTGCCGAAGCCACGTTGGCGATGGCGCTGATTTGCGGGACGCCCACGCCTGCCACGATACGGGTGGTGCAGATGGAGCCAGGACCGATGCCGACCTTGACGCCGTCAGCGCCAGCTTCAACCAGTGCGAGCGCAGCAGCACCGGTGGCGATGTTGCCGCCGATGACTTGCACGTCTGGGAAGTTCTGTTTGACCCAGCGAACGCGGTCGATCACGCCTTTGGAGTGGCCGTGTGCGGTGTCGACAACGATAACGTCAACGCCCGCGGCGACCAGCGCGCTAACGCGTTCGCCGGTGTCTTTGCCGGTGCCGACCGCAGCGCCGACACGCAGACGACCCTGGTCGTCTTTGCTCGCCAGTGGCCAGGCTTTGGATTTCTCGATGTCCTTGACGGTCATCATGCCCTTGAGCGCGAACTTGTCGTCGACGATCAGGACTTTTTCCAGGCGGTGCTTGTGCAGCAGATCGCGCACTTCGTACTTGTCGGCGCCTTCACGGACGGTGACCAGACGCTCTTTCGGCGTCATCACTTCGCGAACAGGCACATCAAGGCGGGTTTCAAAGCGGACGTCGCGGGAGGTCACGATGCCGACGAGCTCGCCGTCATGCAGGACCGGAACGCCGGAGATGTTGTGTTGACGGGTCAGTTCGAACAGATCGCGAACAGTGGCGTCAGCCTCGATGGTGATCGGATCCTTGACCACACCCGCTTCGAACTTCTTGACCTTGCGCACTTCGGCAGCTTGCTGCTCGACGGTCATGTTCTTGTGGATGATGCCGATGCCGCCTTCCTGAGCCATGGCGATTGCCAGACGGGCTTCAGTGACGGTGTCCATAGCGGCGGAAACGAGGGGGATGTTGAGTTCGATGCCACGGGTCAATCGTGTTTTCAGACTGACTTCGTTGGGAAGCACCTCGGAATAACCGGGCACAAGGAGAATGTCGTCGAATGTAAGGGCTTCTTGGCTGATACGCAGCATCGCTGGGCTCCCGAGCGGGAAAATGGAAGCGCGCCATTGTACCCAGACACCTGCACTATCTCAATGTAAAGATCAGGCTATTTACGCATGAGCCGGATTACGGCGCCCAATGACAGCCGCGCAGATCTACATCCTGACTTTGACGTGGGACACCGGACGGTCCATCCGTTCGGCAAACGCCTCGACAAAGCTGCTCTTGAAGCCGGCATCCAGCCAGTTGTTGAAGATGAACCCCAGATTCGAGAACCCGCACGGTTCAAGAAACAGGAAGCCGTTGATGTCGTCTTCATGGCGGCATTCGGGGCACATGAAGTTGTCGGTGTGGCCCGGCATCCAGTCTTCCAGGCTGTCGAACAGGGCTTCGCCGATCTCGCGCCGGCATTCCGGGCAACCGGCCTCCTCCTTGAAACCCTTCTGCGGTGTATAGATGCAGCGCTTGAGGACGATTTCCAGACCGTTGACCGGTTGACCGAATGGCAAGGCGTCAGGGTTTTCGACGAAGCGTCGCGCGCCCGGGGCAACCGCGTAGGCCATGCGGTTGAAGCTGCGCCCACAGGTGGTCAGCGATTCTTCGACGACGTTCAGCTTCACCAGCCAGCGCAGGATCGCCCGCGCCTTCGCTTCGTGCGCAGGAAAGCTGGAGATTTGCGGGACGATGATGCTTTGGGTGTCCATGACGGGCCTGTCTGACAAGTAATCGGGGGGCGGCAGCTTAATCGCGCTGTCGGTGACGTCAAGTATGGCCGTCGGGGCGCGCGCCGCCAGCGATCTCATCTGGTGACCCGTGCCCCAAAGCCTTTATGATGCCGCCATGATCAAAGACCCCTTCGCAAGACTCGGCCTTGACCGGGACGTCCTCACTGTCAGCCAGCTCAACGGCCGCGCACGCGTGCTGCTGGAAGATGTGTTTTCCAGCATCTGGGTGGAGGGCGAGATTTCCAACCTCTCGCGTCCGGCCTCCGGGCACGTTTACTTCACGCTGAAGGACTCCGGCGCCCAGGTCCGTTGCGCGTTGTTTCGCAGCAACGCGGCACGGGTGCGTCAGGCGCTGAAAGATGGCCTGGCGGTCAAGGTACGCGGCAAGGTCTCGCTGTTTGAGGGTCGCGGGGACTACCAGCTGATTCTCGACACCGTCGAGCCTGCCGGCGATGGCGCACTGCGTCTGGCCTTCGACGCGCTGAAGGAGAAGCTCAGCGCCGAAGGGATGTTCAGCGCCGAGCGCAAGGTCGCACTGCCCCTGCACCCCAAGCGCATCGGCATCATCAGCTCCCCGACCGGCGCGGTGATTCGCGACATCATCAGCGTGTTTCGTCGTCGTGCGCCCCAGGTCGAACTCACCCTGATCCCCACCGCCGTGCAGGGCCGCGAGGCGATCGGCCAGATCGTGCGCGCGCTGAAGCTCGCTGACGGCCGCGGCTTTGATGCGTTGATCCTGGCGCGGGGCGGCGGCTCGCTGGAAGACCTCTGGTGCTTCAACGAAGAGGCCGTCGCCCGCGCCATCGATGCGTGCGTGACGCCAATCGTCAGCGCGGTCGGTCACGAAACCGATGTCTCGATCAGTGACTTCGTCGCCGACGTGCGTGCGCCGACGCCCTCCGCCGCCGCTGAGCTGCTGGCGCCGGACTCAAGCGATCTGCACCGCAGGGTTGACAGCCTGGAGCGCCGACTGATCAGCCGCATGCAGGACCGGCTGATGCGCGAGCAATTGCGCCTGGACGGTATTTCCCGCCGCTTGCGTCACCCAGGCGAGCGTCTGCGCCAGCGCGCCCAGCGTCTCGACGACCTGGACATGCGCATGCGCCGGGCCTTTGAACAGCAGATGCACAAGCGCCAGGTGCGCATGAGCCATCTGGAAAGTCGCCTCGCCGCGCAACACCCGGGCCGCACACTGATGTTTCTGCGTCAGCGCCTGGCGGTACTCGCCGAGCGACTGCCCCGTGCGATCAAGGAAAACCTCAAGAGCCGTCGCTTGAAGCTGCAAAGTCAGGTGCAGACGCTCAACGTGGTCAGCCCGCTGGCGACCCTCGGCCGTGGTTACAGTATTTTGCTGGATGAACGCGGCAGGGCCATTCGCGCTGCCGAGCAGACGCATCAGGGTCAGCGCCTGACGGCAAAGCTGGCGGACGGCGAGCTGCAAGTGCGCGTCGAAGACAATCATCTGACGCCCGTCACCCTTTCACTTCTGGATTGATCAATGCTGCCTTCTCTCTCCCGTTCGCTGGCAACTGCTGCCCTTTCACTGTGTGCAGCCATGTGCGTTGCCCTGCCCGCCTACGCCGACAGCTACATTTCCCGCCTGCTCAACAAGCCGGTACCGGGCGGCGTAGCGGTGGTCGACCTCGGCCCTTCCGCGCAAGCGCCCAAGGCCACGTGGCAGGGCAAACCGGTGCTGGTCGTCAAGGATCAGGACGCGCGCTGGCTGGCCATCGTCGGCATCCCGCTGACCATCAAGCCAGGCAGCCCGCAACAGGTCAGCAGCGGCGGCCGCAACCTGCCTTTCGTGGTGGGCAACAAGAAGTACCCGGAGCAGCGCATTACCCTGAAGAACCAGCGTCAGGTCAATCCGAACCCGGACGACTTGAAGCGCATCGAGCAGGAGCTCGATGTGCAAGTCCGCGCTTACCGTACGTTCAGTCCCGTGACGCCGAGCAACCTTCTGCTGGACAAACCGGTGGACGGGCCGCTCTCCAGCAAATTCGGCGTGCGACGTTTCTTCAACGGCGAGGAGCGTAATCCTCACGCCGGACTGGACTTCGCGGTCCCTGCTGGCACGCCTATCAAGTCGCCAGCGGCGGGCAAGGTGATTCTGATCGGTAACTACTTCTTCAACGGCAACACGGTGTTCGTCGATCACGGGCAGGGCTTCATCAGCATGTTCTGCCACATGTCGAAGATCGACGTGAAAGTCGGCGATGCCGTGCCGCGCGGTGGCGTGGTCGGGCGCGTGGGTTCGACTGGCCGCGCGACGGGGCCGCATATGCACTGGAACATCAGCCTGAATGACGCGCGGGTGGATCCGGCGATTTTCATTAATGCGTTTCAGCCGTAACGCTTGAGTCTGGGTTAATGGCCCTGTAGGACAGGCTTTAGCCGGGAAGGCGTCAGGCGCTGCACTGCAAATCTGATGGTGTGAGTTCTGGCGCTTTCCCGGCTGAAGCAGGTCCGACCATAACAGCCGATACGTCCTGACCGAACCGGGCCGGCAATTTAATCGCGCGAAAGCTCGGTATACAGCAATAACATCTTGATATTAATTACGTCCCGACAACTTCTATCAATTTTTCCCAACCGCTTGCCAGCTTTCACCTCATTGGTTACGTTTGGCGACATGAAAACCTCTCACACCCTCATTCTGATGCGTCAACATCGCTGCCTCTGCCTCGTCAGTGCACGACTGCAAAGCTGAACGCGGTGCCTCGACGCTCACCCCGCAGTGCTACTCTCGCATCAACCGGCTGGCCGCCTTCTTTCGGCCCTGAGTACAACAAGGATTACTCACATGACCATGCTCAAAGATCCCTCGACAAAGTACCGCGCCTTTCCTGTCATTGACCTGCCTGACCGCACCTGGCCTTCCAAGACCATCACTGCGGCGCCGATCTGGTGCAGCTCCGACTTGCGAGACGGTAACCAGTCACTGATCGAGCCCATGGATGCGGTCAAAAAGCTGCGTTTCTGGAAGACCCTCGTGCAAGTCGGCGTGAAGGAAATCGAAGCCTCCTTCCCTTCCGCCTCGCAAACCGATTTCGACTTCGTGCGCACGCTCATCGAAGACGGCCACATCCCCGACGACACCACCATTCAGGTGCTGACTCAGGCCCGCGAAGACCTCATCGCACGGACGTTCGAATCCCTGCGCGGTGCGAAGAAAGCCATCGTGCACCTGTACAACGCCACCTGCCCGTCCTTCCGCCGCATCGTCTTCAACCAGGACAAAGCCGGCGTCAAGGCCATCGCAGTGAATGCCGCTCAGTTGTTCGTCAAATACGCCGCCCAGCAGCCAGAAACCCAATGGCAGTTCGAGTACTCGCCTGAAACCTTCAGCGCCACCGAGCTGGAGTTCGCCAAGGAAGTCTGCGACGCCGTCATCGAAGTGTGGAACGCAACGCCGCAGAACAAGGTGATCCTCAACCTGCCGGCAACCGTCGAAGTCGCCACCCCGAACATCTACGCCGACCAGATCGAATGGTTCTGCCGCAACATTTCCCGTCGTGACAGCGTGATCATCAGCCTGCACACCCACAACGACCGTGGCACCGGTGTCGCGGCGACCGAGCTGGGCCTGATGGCCGGCGCGGATCGCGTTGAAGGCTGTCTGTTCGGCAACGGTGAGCGCACCGGCAACGTCGACCTCGTGACCGTCGCGCTGAACATGTACACCCAAGGCCTGAATCCGCAACTGGACTTCTCCGACATCGACGGCGTGCGCAAGGTGGTCGAGGAATGCAACCAGATTCCGGTGCACCCGCGTCATCCTTACGTTGGCGATCTGGTGCACACCGCGTTTTCCGGCTCTCACCAGGACGCGATCCGCAAGGGCTTCACCCAGCAGAAAGACGGCACGCCGTGGGAAGTGCCTTACTTGCCAATCGACCCGGCTGACATTGGCCGCAGCTACGAAGCGGTGATCCGCGTCAACAGCCAGTCCGGCAAGGGTGGTATCACCTATCTGCTCGAACAGGAATACGGGATTTCCCTGCCGCGTCGCATGCAGATCGAGTTCAGCCAGGTGGTTCAGGGCGAGACCGATCGTCTGGGCCTGGAGATGAGCGCTCAACAGATTTACTCGCTGTTCAAGCGTGAATACCTGCAGGCCAATAAGCCGTATGCGTTGGTCAGCCACCGCTTGCAGGAAGAGAACGGCAACAGCGCCGTGGAAGTGGAAGTGACCGGCAAGGGTGACAGCGAGAGCAACCTGCGCTGGAAAGGCACAGGCAATGGCGCGCTGGAAGCATTGGTGGCCGGTCTGCCAGTACCGGTCGAGATCATGGACTACAACGAGCACGCCATTGGCGCAGGCACCACGGCCAAAGCCGCTGCCTACATCGAACTGCGCGTGAATGGCGACCGCGCGGTACACGGCGTCGGTATCGACGAGAACATCACCACGGCCAGCTTCAAGGCCCTGTTCAGCGCGCTCAATCGTGGCGTGCTGCAAGCTGAAGAGGCGACAAAAGCGGCTTGATTCACTGCAATGCAAAAAGGCCCTGAAGTGAAAGCTTCAGGGCCTTTTGTTTTAGCACCGGATGATCAAGCCGTGGTGTCGACCTTGACTTTCATCAGGTTCAACAGGGAAGCCTGCAGCGCCCCCAACTGAGCCATGGTGCCGGAAATCTGCTGCTGGATTGCCATGACCTGCGTGGCCTTCAGCTCATCCGGCGTCTTGCTGCCCTGGACAGCAGCCAACTGAGCCTGCTGCTGCTGGAGCATTTTCTGCGTTCGCTCAATCTGCTCCTGCAACTGCTTGATCATCTCCTCCTTCATGCTCGGCGCGTCGCCCGACTCAGTGGCTCCGGCCGCCTTGGTGTCGCCATAGACGTTACCGCGCAGCTCGACGCTGGCGGTCTTGGCATCGCTCTTGGTGGAGTCGTCGGTTTTGACAGCAGCCGTAAACACGCTGGAGTAAGCACCCAACGAACTGGTGTTGATGGTGGTCATGATGAACTCCTTATGAGGTGCACTTTGTATCGGCCAGCGTACAAACATCTGAAGTCGAATTTATTGCAGACGCAAGAACGCCCCACGACCGAGGTCATGGAGCGGTTTGCGTCTGAATCAGTGAATCAGGCGGTGGTGTTGATGCTGCCGGACTTCTGCAGTTGCAGGAGGGCCGCCTGCTCCGTGGCCAGGCTGGCGGTGGACGACGAGATCTGTCCCTGAATGGCCATCACGCGTGCGGACTTTTCCTCGTCCGAGCCGGAACTTGCCTGGGCGGCAGCGAGCTGCTGTTGCTGCTCCTGCAAGCGCTTCTGGGTTTCCTTGATCTGCTCCTCCAGCTTCTCGATGGCCTGCTCGCTGGTGCTGGAAGAATCAGAGGTCCCACCCGCTCCGCCAGCACCGCCAGCGCCACCTGCCGCAGTGGCTGTGGTCGAAGCAGATGCCGACGTGGCATCTGTGGTGGAGGTGTCGCTGTCAGCCGCTGCTGTTGTGGCGTCTCTCTTGACCGCGACGGTGAAGCTGGTGGAGTAGGAACTCAATGAGGATGTGCTGATGGTGGTCATACCGATCTCCTGTCTGGGTACAACCGCTATCGACCACCTGTCCCTCAACTCTATGACGTTACTGTATCTCGAATGTATCGGCGTCGAGACAGGCCGGGAATTTCTCGCGATACGCCGCCAGGCTCTGCGCTGACAAGCTGACCTGAAACACGCCGTCGGCCTCGCCGATGTTCAGCAGGCTCTCGCCCTGGAAGTCCAGCACCTGGCTGTCGCCCGTGTACGCGAAACCCTTGCCATCGATGCCCACACGATTCACCGCGGCGACGTAACACAGGTTCTCGATGGCGCGCGCCGGCAGCAAGCGGTTCCAGTGCAGACGGCGAGCGCCCGGCCAATTGGCGGTGTACAGCAGCAGATCGGTATTCTGGGCGTCACGGCTCCACACCGGAAAACGCAGGTCGTAGCAGATCAGCGGACGAATTCGCCAGCCTTTGAGTTCGAACTGCACCTGGCGCTCGCCCGGGCTGTAATGCTCATGCTCGCCGGCCATTCTGAACAGATGGCGCTTGTCGTAATGCAGCAGCTCGCCGTCCGGCCGCGCCCACAACAAGCGATTGCGATGGCTGCCGTCAGCGGCGCGAATGATCACGCTGCCGGTCACCACGGCATCCAGTTGCCTGGCTTGGGTCAGTATCCACTGGGCAGTCGGGCCGTCTTCGGGCTCGGCCAGGGTTTCGGACTCCATGGTAAAGCCAGTGGTGAACATCTCCGGCAGGATCACCAGATCCGCGCCCTTGGCCTGGGCCAGCAGCTCTTCGAAGTGGGCGTGGTTCGCCGGGGCGTCGTGCCAGACCAGCGTGGTCTGGACCAGCGCGATGTTCAGATTGGGCAGCGTGGTCAGATCGCGCATAGTTTTTCCGCCGCCAGACGCAGCGTCTCCTCACGCTTGGGAAAGCACAGCCGGATCAAGCGCTGGCCTTCGGGCGGATTCTGGTAGAACACCGAGATAGGAATGCTCGCCACACCGTGCTCGCGGGTCATCCACAGGGACATGTCCACATCGTTGAGGTCCGGGCGGATCTGCGAATAATCGACGAGCTGAAAGTAGGTGCCGCTGGCCCGGGTGAAGGTGAAGCGCGAAGCTTCCAGGCGATCGCAGAAATAATCGCGCTTGGCCTGATAGAACGCCGGAAGTTCGTCGACATGTTCAGGGTGCGCCGCCATGAAATCTGCCAGGGCCCATTGCAGCGGTGTAACGCCGCAGAACGCGACGAACTGGTGGATCTTCCGTGCTTCGGCGGTCAGCGCCGGCGGCGCAACGAGGTAGCCGGTTTTCCAGCCGGTGACGTGGTAGGTCTTGCCAAACGAACTGACCACAAAGGCGCGCTGATAGAGTTCGTCATGGGCCAGCACGCTGGCGTGTTGCAGCCCGTCGAATACCAGATGCTCATAGACCTCGTCGCTGAGCACATAAATGTCCCGGTCACGGATCAACGCCGCCAGGCGGTCCAATTCGTCGCTCGTGATCAGTGCCCCGCTGGGGTTATGCGGCGTGTTGATGACGATCATGCGGGTGCGAGGGCTCAACGCGGCGCTGAGCTTTTCCCAGTCGATGGCGAAATCGCCGTCTTTGAGCTGCACATGGATGCAACGCCCGCCAGCCAGTTCCACCGAAGGCGCGTAGCTGTCGTAGCACGGGTCGAAGACGATCACCTCATCGCTGGCGCTCACAACAGTCTGAATGGCACAGAAGATGGCGTGGGTCGCGCCGGGGGTGATGGTGATTTCGCTGTCGACGCCGACCTGACGGCCGTAGCAGCGAGCGATCTTGGCGGCGACTTGCTCGCGCAATGCCGGCAGGCCTGCCATCGGCGCGTATTGGTTATTGCCGTCCATGACGCGGCGGCAAAGAGCCTCACGCAATGCGTCGGGCCCATCGAAATCGGGAAAACCCTGAGACAGATTGATCGCCCCGGTTTCGGCAGCCAGTTGGGACATCACAGTAAAGATGGTGGTGCCAACGTTCGGCAATTTGCTGGTGATCATGGGTTTTCCTGCTCCACTCCCGGCTCCTGAACGGCACGGGGATTCGCAGAATAGCCCAGATGTCGCGCACAAAAAAAGGCGCCACTGGCGCCTTTTCCGAGAAAGACCTTTACACGATCAGCGCTTGTCGCGGCGCTTCTTGTCGGCCTTCTTGTGGTGCGACATCATCCGACGCTTCTTGTTGACCTGGCGGTCGGTCAGCGTGTTCTTGTTGCCTTCGTACGGGTTCTCGCCGCCCTTGAACTCGATGCGGATCGGCGTACCGACCAGCTTGAGCACACGGCGGTAGGTGTTCTCGAGATACCGGACGTACGACTTCGGTACTTTCTCGACCTGGTTACCGTGGATAACGATCAACGGCGGGTTCGCGCCGCCCAAGTGAGCGTAACGCAGCTTGATGCGGCGGCTGCCCACCATCGGCGGTGCGTGCTCGCTGACCGCGTCTTCCAGAATCTGGGTCAGGCGACTGGTCGGCCAACGGGTCACAGCGGATTTGAACGAGTTCTGCACCGACTGATACAGGTTGCCCACGCCGGTGCCGTGCAGCGCCGAGATGAAGTGGATGTCGGCGAAGTCGACGAAGAACAACCGACGCTCCAGCTCGACCTTCACGTAGTCGCGCTCGCTTGGCACCATGCCATCCCACTTGTTCAGCGCGATGACCAGTGCCCGACCGGATTCAAGGGCAAAGCCCAGCAGGTTGAGGTCGTGGTCGACGACGCCTTCGCGGGCGTCCATCACGAAGATCACCACGTTGGCGTCTTTGATCGCCTGCAGGGTTTTGACCACGGAGAACTTTTCGACTTCTTCGTGGATCTTGCCGCGCTTGCGCACACCGGCGGTGTCGATCAGCGTGTACTTTTCCTCGTTGCGTTCGAACGGGATGTAAATGCTGTCGCGGGTGGTGCCGGGCTCGTCGTAAACGATAACGCGGTCTTCACCGAGCATGCGGTTGACCAGTGTCGACTTGCCGACGTTAGGGCGACCGATGATTGCGATCTTGATGCCGTCCTTCTCGCTCGGACCCGGAATGCGCTTGGCTTCCTGACCTTCGGCAACGACTTCCTCTTCTTCGCCTTCTTCGACTTCATCAGCGTCTTTCGGGAAATCACGCAAGGCGATCTCGAGCATCTGCGTGATGCCTCGACCGTGAGCGCCGGCAACCGGAATCGCGTCACCCATGCCCAGCGGTGCAAACTCGGCGCGGGCCATGTCAGGGTCGATGTTGTCGACCTTGTTGGCGACCACGTAAGACGTCTTGTTGCGCTTGCGCAAGTGCTCGCCAATCATCTGGTCGGCGGCAGTGAAACCTGCTTTGGCGTCAACGAGGAACAACACGACATCGGCTTCTTCGATGGCCAGCAGCGACTGCTCGGCCATTTTTTCGTCCATGCCGTGTTCGTCACCGGAGATACCGCCGGTGTCGATCAGGATGTAGGAGCGCCCTTGCCACTTGGCCTCACCGTATTGGCGATCACGGGTCAGACCGGACAAGTCGCCGACGATGGCGTCGCGAGTCCTGGTCAGGCGGTTGAACAAGGTGGACTTGCCGACGTTCGGTCGACCCACCAGGGCGATTACGGGAACCATGCGGCTCTCCACTTCGTTATTTCAGAAAATACAAAAGCCGCTGCAAGGCAGCGGCCGGAGTTCGGAGCAACGCCAAAGCGTCGCAGGCCCCATGAAAGCGGGGCCGCCTGGGGAAGCCGAAAAACGACCTCCTCAAGCATAGACAGCCACTACTTGATCGTCAGCGCTTCCAGCTTGCCGCTGTTGCCGAAGACATAAATGGTGCTGCCGGAGACCAGCGGGCGAGCACGCAGGCCATCGCTGTCAATCTTTTCACGGGCGACAAAATGACCATCGACCTGGCTCAGCAGGTGCAGATAACCTTCCATGTCACCGACCGCGACGTAGCTGGAGAACACTTCCGGCGCGCCGAGTTGACGACGGGCCAGCGAGTCGTTGCTCCACAGACCGGTGGAAGAGCGCTCATCGATGCCTTCCACGGTGCCATTGGCCAGCGAGACGTAAACGCTGCCGAAGCCCTGCGCCACACCCGAATAGCTCGATGCATCACGCTGCCACAGCACGCGACCGCTCTGCAGTTCCAGACCGGCTACGCGGCCCTGATAGGTCGCGACATACAGCGTGTTGCCGGAGAGCAGCAAGCCGCCGTCGATATCGACCACGCGATCCAGCTCGGAACGACCTGTTGGAACGGCAACGCGCTGCTCCCAGGCCGGGACGCCGTTGTTGATGTCCAGCGCCACGACCTTGCCGGTCGACAGCCCTGCAATCGCCAGCGAAGGAGTGGCAATCGGTGCACCGGTGCCACGCAGCGTCAGAACCGCAGGACTGCTCTCGTAGATCCAGCGCTGATCACCTGTGACGGCGTCATAACCGATGACCCGGTCATCCTGCGTCTGGGCAACCACGACACTGCCATTGGTAGCCGGAGCGGACAGCACTTCGCTGGTCGCCTTGGCTTTCCACTTCTGCTCGCCGGTGGCTTCGTCGAGGACGATGACTTCGCCGCGCAACGTGCCGAGCATGACCAGACCGAAACCCACACCGACGGCGCCGGAAACCGGTTGCTCAAGCTCTTTTTTCCAGACCACGTCGCCGTTGCTGCGGTTGATCGCCATGACCAGACCGTTCGCATCGGCTGCGTAAATGTTCTCGCCGTCGATGGCCGGAACCAGCATGTTGTAGATGTCGCCCTGACCGTCACCGACGGAACGGCTCCACAACTTCTGCAGCGTTACTTCCTGTTTGAAGTCGACGAGTTCTGCCGGAGGCAGCTCTTTTTTGCTGTTGCTGCTGCAACCCGCGGCCAGAATGGCCAGAGCCAGCAATGCTGCATGTTTCCAACGAATCACGTCACGCATCCCCTTTCGCCAGATCGTCGAGCTTCATTTGCAAACCGCCAACAGCCGCTTCTTCGGAAAGCGACGCCTTGGCTTTTTTGTATGCAGCGTAGGCATCATCGGTGCGACCCAGCTGAACCAGCAGGTCACCGCGCAGCTCTTCACGGCTGGCCGCGAAAGACTGGTCGGCTTGACCGTCAAGCAGCTTCAGCGCGTCTTCGGCCTTGTTCTGTGCAGCGAGTACGCGAGCCAGACGCTGACGGGCAATTTCACCCAGGGTCGCGTTGGCTGGCTTGTCGGTCACGGATTTCAGTTCGTTCGCGGCATCATCCAGCTTGCCCGTGTCCACAGCCACCTTGGCCACGAACAGGCTGCCGTACTGGGCGTACGCGGTGCCACCGAATTCGCTCTTCAGCTTGCCGGCGATCTCGGCCACACGGCCTGCATCGGCCTGGCCGCTGGGCGTCAGTGCGGTTTCCAGCAATTGCTGATACAGCGCCGAACCACCTTGCGCCTGGTTGTTCTGATAGCGCTGCCAGCCTTGCCAGCCCAACACCACAATCACTGCCAGCAGGCCGCCGGTGACCAAAGGCTTGCCGTTACGCTGCCACCAGTCCTTTACGGCAACCAGCTCATCATCATCGGTACTCGACACCCCAATACTCCTATTCGCTAAATCGGCTTTTATCAGCTTCAACCCTGCGAGATGCAGGTGGCCAGGTGCTCGGACAGAGCATCCCAGGCAATATTTTGTTGCTCGCCCTGACCACGCAACGGCTTGACGCCCACTTCCTTGCGCGCCAGCTCTTCGTCGCCAAGGATCAGCGCGTACAGCGCGCCGCTCTTGTCGGCCTTCTTGAACTGGCTCTTGAAGCTGCCAGCCCCGGCGTTGACTTGCAGACGCAGGTTAGGCGCCTGGTCGCGCAAGCGCTCGGACAAGGTCAGCGCTGCCAGCTCGGCGGCCTCGCCGAACGCGCAGACGTAAACGTCGACCGTACGGGCGATTTCTTCGGGAATTTGCTCGAGGGTTTCCAGCAGTAGCACCAGACGTTCGATGCCCATGGCAAAGCCCACGCCCGATGTCGGCTTGCCGCCCATCTGCTCGACCAGACCGTCGTAACGGCCGCCCGCGCAGACAGTGCCCTGAGCGCCGAGCTGGTCAGTGACCCACTCGAATACAGTTTTGCTGTAGTAATCCAGGCCGCGAACCAGCTTCGGGTTGATAACGTACGGAATGCCCGCCGCGTCGAGACGCGCCTTCAGGCCTTCGAAGTGAACCCGGGATTCGTCGTCCAGGTAATCTGCCAGCTTGGGTGCATCGACCAGCACTGCCTGGGTTTCAGGGTGTTTGGTATCGAGCACACGCAGCGGGTTGGTCTTCAGACGGCGCTGGCTGTCTTCGTCCAGTTGCTCGTGACGCGCCGAGAGATACTCGACCAGCGCTTCACGATAACGACCGCGCGCTTCACTGGTGCCCAGGCTGTTGAGTTCCAGTTTGACGGCATTGCGGATGCCCAGCAGGCCCCAGAGACGCCAGGTCAGTACGATCAGCTCGGCATCGATGTCCGGACCATCGAGGTTGAACACCTCGACGCCGATCTGGTGGAACTGACGATAACGGCCTTTTTGCGGACGCTCGTGGCGGAACATCGGGCCGATGTACCAGAGTTTCTGCACCTGACCGCCGCCGGTGATGCCGTGTTCGAGGACCGCACGAACGCAGGCCGCTGTGCCTTCAGGGCGCAGGGTCAGCGAATCGCCATTGCGGTCGGCGAAGGTGTACATCTCTTTCTCGACGATGTCGGTGACTTCGCCGATGGAGCGTTTGAACAGGTCGGTGAACTCGACGATCGGCATGCGGATCTGGCGATAACCGTAGTTATCCAGCAAACGCGAGACCGTGCCTTCGAAGTAGCGCCACAGCGGCGTCTGGTCCGGCAGGATGTCGTTCATGCCACGAATGGCTTGCAGAGACTTACTCACAAATATTCCTTGGAAACTGGGTTAGCCGCGCGCGATCAGCGCTGCGTCGGCCTCGACCTTTTCGGCCGCTCTCTGACGGATCAAGCGTTCAAGCTGATCCACCAGATTGTCATTTGTCAGCTTTTGCGCCGGCTTGCCATCGATGTAGATCAGGTTCGGCGTGCCACCGGTCAGACCGACGTGGGCTTCTTTCGCCTCGCCGGGACCGTTTACCACGCAACCGATTACCGCGACGTCCAGCGGGACCAGCAAATCTTCAAGGCGCCCTTCCAGGTCGTTCATGGTTTTAACCACATCGAAATTCTGCCGCGAGCAACTCGGGCAGGCGATGAAGTTGATGCCACGGGAGCGCAGGCGCAGCGACTTGAGGATGTCGTAACCGACTTTCACTTCTTCAACCGGATCGGCAGCCAGCGAAATCCGAATAGTATCGCCGATCCCTTCGGCCAGCAGCATACCTAGGCCGACGGCTGATTTCACTGTGCCTGAGCGCAAACCGCCCGCTTCAGTGATGCCCAGGTGCAACGGCTGGATGATTTGTTTGGCAAGGAGGCGATAAGCCTCGACCGCCATGAACACATCGGAGGCCTTGACGCTGACCTTGAAGTCCTGGAAATCCAGACGGTCCAGATGCTCGACGTGCCGCAGCGCGGACTCGACCAGGGCAGCGGGCGTTGGCTCGCCGTACTTCTTCTGCAGGTCTTTTTCCAGCGAACCGGCATTGACGCCGATGCGGATCGGAATGCCGCGATCACGGGCCGCCTCGACCACCGCGCGGACGCGGTCTTCACGGCCGATGTTGCCCGGGTTGATCCGCAGGCAATCGACGCCCAGCTCGGCCACGCGCAGGGCGATTTTATAGTCGAAGTGAATGTCAGCGACCAACGGGACCTTGACCAACTGTTTGATACGGCCAAAGGCCTCGGCAGCGTCCATGTCCGGCACTGATACGCGGACGATGTCCACGCCCGCGGCTTCCAGACGGTTGATCTGCGCCACGGTGGCCGCGACGTCGTTGGTGTCGCTGTTGGTCATGCTCTGCACTGCGATCGGGGCATCGCCACCGACCGGCACCGAGCCGACCCAGATTTTACGAGATTCGCGACGTTTGATCGGAGATTCGCCGTGCATGACTTATTGCCCTAGCTTCAGGCGAGCAGTTTCGCCACTGGTGAAAGGTGCCACATCAACCGGCTGGCCGTTGTAACTCACCTGCGCGCCGCGAGCAAAGCCCAGGCGCAGGGTCAGCGGCGGCTTGCCGTTGACGTCGAGGCTGTCGCCTTTTTTCTTGAGGCCGCTCATCAGCACTTTACCGTTGCCATCGGTGACCTGGGTCCAGCAATCGTTTACGAACTGAACCTGCACGCGACCGGCACCTGCCGGTACAGGCGCGGCGTCGGCCGTTGCGCTCGGCGCGGTGTTGACTGGCGCGGTGGTCGCAGGCGTTGGCGCCACGGTGGTGACAGGCGCGGTCGGCGTCGACGCTGCATGCGCAGGTGTTACCGGGGCGGTGGTTGATGTGCTGTGAGGAACTGCAGCGCCTGCAACGGCGGTGCCGGTGCCGGTGCTGGCGGGTGCGGTGCTGGAGGAAGCAGGTGCATCAGGCGCGGACGCAGGCTCGGCGTTGTTCAACGGCAACGCGGTCTGGCCTTGAGCGACAGCTTGATCTTCCGGCTCGTCGAGCGGATGGATCTGGGTGGTGCCGTCGGCGCTTTCGACTTCGACATGCTCCATGCCCAGATTGGTCGGTTCCTTGCCGCGCAGCGTCGCTTGATCCTGCCACCACACGAAGCCGCCGCCGATCAATGCGATGAGCAGCAAGAGGCTGACGATGCGCAGAATATTGTGAGACAGGCGTACGGGCTCTTCGATTCGGCCCAGTGCATGAACGCTGCTGCCCTTGCCGTCGGTGCCGGTGTACTGGTCGAACGCACTGACCAATGCAGCTTGATCAAGGTCAAGCAGCTTGGCGTAGGCGCGGACGTAGCCGCGGGCAAAGGTGTGGCCGGGAAGCTTGTCAAAATCGCCCGCTTCCAGATGAGTCAGGGACGTCACAGTGAGGTTGAGCCTCAACGCCACATCTGGCAGCGACCAGTTCTTGCTTTCGCGGGCCTGTCGCAATGTTTCGCCTGGGTTCGTGCGAGTGGCTGCTACAACTTCGGGATGCGCCGCTTTCATCATTGCTCCGACAGGTATTGCTGATATTCCGGCGTACCGGGATAGAGTCTTTTTAGAAGCAGCCCGTAACTGGCTGCCTTGTTGCGATCATCAAACACCTTCGCCAGCCGCGTACCGAGCAACAGGCTCCGCGCATTCTGCTCGCTTAACTGGCTGAAACGCTCGTAGTAATCGCGCGCCGGCACATAATGCCTGTCTTCGTACGACAACTCAGCCATTTCCAGCAACGCGCGTGGCTGCTGACGATCCAGGCGCAGGGCTTTGTCGAAATGCTCACGGGCGGTGTCGCGATTGCCGAGCATCACAGCCGTCATGCCAAGGTTCTCGAACACTCGGGCGCGCTCGGCGTAGAGGTTATCCTCGGCGGCCTCCTCGAAGCGCTCGTAAGCTTCCTTGTAGCGCTTCTGCTGGTAGAGAAAACTGCCGTAATTGTTGAGGATTCGCGCGTCTTTGGAACGTGCCGACAGCGCTTTCTCGTAATACTGGTTCGCCAGTTCCGGCTCCATTTCGGCCTGAAACACCAAGGCCAGCGCGGCATTGGCGTCCGCATCGGAGCCGTTAAGCTCAAGTGCCTTTTTCAGAGGTGCCTTCGCACGCTCCATCTGACCTTGCTGAAGGTAACCCAACCCCAATTGCACGTAAGCCTGACGAGCTTCCTCACGCCCCTTGCTGGTACTCAGCGGATCGACGTTGCCGGTGGACACACAACCGACCACCAGCGTGGCAAAACAGAGCAGCAGCGCAACGCGCAGGGACATAGAGATCCTCTCAGTCAGATTCGCATTCAATTGCGAGCGGCAGCGACCTGCACCACGTCGGCATCGGCACTCAGCTCCCGAACAGCGATATAGCGTTCGCTGCGACGGGTGCGGTCCATTACCTGCCCGACCAACTGGCCGCAGGCAGCATCGATGTCCTCACCACGCGTGGTACGCACGGTGACGTTGAAGCCGGCTTGATGCAGCAGATCCTGAAAACGACGGATCGCATTGTTGCTGGGGCGTTCATAGCCCGAATGCGGAAACGGATTGAACGGGATCAGATTGACCTTGCAGGGGGTGTCCTTGAGCAGCTCGATCATCTCGATCGCGTGCTCGGGCTTGTCGTTGATGTCCTTGAGCAGCGTGTACTCGATCGTCAGCACGCGTTTTTCGCCCAGCGCAGCCATGTAGTTGCGGCAGGACTCAAGGAGCATCTTCAGGGGGTACTTTTTATTGATAGGCACCAGCTGATTTCGCAGCGCGTCATTGGGCGCATGCAGCGAAAGGGCCAGCGAGACGTCGATGTGCTTGGACAGCTCATCGATCATCGGCACCACGCCGGAGGTGGACAGCGTCACCCGGCGCTTGGAAATGCCATACCCCAGGTCATCCATCATCAGATGCATGGCGGCAATGACATTGTCGAAGTTCAGCAATGGCTCGCCCATGCCCATCATCACCACGTTGGTGATGGCACGGTCGACGGTAGCCGGGACACTGCCGAAAGATTTGTTGGCAATCCACACCTGGCCGATGACTTCGGCGGCGGTGAGGTTGCTGTTGAAGCCTTGTTTGCCGGTGGAGCAGAAACTGCAATCCAGCGCACAACCCGCCTGGGACGAGACACACAGCGTGCCGCGCTTGCCCTGCGGAATATAAACGGTCTCGACGCAGCTGCCGGACTCTACGCGGACGACCCATTTACGGGTGCCGTCGGTGGAGATGTCCTCGCTGACGACTTCAGGACCCCGAATTTCGGCGCGGCTCTGCAGCTTTTCGCGCAGGGCCTTGCCGACATTCGTCATGGCGTCGAAGTTATCGACGCCAAAGTGGTGAATCCACTTCATGACCTGACCGGCACGGAAGCGTTTCTCCCCGATAGACTCGAAGAATTTTTCCATTTCCAGCCGGGTCAGACCCAACAGGTTGATTTTGCCAGTTGATTCAGTCATGGATTCACCCTCACTCGCAGCAATAGCTTAGCGAGTGGTTACCTCGGTAGCAGCGAAGAAGTACGAGATTTCACGAGCAGCGGCGGCTTCGGAGTCGGAGCCGTGAACAGCGTTGGCGTCGATGGAATCAGCGAAGTCAGCACGGATGGTGCCGGCAGCAGCTTCTTTAGGGTTGGTAGCGCCCATCAGCTCGCGGTTCAGAGCGATAGCGTTTTCGCCTTCCAGAACCTGTACGACAACCGGGCCGGAGATCATGAATGCAACCAGATCACCGAAGAAGCCACGGGCGCTGTGCTCAGCGTAGAAACCTTCTGCTTCGGCTTTGGACAGTTGCTTCAGTTTCGAAGCGACAACGCGCAGACCGGCTTTTTCGAAACGGGTGGTGATCTCGCCGATGACGTTTTTGGCAACAGCATCAGGCTTGATGATCGAGAAAGTACGTTGAACAGCCATGGTGTAACTCCAGAAGCAGTGATTATTGCGAAAAATTAAACCCGCGAATTATACGCGGGTTTGATGTTATTGCCTAACGTGCAAATCTGATCAGTCGATTTCGTCGGCCCAGAGCGTCTGGACCGCCTCGAGCACTTTCTCGCCGACGCGGCCAGAGGTGTCGTCGAAATCCGGGAGCTGCTTGATGATCAGTTGCAGCTTGGTGAACCCTACCGAATAAGGGTCGACGCCGGGGTGAGTCTCGGCGAGTTCTTCAGCGATGCGTTGTACGTCATTCCAACCGTAACTCATGACAGCTTCTCGATCAGTGCGGCGCTTCGGCAGCGTGGTTAAGCGAATATTTCGGGATCTCGACGGTCAGGTCTTCAGTGCCGACCTTAGCCTGGCACGCCAGACGGGACTGCGCTTCCAGACCCCACGCACGATCAAGATAGTCCTCTTCCAGCTCGTCCGCTTCTTCGAGGGAGTTGAACCCCGCACGAATGATGCAATGGCAGGTTGTGCAGGCGCAGACGCCGCCGCATGCGCTTTCTATCTCGATGTGGTGATCGTGGGCGAGTTCCAGAATCGACTTGCCGACTTCGGCCTCGACAACCATCCCGTCCGGGCAATGCTCGGCGTGTGGCAGAAATGTAACCTGCGGCATCAGTTATTCCTCAATCTCATTCAGGTTGCGCCCTGACAGCGCGGCTTTCACCGTCGAGTCCAGGCGGCGGGCAGCGAACGCATCAGTCACCTGCGACAGACGCTTGGTCTGCAGCTCGATGGCCGGGCCGTCATCGCCCTTCATCAATTCACGAAGTTCTTCCATCTGCATGTCGATCACCATGCGCTCTTCGGCATCGAGCAAGCGCTCGCCATCGGCCTGCAACGCACCTTCGACCGCTTCAAGCAGACGCTGGGCGTCGACCTGCTGTTCACGCAACGCGCGAGCCACCATGTCATCACCGGCGTACTGGAATGAATCCTTGAGCATGCGGGTGATTTCACCGTCAGTCAGCCCATACGAAGGCTTAACCTGAATGCTCGACTCCACGCCCGACGACAGCTCGCGGGCAGACACGCTGAGCAGGCCATCGGCGTCGACCTGGAAGGTCACGCGAATTTTCGCAGCACCGGCGACCATCGCGGGAATGCCACGCAAGTCGAAGCGCGCCAGTGAACGGCAGTCGCTGATCAGCTCACGCTCGCCTTGCAGCACGTGGATCATCATGGCCGACTGGCCGTCTTTGTAAGTGGTGAATTCCTGGGCACGAGCCACGGGGATCGTGGTGTTGCGCGGAATGACCTTCTCCATCAGGCCGCCCATGGTCTCCAGCCCCAGGGACAACGGGATCACGTCGAGCAGCAACAGCTCGCCACCATCGCGCTTGTTGCCTGCCAGCGTATCGGCCTGGATCGCAGCGCCGATGGCGACGACCTGGTCCGGGTCGATTTCGGTCAACGGCTGACGGCCAAACAGCTCGGCCACCGCTTCGCGAACTCGCGGGACACGGGTGGAACCGCCCACCATGACCACGGCTTCGACTTCATCCAGCTCAATGCCGCAATCACGAACGGCGCGACGGCAGGCTTTAAGACTGCGGGCGATCATTGGCTCGATGAGGGCATCGAACGCCGTGCGGGTCAGTACGCCCTGCCAATCGCCATGGACAACTTCAACCGAATCGGCATCAGTCAGGGATTCTTTCGCCGAGCACGCCGTCTGCATCAGGCGGCGCTGGGCAGCCGGATCGAGATCATCAGACAGGCCGGCTTCAGCAATGATCCAGGTCGCGATGGCGTGGTCGAAATCATCGCCGCCCAGCGCGCTGTCGCCGCCGGTGGCCATGACCTCGAACACACCGCCGGTGAGGCGCAGGATCGAGATGTCGAAGGTGCCGCCACCCAGATCGTAAATGGCCACCACGCCTTCTGCGTTCTGGTCCAGCCCGTACGCCACGGCAGCCGCAGTGGGCTCGTTGAGCAGGCGAAGGACGGTGAGGCCCGCCAGCTTCGCGGCGTCTTTGGTGGCCTGACGCTGGGCATCATCGAAATAGGCAGGAACGGTGATGACCGCGCCGACCAACTCGCCACCCAGGGTTTCTTCAGCGCGCTGACGCAGCACCTTGAGAATGTCGGCTGACACTTCGACCGGACTCTTCGGGCCCTGCACGGTTTCAATGAACGGCATGTGGGACTCGCCACCGGTGAAGCGGTAAGGCAACTGCCCACCCAAATGCTTCACATCGGAGATCCCGCGCCCCATAAGGCGCTTGACGGAAATAATGGTGTTCAGCGGATCAGTCGCTGCGGCGCCCTTGGCCGACTCGCCGACTTCGACGCGATCGGCGTGATAGCGAACGGCGGACGGCAGGATGACCTGACCGTTGGCGTCGGGGAGCGGCTCACTGATGCCGCTGCGCAGGGCAGCCACCAGCGAATTGGTAGTGCCGAGGTCAATCCCGACAGCCAGGCGACGCTGATGAGGTTTTGGAGCTTGGCCGGGTTCGGCGATCTGCAGTAGAGCCATTGCTTTTCTGATATCACTGGCGAGCCGCCCCAGAAGGACGGCGCGGGGTTAATCGTCGAGGCGCTCTTCGAGCTGGCGCACTTCGTAGGAGAGCTTGTCGAGGAACTGCATGCGGCGCATCAGCCTTTCAGCCTGGTCACGCTGTGCAGCATCGTCCCAACAGGCCGCGAAGCTTTCGTTCAGTTCTTCCTGGGCAACCTTCAGCCGGCGCTTGAATACCGCAACGCCTGCCAGGTCCGCTTCGTCCTGCAGATCTTCAAGTTCTTCGCGCCATTGCATCTGCTGCATCAGAAACTCGGGATCCTGCACAGTGACTTCCAGCGGAACTTCACCCTTCAGCGCCAACAGGTAACGCGCCCGTTTCGGCGCGTTCTTCAGCGTTTGGTAGGCGTCGTTCAGACTGGCGGAACGCTCCAGCGCAACCCGTTGCTCGGCCTCGGGGGCGTCGGCAAAACGGTCGGGGTGCACGCTCCGGGCAAGCTCACGGTAACGCGTCGCCAGCAGGTCGAGATCCAGATTGAAGCCCGGCTGCAGGTCGAATAAAGCAAAGTGACAAGGAGTACCCACGATAAGCCTCAGACGTTGAAGCTTTCGCCGCAGCCACATTCACCGCGCGAGTTGGGATTGTTGAACTTGAAGCCTTCGTTCAACCCTTCCTTGACGAAGTCGAGCTCGGTGCCATCGAGATAAACCAGGCTCTTAGGGTCGATGATCACCTTGACGCCGTGATACTCGAACACCGTGTCTTCGCTTTCCGGCTCATCGACGAACTCGAGCACATAGGCAAGGCCGGAACAACCGGTCGTGCGAACGCCCAGACGAATGCCGTCACCCTTGCCACGCCCATCGAGGGAGCGGCGTACATGGTTGGCGGCCGCTTCGGTCATGCTGATAGCCATCGGAACTCCTTACCTCACGCAAGTTACTTAACGCAGCGGAACAGACCCTGCTTAGAGCAGGCCTTTCTTCTGCTTGTAGTCGCGAACGGCCGCCTTGATGGCGTCTTCGGCGAGCACGGAGCAGTGGATCTTCACTGGCGGCAGGGCCAGTTCTTCAGCCAGCTGAGTGTTCTTGATGGTCTCTGCTTCATCCAGAGTCTTGCCCTTCATCCACTCGGTGGCCAGGGAGCTCGACGCGATGGCAGAGCCGCAGCCGTAGGTTTTGAACTTGGCGTCTTCGATGATGCCCTGCTCGTTTACCTTGATCTGCAAACGCATGACGTCGCCGCATGCCGGCGCGCCGACCATGCCGGTGCCGACATCAGGATCTTCCGCGTTCATCTTGCCGACGTTGCGGGGATTCTCGTAGTGGTCAATGACCTTTTCGCTGTAAGCCATGGTGCAATTCCTCATCAGTTACAACACGTCGCTCTCGCGGCACTCGGAAAACCTGTTTTCAAAGTGCCGCAGGGTGTGGCGACTTTGAATTAATGCGCCGCCCACTCGATTTTGGAGATGTCGACACCGTCTTTGAACATGTCCCACAGCGGCGACAAGGCGCGCAGCTTGGTAACTGCCTCGCAGACTTTCTGCGCGGCGTAGTCGATCTCTTCTTCCGTGGTGAAGCGACCGAAGGTGAAACGGATCGAGCTGTGTGCAAGCTCGTCGTTACGGCCCAGGGCGCGCAGTACGTACGAAGGTTCCAGCGAAGCCGAGGTGCACGCGGAGCCGGACGAAACCGCCAGGTCCTTGAGCGCCATGATCAGCGACTCGCCTTCTACATAGTTGAAGCTCAGGTTGAGGTTGTGCGGCACACGGGCAGTCATGCTGCCGTTGACGTACAACTCTTCCAGATGCGCAACCTGCTGATAGAAGCGATCGCTCAAGGCTTGAATCCGAACGTTCTCGGCAGCCATGTCTTCTTTGGCCACACGGAACGCTTCGCCCATGCCAACAATCTGGTGAGTGGCCAGCGTACCGGAACGCATACCACGCTCGTGACCACCACCGTGCATTTCGGCTTCGATGCGGACACGTGGCTTGCGGCTGACCCACAATGCCCCAATGCCCTTCGGACCGTAGGTCTTGTGGGCCGAGAACGACATCAGATCAACTTTGAGGTTGGCCAGGTCGATTTCAACCTTACCCGTCGCCTGCGCTGCGTCGACGTGGAAGAGCACACCGCGGGAACGGGTCATCTCGCCAATGGCAGCGATGTCGTTGACCGTACCGATCTCGTTGTTGACGTGCATGATCGATACCAGAACGGTGTCGTCGCGCATGACCGATTCGATCATGGCCGGAGTGATCAGACCATCTTCGGTCGGTTCAAGGTAGGTGACTTCAAAGCCTTCACGCTCAAGCTGACGCATGGTGTCGAGAACGGCTTTGTGTTCGATCTTGCTGGTGATCAGGTGCTTGCCTTTGGAGGCATAGAAATGCGCAGCGCCTTTGATCGCGAGGTTGTTGGACTCGGTAGCACCGGAAGTCCAGACGATTTCGCGCGGATCGGCGTTGACCAGATCGGCAACCTGACGACGTGCGTTCTCTACCGCTTCTTCAGCCTTCCAGCCGAAAACGTGCGAGCGCGACGCCGGGTTACCAAAGTTGCCATCTACCAGAAGGCAGTCGCTCATTTTCTGCGCAACACGCGGGTCGACCGGGGTCGTCGCGGAGTAATCGAGGTATATCGGCAATTTCATTGAATATCTCCTATCGGGCAGGCGCGCCGCGCGTTCATCTGCGTTCACTCAACGGCGGATGTTTCAATCTTGTCCAGTGGCTGCGTCTTGCTACCGCATCGGCGCAGATCCTGACGTTGGGCGACTTCTTGCACTTCACGGCGAGTGACGAGGTCGGCCAGGCTGATACCGCTTAGAAATTCGTGAATCTGCTGACTGAGGTCACACCACAAGTGGTGGGTCAGACAGGTGTCGCCAGCATGGCAATCACCGAGCCCCTGGCAGCGCGTCGCGTCAACCGATTCGTTGACTGCGTCGATCACCTGAGCGACCTGAATCCCCTGCATGTGACGGGCCAGCTGATAACCGCCGCCCGGCCCACGCACACTGGAAACCAGATTGCCGCGGCGCAGCTTGGCGAACAGTTGCTCGAGGTAGGAAAGGGAAATCCCTTGCCGCTCGGAGATATCGGCCAGAGACACTGGCCCATGCTGCGCATGCAATGCCAGGTCGAGCATGGCAGTGACAGCGTATCGGCCTTTTGTAGTCAGTCGCATGACGTGTACCGCGGAGGTTCGGAATGAGGGCGAGTATGCTATTCCCGAGTATTTAAGTCAACTATAAGACCTAGCGGAACAGTCGGGATTACCCGCAAAAGAGCGGCAGCATCATAGCAAAGCGCGCCCGGGATTGGCACGTGCGCCGTCTGCCGCCGCGCACTGCTTCAGGGGCGGGGAGCATCAGACTCGCAACGCTCCTTCATGCAGTCGAAGACTTCCTGATGCAGCTCCGGCAGCTCTTTCTCGCGATACTCGCCGCCCAGGCTCTTCAATGCCTTGCCCATGTCTTCCACGCGCACATCCATCGCTTGCAGATGATCGAGCAACTGCCCGATCGCGCGCGCCACGGGATCGGGCATGTCCTCGCTGACGCCATACGCATCGAAGCCGAGCTTCTCGGCAATCGCCTTGCGCTTGGCTTCGGCCTCGTCGTCAGACTTGACGATGATCCGCCCTGGAATGCCCACCACGGTTGCACCCGCCGGTACAGGCTTGGTGACCACCGCATTTGAACCGACCTTTGCCCCGGCGCCCACCGTGAACGGGCCGAGCACCTTGGCACCCGCTCCGACAACCACGCCGGACTCCAGGGTCGGATGACGCTTACCCTTGTTCCAACTGGTGCCGCCCAGAGTCACGCCCTGATAAAGGGTCACGTCGTCGCCTATCTCGGCAGTTTCGCCGATGACGATGCCCATCCCGTGATCGATGAAAAAGCGCCGACCGACCTTCGCGCCCGGGTGGATCTCGATCCCCGTAAGCCAGCGACCGAAGTTGGACACCATGCGCGCGGGCCATTTGAGTTCGTTGCGCCACAACCAGCCGGACAATCGATGCAACCAGATCGCGTGCATGCCGGGGTAGCAGGTCAGCACTTCAAACGCATTTCGAGCCGCCGGGTCCCGATGGAACACGCTTTGAATGTCTTCCCGCAAACGCTCGAACATCACTGATCCTTACGCTTATAGGGTTCGCCGTTGGCCGCTTTCTGGGTCTCGGTGAGAATGCCGCGCAAGATGCTCATCTCGGATCGATTCACCGCTGAGCGCCCGTACAGACGACGCAGCCGCGCCATCAGATGACGCGGCTTCTCGGGATCAAGGAAACCAATGGTGACCAGGGTGGACTGCAGATGCTCATAGAATTTTTCCATCTCATCCATGGTCGCCAGCTCGGTACTGCGCACCGAATTGACCTCGAACTTCTCCACCTTGCTCGCCTGGCCATCCGCCGCGAGCCAGGCCATGCGGGTTTCGTAACTCAGCACCTGCACGGCGGCAGCCAGATTCAACGAGCTGAATTCCGGATCCGAAGGAATGTGCACGTGGTAATGGCAGCGCTGCAGCTCTTCATTCGTCAGGCCGGCGTACTCACGACCGAACACCAGTGCGATCTCTTCGCCCAGCGCGGCATGTTCGACGGTCTTGACGCCCGCTTCGCGAGGGTCGAGCAGCGGCCAGGGAATACGGCGATCCCGGGCGCTGGTGCCCAACACCAGGTTGCAACCTGCCAACGCATCTTCCAGCGTCGCCACGACCTGCGCGCCTTCCAGAATGTCGCCCGCGCCAGACGCCCGTGCATCGGCTTCGTGATGAGGAAACATGGCGGGATCAACCAGCACCAGACGCGAAAGGCCCATGTTTTTCATGGCACGCGCGGCGCCGCCGATATTTCCGGGATGACTGGTACCGACCAGGACGACACGAATATTTTGCAGCACTGGTGAAGTCTCGCTAGCAGGTGAAAAGGGGGACGAATGTTACAGAAGCGCTTGCTGCAACGCCACGAACCTTGCGCCCGACGCACCGGATACGCCACTAAAAGGAGACGGGGCACCGTCGATTTGCCCACGCCAAGCCGACCGGACGCGCGGCAAAGTCTGCACTCGCGCTGGAAATCATCCAAGAGAACCAATAGAATGGCCGGCTCTCTTTAACGACCTAGGTGATCCATCCATGCAGCCCATGCTGAATATCGCGCTGCGCGCCGCCCGCAGCGCCAGCGAATTGATTTTCCGCTCCATCGAGCGCCTGGATACCATCAAGGTCGACGAAAAAGACGCGAAAGATTACGTGACTGAAATCGATCGCGCCGCCGAGCAGAGCATCATCACTGCACTGCGCAAGGCGTATCCAACCCACGGCATCCTTGGCGAAGAAAGCGGCCTGCATGAAGGCAGCGGCGAAGGCACCGACTACCTCTGGATCATCGATCCGCTCGACGGCACCACCAACTTCGTGCGTGGCGTTCCTCACTTCGCCGTCAGCATCGCGTGCAAATACCGCGGCCGCCTGGAACACGCCGTTGTTCTGGATCCGGTCCGCCAGGAAGAATTCACCGCCAGCCGCGGTCGTGGCGCTGCCCTGAACGGCCGTCGTCTGCGCGTCAGCCCGCGCAAGAGCCTTGAAGGCGCCCTGCTCGGCACCGGTTTCCCGTTCCGCGAAAACCAGCTCGATAACCTCGACAACTATATGAACATGTTCCGTTCGCTGGTTGGCCAGACTGCCGGCATCCGTCGCGCCGGCGCTGCAAGCCTGGACCTGGCTTACGTGGCTGCGGGCCGGTTCGATGCGTTCTGGGAGTCGGGCCTGTCGGAGTGGGACATGGCCGCAGGCGCCCTGCTCATTCAGGAAGCAGGCGGTCTGGTGAGCGATTTCAACGGCGGTCACGACTTCCTTGAAAAGGGCCACATCGTTGCCGGCAACACTAAATGCTTCAAAGCGGTGCTGACCTCGATCGCTCCGTTCGTGCCAGCTTCGCTGAAGCGTTAAGCCCAGCGCCCTGTACAAAAAACCGGCCATGTGCCGGTTTTTTTATGCCCGACTTCTTATCATTCGGGCAATAAAAAAGCACCCGAAGGTGCTTTTTTGATGAGTGGATCCGCCTATCACTGACCCGCCTGGCTCAACTCCAGCTGACCTTCCTTGTTGACAGGGATCTGACTGCCCGGATCACGATCCATACGTACCTGCCCGACTTTGTCGTTCAGCTTGTATTTCACGTTGTAGCCGACGACTTTGTCGCTGATGTCGTTGACAGTGTTGCAGCGCGACTCTGTGGTTGTGTAGGTGTCGCGGTTCTGCATGCCTTCCTGAACCTTGTTACCGGCATAACCGCCACCCACCGCACCGGCGACCGTGGCGATCTTCTTGCCAGTACCGCCACCCACCTGGTTACCGAGCAGGCCACCCGCTACGGCACCGATGACACTCCCGACGATCTGATGCTCATCCTTCACCGGCGCGCGGTGAGTGACGGCAACGTCCTTGCAGACTTGTCGCGGGGTTTTGATTTGTTCTTTAACAGGCTCGACGGCAAGTACGTCTGCGTACTCAGGGCCGCTTTTTTTTACGAGGCTATAGGTGGCCAAAGCACCGCCGGCGGTTACACCGACAGCACCCAATACTGCACCGATAAGCAACGACTTGTTCACGTGAACCTCCTGACGATATTCAGCGCGATTGCTCGCACTACTCCCAGCCTTGGAGCACAAAAAAAGGCGCGAGTTCATACTCGCGCCTTTTTAGGTGATGGCCGGTTACCAGTATCGGTTACGGACGGTCATCCACTTTGTCGACGGTAACCGGTGGCAGCAGGTCTTCGCTGCGCAGGTTCAGCCAGATCAGCACCACGTTGGCGATGTAGATCGAGGAGTAGGTACCTGCCAGAACACCAATGAACAGCGCCACCGAGAAACCGTGCAGGCTGTCGCCGCCAAAGATCCACAGCGCGACAATGGCCAACAATGTGGAGATAGAGGTAGCCATGGTCCGCAGCAACGTCTGCGTGGTGGAGATGTTGATGTTCTCGATCAACGAAGCCTTGCGCAGCAGACGGAAGTTCTCGCGAACCCGGTCAAATACCACAATGGTGTCGTTGAGCGAGTAACCAATGATCGCCAGCACCGCAGCGAGTACAGTCAGGTCGAAGGTCACCTGGAAGAACGACAGGATGCCCATCGTCACCACCACGTCGTGGATCAGCGAGACGATGGCCCCCACCGCGAATTTCCACTGGAAGCGGAACGCCAGGTAGACGAGGACGCCGCCCAGCGCCAGCAGCATGCCGAGGCCGCCCTGGTCACGCAGTTCTTCACCCACTTGCGGACCGACGAACTCGACGCGCTTGACGGTCACCGGGTTATCGGCGCCGGTCTTGCGCAGCGCTTCAGCGACTTGAGTGCCCAGCTGCGGATCTTCACCCGGCATACGAACAAGCAGATCGGTAGTCGCACCGAAGCTTTGCACGACCGCTTCGGTATAACCCGACGCAACGAGCTCTTCGCGCACTTTGTGCAGATCGGCAGGACGCTCGTAGGTCAGCTCGATCAGCGTACCGCCGGTGAAATCCAGACCGAAGTTCAGTCCTTTAGAGAACCAGCTGAACAGCGCCAGAGCGGTGAGGAGCATGGTAATGGCGAACGCAATGTTGCGAACGCCCATGAAGTTGATCGTACGTTTCATGGCAGCCCCTTAAATCCACAACTTCTTGAAGTCACGACCGCCAAAGATCAGGTTGACCATTGCGCGGGTCACCATGATGGCTGTGAACATCGAGGTAAAGATCCCGAGGGACATGGTGACCGCAAAACCCTTCACCGGGCCTGTGCCCATCGCGAAGAGAATGCCGCCAACCAGCAGCGTCGTCAGGTTGGCGTCGAGGATCGCGGTATACGCGCGGTCGAAGCCCTCGTTGATCGCACGCTGGACCGTCATGCCGTTGGCGATCTCCTCACGAATCCGCGAGAAGATCAGCACGTTCGCATCGACCGCCATACCCATCGTCAAGACGATACCGGCGATGCCTGGCAGGGTCAGCGTTGCACCCAGCAGTGACATCAGCGCCAGCAACAAGACCATGTTGAAGGCCAGTGCCACCGTCGCGATCAGACCGAAGAAACGGTAGATAGCGAGGATGAACAGCGAAACGAACAGCATGCCCCACAGGGACGCATCAATACCCTTGGTGATGTTGTCGGCACCCAGGCTTGGACCAATGGTGCGCTCTTCAGCGAAGTACATCGGTGCAGCCAGACCACCGGCACGCAGCAGCAGCGCCAGCTCGGAAGACTCACCCGCGCCGTTCAGGCCGGTGATGCGGAATTGAGCACCGAGCGGCGACTGGATGGTCGCCAGGCTGATGATCTTCTTCTCTTCCTTGAACGTCTGAACCGGCACGTCTTTTTCGACGCCGTTGACCATCTGCTTGGTGTAGGTGGTGGTTGGCTTCTGCTCGATGAAGATCACCGCCATGCTGCGACCGACGTTCGCGCGGGTTGCGCGGCTCATCAGATCACCACCATGGCCGTCCAGCTTGATGTTCACCTGAGGACGGCCGTGCTCGTCAAAGCCGGCCTTGGCATCAGTCACCTGGTCACCGGTGATGATCAGACCACGCTCGACCGGCGCCGCAGGACGACCGCCCTCGCGGAATTCGAACATCTCGGTGGTGGCTTTGCTGTCATCGGGACCTGCGCCCAGACGGAACTCAAGGTTGGCCGTCTTGCCGAGAATACGCTTGGCTTCAGCGGTGTCCTGAACACCCGGCAGTTCGACCACGATGCGGTTGGCGCCTTGACGCTGAACCAGCGGCTCGGCGACGCCCAGCTCGTTGACCCGGTTACGCACGGTGGTCAGGTTTTGCTTGATCGAGTATTCGCGGATTTCAGCGATCTTGGCTGGCGTCATGGCCAGACGCAGGATCGGCATTTCGCCGCGATCACTCGTGGTGATATCGAAATCGGTGTAGTCCTTGCGGATCAGGGCACGGGCCTGTTCGCGGGTATCAGCATCGCTGAAGCCCAGCTGGATAGCACCGTTGTCTTGAGGCAGGCTACGATAACGGACTTTTTCCTTGCGCAGGAGGCTCTTCACTTCGCCTTCGTAGACATTCAGACGCGCACTGAGCGCTTTGTCCATGTCGACTTCAAGCAGGAAGTGCACGCCGCCGGACAGGTCAAGACCCAGCTTCATCGGCGTAGCGCCAATGCTGCGCAGCCATTTCGGCGTGGTCTGAGCCAGGTTGAGCGCGACAACGTAATCGTCGCCCAGCGCCTTGCGTGCGACATCTTTGGCTGGCAGCTGGTCTTCCTGTTTGGTCAGACGCAACAAACCGCCCTTGCCATTCTCGGCCAGAGACGCGCCCTTGACCGCGATGCCAGCATCGGTAAGCGCCTTGCTTACGCGATCCAGATCAGCCTGATTGACCTGCAGCGCAGTGCTTGCGCCAGTGACTTGAATCGCCGGGTCATCAGGGTAGAGATTGGGTGCGGAATAAATAAAACCGATCACCAGCACTGCCAGGATCAGGATGTATTTCCACAGAGGGTATTTGTTCAACATCACGCCGCCTGCTTATAACGCGGGGCGCCTTGCGCGCCCCGTCGATTGGTAAAAGACTGGAATCAGATGGCTTTCAGAGTGCCCTTGGGCAGGGTGGCAGCGATTGCGCCCTTCTGGATCTTCAGCTCTACGGTGTCGGACACTTCGATAACAACGAAGTCATCAGTCACTTTGTTGATCTTGCCCGCGATACCGCCGGTAGTGACGACTTCATCACCCTTCTGCAAGTTGCCCAGCAAGTTCTTTTGCTCTTTGGCGCGCTTGGCCTGTGGACGCCAGATCATCAGGTAGAAGATGACCAGAAAGCCGACCAGAAAAATCCACTCGAAGCCACCGCCCATAGGGCCTGCAGCGGCAGGGGCAGCCGCATCCGCGAAAGCGGAAGAGATGAAAAAGCTCATTTAACACTCCAGTTGCATATTTTAATAATAGGAAGCGAAAGACCGGATGTCGCTCAGGCCAATAACGGCGTCGCAAGCCCGCGTTTGGCATAGAACGTGTCGACAAAGGCGGCCAATGTACCTTGTTGAATAGCCTCGCGCAAACCAGCCATAAGCAGCTGGTAATGGCGCAAATTGTGGATCGTATTGAGCATGCTTCCCAGCATTTCGCCGCACTTGTCCAGGTGATGCAGATAAGCGCGGGAGAAGTTTTTGCAGGTATAGCAATCGCAGGTCGGATCCAGCGGCGACTCATCGTAACGATGAAACGCATTACGGATTTTCAGAACACCGGTGTCGATGAACAGATGACCGTTGCGCGCATTGCGTGTAGGCATCACGCAGTCGAACATGTCGACGCCGCGGCGCACACCTTCAACCAGGTCCTCGGGCTTGCCTACACCCATAAGGTAACGAGGTTTGTCAGCCGGCATGCGGCCCGGCAGGTAGTCCAGGACCTTGATCATCTCGTCCTTGGGCTCGCCGACCGACAGGCCGCCAATCGCCAGTCCGTCAAAGTCCAGCTCGTTCAGGCCTTCGAGGGAGCGCATGCGCAGGTTCTCGTGCATGCCGCCCTGAACGATGCCGAACAGCGCCGCCGTGTTTTCGCCGTGGGCGATCTTGGAGCGCTTGGCCCAGCGCAGCGACAACTCCATGGAGGTGCGCGCAACCTCTTCATCCGCAGGATACGGCGTGCATTCGTCAAAGATCATCACGACGTCGGAGCCGAGGTCGCGCTGAACCTGCATCGACTCTTCAGGCCCCATGAACACTTTTGCGCCGTCAACCGGAGAGGCGAAGGTCACGCCCTCCTCCTTGATCTTGCGCATCGCGCCCAGGCTGAACACCTGGAAACCGCCGGAGTCGGTCAGAATCGGGCCTTTCCACTGCATGAAATCGTGAAGGTCGCCGTGACCCTTGATGACTTCAGTGCCCGGCCGCAGCCACAGGTGGAAGGTGTTGCCGAGGATCATCTGAGCGCCGGTGGCCTCGATGTCCCGAGGCAGCATGCCCTTGACCGTGCCGTAAGTGCCGACCGGCATAAACGCAGGCGTTTCGACAACGCCACGAGGAAAGGTCAGACGACCACGACGCGCTTTGCCATCGGTGGCCAGCAGCTCGAAAGACATACGACAGGTGCGACTCATGCTTGATCCTCTGGGGCCGATTCCGTCGGGGTGTATTCCCCGGGAGCGGTCGGCGCGGGATTGCGGGTGATGAACATGGCATCCCCGTAACTGAAGAAGCGGTAACCGTGCTCCACCGCAGCCGCGTAGGCCGCCATGGTTTCGGGGTAACCGGCGAATGCCGAGACCAGCATCAACAGCGTCGATTCCGGCAAATGAAAGTTGGTGACCAGCGCGTCGACCACATGGAAAGGTCGACCCGGGTAGATAAAGATGTCGGTGTCACCGCTGAAAGGCTTGAGCACGCCATCGCGTGCGGCACTTTCCAGCGAACGCACGCTGGTCGTGCCGACGGCGATCACCCGACCACCGCGTGCGCGGCAGGCGGTCACGGCGTCGACCACTTCCTGAGTGACTTCAAGCCACTCGTTGTGCATGTGGTGGTCTTCAATGCGCTCAACCCGCACCGGCTGGAACGTACCGGCGCCGACGTGCAGCGTGACGAATGCGGTCTCGACGCCCTTTTCGGCAATCGCGTCCATCATGGTCTGGTCGAAATGCAGACCTGCCGTCGGCGCCGCCACCGCACCGGCGCGCTGGGCGTACACGGTCTGATAGCGCTCGCGGTCGGCATCGTCGTCCGGACGGTCTATATAAGGAGGCAAAGGCATGTGCCCAACGCGCTCGAGCAGCGGCAGCACCGGCTCGGCAAAACGCAGCTCGAACAACGCATCGTGGCGCGCGACCATCTCGGCCTCGCCACCGCCATCGATGAGAATCGTCGAACCCGGCTTGGGCGACTTGCTGGAACGCACATGGGCCAGCACACGGTGCTGATCGAGAACGCGCTCAATCAGGACTTCCAGCTTGCCGCCCGAGGCTTTTTGCCCGAACAGCCGCGCCGGAATCACCCGGGTATTGTTGAAGACCATCAGATCGCCAGGGCGCAAATGCTCCAGCAAATCAGTGAATTGGCGGTGTGCCAGCGCGCCGCTTGGCCCGTCGAGGGTCAGCAAACGGCTGCTGCGTCGCTCCGCCAAAGGATGGCGAGCGATCAATGAATCCGGGAGCTCGAAGGTAAAGTCAGCGACACGCATGATGGGGTTCGTCTAGCAGGGCCGGGAAGTTTAGCGGAATAAGTGAAAATTGACCATGAAACATGATTGACCAACGGTAGGCTCGTCTCTATACTTCGCCGCCATTGAGCCCTGATGGCGGAATTGGTAGACGCGGCGGATTCAAAATCCGTTTTCGAAAGAAGTGGGAGTTCGATTCTCCCTCGGGGCACCAAACAGCAACACCTTCAAGTGGTTACGTGACTTGAAGCACAAAAAAACCGGCCAGATTTGAGCCGGTTTTTTTGTGGGCGTTTTTAAGTCCTAGTACTTGAGCGAGCGACCTACAACTACCCCAGATACGCTTACCCTCCTGAAAACGACCGATATCTTGGGTTCCGCCCGTCCTTTGGCAGCGAGTAACCGATGAGTCCGTTTACGGCCTAGCCGTACGTACAGACCTTGAAACAATCCCGTAGACTTTGTGACATCGCCTTGATATCGTCTCGCATCAATTGGATCCCAGTTGATTCCGCATGCGCGTGTTCGACGTGCATGCACACGGGCATGGAGCCATCGAGTAATCCTATCGCAAGGGAATGTCATCCATGGCCAACAGCAATCTGATCTTCAGTGATTCTTCGGATTCCGGTCACTGGATCGAGCTTGAAGCTGCGTCACCCAACACGCTGCAAGCCGACTTAGAGGCTTTAGGCTGGAAAGTGCAGCAAACCGGCGGGGCCGTCCGGGTTCACTGTTTAGAGAGCGACTCTGCGGCAGAGTTGTCTGTACTGGTAAACCGGCTGTTGGCCGATATTAAAGTCCGACACCAGATAAGCCTTAAGGCCAAAACCCTCGATCTGCTTCCACTTGAAGCCACTCTCCTCACTGAAAACAATGCCTGTCAGCTGCTCCCATTTGGTATCCACAGACTCGATGCGGATACCGTGGTAGCCGTAAGCATGGCGGGAGACCACGCATTTCTTAGTCAGCACGAATTGCTGACACTGCTCGAAACTCCAGAAAAACTGGCGCTGGACAAACGCGCTGCGCTGCAATCCAAATACTTCCTGATGAACCCACAATCCTTGGGTAGCACAGGGTTGCTGCACTCACGGATTGCAGCTCGAAAGGAGACAGTATTAGCGGGGCACTCCCTCCACATCTTCGTGCCGACCCTGCAATGCGAGCACTCTTGCCAATACTGCCAAGTCAGTCGACGCCTGGAAGACTCCGGACATTCAATGACCGCTGCCCAGGTCGATGCAGCCTGCGACACCGTCTTTGAAAGCAGCTCCAATTCGCTAACGGTGGAATTTCAAGGCGGCGATCCATTACTACGTTTTGACTTGATTCAACGCGCTGTAAATCGGATTCAATTGCTGAACAAATCCCATCAACGCCGAATTCGGTTTGTCATCACCTCGACGTTGCACCAGCTAACTCCGGCAATGTGTGAATACCTGCGCGATAACCAGATCCACCTTTCTACCAGCCTTGATGGTCCCGCCAACCTACACAATAAAAACCGGCCGCTACCATCACGCGACGCTCATGCTCGAACTGTGGCGGGCATCGAACTGGCAAGGAGCATCATGGGTTCAGGGGCTGTCGCTGCGTTAATGACAACCACCCGCGCGTCTCTGGCTTACCCAGAAGCTATCGTGGATGAATACGTGAGATTAGGCTTTGGCGAGATATGCATTCGTCCGCTGAGTCTATATGGTTTTGCAAAACGCAATATAAAACACCTAGGTTATACGCTCGACGAGTTCACGCACTTCTATGAACGCGCCCTGCAGCGGGTGCTCGAATGGAACTTTGACGGTACGGAACTGCGTGAGGGCACCGCAGCGCTTATATTAAATAAGCTGCTTTCCCCCTTTGATGCAGGCTACGTGGATCTACAAAGTCCGACCGGCTCTGGCTCTGCGGTATTAGTTTATAACTATGACGGTTATGTCTACCCTAGCGATGAGGCAAGAATGCTTGCTGAAAGTGGTGACAAATCACTTCGACTGGGAGAAATTGGCGAACCGCTATGGCAGCTGATGAAATCACCGGTGATAGAGGGGCTACTGATTAACAGTATCTCTACTCAAGTACCAGGTTGCACCAAATGCGCTTTCAATAGCTTTTGCGGACCTGATCCGGTGGCGGCACAAGCTGAATTTGGAAGCATGAAAATCCTGTCTTTAACGACTGAGCATTGCAAGCGTTATAAATGGATGTTCGACTACTTCTTCCGCAGACTGCGTTCAGCTGACGACAGCTTTCTCGACCTCGCATATCTCTGGGCTAGCCCAGCAGGAAAAAATGATGCGTAAAATCAGGGCGCGAACCCATGGGATTGAGTTTCGATTAGTTGCTCGAGTAACTACCTTGGCAAAACTGAGCGGAGAATGGCGGCCAGAACTCAATTTTTTGATAGGCGCGTGCGATCCAAATGAAGTGGCGACGCTGCATCAGTTACGGGCTGCCGGGCTAACAAATATCATTCGGCTGTCCCGGGCTCTGGGAATTGAGGAAATAGATGGCCCGACAGTGATTTTGCAAAGCGAAGATTTAAAAGAGGGTGATATAGTCGCTGTCGCCGATCACATGAATCACGCCCATGTTCTATACCGCCTGGCAGACCAGCACCATACGGTTTTTCTCACCAATCGATGCAACAGCTATTGCCTGATGTGTTCACAGCCGCCTACACCAACTGATGATAGCTGGTTGATCGATGAGGCAGTACAAGTAGCTGCACATATGTGCGACGCTCCCGCAGTGCTTGGTTTTTCAGGCGGGGAACCATTACTGCTAGGTGATCGCTTACGCGAAATACTGGACGCATACATTCAGCTCCCTGGAGACACCCGATACGAACTGTTGAGCAATGGAAGGCTATTGGCGAACCCAATGGTTGCCGAAAGTGTATTAAAAGGCTTGGGCACCAGAGTTACATGGATGGTGCCGCTTTACGGTCACGCTGACTTTTTGCATGACTTCGTCGTACAAAGCACTGGAGCATTTGAACAAACTCTTGCGGGATTATTGACGCTGCGTCGCTTTGAACAATCAATCCAATTACGCATTGTACTCATCCGTCCTGTACTGGAGTGCTTGCCAGAACTGTGTGAGTTTATCAGTCGAAATCTACCCTTTGTTCGAGAAGTCGCGCTCATTGCCTGCGAACCTATCGGCTTCGCCCTAGCTAACCCAGAGTTGACAGATCTTGATTTGAGGGATTGGAGCGGTGAACTCGGCAAAGGATTCAGAGCGCTTCAGCGTGGAAATATACCTGCAATTTTGATGAACACCCCCCTATGCACCATTCCAGAAAATCTATGGCCCCATGCGCACAAGAGCATCTCTGACTGGAAGCGGACGTTCGTCGAGGAGTGTTCCGATTGCGCAGTAAGAGACGACTGTTCCGGCCTGTTTTCATGGCACCAGCCTGGAAAGCAAGCAATAAAAATCAACAGAATTGAAGGGATTATCAATGTCTAAATTCATCAAGACGCTTTCCGCATTTATGGCTGGCACCACGTTGGTGAATACGGACATCCATGCCATGGATCAAAATATTGAGAATCCTTTCGCTGAAAAGCTTGACCCTGTAAGCCTGAGACCGCTGAATATGCCAGGTGATAATCTATATGCCGCGCACCGTTCCCACTCCTCGCACTCCTCGCACTCCTCGCACTCCTCCCACAGCTCAGGTAGTGGTTCTTATTCAGCGCCGAGTCGTAGCTACACGCCCCCTGCATATTCTGCTCCACGACAAACCTATTCGACTCCTGCTGCTCCCCCCTTAAACAGCTACGGGTCACCAAGCTCCAACAGTCTGAACGGTTCGACCGGTAGTCGCCGTCCGGTTGATGCTGGCAGACCATCCACCGTCAGCCCTGTCACCTCTGACTTTGATCCTCAGGAAAAACAGCTGATGGAGCTCGTACGCCGGGTGCAAATGGGTTTGATCATCAAGGGCTACGAGCCAGGAACAATCGACGGGAAAATGGGTGAGCAAACCCGCTCAGCGCTGAAGTTATTTCAGACTCATCACGGTCTTGCAGCAGATGGAGCCATGGGGACCCAAACCCTCAATGCCCTCGGCGTGATCGTGCCGCGATGAGACGCAAAACGTATCGTAGGGTTCGGTTCTGGGCACCCGTCCTGGCTGCCTTGGGGATAACGGTTGTCATTTTTCAGAACTACGCCCGCCCCTACATAGCCGAACTCCAACACGGCGACCAATTCAAACAACTCGCATTCGATTGCGATATGGCTATGCATGAAGAGGCCGCGCTCCGGGAACTTACTGGCAGCGATCCCGAGACAGTACGACTTAAGCTGAGTGCGGACGTAGGTATGCTCGTGTGCCACGAGTACGACAAGCTACGTAAAGAGTTACTCATCCAAGGGCTGTCGGAGGACCAATTAGCGATGTTGGGCCTTCAGGTGCTTGAGGTCGAGCAGATTACCGTGCAACAGATGGTCGACGCGCACCGTATGGACAGATTTTGAATCACATAAAATTCCTCGGTTTAGCCGCGTGTATTGGCTTCGTCCAGGCTTCCTCAGCACTGGCAGACCAGCTTAGCCAGCAAGACAGGATTTTGCATAAAGTAATCAATGCGTACCAACTCCAACCGTTGACTGTGCAGCCTCTAAGAATGGGAGCAAAGGAACAGTTGGGCCAGATGCTGTTCTTTGATCCAATTATGGGCGGCCCCAACAACACGGCATGCGCAACATGTCATGTCCGTAGTAAAGGTAGCGTGGACGGGCTCCCCATGGCTGTCGGAATAGGCTCAAGTGGTGTGGGTGAACAGCGTCTTGAGTCTTCAGGCGCATTCGTTATACCAAGGAATGTGCTGCCCTTTTTTGACAGAGGAAAAGACGGCTTCACAGCACTGTTTTGGGATGGCCGAGTTCAACTGGGTCCAGATGGGCGGTTTGAGTCGCCACTTGGAGAACTGCTGCCCGATGGGTTTGAAAACTTGCTGGCCGTCGCGGCGACGTTACCCCAAGCCGAGCCAGACGAAATGCTAGGACGTTCGTTACGCCGTGGTGGCGAAAAGCAAGGTACGTACCATGCGGACCTTGTTGACAGCTCCGTCGACCCCGATGATTTCAAACAACGCACGTTGAACGTCTACTCGAACTTGCTTAAGCGCCTAGTAGGCGATACCAACGGTGTGACCCCCGTGCAAACTCGTTATCGGGAGCTATTCCATGCTGCCTACCCCGACGTCAACGCTTACGCCATCACACACGTCGGTAACGCGCTCTCTGCATATATTTCCCTGGCGTTTCAACTCAGCCCTGCTGCTTGGGACAGATATGTCGAAGGCGATGTCAGCGCGCTTACGGTACAACAGAAACAGGGAGCGATGATCTTCTTCGGAAAAGGTCGCTGCGCTGTTTGTCACGCTGGAAACGAGTTCTCAGATTTTAAATATCACGGTCTGGCACTCCCTCAGCTAGACGTAGGTAAGCATGGCGGATATCTGGATTACGGCCGGGCTAAAGCAACCGGGGTCGCAGCTGACCGTTTCCAGTTTCGAACGCCGCCACTGAGGAATGTCATGAGCACCGGCCCGTGGGGACACAATGGTTTGTTCAATTCCGTCGAAGAGGCAATTAACCACCACGTCAATCCGGTACCTTTGCTATATGCAGCACAGAAAAATCGCCCACGCGAAGCTGCCGTTGCTGGACGTCTACTGGCTTCCCGTTCGCCAGTCCTTGCAGAAATTTCTCCAATGTCGGCCAGCGAAGTAAGTGCGGTAATTTCGTTTCTGCAAAGTTTGGAGTCAGACCCCATAATAGCGACAAAAGATGCTCTACCAGCCTCGGTTCCATCTGGGATGAATCAGTTTATTCTGGAGTGAATACGGTGTGTGTTCTGCGAAACCTAAAAACCTTCATCGGGTAGTGCGATCCAAACAGGTTCGTATTACGTTTGACTTCACCTCCACCAAACCCTATTCCACCGAATTAAAAGCGATTACACCATAGACTTGGCGCATAGGGGGTTAAACTCCTTTGGCGTATGCTTAAAAAATTGAGGGCATTCCAGATGACGCACGAGACAACAAGTACAAATGAGCCAAGTGTTAATTACCATACAGATCATGGCACACTTTGGAGCTTAAGCTGATGAGACATTTCCTGGGCTTCTTAGCTATTATTCTTACAGCATCTCTGGCCTTCGCAACTGATCGTCCCTCCTCTCCACAAAGCATCGGGCAAAGCTACGGACAAAACTACAAGGATATGGTGCTCGCGACGTGTGTGGCGACCGCTTACAAGGATGACAAGAACGCAGCGACAGATGCCGGCAGTAGTGTTAGCGCGTTGCGCGACTGGACGTATTACGACTTGGAAAAAAGTCCGGACGAAGTCAAAGCCCTGGTAAACAGCTATCTGGGCAGGAGTTATAAAAACCCGTTAGTTGAGGCTGAGCTTAAAGATGTCAGGTTCGACTTTTTGAAATGCCTAGATCTGTATCACAGTAAAGAACTCGACGCCCTCGCAAAGAAAGTAGTGATCAATCCCGATCACACCTACAAGCAAGATAACCCTTAACTCTCGGATTGGTCATCGCTTGAAGCACAAAAAAACCGGCTAGCTTTGTGCCGGTTTTTTGTAGGCGCGATTTGGGTCCCGGAACAATCGAAGAACCAGGAGCCGAAATTCGAGGCGCAGCGCAGGAAGATTCGACCTAAAGCGACCGAACCGATGACGACCGGCTTCGGTCGAACGCCGTGCGATGCCCCAGAGGCGCGCACACTGCTGGATGCTCCAGCGGTCAGCCATTCACCTAAAACCACCGGCCTTCCATGTTCGAACACATCGACTTCAACTATCTGCTTGCAAACTACGGGTACTGGGCCGTATTCATCGGCTGCCTGCTGGAAGGGGAAACCATCCTGATCCTCGGTGGGCTGGCGGCGCACCAGCACGTACTGCAATGGCAGCAAGTGCTTATCTACGCCACGTTGGGCGGGATGCTCGGCGATCAGATTCTGTTCTGGACCGGGCGCTACTTCGGGCCACGCCTGCTGCCTCGTCTGCACCGCCAGCAAGCGACCATCGATCGCGTGTCCGACCTGATCAAGCGCTACCCCACGGCGTCCATTTTCTCGGTGCGTTTTCTCTACGGCATGCGCTTGATCGGACCTCTGGTCATTGGCGCGAGTCGCTTGTCGCCCATCCGTTTCGCGATCATCAACTTGCTTGGCGCCGCTGTCTGGGCAAGCCTCTTTCTCGCGGCCGGCTATTGGGCGGGCGGTTTCCTGGAGAACATGCTCGGCAACCTGAAACCTTATAAAATGCCGATCTTCCTGGGCGTGGTCGTGTTGGGCGCGGCCGTCGCGTTGTATCGGCACCGTCGGGCGAAATCCCGCCCTGCCCGCCAAGCGGCCAAGCGAGCGAAAGACGTCCCGCCCTCCTCTGCGGGATAACGCTTCCCATCTGCGGCGACCGCCTCTATAACGGCAGACAGGCATTTGACGCAGAGGGATCGACTCGATGAACACACGCATCACCGCCGGTTTGCTGTTGAGCATGGTCAGCATCGTTCAGGCTCAGGCCGCTGAGACGCCGTCGCACCTGGACACCGTCATGCAGAAGGGCCAACTGGCCGTTTGCACCACCGGCGATTACAAGCCCTACACGTTTCTCAAGCCCGACGGCCAGTACGAAGGCATCGATATCGAGCTGGCCCAGTCTCTGTCGCAGAGCCTGGGCGTGAAGATCGAGTGGGTCCCGACCACCTGGAAAACCCTGATGACCGATTTCACGGCCGGCAAATGCGACATCGCCGTCGGCGGCATCTCGGTCACCCTTGAGCGGCAGAAGAAGGCGGCGTTCAGCAGCACGTTGGACATCGACGGCAAGGTCCCGCTGGTGCGCTGCGAAGACGAGTCGAAGTACCAGACCCTCGAGCAGATCAATCAGCCCGGCGTTCGCTTGATCGAACCTCAGGGCGGCACCAACGAAGCCTTTGCCCATGCCTACTTGCCCAACGCCAGCCTGGCCTTTCACGACAACAAGACCATTTTCCAGCAGCTGCTCGACAAGCAAGCCGACGTGATGATCACGGACGCGTCCGAAGCGTTGTATCAGCAGAAACGCATGCCTGGCCTGTGTACGGTCAATCCGTCGAATTACATGCAGTACGGCGAAAAGGCCTATCTGCTGCCGCGGGATGACGTGGCCTGGAAGGCCTATGTTGATCAATGGCTGCACCTCACCAAGGCCACCGGCGCGTACAAGAAAGTAGCCGGCGAATGGCTGGCGATGCCTGCAGAGTGACCGTGAGCAGCATGCCCGCAAGACTTCGGCACAGGACCCCGCCGTATCCATGAAAACCAACAGAACCATCACTCGCGCGTTTTGCGTCGAGCTGCAGCAAGAGCTTTCCATCGTGGCCGCTCGACGGGAGTACTTTTCGCAAGAGCTCCCTCGGGCGCGTTTCAACTTTCTGTGCTCGTCCGAGCCGTGCCGCGCCCTGGGTGTGAAAATCACCGGGGTTCGCTATGACGTGAAGCCCCAGGAGCATCCAACCTTCGTCGCCGCGCACTACCGGGCCAACCCGAACTACGAACATCACGCCGATTGCGAATGGGTGGATGAAGCGGTCGAAACGGCGGTTGGGCAGGAAGCCGAAAGCGAGGTAGAAAGCGAGCTGCGCAAGGTCAAGCGCAAGCTCGATGATTACATCGACGTCTTTGAGCCGACGATAAACGACCGCGTTAAATCCGGGCCACCCAAAGGCAAGCCTGACGACGCAGCGCCTGAAAAGACCGAAGACGTCGCGCCCCCTTCTGAGACGATGAAGGCCAGACAGGACAAGCAAAACCGCACGAGCAACCTGGAGCGTCTGGTCGACAGCTTTCGTCAGGCCCAGGCCTCGTTGACCAAGGAAGAACTCGCGCTGCTCACCCTGCGCATTCCGGGTCAGGGCGAGGTGTCGTTGCGCGCTTATTTCCGCCACATCAAGTTCGCGCAGCTGAATGACGAGCGTCGTGTGCTGTACGGTGGCGGCCTCGTCGAGCGCTACGGGACAGGCTTCAAGTTCAAGTTCTTCGATCGCCTGCAAGGCAAGCTGGTGACTTTGTACGTGTCACCCTCGCAGATGCAGGCCTACCGCTCCAGCCGCTATCTCAGTGAGCTGCTGAGTCACGCTGACGAGGTGCGATTCTTCACGGTCTTTGCCTTGGGCAAACTGGTCGCCAGCCCTTCCGGGAAGAGCGTCAGCGTGGAGATCGAAGACTTGCGTCATCTGGCCATCGTGCTTGGGCCTTCGAAAGACGCTGAGGAGACTTCTTCAAAAGGTCCGGCTATCTAATACGAAGACTTTCTCCAGCTCGAAAAAAACCCGGTTTCTCTCGCGAGCAACCGGGTTTTTTTGCGTTTCATTCAAGCGACTAAGGCGCTGCGTATGTCACCAACAGTTCCTTAGTTACCTGAAAATCCAGCGACATGGCCACGCTCAAGGCAGTGATCGTGAAGATGGAGAACACGAACAGCTTGCGTGCCCAAACGGTGTCGTCTTTGGCTTTGTAGCCGGTCCAGGCCATGTACAACCAGTACATGCCCATCGCCGCTGCAACGGCCAGATAATTGAGCCCGGCGTAGCCGCCGAAGGTCAGCATCAAGGTCGCCAGCAGGAAAGCCAGGATGTAGATCAGGATGTGCCGCTTGGCGACCCGGATACCACGCTTGACCGGCAGGACCGGAATCGAGGCAGCCCGATAGTCATTGAAGCGGAAAATCGCGATGGCATACGAGTGAGGCATCTGCCACAGGCTGAACATCACCAGCAAGGTCAACGCCGCGAGGTCGAAGGTGTTGCTGACCGCGACGTAACCAATCACCGGCGGCATCGCGCCCGACAGGCTGCCCACCAACGTGCCATGAACCGACCTGCGCTTTAGGTACAGGCTGTAGAAGCCGACGTAGATCACGAAGCCGATCACGGCAAACAGCGCCGCCAGTGCATTGGCCTTGGTGTAAAGCAGGCCGACGCCGACGACGCCCAGCACAGTGGCGTAAATCAGTGCCAGTTTCACTGACACCAACCCTTGCACCAGCACCCGATTCTTGGTGCGCTCCATCTTCACATCGATATCGCGATCGATGCAGTTGTTGAACACGCAGCCAGAAGCCACCACCAGTGAAGTCCCTATCACCGCTGCCAGGAACAAGCCGATGTCGACGTGTCCCTTGGAAGCCAGAAAAAAGCCACCTGCCACCGAAAGCACGTTACCGAAAATGATCCCCGGTTTGGTGATTTGGATAAAGTGCTTCAGTGACATCAGGTTTTCCTCACTTCGCCATCATGGCGGTGTGGATGCTGAACATGATCCAGGTGCTCAAGCCCACCAGCAGCACGATCACAAGGCCAGCGAAAGCAAACGCGATCACGTTGTTGCGCTGTGCTGCCGAGCGGTCAAGGTGCAGGAAGTACACCAGGTGAACGATAACCTGCACCACTGCGAAGATCAGAACGACCCACAGCGTGGCCACTTTCGAGATCGTCGGGAACATCACCAGACCGAAAGGAATCGCGGTCAGGATGATCGACAGTACGAAACCGACCATGTACGACTTGAAGCTGCCGTGGCTCGCAGGTTCGTGGCTGGCAGCGTCATGGGAGTGATGTGAATTCGCCATTTAAATGGTCCCCATCAGATAGACAACGGTGAACACGCAGATCCAGACAACGTCCAGGAAGTGCCAGAACAGGCTGAGCATGCTCAGGCGAGTCTGGTTGGTCCCTGTCAGGCCGTGCTTGGAGACCTGATACATCATGATCGCCATCCAGATCAGACCGCTGGTCACGTGCAGACCGTGGGTGCCGACCAGCGTGAAGAACGCCGACAGGAAACCGCTGCGGTTAGGACCGTAGCCTTCGGAGATCAGCAGGTGGAACTCGTTGATCTCCATGCCGATGAAGCCCAGGCCGAACAGGAAGGTCACGAACAACCAGCCCAGAACGCCCGACTTGTTGCCCTTGTGCATCGCCAGCATGGCGAAGCCGTAGGTGATCGAGCTGAGCAACAGGCAGGCGGTTTCGCCAAGCACGTATGGCAGTTCGAATATGTCGTGGCCCGCAGGACCACCCGCTACGTTGTTAACCAGTACCGCGTAAATGGCGAAGATCGACGCAAACAGAATGCAGTCGGTCATCAGGTAGATCCAGAAACCGTAGATCTTCATCTCGCCGGCGTCATGGTGACCATGGTCGTGCTCGTGGTCATGACCGTGGTCGTGACCCTTCGCACCATCAAATACTAAGTTCGACATTGTTTATGCCTGCTCCAGCTTGTTGACAGGAGAGTTTGTCTGGCCATTGCGAACCTGAGCCAGGATCGCGTGTTGCTCGCCTTCGATGCGTGCCACTTCGGATGCAGGAACCATGTAGCCCTGATCGTCACGTGCAGCGTGAATCACGAAGTAAACGATCGTGCCGATCAGGCTGACAGCAGCCAGCCAGAAGATGTGCCAGATCATCGCGAAACCGAAGACGGTCAGCAGGAGGCCCATCACCATGCCCGTCGCCGTGTTGTTCGGCATGTGGATGTCGGAGTACTTGGTCGGAACCTTGTACGCCTCGCCATCACGCTTGGCGGCATAGAACGGATCGATCTCGTTGGCTTTCGGCATTTCTGCAAAGTTGTAGAAAGGCGGTGGCGACGAGGTGGACCATTCCAGAGTGTGGCCATTCCATGGGTCACCGGTCAGATCGCGGTTCTGCTCGCGGTCACGGATACTAACGAAGATCTGGATCAACTGACAGGCGATACCGATAGCGATCAGCAACGCACCAACGAACGCGACGTGCAGGTACGGCGTCCAGTCCGGGTTGTCAGTGGTGTTCAGACGACGGGTCATGCCCATGAAGCCCAATGCGTACAGCGGCATGAAGGCGACGTAGAAACCCGAGATCCAGAACCAGAACGCTGCCTTGCCCCACTTCTCGTTCAGCGTGAAACCGAACGCTTTAGGGAACCAGAACGCGAAGCCGGCGATGTAACCGAACACAGCACCACCGATGATCACGTTATGGAAGTGCGCGATCACGAACAGGCTGTTGTGCAGAACGAAGTCGGCACCCGGGATAGCCAGCAGTACGCCGGTCATACCACCGATGGAGAAGGTCACCATGAAGCCCAGGGTCCACATGACAGGCGCGGTGAAGCGCAGACGGCCCTGGTAAATCGTAAACAGCCAGTTGAATAGCTTCACACCCGTCGGGATGGAGATCAGCATCGTCGCCAGACCGAAGAAGGCGTTGACACTTGCACCCGAACCCATGGTGAAAAAGTGGTGCAGCCAGACCATGAAGCCCAGGATCGAGATCGCACCGGAGGCGTAGATCATCGAGTGGTGGCCGAACAGGCGCTTGCCGGTGAACGTCGAGATGACTTCGGAGAAGACCCCGAACGCCGGCAGAATCAGGATGTAAACCTCAGGGTGACCCCATGCCCAGAACAGGTTCACGTACATCATCGGGTTACCACCCAACTCGTTCGTGAAGATGTGGAAGTCCAGGTAACGGTCGAGGGTCAGGAACGCCAGGGTGCCGGTCAGGATCGGGAACGAAGCCACGATCAGGACGTTGGCCCAGGTGCAAGTCCAGGTGAAGATCGGCATGTCCATCAGTTTCATGCCAGGGGTACGCATCTTCAGAACGGTGACCAGGAAGTTCACCCCGGTTAACGTTGTCCCCAGTCCTGACAGCTGCAGTGCCCAGATGTAGTAGTCCACACCCACGCCCGGGCTATAGCCCAGTTCCGACAGCGGCGGATAGGCAACCCAACCGGTACGTGCGAACTCGCCGACGCCCAGGGACACGTTGACCAGAATCACGCCGGAAATCAGCAGATACAGGCTCAAGGAGTTCAGGAACGGGAAGGCAACGTCGCGAGCGCCAATCTGCAGAGGCACGACGATGTTCATCAGGCCGGTGAAGAACGGCATCGCCATGAAGATGATCATGATCACACCGTGAGCGGTGAAGATCTGGTCATAGTGCTCAGGCGGCAAATAGCCGGGCGAGCCTTCGGTGGCCATGGCCAACTGCGAGCGCATCAGCACGGCATCGGCAAAGCCACGGAGCAGCATGACCATAGCGATGATGATGTACATGACACCGATTTTCTTGTGGTCGACGGACGTCAGCCACTCGGTGTAGAGGTAAGTCCACTTCTTGAAGTACGTGATCAGGCCCACCAGCGCCACACCACCGATCGCGATCATGGCGACCGTGATCATGACTATCGGCTCGTGGAACGGAATCGCGTCCAGACTTAATTTACCAAACATTGTTTACTCCTCTGCCTGCGCAGCTGACTGCTTACCCATGTCCATCCCTTCCGTACCTGCTACTTCTTTCTTCTCATGGACAATCTTGCCCGGCTTCATACCTTCATACTTGTCGATGATGATCTGGAACAGGTTCGGAGTGACCGAGGAGTAGAGTTCAACGGGGTTACGTTCGCTGGGCTTGGCCAGCGCGGCGTATTCGGCCGTTGCCAGTGTTTTAGGTGAATTCTTGACGTCGGCAACCCAGGTGTCGAAATCAGCCTGTGAGGTAGCAGTCGCCTTGAACTTCATGCCGGTGAAACCTGCGCCGCTGTAGTTGGCGGAGATACCATCGAACTCGCCGTTTTCATTGGCGATCAGGTGCAGCTTGGTCTGCATGCCGGCCATTGCGTAGATCTGGCCGCCCAGTGCAGGGATGAAGAACGAGTTCATGACCGAATCGGACGTGATACGGAAATTGATCGGCGTGTTGGCCGGGAACACGATCTTGTTAACGGTGGCGATGCCCTGTTCCGGATAGATGAACAACCATTTCCAGTCCAGTGCGACCACTTCAATGGTCAGCGGCTTGACGTCCGACTCGAGCGGGCGGTATGGGTCCAGCGCGTGGGTGGACTTGTAGGTCACATAGCCGAGCACAATGATGATGGCCAATGGAACCAGCCAAACCACCAGTTCAATCCGGGTCGAATGCGCCCAGTCAGGCGTGTACGTCGCGCTCTTGTTGGTAGCGCGATACTTCCAGGCGAAGATGATGGTCATGAAAATGACCGGCACCACTACCAGAAGCATCAGCAAGGTAGCAGTGATGATCAGGTCACGCTCTTGAACGCCGACATGCCCTTTGGGATCCAGCAGGGTGTAATCGCACCCGCTGAGCAGGAGCATGCTGAAAAGGGCCAAGAAGCCAAAAAACCTGGGGTACCTTTTTTTACTCATCTCACGACCTCTAAAAGCAGCTTTCGCATCGCAGTTGGGTTTCGACCGCCAACACTTCACCCTGCCAGGTGCTGGCAAATGCTTGGATTGAAAAGGGGCCTGTCAAGAAGCATGTGGGCCTCACAACAAATCCGGGTTGAGCTTCGGTTTCTTATTCGAATGGTGGCGCCCGCTTATGCGGACCCTATCCCTTGGCGCAGACATTCAGAACGTGACTCAGGAGGCCATTCGAACCGCGTCTACTAGAGCGAAAAGACGCTCAATAACCTCGATTTACACCGTCCCGCAAATGAGGGGGGGCGTGAATTGGGGGCGATTGTAGATACGTAAAGTTTTATTGACTATAAGTTTCTGCGCAACAGTTAATTTCGAAATCGGTAAAAATGCGGTGTTATGCCGCACCCTGAAACGGCGCAAAGCCCCGGTTCTATTGAACGATCTCGGGGCGCTTTGTTACGCAACACTTTGTAATCAACGTGCTTTCATCCGGTTACGAATAATCCCGGCCGGAACCAGCACTACGGTCAGCACAAACGCCACTAACGCCCATTGCGCCAGAGACAAACCGAGAACTGGCGGATATGGCGTCTCGCAGAAACCACCTACCTGAAAGCCTAGCGGAAATAGCGACGCAAGGGGCAAACCGTCGACAATCGGCTGGAGCACATCGATGCCGCAACTCTCGGTCGGGTGGGTCTGGATGTACACATGACGCCCGGCGGCAACGAGCCCGCCGACTGCGCTCAAGGTCACCAGCGCTTCACAGATCGTCAGGCTCAGACGACCCGGCATCGCTGCGCCGATGAAGGCAAACACCGCGATGAACAACAGCGCGTAACGCTGCAGTATGCACAGCGGGCAAGGCGCCTCGCCCAATACCACCTGCATGTACAAGGCGCCGCCGATCAACGCCAGGCAGATGATTCCCAGCAACACAAGAAACTGCTTTTCACGCCGCAGGTACAACATCTCGTCAGTCATTCACATATCCTTTGAATTGGAGTCATCCGGATCGACGGATGCGTTGTGTTGCGGCCCGGACGCCCCGGAAAGGCAGCGATTCTACCATCGTCGTACCCACCCGTTCACAGAGCCGCCGTTTCCGCAGAAAAGCAGCGGCTCCCGACCCGGGCACTGCAACCGGCGCAATGGTGAACACTCGCGCATTACCTGAGCGTTAACATTCCAATACAAAGCCCACCCACCCGGCCTTGCACCTTCCTTATATATAGAAGAGTGCGGCTTTTTGTCGCAGACGCAGATCGCGACAGTGACTCCTTCTATATATATGTAGGATGCGTCTAATTGTCGCAGCGATTATTCCAGCGCTGAGGCAGGACCAAAGAATTCGTAATGCGTTTGCACATCGGGTACACCCGCCGCTTTCAATTGACGCTTGATCGCAGCCATGAAGCCTCTGGGCCCCAGAAAGTAGGCGTCAACATCCCGGTTCTGCGGAAGCCACTGTTCCAGCCGCGCCTGATCGAGAAGCCCTGTCCCATGAGGGGCGGGGCTCACGCCATCATCTTCCGCGTAGCAATAGAACCGCTTGAGCTGCGGATGCCGCGTGGCAAGGTTTTCGATCCAGTCGCGAAACGCGTGAACCGAGCCATTGCGCGCACAGTGGATGAAATGGATCGGGCGCTGGCTCTGCAGCGCGGCCTCCAGCATCGTCAGGGTCGGGGTGATGCCAACGCCGCCGCTGATCAGCACCAGCGGCTTGTCGCTGTCGGTCAGGGTGAATTCGCCTGACGGCGGAAACAGATTGATGCTGTGCCCCAACTGCAGGTGATCGTGAAGGTAATTGGAGGCAACGCCGCCAGGCTCGCGCTTGACGCTGATGCGGTACTGATTGTTCCCCACAAGCGCTGAGAGCGAGTAGTTGCGGCGGATTTCTTCACCTTCCACCTGCAACTGCAGACCGATGTACTGGCCGGCCGTGAATTGGAGAATCGGCTCGCCGTCTGATGGCGCGAAGTAGAACGAGGTAATTTCTGCGCTCTCCGGTGTTTTGCCGACGACCTTGAATTCACGCGCGCCACGCCAGCCACCCACTGCCTTGGCCTTATCGTCGTAGATGGTTTTTTCTGCGCCAATCAAAATATCGGCGAGTTGACCGTAAGCGTTGCCCCACGCGGTAATCACCTCGTCAGTGGCGATCTCGGCACCCAACACTTCGCGAATGGACTCAAGCAGGCATTCCCCGACGAGAGGATAGTGCTCGGGCAGGATCTGCAAAGCCACGTGCTTGTTGATGATCCTGGCAACCAGATCGCCTAGCTCATCAAGCTGATCGATGTGCCGCGCATACATCAATACGCCGTTGGCCAATGCGCGTGGCTGATCGCCAGTGGCCTGGTGCGCCTGATTGAACAGAGGACGTACCTGCGGATATCGATCGAGCAGCATTTTGTAGAAGTGAGTAATCAGCGCCTCTCCCCCGCTTTCCAGCAGTGGCACTGTCGACTTGACGATGGCACGATCCGATGCAGACAACATAGAAAACTCCTGAGATGTGATGAGAAAGCGATACCTCAGCAGTTCATGAACCGTGCCAGTTGCGCGAGGCCCTGAAACCGGCCACCGCGACGATACCAAGTCATTTTGACTCCTGGCATTGCATGTCAAAATGACCCTGACGTGGTCAATTTGACCGGGCAGGATTTGCACCGAAATGAGCCTTCAGGCCGAAAGGGTTAAAGCCTGACATCGGCAGGTCGATAAACCGTCATCGAAAGCTGTTGGCCGAACCCACGCGGCCAGGCAACGCATCACAGAAGGTTTATATGTCAAAGAACGTCCGCGCAGATTCACTCTCGCTTCTGCTGTTCACGTTACGCAGCGGAAAGCTGATGGCGATCAACCTGCTCAAGGTCAGTGAAATCATTCCCTGCCCTCCCCTCACGCGTCTGCCGGAGTCTCACCCACACGTCAAAGGGGTCGCGACCTTGCGTGGCAATCCGCTGTCGGTGATTGACCTGAGTCGCGCCATTGGCGAGCGTCCGTTGGTCGACCCGGACGGCGGCTGCCTGATCGTTACCGACGTCAGCCGCTCCAAGCAGGGGTTGCACGTGCAGGCCGTCAGCAAGATCGTTCACTGCCTGACTACTGACATTCGCCCGCCGCCCTTTGGCTCCGGCAACAAGTCGTTCATCACCGGCGTGACGCAGGTGGACGGGACGCTGGTTCAGGTGCTGGATATCGAGAAGGTCATTCACGCTATCGCCCCGGCGCGGATCGTCGCCGAACGCGCCGAACTGAGTGCCGATGACGCCAAAGTGCTGGCCAAGGCGCGCATTCTGGTGGTTGATGACAGCCAAGTGGCGCTGCAACAATCGGTGATCACCCTGCGCAATCTGGGCCTTGAATGCCATACCGCCCGAAGCGCGCGCGAGGCCATCGATCAACTGCTTGAACTGCAAGGCACCGCACAGCAGATCAACGTTCTGGTGTCCGACATCGAGATGTCGGAGATGGACGGCTACGCGCTCACCCGCACACTTCGGGAAACCCCGGATTTCCAGGAGCTGTACGTGCTGCTGCACACCTCACTGGACAGCGCGATGAACGCCGAGAAAGCCAATGCTGCCGGCGCCAACGCTGTTCTGACCAAGTTCTCCTCGCCCGAGCTGACACGATGCTTGATCGAAGCCGCCCGCACGGTCGAAGCTCAGGGAATCTGAGACCTGCCGCAGGCGATGCCTCCACCGCGCATTACTGGCTGATGCGCCGCGAACTCGGCCCGGGCCTCGATGATCCGGGCTGGCCCGCCCCCGTGCGCCCCGTTGAATTCACTGCGCAGAACGCCTTGGCGGTTCATCAATTGCTGGCGCTGGGACGCGAGTACGGCGGCGGGCAGGTCGCGGACTATGCCACCTGGCTGAATGCCTTCGAGACTGATCCCGAGTTTGATCAGGCACTGTGCTTCGTTGTGGAGGATGCTTTGGGCGTCGTGGCCGTTGCGCAATGCTGGACCAGCGCGTTCATTCGCAATCTGGTGGTTCACCCGCGCGCACACCGTCAGGGCTTGGGACTGGCTTTGCTGAACCAGTTGTTCGCGGTCTTCCGCCAGCGCGGCGAAGGCTATGTCGATCTCAAGGTGATGGAAAGCAATCTGGGCGCACGCCGGCTGTATGAGCGCGCGGGTATGCAATATATTCAACGCCACGAACTCGAACCGCGCTGAATCTGCGCCGAGACGTGCTTCCCCCTCATGCCATGGAGAGCCCCACCCATGAAGATGCACACCGCGTTGTTACTCGTTCTAACCGCCTGCGCTGCTGGCCAGGCCAATGCCTCCAGCCCGGACGCCTGGACCGCCTTCAACAAAACCCTGGTCGACAGTTGTATCAGCGCCAGCTCTTTAAAGAACGCAAAACCCGCCGGCGCCGATGCGGCTTTCGATGACAGCGTTGGCTTCAACGCACTGTTGATCAAAGGCCAGTACAAGCAGGCGTTCATGAAGAACAAGACCGGCACAGAGCTGTGCCTCTACGACCGCAAGAACAAGAAAGCGCTGATCACCGAGTGGGATAACGTCAGCACATTGCCGAAAAAGTAAGGCGACTTGCGCTCGGAGCGTTCGCGACTTGAGCTAATAAGGCGGGATGAATCCCACAGCAACCGTCGCCTCCGAGCCCCCCCTTCCGATTGGAGCGTGCCTGATCGCATCTATGTGCGCGACCGTGAGTTGATGACATCGGCCAAGGTCACGCCTGCGGAGTTCGTGCAGCGCGCGCCAGCGAAAATGTAATCAGCGCTTGCCCATCGAACGACGCGTGCCTGATGGCGCAACGCCCGGACGCTTGTCGTGGTTGGATTTGCCAGAGCCTTTGTAGTGCTGCTGATCCTTCTTCGCCTGCAACAGCTCGCCCGGTTTGAACGGGAAGCTGAATGCCGGGATCGAAGGTTTTGTATCTGTCGCCGCAGCGTTGGCGTCGACCGAAGCGTGCGATTCACGATCATCAGGAGCAGGCGTGTGTTCGGGGGTGGTCATGGAAGCTCCAGGATAGCAGACGGTCGAGAATACGGGCGGCGCCCGAGGGCCGCGCAGCATACCTGAATCGCCAACGGATCGCTTCTGCCAACAGACCGACTGCGCGCACCTATTTGTAGAACAGATCCACCATCACTTCCGCTGAAAACGGGCCCGCGGTCGGCGTGCTGGTTTGCCACAGCAGTTCGGCGTTGAAGTCCGCCGTCTCCGAGTAATTGCCCTCCAGCAGGTCGGTCAGGTGGAAGGGTTCGAGGAACGGCACAGGCGAGCCGTCGCGGGCATGGGTGATGCGAACGCCGATGCTGTCGTTGTTGACCGGCACCAGTACGTCGCCCTTGAGTATCCCGGACACCGGCGTGATGCGTGCATTGAGGCTGAAAGGTGATTCGCAGGTGCGGCTGGTCGCCAGAGCGAAGCGTTGAAAGGTGGCGACTTCTCCCACCCGTACGTTTCGGATGGCGACGTCACCAAAATCCACGGTCTCGGGCATGACTCGCAATTCAGCGTCGCAGGCCACGAATCGCAATCCCCCAAGGTTGTTGATGACGTAGCTCAGCGTGCGGTCAGGCCCCGGACTCTGCCCGCTGCTGCCATCGAGCTGGAACATCCGATAGTCGTGCAGGCCACTCGCGACCCCGGAGGGCGGGGTCGGTCCGTACTTCTGGATGAACACTGAAAACGGCAGGTTGAACGTGACGCTCGGACACGCCGAGCTTGCGTCGATGCAGGCCGGTGCTTGCTGCTGCGTGGGAATACGTCCGCTGGTTTGCACGAAATCGATGCCACTCAACGTGAGCCCGGCGCGAATCCCCTGTCCGATCTGCAGGTTGTCAGGGTTCAGATCAATGAACACATCCTCGGGGCCGCCCGGTTCGTCCCTCGCACATTCGACGGCAAGGTTCAGTCGCTCCGAGCGCCAGACTGCGCTGCCATCGGGCAGATTAGCCGGGATGGCGACGGTACTGCCGAGGTCCGCGCGAACCACTGAATCGCCGGCGCCCTGGGTCTTGCAGGTCAGCGCCAGTGCGCAGCTGGGCATCAACAGCATCAGCAGCGGCGTCGCCAGCGACGTCAGCCACCCTCGGATGATGGGTCTTTTCATGTCAGCATTTCCCTATGGGTGAGTGTGAATCGGGCGTGCGCAGCGGCACCGTGAATGGCTGCCCTCGCTGAAGCGGCGCGCAGTAATCGCGTTGACCGCCGTAATCGGTCATGGCCTTGAAGCTCAAGGTGTCGGGCACTGGGGGCTTTGTGCCGAGTACAGGCACGGCCAGTGATGCGTCCGAAAAAGGCGACAGCAACCGGTGATCTGCGATCTCGATTCCATTGACGCGCAGGTCCACCAGCGAAACGTGATACGGGGTCGGGTTGCGCACCGAAAGCGTGGCGTCCACCGATGGGATGCGTTGCCAGAGCAACCTTTGCGCCGCGTCTGCCGGGTCGCCGACCAACCCCGCCGGGCGGTAAAACACGTTAATGCGCTGGCGAATCGCGACGCTCAACTGCTGAGCCGCCGGGCTGCGCCGAGGGATTTCCAGCACAAACAGGTGCAGCATCGATTCCCGGTCCTGGGGCATGCCGATGCCCTCATACAGCAGGCGCAGCGTCTGCTTGCCCGTGGCCGGGATGCGCACCAGGTGCGGGGTCAACGCGAACGGCAGATCAGCGACGCGCCCATCGGCGGGTTGATCGTCGCCACGGGGCGCATCGAGCCAAGCCTGAATCAGGGTCTCGGCGTCCCTGCGGTTGCTGACCTCAATGGTCGCCTCGTTGTCGCTACCGTCAACGATTAACCGCGTGCCTGACAGCGACACCGCGCCTTGGGCCATTCCGCCGATCACGGCCAGAAATACCCCTGACAGACAGGCACGTTTCACAGGCATTGCACCTTCAGGCGATCGTAACTGCGGTGGGCTTCTTTGGGCGGCAGCGCGAACGCGGCGCGGCACTGCTGATCGGCCCATTTGACGATGAGCTCGCCGCTTTCCCGCTCGCTCAACGCCAGCGCCCGCCCGCTAGGGTCGACGGTTGCCAGCGGCTTGCCCTGTTCGTCTTCCACCGCCGCGCCCATTGGCAAGCCGCTGCCATCGGCTCGCACCAGTTCGAATTGCACACGCCGACCGATTGCCGTGCGAAAGCTGACCAGAGGTGCCGCGCCGCGTCGAGGCACGACTTGATCCACGGCATTTTCCAGCTCGATATCGGCACCCAACCGACGGGTATCGAGGTTGACCCAGTTGGTTCGATACGGCTGGGCATAAGGCAGGATCGCGTAGCCGTTGTCAGCGGTTTCGACGTTGCTGAAATTGCTCAATCGCGCACCGCTGACGCCCTTCACCTGCACCAGAGCGAAGGTATCGCCCAGGGGCTGACCAAAGTTCACCCCGCCGGCATGAGCAACCACCGAGCCTGCAGCGCCCATGCTCAGTGCCTGATAATCCCTGCCCTGCCCGTAGCCCGCGTCGAAACGCCCGTAGGCCGTAGTGGTGCTGAGCTTGCCGAACCCTGAAGACCCCGACTCACTGTCGTGTCCCGCCTGTACCGAGTAGAAGCTGTCGCGGTCGTCGAAGATCTGGCCATTGAGCCCCGACTGCATGCTGGACGCGCCGGAGCTGTCACGAACGGCATTGCCGAATACGCGCGACGAACCGGAATCGCTCCCCAGCGGCAGGCTCACTGTCAGCGCGATGCGGTTGTCCGATTGACGTTCTCCGCTGCGCTCGAAAGTCTGGTTGCGCTCGACCGATACGCTATAGCTGAGGCTGCGCCAGGCCGAGTTCCACGACAGAAAAAGCTGGCGCGTCTTGCTGCCCCTGTCCCAGTAACGCTGCTCGGACCCGGTAAAGCTCAGCGACGCGGCCTGCTCCGGCAGCGATTGGGTCAGGCTGATCTCGAGGCGATCCTTGGCGCGCGCGCTGGCTGAGCCGTCACGAGCTTGCAACGCATCGATATGGTCATCGAAGGTCAGGTATTGATCCGTTGAATAGCGATAGCCGGCCACGGCGAGGGTGGTGTTGGTCAGGTCCAGCGTATTGGCGTAGCGCACCCGCAGGCTCTGTCCGCTGTAGCGTTGCTCGCGCTGTCGGCTGAGGGACTGGGTCACGTCCAGCGACACCGCGCCGAGCCCGGTGTTGACCCCCGCGCCGATGTTGCCGGCCTGGTAATCCTCGGCGATTTGCACGCCGCCCGCTGCCGTCAGCTGCTCGGTCAGGCCGTAGACCACCGTGCCAGCGGTAAAGCCGGGAGAAAGACCGTCTTCGGTGTTGCTGTCGTATTGGCCTGCTGCGAGGCTGTACCGCAATGCGCCTTTCGGCACCATGATCGGCAGCGATGCATAGGCCTGGACGAACACGCGCTTGCTGCCGTCGGCTTCGACGACCGTGACTTCCAGATCGCCGTTCGACCCGCTGGGATAGATGTCGGTGATTTCGAACGGGCCCGGCGAGACGTTGCCGCTGTACAGCATGAAACCGTTCTGCCGCACTTCCACTAGCGCGTTGGTGTCGGCGATGCCACGAATGACCGGCGCGAAAACCCGCTCGCTGTCGGGCAGCATGCCTTCGTCGGACATCACCATGGCGCCGAGGAATCGAACGCTGTCGAAGACTTGCGAATCGGTGAAGGTTTCACCTAGGGTCAGTTGGCCTTTCAACGCAGTGAGGTCGCGCTGCATGAACGTCCGGTTGCTGCGAAAGCGGTAAGGCTGGTCATTGCCATAAGTCAGCGAGGATTCGTTGCGCAGGCGCCAGGCACCAAGGTTCACGCCGTTGCGCATGCTCAGGTAATACTGATCCTGTGCCTGGGATCGACCTTGGCCGCTGCGGGTACGGCGCGCGCCGCTGAAGTTGTAATTCACGAAACCCACCGTCTCGCCTTCGTCCCATAACTCCGGTGGGACATAGCCGCGAGCGCTGCGCGACATCATGGCCTGAGGGATGCTGATGTTCAGGCGCAAGCTCGCCGGCTGGTAGTCGACGCGGGCAAATTCAACCCGCGCCGGAAGATCGAAACATTCCGTCGGCGAAGCGTCACCGGCTTGCACAGCCTCCGGGTTCATACCGAATTGGCGAAGCATGTCCAGCGTGAGGCAGGCTTCGACAGTGCCTTTTGCAGGGTTGGCGATGAAGCTGATGTCACGCCGCCCGCTCAGGACACGATTGACGTACACATCAACCCGATAGCTTCCAGGGACCACGCTGTTGCCGTGCAAAAACGTCGCGAGATCGGCGGGCTGATCGGTACCCTGGATGAACGAGGTATTGAATTTCACATCGGCTGCATCACTGCTCTGATGGGTCATTGCCGCCGCAGACGACGCCAGCGCCAATCCTGCGCAGGCAACAATGACCCTCGCCAACGGGCTGATGCGCAGCGGCTGATGCACCAGATGTCTGCGGTCGATGGGGGAAGAGCATGCTGCGATCCGTGCATATCCCTTGGTGTGATCTCGGGGTTCCATTGGCTGGTTTCACTCGTGTTCTCGATTCCGACGCGCTGGCAAATCATGTTTGGCAGGCGCAAGGCGCTGGAGCCGCATGACTGCGACCGAAGAAAGACCTGGGTAAAATCCGACCTGCGGCTGAGTGGCTACTCGGTTCGGGTGATGACGCTGGTGGCCTTGATGGCTTGAGTCGTCTGCCCGCCGGACACTTGCGCGCTGTACGGCTCCTGAGCGCCGAAATCGTTGATGCTGATGAACCTGAGGTCTACCGCGTGACCGCTGGCCAACTGCTTGAGTGGCAATTGAACGGTCTGCCCGGGCGCAAGCATCCGGTTGTCCGCAGCGAACAGTGTCTTGCCCTGCTGTCGGGCGTCGATCTGGATCATCGACACGTGATACGACGTCGGATTGCTGACTTCCAGCTGGCCGTGATGCACGCGCCATTGCAGGTTTTTGGCAGCCTCGAGCGGATCGTCACTCAAACCGGCGGGCCGGTAGAAAAGTTTGATGCGCTGACGAATCGCGATCTGCAGCTGGTTGTCCTTCGCCGATTGCGGGATCTCCTGGACGTTGAGCCAGAACACCGACTCGCGGTCCTCGGGCAAACCTTCGCCGGCGTAGATCACCCGAATCATTTGCCGGGCGCCGCCTGCCATTCGCGCCAACGGCGGGGTCACGACGAAGGGTAGATTCTCGGCATTGCTCTGCGCTTCGAGCCATGACTGGGCGAGAATGTCAGCCGTGCCGCTGTTGTTCACAACCAGACTGACCTCCTTGTCCGTGGCCTGGTAGATGACACGCGTGGTGTTGAGCACGATACCCGCCTGCGCCGGGGCAGCCAGAAGCAGACCCAGCCAGAGGGCCGAGCAGCGAATGAAGTAAGGAAACATGGTGAGACCGTCTTGGGCTGTGAGGTGGACACGCCAGGAAGGCGAGCGAGCCATTGCCCGCTCGCCCGTTACATCACAGGTAATCCATTACGAACGGCAGGAAGCCGTCGGCATTACCCGGGTTGGTTGGCGCGCCGTTGAGGACGTAAACGGCGCCGAAGTTGATCTCGGCGGTCGCACCGTCGGCGCCGTCCTTGACCAGCGGCGTGTCGATGGTTTCGTTACCGCTCAGGTCCATCAACTGATTGGACGCATTGAGCAGGCCGATGCCCACGCCGTCCGCCGCGCCGGTAGCCCGCAGCAGTTTCTGGTCGAGGTTATCCAGACCGCTGCCCTGACGGGCGACGAAGCGCATGTTCACGGTGTTGTATTGAGCGGCGCCGCCGGTGCAATTGACCAACAGCTGGATGGGCGAAGCAGTTTCGAGTTTGTTGTCGGCGAAGAGACCGATGTCGGAAAACGAGACGTTGCCCAGATCTACGTTGATTTCGCCCGGGTTGTTGCCAGGAGTAGCGCCAGTTCCAGCGCCGATGTCACACGTGATGTTGGTCAGGGTGCCAGTGAAAACAAGTTTGCCGTTGTTGGCAGCATTCGCGGTCCCGGAAATGCCAAGCCCCATTGCGGCCACGATAGCCAGGGTAAGAGAAAGCTTTTTCATATAACGACGTTCCTTGTGTCGATTCGTGTGTGCCCAAAAGGACGAGAGGAACTATAAGCAGCGTCTGCAATGTCGGCTGTCAGGCGTTCTACTTCCTGTGGACTGAAAAGACAGTGGCGCGCGTCGGATTTTTCGGTAGGAGATGACGCTTTTATTTCGCAGAGCCCTTAGGCTGGGGCTTGCAGCTTTAACCCCTCGCAAAAGCCGGGACGAACGTTTGCACGACACGCCGGCGCGCGTGGACGGGGATGGGCACCTGCAAAGTGGTCACACACGCACAAAAAACCCGGCTCGATTGAGCCGGGTTCGTCAGCAGATGTTTCTGGTGAGGGAGAAAGCGCTTATTGGTAAGTCAGCGTGACAATGCCTGCGTGAGTATCCGCCCCACCTGTAGAAAGCTCGGCGTAACTGGCCTGCACGGGCAAGGCCATCTGGCCGCAAGCGTCGTCAGCGCGACTCAAACCCACACTGACATGAGCGCTCGCTTGCAGGGTTTTAACCGGGAGGGCTGTCGACGGAGCACTAAAGGCTTGCGCGTCGCATGTCCCATTGACGACGCTGCCATGGAAAATAAGCGCGCCCTGGGCAGCCCAGGCGGCAGGCGCCGTCATTGCACACGCACCAACGACCGCGATCGAGAAAAACAGCGAAACAGCCTTTTGGCTTTTCATCGCACTACTCCGGAGTAGGAACCGGCTGACCGAAATCAGTCACAGTCCCTTGTGAACAAGCATTCAGAACTCACGACGTTTATGTAGGAATTTTCCCCGTCACAGTAGAACTCGTTCATCGAAACTCGTGGCTTCTATTTGGGTATCGCCCTGCGGCGTTCTTTCTTTACCCACGTTCATCGTCTGCCGTTATTCACCTGACAATATTGACAGGCAGCAGTCATTTTGCTGACCGGGTCAAAGGGTTATAAAGAGCGCTCTCGATTACGCCCCTCACTCACTGGCTGGCCCTGTCCCTGTATGCAGAAGAAGAACAAAGTGGTGATGCTCGCGACCCTGTTTGTCGTGGTCGTAGTGATAGGCGTCTGGGCAGTGACCCGCCCCGCGGCAAAGAAGGTCAGCACCCCGGTTGCCGTGCCGGTGCGCGTGATCAACGTGACGCAGGAAGACGTGCCGCGTTACGTCACCGGGATCGGCTCGGTGCTGTCGCTGCAAAGCGTGGTGATTCGCCCTCAGGTGGATGGCATCCTGACCAAGGTGTTGGTCAAGGAAGGCCAGCAGGTCAAGACGGGTGATCTGCTGGCAACCATCGATGATCGCTCGATCCGCGCCGCCCTCGAACAGGCCAAGGCGCTGTTGACCCAGAGCCAGGCACAGCTGAACGTGGCCAATGTCGACCTCAAGCGCTACAAGCTGCTGACCGTCGACAACGGCATTTCCAGGCAGCAATACGATCAGCAGCAAGCGCTGGTCGATCAACTCAAGGCCACGGCGCTGGGTAATCAGGCGTCGATCAATGCCTCGCAGGTACAGCTTTCCTACACCCAAATACGCTCGCCCGTGACAGGTCGGGTCGGCATCCGCAACGTAGATGAAGGCAACTTTCTGCGGGTCAGCGATGCGACCGGACTGTTCTCGGTGACGCAGATCGACCCGGTAGCGGTCGAGTTTTCCCTGCCGCAGCAGATGCTGCCCACGCTCCATGATCTCATTGCTTCCAGCACGCCCGCGCCAGTCAACGCCTACCTCGGCGAAGGGGCGACCGGCACGTTGCTGGGTCAAGGCAAGTTGCTGTTGATCGACAATCAGGTGGCGGCCAGTACCGGCACCATCCGCGCAAAGGCGATATTCGACAACGCGGACGAGAAGCTGTGGCCCGGTCAACTGGTGACCGTGCGCATTCAGACCGCCATCGATCGCAATGCCTTGAAGGTTCCGCCGCAGGTGGTGCAGCGGGGCATCGACCAGCATTACGTGTATCGGGTCAAGGGCGACACCGCCGAGGTGGTGCCGGTCAAGGTGCTGTATCAGGACAGCGACCTGATGCTGATCAGCGGTGTGGAGGTCAATGACGTATTGGTCAGCGACGGTCAGTCGCGCCTGAAAAACGGTGCGCACATCGAGGTGGTCAAGGGTGATCCTGTGGACACCCTGGCCGACTCCACCGGGGCGGCGAAATGAACAGCCGCGGTTCTATCTCCGCCTGGTGCGTCAATCACCCGATCGCCACGGTTCTGCTGACGTTCGCGCTGGTGCTGCTGGGCTGCATCGCCTTCCCTCGCCTCCCGGTGGCGCCGCTGCCGGAAGCCGAATTTCCGACAATTCAGGTTGCGGCCCAGTTGCCCGGTGCCAGCCCGGAAACCATGGCGTCCTCGGTGGCGACTCCGCTTGAAGTGCAGTTCAGCGCCATTCCCGGCATGACCCAGATGACGTCGAGCAGCGCGCTGGGCTCCACCAACCTGACGCTGCAATTCACCCTCAATAAAAGCATCGACACCGCCGCTCAGGAAGTGCAGGCGGCCATCAACACGGCGGCCGGGCGCTTGCCCGCGGACCTGCCGACGCTGCCGACCTGGCGCAAGGTCAACCCGGCGGACAGCCCGGTGCTGATCCTCAGCGTCAGCTCGAACCTGATGCCCGCCACCGAACTCAGCGACGTCACCGAATCCCTGCTGGCGCGTCAGTTGAGTCAGATCGATGGCGTCGGACAGGTCAACATCACCGGGCAGCAACGTCCGGCGATTCGCGTCCAGGCAGCGCCCGAGAAACTCGCGTCCATCGGGCTGACCCTCGCCGACCTGCGGGAGTCCCTGCAGCAGACCAGCCTGAACCTGGCCAAGGGCGCGCTGTACGGCAAAGACAGCATTTCCACCCTCGCCTCCAATGACCAACTGTTTCAGGCGAAGGACTACGAACAACTGATCGTTTCCTACAAAGACGGCGCCCCGGTTCATCTGCGTGACGTGGCGAAAGTCATCAACGGTTCGGAAAACGCCTACGTGCGCGCCTGGTCCGGGGATCAGCAGGGCGTGAATATCGTGGTGTTCCGCCAGCCCGGCGCGAACATCGTCGAGACGGTCGATCGCGTGCTCGGCCAGTTGCCCAAGTTGCAGGAAATGCTCCCGGCGTCGGTGGACGTCTCGGTGCTCAGCGACCGCACCAAAACCATTCGTGCATCGCTGCATGAAGTTGAAATGACACTGCTGATCGCCATCGCGCTGGTGATTGCGGTCATGGCGCTGTTCCTGCGCCAGCTCTCTGCGACGCTGATCGTGACCGCCGTGCTGGGCGTGTCCCTGGTGGCCAGTTTCGCGCTGATGTACGTGCTCGGTTTCAGCCTGAACAACCTGACCCTGGTGGCCATCGTGGTGGCGGTAGGGTTTGTCGTCGACGATGCGATTGTCGTGGTGGAGAACATCCACCGACACCTGGAAGCCGGCGAAAGCATGCGCGATGCGGCGATCAAGGGTTCCAGCGAAATCGGCTTTACCGTGGTGTCGATCAGCTTTTCGTTGATTGCCGCGTTCATTCCGCTGCTGTTCATGGGCGGCGTGGTGGGCAGGCTGTTCAAGGAGTTCGCACTGACCGCGACGTCGACCATTCTGATTTCGGTGGTGGTCTCGCTGACGCTGGCGCCGACCCTTGCGGCGCTGTTCATGCGCGCGCCGAAACACGATCCCCACGCCAAGCCCGGCTTCGGTGAACGATTGCTCGCGCGGTATGCCCGCGGCGTGCGGTTCGCCCTCGCCCACCAGCGATTGATGCTGGGAATTTTCGGCCTGACTCTGGTGTTTGCGGTGGCCGGCTATGTGCTGATCCCCAAAGGTTTCTTCCCGGTTCAGGACACCGGCATGGTGCTGGGCACGAGTGAGGCGGCGGCGGATATTTCCTTCCCGGACATGATCGAGAAACACAAACAGCTGGCGAAAATCATCGCGGCCGATCCGGCGGTCAAGGCGTTTTCCCATTCGGTGGGCGTCAGTGGCAGCAACCAGACGATCGCCAACGGTCGGGTGTGGATCGCCCTCAAGGACCGAGAAGACCGGGATGTCACGGCCAGTCAGTTCATCGACCGGATCCGGCCGAAACTGGCGCAGATCCCCGGCATCGTCTTGTACCTGCGGGCCGGGCAGGACATCAACCTGAGCTCCGGTCCGAGCCGCGCGCAGTACCAATACGTGCTCAAGAGCAATGACGGCGCGCTGCTGAATGTCTGGACGCAGAAGCTGACCGACAAACTGAAGACCCTGCCGGCCTTTCGCGATCTTTCCAATGACTTGCAACTGGGCGGCAGCGTGACCCATCTGGACATCGACCGCAGCGCCGCTGCGCGCTTCGGCCTGACCACCGCGGACGTCGATCAGGCGCTGTATGACGCCTTTGGTCAGCGGCAGATCAACGAATACCAGACCGACATCAACCAGTACAAAGTCATTCTGGAACTGGAGCCGCAACAGCGCGGCAAGGCCGAAAGCCTGAATTACTTCTACCTTCGCTCGCCGCTGACCAATGAGATGGTGCCGTTGTCGGCACTGGCCAAAGTCGGCGCGCCGAAGATGGGACCGTTGTCGATCAGCCATGACGGGATGTTCCCGGCTGCGAACCTGTCGTTCAACCTGTCAGCCGGCGTGGCACTGGGGGATGCGGTGGTGCTGCTCGATCAGGCGAAGAACGAGATCGGCATGCCGGCCTCGATCATCGGCAACTTCCAGGGCGCGGCCCAGGCGTTCCAGAGTTCGCTGGCCAACCAACCGTGGTTGATTCTCGCCGCACTGGTGGCGGTGTACATCATTCTTGGCGTGCTTTATGAGAGCTTCGTCCATCCGCTGACGATCATTTCGACCCTGCCCTCCGCCGGTATCGGTGCGCTGTTGCTGCTGTGGCTGATGGGGCAGGACTTTTCGATCATGGGTCTGATCGGGATCGTGTTGCTGATCGGCATCGTCAAGAAGAACGGCATTTTGCTGGTGGACTTCGCCCTGGACGCCCAGCGCAACCGCGGCATGTCCCCGCGCGACGCCATTTATGAAGCCTGTCTGACGCGCTTTCGGCCCATCATCATGACCACCCTGGCCGCATTGCTCGGCGCACTGCCGTTGATGCTCGGTTATGGTGTCGGCGCCGAGCTGCGTCAGCCATTGGGCATTGCCGTTGTCGGAGGATTGCTGGTGAGCCAGGCGCTGACGCTGTTCACCACACCCGTGATCTACCTGCAACTGGAGCGTCTGTTCCACCGCCCGCGTCAGACGCCTGGCTCGACAGCGGCTGACTCGATAGCGTCTGGCCCGGCAGCATCCGGTAAGCCGGCGGTTGCGGAACTGGCCACTGAAAAGTAAGCCGTTGAAACCACGTACCCAATAAGCAAGCAGTGAAAAAGTGAGCGTGGACCGATGCGTGTCCTGATTATCGAAGACGAAGAGAAAACCGCCGATTACCTGCACCGGGGCCTGACCGAGCAGGGTTACACCACCGACGTCGCGCGCGAAGGCATCGAAGGCCTGCACATGGCGCTGGAGAGCGAATACGCGGTGATCATCCTCGACGTCATGCTGCCCGGCCTTGATGGCTATGGCGTACTGCGGGCCCTGCGTGCGCGCAAACAAACGCCGGTGATCATGCTGACCGCCCGAGAGAACGTCGACGATCGCATTCGCGGCCTGCGCGAGGGCGCTGACGATTACTTGGGCAAGCCGTTCTCGTTTCTGGAACTGGTCGCGCGTCTGCAAGCCCTGACCCGGCGCAGTGGCGGCCACGAGCCGGTGCAGATCAGCGTCGCCGATCTATGGATCGACCTGATCAGCCGCAAGGCCATGCGGGGCGGCGTGCGTCTGGACCTCACGGCGAAGGAGTTTTCGCTGCTCAGCGTGCTGGCCCGGCGCCAGGGGGAAATCCTGTCGAAGACGTCGATTGCCGAGATGGTCTGGGACGTGAATTTCGACAGCGATGCCAACGTCGTCGAAGTCGCGATCAAACGCCTGCGCGCCAAGCTCGACGGGCCGTTCGAGCAAAAACTGCTGCACACCATACGCGGCATGGGTTACGTGCTGGAGAGCCGTCGTGTCGACTAATTCCATCGCCCTGCGCCTGAGCGGCATGTTCGCCCTCGTGGCGCTGCTGGTGTTTATGTTGATCGGCTGGGCGCTCTACCTGCAAGTGGACAAGGGGCTGGGGCTGTTACCGGAAGCCGAAGTCGACGCCCGTTACAGCGTCCTCGAATCGGCGGTCCAGCGTTACGGAACGCCCGAGCACTGGGCCAAGATCAACACCAAACTCAAGCTGCTCAGCGAGGAGGACAAACGCCTGCGCTTTTGGGTAGTCAGCGACAACCCGACCTATGAATTCGGTGACCCGGACGCCGAGATCCGCGCCTTCGCCAAGGGCCCGTTGGGCATGCGCGACTTGAACCTGAGCGGCCATGATTACCCGTTCAAGGTGCTGGTCAGTCAGTTTCCGGCGAAAGATCAGCGCCCGCCGCTGCGGTTTCTGACAGCGGTCGACACCGAAACCTTCTGGCAGACCCAGCATTCCCTGCTCGTCGCGCTGATCAGTCTGGCCGCCGTCGGCATCCTGCTCGCGTCTGCGCTGGGTTACTGGGTGGCGCGCATCGGCCTGAAGCCGCTGACGGAGCTGTCGCTGGAGGCGCGCAAGCTGACGCCGCCGCGATTGAGCGGGCGCCTGAAATTGTCGCACCTGCCGCCAGAGCTCGATCAGTTCGTGACGTCGTTCAACTCGACGCTGGACCGGGTCGAACAGGCCTACTCGCGGCTGGAATCGTTTAACGCAGACGTCTCCCACGAGTTGCGCTCTCCCCTGACTAACCTCATCGGTCAGACCCAGGTGGCGCTGACCCGAGGGCGATCGGCCGAGCATTACTTCGAGGTGCTGCAATCCAATCTCGAAGAGCTTGAACGGCTGCGCTCGATCATCAATGACATGTTGTTTCTCGCCAGCGCCGATCAGGGCAGCAAGGCCACGCAACTGACCCAGGCCTCGCTCGCTCAGGAAGTGGCGAAGACCCTGGATTACCTGGATTTCATTATGGAAGACGCCCAGGTGCAGGTTGAAGTGCGTGGGGATGCCAACGCGCCGATCGAAACCGCGCACTTGCGCCGGGCGCTGATCAATCTGCTGCACAACGCGGTGCAGCACACCTCGCCGGGGCAGTTGATTCAGGTGGATATTCGCGATGAGGGCGATCACGTCAGCATCGGCGTGACCAACCCCGGCGCGCCGATCGCCGGGGAGCATTTGCCCAAGTTATTCGAGCGCTTCTACCGCGTCGATGCCTCTCGCAGCAACAGCGGCGCCAATCACGGGCTTGGCCTGGCGATCGTCAAAGCCATCGCCCTGATGCACGGCGGCACCGTGTTCGTGCGCAGTGAGGATGGGGTGAATACGTTCGGGATCAATTTGCCGAGTTGAGTGGGACGCGTGTCACCCCACGATGTTAGTTCCACGCTCCGCGTGGTAACGCCGCCCGGGATGCTCCGCGTCCCCATCCGCACTCCAGTGACGCGGAGCGTCATGAGCGGCATTCCCACGCGGAGCGTGAGGAACGATCCTCGTGGGGATCAACCCTTCTTCACAAACTCCGACTTCAGCTTCATCGCGCCGATGCCGTCGATTTTGCAGTCGATGTCGTGATCGCCGTCCACCAGGCGGATGTTTTTGACTTTGGTGCCGACCTTGACCACCAGCGACGAGCCTTTGACCTTGAGATCCTTGATGACCGTGACGGTGTCGCCGTCCTGCAGCGTGTTGCCCACAGCGTCCTTGATCACCTTGGTGTCATCGCCCGCTTCGGCGCTGGCCCCGTCCGCCGACCATTCGTGGGCGCATTCCGGGCACACGAACTGGCTGCCATCTTCGTAGGTGTACTCGGAACTGCATTTTGGGCACGGCGGTAAGCTCACGGCGGATCTCGCATCAGAGGAATAGGCGCAGGATTATAAGGGTTTTTACGCGGTTGAGGAGCAGGCGCCTGAAAGTGCTGGAAACATCACTCGCTGCTGTAGTCTCAATCGCAAGTGCGGCGAGGTGCCGCGATCAGGGCGAGGCGTCAGCAATGAACGATCCATTTGATCTGCAGCGATTTGTCGAGGCGCAAACGCCGACGCACGAACGCGCACTGGCGGAGCTGAAATCCGGGCGCAAACAGTCGCACTGGATGTGGTTCGTGTTCCCGCAACTCACGGGTTTGGGCCACAGCGACATGGCCCGGCGGTACGGCATCAGTGGGCGCGACGAGGCGATTGCCTATTTGCAGCATCCCCTGTTAGGTGAACGATTGGCGCGCTTTTGCGAGGCGCTGCTTGAATGGAAAGACCGCAGCGCCATGCAGGTCATGGGCTCGCCGGATGACATGAAGCTGCGATCAAGCATGACGCTGTTTGCAGCGGTCGCGCCGGACACACCTGTGTTTCAGCAAGTGCTTGAAGCGTTTTTTGATGGCAAGCCGGATGCCGTGACGCTGTCGAAGCTGGGCTGAGGCAGACCTTCACCCGCGCTCCTCAGGCCAACGCTGTGTCCATCACCATCATCAGGCAGAACCCGACCAGTAACCCGAAACTGGCGATTTTGTCGTGACCGTTTCGGCGGGATTCGGGGATGACTTCGTGGGTCACCACCAGCAGCATTGCCCCGGCCGCCAACGCCAGTCCCACCGGCAACAGCAACGCAGCCACTTCTACCAGCCAGGCGCAGAGCACTGCGAACACTGGCTCGACCAATCCGGACGCCGCGCCGATCAGAAACGCCTTGAGCCGTGACATGCCCGCCGCCGCCAGCACCAGCGCGATGACCAGCCCTTCCGGCACGTCCTGAATGGCGATACCCATCGCCAGGCTGTCGGCGTGGGCCAGACCGCCACCCGCCGACACGCCCACCGCCATGCCTTCCGGGATGTTGTGGGCAATGATGGCGATGACAAATAGCCAGATGTTCGAAGGAATGGCCGGCTTCCCCGCCACCTCCGACAACGGCGACCGTCTGGAAACCAGCGTGTCGACCAGAAACAAACCGGCGGCGCCGAGCAGTATCCCGAAGCTGATCAACGCACCGGCGCCCCACGGGGTGAAGCCCAGATCGTGGGCCGCGCCAAGGCCCGGCACGATCAACGAAAACGCTGTCGCCGCCAGCATGATGCCGGCGCCGAAACCCAGCAGGCCGTCGGACACCGCCACCGGCATTCCGCGAATCACCAGCACCGGCACGGCGCCCAGTGCAGTGCCCAACGCGCAGAGGGCGCCGCCTTCCAGCGCTCGCAACATTCGGGGCTCAAGCGCCACCCATGTAAGTCCCTGGGCCACCAGCAGACCGGCCCCGACGAGGACCAGCATCGAGCCCAATGCCAGCCGCAATAAACGCACGCTGCCGAGAGCCAGTATGTCCGAGCGCATAAATCGCCTTATCCGAGTTCTGGGAGGTTTCAGCCGATCGCCGCTGCGTAGCGCCTGGCAACTTCATCCCAGTTGACGACGTTGTAGAACGCGGCGATGTAGTCCGGACGACGGTTCTGGTAGCGCAGGTAATAGGCATGCTCCCAGACGTCCAGCCCGAGGATCGGCGTGTTGCCGTTCATGAGCGGGCTGTCCTGATTGCCGCTGCTTTCCACGACGAGTTTTTTGTCCGGAGTAACGCTCAGCCAGGCCCAGCCGCTGCCAAAACGGGTCAGCGCTGCTTTGGTGAAAGCGTCCTTGAACGCTTCGAATCCGCCTACCTGTTCGTCGATCGCCGTCGCCAGCGCACCGCCTGGAAGACCGCCGCCCTGGGGGCTCATGACGTCCCAGAACAGCGAATGGTTGGCGTGACCGCCGCCCTGATTGATCACCGCCGGGCGCAACTTTTCCGGAAGCTCGGTCACGCTGGCAACCAGCTTCTCGATCGGCCACTCCGCGTATTCAGTGCCCTCGACGGCTGCATTGAGGTTATTGATGTAGGTCTGGTGGTGCTTGCTGTAGTGAATTTCCATGGTCTGCGCGTCGATGTGTGGCTCGAGCGCATCGTAGGCGTAGGGCAAGGCAGGCAAGGTAAAAGGCATGTCAGTGGACTCCATACGAAAGGGTGCCGGCGCGGGCGGCGTGGAGCTGTAGCGCCGAGCGAGAATGTTCGCCGTTGCTGTTGAGCAGGCGACGGGTGCGTGGGTACTCGCCGTATTGGCCGACGAAACCCAAAAGTTCGCTGTAGGTTTTATTGCTGTGACGCAGCGCGGCCTGTCGCAGGGCGGGCGTCATTTGCGGGTCCTGAATCACATTCAACAGTCGCTGATGGACGGCGCACAGGTATTCGGCGCTCTCCTCCGGCTGACCCAGGCTCAGGTGCAGATCCGCCAGGTTGTGGTGCGAAATCACGAACGCCGCCACGGCCTCATCGGCGACGCTCCAGCGGTCGAACAGCACTTGCGCCAGCGCGAGGGCTTGCAGGTACAGCTCGCGCCCATCGATCAGGTCGCCTCGGTTGAAGCAACTGTTACCGCTCAGGATGGTACGTTTCCATTGCTCCATAGCGCAGGTCCTCACGAGTGGCGCCGGCGATCAGAAGCCGTCGGCAGGGCGTTTTGCGGATTTGATGGCGCGGGTTCCGTCAGCGGAATCGACGGCAGCAGTGCGCAGGTCGCCAGGCGCTGGGCGAAGGATTGAACGCGTTGCTGTTGCGCAGCGGATTCAGCGAGCGCCTTCATGTCTCGCAGCGGTCGCCATGCCTGGTCCAGGCACAGACAACGCCAATGCCAGGGCAGCGCGGTGTCGCTGGCGGTGTCGATCAGCAGGCGAAAGGTGCTTTCACAGATGAGGGATTTGGGCGTGGCGGTGAAGCGCGCCAGATAGCGACCTTCCGCAAGGTAGTGCTCGATGAGCCGCGGCTCGTCCGGATCCAGCGCGCAGCGAATCCGCAGACTCAATGCGCGCCAGTTTTCCAGGTAAGGCGACTCGTGCAGAACAGTACCCATGACCGAGGCCCATCTAACGAATGAGATTCATTATTAAATGAGTTTAAGAATCAAAACAACCCCACTGATGGATTGAGACCCTGCTCTGATCTCAAGAACACTCAACTGTAGGAGCGCGCTTGCCCGCGAATGGCGGAGGATCAGCTTCATTTTCTGTGACTGACACACCTACATTCGCGGGCAAGCGGCCCTACAGGGTTTGGATGTGCGATAAAGCGAAAAGCACCCACAAAAAAGGCCCGCGCCGAAATCGGGGCAGGCCTTGGGGGTGAAGCGTTAACTCGGAGCGGGATCAGCTACCCGCTACCATCATCTTCTCGATCAGCACGGAACCGGTGCGGATGTTGCTGCGCATCTCCAGATCACTGCCCACGGCGACGATCTGCTTGAACATGTCGCGCATGTTGCCGGCGATGGTCACTTCCTGAACCGCGAACTGGATCTCGCCGTTCTCGACCCAAAAACCCGCCGCACCGCGGGAATAATCCCCGGTGACCATATTCAGCCCGCTGCCCATCAACTCGGTGACCAGCAGGCCGCGTCCCATGCGGCGGATCAGCGCCGCCTGGTCTTCGGTGCCGTGGCTGACGAACAGGTTATGCACGCCCCCTGCGTTCGCGGTGCTCGGCAGGCCCAGTTTGCGGCCCGAATAGGTGCTGAGGATGTAGGACACCAGATCGCCGTTTTCGACGAAGGGCTTGGCATAGGTCGCCAAGCCATCGCCGTCGAACGCGGAGCTGCCCATGGCGCCGACCAGATGCGGGCGCTCGTCGATGGTCATCCACTCGGGGAACAGGCGCTGACCGATCGCGCCTTCGAGAAACGATGACTTGCGGTACAGGTTGCCGCCGGAAATCGCGCCCAGCAAACTGCCGAACAGACCGCCCGCCAGCTCTGCCGAGAACAGCACCGGCACTTCGCAGGTCGGCACCGGCCGTGCGCCCAGTCGGCTCGCGGCGCGCTCGGCGGCTTTCTGGCCGATCAATCGGGCGTCCATCAACAGCTCGCCACGACGATTAACGTCATACCAGTAGTCGCGCTGCATCTGCCCTTCGCCTTCGGCGATCATCACGCAGCTCAGACTGTGGCGGGTCGACGCGTAACCGCCGATGAAACCGTGGCTGTTGCCATACACGCGGCAGCCCTGATGGACGTTGAGCGTGGTGCCGTCGGCGTTCTTGATCCGGCTGTCGGCGTCGAAGGCAGCGGCTTCGCAGATCAGCGCGCGTTCGATGGCCTGCTCGGGGGTGATGTCCCACGGGTGATATAGATCGAAATCCCGATGGTCTTTCGCCATCAATGCGGCGTCGGCGAGACCCGAGGCCTCGTCTTCCGACGTATGTTTGGCGATGGCCAGCGCCGCAGCCACGGTCTCGCGAATGGCATCAGGCCCGCTCGCCGACGTGCTGGCCGAACCCTTGCGCTGGCCCACATACAAGGTGATGCCGAAACCCTGGTCACGGTTGAATTCGACTGTCTCGACTTCCCGCTGGCGAACCGTGGTGGACAGGCCCTGCTCCAGCGACACGGCGACTTCGCACGCGGTCGCGCCCTGACGTTTGGCTTCAGCGACGATCTGCTCGACCTGCTGCTGCAATGCCGGCAAAGCCTGCGGGCCGACGCTTTCTGATGCACTCATGACGTTCTCCATCAAATTCTGATTTCAGCAGCCGGGCCGGACAATCGGGCCCTGACTGGTTATCATGGCGGCGTTTATTTGCGGACGGCCCCCATGGTTGATTCTTACGACGACTCCTTCGACGGAGAGAAAAGCAAAACCCAGGTCAAACGAGAGCTTCACGCTCTGGTGGAGCTGGGCGAACGCTTGACGACATTCAAGCCCGATGTGCTGGCCAAGCTGCCTCTGACCGACCCTCTGCGTCGGGCTCTGGCTGATGCTCCCAAGCACACCGCGCACATTGCGCGCAAACGCCACATCCAATTCATCGGCAAGCTGATGCGCGATCAGGATCTGGATGAGATCCTGGTGCTGCTCGATCAGCTTGACGCCTCTACGCGCCAGTACAACGAGCGCTTCCACAATCTGGAACGCTGGCGTGATCGCCTGGTGACCGGTACCGACGACGTGCTTGAGCAGTTCGTCAGCGAATACCCGGACGCCGACCGTCAGCAACTGCGCTCGCTGATCCGTCAGGCTCAGCACGAAGCTGCGCAGAACAAGGCCCCTACCGCGACCCGCAAAATCTTCAAATACATCCGCGAGCTAGACGAAAGCAAACGCGGACTGCGCTAGAACTGCTGCGCCGTTTGAATCACTCAACCGGCGCACCCCCCTCGACTATCACGCCGCGCCTGTGCCGCCAACGGTGATCGCATCGATCTTCAGCGTAGGCTGACCCACGCCTACCGGAAGCGATTGACCGTCCTTGCCGCAGGTGCCGACGCCGCTGTCCAGGGACAGATCGTTGCCGACCATCGACACACGGCTCATGCATTCCGGACCGTTGCCAATCAGCGTCGCGCCTTTGACCGGCGCGGTGATTTTGCCGTCTTCGATCAGATAAGCCTCGCTGGTGGAGAACACAAACTTGCCGCTGGTGATGTCCACCTGTCCGCCGCCGAGGTTGGCGCAGTAAATGCCGCGCTTGACCGAGGCGATGATTTCCGCCGGATCGCTCTGGCCGCCGAGCATGTAGGTGTTGGTCATGCGCGGCATCGGCAGGTGCGCGTAAGACTCGCGACGACCGTTACCCGTGCGCGCGACGCCCATCAGCCGTGCGTTGAGCTTGTCTTGCATGTAGCCCTTTAGCACGCCGTTTTCGATCAGCGTGGTGCACTCGGTCGGGGTGCCTTCGTCATCGACAGTCAGGGAACCGCGGCGATCGGCCAGCGTGCCGTCATCGACGATGGTGCAGAGCTTGGACGCGACCATCTCGCCCATACGACCGCTGTACGCCGAGCTGCCCTTGCGGTTGAAGTCGCCTTCAAGACCGTGGCCGACGGCCTCGTGCAGTAACACGCCGGACCAGCCGGAGCCCAGTACCACCGGCAAGGTGCCCGCCGGCGCCGGAATCGCTTCGAGATTGACCAGCGCCTGACGCAGGGCTTCACGGGCATAGCCCATGGCGCGGTCGTCGCTGAGGAAATAACGGTAATCGGTGCGTCCGCCGCCGCCGTGTCCGCCGCGCTCACGACGGCCGTTCTGCTCGACGATCACGCTGACGTTGAAACGCACCAGGGGACGTACGTCGGCAGCAAGACCGCCGTCAGTGGAGGCCACAAGAATGCGCTCCCAGACACCGGCCATGCTCACGGTGACCTGCTGAATACGCGGGTCAAGCGCACGAGTGGCGGCGTCGACGCGCTTGAGCAGCTCGACTTTCTCGGCACGGGTCATGACTTCCAGGGGGTTGTCCGGCGCATAAAGCTGGGCGACGTCCTGGGTGGTGAACGCCTGAACCCGCCCTTCCTGGCCAGCGCGGGAAATCGAGCGAGCGGCCCGGGCCGCCTGGGTCAGGGCTTCATGGGTAATGGCGTTGCTGTAGGCGAAGCCGGTTTTCTCGCCTGACTGTGCGCGTACGCCGACGCCCTGGTCCAGGTTGAAGCTGCCTTCTTTGACGATGCCGTCTTCCAGTGCCCAGGACTCGGAAATCTGCCCCTGGAAATACAGGTCGGCGGCGTCGATGCCTGGGCCGGCCAGCTCGCCGAGCACCGATTGCAGGCTGTCGATGCTCAGGCCGCCTGGTGCCAGAAGGTGTTCGCTGACAGAGGACAAGTGGCTCATATTCACTCCGGGGTATTGGCAGGTCGCACGGCGGCCTGCGAAAAAAATCGCCGGTGATTCGCTACCGGCATGCGCGCCCGTATGGACGCTTGTTCTACGCTGTCTCGTTCGGCCAGCAGCACGGCTTCACCCTGCGCCTGCTCGGCCAGCACGCGGCCCCATGGATCTATGATCGCCGCATGCCCAAATGTTTCTCTCGGCCCCGGATGAATTCCGCCCTGCGCCGCCGCCAGCAGGTAGCACTGGGTTTCGATGGCCCGGGCGCGCAACAGAATCTCCCAGTGCGCCGCGCCGGTCACGGCGGTAAAGGCCGACGGCGCGGTGATCAATTCAGCCCCCGCTTCCCGCAGCGCAGTGTACAGCTCGGGAAAGCGCAGGTCGTAACACACCGACAGCCCCAGCCGTCCGATCGGCGTATCGGCCACGACCACGTTGTTGCCGTGGGCGTAATCGTCGGATTCCCGGTACCGCCCTCGTGCATCGGCGACATCGACGTCGAACAGGTGCAGCTTGTCGTAACGCGCGACCTGCTGGCCCTGATCGTCAATCAGCAGCGAACACGCCGTGACTTTGCCATCAGGCTGGCCTTCAGGGGGCAGCGGCAATGTCCCGGCAACTATCCATAAGGTGAGGTCGCGAGCGGCAAGTTTCAACCACGGCAGGATCGGTCCTTCGCCAAGGGCTTCGGCGCGGCCGATGGCGGCCACATCGCGACGGCCCATCGCGGCGAAGTTTTCCGGGAGCACGGCCAGTTTCGCGCCCGACGCAGCCGCCTGTTCCAGCAACCTGCGCGCCTGGGCCAGATTGCCGAGCACGTCGCTCTGGCTGACCATCTGAATGACTGCGAAGGACATACGCGCTCCCTGATCGATAGAACTGCACTCTACTCCAAGCGCCGATGATGGGCTCGCCCGGCTGCTCGAATTCATCGTCACTGCACCACCCTTCCCGGCTGAAGCCGGTCCCACTAAGGCTGCGTGTTCATCCAGTGGGTCCGGCTTTAGCCGGGAATCTTTCAAGTGTCACACCGCAGAGCAATTGAAGAGCCGCAGATCAGAATGCAGGAGCGCGCTTGCCCGCAAAAGCGTAGGTACGGACGACCCGAATGCGTCGGATGTACCGGCCTCTTCGCGGGCAAGCGCGCTCCTACACCGATCAGCGGCAGACAGTGAACGCTCGTGGCACCCACTGGCCTCTTCCCGGCTGAAGCCGGTCCCACTGACACCGCGCTCACCTGGTGGGACCGGCTTTAGCCGGGAAGGCGTCGGAAGACACACCGCGAGGGTCGGGCGTCACCCCATGGCAGTGATTACTGTCGTTTCTCGAACGGCTTGTCGAAGGTGATCTTGGGTTCTTTCCATGGCCCTTCGACCTTGTACTGGACGCTGGCGAAGCGCGATACGCGATCGCCCAGCAGTTTGTCGACGAGGAACAACGCGCCGCCAATCGCCGGTGCGCCGACGATCAACGCGGCAATCGGCAAATTATTGGTTACCGGCAGGGTCACCAGCAGCTTGGCGTCGACACGGTCGCGGACCATGTCCAGCGTGCCGTCGAGTTCCAGGTTGGTAGACGGGCCGGTCATGGTGATCGGGTCGCGAGTGACATACACGCCATCGCTCGCCACCAGCAGTCCTTTGACCTTATCGTAGCTCAGCCCCTTGCCCAACAGGTCGGAGAAGTCCAGACGCAGACGCCGGCCTATGGAATTGAAGTTGAGCAGGCCGAACACCCGCAATGCCTGCGCGCCACCCTCGACCTCAACGAACTGGCCGTTTTTCAGCGTCGCATCCAGGTTGCCGGAATAACGCTTCAACCCCACCCAGGCGGGCGAGCCCGGCCAGCGTCCGTCAGCGTTCAGCTCGAACTCCTGACTGGTGACCGTCGGCGCGAAACCCCAAGCCTTCAGCACATCCGCAAGATTCTTGCCGCTCACCTGGCCCTTGAACCAACTGCTGGTCGTCCCTGGTGTACCTTCCCACCCCCCATTACCCAGCAGCGCAATGCCTTTGAGGCCCAGATTCATGTCGGCCATCTGGATACCGTTAGGCGTCGGGCGGATCTTGAGCGACCACGCACCCATCAATTGATCGCCCTGAAACAGCTGCGTGATCTTGATGTTCAGCGCGGGGATCTTGCGCGGGTCGACGTCCGCCAATGGGTCCGGCGGGTTTTCCACAACCGCAGCGTTCGGGTCTGGTGCGGGCAAACGCACGTACAACAGATTGATGTCGATCGGCGCGGTTTTGCTGTCCGGCAACGTCGCAGTGCCTTTCACCTTCGAACTGTCCAGCGACAGCGCCCACGCGGTGTCACTGCGGTTGAGCTGAACCCCCGCCTGCTCCAGCGTCGTCCCCATCGCAGTCAGCTTGCCTATTTGCAAATCGACGCTGTTGAGTAACTGCTTGGCGCTGCCCCCCGGGTCATTCCCGGCGTAACGCTCAGCCATGGCTTGCCAGGGCGCGATATCCAGCTCCGACAGCGAACCGCGAACACGCAATCCCTTGGCGTCCGGCACGATCGCCCCGCCTTCACCGAGGAAGAGCTCGCCACGCCCATCGGCGAACTTGCCCGGCGGCGACGCGAACGCCAGATTGGCGATATTGCCGTAGCCGACGTCGATGCGCCGTTCCGGGCCTTGGAGGTTCATGCGGAAATCGGTGTCGCGCGCGTCATCAGCAGATTTTCCGAACGGAGCTGGCAAATCCACTGCCAGACCTTTCAGATTCGAGTTGATCTGCAACTGACTGGCGTTGCCGCTCAATGTCAGCTGCAGCTGATAGGGCAGATCACCCGAGATCGGCAGCGGCTGCGTCACGCCCAGCCAATCGGTCAGGCGCTTGCTGGCGATCTGGCTGCTGGCAGTAACACGCGTCACCGGCGCCCCCGGTTTGCCTTCGGCGAAGATCTCGGCGTTCACCGGCTTGTCGAAGGCGACGGCCTTGATGTTCTTGCCGCTCAGGCCCTTGGTGTAATCGAAGCGGAAGTCGCCGCGCAATTGCGTCAACTCCAGCACCGGATCGGCGAGCTTGAGACGCGAATTGTCGGTACTGAAATCCATTACGACCTTGGGCTCCTGCCCCTTGACCAGCGGGATATCCAGATTGAGGTGCCCCTGCAACGGCCCTTCCGCCTGCCAGCCGGCGAAGGTCTGGGCGGTGCCGATCGGCGCTTCCTGGAGAATCTTCATGCCGTCCTGAAGGCTGCCCTTCAAGTCACTGTCCACCAACAGATGGCTGGACTGGCCCGCCGGGACATGGGGAATGTCCACCGCGACATTGCTGACCTGGGTGTTCAGCAGCTGACCTTTGTTGGCCCGAATGCGCACGCCGCTGTTCTCAACGAAGACGTCACCGTCGACATTGTTCAGCTGCGGCCATCCCGGTTGAAAGGCCAGGCTCGCGTTGCGCACCTTGAAGAACAGGCTGATGACACGCGCCACGTCAGGCGCGTCTTTGTTGATCGAACCCTGATACTGGAAGAAACCCTGATCGACGTTGCCACCCAGAATCGCGGTGCGCAGCCATTGGTCGAGGGCTGGGCTGAGCACGGCGGGCAGGTACTTGGAGGTGTAGCGACCGTCGCCGTCGACCAGCCCGACGCGCAGGTCCATGTAGTCTTCCTGGCTGTGATCAAAGTGCAGGCGAATGAGGAAATCGCTGGCGATGTTGCCCTCCTCCCCCTCGACCTTGATGTAGGGCGCAATCAGCGTGAAGCCTTGATCATCCAGCGACCAGGTCAGCTTTGCATTGGCGTGCCGGTACTTCCATTCGTTACGGAAGATCGGGTCCAGGTGCAGCATGAAATCATCGGTGTCGAGGCGCAGTTCGCCCTGGCCCAGATCCCCGCTGATGGCACCGCTGACGTTCCCCGCCGCCGGCGCGCCGTGGTAAGCGTCGAAACCGACCTTGTCGAGATTGGCAGCGAAGCTCAGTCGCTTGGGCGCCTCGGCCTGCGGTCGGTAATCGACCAGCACATTGCGCAGGCCGCCAGTGACTTTCAGGCGGTCGACCGCCACCATGACCTTGTCGGGCAACGGCGCCAGTGAGTCCAGCAGCGGCGTGATCGGCGTCAGATCAAGCCGGTCCGCCTGTACGTGCCACAGTTCTTCGGCGTCGGCCGTCGCGGCAGTCTGCTGCAGATCAACGCGACTTTCCCAGCGCTTGCTGTTCAGGTCCATCGCCAACGAATCGAGCGTGGCACTGAAGCCTTTTCCGTCGCGCACAAACCAGGCATTGAGGGCCAGATTGTCGATGCGCGCGGGCTTGCGGTCGGCGTACGCGCCTTTGAACTGCGGCGCGTTCAAGCGGGCAACGGCGCTTTGCACATTGCCCTTGCCCCAGTTCAGCCACAGCTCGCCGCCGGCCTTGAGCTTCTGGATCTTCCAGTCGCGGGTCAGGCTCTTCGGCAACCATTGCGACCACTCGCTTTGCGGCAAGCTCAAATAGGCCTGGGCCTCGCCATCGCGCCATTCGTGGGCGCGCACGGTGGAGCGAACGTTCAGCGACAGCGGCTGGCCGTCAGGCAGGTTCAGGCGAGCGTCGAGGCGCTGATGCAGACTGCCGGTCTTCAGCGTCAGGCTCACGTAGGTCAGCGTCAGGGGGGAATGGTCATAGGGCTGCAAGGTGATCTGGCTGTCGAACAGCGACAGGTGCGAGACCATCTGCATCTGATTGAGGATTTGCTCGGGGTCGAAGGGCTTGTCGGTTTGAACGGGGAGCCCTTGCAGTGCCCAGTGGCCGGTCTGGTCTTCCTTCAGGCCGATCTGCAGGCCGTCCAGCTCAAGCCGTTCGAGGCGCACTTCGCGGGTACGCAGGCTGGCGAGCAGGTCAGGCATGGCCCGCACGTGATCGAGCCGAACGGCATTGCCGCCTTCACCGATCATTACATCGCGCGCGACCAAAATGGGGGCGAAGCCGCTCCAGCTGCCTTCCAGCCGACCAATGCTCACCGGCATGCCCAGCGCGGTCTGCGCCTTGGCCTCAACGTCGGCGCGGTATTCGGCCACCATCGGCACCAATTGACGGCCGACGCTCACGTACAGCGCGACCAGCACCACGAAGAGGGCGCACAGCGTCAGGCCCCAGCGGATCAGCGCAGCGAGAAACCGAGTCAGACGCTCCATGTCGCTACGCCTCCGCAAAAACTGCCTGCATATGGCATCCGGCCCAATCGTGCAGGTGCGGGTACGTCCAGGTTGTGCTCAATCGCCACGCGTTGTTCTCTTTGGACGGCATCCGTTCCGTCTGCCTCAAGGGCACTGTTTTCTGTATTCAACTGCACCGCCACTCGGCAGCGCGGCGCATCACGCACTCTCAGAGCAGCACGACGTCATATTGTTCCTGGGAGTACATGGTCTCGACCTGGAAACGAATGGTCCTGCCAATGAACACTTCCAGTTCGGCCACATTGCCGGATTCTTCGTCAAGCAACCGGTCGACCACTTTCTGATTGGCCAGCACGCGGTAGCCCACCGCCTGATAAGCCCGGGCTTCGCGCAGAATCTCGCGGAATATCTCGTAGCAGATGGTTTCCGGGGTCTTCAGCTTGCCACGGCCCTGGCAACTGCTGCACGGCTCGCAGAGCACTTGCTCCAGGCTTTCCCGGGTGCGCTTGCGCGTCATCTGCACCAGGCCCAGTTCGGTGATGCCGATGATGTTGGTTTTGGCGTGGTCACGCTCAAGCTGCTTTTCGAGGGTCCGCAGCACCTGTCGCTGATGCTCGGCGTCTTCCATATCGATGAAATCGATGATGATGATGCCGCCGATATTGCGCAGCCGCAGCTGCCGGGCAATGGCAGTCGCTGCTTCAAGATTGGTCTTGAAGATGGTCTCTTCGAGGTTGCGGTGACCGACGAACGCACCGGTGTTCACATCGATGGTGGTCATGGCTTCGGCGGGATCGATGACCAGATAGCCGCCGGACTTGAGCGGTACCTTGCGGTCCAGCGCCCGTTGAATTTCGTCCTCGACGCCGTACAGGTCGAAGATCGGCCGCTCGCCGGGGTAATGCTCAAGGCGATCGGCGATTTCCGGCATCAGCTCAGCGACGAACTGGGTGGTCTTCTGGAAGGTCTCGCGGGAATCGATGCGAATCTTCTCGGTGCGCGGGCTGACCAGATCGCGCAACGTGCGCAGCGCCAGACCGAGGTCTTCGTAAATCACGCTGGCCGGGCTGATGGTTTTGATCTGCTCGCCAATCTGGTCCCACAGCCTGCGCAGGTAGCGGATGTCCATCATGATCTCGTCAGCGCCCGCACCTTCGGCGGCCGTGCGCAGGATGAACCCGCCCTTCTCCTTGATCCCTTCCTTGGCGACGCAATCGCTGACCACTTGTTTCAGGCGTTCGCGCTCGGCTTCGTCTTCGATTTTCAGGGAAATGCCGACATGGGCCGTGCGCGGCATGTATACGAGGTAGCGCGACGGGATCGACAGCTGAGTCGTCAACCGTGCGCCTTTGCTACCAATCGGGTCTTTGGTGACTTGCACCACCAGACTCTGGCCATCGTGGACCAGCGAGCTGATGGTCTCCACGGCCGGGCCTTCGCGCATGGAGATTTCCGAAGCGTGAATAAACGCCGCACGGTCCAGACCGATGTCGATGAACGCCGCCTGCATGCCAGGCAGCACGCGCACGACTTTGCCCTTGTAGATATTGCCCACGATCCCGCGACGCTGGGTGCGTTCGACGTGCACCTCTTGCAACACCCCGTTCTCAACGACCGCCACGCGCGATTCCATCGGCGTGATGTTGATCAGAATCTCTTCACTCATGACTTGTCACCTTCCGGGCGTTGCCAACAGGGTATGCCGAAACGCTGGAGGATTTCTGCGGTTTCGCACAACGGCAAGCCGACCACGGCGGAATAACTGCCACTGAGGTTTTCCACGAACACCGCGCCCAGGCCTTGAATGCCGTAGCCGCCGGCCTTGTCGCAGGGCTCGCCGCTGGCCCAGTAGCGGCGTGCTTCATCCTCCGGGATCGCCCGGAAGCGGACACGGCTGGTAACGGTTCGGGTTTCGCAGCGCTCCTCGTGCACCACCGCGATGGCGGTCAGGACTTCGTGTTCCCGGTTCGACAGTGCGGCGAGCATCGCCAGCGCCTCGGCTTCGTCCGCCGGCTTGCCGAGGATGCGGCCGTCCAGCACCACGGCGGTGTCGGCGCCCAGGACGCAGGCGGTCGGGTAGGCAGGATCGTTGGCGAGATGCAGCAGCCCGGCGTCCGCCTTGCCACGGGCCAGCCGCAGGACGTACGCGGCAGGGGGTTCGTTGGCCAGAGGGGTTTCGTCGATGTCGGCGCTGAGGGTCGTGAACGGCACGCCGATCTGGGTTAGAAGCTCACGACGGCGCGGGGAGCCGGAGGCCAGAAGAAGTTGGGGCATGGGACGTCTCCGTGTCGTTGATCACAAGCGTAGCCTTGGTGCACACCGCTGACGTGATGGTGGTCACACCAGCCTCTTCCCTTGTAGGACCGGCTTCAGCCGGGAAAGCGCCGGGTGTAACTCCGCAACATTCATCTGCCGGGGACAGATTAATTTACGGTGAAGCGCTGTAAATAAATCAGTCCCCTTTCCGTTAGAAGCCGGTCCTACTGATACACCGCGTTCAAACTGTGGGACCGGCTTTAGCCGGGAAAGCGTCGGGTGTCACACCACAGAACTGACAGCGCTCACACCGGCCTCTTCCCGGCTGAAGCCGGTCCCACTAATACACCGCAGTCCCACTAAAACACCGCGCTCAAACTGTGGGACCGGCTTTAGCCGGGAAAGCGTCGGGTGTCACACCGCAGAGCTGACAGCGCCCATACCGGCCTCTTCCCGGCTGAAGCCGGTCCTACTGATGCACCGCGGTCCCACTAAAACAGACCAAAGCCGGGCCCACTGAATGGTATTGCTTAGTTGATCTTCAAACGCAGACGCAATCCGCGCAGGCCGTAGCTGACCCATGGCCAGAGCAATGCGCTGACCAGCGCCGGCAATACCAGCGCGAGGGTCGGCTGACGGTTGCCGGTCAGGGCACTGAGCCACAGCTGCACCAGCTGCGCGAGGCCGAAAATCACCAGGAGCACCAGGCACTGCTGCCACATCGGGAACATGCGCAAGCGCTGCTGCAACGACAGCACCAGAAACGTAATCAGCGTGAGGATCAACGCGTTCTGCCCCAGCAACGTGCCGTACAGCACGTCCTCGGCCAGCCCCAGCATCCACGCCGTGACCATGCCGACCTTGTGCGGCAACGCCAGTGCCCAGAAGGCCAGCAGCAACGCCAGCCAGAGCGGGCGAAATATTTCCATGAACTGCGGCAGCGGCGAAACGCTGAGCAGCAGGCCGATGGCGAAGGTCAGCCAGACCACCCAGCCGTTTCGTGCGGGAGCGTGACGCGCCATTATTCTTCCCTCTCGCGTGGAGCGGCCGGGGTCGCAGCAGGCGTCGCCGGTCGGGTGGCGGCAGGTTTCGCCGCAGGCTTGGCGGACGGTTTGCTGGTCGCGGGTTTTGCAGGCGTGGTCGCCGCCGGTGCGGCAGTCGCCGGAGCCGGTGCGCTGTTGGCGTTGGCGTTGGCCGGCGTCGACGAAGCACTGTGCCCGGCAGGCTTGGGCACGGTCGCGGGAACAACCGCCTTGTTCGGCGTGGCAGCAGGAGCGGCACCCGGCACAGTGGCCGATGGCACCGCCGCCGGGTCAGCCGCCTGACGATCAAGGGATTCCTGCTGCTGCGCAGCGTCGGCAGCGCGCTCTTCAGGGGAACGGCCGTCCGAGAACACCAGCAACAGATAACGGCTGCGGTTCAGCGCCGCCGTTGGCACCGCTCGCACGATGGCAAAGGGCTGGCCGGAGTCGTGGATCACTTCCTTCACCGTCGCCACCGGATAACCCGCCGGGAAGCGCTGACCCAGACCGGAACTCACCAGCAGGTCGCCTTCCTTGATGTCAGCGGTGTCCGCCACATGGCGCAGCTCGAGACGTTCCGGGTTGCCGGTGCCGCTGGCAATCGCGCGCAGCCCGTTGCGGTTCACCTGCACCGGAATGCTATGGGTGGTGTCGGTCAGCAGCAGCACGCGGGACGTGTAGGGCATCAACTCGACCACCTGCCCCATCAGGCCGCGGGCATCGAGCACTGGCTGACCGAGGACCACGCCGTCGCGCTCACCCTTGTTGATGATGATCCGGTGGGTGAACGGGTTGGGGTCCATGCCGATCAGCTCGGCGACTTCGACCTTCTCGTTGACCAGTGCCGACGAGTTCAGAAGCTCGCGCAGGCGAACGTTCTGCTCGGTCAAGGCAGCCAGCTTTTGCAGGCGGCCTTGCAGCAGCAGGTTCTCGGTCTTGAGTTTTTCGTTTTCGGCGGCAAGCTCGGTGCGGCTGCCAAACTGGCTGGCGACGCCCTGATACAGACGCTCGGGCAGGTCGGCAATCCAGTAAGACTGCATCAGCACCAGCGACATCTGACTGCGGACAGGTTTGAGCAGGGTGAAACGTGCGTCCACGACCATGATGGCCACAGACAGCACGACCAGCACCAGTAGACGGACGCCCAGGGACGGGCCCTTGGAGAAAAGCGGTTTAATGGGCCGCTCCTTCCAGAGATGCGTGAATCTTGCTGTGCTTATTCATGCGACATGAAACCGGCCTGATGCGGATTGATGGAAATGCAGGGCGTCAGACTTGCAACATCGCTGCGCGACGTCAACAGGTCGGACACGAACAGGCAGCACGGTGAGGTGCTGCCCGTTAAGCGCAACATGCTGCGTTCCGGCGACTTATTCGCTGGAGAGCAGGTCCATGGTGTGCTTGTCCATCATTTCCAGCGCACGACCACCGCCACGCGCGACGCAGGTCAGCGGGTCTTCGGCCACGATCACCGGCAGACCGGTTTCCTGGGCCAGCAGCTTGTCCAGGTCACGCAGCAACGCGCCACCACCGGTCAGCACCAGACCGCGCTCGGCGATGTCCGAAGCCAGCTCCGGCGGGGATTGTTCCAGCGCGCTTTTCACGGCCTGAACGATGGTTGCAAGGGATTCCTGCAACGCTTCCAGCACTTCGTTGGAGTTCAGGGTGAAAGCACGTGGCACGCCTTCAGCCAGGTTGCGACCGCGTACGTCGACTTCGCGCACTTCGCCGCCCGGGTACGCCGTGCCGATTTCCTGCTTGATGCGCTCGGCGGTGGATTCGCCGATCAGGCTGCCGTAGTTGCGACGCACATAAGTGATGATCGCTTCGTCGAAACGGTCGCCACCCACGCGGACGGATTCGGCATACACGACGCCGTTCAGGGAGATCAGCGCGATTTCAGTGGTACCGCCACCGATGTCGACAACCATCGAGCCGCGGGCCTCTTCGACCGGCAGACCGGCACCGATGGCTGCGGCCATTGGTTCTTCGATCAGGAACACTTCACGTGCGCCGGCGCCCAGAGCGGATTCGCGAATGGCGCGACGCTCGACCTGGGTCGATTTGCACGGGACGCAGATCAGCACTCGGGGGCTTGGCTGCAGGAAGCTGTTCTCGTGAACCTTGTTGATGAAGTACTGAAGCATTTTTTCGCAGACGCTGAAGTCGGCGATAACGCCGTCTTTCATCGGGCGAATGGCAGCAATGTTGCCCGGGGTACGGCCCAGCATCCGCTTGGCTTCCATCCCGACAGCAACAACGCTCTTCTGATTTCCGTGGGTCCGAATGGCCACAACTGATGGCTCATTCAGCACAATGCCGCGCTCACGCACGTAAATAAGGGTGTTGGCAGTGCCCAGGTCGATGGAAAGATCGCTGGAAAACATGCCACGCAGTTTCTTGAACATGGGGAAAGGACCCTAGGCAACGCGTGGGTAAAAAAGTGCGGCAAACTCTAACAACGACAGGGATTTTGGGCAAGGAGCCAATATGTTAAATTGGCGGTTTTCCGAGCACTACCCTCGAAGATCGCGGCCTTATGACCGTTTAAAGGGCGTAGTGTTCCGCAATCTGACGTACGGTTCACCCCGTGCGCATTCCACTGGAGAACCCCATGGCGCTTGATCGCTCCGACGTGGAAAAAATCGCTCATCTGGCCCGACTGGGCCTCAATGACGCCGATATCCCGCGTACTACTGAAGCACTGAACAGCATTCTCGGGCTGATTGACCAGATGCAGGCGGTCGATACCACCGGCATCGAGCCCCTCGCGCATCCCCTTGAAGCCTCGCAACGCCTGCGTGTAGACGCCGTTACCGAGATCAATCATCGCGATGCCTATCAAGCCATCGCACCAGCGGTCCAAGACGGCCTTTATCTGGTTCCGAAAGTCCTCGACTAAGGGAATGTGCCTGCAATGCATCAAATGACTCTGGCAGAGATCGCTCGCGGACTCGCCGATAAAAAGTTTTCTTCCGAAGAATTGACCCGCACTCTGCTGGCGCGCATCGCTCAGCTGGATCCGCAGCTCAATAGCTTCATCACCGTCACCGAAGACCTGGCGATCACCCAGGCTCAGGCCGCCGACGCCCGTCGTGCGGCAGGCGAAACCGGCGCACTGCTGGGGGCCCCACTGGCGCACAAGGACCTCTTCTGCACCAAGGGCGTTCGCACCAGTTGCGCGTCGAAGATGCTCGACAACTTCAAGGCGCCCTACGACGCCACTGTGGTTGCCAGGCTCGCCGCCGCCGGCACCGTGACCCTGGGCAAGACCAACATGGACGAGTTCGCCATGGGGTCGGCCAACGAATCCAGCCATTACGGCGCGGTGAAAAACCCGTGGAACCTGCAACACGTCCCGGGCGGTTCGTCCGGCGGTTCGGCGGCGGCAGTTGCCGCGCGTCTGCTGCCTGGCGCCACCGGCACGGACACCGGCGGCTCCATTCGCCAGCCTGCTGCGCTGACCAACCTGACCGGCCTGAAGCCGACTTACGGTCGCGTGTCGCGCTGGGGCATGATCGCCTATGCCTCCAGCCTTGATCAGGCCGGCCCGATGGCGCGCACCGCTGAAGACTGCGCGTTGCTGCTGCAAGGCATGGCCGGTTTCGACGTCAACGACTCCACCAGCATCGACGAGCCCGTGCCTGATTACAGCGCAGGCCTTAATGCCTCGCTGCAAGGCCTGCGCATTGGCGTACCGAAGGAATACTTCAGCGCCGGTCTCGACCCGCGCATCGCCGATCTGGTCATGGCCAGCGTCGAAGAGCTGAAAAAGCTCGGCGCCGTGGTCAAGGAAATCAGCCTGCCGAACCTGCAACACGCGATTCCGGCTTACTACGTGATCGCGCCGGCCGAGGCTTCTTCCAACCTGTCGCGTTTCGACGGCGTACGCTTCGGCTATCGCTGCGAAGACCCGAAAGACCTCACCGATCTGTACAAGCGCTCCCGCGGCGAAGGCTTCGGCCCTGAAGTGCAGCGCCGGATCATGGTCGGTGCCTACGCGCTGTCAGCCGGTTACTACGACGCTTACTACCTGCAGGCGCAGAAAATCCGCCGCCTGATCAAGAACGACTTCATGAACGCGTTCGCCGAAGTCGACGTGATCCTTGGCCCGACCACGCCGAACCCGGCCTGGAAAATCGGCGCCAAGAATGCCGACCCGATCGCCGAGTATCTGGAAGACTTCTACACCATCACCGCTAACCTCGCGGGCCTGCCGGGCCTGTCGATGCCTGCCGGTTTCGCCGACGGCCTGCCGGTAGGCGTGCAATTGCTGGCGCCGTATTTCCAGGAAGGCCGCTTGCTGAACGTTGCCCATCAATATCAGCAAGTAACCGATTGGCACACCCGCTCGCCGGCTGGCTTCTAAGGAGAAAACACATGCAATGGGAAGTCGTCATCGGGCTGGAGATTCACACCCAGCTCACCACCCAATCGAAGATTTTCTCCGGTAGCGCCACCACGTTCGGCTCCGAGCCGAATACTCAGGCCAGCCTCGTCGACCTGGGCATGCCCGGCACGTTGCCGGTGCTGAACAAGGAAGCCGTGCAGATGGCGGTCAAGTTCGGCCTGGCCATCGACGCCGAGATCGGTCAGCACAACGTGTTCGCCCGCAAGAACTACTTCTACCCGGACCTGCCGAAGGGCTATCAGATCAGCCAGATGGAATTGCCGATCGTTGGCAAGGGGCATCTGGATATCACCCTGGAAGACGGCACCATCAAGCGCATCGGCGTGACCCGCGCTCACCTTGAAGAAGACGCCGGCAAGAGCCTGCACGAAGACTACAGCGGCATGACCGGCATCGATCTGAACCGCGCCGGTACGCCGTTGCTGGAGATCGTTTCCGAGCCGGACATGCGTTCGGCCAAAGAAGCCGTCGCCTACGTCAAGGCGATGCATGCGCTGGTTCGCTACCTCGGCATCTGCGACGGCAACATGGCTGAAGGCTCGCTGCGCTGCGACTGCAACGTGTCGATTCGCCCGAAAGGCCAGGTTGAGTACGGGACGCGATGCGAGATCAAGAACGTCAACTCGTTTCGCTTCATCGAGAAGGCGATCAACAGCGAGATCCAGCGCCAGATCGACCTGATCGAAGACGGCGGCAAGGTCATTCAGCAGACCCGCCTGTACGACCCGAACACCAACGAAACCCGCGCCATGCGCAGCAAAGAGGAAGCCAACGACTACCGTTACTTCCCCGATCCTGACCTGTTGCCGGTGATCATCGAAGACGCGTTTCTGGAGCAGACCCGCGCCACCCTGCCGGAACTGCCACCGCAGAAACGCGAGCGCTTCCAGTCGCAGTTCGGCTTGTCGCTGTATGACGCGAGCGTGTTGGCTTCGAGCCGCGAACAGGCGGACTTCTTCGAGAAGGTCGTCAGCATTTCCGGCGACGCGAAGCTCGCGGCCAACTGGGTGATGGTCGAGTTGGGTTCGTTGCTGAACAAGCAAGGCGTCGAGATCGACGAGTCGCCGGTCAGCGCTGAACAGTTGGGCGGCATGTTGCTGCGCATCAAGGACAACACTATTTCGGGCAAGATCGCGAAGATGGTGTTTGAGGGTATGGCCAACGGTGAAGGCAGCGCCGACGAGATCATCGATCAGCGCGGTCTGAAGCAGGTTACGGACAGCGGCGCCATCGAGTCGATGCTGGACGACGTCCTCGCCGCCAACGCCGAACAGGTCGAGCAATATCGAGCGGCTGATGAAGCCAAACGCGGCAAGATGTTCGGCTTCTTCGTCGGGCAAGCGATGAAGGCATCGAAAGGCAAGGCCAACCCAGGCCAGGTCAACGAACTGCTGAAGCGCAAGCTCGAAGGCTGAAGGCACTCAACCTGATTGCATGATTGTTCCCACGCTCTGCGGGGGAGCACCTACCCGGACGCTCTGCGTTTGTTTTTGTGACGCAGAGCGCCACCTTTTACATTCCCACGCGGAGCGTGGGAACGATCAATTCCCGGATCAGGACCCTCCCCCATGCGGCGAATTCTCGGCGCTTGCGCCCTGCTCTCCTTGCTGGCCGGCTGCGCCAGTGACGGCATCATCGACCCGCACGGTTACAACGCCACCGGCGGCGCCTCGTATTACGGCGCGCAACATCACGGTCAGCGCACCGCCAGCGGTGAACGCTTCGACGCCAACTCCCTGACCGCCGCGCACCGGCAATTGCCGTTCGGCACGCGCGTGCAGGTCACCAATCTGGACAACGACCGCAAGGTTATCGTCCGTATCAACGACCGCGGCCCGCACACCCGGGGGCGGCTGATCGATGTGTCACGTGCAGCCGCCGCACAATTGGGTATGCTGCGCAGCGGAACCGCCCAAGTGCGGGTACAAGCCCTCGACGACTGACTGGTGCCCTGAATTCTCGCCCTAACGAATCTGCCCCTGCCCACGCTGATCGAGTTGGTCTGCGGCCTGCTGTTGATGATCATCGGCGCGCAACTGTCGGTGCGCGCCGCTGTAGCCCTGGCCACCCTGCTCAAAACCCGCCCGCTGTTCCTCGGCCTGACCGTCGTCGCGCTGGGCAGCAGTGCCCCGCAACTGGCGGTCGGGCTGCAAGCGGCGTTCACTGACAGCACTGACATTGCGGTCGGCAGCGTCATCGGCAGCAACATTTTCAACGTGCTGGTGACCCTGGGGCTGTCTGCCCTGATCATCCCGCTGCGCGTGGCACGGCAACTGGTGCGCGTTGATCTGCCGCTGATGATCGTGGCCACCGCGCTGGTCGCGGCGCTGGCGTGGAATGGCGAGCTGAGCGCACTGGATGGCGTCGTGCTGTTGCTGGGTATGGCGGCGTATCTGTTCGTCGTGGTCCGTCAGTTCGCCCACGGCGCGCGGCATGTGCCGAGAACCGACCTTGAGCCGCGCCGGCGGATCTGGCCATTACTCGGCAGACTCGCGCTGATGGCCTGCGGCCTGGCGCTGCTGACGTTGGGCAGTCATCTACTGGTCGGCGCGGCGGTTTCGGTGGCCCTGGATCTGGGCCTGTCGGAGCGGGTGATCGGCCTGACCGTAATCGCCGTCGCGACCTCGCTGCCCGCACTGATGACGTCGCTGGTCGCGGCATTGCGCGGTGAGCGGGATATCGCGGTGGGCAATATCATCGGCAGCAACCTGTTCAACCTGCTGGGGGTGCTCGGCATCACGGCGCTGATTTCTACCGGGCCGTTGTCGATCTCGCCCAATGCGCTGGATTTCGATTTGCCGGTGATGCTGGGCGTCGCGGCGCTGTGCGTGCCGCTGTTCTATTCGGGGTATCGAATCACCCGGCTGGAGGGGCTGTTGCTGCTCGGGCTTTACGCGGTGTACGGGCTGCACATCGTTTCGTTTACCACGGGCATGCCACTGGCCGAGCGGCTGGAGCGTTTGATGATTCACTACGCGCTGCCGGTGATTGCGCTGTGTGTCGTCGTGGGGACGGTGCGGGCGTGGCGGCGTCAGCATTGAGCACTGACAAATTGTAGGAGCGCGCTTGCCCGCGATTGCGGTGGATCAGCAGACAATGCGCCGACTGACGAAATCTATTCGCGGGCAAGCGCGCTCCTACAGGTCTGAGTTAAATCCACCCGCCCCACTGCAGAATGAATATCCCGACATTGGTCGTCACCGCCGCTGCCAGGGTGGTCATGACGATGATCGACGCCGCCAGTTCGTGGTTACCATTGGCCGCGCGGACCATGACGAAACTGGCGGACGCCGTCGGGGCGCCGAAGTATAGAAACAGAATCCCCAGCTCGGCGTGACGGAAGCCCAGCAACCAAGCGCCCAGCGTGCAGATCAGCGGCAGCCAGACCATCTTCATCAGGCTCGCGCTGATCGCCACCGTGCCGCTCTCTCGCAACGACTTCAACGACAGCGTGCCGCCGATGCACATCAGCGCCAGCGGCAGGGTCATCTGCGCCAGGTAGCTGCCGGACGTGTCGAGCCATTTCGGGAGCGGAATCTGGAAGTAGGCGAACGGCGCGGCAATGACAATGCTGATGATCAGCGGATTGGCCATGACGCTCTTGGTGATGCTCCACGGATCGGACTTGATGACCGGGCTGTAGACCGCCAGCACGACGGTGGAAAGGGTGTTGTAGAAAAGAATGACCAGCGCGGCGAGGATCGCACCGAGGGAAATGCCGTAGTCGCCATACATACTCGCGGCCAGGGCGAGGCCGATGACGCCGTTGTTGCCGCGAAACGCCCCTTGGGTGTAAGTGCCACGCTCGGCGAACGGCACGCGGTAGATGGCCCAGCCCCACGACAACGCAAAACCCGCCAAGGTGGCGACGATGAAGTAGATCAGGACACCCGGCTGAAACGCCGCGTGAAGGTCAGCGTGAATGATCCCCAGAAACAGCAGCGCCGGCATGGTGCAGTTGAACACCAGCGAGGAGGCGGTGTGGATAAAACTGTCGTCGATCCAGCCAACGCGCTTGAGCAACACACCGAGAAACAGCATCGCGAAGACAGGCGCCGTGATGTTCAGGGTTTCCAGAAAGATTGCCAGCATGCACACCAAACCCTGAGCCGTCGTTAGGTGGCTAATGATAGGCCAGCGGCGCGTTAAGTGTTACCGGCAATTCAGGTCATCGTACAACCGCAACGTTCGTCATTCAGATCGGAATGGCGGGGCACCGCTAAACTGTAGGAGCGCGCTTGCCCGCGAATGCGTCGTGTCAGTCACCATCAATGTGTTTGAAATACCGATTTCGCGGGCAAGCGCGCTCCTACACGGATTGGCGTCAGGCCTGATTGGCAGGTTGCAACTTCTTCTCAAACACTGAAACCCCGTCCAGGTCCCGCAGCGTCACGGTCATCTCCCCGCTTTGGCCGTCGATGTTCACCTCACCAAAAAACTGGAAGCCGGCGAACGGCGAGGTGTTCTGAGCCGGCGGAGCCTTCTGAAACACCAACTCAGGCCCGAAAGTCTTGTCCAGGGTATTGGGCCCGAAGCTACCCGCGTTCAGCGGCCCGGCGACAAACTCCCAGAACGGGTCGAAATCCTGAAACACCGCCTGATCCGGATGGTAGTGGTGAGCCGCGCAGTAATGCACATCGGCCGTCAGCCAGACGGTGTCGCGAACCTTCTGCTGGCGCAGGAAGCCCAGCAGCTCGGCGACTTCTTGTTCGCGGCCTTTCGGCGCGCCGTCGTCGCCGTTGGCGATGGCCTCCCAACGCATCACCCCCGGGCTGATTTCGCCGTCGGGCACGCCGAGGCCGATGGGCATGTCGGCGGCAATGACTTTCCACTGCGCGCCGGACGCTTGCAGTTCACGCTTGAGCCAGTCCAGTTGCTCGCGGCCTAGAAAAGCGGTGGTCGGCCCGGGCTTGTCGGCCAGATTGGCGTCGTTGCCATCTCGGTAGCTGCGCATGTCGAGTACGAACACGTCCAGCATCGGGCCGTAAGCGATCTTGCGGTAGACACGCCCGCCGTTGTCGGCACTCTGCAAGCGCATCGGCGCGTATTCGAGGAACGCCTGACGCCCGCGGGCTGCCAACAGCTGGATGTCTTTGACCTTGTAGCGGTCGTCGAGCTGCTTGCTCGGTGACCAGTTGTTGGTCACTTCGTGGTCGTCCCACTGCCAGATCTGCGGGACCTCGGCGTTGAAGCGCCGCATGTTTTCGTCCATCAGGTTGTAGCGGTAGGCGCCGCGGTATTCGTCGAGGGTTTCCGCGACCTTGCTCTTCTCTTCGGTGGTGATGTTGCGCCAGACGCGCCCGCCTTCGGTGACCACTTCGGCGGGTACCGGGCCGTCAGCGTAAATGGTGTCGCCGCTGTGGATGAAGAAATCCGGCAAGCGCAGGCGCATGGCTTCATAGATGCGCATGCCGCCGATCTCGGGGTTGATGCCGAAGCCCTGGCCGACGGTGTCGCCGCTCCAGACGAAGCGGATGTTGCGGCGATTGACCGGCACGCTGCGCAGGTGGCCGAACCAGGGTTCGCTGGCGACGCCGGTTTGCGCGTCTTCGAAGAACACGCGGTAGAAGATGGCCTGATCCGCCGGCAGGCCGGTCAGTTCGACGCGCGCGGTGAAGTCAGTGCGTGGGTCGGCGAGCAGCGACACCGTGCGGCGCGGGTTGGTGAACATGCTGCGGGTGTCCCATTCCACCACCATGCGCGCGGGCCGGTCGCTGCGACTCCAGACCATGGCGCGATCGCCCAGCACGTCGCCGGACTGCACGCCGTCGGTCATCTTCGGGCGATCCTTCACTGACGCGATTACCGCGGGCGCAAGACCCGGCAACAACAATCCAGCGCCAGCGGCCTGGATGATACGGCGGCGAGTCAGGTCGAACCGGGACATGTTTATCCTCCTCAAGCGAATGCCAAAAGAAGGACGCTAGCAGCGGATTGTTTGCGGGAGATGACAGGGAACTAGACGGAGGGCTTAACGCAAACCTGTAGGAGCGCGCTTGCCCGCGAAGATCTTGGTACATCCGACACCTCTTCAGCGCCAGGCGTATCGCGTTCGCGGGCAAGCGCGCTCCTACAATTGATCGTGTTCGGCAGCAGAATTCCGAGGCGCACTTAGCCTCCTGTAGGAATGAGCTTGCTCGCGAAGAGGTTGGTACATCCGACACATCTTCAGCGCCAGGCATATCGCATTCGCGGGCAAGCGCGCTCCTACAATTGATCGTGTTCGGCCGCGAAATTCCGGGGCGCACTCAGCCTCCTGTAGGAGTGAGCTTGCTCGCGAATACGCCCTGACATCCAGCACATCTCCGCCGGCCAGACCCGAACTTGTGGGACTGGCTTTAGCCGGGAATGCGTCGGCACTCACACCAAAAATCTGATGGCGAACACACCGACCTCTTCCCGGCTAAAGCCGGTCCTACATTAAAATGCCCGCGGTTATGCGCCAGCCGGCACCGCGTCAAGCTCTGCGGTTTCAGGCCGTTTCAGCAACGCGTACAGCACGCCGGTCACGACGCTGCCTGCCACGATCGCCAGCAGGTACAGCAGCGCATGGTTAATCGCATTCGGGATCAGCAGCACGAACAACCCACCGTGGGGCGCCATGAGTTTGCAGCCGAAGAACATCGACAGCGCTCCGGTCAGCGCGCCGCCCACGATGCTCGCCGGGATCACCCGAAGCGGGTCTTTCGCGGCAAACGGAATCGCGCCCTCGGAGATGAAGCACAGCCCCAGCACGAAGGCCGCTTTGCCCGCCTCACGTTCGCTCTGGGCAAACTTGCGTCGGGCAATCAACGCGGCGATACCCATACCAATCGGCGGCACCATGCCGGCAGCCATCGTCGCGGCCATCGGCGCGCCGCTGCTGGAGGCCAGCAAGCCCACGGAGAACGCATAGGACGCCTTGTTGATCGGCCCACCCAGATCCACACACATCATCGCGCCCAGCAGTACGCCGAGCAGCACCGCGTTCGCCGTGCCCATGGTATCGAGGAAGTGGGTCAGCCCTTCGAGCATGCCGGCGACAGGCTTGCCTACCACGTAAATCATGACCAGCCCGGTGAACAGGCTCGCCAGCAGCGGAATGATCAGAATCGGCTTCAGCGCTTCGACACTCGCCGGCAGCTTCGCGTAGCGATTCACCGCCCAGGCGCTGTAGCCCGCCAAGAAGCCCGCGATGATCCCGCCAATGAAACCGGCGCCCAGGGTGCTCGCCAGCAAACCACCAATCATCCCTGGCGCAAGGCCCGGACGGTCCGCGATGGAATAAGCGATGTACCCGGCCAGCAACGGCACCATCAACTGGAACGCCGCGCCCGCGCCGATCTGTTTCAGCGCCGCCGCCAACGTCCCCGGTTCCTCTGCCGCGTGAATGCCGAACACGAACGACAGCGCAATCAGCAAACCGCCGGCCACCACCATCGGCAACATGAACGACACGCCGGTGAGCAGGTGTTTGTAGACACCGGTCTTCTCTTTTTTGGAGGACACCTTGGACGTTGAAGCCGTGGACTCAACCTCCGCCTCCGCCAACGCGTTCTTCAGCGTCGCCTCGGCTTGCTTGAGCGCAATACCGGTGCCGCAGCGATAGATGCGCTTGCCAGCGAAACGCTCGGTGGCGACTTCGATATCACACGCCAGCAGCACCACATCGGCGTCGGCAATGGCCTGGGCGCTGAGCGGATTACGCGCACCGACCGAGCCCTGGGTTTCCACCTGCAGGTCATAGCCGAGTTTTTTCGCCGCCTGCTGAATCGCCTCGGCGGCCATGAACGTGTGAGCGACGCCGGTCGGGCACGCCGTCACTGCCACCAGACGCGGCTGCGCGCTAGGCGTAGCAGACGGGGCGGACGTCGCGGTGTGCTCGGTCGCCAGCTCCGCTGCTGAACGCAGAAAGCCATCGGCGTCCTGCAACGCCTGCGCGGGCGTGGCCTGATACAGGCGCTTGCCGGAGAAGCGCGCCAGGTCCAGCGTGCCGGTGTTGACCACCAACACCCAGTCGGCCGCTTCGATGTCGCCCGGCGACAGTTGCTTCTCAGGATGCCGAGGGTCGTGAATCTCGACGCTGGTGCTCCAACCCTGGCGCTGGGCCGCCGCATCCAGCAGACGGGCACTGAGGACGCTGCTGATTTTGCCGTTCGGACAGGCCGTAACGATGGCTAACTTCATCACACTTCCTCTCTTGTTATGCCGTCAGGACGCGGACGTTGACGCCGCTTTCCAGACGTTTCAATTGCGCCGGATCATTGATGCCGAAGCCGATCTGAGTAACGGCCATGGCCGCAATGGCCGTGGCAGTCCGCAAGGTTTGCTCGGGTTTGTGCCCAGACAGCAAGCCGTGAACCATCCCGGCCAGCAGCGAGTCCCCCGCACCAACGGTGCTGGCGACGGTGACCTTGGGCGGCAACGCCTGCAACGCCACGTTGGAACTGAACCAGTGAACGCCTTCCGAGCCCTGGGAAATCACCACATGCTCGATGCCACGCTGGCGCAGGTCCGCCGCCGCTTCCCCTTGCGCGGCGATGGAAATGATCGGCGCGTCAAGGGCGTCGGCCAGTTCTTCGGTGTTGGGCTTGATCATCCACGGCGACGCTTCCAGTCCGGCGCGCAAGGCTTCGCCGCTGGTGTCCAGGGCCACTTTCAGGCCCATCTCGTTGAGGCGCAGCAACAGGGTTTTCAGCCACTGGGGGCTGACGCCACGGGGCAGACTGCCGGCCACGACTACCGCATCAAAACCCGACGCGATCTGCTCGACCCGAGCGGCCAGCGCTTGTTGCGCCTGCGGGCTGACTTCCGGGCCCGGGCCGTTGAGGTCGGTAATGCGCCCGCTGCTTTCCGCCAGCTTGATGTTGCTGCGCGTCTCGCCCGGCACCCGCACGAATTCGTCGACGAAGCCGCGCTTGGCGAACAGGGTTTCGAACGGCTGCTGGTTATCGACGCCGAGGAAGCCCGCGACGGTCAGCTCGTGCCCCAGATCAGCCAGCACCTGCGCGACATTTATCCCCTTGCCCGCCGCGTGGCTGAGCATGGCGTCGCTGCGGTTGACCTGGCCGATCTGCAAGGGGCCCAACTGCACGGTCAAGTCCAGCGCCGGGTTCATGGTCAATGTCAAAATTTTCGCCATTACAGCCCCTCCACGAGGGCACGCACGTCCGCCGCGCTGCCAACGGCCAAGGCCGCCTGCGCAAGTTTCCGGGCTTCGATCAGATTCAATTCACGGACGCAGGCTTTGACTTCGCCGATGCTCCGCGCCGAGACGCTCAATTCATCCACACCCAGACCGACCAACACCGGCACCGCCAGCGGATCGGCGGCCAATTCGCCGCAGACGCCCACCCATTTGCCATGGGCATGGGCCGCGCGCACGGTGATGTCGATCAGTTGCAACACCGCCGGGTGCAGACCATCAGCCTGAGCGGACAGGGTCGGGTGACCGCGATCAATGGCCATCGTGTACTGGGTCAGGTCGTTAGTGCCGACACTGAAGAAGTCCACTTCCTTGGCCAGCACCGGCGCCAGCAACGCCGCCGACGGCACTTCGATCATGATGCCCAATTGCAGGTCGGCAACGGGGATCTCCAGACGCAGACGCTCGGTCATGTCGCGGGCCTGACGCCACTCTTCAACGGTACCCACCATCGGGAACATGATGCGCAACGGGCGATTGTCCGCCGCACGCAACAACGCGCGCAGTTGGCTTTCCATGATGTCCGGGCGCTGCAGGGTCAGGCGAATGCCGCGCACGCCGAGAAACGGGTTCTCTTCTTTATCGATGGGCCAGTACGGCAGCGGTTTGTCGCCGCCGACGTCCAGGGTGCGAACCACCAGCGGTCGGCCTTCGAGATCAGTGAGCACGCGGCGGTATTCCGCTTCCTGGGTCGCTTCATCCGGCGCGGAGCTGTGGGCCATGAACAGCAATTCGGTGCGCAGCAGGCCAATCCCTTCGGCGCCCTGCTCCACTGCTGCCGGCGTACCGGCGCTGTCACCGATGTTGGCGAAGACCTCAACGGCATGGCCGTCCTGGGTGATCGCCGGCTCCATGCGCAGCGCGGCGGCAGCCTTGAGGCGTTGCTCGCGGGTGTCGCGGTCTCGCAAGGCGCGCTGCAGGGTCGCTTCGTCCGGCGCGACGTCGAGACGCCCGCGCTGGCCGTCGATCAACAGCTGCGTGCCGGATTTGATCAGCAACACCGCATCGCCCGCACCGACCAGCGCGGGAATGCCCAACGCCCGGGCAACGATGGCGCTGTGGGCCGTGGCGCCGCCGCGCGCGGTGAGAATACCGGCGACACGGGCAGGGTCCAGACGGGCGACGTCGGACGGACCGACTTCATCCATCACCAGAATGTAAGGTTCTTCCGGCTCGACCAAGTCCTCAACGCCAAGGATCTGCGCCAATACGCGGCGACCAACATCCCGCAGGTCAGCGGCACGTTCGGCCAGCAGCGCATCTTTGAGCTGTTCCTGTTGACGGGCGGCGGCCTCGATGACGTTCATCCATGCCGCAGCGGCGCTTTCGCCTTGTTTCAAGCGCTGCGCCACTTCGTCGACCAGTTCGGGGTCGGCGAGCATTTCCTGGTGGGTGACGAAAATCTCGCGAATGGCCTTCGCCGTGCTGCGCTGGATCAATTGCTCGATGTCGATGCGCACCTGCGCCAGCGCGCTGTGCAGACGTTCGTGTTCGACGCTTTGCGATTCGCCCTGGGCCGGGTAATCGAACACCGGCAGAACATGCACGTGGGCCGGGCCGAAGGCGATGCCGGGCGCTGCAGGAACGGCCTGAATCTGTGCGCCTGGGGCCGGCGCGCTGAGGGTTTTCTCCACAACTGCCGGTGCGGCTGCGGCTTCGGTGTGGGTCGGCAACGGTTGAATTTCTTCGCCCAGGCCTTCGAGGACCGCGGCGATCAATGCAGGCAAGGCGTCGGCAGCAATGGTCGGCTCGGCAATGAACTCAAGGGACTGACCGCGCTGCACGCCGAGGCTCAGCAGCTTGCTCAAGCTCTTGGCCGACACCGGATTCTCGGTGCCATCGACGATGCGCACGCGGATGTCGCCCTCAAAACCCTTCGCCAACTGCGCCAGGATTTTCGCCGGACGCGCATGCAGGCCGTGGGCATTGGCCAGGGTCACTCGCTCGCTCGGCCAGTCCGGCGGTACTTCGCCGCCCAATGCCTGAAGCACGGCGCGGCTGCTGGTCGCCTCACCCAGGACGTGGCCGCGACCTTCGATCAACAACGCGCAAAGGCGTTCGAGCAGTGCCTGGTGGGACTCGCCCAGACTGGCGAGGCAGAACAGGCCGGTCAGCGACTGGCCCAGATGACGCATGGGTTTGTCCGGGGTGACGAACGCCAGGCCGGGTTTGTTGACCATCTGTTCGCTGTGCAGCCACCAGAGGCCTTCGCCCAACGGCAGTGGCTCGACCTGCTGCAGCACCGCCGCGAAGCCGTTGTTCACGCACTCCGCCTTGCGCAGCAGACGGGCGCCGCGCCAGACCAGTTCTTCGAAATCATCGACCATGACGCCCAGGCTGATCATCTGCGCATCGAGGGCCAACTCCTGTGGCGCACCCTGCAGCAGTTTGAGCAGCGACTCGGGGTCCTTCGCCTGACGCAGCGCTTCGCCCAGGTCGTTCTCGCCGAGGGCGCGGGTCAGTAGCTGGAGCAAGCGAAGGTGTTCGTCGGACTTGGCGGCGATGCCGATGGCCAGGTAGACCATTTGCCCGTCGCCCCAGTCCACCCCTTCGGGGAATTGCATCAGGCGCACGCCGGTGGCGAACACCTGGTCGCGGGTCTCTGGCGTGCCGTGGGGAATGGCAATGCCCTGCCCCAAAAAGGTCGAGCCCTGTTGCTCACGCGCTTGCAAGCCTGCAAGGTAGCCGGCAGCCACCAAACCGTCGGCAACGAGCAAGTCAGCCAGCAGTTGCAACGCGGCGGGCTTGTCCACCGCCGACTGGTCCATGGAAATTTGCTCTATGGTCAGCTCGAGCATTGCGTTCTCCTGTGCTGCGCGGGGTCGCGCCAGATTCTTGTTGTAGGACCGGTCGTACTCACCGATGACTTACGGTTTGCGAAAATTCAATGCGAAAACTCGCGTTGATGCTTCCATTACGGCTGTTTTTGGGCAAAAGGCGCAATAAACAGGCCTGCTGAATCGTTTAATCTGAAGTGCCGCGCACGTTACTTGATAATTCCGGCGGTTTGAAGCTCATCCGGTCGAATCGTGTAGGAAACATCCTGCACGGCCTACATGCTTCCGACGAGGCGACGCTCTGCTGTCATGATGGCTGTTAATCGGTGAAAATCCCTGCCACGGTAGTTCAGCTCCCACTTTTGCTTCTCATCACGAAAGGATGCCCGGCTTGAAACTCAGCGATATTGCGCGTCTGGCCGGTGTTTCTGTGACCACGGCCAGCTACGTGATCAACGGAAAGGCCGAACAGCAACGCATCAGCAGTGCAACGGTCGAGCGCGTGCGCGCGGTGGTCGACGCCCACGGCTTCCGGCCCAACCCACAGGCTGCCGGGCTGCGCAGCCGGCATACCCGAACACTGGGCTTCATCCTGCCCGACCTGGAAAACCCCAGTTACGCGCGCATCGCCAAGCAATTGGAACAGGGCGCCCGCGCGCGGGGTTACCAATTGCTGATCGCCAGTTCAGACGACGATCCCATCAGCGAGTTGCAGCTGTTGCAGCTTTTTCGTGCGCGACGCTGCGATGCGCTGTTCGTCGCCAGTTGCCTGCCGGCCAGCGATGACAGCTACCGTGCGCTGCAGCAGCAAGGGGTTCCGGTCATCGCCATCGACCGCGAAATGGACCCCGCGCACTTCTGTTCGGTGGTCAGCGATGACCACGACGCCAGCCAGCAACTGACCCGCAGCCTGCTGGAGATAAAACCTCGACATATCGCCCTGCTCGGCGCGCAGCCGGAGCTGAGCGTCAGTAAGGCTCGGGCAAAGGGCTTTGAAGACGCGCTGGAAGGTTTCGAAGGCTCGGTGATCATCGAACACGGCGACGCGTTCAGCCGTGACTGCGGCCTGCAACTGGCCAGCGTTATGCTCGATCGCCTGGGTTATTTCCCCGATGCACTGATCACGACCTCCTACGTCCTGCTGCAAGGGGTCTTCGACTTGCTGCACCAGCGCCGCCTGAACCCGGACCAACTCCACCTGGGCACGTTCGGTGACACTCAGCTGCTGGATTTCCTGCCGTTGCCGGTCAATGCCATGGCTCAGCAGCATCATCTGATTGCCGAAAAGGCGCTCGCGCTGGCGTTGTCGGCCATCGAGCAGGATCAGTACGAGCCGGGCGTGCATGCCATTGTGCGGACATTCAAGCAGCGGATTCACGAGGCGTAAGCAACGTGCGACTGATCGACACCCACACGCACCTGGATTTCGACGATTTCGACGCCGACCGTGATGCAGTCCTCACCAACAGCATGCAGCTGGGTGTCGAGCGCATCGTGGTGTTGGGCGTTTATCAGCGCAATCTGCAGCGAGTATGGGATCTGGCGCTCAGCGAGCCTTCGGTGTATGCCGCACTGGGCTTGCACCCGGTCTTCCTTGAAGAGCATCAGCCCGAGCATGTGCAGCAATTGCGCGACTGGCTGACGCGGCTGGCCGGGCATCCCAAGTTGTGCGCCGTGGGCGAGATCGGCCTGGATTACTACATCGAATCCCTGGACCGCCCGCGACAACAGACCTTGCTCGACCAACAACTGCAAATGGCCGCCGACTTCAACCTCCCGGTCCTGCTCCACGTGCGCCGCAGCCACGCCGACACCATCGCTGCGCTCAAGCGTTTCAGGCTCAAGCGCTGCGGCATCGTTCACGCCTTCGCCGGCAGCCGTGAGGAAGCCCGGGAATACATCAAGCTGGGTTACAAGCTGGGGCTGGGGGGTGCAGCGACGTGGCCGCAGGCTTTGCGCATGCATCGGGTGATCGCCGACCTGCCGCTGGAGAGCGTGGTGCTGGAAACCGACGCACCGGACATGGCGCCAGCGATGTTTCCAGGCATGCGCAACAGCCCCGAGCATCTTCCCGATATCTGCGCGGCTGTCTCCAAGCTGATGAATATCCCGGCCGACACACTGGCCGCCGCGAGCACCGCCAACGCGTGTGAGGTGTTCGGCTGGGATTGAAACCTGTCGCCGATTTCATGTTGTAAGAAGAAATTTCAAAGACTTAGCGTGGTCCCTTGGGTATCTCTCTTGGTCAACGAAGGAAACCCGTCAATGAAATTCTCGAAGTTCGCGCAGGCCTTGTCGCAGTGGTCCGGCAGCCCACGAACCTTCCTCGTGGCGATTGCGCTGATCTGTGTGTGGGCTGTGACCGGGCCGTTATTCCACTACAACGACACTTGGCAGCTGATCATCAACACGTCCACGACCATCATCACTTTTTTGATGGTTTTTCTGATTCAGAACACCCAGAACCGCGACACCGATCAGATGCATATCAAGATCGACGAACTGCTGCGCGTGACTAAAGACGCGCAGAACGCCGTTCTGAGCCTCGATAACCTTAACCAGCGGGAATTGCACGCGCTTCGCAAGAAGTACAAGGCAATGGGCGAAGGCGTGGAGTTTGATCACACCGAGGCGTTTCCGGAGCCGGAGCCTGAGGCGGGTGAGGAGAAGGGAGAGTTGGTGACGAGCCGCTGATGCGCCAGGGCTCACACACTCTGGGAGCCTGCTTGCCCGCGAATGGGTTGGTCAACAATATTTGCGTTGTATGGTTTGACGCGTTCGCCAGCAAGCCGGCTCCTACAGTGGATCGGCATCAAACCTGGAGTCTGAGTTGTATGAAGATCCGTAGGAGCCGGCTTGCTGGCGAAGGCGGTGGGTCAGCGATGGCAGTGTTGCCTGAGCCTGCGCATTCGCGGGCAAGCGCGCTCCTACAGTGGGTATGCGTCAAACCTGGAGTCTGAGTTGTATGAGGATCCGTAGGAGCCGGCTTGCTGGCGAAGGCGGCGGGTCAGCAACGAAAGTGTCGTCTGACCCTATGCGTTCGCCAGCACGCCGGCTCCCACGGCGTTGTCGCGCGGATTGCTTAGGTAATCGGCGCCGGGTTGAACAGGGTGATGTCGTTGTGCAGACGGTAGTGCTCGGTCCAGGTCTTTTTCTTCCCGCTGGCCACGTCCAGATAGAAGTGGAACAGCTCCCAACCCAGGTCCTCGATGCTCGCGCGCCCGGTCGCAATGCGCCCGGCATCGATGTCGATCAGGTCCGGCCAGCGCTGGGCCAGCTCGGTGCGGGTCGACACTTTCACCACCGGTGACATCGCCAGCCCGTACGGCGTGCCGCGCCCGGTGGTGAACACGTGCAGATTCATCCCGGCCGCCAGCTGCAACGTCCCGCAGACAAAATCGCTCGCCGGCGTTGCGCAGAAGATCAGGCCTTTGCGGGTCACGCGTTCGCCAGGGCCAAGCACCCCGTTGATCGCGCTGCTGCCGGACTTGACGATCGACCCCAGAGACTTCTCCACGATGTTCGACAACCCGCCCTTCTTGTTCCCCGGCGTGGTGTTGGCGCTGCGGTCCGCTTCGCCCTTGGCCAGGTAACGGTCATACCAGTCCATTTCGCGAACCAGTCCTTCCGCGACTTCCATGTTTTCGGCACGTGAAGTCAGCAGGTAGATGGCGTCACGCACCTCGGTCACCTCCGAGAACATTACGGTCGCGCCCGCGCGCAGCAGCAAGTCCGAGGCATAACCCAATGCGGGGTTGGCGGTAATGCCGGAAAACGCATCGCTGCCGCCGCACTGCATGCCCAGAATCAATTCCGACGCCGGCACGGTTTCGCGACGGCGCTGGTCTAGCTTCTTCAAGCGCGTCTCGGCCAATTCCATGATCTGCTCGATCATTTCGTTGAAGCCGTGCTTGGAATCCTGCAAACGATACAGCCAGGGTTCGCTTAGATCGACCGAGGCGTCGTCGCTGTGCATGACCTGATCGGCCTGCAACTTCTCGCAGCCCAGGCTGATCACCAGCGCCTCGCCACCCAGGTTAGGGTTGCGCGCCAGATTGCGCACGGTGCGGATCGGGATGTACGCGTCCTTGGCGGTGATGGCGACGCCACAACCGTAGCTGTGGGTCAGCGCCACCACGTCATCGACGTTCGGGTATTTGGGCAGCAGCTCTTCGCGGATGCGCTTGACGGCGAAATCCAGAACCCCGGTGACGCACTGTACGGTCGTGGTAATGCCCAGGATGTTGCGCGTGCCGACGGTGCCGTCGGCGTTGCGGTAACCCTCGAAGGTGAAGCCTTCCAGCGGCTCACCCCTGACCGGCACAGCATCGGACATCGGCAGGCTGTCCAGCGCCGGCGCTGACGGCATGCGCAGCTGATCTTCCTTGACCCAACTGCCCTTCGGGATCGGCTGCAGCGCATAGCCGATGGTGTGGCCGTAACGAATGATCGGCTCCCCTTCGGCGATGTCCACGGTGTTCACCTTGTGGCTCTGCGGCACGTTGTCGACGGTCACCAGACCGTTATCGAATTCAGTCCCCGCGGGAACGCCCTGGTCATTGACCACGACGACGACGTTATCAAGCGCATGCAGGCGAATGTAACGCGGCGAGTCGGCATGCTGGATCAAGTTCATCACGGTTTTTCCTCAGAGTTTCGCTTGAGAAAGCTCGGCTTCACTGGCCGGCAAGGCACCCTTCTTTGGGGTTTCCTTGAGTTCTACACGTTTGATTTCACCGACGATGAAGATGTAGCTGATCACCGCCACCAGCGCGTTGGCGCCGACGAACACCAGGGCCCATTTGAACGAACCGGTGGTGCTGATGATGTAGCCGATGACGATCGGGGTGGTGATGGAAGCGATGTTACCGAACATGTTGAACAGACCGCCGCTCAAACCGGCGATTTGTTTCGGCGATGCGTCGGACATGACCGCCCAGCCCAGTGCGCCCACGCCCTTGCCGAAGAAGGCCAGTGCCATGAAGCCCACCACGACCCATTCGATGTCGACGTAGTTGCAGGTCACGATCGAGGTCGACAGCAGCAAGCCACCAATGATCGGTGCCTTGCGTGCGAAGGTCAGCGAGTGGCCCTTGCGCAGCAGGTAATCGGAGATGATCCCGCCCAGCACGCCGCCGATGAACCCGCAGATGGCCGGCAGCGAGGCGATGAAACCCGCCTTGAGGATGGTCATGCCGCGTTCTTGAACCAGGTAAACCGGGAACCAGGTCAGGAAGAAGTAGGTGATACCGTTGATGCAGTATTGAGCCAGATAGATGCCGAGCATCATGCGGTTGGTCAGCAACTGACGCACGTAGTCCCATTTCGGACCGCTGGCGGAGCCTTTGCCCTTGTCCTGATCCATGTCGACCATGCCGCCGTTGTTGGCAATGTGATCGAACTCTTCCTTGTTGATTTTCGGGTGGTTGCGCGGGCTGTGGATAACTTTCAGCCAGATCAGCGAGAACAGGATGCCGATGCTGCCCATCACGATGAACACGTGCTGCCAGCCGAAGGTGTAAACGATCCAGCCCATGATCGGGGCGAACAGCACGGTGGCGAAGTACTGCGCCGAGTTGAAGATCGCCGAGGCGGTGCCGCGTTCTGACGTCGGGAACCAGGCCGCCACGATACGGGCGTTGCCGGGGAACGACGGTGCTTCGGCGAGGCCGACCATGAAGCGCAGGGCGAACAGCAGGAAGATGGCGGTGGAGAGACCGAATTCACCGACATAGCCTTGCAGCACGGTGAACAGTGACCAGGTGAAGATGCTCAGTGCGTAGACTTTCTTGGAGCCGTAGCGGTCCAGAAGCCAGCCGCCGGGGATCTGGCCAGCGACGTACGCCCAACCAAATGCGGAGAAGATAAAACCGAGGGTGACAGCGTCGATGCCGAGGCTTTTTTGCAGGCTGGAGCCCGCAATGGCGATGGTTGCACGGTCGGCGTAGTTGATAGTGGTCACCAGAAACAGCATGAGCAAGATCAAATAGCGGACGTGGGTCGGCTTGGTTTTCTGCATGTTCGAAACTCCCACTAATTATTTTTTTGTGCGGGTAAACGATCTTATGTGTGTGCTGCTCGCCCCTGCCCCTAAAACAGATGCGATGTGAAGCGGTGCTGCCAGGTATCCGTTAGCGAAACCCCGAGGGCAAAAAACCGCTGATCACTCAGCGGTTTTGCGGCGACTGGGCGGTTACTGCTTGCCCTGCTTGTCCATCAGTGCAGCCAGCATGTCCACTTCGTCCGACGTCAGATCAGTCAGCGGCGCGCGGACCGGACCTGCGTCGTAACCGGCAAGCTTGGCGCCGGCCTTGACGATGCTCACGGCGTAGCCGTGTTTGCGGTTACGGATGTCGAGGTACGGCAGGAAGAAATCGTCGATCAGCTTGCCGACGGTCTCGTGATCGTCTTTGGCGATGGCGCGGTAGAAGTCCATCGCCATCTTCGGCAGGAAGTTGAACACCGCCGAGGAGTAGACCGGCACGCCCAGCGCCTTGTAGGCGGCGGCGTAGACTTCTGCGGTGGGCAGACCACCCAGGTACGAGAAGCGGTCGCCGAGACGACGGCGGATCGAAACCATCAGTTCGATATCACCCAGGCCGTCTTTGTAGCCGATCAGGTTAGGGCAACGCTCGGCCAGTTGCTCCAGCAGCGAAGGCGTCAGGCGGCAGACGTTACGGTTGTAGACGACGACGCCGATCTTGACCGATTTGCAGACCGCTTCAACGTGGAGGGCAACGCCGTCCTGGCTGGCTTCGGTCAGGTAATGAGGCAACAGCAGCAGGCCCTTGGCACCCAGACGCTCGGCTTCTTGAGCCATCTGAATGGCCTGGCGAGTCGGGCCACCGACGCCCGCCAGGATTGGCACGCTGGTTTCGCAGGTGTCGACGGCAGTCTTGATGATTTCGGAGTATTCGTCGCCGGTCAGGGAGAAGAACTCACCTGTGCCGCCCGCGGCGAAGAGAGCGGAGGCGCCGTAAGGAGCGAGCCATTCCAGACGCTTGATGTAGCCAGCGCGGTGGAAGTCGCCCTGGGCATTGAAATCGGTAACCGGGAAGGAAAGCAGACCGTGAGAGAGGATGGACTTCAGTTCTTGTGGATTCATTATTCGAACACCCTGGGGAGCTATTTTTGTGGATGAAGCACCAGTCCTGTGCTGATGTCGTAAGTCATCGTACAACTGAGGAAGGTATCACTCAATAGCGTTTTGAAATATTTATGCCGGGCGAGGATGAGTGGTGCCTGGCTGATGTGGCCATGGGCAGCGGCGCCTGATTATCACATGCCGCATTCGCCCCAAGGGATGCGCTAAATGGCGCGATTTGTAGGAGTGAGCTTGCTCGAGAACGCATTTCTCCAGACACCGCTGCGCTGAATGACCCGCCGCATTCGCGGGCAAGCGCGCTCCTACATTTGATCAGTCGCCTGCGGATCCGTGACTCGTCGCAGGTTGTAGGAGTGAGCTTGCTCGCGATCTGGCGCGAAGCGGCAGCATCCTTGTGAATGCGGCATGTCGGAACGAACTGCAGCTTCAGCTTTACGACTGCTACGCAGCCGATCGCGAGCGAGCTCACTCCTACGGCCTTCGGCCAGAATCATTGAGCCAACGCCCAAGCCTGAATAACCAATCCCCCGGAAACACCTTAAAGGGCATTGCAGCTAGGCCATGGGTTTTCACACCACCTCAAGCCCGCTGCGATTCAGCCTCTTCATGGGCATGGCGCAGGCGTTCGCGGCTGTTGGTCAGGTGCAGGCGCATGGCGGCACGGGCGGCGTCGGAGTCCTGGCGCGCGATGGCGTCGTAGATTTCCTCGTGCTCGCGGCTCAGGCGGCTCATGTAATGCTGGTTGTCGTCGTGGGCCAGGCGCGCTGAGTTCAGACGGGTGCGGGGAATGATGCTGGTGCCCAGGTGATTCATGATGTCGGTGAAGTAGCGGTTGCCGGTCGACAGGGCGATTGCCATGTGGAACTGGAAATCAGCACCAACGGCATCGCTGGCATGGGCCGCGCTTTCGTTGAGCGCATCGAGGGCGGCGCGCATGTCGGCCAGTTGTTCGGCGGATCGGCGCTGAGCGGCAAGGCCGGCCGACTCGACCTCAAGACTGATGCGCAGCTCAAGAATCGCCAGAACATCACGCAGTGTCACGATGGTCGCGGGATCGATACGGAAACCGCTCGGGCTGGGCGTGTCGAGGACGAAGGTACCGATGCCATGCCGGGTTTCCACCAGCCCGGACGCCTGCAGACGCGAGATGGCTTCGCGTACGACGGTACGGCTGACGCCCTGCTCTTCCATGATGGCAGATTCGGTGGGCAACTTATCGCCGCGCTTGAGTCCGCCACTACGGATGCGCTCGGAGAGTTCGGTGACCAATTCCTGCGCGAGACTGCGGTGCTTTCGGCGGGCGCGAGGCGGAGCGCTCTGATTTTCCATATCCAACATGCATCTCTAAATACGCTGAACGCTGATGATAGCTCACAGGGTTGTGTGATCACACAACAACCCCGATGAGGCGCCGGGTTTTACGGCACTTTACGCTTAAAGTGCCGTTTCAGTCAGCGGCTGCTCATGCAGCTGACCGCCGTCGATGCGCACGTGCCGACGATGGAAGCGCTTGAGGCTGCTGCGATGGCCGATACTGAGCAAGGTCACACCCGGCAACTCGTCCAGCAACGCCTGATACAGCGCGGCTTCATCTTCTTCATCCATCGCTGAAGTCGCTTCATCCAGGTACAGCCAGTCCGGCGCGAACAGCAGGGCGCGGGAGAACGCGACGCGTTGTTGCTCACCCGGTGACAGCATGCGCTGCCAATGTTCGCTCTCGTCCAGTCGCGGGATCAAATGACCGAGGCGGCAAGTTTCCAGCACCTGAGCAAAGCGTTCGGCAGGATAGACTTCGGGCGCCTGGGGATAACTTAACGCCTCGCGCAGCGTGCCAATGGGCAGATACGGTTTTTGCGGCAGGAAGAACGCACGCCTGGACGGTAATTTCACGGCACCGTGGCCTTCTTTCCACAACCCGCCCATCGCCCGCAGCAGCGTACTTTTGCCACTGCCGGAGCGGCCGCTGAGCATGACCTTCTCGCCTGCTGCAATGCGGATGTTGGCGTTATTCAGCAACTGGCGACCGCCTGCAAGGGACAGCGCCAGGCCTTCGAGTTGCAAGGCGTTGCTCTCGTGGCTGACCTTGATGGCCGGTACGCGCGCTTCGTTTTCGTCCATGGCCTGACGGAAGCTGAGCAGACGATCACAGGTGGCGCGCCACGACGCCAGCTGGGTGTACGCGTCGATGAACCAGCTGAAATTCTCCTGCACGTTGCCGAACGCCGAGTTGATCTGCATCAGCTCGCCCAGTTCGATCTTCCCGGCAAAATAACGCGGCGCGGCCACGACAAAGGCAAATACGATGGCAATCTGCGAGTAACCGGCGGTGAAGAACGTCAGGCGCTTCTGCACCTTCATGATCGTCCAGAAGTTGCTCCAGACCATGCCGAAGCGCGCGCTCAGGCGCTGATTTTCGTTGGCCTCGCCGTCGGACAGGGCGATGCTTTCGGCGTTTTCGCGAACGCGCACCAGCGAGAAACGCATGTCGGCTTCGTAACGCTGTTGCTGGTTGCTCAGGACGATCAGGCGTTTGCCGATCAGGTGGGTCAGCAAGCTGCCGACCGCTGCATAAATAAGCGCGGCCCAGAACATGTAGCCGGGAATGGTGATGCCAAACAGCTCGATGCTGCCGGACACGCCCCACAGAATCACCGAGAACGACACCAGACTGACGACCGTACGCAGCAAGCCCAGGCTCAGGCTGAGGGTGTCGGACGTGAAGTTGTTGAGGTCTTCGGACAGACGCTGGTCAGGGTTATCGGTGTAACCGCCCTGCTCCAAGCGGTAGTAGTTCTTGTGCGCGAGCCATTTGGCGAAATGCTGCTCGGTCAACCAGCGACGCCAGCGGATGGTCAGCATCTGGGTCAGATAGAGGCGATACACCGCGCCGAGAATGGCAATGGCGGCAATGCCGCAGAAGTACAGGATCAGGTGCGTGAAGGCCCCAAGATCCTTGTTCTGCAGCGCGTTGTAGAAGTCGCGGTACCAGCTGTTGACGAGTACCGAGATGAACACGCTGAACAGCGAGAGCACGATCACTGCGATGAGCAGGACCCAGGCCATACCTTTTTCTTCGCTGCGCCAGTAGGGCGTCACCAGCTTCCAGACCCGGGAAAAGAAATTCCCGTTTACAGCGTCATTGACCCTGGATTCGTCTACATCAAAATTCATGGCAAAAAGCTCGGCAGCGGGCAGTTATAGGCGTTTGGCGCCAATGTGCCAGACGCCACAGACGATCTTCCATGAATAAATCTTTAAGAAGCAGTCCCTGCTTAACGACGGACCGGGCGCTTCTGCAACTTGCGCTGCAAGGTGCGCCGATGCATGCCCAAGGCACGCGCCGTGGCGGAGATATTGCCTTCGTGCTCGGTCAGCACGCGCTGAATGTGCTCCCACTGCAAGCGGTCCACCGACATCGGGTTTTCCGGCACCAGTGTGTCCAGGTCGGCATGCTCGGAGAGCAGCGCTGCCAGCACGTCATCGGCATCGGCGGGTTTGCACAGGTAGTTGCAGGCGCCGCGCTTGATCGCCTCGACGGCCGTGGCGATGCTCGAATAACCGGTCAGGATCAGCACGCGCATTTCCGGGTCCAGTTCCAGCAACTTGGGCAACAGCACCAGCCCTGAGTCGCCTTCCATTTTCAGGTCGACGGCGGCGTAGTCCGGAATGTCCTGCTGCGCGAGGGCCAGGCCCTCGTCGGCGGAACCGGCGGTGCTCACGCGAAAGCCACGGCGCGCCATGGCCCGTGCCATAACGCGGGTAAAAGTGGCGTCGTCGTCCACCAGCAGCAGGTGCGGCAATTCTTCGCCTTCAACCTGGATTTCGTCAGTCATGCTTCATCTCCTCGTGCGTCACGGGGCAGGCGCAGCTCGGTAAGCGTGCCGCCTTCCTCGTGAGGATAGAGTTTCACCGAGCCGCCCGCGCGGGTCACGCTGGCCTTACTCAAGAACAGGCCAAGGCCGAAGCCTTTGCCCTTGGTGGTAAAAAAGGGTTTGCCGATCTGCTCGGCAATGGCCAACGGGACGCCGGCGCCATGATCGCGGATGCTGAGGCGAATCTCGGTGGCGGTCCAGTCCAGATTCACCTCGAGCCCTTCGGCGCAGGCATCGGCGGCGTTATTGAGCAGGTTCAGCAGTGCCTGGGTCAGGTCCGGCGGCGGCGCCAGCTTAGGCACATCGCCCTGCCCCAGACGCTGAAAGCGGTAAGTAGCTTCCGGGCGCATCAGGTGCCAGCGATTGAGCGCCTGATCGAGCCAGTGTGTGACGGTCTGTTCCTGGACCGAAAGCCGACGATTCGCTTCGGCGGCACGCACCAGTTGCTGCAGCGTTTCCTTGCACAGCTTGACCTGATCCTGCAGCACCGAGAGGTCTTCCTGCAACGCAGGGTCCTTGTGGTCCTGCTGCATTTCCTTGAGCAGCACGCTCATGGTCGCCAGCGGCGTGCCAAGTTCATGGGCGGCGCCGGCGGCTTCGGTCGCCACCGCCAGCAATTGCTGATCGCGAGCGCCTTCTTCGCGGCGCAAGGCACGCATGTGTTCCTGACGGCGCAGCTCTTCGGCCATGCGCGCGGCAAAGAACGTGATCACGCTGGCCGCCAGCGCGAAGCTCAGCCACATGCCGTAGATCTGCATGTTCTCGCGGGCCACGAAGGCATTCAGCGGAAAGAACTTGGCCAGCATCAGGGTATACAAGGCCAGCGCGATGCCCGACAGGATCAGCGAGTAACGCCAAGGCAGCGTCACGGCGGCGATGGTCAGCGGCACCAGGTAATAGGAAACGAACGGGTTGGTCGAGCCGCCGGAGAAGTACAGCAGCGCGCTGTGGATAAACAGGTCGAACGCCAGTTGCACCGCGTATTCGAGCTCGGTCACCGGCCACGAGGTCCGCAATCGAATGGCCGTCAGCAGGCATACGATCGCCGAAAAACCCAATGTGATGTCCAGCTGCAGCCAGGGCAGCGGCAGCAGATCGAACAGATAGGCGAAGCCTACCGAGCCGGCCTGGGCACCCAGCACCAGAATGCGGATGAACGTCAGGCGCCAGAGGTTCTGACGGGTAGCGGAAAGCAGTTGCAAGGGGGCGAGCATGAGCTCTCCTGATGAGCGCTCCAGGCGAATCGGAGCGAGTATAACCAATGGGACAACGGTTGCCGTCAAAGTGCGTCAAAGCGCCACATCCATTTGAGGTCCGCAGGCGTATTCAGGAACAAGCCTCCGGGTTCACAGTCTCATGGGCATCCGTCGGCCAAGGGATTGCAACACGGCCCGCGACGGTTCGCCAAACAAGGAGTTTTTATGTTCAGCCTTCGCCCTACTGCCACATTGTTCACCCTCGGCGCACTCGCGCTGGCCAGCACCCCCGCCCTAGCCGACGACGTTCACTACAACCAGGTTTCGGTCCGCGCCGAGGTCAGCCAGGAGGTGCAGCGCGACCTGATGACCGTCACCCTCTACACCGAAGCGCAGAACACCGACCCCGCCAAACTGGCGGCCGGCGTTACTGAAACCCTGAACAAGGCCCTGGGCGAAGCGCGTCAGGTCAAGGACATCAACATTCGTCAGGGCAGTCGCAACAGCTACCCGATCTACGACGACAAGGGCCAGAAGATCACCGGCTGGCGTGAGCATGCCGAACTGCGCCTGGAAAGCGCCGACTTTGCTGCGCTGTCCAAATTGACCGGCGACCTGCTGGGTGGCGACATGAAGATGGGCGGCATGGACTTCTCCATTTCCAACCCTGCGCGCAAGACAAGCGAGGACGCCCTGCTCAAGGATGCCGTCACCGCGTTCCGCGCCCGCGCGAAACTGGTCACCGACGCCCTGGGCGGCACTGGCTACAAATTGGTCAACCTGAACCTCAACACCTCAGGTTTCCCGCAGCCTTACCTGCGAGCGCCGGTCATGATGATGAAGGCCGAGCGTGCCGACGCCGCGCCGACTCCGGATGTCGAAGCTGGCACCAGTCAGGTCAGCGTGGCAGCCGACGGCGTCATCGAAGTCGCTATCCCTTGATGTACACGGCGGCAGCCGATGGCTGCCGCTCTCTCCCTCCCCTCCCCCCTCTGTTTTCCGGCGATCCCGTCGCCCCTTCCCCATCAGCGCGGCATCCTTCTCCTACGGTCAAGAGCGATTCGCCCGATTTTCACGCTGGCCAGAATAAATAGAATTGTCTCCGGAAACACACCCTTAACGCGCACTCAAGGCCGCCTGTACTTTAAGTGCACGGCCGTGCGCAGCTAATGATTCAAGGAAGAATCCAATCATGCCTTTTCAAGCACAACCCGTAATGCCGGTCGATATGACCGCCCGCACCCTATGCAGTACCTTCGCGCTGGACCTGCTGACCCAAGTGGCCGAAAACATTGCCCCAGACGCTTTTGCCCTGGGAATGAGCAACGTCTTCGGCAACGACATCCCGCCTCACCTCTACCTGAAACTGCAGGACAAGCTGCAGGCCGGTGAAGTGGTCAACCCTGAGATACTGCTGGCATGGGAGCTGGGCTTCGAAGCCGACTATGACAACCGCGAGCGGGTCATCCGCGTCGATTGGGCATTTTTCGCACGCACGACCGTCGATCCGCAGCACTACTGGTGGTTGGCGACCGCGCTGATCCACGAGTTCGGCCACCACATCGATAATGTCCTGCGTCGAGAACTGAGCAAAGAGCAACCGTCCGCCGCCACCGACGCGCCCTTCGAAGAAGGCCACCTGTTCACCTTGTGGCTCACCGAAGCTGCCCGCCCGAGCCAAGACGATCTGACCTTCGCCACCTATTCCGAAGTGACCTCTACAGGCCCGGTCAATCACTACGCGATTTCCTGGCAGCAAGCCTGCCAAGCCATTCGCGATTATCTGGCCTCGACCGATCTGCGCTTCGAGCCATCCCATAGCCATTGCGATCGTGAAGCCTTCGAAGCCGGCAACGCTGAGGCAAAGGGCAGCACTCACCAGACGATTGAATGGGTCCTTCGGGATTTCAACTTCAGTCAGAACGAGATAGACGCGGTTTACTTCGGCAACTGGCTGCGGGACTACTCCCAGGTCGTCGATCCCAAGATCACCCGCGCAGCGGACATGCCAAAAGAATTTCCCGCGACCCTGTCCCGCGAGAGCTGGACCGACCTCGTCGATGTGCTGGCCGCTAAAAAATTCTTCGACCTGCGGATGCGCTATCCGAACGAAATGAAGGTCACGCCGCACAAGCTTGGTGTTTATCGTCCGGCGGAGCATATCGACAATCCGTTGGCCATCGACCCGCCTTTCCCGGACCCGAAAGTGCGCGACCCGGACTTCGAAGCCTGGGTGCTTCCCGGCGACCCATCCCTGGGTGCGGACCGAGACACGTCGATGAAGCGTTACATCGGCAACGCAGTGGGCTACATGGAAAAGGAGCTGCGTCTGGCCATGAAGCAGGGCCGTTCCCTTGACGGACTGCGCAGCTTCGGCGCCGCGCTGCATGTGCTCGAAGACCTGTTCGCCCATTCAAACTTTGCAGAGCTGAGCCTGATAAAAGCCGGGCATGTCAGGGTTCTGCCCTGGACAACGCCTACACAGGTCAAATGGAATCTGCCGCTGGTCACGGGCACGTTCGGGGCCACCGACGTGATCGCCAGTCTGGCGGGACCGCTGGGCAAAATCCTCTTTTCCACCCGGGAGCTGGAGTTCGAGCTCACTCAGCCAGGCTATCGCTCGGACCGGGATAAAGTAATGCTGGTGTTACTGAGCGAACATCCTGATCAGGATTACTTAAATGCATTCAACGCGCTGCTGACGGCCAGGGACGGCCTGGTGACGCTTGCGAAGAAAATGGGCGTAGACACCCTCAAGTTCTATCGCTGGCTGATCAATACCCCGGCGGGCATTCTGCTGAACGCCTACAACAGTGCGGCGCAAGGTGTTCTGACCTGGATCGGCAACAGTGTCGACGACGCGCAAACGCTGCTGGGCAGTGACCCGAACGTCGATGCGGACCTTGAACCGAGCCATTCGCAACTTTCCAAAGATCACGCCGAACACCCGCTTCACGATCTGGCGGCGCTGCTCGCTACCGAGGCAGTGCGCAAGGTTGCCCAGTCCATGGTCGATTACTGGGCTGGCAAACCCGGGGCCGATCCGGTCGCCGTCGCGTCGGCATTCTTCTGCCATCCCGCCGACAGCGAATGGCAGTACCCGATCGTCACGGCATGGGCGGACAGCAATCCGGCGGAAATCGCCCGCAGTGAATCGAAGAGCGAGCTGGACAAGACCCAGCAGGAGGCGATCGACGAACTTCGCGACATCCAGACCACACTCTTCAAGGACAGTCAGCGCTATCTGGACTACGTTTTTAACAGCAAGGATCCGCAGCCGTCAGACTTTCAGGGCTATCTTGAGCAAGCATTCATTAAACTGGTTGCCAACACCCCCTGGTGGAAAGAGCTGCAAACGCTCATCAAGTAATAAGCTTATGAATTTCCGTGGCTTGTTGCCCAAGTGAGCTGTGCGGCATTCTTGGCGGTCTATCATCCCGACGATGAATTCAGGCATGAGTGCCGCACTTTATGAGGTTCACATGGACACAACCTTCAAACCCCTGCTCCTGGCGGCCGCAATGGCGCTGTGCGTTCCCTCGGTGCAGGCGGCCAGCACCCTTGTCTACTGCTCGGAAGCCAGCCCTGCCGGTTTCGATCCCAGCCAGTACACCAGCGGCACCGAGTTCGATGCGTCAGCAGAGACCGTCTTCAATCGCCTGACTCAGTTCAAGCGCGGCGGCACGGACGTCGAGCCCGGCCTTGCAACCAAATGGGACGTGTCCGACGACGGTTTGACCTACACCTTTCACTTGCGGCCAGGCGTGAAATTCCACACCACGGACTATTTCAAACCGACCCGCGACTTCAACGCCGATGACGTGCTGTTCACCTTCAACCGCCTGCTTAACCCGGACGACCCGTTCCGCCAGGCGTACCCGTCGGAGTCGCCGTACTTCACCGACATGGGCATGAACACCACCATCAAGCAGGTCGAAAAGGTCGACGATCAGACCGTCCGCTTCAAGCTGAACAACATCGATGCCGCGTTCATCCAGAATCTGGCGATGAGCTTCGCCTCGATTCAATCGGCTGAATACGCCGCGCAACTGATCAAGCAGGGCAAGGCCGGCGACATCAACCTGAAGCCGATCGGTACCGGGCCCTTCGTGTTCAAGCGCTATCAGAAAGACGCGCAGATTCGTTACGTCGGCAACACGCAATACTGGAAGCCGGAGGACGTGAAGCTCGACAACCTGATCTTCTCGATCAACACCGACGCCGCCACCCGCCTGCAGAAGCTCAAGACCGGCGAATGCCAGATAAGCGGATACCCGCGCCCGCAGGACATCGAAGAAGCGCAGAAGGACCCGAACCTCAAGGTGCTGAGCCAGGCCGGTTTCAACCTGGGGTTTCTCGCGTACAACGTGACCCATCCACCCCTCGATCAGTTGAAGGTGCGTCAGGCGCTGGACATGGCCATCGACAAGCCGGCCATCATCAAGGCGGTTTATCAGGGCGCCGGGCAGCTGGCACAAAACGCTCTGCCACCGGCGCAATGGAGCTTTGATCCGAACATCAAGGACGCGCCCCACGATCCAGCGAAGGCAAAGCAGCTGCTCAAGGAAGCGGGCGTGGCGCCAGGTACTCAGATCAACCTCTGGGCGATGACCGTGCAGCGAGCCTCCAACCCGAATGCGCGCATGTCAGCGCAGATGATTCAGGCGGACTGGGCGAAGATCGGCATCAAGGCGAACATCGTCAGCTATGAATGGGGCGAGTACATCAAGCGCGCCAAGGCCGGCGAGCATGACGTGATGATCTACGGCTGGACCGGTGACAATGGCGACCCCGACAACTGGCTCGGCGTGCTGTACAGCTGTGGGGCGGTGAAGGGCAGCAACTACGCGAAGTGGTGTAACCCGGCCTACGACAAGCTGGTGACCCAGGCCAAGCTGACCAGCAACCGCGATGAGCGCATCAAGCTGTACAAGCAGGCGCAAAACATTCTGAAAAACGACGTGCCGATCACCCCGATCGCCAATTCCAAAGTGTTTCAGCCGATGCGCAAAGAGGTTCAGGACTTCAAACTCAGCCCGTTCGGCCTGACGCCCTTTTACGGCGTGAGCCTTTCCAAATAATCAGCTCAAACCAACAGCGAAGTAACACTTGTTGACCGAAGCGGGTGCAATCGTCACGTTGCGATGCACCCTTTTGGTGCTGCAAAGATATCGATATGCGACACGCAAACGTTCAACAGCGTCAGAAATTACACTTATGCGACATTCGTGTACGTTCGTGCCACTGTTTGTCGCCTTGCTGGCGCCAACATCTTGCTTTGGGTATGGCGCCTGCATAAGTATCCGTGGGACAGGCCCAAAAGGCCGTACCCTCAATCAAAAAATGACAACAACTGAGGCCACCATGCTCAAAAAAGCGGTCATTCCGTTTCTACTCGGCGCAGGTTTGATCGCCAGCGCTCCCTTCGCCCATGCAGCATCGAATCTGGTGTTCTGCTCCGAAGGCAGCCCTGCTGGTTTCGATCCAGGTCAATACACCACCGGTACCGACTTCGATGCTTCGGCCGAGACCGTTTTCAACCGTTTGAGCCAGTTCGAACGTGGCGGCACTGCTGTCATTCCAGGCCTTGCCACCAGCTGGGACGTTGCTCCGGATGGCCTGACCTACACCTTCCACCTGCGTGAAGGTGTGAAATTCCACACCACCCCTTACTTCAAGCCGACGCGTACCTTCAATGCCGATGACGTGCTGTTCACGTTCAACCGCATGATCAACAAGGACGACCCGTTCCGTAAGGCGTACCCGACCGAATTCCCGTACTTCACCGACATGGCGATGGACACCAACATCACCAAGATCGAGAAGGTCGACGATCACACCGTCAAGATGACCCTCGGCACCGTTGATGCTGCGTTCATCCAGAACCTGGCAATGAGCTTCGCGTCCATTCAGTCCGCTGAATACGCTGCGCAGTTGCTCAAAGAAGGCAAGCCGGAAGACATCAACCAGAAGCCGATCGGCACTGGCCCGTTCGTGTTCAAGAGCTACCAGAAAGACTCCAACATCCGCTTCACCGGGAACAAGGACTACTGGAAGCCTGAAGACGTCAAAGTCGACAACCTGATTTTCGCCATCACCACTGACGCCTCGGTACGAGTGCAGAAGCTGAAGAAGGGCGAATGCCAGATCACTGCTTATCCGCGTCCGGCTGACCTCGCTACGCTGAAAGCCGACCCTGCGTTGAAAATGCCTGATCAGGCCGGCTTCAACCTGGGTTACATCGCCTACAACGTGATGCCGAAGATCAAGGGTGAAGACAAGCCGAACCCACTGGCTGACCTGAAAGTACGTCAGGCGCTGGACATGGCTGTCGACAAGAAAGCCATCATCGACGCCGTGTACCAGGGCGCAGGCCAACTGGCAGTCAATGCCATGCCTCCGACCCAATGGTCTTACGACACCACGATCAAAGATGCACCGTTCGACATCACCAAGGCCAAGGAGCTGCTCAAACAGGCAGGCGTAAAGGAAGGCACCGAGATCACCCTGTGGGCGATGCCGGTTCAGCGTCCTTACAACCCCAACGCCAAGCTGATGGCCGAGATGCTCCAGAACGACTGGAAGAAGATCGGCATCAACGCCAAGATCGTTTCCTACGAGTGGGGCGAGTACATCAAGCGCGCCAAGGCCGGCGAAAACGGCGCCATGCTGATTGGCTGGAGCGGCGACAACGGTGACCCGGACAACTGGCTGGGTACTCTGTTTGGCTGCGACGCCCTCAACGGCAACAACTTCGCCAAATGGTGTGACAAGCCGTTCGATACCTTGATCCACCAGGCCAAGGAAACCACCGATCAGGCCAAGCGCACCGAGCTGTACAAGCAGGCCCAACACCTGCTCAAAGATGCCGTGCCTATGACTCCAATTGCCCACTCGACTGTTTATCAGCCGATGCGCAAGGAAGTTCAGGACTTCAAGATCAGCCCGTTCGGTCTGAACTCGTTCTACGGCGTCAGCGTCAGCGGCAAGTAATACTTCCAGATGACCATTCGGTCGCGTTGCCCAAGGGCGACGCGATCGCGTTGTCATGTGCTCGATCGTTAAATGAAATTGACTATCGTTAGATGCGTAGCGACTGGCCATTAGCGCCTGTCTGAAAGTCTCTGCCTACTAACGATAAGCACTTTTCCTACAAACTTTGAAGCACGCGTAACTATGGACTGTGCGGCGCCAGAGACATACCTTCTGACAAGCCGCAAATACAGTCCGTTGTTTGTCTTGAACAGTGAGATGTATCAGGCGTTGACTCTCCATTTGCGCAAACGATTGCCATGGATTGCGCAGGCAGTCGCATTTAATGCGCTTCTCACGATAAGGAATATCATGCGTTCGAATATCGTTATGCCATCGCTTATCGCCGTCAGCCTTCTGGCGATGACGCCCGTTGTTCAGGCCGACAGTAAAAGTCTGGTCTTTTGTTCAGAAGGCAGCCCGGCCGGGTTTGATATCGGTCAGTACACCTCCGGCACTGACAACGATGCCGCCGAGCCGATCTACAACCGTCTCGCCGAGTTCGCACGGGGTGAGACCAGCGTGGTGCCTGCTCTCGCAACGAGCTGGGACATCTCCCCTGACAACCTGACGTACACGTTCCATCTGCGCGAAGGCGTCAAATTCCACAGCAACAAGCTCTTCACGCCCACGCGCGATTTCAATGCCGACGACGTGCTGTTCACGTTCAATCGCATGCTGCACAAGGACCACCCTTTCCGCGTTGCTTATCCGACGGAGTTTCCGTTCTTCACCAGCATGGGTCTGGACAAGAACATCAAGTCGGTGGAAAAAACCGACCCGATGACCGTGGTGTTCACCCTCAACAACGTTGATGCGGCGTTCATCCAGAATGTTTCCATGAACTTCGCGTCCATCCTGTCCGCTGAATACGCTGACAAACTGATGGCCTCGGGCGACGTGCGCGATATTAATCAGGCGCCCATCGGCACCGGCCCGTTCGTCTTTCAGCGTTATCAAAAAGACTCGCAAATTCGCTACGTAAAAAACAAACAGTTCTGGGACCCGAGTCGGGTCAAGATTGATCAGTTGATCTTTGCGATCAATACAGACGCGTCGGTGCGCGTTCAAAAACTCAAAAAGAACGAGTGTCAGGTCACCTTGAATCCGCGCCCTGCGGACGTTGAGTCGATCAAGGCAGACAAAAACCTGCGGGTCATCGAGAAGCCCGGTTTCAACCTCGGTTATATCAGTTACAACGTACGCCACGCCCCGCTGGACAACTTGCAGGTTCGCCAGGCGCTGGACATGGCGGTGGATAAAAAAGCGATCATCGCCGCGGTGTATCAAGGCGCCGGGCAACTGGCCCAGAACTCCATGCCGCCCACACAGTGGTCCTATGACGACACGGTCAAGGACGCACCCTACAACCCGGAAAAAGCCCGCGAGTTGCTGCGCGCCGCCGGCGTCAAGGAAGGCACCGAGCTGACCCTCTGGGCCATGCCGGTTCAGCGCCCCTACAATCCCAACGCCAAGCTGATGGCCCAGATGCTTCAGGCCGACTGGGCCAAAGTGGGCATCAAGGCGACCATCGTCAGCTATGAATGGGGCGAGTACCTCAAACGCAGCAAGAATGGCGAACATGACATTTCGCTGATCGGCTGGACCGGTGACAACGGCGATCCGGACAACTGGATGGGCACGCTGTACAGCTGCGCTTCCATCGGCGGCAATAACTACTCGATGTGGTGCGACGAAAAATACGACGCACTGGTCAAGGCCGCCGTCTCGAACACCAACAAGGACCAGCGCATTGCGCTGTACAAACAAGCTCAGCATTACCTGAAAGAACAGGTACCCATTACGCCGATTGCCCACTCGACGGTGATCCAGCCGATGCGTAAGGAAGTGCAAGGTTTTCTTGTGAGTCCGTTCAACCGCAACAACTTCTCGGGCGTCAGCATCGCCGACTGATTCAAAAACATGCCTGGGGGCGCAACCACGCCCTTTGGCATTGCTTTATCCGCGTTTCGCCGGATAGGCAAGAAACTGGCCCATGGGCCGCACCACCGAGCGGGCTACACCATAAAAAGCCCGCCTCTAAAAAAGCAGCAATCGGGAGCTTCAAACGTGAAAAAAGCCAGCACCGCTGTATTCGCCTTATCCGTCCTCGCCATCAGCGTCGCGGCCCAGGCAGAGCCGACCAGTCAGGAATTCGTTCCGACCACACTGGCCACCAGCAACCTTCAGGGCGAAGCCAAGGGCTTTCTGGAAGACTCGAAACTGACCGGTTCGACCAAGAACTGGTACGCCAACGAACTGTTGCGTCGTGGCGGCGAGTTCACCCGCAAAGAGAACGGCGTCGTGGTCGACAGCGACCCGCGCCGGATCAACTGGGTTCAGGGCACCATCGTTGACTACAGCTCGGGCTTCACCCAGGGCACTGTCGGTTTTGCCACGCAAATGGCGGTCTACAACGCCGTTGCGCTGGACCGTGACAAAGACGACCTGATGGGCGGCGCCAACCGTACGCTGACCGAGAACAACGGCGACCCTGTCGGGCAGTGGAGCAAGATGGGCCTGGCCAACATCAAGGCGCGCGTTTCCAACACGACCCTGACCGCCGGCCGCCAGTCGATGAACACCCCGGTGCTGGCTTACATCGGCAACCGTGCGCTGCCTTCGAGCTTCGAAGGTGTGAGCATTCTGAGCGAAGAGTTCAACAATATCTCTTTCCAGGCCGGCAGCTTTGATCGCGTGTCGCCACGTACCGAGCAGAGCCTCACCAAGTTCCGCTCCGAGTACACCAACAACACCGCGACCGCCGACCGCGTTGACATGGCGGGCGTGGATTACAAACCGTTCAAGAGCCTGACCACCAGCTTCTATGCCTCCAATGTCGAAGACTTCTGGCATCAGTACTACTTCTCGGCTCTGCACGAAATCGGCGACAGCGACGTACTGGGCCTGAGCACCAACTTGAACTACTACAAGACCAAGGATTCCGGCAAGAAGAAGATGGGTGAAATCGACAACGACACCTACAGCCTGTCGTTGACCGCCACTCACAAGGCTCATAGCTTCAGCGTTGCCTATCAGCAAGTCTTCGGCGATACGTACTTCGACTACCTGCACGACACCAACGCCATCTTCCTGTCCAACTCACTGCTCTCGGACTTCAACGGCCCGAACGAGAAGTCGGTGCAACTGAGCTACCTGCTGAACATGGCCGACTACGGCGTGCCAGGCCTGAAGTTCAACATTTACCAGGCTCGCGGTTTTGACATCGACGGTACTCATTACAAAGGCACCGCTTACGATGTCCGCGGCATGGACGGCGAGAACCACTACGAATACGGTGTCGGCACGTCGTACACCCTGCAGTCCGGCCCGCTGAAAGCCTCGACCATGCGTGCGACCTACACCACCCACCGCGCGAGCGAAAACCAGGCTGATGGCAACATCAACGAGTTCCGTGTGGTCACCACGATTCCGTTCAACATCATGTAATCAGCACGATCGGGCCCCAAGGTGCGGTTTAGACCGAACTTCGGGGCCCGATACCGACTCACTAATGGCTTCATCACTTGCGGAGTGTGTTACTTGAAATCAACATTCAAACTCGCAACATTGCGCAGCGCGATCGCACTGGCGGTATTCAGCGTTGCGGTCGGCGTATCGGCCAAGCCTCTGGTGGTCTGCACCGAAGCCAGCCCGGAAGGTTTCGACACGGCGCTCTACACCACCGCCGTGACCGCCGATGCGTCGGCGGAAACCATTTACAACCGTCTGGTGGATTTCAAGCCGGGCACCACAGACATCGTCCCGGCGCTGGCTGAGACGTGGGAGATCAGCGATGACGGACTGACCTACACGTTCCATCTGCGCAAAGGCGTAAAGTTTCACACCACCGAATACTTCAAACCGACCCGTGACATGAACGCCGATGACGTGGTCTGGAGCTTCCAGCGCCAACTGGACCCCAACCACCCGTGGCACAAACAGTCGATGGTCGGCTATCCGTACTTCGAGAGCATGGGTTTCAAAGAGCTGCTCAAGAACGTCGAGAAGGTTGACGACAGCACCGTCAAGTTCACCCTGACTCGCCGCGAAGCGCCGTTCCTGGCGGACGTCGCCATGGCTTTCGCCTCGGTGTACTCGGCGGAATACGCCGATCAGTTGCTCAAGGCCAACAAGACCGACAACCTCAACAGCCAGCCTATCGGCACTGGTCCGTTCGTCTTCCAGCGCTATGCCAAGGACGCTCAGGTTCGCTTCAAGGCCAACCCGGATTATTTCCGTGGCAAGCCACCGGCTGACACCCTGATCTTCGCAATCGCCACGGACAACAACGTGCGCCTGCAGAAGCTAAAGGCCAACGAGTGTCAGATCGCCCTGTATCCAAAGCCGGACGACATCCCGAGCATCAAGAAAGACACCAACCTCAAGGTTGATGAGCTGAACGCGATGACCACCGCGTACATCGCCATGAACACCACGCACAAATACATGAGCGACGTGCGGGTGCGTAAGGCGATCGAGATCGCGTTTGACAAAGAAGCCTACGTCAACGCGCTATTCGGCAAAGGCAACGCCACCGTCGCGGTGAACCCGTACCCGGACACCCTGCTGGGTTACAACAAAGACCTGAAAAACCCTGCCCATGATCTGGACAAGGCCCGCGCCTTGCTCAAGGAAGCCGGCGTTCCTGAAGGCACCGTGCTGACGCTCTTCACGCGCAACGGCGGCGGTCCGACCAACCCGAACCCGATGCTCGGCGCACAAATGATGCAGGCCGACCTGGCCAAAGTCGGCATTAAGTTAGATATACGCGTCATGGAATGGGGCGAAATGCTCAAACGTGCCAAAAACGGCGAACACGACATGGTGTCGGCCGGCTGGGCAGGTGACAATGGCGACCCTGATAACTTCCTGACCCCGAACCTCAGTTGCGAGGCCGCCAAAAACGGCGAAAACTACGCGCGCTGGTGTAATCAGAAGTTCCAGACGTTGATCGATCAGGCTCGGGAAAAAACCGACCCGGCCGAACGCGCTTCGCTCTACGAGCAGGCTCAAGTGATCTTCAATCAGGACCTGCCGTGGATCAGCATGGCCCATACCAAGATGTTCACCGCAATGCGCAACAACGTGGAGGGTTACCACATCAGCCCTCTCACCACTAATAACTTCGCTACCACCCAAGTGAAGTAGAAGAAGAATCCGGCGGGCTCTGCTACCCAGAGACCCGCCGGTACCTGATGAGGTACACGAGAAGATGTTTAGTTTTATCGCTCGCCGAGTGGGGTTGCTCATACCCACCTTCTTCGGCATCACCTTGCTGACCTTCGCCCTGATTCGCCTGATTCCCGGCGACCCTGTCGAAGTCATGATGGGTGAACGCCGGGTCGATCCGGAAATGCACGCCCAAGCCATGGAACGTCTTGGCCTGAACAAACCCCTTTATGCGCAATACATCGATTACGTCGGCAAGCTCGCCCATGGCGACCTGGGCGAATCGCTGCGTACGCGCACGAGCGTGTGGTCCGAATTCACTTCGCTGTTCCCGGCAACCCTGGAACTGTCGATTGCGGCGCTGATCTTCGCAGGCATCCTCGGGCTGCTCGCCGGTGTGATTGCGGCACTGAAGCGAGGGTCCCTGTTCGACCATGGGGTCATGGGTATCTCCCTGGCGGGGTACTCGATGCCGATCTTCTGGTGGGGCCTGATCCTGATCATGTTCTTCTCGGTATCCCTGGGCTGGACCCCGGTATCGGGACGTATCGACCTGCTCTACGACATTCCCCCCAAAACCGGCTTCATGCTGATCGACACCTTGCTCAGCGATGAAGAAGGTTCGTTCATGGACGCCCTGCGTCATCTGATTCTGCCGGCCATCGTGCTGGGTACTATCCCGCTGGCGGTCATCGCCCGGATGACCCGCTCCTCGATGCTCGAAGTCCTGCGTGAAGACTACGTGCGCACCGCCCGTGCCAAGGGCCTGTCGCCGGCTCGCGTGGTATTCGTTCACGGCCTGCGCAACGCGCTGATCCCGGTACTGACGGTGTTTGGTCTGCAAGTGGGCACCCTGCTGGCCGGTGCGGTTCTGACCGAAACGATCTTCTCCTGGCCGGGCATCGGCAAGTGGCTGATCGAAGCCATCGGCGCCCGTGACTACCCTGTCGTGCAGAACGGCATCCTGCTAATCGCCTGCCTGGTGATTCTGGTCAACTTCGTGGTGGACATCCTCTACGGCTTTGCCAACCCACGCATTCGTCATCAGCGCTGAGATCCCTTTTTATGAGCACACCTACTCCCGTAGTAGCAGTCGATCCAAGCCTGCTCTACCCGTCCGTTTACAAAGAGTTCTGGCAGCACTTCGCCAAGAACAAAGGCGCCGTCGCAGGCCTGGCCTTCATGCTGGTGATCGTGTTCTGCGCCCTGTTCGCGCCGTGGGTAGCCCCCCATGACCCGAGCGAGCAATACCGCGATTTCCTGCTGACCCCGCCGGTCTGGCTTGAAGGCGGTCAATGGCAGTTCCTGCTCGGCACCGATGAACTGGGCCGCGACCTGCTGTCGCGTCTGATCCAGGGTTCGCGCCTGTCGCTGCTGATCGGTTTGTCGTCCGTAGTGATGTCGCTGATTCCGGGGATCCTCATGGGTCTGCTGGCCGGTTTCTTCCCGAAAATCCTCGGCCCGACCATCATGCGTCTGATGGACATCATGCTGGCGCTGCCGTCGCTGCTGCTGGCTGTTGCCATCGTCGCGATCCTCGGCCCTGGCCTGATCAACACCGTCATCGCCATCGCCATCGTTTCCCTGCCGTCGTATGTGCGTCTGACCCGTGCAGCGGTCATGGGCGAACTGAACCGTGACTACGTGACCGCCGCGCGTCTGGCCGGCGCAACGCTGCCGCGCCTGATGTTCATCACCGTGCTGCCCAACTGCATGGCGCCGCTGATCGTTCAGGCCACCTTGAGTTTCTCCTCGGCGATCCTCGATGCTGCGGCGTTGGGCTTCCTGGGTTTGGGTGTACAACCGCCGACGCCTGAGTGGGGCACCATGCTCGCTTCGGCCCGCGACTACATCGAACGCGCCTGGTGGGTGGTGAGCCTCCCGGGTCTGACCATTTTGCTCAGCGTGCTGGCAATCAACCTGATGGGCGACGGTCTGCGCGATGCGCTGGACCCGAAACTCAAGAACGCCGCCTGAGGACGTCCGAATGTCTCTGTTAAACATCAAGAACCTCAACGTGCGCTTTGGCGACGCCACGGCCACCCCAGTGGTAGACGGCCTGGATCTGGCCGTCGACAAGGGCGAAGTCCTGGCTATCGTGGGCGAATCGGGGTCGGGTAAATCCGTGACGATGATGGCGCTCATGGGCCTGATCGAGCACCCCGGCATCGTCACCGCCGACGCTCTGGTCTTCGACGGCAAGGACATGCTGACGCTCAATGCGCGTCAGCGTCGCAAGATCGTCGGCAAAGACATGTCGATGGTATTCCAGGACCCGATGACCGCGCTGAACCCGAGCTACACCGTGGGCTTCCAGATCAAGGAAGTGCTCAAGCAGCACTTGGGTCTGTCCGGCCGTGCTGCCCATCAGCGCGCACTGGAGCTGTTGCAGAAGGTGGAGATTCCGGGCGCTGCACAGCGTCTGGACGCCTACCCGCATCAGCTCTCGGGCGGCATGAGCCAGCGTGTTGCGATCGCCATGGCCATCGCCGGCGAGCCGAAGCTGCTGATCGCTGACGAACCGACCACCGCGCTGGACGTGACCATTCAGGCGCAGATCATGGACCTGCTGCTGGCCCTGCAAAAAGAGCAGGACATGGCGCTGGTGCTCATTACTCACGACCTTGCGGTGGTGGCCGAAACCGCCCAGCGGGTCTGCGTGATGTACGCCGGCCAAGCCGTGGAAGTGGGTCAGGTGCCGGGGCTGTTCGACGTCCCGGCGCACCCGTACAGCGAAGCACTGCTGGCGGCGATTCCCGAGCACAGCATGGGCGCCGCGCGCCTGTCGACGCTGCCGGGCATCGTTCCGGGTCGCTACGACCGCCCAAGTGGTTGCCTGCTGTCGCCGCGCTGCCCTTACGTCCAGGACAAATGCCGCCAGCAACGCCCAGGCCTCGACCCGAAAGCCCATAGTCTGGCGCGTTGCTTCTTTCCGCTGAATCAGGAGGTGGCGTGATGAGCGAAATCGTACTGACCGCTCGTGACCTTACTCGTCACTACGATGTGTCCCGTGGGCTATTCAAGCCCCATGCAACCGTGCGCGCGCTCAATGGCGTGTCGTTCGAACTCGAAGCTGGCAAGACGCTGGCGGTGGTCGGTGAGTCCGGCTGCGGCAAGTCGACGCTGGCCCGCGCACTGACGCTGATCGAAGAGCCTTCTTCGGGATCTCTGAAAATCGCCGGTCAGGAAGTCACCGGCGCGACCAAAGCGCAACGCAAGCAGCTGCGCAAAGACGTGCAGATGGTGTTCCAGAGCCCTTACGCGTCCCTCAATCCACGGCAGAAAGTCGGCGATCAACTGGGCGAGCCGCTGCTGATCAACACCAGCCTCTCCGCCGCCGAACGTCGCGAGAAAGTGCAGGCGATGATGGCTCAGGTCGGTCTGCGTCCTGAGCACTATCAGCGCTACCCGCACATGTTCTCCGGCGGTCAGCGTCAACGTATCGCGCTGGCGCGGGCGATGATGCTGCAGCCTAAAGTGCTGGTGGCGGACGAGCCGACGTCTGCCCTCGACGTGTCGATTCAGGCTCAGGTGCTGAACCTGTTCATGGACCTGCAGCAGGAGTTCAACACCGGTTACGTGTTCATCTCCCATAACCTGGCGGTGGTGCGTCACGTCGCCGACACGGTGTTGGTGATGTACCTCGGTCGCCCGGCCGAAATGGGTCCCAAGGACGAGATCTACAACCGTCCGCTGCACCCGTACACCCAGGCGCTGCTGTCGGCGACTCCGACGATCCACCCGGACCCGTCGAAGCCGAAGATCAAGATCGTCGGCGAACTGCCCAACCCACTGAACCCGCCGTCTGGCTGCGCTTTCCACAAGCGCTGCCCGTACGCGACCGAACGCTGCGCCGTCGAAGTGCCGGAGCTGCGCTGGGTCGACAACCGTCAGGTCGCCTGCCATTACGCGGAACAGTTTGTGGCGTGATGGTTGATTCATAAAAAAGGCCGTTGCGTGAGAGCGCAACGGCCTTTTTTTGTGGCTTGATTTTGTGGCATCTGAACCACTGCTTCGCGGTAACGGATGAGTTTAAGCGCCGGCGTGTTTCCCGGCTGAAGCCGGTCCTGCTGAATGCACGCGATTTAACTGTAGGAGCCGGCTTGCTGGCGAACACGGTGGGTCAGATATGAAGATATAGACTGACACACCGCATTCGCCAGCAAGCCGGCTCCCACAGGGGATCGCGTGCATTCAGCGGGACCGCCTTTAGCCGGGAATGAAACGCTTCCATCGTAGAAAGAACCACCTCAATAAACATCCCGCCGATACCGACCCTGCTCGATCAAATCCCGCACCGCGTCCTCACCCAACAACGCGTTCAGCGTCGCATCCACACCGGCTGCCATGCCTTCCAGGCTGCCGCAGATATAAATCACAGCGCCATCGGCTAGCCAGCGACGCAGTTCATCATCTGCCTCACGCAAGCGGTCCTGCACATAGATTTTTTCAGCCTGATCCCGGGAAAACGCGAGGTCCAGACGCGCCAGATTCCCACTCGCCAGCCAGCCATTAAGCTCGTTCGCGCAGTGGAAATCGTGCGCCCTGTTTCGCTCGCCAAACAGCAACCAGTTGCGCTGCTCACCTGCTGCGACGCGCGCCTTGAGCAAGCTGCGCAGGCCTGCCAATCCCGTACCGTTGCCGATCAAAATCATCGGCACCGACTCGGTCGGCAGGTGGAAACCACTGTTGCGACGCAGCCGCAGACTGATCGCCCCGCCCACCGCCACATGCTCGGTCAACCAGCCCGAACACAGCCCAAGGCTGCCATCGGGGTGCAGCTCCTGGCGCACGATCAGCTGCAGCACACTGTCCTCGGGAATCGACGCGATCGAATACTCGCGCATCGCCAGCGGCACCAGCGCATCGATCAGCGCTTGCGCGTGCAAGCCCACCAGATGACTCCGATTGACCGGCAACTGACGCGTCGACAAGGCTTGGCCAAGGTTCTCGCTCAAGCCATCGACGGTGACCTGGGTGTCAGCAGCAATGCCCAGACCGGACAGGAACTGCTCGACCGCAGAGGCCGGGTTGCGCGGCAACACCTCCACCAGATCGCCGGCTTCCCAACGAGCCGCTGAATCGCACGTCAGGCCGAGCAAGAACACTTTCGAACCCACGCTTGCGGGGTTCAGCCATTCCCGGGCCACCAGCGTCCAGTTCTGATACTCCGGCGCTTGCCAGACCGTTGCTGGCGTCGAGCCCGTCAACTGGCCCAGTTGCTGTTGCCAGTGTTGCAGCGCCGCACCGTCGCCGCTGTCCACTTCCACCGGTGCGAACAGCGTGCGTCCGCCGCGCTCGGCCAGCCAGCCGTGCAACCGCTGAGCGAAACCGCAGAACTGCTGATACTGACGATCGCCCAGCCCAAGCACCGCGTAGTTGAGATTGTCCAGCACCAGCGGCCGGCCCAGCACTTTGCGCTCGAAGCCTCGGGCGCTGTCAGGCGCCTCGCCGTCGCCGAAGGTGCTGACAACAAACAACGCGTTGCGGCTTTGGTGCAAGTCCTGCTCGGTGATGTCGCCCAGACGCTGCACCTTCACCGGCACACCGGCGGTTTGCAGCTGGCCGGCGGTTTGCCAGGCCAGTTGCTCGGCGAACCCGCTCTGGCTGGCGAAGCCGATCAACCAAGCCGCGCCCTGCTCGCCGGTCGTTGCCGACACTTCACCGCGAGCGTTGCGAATCTCGCGCTTCTTGCGACGACGGTCCAGGTACAGCAACCAGCCGGTGATGAAAAACAGCGGCATCAGCAGCGCGGCAACGGTCACGACGATGCGCCCGACGAGGCCAAAATAGCTCCCGGTGTGCAGCGCGTAGTTGCTGACCAACAACTGCGCGCCGAAGCTTTTCTCGGAATAGCGCGACACCGCCTTGAGCGCGCCGTCGGCCGGATCGAGAGTCATCTGGTTCAACGCGCGGGGGTGCGGCCCTGTTTTAAGGAGGTAAAACACCGTCGCCATCTGGCCCGGGGCCTGGGGCATGCGCAGGTTGTAGGCCTTGAGATCCGGGCCGGCAGCGCTCTGGATGGTCTGCCAGATGGCGTCATAGTCCGGCGCCGAGGCCGTGATTGCCTTGGGCGCCTCTTCCACGGCCGGGCCAGGACGCGGCCCTGCGCCACGGCGCTGCTCGCCCGCCACGGGGGGATCGCCAATCAGCTTGGTCATGCCGTTGCTGAACCAGTCGTAGGACCACATCAGCCCGGTGATCGCCAGCAGCAAATAGATGATCAGGCACCAGGTGCCGAACACCGAATGCAGGTCCCAATTGAAACTGCGTCCCTTCTTCGCCCAGTCCATGGTCAGCCAGACGCGCCAGTTCAGCGGCTTGCGCGGCCAGCGTAGATAAAGCCCGGACAGGCAGAAGAACACGAGGATCAGTGTGCAGGCGGCGGTGACTTGCTTGCCGTATTCACCTGCGGCAAGGAATCGGTGCAGGTTGAGGACGAAGCCGAAGAAGTCCTGACCGACGGCGTCCTCGGTGAACGCGCCGGTGTAGGGATTGAAGTTGTGCATCTCGCCGCGACGCTGGCCGGGCGGCGGTGTGAACCAGACCTGGGCGATCCGGTCGCCGCCGACATCGATGCGGAACATCGCTACCTTGTCTTTGCCCTGGGCTTCAACCTTGCTGACCATTTCCGCCAGTGACAGTTGACGGCCTTGGGGCTGCACGAACAGCACATCGGGGTTGAGCACGTCGAGTATTTCGTCCTCGAAGGAATACAGCGCGCCCGTGATCCCCATCAGGGCAAGCACGAGACCGGCCGTGATCCCGAAGAACCAGTGCACTTGAAACAGGACTTTCTTCAACACCCTCGACACCTCACTCACCCGCTACGGCGCGCATTATGCGCACAAACGGCATACATTCTCATCTGTGGCTGATTCTTAATGCAAAATCCGTGGGAGCGACCGGGATGGCGCTCCACCTTGCTCGAAGAGGTTGGTACATCCACTGGATATCCAGCGGCCGAGCGTCCGCCTTCGCGAGCAAGCTCACTCCTACCGGTACTGACACGCCACCACTGTGCGGCCAGCGAAAATTCTGTAGGAGTGACGTGCCGCATCCGGATCAGAAGTGAAAGCTGGCACTCATCAGCGCGGTACGGCCTGCTGCCATGTGCGCGTAGTGGGTGGTGAAGACTTGGTCGTAATAACGCTTGTCGGTCAGGTTCTGCACGTTCAGCTGCAGGTCGACGTTCTTGGTCAGCGCGTACGTGGCCATGGCGTCGTAGCGCCAGTAGGACGGCACTTCCACCGAGTTGGCTTCGTTGCCGAAACGTGAATCGACGAAGGTTGCGCCACCGCCCACGGTCAGCTTCGGCATCAGCTCGTAGGTCGACCAGAAGTTGAAGCTGTTACGCGGCGTGCTCGGCATGTGATTGCCCTCGTCCGCCTTGCTGGTTGCACTGACGATCTCGCTCTCCATGTAGGTGTAGCCGCCGTAGACCTTCCATCTGCCGGTGATGTTGCCGCTGTAGGTCAGCTCCAGGCCATCGACACGCTGCTCGCCGTCCAGCACCTGGAACGTCGCGTTGTCAGGATCGGTTACCCGCGCGTTGGTCTTCTCGGTGCGGAACAGCGCAGCCGTCAGCGACAGGTTGTCGTCGAAGAAATCCCACTTGGTGCCCAGCTCGTAGTTGCGGTTCTTCTCCGGATCGAGGTTGGCGTTGTTCGCCGCGATTTCCAGACCGCCATTGCCGCTGGTTTCACCCGACGGGTTGCTGGACGTCGACCACGCCGCGTAGATGCTGCCGTTCGGCAGTGGCTTGTAGGTCACGCCGATCTGGTAGTTCCACAGCTGACTGGTGTTCTCACGCTTGAAGCTGCCCGCCACCGATCCCCGGCCGCCGGTGCTGTAACCGCTGGAACGCACATCGTAATCGTCATAACGCAGGCCCAGGTTCAACGACCACTGCTCGTTGAATTTCAGCGTGTCGAACACATACGCCGCACTGGTCTTGGTGTCGGTATCGGTGTACGCCAGGCTGTCGGTGATGGTGCCGTTCCAGTCGTCTTTCGGCGAGGGGTTGGACAGGCTGGTGCAGTCACCCGAGGCCAACAGCGCTGCGTTGCACGTCGAGCCAATGGCCCCGCCGCTGGCGCTGAGCACGTTGTAGCCGCGGTTGTGGGTGTCCTGATAGGAAAACTCGAGACCCGTCACCAGGCTGTGCTGAACGAAACCGGTGTCGAATTTCGCCTGCAGGTCGGTCTGGTTGACGAAGCCGCTGGAGGTGGAATTGCGGCTCTTCGCCGAGCGCGAGACCAGACCTCTGGCGACGTTGCCGCGGCTGTCGTCCGGGTTGGTGACGATGTAGTCCAGCGTCGAGCGCGACATGCGGAAGCTGTTGGAGATCGTCAGGTTGTCGTTGAGGTCGTGTTCGAGGCGGATCGTGCCGCTGTCGTTGACGCTCTTGCGGTAGTCACGGTCGGTCAGGCCGTAAAAGTTGTTTTCGTTGACGTGGGCCGGCTTGTCGACCACGTACTTGCTGCGACCGGGGGTGCTGGTCAGCGGAATGCCGTAGTCGGGCATGTCATCGGTGGACAGGTGGTAGTAGTCGACCTTGACCCGGGTGTCGGTGCCCAGACCGAATGCGAACGAAGGCGCAACGCCCCAGCGGCTGTTGTCGACATCGTTGCGGCCGGCGACGTTGGAATCATGCTTCATCAGGTTCAGGCGGAAGGCCGAGGTGTCGGTCATCTGCTTATTGACGTCGAGGGTGTAGCGCTGGGTCTGGTCCGAACCGAAGGTGTAGCCGCCATTGAAGTCATCGCCCAGATGGGCGCCTTTGGTGACGAGGTTCAAGCTGCCACCCGTGGAGCCTGCGCCGGTGAACGCCGAACCCGGGCCCTTGCTGACCTCGACCGATTCGACGTTGAAAATCTCCCGGCTCTGCGCCGCCACGTCGCGCATGCCGTCGATGAACACGTCGCTCTCTGCGTTGAAGCCGCGAATGATCGGGCGATCCGCATTCGGGTTACCGCCCTCGCCCGCGCCAAAGGTAATGCCGGGGGTGGTGCGCAACGCGTCGGCCAGGCTCGTCGCGGCGGTGTCACGGATGACTTGCTGCGGGATCACGGTAACGCTCTTCGGCGTCTCGCGCAGGGGCGCGGTGTACTTTTTCGAGGCAGACTCTTCGGTCTTGTAAGCCGTGTCGGCCCGCTCTCCGTCAATGTTGGTGGCCCCCAGATTCAGAGCATCCGATGCAGGTTCCGCAGCCTGCGCCACATGGGCGGCTGACATCGCGGCAAGGGCGACGCTGACTGCGCCGACGATGGAACGCTGTGAATGGGCGGTAACCGGTTGTGCTTGGCGCGACATTTTCCTTCCCCAAGGAAACAATAAGGCGGCGGAATATAGTTGAGACTGTTTCGCATTCGCAGAAAACTTACATTCTTTACACTTTCCCATTACTCAATTTTCACATCCACCCATTCACGCGCGCGGATGATGTTTTACACGATCAATAAGAATCACTATCATCCGCCGCCTCATTCTTCTCGCAGGTCGCGATTCATGCTCCTACATATCCCCGGTCTGTTTTCACCCGAGGAGGTGCGACGCATCCGTCAGGCGCTGGAAGAAACTGAATGGGCTGACGGTAAGATCACCGCCGGGCACCAGTCGGCGAAAGCCAAGCACAACCTGCAATTGCCGGAAGGCCATCCGCTTGCCGTGGAGATTGGCGCGGCGATGCTCGAACGCTTGTGGCAGAACCCGCTGTTCATGTCCGCCGCCCTGCCCCACAAAGTCTTCCCGCCCTTGTTGAATTGCTACACCGGCGGGGGCAGTTTCGACTTCCACATCGACAACGCCGTGCGTCAGGCCAAGGGCAGCGCCGAGCGTGTGCGCACCGATCTGTCATCGACGCTGTTCTTCAGCGATCCAGAGGATTACGACGGTGGCGAACTGGTGATCCAGGACACCTTCGGCACCCGTCAGGTCAAGCTGCCGGCGGGTGACCTGCTGCTGTATCCGGCCAGCAGTCTGCACAAGGTCAATGCCGTGACACGGGGCGCGCGGTATGCCTCGTTCTTCTGGACCCAGAGCCTGGTGCGTGACGATGGCCACCGCACGCTGCTGTTCGACATGGACGCGGCCATCCAGCAACTCAGCCGCGATTTGCCTGATCACCCCTCGCTGCTTCAGCTGACCGGCACCTATCACAACCTGCTGCGGCAGTGGGTCGAGGTCTGAGTCATGACCTGGAATCTGCGACGTGAAGAGGTGCTCGATGGCGACCAGTTGCGCGCCATGCTTGAAGACAGCCCGGCCAGTGCCGCACGGGCGATTCTGATTGCGGCGCAGGCCAACATCGTCGACGCCCAGGCGCTGCTCGGACAGATATTGCTCGACGGCAACGGTATCGAGCGCGACCCGGCGCTGGCGCTGGTCTGGTTTCAAATCGCCGCCCGTCACGGCCATGCCATGGCGCAGAACATGGCCGGCCGTTGCCACGAGCATGGGTGGGGCTGTGAGCCGGATGCCGCAAAGGCTGCCGAGCATTATCGCCTCGCCGCCGAGGCCGGTCTGGATTGGGGCTTTTATAACTACGGCAATCTTCTGGCGACCGGCCGTGGGGTCAATAAAGACCAGGCTCGCGCGCTGGCGTGCTATCGCAAGGCGGCAGAACTGGGCCATGCCAAGTCGATGAACCTGGTGGGGCGTTATCTGGAAGAGGGGCTCTGCTGCGAGCAGGATCTGGCTGGCGCTTACGATTGGTACCGGCGTTCGGCCGAAGGCGGCGACTTTCGCGGGCAGTTCAGTCACGCCGCAGTATTGGCCGAACAAGGTCGTATCCAGGAGGCCGTCAAATGGCTCCAAACCGCGTTGAGCATTGGCAATCTTAAATTCCTGCGCGTCAGTCGCCAGGTCCTCTTGCACGCAGTCCACCCGGAAATTCACAGGTTGGCGCTGGATTACCATGCCAAAGCGGCACACCTTGGGGACGAAACGGACGCTTCGACCTATCGTGGCCTCTTGAACGCTCTTTAATGGGCAATTGTAAGTTCTGCTTTCTAAATACAGCCCAATGAAACCCTCGCAACGCTTCGAACGTGCTGATTTCAGGGAGTTGGTCATTAGTAACCTGTGAGCCGCTTGAATCTTCCTACAGATTCAAACTACTTTTCCACTTTGACCTCCCCAAGAGCATAACTTACTCTCTTCTTCGTGCAGGTAACTTACCCGCCTGCATCCGGAGTGCAAGAAGCCCCGGAACAGTAACGCGACATCATTAAAGGAATAATGATATGTCTCAATCAGAACAAGACCTTATCACCGTCGCAGCGACGGCGCCTGAGGCACTTTTCAGTTCATCCGTTGCAACACCTGAAACCGATACTCGGGACACCGGTCTGATCTTGACCAAAGATCAGATCAAAAGTCTCAAGAAATATGAAATCGCCGGACTGGCCCTTCCGACCGAACTAAAAGACGTCATCGCCTATCTGGGCTATGAAAGCGGTGCTGGTAAGGGCCTGGAGGCCACGGACTTTCAGAAGACGTTCCAACTCGTCAATGGTCACGCCAGACTGTGGAATCCATTGCGCACGGATATGCTGACCGTCAACACCAAACTGGCGGTGTTCGCCGAATCAGTTGGAACCTATCACGAGGCCATGGAGGTCGTTTTCAAAAGCATAAAGGCATTGGAACTGGTCGACGAACACGGTATCAACACACTTGAAGATCTGCGCAAATTCGAAATCAACTCGGGGATAACATTCCCCGATATCGAAGCACTAGACCGCAGTGATCTCGGTTATTACCTGGATCAAATACTTGAAAAAATAAAGGAGCAGGCGATCGAAGCAACTCGAATCAAAGAGCGCCTGAAAACATTCGGCGAAGCATTAGACGGGCAAGTGCTCTCTGGCATCAAGCAAAAACTGTCTCTCATGGACAACCATTCTGTCGGCAGCGAAATCAAAGCGCTGCAGGTAAAAATTGATAATCGCTCAACGGCCATCGACGAGAAGAACAAAGAATACAAAGAACTTGTGATGCAAGCCGTCGGCTCTGTCTTCGGCAATTTGGCCATGCTGATCTACTCCAGCGTCGAGGCTGAGAAAATCCGAAAGGAACGTAACAGGCTCTCCAATGAACAGGAGAAGGACATCGCGCTGATGGACCAGAAAAACAGGATTCTGGCGTCGCTGGGTCGTGTACGAATGGACTTTCAAAACCTGGATCTGGTTGTGATCGATGCCGACATCGCCACCAAAAACCTGATCACCGTCTGGAACTCGCTTCACACATTCATCGCCGCTTCCGTCGCCGAAATCAAGGGTATCCACGATGGGCTCTCCATGCGCAGATTCCGTAACCAATTCAACCTGGTGGTCAAACCTTGGGAAACCATCAAAGTCGATGCCAAAAAATTAGAAGACGTGTTTGCAGCAGCCGACCGCGAATTCAAAGAAGAATACGGAGTTTAAAATGAACACTATTGCTCAATTCCCAGGCAGCATCGAATACCCAATGCTGAACCCGCAAGCGTTTCGACAGGCGAAAGCCAAGGCCAATGATGCAACCATTGAAGTTAAAAGGTTGTTCATTCAGACACAGTACCTCCCGTCTTTGCACAGCCGAATCTCTGGCCAGGACCAGGCGCTGCGTACTGCTGATTTCCAGCTGCGTGAGACTGTCAACTCACTGGAAAGCGAAACAAACAGGCAGGTTGATGCGCTTCGATACCTGCAATCCGAGTTACGCAACCCACCTGAGTCCGACCATGGAGACATCATCGAAGACATTGGTCAACGGGTCCAGACCATCATAGGGTACGTAAGCGAAAAAGAGCGGCTACTCAAAAGCTTGATTCCTGCCATGGCCGCCCCGATTGATCGCACGGCCACGGACAAATACATCACTCAGTTCGAAGCGGATCTGGCACGCCTGCCGACAGAAGTACTTGAAATCACAGAACGTCAAAACGCGCTGGACGCAAAACGCAAGGCGCTGACGGAAGCGATGGCGCTGATCGAAGCCAAAGGCTTCACCCAGATCGCCAAAGATACAGCGCTGAGCGCTCAGGAAATCACCAAACTGGGAATGGCCACGCCCGAAGTGATGGCGGTAGAGGCGGCTATTAATGTGGCTTTGCAGGTATTGGAAAGGGCCGAGAGCCTGATCAATTATGTGGGCATGATTGAAGCTCGTGACAGGCTGCGCAAACAGATCAATGACCTGATCGAGCGCGCGCTTGCGAAGGAAGAAGAGCTGCGTCTGGTCTCGTGGAAAAAAGATCTGGTGACCGAATCCCATCGTTTCGACGACCACCGAGCGCAGTACGTTGCCGAATACGAAAAGTGCGTCACGGCTTCCCGCTCCTTCCTGAGTACCCATAGCAACGTCAATGGCGCCGATCAGGACGGGGTCGCTCAATTTGCCGCGGACGTACTGTCGCTGGCGAAACATTTGAAGGTCATGGCCTGATTTCATCCCCGATAATGCGCAACACTGCGGCCGGGAGGTTCAAGGATGTTCATCCCGGCCTCATGCCCGGAGTGTGCTGGTCATAACAGCGCTCTCCGTGGCACCTCATTTCTTTAAAGGATTAACGACATGAAATCATCCGAACCACTGGATGACGCACCCATTCGCGATGAGAATCTTGACTTGGCAGAGCGGCTGCCCGGCACGTTGATTTCCGCTGCAGCGGGCACGTCAGAAGGCGCCGTTCGTGCGCCTGGGCTCATTCTTACGAAAGAGCAATTGATTGATTTGAAGCGTTATGAAACCCGCAGTCTCGCAGTTCCAACGGCACTCAACGATGTCATTTTTTACCTTGGCTACGAGACCGGCGCGGGCCCGCATCTTGAAGCCCGGGACTTCCAGACGACTTTCAATCGTATTCATCAACATGCGTTGCAATGGAACCCGCTTCGCACCGATCTGATGAATGTCGGCAGCGAACTCTGGGTTTTCGCCGATCAGATGCTGGTGTACGCAAACGGAGTACGACACCTCTATAACGAGATCAAGGCCAAGTCGTCTGAAAAGCTTGATCCGGAAGATCAGGCGGAGTTTCTGCAGTACATCCTGCAGGTCGCATCGCTCGTTCTGCAGCGTCGAAATGTAACCGAGTTACTCAAGCGCCGGCTCAATGCCTTCGCTCAAGAATTGTCGGCCGAAGTGATGCCCGAGGTACGGCTCAAGCTACGGAGCATCGACACCAGTCAGTTGCCAACCGACATTAAAGCGCTGATAGACGTCGTCGATAGACGGAGTGCTGACATTGAAGAGAAGCAGCGTGAATACACGGCGCTGGTCCAAAAGTCCGCCGGTGACAGTATCTCTGTACCCGCATTGGGGCTTTATCGCAGCAGCGAGGCAGATAAAGTGCGCAAACAGATAAGCGCACTGCGTCAGCAACAGGAGGCCAGCGTTATTCTGCTTGAGCAGAAAAACAGGATTCACGGCTCACTTCATCGCGTTCGCAGTGATTGGCATGACTTGACACGGGTCATTCTGGATGCAGACATCGCTACTCAAAACATGGTTGTTGTGTGGAACGGCCTACATACCTACCTGACTCATTCGGTTCAGGAAGCAGGAAGAATCGACAGCGCACTGTCCCTGCGTCGCCTCTTGAATGCTTTCAACCTCGTGGCCCAACCCTGGGCTCAAATAAAACGCGACGCAGACACCTTACTCAAGGTGTTCAAAGAAGCAGACCGTGACTTCCGCAAGAATCATGGACATCAATGACCTAGCGAATTCGAATATTCAGGATCACACAAAATGCCAAGCCACCTTGCAGTGGCAACGCATCGGGTTCGCGCTGTAACGCCATGGAGGGCGGAAAATGACAACACATCTCATCGAATACGACGACGTCGCTTATCTGGGATTCAACATCGGCTACCTGGAAGAGCTTCCCCAACATATTGAAGCCTTCAAAATCAAACTCGGTTTGGTGCCTGAGGCCGAGTACGGTAAATACAAAGAACCCGTGATGGATCAGGTCGTTGCCACCGCGCGGCAAGGCAGCTCGCTGTGGCGCACTGGCGCGAAGCAGATTCGCGCGCTCCATCAGGACACCCAAAAGACACTGACCGACATGATCGCACTGCTGGACAGCAATCCCTTTGACAGCCAAATCGCGCAGCTCACGCAGGATATGCTGCGCCACGAAGCAGAGTTCAAGCGGCAACAGGCAGAATGCGACCGCATCATCGAATGCGCCACGCAGACCATTCCCCGGTTCATGGACTTCATGCACGTGAGGGCCTATGAATACGCGGAACGCAAAGGGCTGCTGGTTAAAGGAAAATCCAGCACCGTACCGGGAACGTTTAACAGCGCGGTCACCGACGAGAGCAGTCTCGCTTCGGCAAGAAGCAGCCTTGAATGGCATCGTCGCGCCTACAACACGGCGATCCTCTCGGCGGGGAATATGGGGGCCTATTGCTCGCGGCTCTCCGGCCTCTTGAACGCCACCGTCCTGGAGATCCGCATGCTGAAGGCCAATCAACCTGCGCGGCGCATGACTGTGTCGTGTCAATCAGCGGCCAGCTCGGCACGCGAGGCCCAGCGCCTGATCGATTACACCTTCGACAACATTCTTCGATTCAGTATTTGAAGCGCAAAAAAAAAGCGGCACCCTACTGGGAGCCGCTTATTGCTACAGCAGACGTTTAAACGTAGAAAGATTTCAGCGGCGGGAAGCCGTTGAATTCAACAGCGCTGTAGCTGGTGGTGTACGCACCGGTGGACAGCCAGTACAGGCGGTCACCGATAGCCAGGTTCAGTGGCAGGCCGTACTTGTAGTTTTCGTACATGATGTCGGCGCTGTCGCAGGTCGGGCCAGCAATGACCACTTCTTCCATTTCGCCTTTCTTCTCGGTCCAGATCGGGAACTTGATGGCTTCGTCCATGGTTTCGATCAGGCCGGAGAACTTACCCACGTCCGTGTACACCCAACGCTCGACGGCAGTGCGGGATTTACGCGACACCAGCACCACTTCGCTGACCAGAATACCGGCGTTGGAGATCAACGAACGGCCCGGTTCCAGAATGATTTCCGGCAGGTCATCACCGAAGTCTTCTTTCAGGTAGCGAATGATTTCCTCGGCGTAGGTTTCCAGGCTGTTGGTGCGGGTGATGTAGTTGGCCGGAAAGCCGCCACCCATGTTGATCAGCTTGAGAACGATGCCGTCTTCTTCTTTCAGACGCTCGAAGATCACTTTTACTTTGGCGATCGCGGCGTCCCAGACGCTGATGTCACGCTGCTGCGAACCGACGTGGAAGGAGATGCCGTAAGGCACCAGGCCCAGTTCGCGGGCGAGGATCAAAAGGTCCATCGCCATGTCAGTCTGGCAGCCGAACTTGCGTGACAGCGGCCAGTCAGCCGTGGTCGAGCCTTCGGTGAGGATACGCACGTAGACTTTCGAGCCCGGCGCGGCCTTGGCGATGTTGCGCAGGTCCGCCTCGGAGTCGGTGGAGAACAGACGCACGCCCTTCTCGTAGAAGTAGCGGATGTCCTTGGATTTCTTGATGGTGTTGCCGTAGCTGATGCGATCCGGGCTGACACCGCGATCCATCACTTTATCCAGCTCGTAGATCGAGGCGATGTCGAAGCTCGAACCTTTTTCTTTAAGCAAGTCGATGATCTCGACCGCAGGGTTGGCTTTCACGGCGTAGTAGATGCTGGCAAATTCGAAGCCTGCACGCAGGTCGTCGTAGGCCTTGCTGATCATCGCGGTGTCGATGACCACGAACGGGGTTTCTTGCTTGTCGGCAAACGCCTTCATTTTCTCGAAGGTGCTTTTCTCGAAATAGTCTTCGACCTGGATCGACATGCGGGGACTCCTGTTGGCAAACGGTAAAAAACAATGGGTGTGAGCGCGCGGCTCGTGAACGTCCTCCGTATCCCCACTTTGGTTCGCCTACTTCCCAAGGCTGCTCGGCCGAAAGCAAAAAGGCCATCCGGTGATACACCACGGTTGGCCTTGCTGTCTCGTCGTCAGTACTTGAGCCGGATGGATCGTTTCCAGCATGGACGTTCGGCGCGAACTGTAGGACCTGAGGGGCCGGAGATCAACTAAAAATGTCGCGTTTCTGCCCGTTTTTGCCAGACGGGAATCCACGCGCGTTCAATCAACCCGTAGTAACCGACCGATGTGACAGGGTGATGTTCCCGGCGGGTGGCAAATGGCAATCCGTCACGAAAGCCACGTGTCCGTCAGACATCGGCTACCTGATCATCAGAAATGCCTTACCCGGCGCACATCCCTCACTCCAGACCAGCGACAACTCCTCGCCATTACGATTGACATCTCTCGGTCGTGCTAAGAACACGACGCTACGTGTCGCGCCAACTTGGAATCTGACTCATGAATGATTTCTCCCCCCGCGCTGTATCAATCACGTCATTGGCCAGTGCGTCCGTGATCTGAAGCGCGACCGATATTGTCGACTGCATTCGGTGTGCAGTCGGCGCTGTGATGTAAAGACCCTGACCTATCGAAAGCAAAACCATTCAAGGAATTGACAATGTCATTAGAAGCTTATTTGCAGATCGAAGGTATTCCCGGTGAGACTCTCTCAGAGGGTTACGAAAACTGGATCGAGCTTCAAGACTTCGATCTCTCTGCCAGCCAAACAGCCTCCGCTACTTCAACTTCATCTGGCGGCGCGACTTCAGGCCGGGCTTATATGAGGGATATGCTCGTCCGAAAGGCGGTTGACAATGCAACGCCAAAACTCCATGAAGCGTGCTGTAGCGGAAAGCACTTCAAACAGGTAGCTGTGCATGTATTCCGTGCAGGAGATCCAAAAGTCAAATACCTCGAAATAAAACTAGAGGAGGTCATCATCAGTTCATTCACGATACTGGGCAACGGCGATCAAGAAAGCAGCTTTCCGAGCGAACTTGTAGCGCTAAACTATGGAAGAATCCAGCTTATTTATGCAAAGCAAAGTCGACAGACGGGACAGAGTGAGGGCCAGATTGCCGGCGGCTGGGATGCCATCAGCAATAAGATATTTTCGTAACTCATTAGCAAGCTTGCAGGAACCAAAGATGAATTACGAAATGCCAGCTATAATTCCCCCGGGTGTTAATGTAGACGTTCATATGAAGATCGCAAACGATCAATGGAACCGAGATCCTGCTACGGGTGCGTTCATGCATTGGTTTTACTACAAAGTTCGTAACCGTAGCCCGTGGGATTACAAACAGCAAAATCCTGCCTGGGAAGATTTTGGAAACTTTCACTACGGTGCCGTCGGTACGGCTGGGCAGCTGAGTGAGCAGCTTTTATTAAGAGCGGCCGGGTATGCTCAAAAACAAGCAAAGACACAAAAGATTGATCATAATTGGGGTTATTGGTTCTGGCTTCCTCCATACGGAGACGACCCTAAAGACCAGAAGTGGATAAAAATGGGGATCTTGTATGCAAAATCCAAAGGATACTAAATTAAGACCCACCTACAAACATGCATTCTGGTTGCTTGTAGCGGTTTTGATTTTCAATGCATCTTTCGGCGACTTTTTTGAATTCGGAAGCGACGCTGATGAGGTAGTTTTGAAACGGCAGCTCCCACAGGGTGACTGGCTATACATCACCCGCTACGGCGCGATGGCAACTGATCGGGACACTCTGCGATTTTTTATCAGCAGACCGCTTGAGGGCGATGATTCAGAAGTGCTGGAGCAGCTCAATAAGGCGAGCGAATTCATGATCACGGACAGCGCCCTGGAAAATGTCCAGATTCAAGACACGCCCAATGGCGTAGGGATAGAAGTCAAAGGGGCCGTCTATCGCTATTTCAGTAAAGAGTACGTTACTGAAGGCAATCAGTTAAGAAGCTACCGGATCACATTGACACAATCAGACGACAGCTCCAGAAACTGAACTCCAAACCGAATGCTCATTAATTTTTTTAGGAAATCTGGCCAGCCACGCCTCTAGTCTTGGCAGAGGGCAACTCATTCGCGCTAATCCATTCACCCATGGCAAATTCTTTATCCCATAGCGAAATGGAACTGTCGTGAACTTGCCCTTTAAACCTGCCGACATCACTAACCAAAGACATGCAAAACAAGCCCTTCTCCACTTTTTGGCACGCTGACTTACACATGAAAAATCTCATTCCGCTAGGCCTGACCACACTAATCCTATTTGTATTCAGCAATGCCATGATGATGAACTACATCACTTACAAGCAAAACGTGGACCTGGCACCCATCGTCCTTGCCAGCGTCGCATCGCTGGCATCTATCATCATAGCGTTACCCCTGTTCCTGTTTAACCGCGCGCCGCTACTCACTGCTGTCTCTTCAAAAAAACTGATCAAGCCTTACCTCTGGATCACCTTGTTCACCTTCACCTGCTGGACCAGCGCCTATACCGCTCTGCTAAACCTCAACCCAGCCGCGTTTGCCGCCATCGCCCTATCCGTCAGCGCGCTCATCATGGCTTTGACGGACGTACAAAAGCTGGGAAGGCTGGGCATAGTCGGCTTTATGCTTACATTGGGCACAGTTTGGGTGCTGTCGACTTTATATAGCTCAGTAATACAAGGCGCAGGCCTACATGATAACTACGAGCTAGAAACAGGCGTGACGTTTTCAATAACGTGCGGCATCTCGCTTTATCTCATCGGACTCATAACCAAGCGACTCAACGATCTGGGCCAACCCTTTCACAAGATACAGGCACGTCGATCACTGTTTGCGTTCCTAGTGTGCGCAACGATCGGATTGCTGGATGGCGCCCTCGTGACCATCGTATCTGAGGCGCCTCAGTTGGCGGCGCTGACAGCGATCTTCCTGCTCATGATGCAATCAGCACTTGTGCTGTCCATAAGAGCAATCGGTCGACATGTCGTGACGATGGGTATTGCTGGAACAGCGGTTTACACGCTGATCGCTCAGGTAGCGGTTTTTCAACAGTCCGTTGACTCACTCATGGTCATCACGATTTTGGGGGACGGATTGGGCTTGGTCCTCATGTCGTTCGTGCAGACCAGGAGCAAGCTGACGTGTCAGCGGTGACGAGTCAGCGGCACCACGTCAAAAAAGGCCCGGGCACCAAAGCACCCAGGCCATTCACCTCAAGCCGAAGCAGCCTGCTCCACCAACTCAGCCGGCGAAACAATGCTGGTCTTCATCCCGCGCGACTGGCCGGAACTCAGATAAGCCGCGATCGACTCCTGCGTCACTTCACCCAAGAACACGTTTTCGGCATCCAGGACCGGCAGCCACGAGCGGTTGAACTCATACATGCGCGACAACAGGATGCGCAGGTGTTCGTCGTAGGCGGCGGTGGCGTTGAACGGGCGCAGGTATTGGTCGCACGTGCCGGCCTGACGGTGCAGGTCGCGGCGGCGGACGTAGCCCATCGCCTTGTTTTCGGCATCGGTGACGACCACGTAGCGGCGGTCGTTTTCGTCCATGATTTCCAGCGCATCGGCGACCGGGGTTTCCGGGCTAACGGACGGCGCGTTGTCCGCCGCGTCTTCGGCCTTGACCAGCAGCAGACGCTTGAGCGTGCTGTCCTGGCCGACGAAGTTGCTGACGAAATCATCCGCCGGGTGCGCCAGCAGGGTGTCCGGATGGTCGATCTGCAGCAGTTTGCCGGCGCGGAAGATGGCGATCTTGTCGCCCAGCTTGATGGCTTCGTCGATGTCGTGGCTGACCATGATCACGGTCTTGTTCAGCGCGCGCTGCATCTCGAAAAACTCGTTCTGGATCATCTCGCGGTTGATCGGGTCGACCGCACCGAACGGCTCGTCCATCAGCAGCAGCGGCGCGTCTGCGGCCAGCGCACGAATCACGCCGATGCGCTGTTGCTGACCACCCGACAATTCGCGCGGGTAGCGATGCAAATACTGCTTGGGTTCCAGCTTGATCATGCTCATCAGTTCGCGGGCGCGGTCGTGGCATTTCTGCTTGTCCCAACCGAGGAGCTTGGGCACGACCACGATGTTTTCTTCGATGGTCATGTTGGGGAACAGGCCGATCTGCTGAATCACGTAACCGATATTGCGGCGCAGGGTCACTTCGTCCAGGCCTGTAGTGTCCTCGCCATTGATCAGCACTTTGCCGGAGGTCGGCATGATCAGGCGGTTGATCATCTTCAGCGTCGTACTTTTGCCGCAACCCGACGGGCCGAGGAATACGCAGATCTCGCCTTCATTGACGGTCAGGCTCACTGAATCGACGGCCTTCACTTCCTTGCCGTTGCTCTGGAAGGTCTTGGAAAGATTTTGCAGTTCGATCATGGTTTTGACAGTCATTTGAGCAATCCTTTTGGAGTCAGCGAGCGTTGCAGCCATTGCAGAAGCAGGTCGGCGAAGATGGCCAGAATGCTGACCAGTACGGCGCCGACGATCAGCATCGACATATCGCTGCGGCTGATAGAAGCAAGAATAAGTACACCCAGACCACCGGCACCGATGGTCGCGGCGATGGTCATGACACCGATGTTCATGACCACGGCGGTGCGCACACCGGCGAGGATCACCGGCACGGCGATCGGCAGTTCAACCATGCGCAGACGCTGGCCGAAAGTCATGCCGATGCCTTTCGCGGCTTCGCGGATACCAGGATCAACGCCCGTCAGCGCCAGATAGGTGTTACGCATGATCGGCAGCAGCGAGTAGAGAAACACCGCTGTGATCGCTGGCAATGGGCCAAGGCCCTGACCGAACTTCGAATAGAACGGCAGCAGCAAGCCAAACAAGGCAATCGACGGAATGGTCAGCAGCACGGTGGCGCTGGCCTGCAACGGCCCGGCAAGGGTCGGAAAGCGCGTCATCAACACGCCCAGTGGAACGCCGACGACAATTGCCAATGTCACTGCGATGCCGACCAGAGTGATGTGTTGCAGGGTCAGGTGCATGACCTGATTCCAGTCCAGATGGGAGAAAGCGCTGAGGAAACTCATGGTTTCTCCTCCTGTTTTGCCGCCGGCGTCGGCGGGACCGGCACGCTGTCGGCGGAAGGGTTGATCGGATGCTCGCGCAGGAATTCAGCCGCCACTACGGTAGGACTTTCGTGGTCGACGTCGATGCGCGCGTTCAGCGTACGCATGGTCTGGTTATCCAGCAGCGCGGCGAGCGGCTTGAGCAAATCGGCCAGTTCCGGGTGCTTGTCCAGGTACTCCTTGCGGATCACCGGCGCAGCGGTGTAGTCCGGGAAGTAGTGCTTGTCGTCCGCCAGCACCTTGAGCTTGAACGCGTTCAAGCGGCCATCGGTGGTGTAAACGAGCCCTGCAAAAACCTGCCCGTTGCGCAGCGCGGTGTAGACCAGGCCCGCGTCCATCTGACGGGTGTTTTCACGCCCCAGGTTCATGCCGTAATGCTTGACCATGCCCACCAGACCGTCGGAACGGTTGGCGAACTCGGTGTCCAGCGCCACGATGTGGCCCTTGTCGGCCTCGGCCTTGAGCACCGTGGTCAGGTCAGACATGGTGTTGACCTGCGGATACTGCTGGGCAATCTTGTCCGGCAGCGCCAACGCGTAGGTGTTGTTGAACTTGGAGGGGGATAGCCAGACCAGCCCCTTCTTGGCGTCCAGCTCCTTGACGCGCTGATAGGTCTGCTCGCTGTCGAGCTTCTCATCAACATGGTTGTAGGCAACCAGCGACACGCCGGTGTACTCCCACAGCAGATCCAGCTGGCCGCTTTCCTGAGCACTGCGCGCCAGGTTACTGCCAAGGCCGCCGGTGATCTGAACCTGATAGCCCTTGTCGCGCAGGTATTGCGCCGTCAGTTCGGCCAGCATGGTCTGCTCGGTGAACACCCGCGCGCCGATGCGCAGCACCGGCATTTCAGCCGGAGCATCCGCGGCCTGGGCGAAACCGGACAGCAACATCCCGACGCCCATGATTAATGTGCATAACTTCTTCATACCAATTCCTTTCTCAGCGGGGCTCGACTTATCGAGCCAGGCCGCGTTCCAGCCAGAGACGGCTTGCCAGGGTCACGGCGCCATCGAGCAGCAGCGCAAGCAACGCGGTACACGCGGCGCCCAGCACCAGTTGCGGCTGATTGTTCAGGGCGATGCCGGGGAAAATCAGGCTGCCCAGGCTGTTCGCGCCAATGAGGAACGCCAGTGGCGCGGTCCCGACGTTGATCGCCAACGCCACGCGCACACCGCCGATGATGATCGGCACGGCGTTGGGCAATTCGACACGCCAGAGCACCTGACGCGGTGTCATGCCGATGCCGCGCGCGGCTTCTTTAAGGGAACCCTGAACGTTTTTCAGGCCTTCGTAGGTGTTGCGCACGATGGGCAATAACGAAGCGAGGAACAAAGCGAAGATCGCCGGACCGCTGCCGATGCCCAGGATGCCCAGAGCGATGGCCAATACGGCGAGAGGAGGAACGGTGTTACCGATGTTGAAGATCTGCATGAAGCGTTCGGCGCGGCCAACCATGTTAGGTCGGCTAAGGACAATGCCGGTCGGGATCCCGACTACCAGTGCCGCCAGCATCGAAGCCAGCACAAGCCAGACGTGGGCTTGCAGATAAAACAGCAGATCGTCCTGATATTGCCTGATGGTACTGATGCCGATCCATTGGACCAGCAGGGCCAGGAGTGCGATGACAATCACACCTCCCAACAGCCCCTTGCCATAGCGATTTGCCACGGGCGGACTCCTTATTTCAGTCGGCGAACGTCTGGCGTGGAACCGGCCTTTTCAGGCAGCACGCGAACGTTCGCGAAGAGCAGCGGGTGGGTCGCCGGAAAGGTTGATACCTCGGCGAAAACACAAGCCATGAGCGCAGCTTCGTCAAGCTAACTTGCTGATTTTGCAACCCTTGGCATGTAGCGATACCAGGGAATGGACGTCTCCTTAACCGCAAAGGTTCCCACGTGCGATGGTATCTGGCCACCCTTTATTGACTGAACGGTTCGGTTATTGCTCTGGTTTGGGCTATAATCGCCGCCCTTTTTTTGAATCACCTCTCGGGCGATTTCCCATGACCAGACAGGCCGCCGAAGTCGCGAAACGCCGCACTTTCGCCATCATTTCCCACCCCGATGCGGGTAAGACCACCATCACCGAAAAGCTGTTGCTGATGGGCAAGGCCATTTCCGTCGCCGGTACGGTGAAGTCGCGTAAATCCGACCGTCACGCCACTTCCGACTGGATGGAAATGGAGAAGCAACGCGGCATTTCCATCACCACCTCGGTGATGCAGTTCCCGTATCGCGATCACATGATCAACCTGCTCGACACCCCGGGCCACGAAGACTTTTCCGAAGATACCTACCGCACGTTGACCGCTGTCGACTCGGCGCTGATGGTGCTCGATGGCGGTAAAGGCGTTGAGCCCCGCACCATCGCACTGATGGATGTCTGCCGCCTGCGCGACACGCCGATCGTGAGCTTCATCAACAAGCTCGACCGCGACATTCGCGACCCGATCGAGCTGCTCGACGAGATCGAAGCGGTCCTGAAGATCAAGGCCGCGCCTATCACCTGGCCGATCGGTTGCTACCGCGACTTCAAGGGCGTTTATCACCTCGCCGACGACTACATCATCGTTTACACCGCCGGTCACGGTCATGAGCGCACCGAGGTAAAAATCATCGAGAAGCTGGACTCCGATGAAGCGCGCGCTCACCTGGGTGATGAGTACGATCGCTTTGTCGATCAGCTGGAACTGGTGCAAGGCGCCTGTCATGAATTCAACCAGCAGGAATTCCTCGACGGCCAACTGACGCCAGTGTTCTTCGGTACAGCGCTGGGCAACTTCGGTGTCGACCACGTACTTGATGCGGTGGTGAACTGGGCGCCGGAGCCCCTGGCCCGCGTCGCCAACGAGCGGACGGTGGAGCCGGTCGAGGAGAAATTCACCGGCTTCGTGTTCAAGATCCAGGCGAACATGGACCCCAAGCACCGAGACCGCATCGCGTTCATGCGCATCTGCTCGGGCAAGTACGACAAGGGCATGAAAATGCGCCATGTGCGCACAGGCAAGGACGTGCGAATCGGTGACGCGCTGACCTTCTTTTCCAGCGAGCGTGAACAGCTGGAAGAAGCCTACGCCGGCGATATCATCGGCCTGCATAACCACGGCACAATTCAGATCGGCGACACCTTCAGCGAAGGCGAAGCCTTGGGTTTCACCGGCATCCCGCACTTCGCCCCGGAGCTGTTCCGCCGCGTACGCCTGAAGGATCCGCTGAAATCCAAGCAGCTGCGCCAGGGTCTGCAGCAACTGGCCGAGGAAGGCGCCACTCAGGTGTTCTTCCCGCAGCGCAGCAACGACATCATCCTCGGCGCCGTCGGTGTGCTGCAGTTCGATGTGGTCGCCAGCCGTTTGAAGGAAGAATACAAAGTCGAATGCGCCTACGAGCCGATCACTGTGTGGTCAGCCCGCTGGATCGATTGCAGCGACAAGAAGAAGCTCGAAGAATTCGAGAACAAGGCGGTGGAAAACCTGGCAGTGGACGGCGGCGGTCACCTGACTTACCTCGCGCCAACCCGGGTAAACCTGGCCTTGATGGAAGAGCGCTGGCCCGACGTGAAATTCCGCGCGACGCGGGAGCATCACTAAGGCTCACTCCTCCAGTGATCGTTCCCACGCTCTGCGTGGGAACGATCGGAATCTGCAACCAGACACAACACTCTGTAGGAGCGCGCTTGCCCGCGAAGCTTAGGTTCGAACGACAGATATGTGTCGGATGTACCAACCATTCGCGGGCAAGCGCGCTCCTACATTCGGGCAGCGCCGCGAACCAGTTTTGCGTCTGACGGCAGACTCGGTAATCCGCCGTCACACCCTCACTTCACCACCATCCCCACACCCCGCCCACGCGGATCGGACGCGGTTTCGACTTTCGTGCCGTCGATCTTGATCGCTTGCACATTGCCCATCGACCAGCCCTGGTCCTTCAGCGTGTAACCCATGCTGGTCAGCTCGTCAGCCACCGGGGTCGCCAGCGGTGCGAATTTCTCGGTGTAGATCGTGTCTTTCGGCAGCAACTGGTGATGGACCCGCTGGGCGGCAACTGCGTCTTTCAGCGGCATGTGGAAGTCATAGATATTGTTCAGCACCTGAAACACCGTGGTGAAAATCCGTGAGCCGCCCGGCGTGCCCAGCACCAGGGTGACCGCACCGTCGCGGGTGACCAGGCTCGGGCTCATCGACGACAACATGCGCTTGCCGGGCTGGATGGCGTTGGCATCCCCGCCCACCACGCCGAACGCGTTGGCAACACCCGGTTTGGAACTGAAATCATCCATCTCGTCGTTCATCAAAAAGCCTGCGCCCTTCACTACAACGCCGCTGCCGTAATCCCAGTTCAGGGTGTAGGTGTTGCTGACGGCGTTGCCCTTGGCATCGACGATGGAGAAGTGCGTGGTCTGGTGCGATTCAAGCCCGGCCTTCACGTTTTCCGTGGGTGAAATCGCCGTAGGGTTGACCTCGTGAGCGCGCTTGGCCAGATAGGCGTTGTCAGTCAGTTGGCTCACCGGCGGCACGGAAAAGTCCGGATCGCCCAGGTAGTTGGCGCGATCGGCGAACACCCGTTTTTCGATTTCTGCCACCAGATGGATATATCTCGCCGAATTAAGAGGCACGTCCTTGAAGTCATCAGCCAGCTGCTGCTTCATGCCAATCAACTGCGCCAGCGCGATGCCGCCGGAGCTGGGCAGCGGGGCGGTGTAGAGCGTGTTGCCGTTGAAGTTGACGTGCAACGGCTTGCGCCAGATCGCCTTGTAATCCTTCAGATCCTCTTTGGTGATCAGGCCGTTGTCATGTTGCATCTGAGCAACCAGCAGGTCGGCCGTCTGGCCCTGATAAAACTCGTTGGCGCCTTTGTTGGCGATGCGTTCCAGGGTCTTGGCCAGCTCCGGTTGACGGAAGGTCTCGCCGGTCTTCATGTCGCCGAAGTAATCCGCGAAATTGGTCTTGCCGTTGAGCTGTTTGATCGCTTCAGCGCCATACATGTACTGCTTGTCGGCGACCTTGAAGCCGTTTTTGGCATAATCAATGGCCGGCGTCAGCAGCTCGGCCCACGGCAGCTTGCCGAATTTCTCATGGGCTTCCCACAGCCCCATGACGGTACCGGGCACCCCCGAGGCACGCGCGCCGACCAGACTCATGCCCGGAATGACCTCGCCCTTGTCGTCCAGGTACATGTTGCGGGTGGCCGCTTTCGGCGCGGCTTCGCGGTAGTCGAGAAAGTAAGGCCGGCCGTTAATGAACAGGGTCATGAAGCCACCGCCGCCGATGTTGCCCGCTTCGGGGTAGGTGACCGCCAGTGTGAAAGCCGTGGCGACAGCGGCATCGACGGCGTTGCCGCCCTTCTTGAGAATCTGTGCAGCGACCTGAGCACCGTATTGATCGGGAGACGCGACGGCGCCGCCTTCAAGCACTACCGCATACACCGGCGAACTCGCGGCGAAGATCACCGACAGGGCAAGGGTTTTGAGGATCACTGCACGCATGGGGCTTCCTTGATGACAAATACGACAGCTTGTTACTGATGTGCTGTCTGGAGGCTGAAGAGACTAACGGTCCCGCTGCACATTAATGATGAAACTTGCCGCAAACGCAAACGGCCACACGCGGGTAACCGGCTTGCCCCGTGATGAGTTTGGCCAGTCCTGTGGTGTAACGCCGTTCGTGGTCTGACCTGAAGCACTCGATACCTGATTCAACCTGCCGCACATCATCCCTGCGGTCCGAAATCAATCGCAATAACAGCCCTTGTCTGCATCGCCAACGAATCTAATACAGCGTCTTGAAATACCTACGATCAAGTAAAGCCACTGGGCGTTTAACCAGAACGGAGCACCACCGTGATAAGGATATTGGCCTGGTTAGTATTCCTGATGCCCCTGGCGGCGGGCACACCGGCAACGGCCGCTGAGACGCCATTTCTGAAATCAGGCCGGCCACTTGATGAGCGAGATTTCGACGCATCAGCGACGTTGAAAGCGCAGCATTCATTCCCAGGGACCATCAAGATAAGCGAAGCGGATATCGACGCCAGTCAGATTAAAGATCATTCGACCCTGGCGCTGGAGGTGGATGGAGCAACGCTGTTGGCCACATTCGTTCGCAGTGAACAACTGAACCAGCCTTCAAAAGTGTCTGTTCCGCGCGATGAAGCGCGCGAAAAGGACGTGTCAGACATGACTGTCTGGTACGGAAATCTAGAGCCGCATATCAACATTGAGCCGTTCAACGCAGCACGACAGGATCCTCTCAATTCAATCACGCTGGTTAAGTCGAAGACCGGTGTAACGGGCGTCATTCGTCACGGCGCCAGACTCTTCTGGCTATGGCCTATGAAAAATGGCAAGCACCTCATCGTGGAACTGGACGAGTCGAAAATGCCCGATGAGGGTAATGCCCCCATGCCATCTGGATCTGGGGCTGTCCTGGAAAAATCATCACCGACCGAATCGGCGGGTAATGTGGTTATAGACGTATTCACCGTCATCATGCAGAGAGCCGTGGACGCCTATGACGGCGACATGCTCGCCTTGATGCAACTGGCAGTCGCTCAGGCGAACCAAAGCTATATCAACAGTGATATCGGCATCAGCCTCAGGTTGAGTGCATACCAAGTGACGAACTACAGCTCATCCAACTTTTTGGATTTAGACATGAGTCGCCTGATGGATCCCAAGGATGGGTACATGGACGACAGTATGGTCATCAGGGAGGAGTCCTTCAGCGACGTGGTCATGCTGATTGATGATTACGGCCGCGTTATTGAGGGCGATTATCTTTGCGGCCTGGCAAAACAGGTAGGCTCGACTGCCGCTACAGCAGTCGCTGCCGTGAACTATCGATGCATCTTCAACCAGACATTCGCCCATGAGCTGGGTCATTTACAGTCTGCTCGCCACAACCCCGAGAACGACTCGGGACAGGGTCCGTATTCCTATGCCCATGGATATCGCTACACAGTTGACGCTGCACAATGGAGAACACTCATGGCTTATCCCTGTGTGCCATGGTCGAGCGGGTGCCCAGTCCTGAACGCCTGGTCCAATCCCGATCTGCGCTACAACGGCGTCCCTATGGGCGACGCTCAGAGCGCCGACAACCGCCGGGTGCTGGAGCTGACCAAGCAAAGCATTTCAAAATACTACAGCCAATAGCGGCACCAGGTTTCAGCCCGAAGCGTCGTACGATCAGCCGGGTACGATCAGCTCGCCACGATCAGCTTTACCCGCTCCCGCCGCAGGTTCAGGGCCAGGACGCTCGCAAGCACCACTATCGACCCGACGATGACCTGCGGGGAAGGCATCTCGCCCAGCATCACCGAGGCAATGGCGATGGCCATCGGTGGTGTCAGGTACAAACTCATCGACGCGCGGCTGACGTCCATGTGCTTCAGAACGTAGGCCCAAGCCAGATACGCCAGTGCGCTGGGGAACAGCCCCAACACACCCACTGCCACATTGACCCTCAGCGGCGCGTTGAAGACTTCCCCAATCAGACCCGGCAAGTAAATCAGCAGGAACACCGTGCCCGCCCAGACCGTATAACAGACCATGGTCAGGCCGTCGTACCGGTGGCTGTGACGCTTCTGCAGCGAGAAATAAACGCTCCATGAAAACGCCGCCAGCAGAATCAGCAGCCCGCGCGCGTCCATGTGGCCAATGCCACGATCACCGGTGACGACAATCGCCGCGCCCACCAGCCCTAGCGCAACACAGCCCCAACGCCAGGCGCTGACCCGCTCCTTGAACACGAAATGCGCCAGCAGCGCGGTAAACAAAGGCGTTGATTGCACCAGCACGCTGGACGCCCCGGCACTCACGCCGGCCTGGCCGAAGTTGAGGGCGATGTGGTGCAGGCTGACGGCGAAGAAACCCAGCACCGCGAGCAACGGCACGTCTTTCAGGCGCGGCAACGCGATGCGCTGCGATGAGGCGATAAACAGCATGAACACCGATGCAATCAGGAAGCGCAGTAGCGCCAGATGCCCCGGCTCATAGGCCTGCAAACCGATACGAATGCCGGTGGGCGAAAAGCCCCAGCAGGCGACCACGAAGAACGTGGCGAGGGCAACTTTCATCCCTTGCCACGGCACCGCAGCACTCACCGGTGTATCCGACCTGCAAACGGGTTCAGCCACCACGCTCATTTCGATAACTCCTGCCGACAGGCCCGACGCCTGCCCATGGCTGCGAGTATCGAAACAACTTATGCTCACCACAACCGAACAATAATGACGTAAATACTCACTTTTGGTGATGCATGGAACTGGCCCAGATTCGCATGTTCAAGACCATCGCCGACACCGGCAGCATTGCCCGCGCTGCTGAAGTTCTGCATTGCGTGCCGTCGAACATCACCGCGCGGATCAAGGCGCTTGAGGCGGAGTTGGGCACCGACCTGTTCTACCGTCAGGGCCGAGGGTTGCGCATCAGCCCGGCGGGGGAAATCTTCCTGACTTACGCCGGCAAAATGCTCAGTCTGGCCGACGAAGCCAAACGCGCGGTGCATCCCGATGCCGCGCCCTCCGGGCCGTTGCGTATCGGCGCCATTGAATCCTCGGCCACCGCGCGCCTGCCCCGACTGCTGGCGCGCTTTCATGCGCGTTATCCGCAGGTGTCACTGGAGCTGACGACGGGCACCGGCACGCAACTGCTCGACGCGACGCTCAACCAGAAGCTCGATGGCGCCATTGTTGCCATCGACGTCAAACGCCCACGGCTCAAGCGCACATCGATGTACCGGGAGGATCTGGTACTGATTGCCGCCGAGTCGATGGGGCCGATTCGCAGCGCCGCGGATCTGCAGGGCAAATCGATTTTCATGTGGCCCGAAGGCTGCCCTTATCGCGCAGCGCTTGAGCGATGGCTGCAGCACGACGGCCAGACTCAGCCAATCGTCAGCATCGCCAACTACGGCACCATCGTCGGCTGCGTCAGCGCCGGCGCCGGGGTGGCGCTGGTGCCCAAGGGCGTTTACGAGCAGTACCGGAAAGGCTCGGGCTGGGTGGGTTATGAATTCCCTGAACTGACCTCCATCGATAACCTGTTTTACTGGCACGAGAACGCCGAGCATCACCCGGCGCGGGAGGCGTTTGTGGAGATGTTGCGGGCGGAGTTCAGCGGGATTAGTGAGGCGTGATACCTGCCTGTAGGAGCGTGGCTTGTCCCGCGATCTGCTGCGCAGCAGTAGCAAAACCATTCCAATCAAGTCCTCCAGACAGACCGCGTTTGCAGGGTTTGCTGCCGGTTCCCGGCAGATCGCGGGACAAGCCACGCTCCCACAGGGAATGTAAGCAGCCTTAAGCCGCGTACACCGCCAGCTTTTTCTGAATGAAATCCAGAAAGCACTGAATCCTCAATGCCAGCTGCGAGTTGCGGTAGTAGACGGCGTGGATCGGCTGGCGATGGCCGCTGTTGGCCTGGGGCAGGATGACGTTGAGGCGGCCCTGGCGGATGTCTTCGTGAGTCATAAAGTGCGACAGGCAAACGATGCCCTCACCCGCCAACGCCAACTGGCGCAACGTCTCGCCGCTGGATGCCGAGACCGTCGGCTGAATGAACAACCGATCCCCGTCGGCGTGGCGCAACGGCCAGTGATTGAGCGTTTCTGTCTGGGTGAAGCCGAGCAGTGAATGTCCGCTCAGCGCCTCCACGGTTTTCGGCGTACCGTGTTTTTTGAGGTATTCCGGGCTGGCGAGGATGTTCAGCGGACTGCTGCCGAGGGGCCGGGCATGCAGGGTGGAATCGGCCAGCACGCCAATGCGGATCGCCACATCGGTGCTCTGTTCCAGCAGATCAATGATCAGATCGTTGCTATTCAGCTCCAGCTGGATGTCCGGGTACTGCGCACGAAACTCGGCGACGTACGGGACGATGGAATGCAGCATGAAGGGCGAGGCCGCATTGATCCGCAAACGACCGGACGGCGTCTGCTGGCGCACCGACATGCGCTCTTCAAGCTCTTCCATCTGGTCCAGAATCTGCCTGGCCCGCTCGAGAAAATACTTGCCCTCCTCGGTCAGGTCCATGCGTCGGGTGGTGCGGTTGATCAACGTCGTGCCCAGCTTGCCTTCGAGTCGCGACAAGGTGCGGCTGATCGCCGAGGGCGTCTGCCCGACCTGCTCGGCCGCAGCGGAAATCGAGCCGCTTTCGATCACCGTGACAAACACCTGCAACTCATCCGACCTGGCTTTCACTGTTGTCTCCCGCTCACAAGAGACCGGATAGTAGCGCGCTTGCTGGCAAGAGCTACAAGCCCTGAGCTGCAAGCCAGGCGCTAGCAGCCGTACGCCGTGAGCTTGAAGCTTGCCGCTCGCTCTTCGCCCTCAGATCCCGAACACCGAGGCCAAGTGCGCCTCATACCGCTTAACGTCCGCGGCCACGTTCGGCATCTTCATCACGTCCACCGCCAGAAAGGTCGGCAGGCCGGTCATGCCCAGGAATTGGTTAGCCTTGTGGAACGGGAAGTACACGGCATCCACGCCCTTGGCTTCGAAGAAATCCGCCGGGTCGTCGAAGGCTTGCTGGGGCGCGTTCCAGGTAGCGGAAATCATGTACTGCTTGCCGTGCAGCAGGCCGCCGCTGCCGTACCGTTGGGAGGCATCGGAACGGGTGCGACCGTCGTTGGCGTACAGGCTGCCGTGCCCTTCGGTGAAGACTTCGTCGACGTACTTTTTCACCGTCCACGGCGCGCCCATCCACCAGCCCGGCATCTGCCAGATGATCACGTCAGCCCAGAGAAACTTCTGCACTTCCTCGGCCACGTCGTAGCCACCGTCGATGAAGGTCTGCTGCACGTCGATCCCGGCGCGATCCAGAAGCGCCAGGCCGGCTTCATGGAGCGTGGTGTTGTAGCGGCCGTCGGAGTGCGCGAATTGTTTGCCGCCGTTGAGAAACAGTACTTTTTTCATATCAAGCCTCGTCCGTCGTCAATGCAGCCCGCGGTGCAGCGGTACTGGATTGAGGATCTTCAATTGGAATGGACGGCAGAATATCGATCAGGGGAGAGGGGAATAAGCCGCAGAGGGGCAAAATACATTTGCGCCTGAATCACGAGTCAGGCGCCTATTGATGAAATTACGTTGATTGGCCTACAGCGTGAATGCGGGCCGAACACCGCGTAATCAGCCAGCGATCATCAAATGCGCGCCCAGCAGCGCCATGCCAATGAAGAACATCCGCTTGAACGCAATGGCGCTGATGCGTTGACGCAGCCAATGGCCGAACATCATGCCGAGCAATGCCGGAACCAGCGCCAGCAGCGAGGCGCCCATTTCGGCGCTGCCGACTGCGCCGTTCCAGAACAGACCAGCACCCAGTGCCAGGGTCGAGACAGTGAACGACAGCCCCAATGCCTGCACCAATTCGTTGCGATCCAGCCCCAGGCCCTGAATGTAGGGCACCGCCGGAATGACGAAAACGCCGGTGGCCGAGGTGACCAGGCCGGTGATAAATCCGCACAACGGCCCTAGCCAGCCCTCGGCAGCGGGCGGCACTTTCAGGGTCGGCAAAAACAGGCCGCAGAGCGCGTACACAAACAGCGCGCCGCCCAGCGCCTTCGCCATGCCGTGCCCGTTGCCAAGCCCCAGCGCGTAGGAGCCAAGCATTGTGCCTATGACGATGGTCAGCAGCAGCGGCCACAACCGCGCGCACAGGCCCCGCAGATGCCCGCCGGTTGCCAGCTGCCAGAGATTGGTCAGTGTCGAGGGAATCAGCAGCAGCGCCGCCGCCTGGGTCGGCAGCATCATCGCGCCGAGCAAGCCCATCGCCACGGTCGGCAACCCCATGCCGATGACGCCCTTGACCGTCCCCGCCAACAGAAACGTCAGCATCACCAGCACTGACAAGGTCCAGCCGAGGTGTTGATAAAGCGATAGGAAACCATCCATGGACGCATCCTGCGATAGGTCGACGAGGGGAACATCGGGTTGTGCAATCGGCGCCACTTCACCACATTCAGGCACCTGGGGTAACAGAAAAATAGTCGCTACCACGCTTCTGCTCAGCAGGCCGAACCAGGCAGCTTTCCATTTCTGCCAACCCGACTTGCCATTTGTAACGTTTCACCGGCAGCCGGTTTTTTCTAGGATCCCCTGACGTCGTCGACGCCTGGCTCGCCAGCAATCACGTGTTTGAGGGAGAATGCATATGTCCGATGCAACGGATCGTCTGTGGGGGGCGCGCTTCAAGTCAGCGCCGGCTGAAGCGATGGCCAACCTGTCACGCTCGCCCGCCGTCTATTTCCGCATGACGCCTTATGACGTCGCAGGGTCCAAGGCCCACGCCCACGAGCTTGAGCGCGCCGGTTTGCTGGATGCCGACGAAACCCGCCGCATCATCGAGGCGCTGCAATCGATCGACGAGGATTTTGCCGCCGGCAGCATTCAGCCCATTCCCGCCGATGAGGACGTGCACACATTCATCGAGCGCCTGCTCACCGAACGCCTCGGCACACTGGGCGGCAAGCTTCGCGCAGGGCGCTCGCGCAACGATCAGACGGCCAATGACATGCGGCTGTTTCTCCGTGACAGGATTCGCGTGCTGACCCTGTCAATTCTCGATCTGCAGCAGGCATTGGTCAGTCAGGCCGAAGCGCATATCGAGACCATCGCGCCCGGCTTTACTCACCTGCAACAGGCGCAGCCGATTGTGTTTGGTCACCATTTGATGGCCCATGCCCAGGCGATTCATCGTGACATCCAGCGCCTGCAGGATTGGGATCAGCGTTTCAATCTATCGCCCCTCGGCGCCGCCGCCATGGCGGGTTCAGCCATCGCCCGCGACCCTCAACGTTCGGCGGCGGAAATGGGCTACGCCGGGCCGTGTGAGAACTCCATCGAGGCCGTCGCCAGCCGCGATCACGTGGCCGAGTTTCTGTTCTGCGCGAGCATGCTGGGGATCAATATTTCGCGCATGGCCGAGGAGTTCTGCATCTGGACGTCGCGGCAGTTTCGCTGGGTCGAGCTGGACGATGCGTACGCCACGGGCAGCTCGATCATGCCGCAGAAGAAGAATCCGGACATCGCCGAACTGGCCCGGGGTAAATCCGGTCGTTTGATCGGTTCGCTGACAGCGATTCTGTCGGTGCTCAAGGCACAGCCGCTGTCGTACAACCGGGATTTGAGCGAAGACAAACACGCCATCTTCGACGCCGTGGACACGCTGAATCTGGTGCTGCCCGCCTTTGCAGGCATGGTCCGCACGATGAAGGTACGCAAGGACGAGTTGCTGCGTCAGGCGCCATTGGGGTTTACCCTGGCGACAGAAATTGCGGACTGGCTGGCCGTTCGCGGTGTGCCGTTCAAGGAAGCCCACGAGATCACCGGGCAGCTGGTTCAGCTGTGTGAGGCGCAGGACATCGGGCTGCCAGAGCTGACGCCGAAGATGCTCGCTGACACCGACCCGCGCCTGACGCCGAAGGTGCTGGAGAGCCTGACGCTGGAAGCTGCACTGGCGGCGCGCAGCGGCTGGGGCGGCACGTCACCGGTGCGGGTGGCCGAGCAGATAGCGCGGTTTAAACAACACTTGGTGGCGCAGGAGCAGTGGGCCAAGGATTACTGCGGCCCGCGGGGTTAATTGCGCGCAGCCAGTCCCACTGACTGACCGCGCGCACATTGTAGGACCGGCTTTAGCCGGGAAGGCGTCGGACGTCACGCCGCTAAATTGCGGGTGTTCGTGCTGGCCTCTTCCCGGCTAAAGCCAGTCCCACTGACTGACCGCGCGCACATTGCGGGACTGGCTTTAGCCGGGAAGGCGTCGGTTGTCACACCGCAAAATTACGGTATTGGTGCTGGCTTCTTCCCGGCTAAAGCCGGTCCTACTGAATGACCGCGCGCACATTGTGGGACCGGCTTTAGCCGGGAAGGCGTCGGATGTCACGCCGCGAAATCGCGAGTGTTCGCGCTGGCCTCTTCCCGGCTGAAGCCGGTCCCACTGACTGACCGCGCGCACATTGTGGGACCGGCTTTAGCCGGGAAGGCGTCGGTTGTCACAACGCAAAATTACGGTATTGGTGCTGGCTTCTTCCCGGCTAAAGCCGGTCCTACTGAATGACCGCGCGCACATTGTAGGACCGGCTTTAGCCGGGAAGGCGTCGGACGTCACGCCGCGAAGTTTGGGGTATTCGTGCTGGCCTCTTCCCGGCTAAAGCCAGTCCCACTGACTGACCGCGTGCACATTGTGGGACTGGCTTTAGCCGGGAAGGCGTCGGATGTCACGCCGCGAAATTGCGGGTGTTCGCGCTGGTCTCTTCCCGGCTAAAGCCGGTCCCACTGACTGACCGCGCGCACATTGTGGGACCGGCTTTAGCCGGGAAGAGGCCGGGGTGTGCAACATCAGTTTTCCTTCTTGATGTATCCCTCAACTACCGCCGAAAAATCCTTGCCACCGTCACCGCGCAAACTCATCGCCTGATAAAGCTGCTGCGCCAGCGCGCCCATGATCACGGGTTGGCGGGCGGCCTTGGCAGCCTCGGTTGCCAGGCCCAGGTCCTTGAGCATCAGCTCCGCGCCAAACCCTCCGGTGTAGCCGCGCGACGCCGGGGCGGTTTCCACGACGCCGGGCCACGGGTTGTACATTTCCGAGCTCCAGCAGCGCCCGGTCGAGCTGTTGATGATGGTCCCCAGCACTCCGGTGTCGATGCCCAGGCTGTTGCCCAGCGCCATGGCTTCTGCCACGCCGATCATGGAAATGCCCAACAGCATGTTGTTGCAGATCTTCGCGATCTGACCGGTGCCGACGTCACCGCAATGGACGATGTTGCGGCCCATCTGCGCGAGGACCGGCTTGAGCGCCGTGAAGTGTTCAACACTCGCACCGACCATAAACGTCAGCGTCCCGGCCTGCGCCCCGCCAGTGCCGCCCGACACCGGCGCGTCGCCCACCATCACGCCCTGTTTCGCCGCTGCCGCCGCCACATCGCGGATGGTCTGTGGATCAATCGTGCTGCAATCCACCGCCGGCACCCCTGCGCTGATGCCCGCCAGCACGCCGTCGTCATTCAGGTACACCGCGCGAACATGAGCCGCCGCCGGGAGCATGGTGATGACCAGGTCGGCACCCTGAGCAGCATGTTTGGGCGACTCACTGATGCGGCTGCCCAATTCGGCCAGCTCGGCCAAGACCTGTTGGTTGACGTCGAACAAATGCAACTGATGCCCGGCACGGATCAGGTTCCGCGCCATCGGCGCCCCCATATTGCCCAGGCCGATGAATGCGATTTTCATGGTTGTTCTCCTTGTTCAGAACTCAGCTCAAACCAACTGACGGAATACGATCTTTGTAGGAGCGCGCTTGCCCGCGATGGCGTCATGTCTCTCAACCCACCCGTCACAGGCAGATCGTTTTCACGGGCAAGCGCGCTCCTAAAAAAGGGCGTCGCACTCAACGCAAATTGATCGTCGTATTCACCCCGTCATTCACGCTGTCGTCATCGAACCAGCGGCTGGTGACGGTCTTGGTCTGAGTGTAGAACTGCACCACCTGTTTGCCGTACGGCCCCAGGTCCCCCAGCTTCGAACCACGTGAGCCGGTGAAGCTGAAGAACGGCACCGGCACCGGAATCGGGATGTTGATGCCGACCTGCCCCACGTCGATTTCGCTCTGGAATTTGCGCGCCGCCGCACCGCTCTGGGTGAACAGCCCGACGCCGTTGCCGAACGGGTTGGCGTTGACCAGCGCGATGGCCTGATCCAGCGTGTCGACTTCCAGCACCACGAGCACCGGCCCGAAGATTTCCTGAGTGTAGATCTGCATTTCAGTAGTCACGCCCGTGAACAGCGTCGGCCCGACGAAGTTGCCTTCCTCGTAGCCCGCCACCGTGATGTCGCGCCCGTCCAGTTCAAGGGAGGCGCCTTCCCGAACGCCGCTTTCGATCAGATCAAGAATTCGCTGCTTCGCGCGCTTCGAAATCACCGGGCCGACATCGGTCCCTGCCTCGCTTCCCGCATTCACCTTGAGCTGCTGCGCCAGCGCTTTCAGATCGGGAATCCACTGCTTCGACGCGCCGACCATCACCACCGCCGACGTCGCCATGCAGCGCTGACCCGCGGCACCGAAACCGGCGCCGACCAGCGCGTTGAGGGTCTGTTCGCGATTGGCATCCGGCAGCACGACGGCATGGTTCTTAGCGCCCATCATCGACTGCACGCGCTTGCCGTGTTTGCCCGCCAGGTCGTAAACGTGAGTGCCCACCGCCGTCGAGCCGACGAAGGAGACCGCCTTGATGTCTTTGTGGGTGCATATCCCGTCGACCACCTCTTTGCCGCCGTGCACGAGGTTGAGCACGCCCGCCGGCACGCCGGCCTCGACCGCCAGTTCCACCAGCAGCATGGTCGACATCGGGTCCTGCTCGGACGGTTTGAGCACGAAGGTGTTGCCGCAGGCGATGGCCATCGGGAACATCCACAGCGGGATCATCGCCGGGAAGTTGAAAGGCGTGATGCCTGCGCAGACGCCGATTGGCTGACGCAGCGTGTAGGTGTCAACGCCACCGGCCACGTTTTCGGCGAATTCGCCCATCTGCAAGGTGCCGATGGAGCACGCGTGCTCGACCACTTCCAGGCCGCGGAAGATATCGCCCTCGGCGTCCGCAATCGTCTTGCCCTGTTCCGCGCTGAGCACGACGGCGATGCGTTTGGAGTGTTCCCGGATCAACGCCTGCAGCTTGAGCATGATGCGCATACGGGCGCCAATCGGCGTGTGCCGCCAAGTGGTGAACGCCTTCTGCGCGGCGGCGACAGCGGCATCGACCTCAGCGGCCGTCGCGAACGGCACGTGGGCCAGCACTTCCTGGGTGGCGGGGTTGACCACGTCGAGCCATTCGGTGGTTTGCGACTCAACCCATTCACCACCGATCAGCAGCTTCACGCGGGCCACGGTGGTGTTGTTTTTGTTCAGTGACACGTTCATTGCCCATTGCTCCATTCAAGGCAGCGCGCCGGCGTGGGCGCGCTGAAAAAAGTCGATGTCAGACAGCGCGATGGCGAGGGGGATCACGCTTCATCAGCGCGGTGCAGACCAATGCGACCAGCGCCATGCCGATCAGGTAGGCGATCACGTAGCGCGGACTGCCGCCGCCCATGGCCAGCAATTGCGTGGCGATCATCGGCGCAAATCCGCCGCCCAGAACGCCCGCCAACTGCACTGAAACGGAAATACCGCTGTAGCGAATTTCCGCCGGAAACTGCCGGGCGAACAACAGGGATTCCGGCGCATACAAGATCGGAAAGACCACGCCTACTGCCAGCACCATCGCCCACCACACCATCTGCGGTTCGCGGGTGCCAAGCATGGCGAAGAAGGGATAGACGAAGGCGCAGAGCAGCAAAAGCCCGGCGAAATACAGACGTTTCTGACCGACCTTGTCGGACAGGTGCCCACACAGCGGCATGGTCACCAGGGACAGCGCAGCGCCGGCGGTAATCGCGCTCAGCACATCGGCACGGGGGATGAGCAACTGGTTAGCGGCGTACGCCAACGCGAAGGTCACCGACATGTAGAACCAGGCGTTCTCGGCGGTACGCGCGCCGATGATGGTCAGGGTTTCTTTCGGATGGTCGCGGAAGACTTTGAACAGCGGCACTTTGACGGCGATGTTGTCTTTCTTGAGCTTCTCGAAATCGGGCGACTCCGGGACTTTCAGGCGAATCAGCCAGCCCACGCCCAGCAACACGACGCTGGCCAGAAACGGAATCCGCCAGCCCCAACTGAGCATGTCGGCCTCCGGCAATTTGGCGACCATGCCCATGGCCAGCGACGCCAGCACCAGCCCTGCCCCAACGCCGGTTTGCGGCAGACTCCCGTAGAAACCTTTACGGCCTTCGGGTGCGTGTTCGACCGCCATCAGCACCGCCCCGCCCCACTCACCGCCGACGGCCATGCCCTGCAGAAACCGCATCGCCACGAGCAGCACCGCGGCCCAGTAGCCAATCTGTTCGTAGGTGGGAATCAGGCCGATGATGATGGTCGGAATGCCCATCAGCATCAGGGTGAACAAGAGCATGGACTTGCGCCCGATCTTGTCGCCGAAATGGCCGAACACGATGCCGCCCAGTGGCCGGCCGAGAAAGCCCACGGCGTAGGTGGCGAACGCCGCCAGCACACCGATGATCGGGTCCAATGCAGGGAAGAAGATCTTGTTGAAGATCAGGGCGGCAGCCGTGCCGTAGAGGAAAAAGTCGTACCACTCGATGGTCGTGCCAGCCATGCTCGCCGCGCCGGCAAGCCGGTAGGATCGGGCGTTTTTCACGGGGCTGGCATCGAGTGCGCCAGCGTCCGCCGTAATAGCGTTCTTCATAAACTCCTCCGCTTATTTATTGTTGTGCAGGGTGTTATGGCGTGTGGGTGGGGCGATTTGCCGGGGCGTTACCTCGCTGGTTTCAGCTGCTGCAACAGGCGTTGACGGGCAGGTTGGATCCGGCCGCGCTTCGGAGTATAGATGTGCAAACTTCTAATAAGAACGCACATAAAAGCAGGTTCAACATGCAAAAAAACATCACGTCCCTGAGCGCGCTGAACTGGGACGACCTGAAGTTTTTTCTCGAAGTGGCGCGCACGCGCAAGGCCAGTTCCGCGGCGAAACGCCTGGCGGTGGACTACACAACGGTGTCGCGCCGGATCAGCTCGCTGGAGACTTCACTGGGCACGCTGCTGTTCGAGAAATCCCGCAACACCGGGTTCATCCTCACGGCGGAAGGCCAACGATTGCTCGGCGCAGCGGAGTCCATCGAAAGCACGCTGCACATCGCCTGCGAGCAGGTGTCCGGCTCCGGCGTCGCGCTGTCGGGGCATGTGCGCATGGGTTGCACCGAAGGCTTCGGCAGCTTCTTCGTCACCCCGCAACTCAGTCACTTCACCGACACGTACCCTGCGATCTCGGTCGACATCCTGCCGCTGCCGCATTTCATCAGCCTGTCCAAGCGCGAGGCGGACATCGTCATCGCGCTGGAGCGTCCGGAGCACGGGCCTTACGTGTGCTGCAAGTTGTGCGACTACAGCCTGAGGCTCTACGCCACCCAGGATTATCTCGACAACCACGCGCCGATCCACAAGACCGAAGACCTTGCCGACCACCCGTTCATCAGCTACGTCGACGACCTGGCCTTCAGCTCCGAATTGCTCTACCTCAGCAACCTCCTCCCCGGCGCCCACGCCGCCCTGCGCAGCACGAGCGTCATCGCCCAATACGTCGCCGCGCTACAGGGCCGAGCGCTGGCGATCCTGCCGTGCTTTCTGGCGGCGCAAGATGCTCGACTGCTGCCCGTGCTGGAGAGCGAGGTGGATATCACCAGGCAGTTCTGGATGTACTGCCGGGAGGACCTGAGAAAGCTCAAGCGGATTACCTTGTTGTGGGATTACATCCGCGAGGCTACCGAGCGCAATCAGGGGTTTCTGTTGGGCAAGACGAAACGGATGACGTTTGTGGATTAGACCTGCCGAGCCTGTGTAGGAGCGTGGCTTGTCCCGCGATCGACGCAGTCGTCGTCCCGACTCCCGCGGTATATCAGGAAAAAATACCTCTGCTGCTCCTGCTGCCGGTACCCGGCAGATCGCGGGACGAGCCACGCTCCTACGGGGTACGCGCAGGATTTGCCGTCTAGAAGGCCCCTCCCCGCCATAGTTCAGAAATCTCTGAACTATGCATTTGAGCTTTCCTATTCTTTCCGTTCATCGGCCGAATCTAAGATCGGCCCCAATAAAGGAGCCCGTCCATTAGAGACCCGGCCCGAAGATTGCCTTCTCTGATGTGACTGCCGCTGTACCCGTCTAGGCCTGGGCCGTGGCGGAGCCCTGTCTGGGGTGGCACGTCAGCCGCACGACGCAATCTTTGAGGACGCTCGATGAAACTGGAAATCTTCCGCACGCTCTGGGGCTACCGCGCCAGCAAGGCCCAGGCGCTGGATGAGCTGCTGGAAGCCGGGTTCGACGGCATGGAAGCACGTCTGCCGCTGACGCCTGTGGAGCGCGCGGAATTCGGTGCCTTCCTGCGCGCCAATCACGTGCCTTACATCGCCACCGTGTTCACCGCCTACGACGTCCTCCCGGAACAATCAGCGACTACAGCAGAACACCTCACCGATCTGGAGCAGAAGCTCGCCTGGTCAACCGAGCTGGCGCCGCGTTTCGTCAACGTGCTGGCCGGCAATGACCGCTGGCAATTGCCGCAGCAGGTGGACTTCTTCGGGCAGGCGCTGGAGGTGGCGCGCAAGCATGGGCAAACGGTGACATTCGAAACCCACCGCGCGCGCTCGCTGTTCAATCCGTGGGTCACCCTTGAGCTGATCCGCCAACTGCCCGATCTGCGCTTTACCAGCGACATCAGCCACTGGATCGTCACTTGCGAGCGTTTGCTCGATGACCCGGAAGACGACCTCAGCGCGTTCGTCGAACGCGTTCATCACATTCAGGCCCGGGTCGGTTACGACCAGGGGCCGCAAGTCCCCCATCCCGCTGCCCCCGAGTACGCCCGCGAGCTGGCATTCCATCAGCAGCACTGGGAAGCCGTGTGGAAATCCCAGCAGGCGCGAGGCTATCAGGTCAGCACAATGACGCCCGAATTCGGCGCCGACGGCTATCTGCATCATCTGCCCTTCACCAATGTGCCGGTGGCCGATCTCTGGTCGCTGAACCTGTGGATGGGCCAGACCGAACGCGAACATTTCCAGCGCTTCACCCACACAACAAGCCGATAAGGAGCGTTTCGTCATGCCAGATCCGTCGCACGCGGCAGCCCCGAAGGTCGCCAACTTCAGCAGCATCCCGGTGGTGGATATCGCAGGCCTGTTCAGCCCCGACATCGCCCTGCGACAGGCCGTCGCTGACGAACTGGGCAAGGCGGCGCGGGAAGTGGGCTTTCTGTACGTCAGGAATCACGGCATCGCGCCGTCGTTGATCGACGGTCTGCGTCAGGCGGCCAAGGACCTGTTCGCCCAGTCACTTGACTACAAAATGCAGCATTACATCGGCACTTCGCGAAGCCACAAAGGCTTCGTGCCCGAGGGCGAAGAGGTGTACGCCAAGGGCAAGCCGGATCACAAGGAGGCCTTCGATATCGGTTTTGAAGTGGGCGATGACGACCCGCTGGTGATCGCCAAAACCCCGCTGATCGGCGCTAACCAGTGGCCGGACCTGCCCGGTTTTCGCCCTGCGGTCGAAGCGTATTACGCCGCAGTGTTTGCCTTGGGCCGCCGTCTGTTCGACGGCTTTGCGCTGGCGTTGGGCCTGGAGGAAGGCTACTTCGAGGCGATGGTCACCCGCCCGCCTTCCAAGCTGCGTCTGATTCACTACCCGTTCGACGGCGCCGCGCAGGATGCGCCCGGAATTGGTGCGCACACCGATTACGAGTGCTTCACCATGCTGCTGGCCGACAAACCCGGGCTGGAAGTGATGAACGATCTGGGGCAGTGGATCGACGCGCCCCCGGTGGATGGCGCGTTCGTGGTCAACATCGGCGACATGTTGGAGGTAATGACCGCTGGTACGTTCGTTGCTACGGCTCACCGGGTACGCACGGTCAGCGAGGAGCGCTATTCCTTTCCGCTGTTCTTCGCATGCGACTTCCACACCCAGATCAAGCCCCTCCCGCAGTTCGACAAGGGCACTGCCGACTACGAAGAAATCACCATCGGCGAGCACATGTTTGGTCAGGCGTTGCAGACCTACCAATACCTGCGGCGCAAGGTCGAGAACGGCGAACTCAAGCTGTACGAAAAGGCGCGCAAGCCGTCGAGCTTCGGCCATTTGAAGAACCAGACACAGGACCCATCGTGATGCGATGCGTCCACCTGCCTCATCCGAATCATCAACACACCCAGCCCTACCTTTCTGACGTGGAGTCGCCGACGATGCGCAACACTTTGAACACTGCTGTCCGCTTGACCGTGCTTGCCTCTGCCGTGCTCGGCGCATCCCTGGTTGCTGTCACCGCCGCGCAGGCTGCCACCACCGTGACGCCCGGGCAGTTCAAGGTCGGCATGGAGATCACCTACCCGCCATTCGAATCCTATGACGAGAAGAAGAATGTCGTCGGTGCCGACCCTGACCTGTCGCGCCTGCTCGCCAAGCACATGGACCTCAAAGCGGAATTTGTCGACACCAAGTTCTCCAGCCTCATTCTCAGCCTCAACGCCGGGCACTACGACGCGATCATTTCGGGCATGTACATCACGCCGGAGCGCCAGACCCAGGCCCAGACCATTCCCTACGCCGTAACGGGCGCGGCAATCATGGTGCTCAAGGACAGTCCGCTCAAACCCAAGGTGCCGGAAGATTTGTGCGGGCTGAAAATCGGCTTGGAAAAAGGCACTACGTGGGTCACTCAGTTCAACAAGCTGTCCGCCGAATACTGCGTGCCGAAGGGCAAAGGCCCGGTCGCCGTCAGCGAATTCCCGTCGGCACCGGAAGTGACCCAGGCGCTGCTGTCAGGCAACGTCCAGGCGCAAGTGGAAATCGACGGTGCCGCCGGCATGATCGCCGAACGCACCAAGGGCCGCGTGGTCGTCAGCACCGAGCATTCCATCTATCAGCAGACGCTTGGCATCTACGTGAAGAAGGGCAATGACGAGCTGTATCAGGCGCTGCTCAAGGCCTTCGACGAGACGAAAAAATCCGGCGAATACGCCGCGCTGTTGAAGAAATACAACCTGGAAGAGCCCGCAAACTGACGGCTTGATGCTTCATCCCGTGTAGGAGTGAGCTTGCTCGCGATTGGTCGTACCAGACGATGAAGGTGTGTCGGCTGTACCGAAGTCATCGCGAGCAAGCTCACTCCTACAGGGATCGTGTTTGATAAGAGAATCCCGCCGGGCCCCGCCCTGCTGAGGTGTGTATGCAATTCGAATGGTCCTACTTTTTTTCTCTGTTCTCGGTCGCTGACTTCTGGGAATCCTGCATCACCGTGATCGAACTCAGTGCGCTGGGCTGGTTCATCGGCATGCTGCTGGGTTTCCTGCTGGCCTCGGCCAAGCTGTCGACCGCGCGCTGGATCAGCGTTCCGGCGTCGATTTATATCTGGTTCTTCCGCAGTGTTCCGCTGCTGGTACTGGTGGTGTTTACCTACAACCTGCCGCAGATGTTTCCGGTCACCCGTGACGTACTTTCCAACCCCTTCTATTCCGGCCTTCTCGCGCTGGTGGTCACGGAAGCGGCGTACATGGCGGAGATTCACCGCGGCGGCCTTATCTCCGTCGCGAAAGGCCAGAAAGAAGCCGGCCGCGCCCTGGGCGTCGGTCTGATTGGCATGCAGCGTCTGATCGTCATCCCCCAGGCGTTTCGTATCTCCCTGCCGACGCTGGTGAATGAATACATCACCGTGGTGAAACTGACCTCGCTGGTGTCAGTGATTTCCCTCACCGAGCTTCTGACCGTGGGCCAACGCCTGTACGCGCAAAACTTCCTGGTGATGGAAACGCTGTCGGCCGTCGCGATGTATTACGTGATGATCGTGACGGTGTTCGGCTGGCTGTTTCACTGGCTGGAGCAGCACCTGGAGCTGAGCAACCGCAAGCCCCAGACCCTCGACGACACTGCCCTGACTCACCTGCGCGCCAGCCTGGTCACGCAGCCCGCGGTAGTACGCGAGCCGACAACAGGACCGGGGTCGGCGCCAGCGCTACAACTGGCCAACATCCACAAAAGCTACGGGCAGCATGAAGTGCTCAAGGGGATCAATCTGGAGGTGGACGCCGGTCAGGTGATTTCAATCATCGGCCCGTCAGGTTCGGGCAAGACCTCGCTCATTCGCACCGTCAACAGCCTGGAGACCATCGACAAGGGCGAGATCATCCTGTTTGGCGAAGGCTACATTCACGCTGGGGACAATCCCAACGCGCCGCAGATTCGCCGTGGCGTGCAGCGCATCGGCATGGTGTTTCAGAACTTCAACCTGTTCCCCCACCGCACCATTCTCGACAACGTGACCCTCGCGCCGCGTTATCACGGCCGCGACCGCGACGTCTGCGAGCAGCGTGCCTACGCCCTGCTCGACAAGGTCGGGCTGCTGGCCCACTCGCACAAATACCCGCACCAGTTATCCGGCGGTCAGCAGCAGCGCGTGGCGATCGCGCGGGCATTGGCGATGGACCCGCAGATCATGCTGTTCGACGAACCGACTTCTGCGCTTGACCCGGAGCTGGTGGGCGACGTGCTGAAGGTCATCGCCGAGCTGGCGAAGGAAGGCATGACGATGCTCATCGTGACCCATGAGATGGACTTCGCCCTGTCGATTTCCGACCGGGTGATCTTCATGGAAAACGGCATCGTACAGGTCGACGCCGCGCCGCAGACGATTCTTGCCGATCAGTGTGGCGAGCGTGTGCGCAGGTTCATGGGGCTTGACTCGCCTTTACCCAGCCCACAAACCGCCAGTAAGAGTCGGCTTGCTGGCGAGCTCGGTTAATCATCCACTGCAGCAGCGCCGGGTAGAGTGCTTTCGCCAGCAAGCCGGCTCCTACCGGTTTCGCGTACATCACAGATTCCGCAGTTGGCGCAGATCAACTGTAGGAGCGCGCTTGCCCGCGAACGCGTCAGGTCATTCACCTCGAAGCTGACTGACCAGCCCGTTCGCCAGCAAACCGCTCAATTGACAGATCCGATCTCGACGCGCCGGTCACAGTCCCAACATCAACCCGCTCAGGCGCTTGACCTTGCGCCGCAGGGCTTCTTCAAACACGCCCTGACGCGGCTCGATCAGGCTGAACCAGTGCTTGGCCCGGGTGATGCCGGTGTAGATCAACTCCTTGGTCAGCACCGGGTTCAGCGCCTCCGGCAGAATCAGCGCAGTGTGTGCGAACTCCGAGCCCTGGGATTTGTGTACCGTCATCGCGTACACCGTTTCCACGTCATTGAGCCGGCTCGGCAGCACAAAGCGCACACCCCCGCTGCCGTCATTACGCGGGAACGCAACACGCAGCGCCTGACGGTTCTCCTCGACCGGCCCCTCGGGCAGACGCAAGGCAATGCCAATGTCGCCGTTCATCAAACCCAGCCCGTAGTCGTTGCGCGTCATCAACACCGGGCGCCCCTCGTACCACTGATGATCACTCTCGATCAGCCCGGCGCTGAACAGCGTTTCGGTGATCCGTCGATTCAGCCCTTCCACGCCCCACGGCCCTTTGCGCACGGCACACAGCAGCTGAAACTCATCGAACGCGTTCAGCACCTGCCGCGCCCACTCGACGCTGCGCGGGTCTTCGATCTGTGTCAGGCCTTGCGGCCGCTGCGCATGCATCACGCCCAGATAATGGCGGTAACCTTTAGGGCCGTCGTCGTGACCATCGAGCAGCAGCCGTGACAGGGCGCGGTCCTGCTCACTTTTGAGCGCCAGGGAAAACAGATCCGGGTACTGGCGAGCCGCGAGCAACGCGCGCGCGTCCTGGTCCTGCTGCTGATTGACCAGCTTCGCCAACTGGCCGATGCCGCTGCCCGCGACGAAACGCCGGGAGTGGCGCAGCATCACCACTTGCTGAGCCAACGCGTGATGCTGATCGTCACCCTGCTGCAAACCGCTTCTGGACAGATCTTCGCCGCTGACCGATTCAAGCCACGCCTGGGTCTGCGGGCTGTACATCCCCGCCTCCGCATCGCGGCACAAATCGCCCAGCACGGCGCCCGCCTCAACCGACGCCAATTGATCCTTGTCGCCCAGCAGCACCATGCGCGCATGGGGCGGCAATGCGTCCAGCAGGTTAGCCATCATTTCCAGATCGATCATCGAAGCTTCATCGACCACCAGCACGTCCAGCGGCAACGGGTTGCCCGCGTGATGACGAAAATGCCGCGTCCCCGGACGGCTGCCCAGCAAACGGTGAACCGTCGTGACTTCGCTGGGGATTTTCTGCCGCACGTCTTCCGGCACTTGCAGCGACTGCACCTGATGACTGATCGACTCGGTCAGACGTGCCGCGGCCTTGCCGGTCGGCGCCGCCAGACGAATGCGCAGCGGCTTGCCGCGTTCAACCGCTGGCGATTGCAGCAGCGCCAGCAAACGCACGACCGTGGTGGTTTTGCCCGTGCCGGGGCCGCCGGTGATGATGCTGAACGCGCCTCGTGTCGCCAGCGCACAGGCCAGCTTTTGCCAGTCGATCAATGCGTCAGGCGCGTGATTGGCCGGGCCGAACAGCGCATCCAGACGTTGGGGCAAATCGCTGAACCCCGTTTCCACCTGAGCCAGTCGACGACGCAACGCCGCATCGATCCGCCGTTCATAGGTCCAGTACCGGCGCAGGTACAGGCGCCGATCGGATAAAACCAACGGCCTCTGCGCCGCCGCTTCGCTGACATCCCCAGCGTGAGCAACCAGCGCGCTCGCTTCCAGCGCCTTGCACCACGTTGCGCCGTCCAGCGATTTAAGCAGCGAGGACGGCAGCAACATCGGCGTCGACAACACATCGCCCTCGGGCGGCAGCGACAGGGCGAAGTCCGGCTCTTTCAGGGTTTCGTAGAGGTCCAGGCAGACGTGGCCGTGCCCCAACTGGTGACTGGTCAGCGTGGCCGCCAGCAACACCAGCGAGTCGGCAGCGGGATCAAGGTCAGCCAGAAACGCCACGAAGGCCTTGTCCAGCGCGCGCAGCCAGCCGCGTTCGACCCAGCGCTGCAGCAACAGCAGCAAATCCTCCACCCGGCTGAGGGGCTTCAGGTCGGCCAGGCTGTCGGCGTCCAGCGCCGTGGGCATCAAGTGAGCGAAGGTGCGATTCATACGAGGTCTCCTGACAGCACGTCTTCCGTAATCGGCGCCCGGCCCTGAAACAGCAGATCGAGACGTTCGATCAACTCACGGGGCGGCCGGGTGAACCACGCCCCCTGACTCGCCGCGCGGCTGCCGCGCACGAACAGGTACACCGCGCCGCCCATGTGCCGGTCGTAATCGTAATCAGCGAGACGTGCTTTGAGCTGACGGTGCAAGGCCAGCAGATAGAGCACGTATTGCAGGTCGTAGCGGTTGTCCAGAATCGAGTTTTCCATCGCCTGCTCGGTGTAGGCATCGTCGTCGACGCCCAGCCAGTTGGATTTGTAGTCGGCAACGAAGTAACGACCTTCGTGCTCGAACGTCAGGTCGATGAAGCCCTTGAACATGCCGTTGAGCGAGACCGTTTCTGCCGTCGCACGCGGCGCACCGTTATGGGTGTAGCGACGAACCAGCGCGTCCATCTGCGCCACATCGACCTTCGAGCAGGCGAACCAGAATTCCATTTCGACGCGGTACTGGTTCGGCTGATCCAGCTCGCACAAGGCCATGGGCTGCACCTCTGTGCCCAGACGCAGCGGCAGGGTCAGCAGATGCTGCAGCCAGTCGGTCAGCGTGTTGATCCAGCCCTTCCAGTCGCGCCGGTTGCAGCGTTGGGCGACGACTTTCTCCAGTGACAGCGGATCAGCCGCTGCTTCGGCAAAGCCCTTCTCGCCGGCCCATTCCAGCAAGCCGTGCAGAAAGGTGCCGGGATTCGGACCACGCGGGAATCGATGGATATCGCCGCCGCTGACCATCACCTCTCGCGGCGCATCCGGGTCGAGACGCTCATCGTCGAACAGCTTCTGCGCTTGCGGGCTGTCCGGCGACTGATCGCCGCTGTCGGTGATGGTGTCGCCGATGCGCAGCGCGCTATAGGACGCGATCCACCAGTTCTCCCGAGCGCTACGGCGGGGCACGCGCGGCTTGCTCAACGCGACCTCGTTGCGCGGCGCGCTGAAGGACTCGGTTGTCGGCAGCGGAACAGGCTCAACCTGCACGGCCGGGTGGTTGTCTGCCAGGGATCGCAGCCATTGGCCCAATCCCACTGACTCAGCCAGCTTCTGACCGCCGCCAAGCAAGTAGCCCAGCGCCGAACGGTGCAGTATCGAAGCGTTGTTACTGCCGCGCTTGAGATCGGCAACGCCCAGCCAGCACGCATGTTGAGCGCGAGTCAGGGCCACATACAGCAAACGCAGGTCCTCCGCCAGACGCTCGTCATCCGCCTGCTCGATCAGCGCCGGCGTGGGTTTGAGGCTGATCTGCGCGTGGCCGGCGGCGTCGTGGAGGTGCAGCGGCAAACGGCTGCCGTCCACCGGCTTCGTCGAACAGATGAAGGGCAGGAACACCAGCGGGTATTCCAGGCCCTTGGATTTGTGGATGGTCACGACCTTGACCAGTTGCTCATCGCTTTCGAGGCGCAGGATCTGCTCTTCCCCCGCTTGGCCGGACAGGGCCAGATGCTCGCTCAGATGACGAATCAGCGCCTGCTCGCCATCCAGCTCGGCGGCGGCCTGCTGCATCAGTTCACTGAGGTGCAGCAGGTTGGTCAGCACGCGCTCGCCATCGGTGCGCTGAACCAGCGCCTGTGGCAATTTGAAGTCGTGCAGCAACCGCCGCAGCATCGGCAGCACGCCTTGGGTGCGCCAGATGCGTCGGTAATCGCGGAACTGCATGACGCGGTTTTCCCACGCCAGTTCGTCCTGATTCAGCAGCTCAAGTTCGGCCAGCGGCAACGCGAGGGTGATGCAGGCCAGGGCCGCGCGCAGGGTTCGTTCGGCGTCAGGCTCCGCGCAGGCCTTGAGCCAAGCGAGCAGGTCATGGGCTTCCTGAGCGGCGAATACCGAGTCCTTGTCCGAGAGGTACACACTGCGCACGCCACGGGCCGACAATTCGCCTCGCACCGCCTGCGCTTCTTTGCCGTCACGCACCAGAATCGCGATGTCGGCGGGCAGCAGCTTTTTCAGCGGCTCGCCTGCTTTGGCAAAGCCCGCCTGGCCTTGTTGACCAGCGTTGAGCAAACGCACGATCTCACTGGCACAGCTCGCCGCCAGTTGCGCTCGATAGACCGTGCCCGACACCGGCTGATCGGTTTCCAGCTGCCAGACGTTCAGCGCCGCAAGCACCTCACCGTCGACCTGCAACGTCTCTTTACGGCCCTGAGACCCGACCGCCAGAAACGGCACGGGATTGTCCTCAGGCGTGCGGAACAAGAACGCACCGCGGCCGGCCTCGCTCGTTTCGGCGCGCGTGAACACGTGGTTCACCGCATCGACCATCGCGTGGCTGGAACGGAAGTTGGTGCCCAGCGTGTGCAAGCGTCCGGTGGTGGCCTGACGGGCGCGCAGGTAGGTGTAGATGTCGGCACCACGGAACGCGTAGATCGCCTGCTTCGGGTCGCCGATGAGGAACAGTCCGGTGCTTTCGTCATTGGCTTCCAGCCGATAGATGCTGTCGAAAATGCGGTACTGCACCGGGTCGGTGTCTTGGAACTCATCGATCAGCGCGACCGGAAACTGCTCGCGGATCAGGGTCGCCAGGCGCTCGCCACCGCTTCCACGCAATGCAGCATCCAGGCGCAGCAGCATGTCGTCGAAGCCCATTTCCGCACGGCGCCGCTTCTCTTCTTCAAAGCGCGCGCCGACCCATTGCGCAGCGTGTTCGAGCACCGCTGCATCGGGCGTTGGCAGCGTGTCCAGCGCAACCTTGAGCTCGACCATCGCCTCGAACGCGGGGTGCGACGGAGGATTATTTTTCCACGCTTCAGCGATGCCGTCGGGCGTCAGCCGGGTGAAGCCGGTGCCGAGGTCGAGTTGCTCCTGCTCGTCGTCATTGGCCCAGGCAATCAGCTTGTCGAACCAGGGTCTGAAATAACGCTCCTGCATCTTGCGGCCATCGACCACTTTGCAGGCGACGCCGTCAATGCAGATCGCATGCAGCTCCGCGGCCCAGTTGGCCCATGGCGCCTTGAGCTGGCGGAGGGTTTCGCGCCGCTCCTGAATCGACTGCTCGATGATCTGCGTCGGGGTTTGGGTCACGCTCGCCCGCTCACTGCCGAACAACGCGCGCACCCTTGGCAGCAGCGCCGCAGGGCCGCCCCAGCTCTCGCGCACCCAGAGCAGCGCGTCACCGCTCATGGGGTAGCAGAACTTGCGCCAGTAATCGCGCAGCACTTCGCTCAGCAAATCAGTGTGATCGGTTTCCAGGCTCTGGGTAAACAGACTACCGCTGTCGAAGGCGTGCTCGCGCAGCATGCGTTGGCACCAACTGTGGATGGTCGATACCGCCGCTTCGTCCATCCACTGCGCCGCGATGTCGAGACGGCTGGCGCAACCGGGCCATTGCTCAATGGCGAATTCGTCCCGCAAGCCAGCGATCAACGCATCGGGCGCTTCGATTTCTTCACGGAAGAACCGTGCGGCTTCGGCCAGTCGCGTCCGAATACGGTCGCGCAGCTCCTTGGTCGCTGCGTCGGTGAACGTCACCACCAGAATCTGCGGCGGCAACAGCTCACGGCCGAAACCCGAGTCCTCGCTGCCATGCCCCAACACCAGACGCAGGTACAGCGCCGAGATGGTGAACGTCTTTCCGGTGCCGGCGCTGGCTTCAATCAGCTGGCTGCCTTTGAGCGGGAAGCGAAGCGCCAGAGGTTGTTGTGCATCACTCATGCGCCAGCCTCCTCGCGAGAAAGTGCCTGCCAGGGCGCTTCAAAAATCGGTTTGTATAACGCCTCGCACCAACCCACGAATTCCTCGCTGCCCAGCAACGCGTCGAAGTCCGGGAACTGGCGCGCCAAGGCAGTGCTTTCGGCACGCTCGCCCTTGCTGTTCTGGCCATCGCCTTCATAGGCCTTGCGCGCGGCAGCTTCAGCTTTGATTTCATCGTTCTGGCCCAGCCAGGCAAATGCCGTCTTCACCGCGATCGGCAGTGGTCGTTGCATGCCTTGATGCCAGGCCAGCAACAGATCATTCAACGTCCGCGTGGCGGTGTCTTTGTCCAGCGGCGACAGCAAAAGGGTTTCGTCGCTGGCCACCAGCGCAGTAGTCAACGGCAGATCGCACGCGCAGGCCACCAAGTGGTTCACCCACGGCTTGGTCAGACGGTGCCATTTGCGCGTCTTCTTACTGGCGATGGCATTGGGGATAGCGGTGATCGCCAGTAATTCATTCTGAGGGTTCTGATAAAGCCCATCGACCCAGCCGTCTAGCTCGACGCCCTGGTGCTGATAACTGACCGGCAGCGCGCTGTGCAGCCGGACCGGCCAGCGGACCAGCAAGTCATGGTAGCGGGCTACCAGATCCGGCAGCGGTTCGATCAGCTCATCCTGCAGTAACGTTCCAAACCCGGCCATCGGCAACAAGCCGCTGCCCTGCAAGCGCGTTGCTTGAGCATGGAGCGATTCATTAATGTGCTCGGGGTCAGTGAGCGCTGCTTGCAACAGGCTGTCGCTAAGGCCATAGCGCTCGAGCGCGGCGAGCACGAAAGGCTCCTCGTCCGCCAATGGCGCTTCGGCAACCTCGAAGAATATCTTCAAGCGCTGACTGAAGAAGTGCTTGACCGGATTGCGCAGAAAATCCTGTAACTGCATCAGGCTCAAGGGTTCTTCCTGCTGGTGCTTTTGCAGCGCTTTTGTTTCGCCTGCTTGGATGACGGCCTCGTGCAGCACTTGCCACTCGCGAGCGAAGCTGAAGAACTCCGGGTTCTCCTGGAAGTATTTGGCACTGAACGGCTGCAGCGGATGTTCGACAGTCAGTTTGTGCAGCAACTGCTGACCCGGATCACGTTTTTTATCGTCCTCGGGCTCGATGGCTTCGGCCAGCCGCCAACCACTGGACAGATGATCGCGCAACTGCCCGATGAGTACCGAAGCCGGCCGCTCGGAATTGTCGCGAATGCTACGCCCCACCCAGCTGATGTACAGCTGATCACGGGCGGACAGCAGCGCTTCAAGCAAGAGATAACGGTCATCCTCGCGCCGGGAACGGTCGCCGGGACGGTAGTCGCTGCCCATCAGATCGAAATCCAGCGGCGGTTGCGCGCGCGGGTAATCGCCGTCATTCATGCCCAGCAGGCAGACGATTTTGAAAGGAATGGCGCGCATTGGCATCAGCGTGCAGAAGTTAACCGATCCGGCCAGAAAGCGTTGGGATAGCCGCCCTTGATCAAGCCCGGCCAGCCAGGCTTCACGCACGACCGTCAACGGCAGCTCTTCTTCCAAACCAACGGTCTCGCAGGTCTGCAGCCAGGTTTCGCGCAGGGTTTCCAGCTGACTGAGCAGGTAGTCGTCGTGCTCACTGTCGGCCATGAAGAACAGCTGCATGATCGCCTGAAGGCGCGAGCCCCACATTGCGGGCGTCGCGGGCTGGGAGAGTTCATTGTGCGCGACCTGAAGCGCGTCGATCAGGGACACCAGCGGGCCAATCAGGGCCGCATCCAGTCCGCCGATTTCGTCATACGGCTGAATGCCCTCGTAGGCCGCACCCGCACCGACGGCGTAACCCAGCAACATTCGACGCAATCCAAAATGCCAGCTGTTCTGCTCAAGCTGTTCAGGCAGACCCAGCCCTTCACGCTGTACCGCATTGAGCCCCCATCGCACACCCGCTCCCTCAATCCAGCGGTGCAGGGTTGGCAGGTCACGCTCATCAATGCCGAACCGCGCACGCAATGCGGGAACGTCCAACAGATCGAGGATTTCACTGACAGGGAATCGACTGTCCGGAATCTTCAGCAAGTGCTCGACGGCGATCAGCAGCGGATCACGGCCACGCTGGCCCTGATCTGCGAGGGTGAAGGGGATAAAACGGCGATCGTCACGATCCAGTTGGCCAAACACTGCGCGAATGTGGGGGGCGTAGCTGTCGATGTCCGGCACCATGACGATGACGTCCCGAGGACGAAGGTCCGGATCCTTGCTGAAGCGCGCGAGCAATTGATCATGCAGCACCTCCACTTCGCGCTGGGCACTGTGGGCAACATGAAAGCGAATCGAACGATCGGTCTTTATGTCCACGGCTGGCCAGACTTCGCGGGTCTCGCTCAAAGGACGCAGCTCGAGGATATCGTCCTGAAGCTGATTCAGGAGGGTCGTGGGCTCACTCTCGCTGAACAAGTCGATGCGCCCGTCGCGAAAGATCGACCGGTAGCTGTTGGGGTCGTCATGACTGTCGAGCAAATTGATGTAATCGCGACCCTGCTTGCCCCACGCAGCCAACAACGGATGAGCATGCTGGTGCAGTGCATCAGGGTTTAGCACCACTGGCATGCCGGGTTTTCGCGATTGACGTTTGTATTCGTGACGCAGGAGATCCTTGTCAGCCACGATGTCTGCCCAGTGATGGCGGCAAGGGTTGTGAACGCAAAGCAGAACCTGGCTGAAACGGGCCAGCCCGGCAAGCGCCTCCAGTGCCTGGGCTGGCAATGAGGAGATTCCGAAAACGATCACTCGCGCCGGTAAACCGGCCGGTGCCTCGACCAGGCTATTGATGCGCTCGATGTAACGCTGATGCACGCCAGCCCGGCTCTGGGCCATGCCCTCTGCACCGACATCATGGAGCAGCGCACGCCACAGTTCGGCTTGCCAGCAGTTCTCTGCTTTCAGCGGCTTTGCCTCTCCCCTGCCGGTCCTGAGTTGATGCCTGCCAGCGGCCCAATCTTCCAACCAGTCGGCGCGGTACACCTGATATTGGTCGAAGAGGTCAGCAAGACGCTCGGACAACTGGTAACGCTTGCGCAGGTCGGTGTCAGCCGTCAGGAACCGCTGCAGCGGCTCGAAGTGCGGTTGATTGATCAGGCCCGGGAGCAACCGCATCAAACGCCAGGTCAGCGGAGCTTTATCCAGCAACGAGGTTTCCGGAATCTCGGCCTTGCCCAGCACCGCGCGATACAGCTGCCACATGAAGCTGCCAGGTAGCTGAACATCAATCGCAGCGGCGATGCCGCAACCACCTTGATCATCGTCCTGCGCATCTTCTGCCAAAGCGAGCTTCAGCCACTGAGCAATACCGTTGCTCTGTACCAGCGCCACTTCGTTCTCGAGCGGAGTGAGGGGGTAACGCCGCATCCATGACACCACAAGGCCACGCAGCTCATCCAGGCGATTCCCATGGACCACCATAAACCCGGGGTTGAGATTGGATGTCACCGGCATAGCTGCGTCCCTTGGTCTTTCAAAAGAGGGAGAAGACTAACAGAGGGAGAGGTTTGGTTAACGGTCGATCTTGTTGCGTCGGACGCCAACCCGCACTTGGGGGCTGACGAGTTGCGCAGAAGTGGTTGCCAGTTTTTTCGCGCACAAAAAACAAAACCCCATCTGCTTTCGCAAATGGGGTTTTGGAATTTAATCTTGACGATGACCTACTCTCACATGGGGAAACCCCACACTACCATCGGCGATGCATC
>ERZ511473.75-NODE-75-length-250957-cov-8.126842_pt1 | contig 250957 bp, 233 predicted proteins | sample MGYA00374947_ERZ511473 | MGnify/ENA primary metagenome ERZ511473 (study PRJEB26303, sample SAMN06343854) | sediment metagenome | isolation source: hot spring sediment | place: Canada: British Columbia | collected 2012-09-26 ...
CCACATACTCCACTGCTTGTGCGGGTCCCCGTCAATTCCTTTGAGTTTCAGTCTTGCGACCGTACTCCCCAGGCGGAATGCTTAATGTGTTAACTTCGGCACCAAGGGTATCGAAACCCCTAACACCTAGCATTCATCGTTTACGGCGTGGACTACCAGGGTATCTAATCCTGTTTGCTCCCCACGCTTTCGCGCCTCAGCGTCAGTTATAGGCCAGAAAGTCGCCTTCGCCACTGGTGTTCCTCCACATATCTACGCATTTCACCGCTACACGTGGAATTCCACTTTCCTCTCCTACACTCAAGCCACCCAGTTTCCCATGCGATCCAAGGTTGAGCCTTGGGTTTATACATAAGACTTAAATAGCCGCCTGCGCGCGCTTTACGCCCAATAATTCCGGACAACGCTTGCCCCCTACGTATTACCGCGGCTGCTGGCACGTAGTTAGCCGGGGCTTTCTTCTCAGGTACCGTCACCTTGAGAGCAGTTACTCTCCCAAGCGTTCTTCCCTGGTAACAGAGCTTTACGACCCGAAGGCCTTCCTCACTCACGCGGCATTGCTCGGTCAGACTTGCGTCCATTGCCGAAGATTCCCTACTGCTGCCTCCCGTAGGAGTCTGGGCCGTGTCTCAGTCCCAGTGTGGCCGTTCACCCTCTCAGGTCGGCTACGCATCGTCGCCTTGGTGAGCCGTTACCTCACCAACTAGCTAATGCGCCGCAGGCCCATCTGTAAGCGACAGATTGCTCCGTCTTTCCCAAGAAGAAGATGCCTTCCTCTCGACTATCCGGTCTTAGCTCACGTTTCCGTGAGTTATCCCCGGCTTACAGGCAGGTTGCCTACGTGTTACTCACCCGTCCGCCACTAAGCTTCAGAGGTGCAAGCACCTCAGTCCACTTCGTTCGACTTGCATGTATTAGGCATGCCGCCAGCGTTCGTCCTGAGCCAGGATCAAACTCTCCATAAATGAAGCGTTGACTTGCTCATTTCAAAAACTTGCGTTTGGTAAAGCCCTTTTCGCTCGAAAGCGAAGGTGCTTCACTCTATTTTTCTTACTCACTCGTTATGCAGTTTTCAAGGAACAATCCATCACGTTCGAGGCTTCTTTATCTTACGTTTGCCCCCGAGGCGACTTTTATAATATATCACATTCTACTCTCTCAAATCAAGTGTAAGTTGTTCCCATTTACTAATCTTGGTTTCAACTGTTCTCTTCATTGTCTGCCTCATAACCCGTGATCGCCACGTAATCGGAAGCTCGCAGTTTGTGTCGCCCTTCAAAGCGGCAAGGGATAATGTATCATAGACCGACAAGACAAGTCAAGGCTTAATAACTGTACATTTTATCCTTGTATGATTATCATCGGCCATTCGCAAATTAATCAAGAGCCCGATCACGCATTAATGGGAATAGAAGCACGTCTCGAATCGATGGCGAATTCGTTAAAAGCATGACCAAACGATCAATACCAATGCCAAGACCGCCTGTAGGAGGCATACCATATTCAAGCGCCCGGATAAAATCATCATCCATCATATGTGCCTCGTCGTTGCCCTGTTCACGTTCCTTCAACTGAGATTCGAATCTTTCACGTTGATCTATTGGATCGTTCAGCTCCGTAAAGGCATTCGCATGCTCACGCGCAACAATGAATAGCTCAAAGCGATCCGTAAATCTTGGATCATCGGCATTCTTCTTAGCTAGTGGAGAGATGGCTACAGGGTGCCCATACACAAATGTAGGTTGAATTAAAGTCTGCTCGACTCGCTCCTCAAAAAACTGATTCACAATATGCCCGAATGTCATGCTAGGCTCAACTGGAATTTTATACTCTTTGGCTAAACGATGAGCTTCCTCATTAGTCATATCCACACTAAAATCAACACCTACAACTTCTTTGATAACATCAACCATAGAAACGCGGCGCCATGAAGGTGTCAAATCGATTTCCTGATCGCCATACATGATTTTCTGTGTTCCAAGTACATCCTGAGCAATATGAGCAACAAGCTCTTCGGTCAGCTTCATGATATCCAAATAATCGGCATAGGCTTCATACAATTCAATCATGGTGAATTCGGGATTATGACGTGTCGATATTCCCTCATTACGATACACTCGCCCAATTTCATAGACCTTCTCCATACCGCCTACGATTAATCTTTTGAGATGAAGCTCTATGGCTATTCGCATAAACAGCTGCATATCAAGCGCATTATGATGGGTGATGAAGGGACGTGCAGATGCTCCGCCTGGAATGACATGCAGGGTCGGCGTTTCGACCTCGAGGTAACCTAAGTTATCCAAGTATCGACGCATCGACTGGATGATTTTGGAACGGGCAATAAAGGTCTGCTGTACCTCTGGACTCACGATGAGGTCAACATAACGTTGACGATACCGCATCTCTACATCCTTCAGACCATGGAACTTGTCCGGTAACGGATATAAGGATTTAGTAAGAATCACGATGGAATTTGCTTTAATAGAGGTTTCTCCGGTTTTTGTCTTAAAAACCAAACCACGCACGCCGATAATATCGCCAATGTCCAATATACTAAAGGCAGCATAAAGCTTCTCATCAATGGAATCGGCTCGAATATACACCTGTATTTTCCCGGTAATGTCTTGGATATGCGCAAAGCTAGCCTTACCCATACCTCTCTTCTGCATGATCCGGCCAGCAATACTAACCTCTGCACCGATTGTTTCTAACTCTTCGTTCGTTTTCTCATTATAGTCCCGTAGAATATCCGCAGCATAATGTGTACGATCATACTTACTACCAAATGGATCAACACCTAGCTCACGAAGCTCGTTCAATTTATCACGACGAATTTGTAACAGTTCATTAATTTCCGGTTCTTGGTCCAAAACTACAGCTCCTTTAAGTCTTAGAGTATAAAAAAAGCTTCCAGAGGAAGCTTTTGAGTGGCATTTCCCAATGTACAATTATGCAAAAGAGATCTAATCGTTAAATATGGTATTATTTCTTAATATCCACAATTTTGTACTGAATAACCCCTGCTGGAACAGTAACATCCACAACAGAGCCCTTTTTCTTACCCAAAATTGCCTTGCCAACTGGACTTTCATTGGATATCTTATTCTCGGAGGGATTGGATTCCGCGGTGCCTACAATTGTATATTGTACCGTATCACCGAATTCCATATCCTTCACGTTCACCTTCGAACCAATACTAACGACATCTGTTTCAATATCGTCGCTATTGATAATTCTGGCATTACGCAGCATTTTTTCTAGCATAATCACACGGCCCTCAATGAAGGCCTGCTCATTCTTAGCATCTTCATACTCGGAGTTTTCACTAATATCCCCGTAACCAATCGCTACCTTAATGCGTTCTGCTATCTCGCGTCGTTTCACAGACTTCAACTGTTCTAATTCATCTTCTAGCTTTATGAGACCTTCCGCAGTCAGAATTACTTCTTTTTCGGCCATGATTTGTCCCCCGTCTAGCACGTATTTGTTAATCTTCATTTTATTATATTTCCCTATAAGAATAGCATGACACTAATGTGTAATTTAGGAACTTTATTTGGATGATTATATTTCATGCCATTAAAAAAGTCAATCTATGCCATAGTTGCGAGTACAGCTGAATCAGCCGTCGCATTCATTTCGTTGGTCGACCTTACGTAATCATGTAGGATGTCTACCATTCGATCGCGACCGGTTTCCTCCATTACTTTATCCTTCACTCTAGCCGTATCCGGAAGACCCTTAAGATACCATGCGAGATGCTTGCGCATTTCCTTCACAGCAATATGCTCACCTTTGAGAGTGACAAGACGGTCCATATGCAGAATCGCGATACGAATTTTCTCTTCAGCCGTTGGGTCCGGCGGCAACTCACCTGTCGTTAAGTACTGTACGGTGCGGAATAACATCCACGGATTCCCCAGTGCAGCTCGGCCGATCATGACCCCATCACATCCCGTAAGCTCCAACATACGCTTGGCATCCTCAGGGGTGAATATGTCGCCATTACCGATGACCGGAATAGAGACTGCGTCCTTGACCTCTTTAATAATGTTCCAGTCCGCGACGCCTGTATATAGCTGCTCCCGTGTACGCCCATGAACACTAACCGCTTGGCCACCCGCATTCTCTACGGCTTTCGCGTTACGTACGGCGAATATATGATCGGAGTCCCAGCCTGTGCGCATCTTAACCGTGACAGGCTTATCCACTTCTTTTACAACCGCTGAAACCATCTCCTCGATTTTAGAAGGATCAAGAAGCCACCTAGCACCTGCATCGCACTTCGTTACTTTCGGTACGGGGCATCCCATGTTAATATCGATGATGTCCGCGTTTGAGTTCTTATCTACATATTTCGCTGCAGCGACTAAATTCTCCTTATCTCCGCCAAAAATCTGCAAGCTCATTGGCTTCTCCCGCTCATCTACATACAGCATATCCATGGTACGTTTATTTCCGTGAACAATCGCATTCCCACTAACCATCTCCGCGCAGACGATACCACAGCCAAATTCAACAGCTATTAAACGAAAAGCTGGATTACAGACCCCAGCCATCGGCGCGAGAACCACATTGTTCTTCGCTGTAACATTACCAATCTTCAACATGGCTTGCACCACCCTTCTATTTTTCTCGATCTATATATATTATTGGTTTATTAGTTCTTCATGATCGATATCGAGCACTTCACATATCCTCTTCAGAATATTCTTATCTGGCTTTCTCGTTCCACGTTCAATGGAGCCTAAGATGGCGATAGATACACCGAGTAGCTCTGACATTTCATCTTGGGTGTAGCCTTTTAATTTGCGAAACGCCCGGATTCGGAGCGCCAATTGGTCTTTAACCATAGATGCACATCTTCCTTCCCATCAGTATGATCGTAGGCTTGAAGGATGGAGAGACCATTCGGAACTTCATCCAGCTCCCAAATTTCGACCAGCGGAATTAATACAAAAGCCCGTTCCTGCATTCGAGGATGAGGCAGCTCAAGTCTATCACCCTGCATGGATACATGGCCGTAAATCAATAAGTCTAAATCAATCGTCCGCGGACCCCAACGAACATCCCGCACACGGCCAAGCGTCTGTTCAACTTGGAGTAACAGCTCCAATAGCTCCAGAGGATTTAAATCCGTACGAGCCGCAATAACCATATTCAGAAAATAAGGCTGATCCGTCAAGCCCACTGGAGCCGTTTCGTACAGGGAGGAGCATCGTTCAACGGTCACCGATGGATGACGATGAATGCTCTCCACAGCCTGATATATATATTGCTGGCGATCTCCTAAATTCGAGCCTAATCCAATGTATACGTTCATCAGGATCGCCTTCTAGTGATATCCACAGTTACACCGTCAAAATGAGTTTCAAATGGTGGATGCGGCTTCGTGACACATACTTGAATTTCACTCACTATAGTATAAGTGTGGAGCAGCGTAGACGCAATGTGTTCGGCTAAAGCCTCTATAAGCTTAAAAGGCTTACCCCCCACGATTAATTTCGTTTGGTTATAGACACTGCCATAATTTACAGTGAGCTCCAGATCATCCTTACGGCCTGCTTCTTGTAGGTCTAGTACTAACGTCAGATCTACAACAAATGCCTGTCCCAGCTTGTTCTCTTCCGGGAATACACCATGAAATCCGTAAAACCTCATGCCCTTTAATATGATACGATCCATCCTATTTCACCTAACCTTTCACACTACGAACTATAACATCAGTCATTCGAGCAACGCGTGATATCGCTTGAACATCATGCACCCTCACTATATCACAGCCTTGCCTAATCCCTAGAACAACCGTTGCAGCAGTGCCTTCCACTACATGATCTGCGGGTAAGCCAAGCGTCTGTTGGATGAACCTCTTACGTGATGTTCCAAGAACAACCGGATATCCTAGGCTACTTATATGATTGAGGTTGTTCATTAATTGTATATTATGATCGATGGTTTTGGCGAATCCGATACCTGGATCTAGAAGAATCTGTTCCTTCGTTATACCTGCTTGCTCAGCTAGTTGAACGCTAATCTGCAAATCAGCAATGACATCGGGGATAAAATCGTTGTAGTCGGTAATCTTGCGATTATGCATGAGGATTATAGGGCAATTCATCTCACTAGCAACTCGCCCCATATCAGGATCTTCCTTGAGTCCCCAGATATCATTTATTATATGGGCTCCAGCCATAAGAGCCTGACGAGCAACCTCTGATTTATAGGTATCGATAGAGATGGGGACACTTACCGAAGCACTAATTGCTTCTATGATGGGGATAACTCGATTAAGCTCTTCCTCGAGCTCGACCTTCACCGCGCCAGGTCGCGTTGATTCACCACCAATATCAATGATGTCTGCCCCCTCGGCCACCATTAGAACCGCTTGATCTACTGCAGCTTGAATCGTATTATAGCGGCCCCCATCAGAGAACGAATCAGGGGTCACATTCAGAATACCCATAATCAATGTGCGTCGACCTAGCTCCACGATCCTTCCACGACAGTCCAATGTACGGATCGTATTCATAAGGGACCTCCCTGTATGGCACTTCGATAGGATTCCAACAACCGAAGTGTAATTGGATCGTGCATCTCTGCAACGCCTCGTGTCCACACCTCTGTTCCTTGCGCATCATAGATGCAGCTCACAGGAATGATTTCTTGAATAGAATTCGTCAAGAATATATCCTCAGCATTACAAAGCCAATCTGTTCTGTAGAAGCCTTCTTCATAAGGGATATCTAGCTTATCTGCCAAATCTAAGATGAACGCACGTGTAATGCCTGGTAGAATCCCCGTTTCCACAGAAGGAGTACATAATAATCCTCGATGAATGAAGAATAGGTTACTAACAAGCCCTTCGGCCACATAATTAGCATCATTCAGGAACAACCCCTCAGCACCTATGGCCCAAGGATATTGTCGCAGCTCTCTTGAGCCTAATATATTGTTCATATAATGAAACGACTTCATCCGCAAAGAACTCTCCGGTGTATTCCGACCGAGCCGGAGCAGCTGTAACGGCTTACCCAACGCATACATTCGTTGATTACGCTCGGGCAATGGTTTCGCATAAATAATTTCATTAGGCCGTGAATATTCCCCGGAGGGAAGTCCTAGCGGCTCCGAACCTGCGGAGATGGACAGTCGAATATATCCATCCGTTAGCGCATTAGCGGTAAGAACTTGCTCGATCTTCGATCGGAGGTCCAGAGGCTGAGGGGTGTAGTTAATACCCAGCTCTTCGCAGCTAACCATTAGCCTTCCCAGATGCTCTTCTAACAAGAAAGGCTCTCCTCCATACGTGCGGAATGTCTCGAACAAACCGATACCGTAAAGAAAGCCGTGATCGAATACAGAGATCACAGCCTGATCTTCTTCTAAGAGCTTACCATTCATGCTAACAATCATTTAACCTACTCCCTTCGAGTAACCTACTCCCTTCGAGCTGCCGCCTTTGCACCACTCAGAAAGTTACTAAGAAGCTGATGCCCGTGTTGAGTAATAATAGATTCCGGGTGGAATTGAACACCTTCCACAGCGTATTCCTTATGCCGAAGCCCCATAATAATCCCATCATCAGTCTCCGCACTAATCTCCAAGCAATCTGGTAGTGTCTCTCGACGAACGATTAAGGAATGATAACGAGTTGCTGTGAAGGGTTGGGGTAATCCCGCAAAGATGGATTTACCATCATGGTGAATCTGCGAGGTTTTCCCATGCATCATAAGTGGAGCACGAATAACATCTCCCCCAAATGCCTGTCCAATGGCCTGGTGACCTAGACAAACACCTAGAATCGGAATCTGACCCTTAAAGCGATCGATAAGAGCCAGACTAACCCCTGCCTCATTCGGTGTACAAGGCCCTGGCGAGATAAGGATATGGTCGGGTTGCATGCTCTCGATATCGTCCAGGCTTAATTCATCATTACGCTTAACGACAGGCTGTTCGTGGAGCTCACCCAAATATTGCACCAAATTATAAGTAAAAGAATCATAGTTATCAATAACCAGGATCATTACAATCACCTCGTATCAGTAGTGGCCGAAACTTGCAAAGCTTATTCATTATATAGTTTACATATATTTAATTCCATATCGTTATGATAGTCAATACATGCAGAAAAAGCGAGGATCAATTTACGTGCACATTGATTCTCGTCATTGAGATATCCTTGTAAGATTTAATGCTAAGCATTCTTACCAAAGGTAACACCACCATCTATATACAGCGGTGATCCCATCATAAACTTGGATTCATCAGATGCTAGGAACAATGCCGCTTTGGCTACATCCTCAGCACGGCCAAGATCACCACTAAGCTGTCGTGTCTTCAGAGAAGCAATAGCCGCTTCAGGATCATCATAGGCTGTGTGTAAATATTTTTCTACAAAAGGGGTAAAGATTGTGCCTGGTAATAGGGCATTCACACGAATGTTATAGGGTGCATAATCAACCTGCATGGATTTGGTCAGTGCAAGTACTGCACCTTTGGTAGCCGCATAGGATGCCCTCCGAGCAAGTCCGATCTCAGCAATACAAGATGACATATTAATGATCGAACCAGTCTCCGCCTTCATCATGTGCGGTACCGTATATTTGGAAGGCAGATAAACACCCTTAACATTCACATTCATAATACGATCCCAATCCTCGAGCTCAACCTCGTGAAGCATTCCAATTCCACTAATCCCTGCATTATTAAATAAGACGTCGATCCGACCATATTCAGCGATAACCTCATCTACCATCGATTTGACCGAATTAGCATCTGTCACATCGGCTTCGATGAACAATCCATGACCGTTTGCGCCTTGAATTTCCTCGACCGTCTCTTTGCCTCTATTCACATCACGATCTACTACGACAACCTTGGCTCCTTCTTTGGCAAATAGTAAAGCCGAGCTTTTGCCAATTCCTGAACCAGAGCCGGTTATTACTGCTATTTTTCCCTCTAGCCTCATCTTTTGTTTCCTCCCTCAACGATTAAATTAATCAGGTCATCCGATGACATTATTTGGGGTTAGTATATACTAATATTAAAGCAATGAGTACCGACTTACTACTCAATCCATAACGCTTGTAGCAACTGATGCGTATTGCACTGCCTTCCACAGGGCTTTGGCTTTATTCAAAGATTCTATATATTCCCGCTCAGCATTAGAATCTATAACGATGCCCGCACCAGCTTGCACATGACCTACACCATCCACAACAATTAAATTTCGAATGACAATATTAAATTCCATATCACCATTGTAATCAATCCAACCGATTGACCCCGTATAAGGGCCCCGTCTTACAGGCTCTAATTCCTCAATAATTTCCATCGTACGAATCTTGGGTGCTCCGGTTATCGTTCCACCTGGAAAGGTAGCCGATAGAACGTCATACGCATCCCTACCCTCAGCTAGTTCACCAGTAACCTCTGACACAATATGCATGACGTGAGAGTACATCTCTACCGACATTAGCTCATCTACACGCACTGACCCATATTTCGCAATACGCCCCACATCATTACGCTCCAAATCTACTAGCATGATATGCTCCGCACATTCCTTCTCATTATTAAGCAATTCATTGCGGAGCAATTGATCTTCCTCGGCATTACGACCGCGTGGTCTTGTCCCGGCAATCGGCCTTGTTCTAATCTTCGCTCCCTCTAATTGAACTAATAGCTCTGGGGATCCACAGACGAACTGATAATCAGGGAATCGAAAGTAGCCCATATAAGGCGAAGGGTTTAGAAGCCTAAGCCATTCATAAATATGCTCTGGTGAACAATCCAGTTGTTTACTCTGGCGCACCGATAAATTCACCTGGAACACATCACCCTGGCGTATGTAATCTTGTATTTGGTGAACGGCTCGCAGATACTGATCTCGAGAAAAGTCCGTGTATACACCAGAAATGGATTCCACATCTATATTCACCCGATTGTGTAGAATATCCTCACGAAGGTGCGCGGCCCGATTAGCTGCAGATGTGTCACTACCTTCACCCGGCATCATGTTTATCCATTGTATAAGCATACTCTCTGTGGCCACTTTGGCTAATTCATACAATACTCTCAATTCATTCTCAGGCTGCTGCTTCTCTACCTTGGTGAGATGCGTGCAGATTAACATCCGCTCCTGATGATCAATAATCCATAATTGATCCATCATGATAAACTGATAATCAGGCAATGGTAGATCATCCTTGGCCATATCGGGGAGCTTCTCAATCGTACGAATAACATCATAGCTCCAGAAGCCAGCACAACCACCCAAGAATTTAGGCATGCCTTCAACTTTCGGAGATCGATAAGGAGCCATCCAACGCTTCACCGATAGGAAGGGCGATTCTGACCAGGTTTCCACCTCTCCATTACGATGGGAGACGGTAGCTTCATGCAAATTCCCCTGAATTGAAGCGACCGACTCCAGTCCAAGATAGGTATAGCGTCCACTTTTTCCACTCTCAAGAACAAAGGCACTTCCTGACCCGCGAGTCCATGCCTTCTCCCAGGATAAGACCCGGTCATGGTCCCCTAAGTCATACTTAAGTATATATGGGAGCATCGTATATTGCTGTGACCATTGTAACCATGCATCGAAAGCTATTGCTGACATCCTTGTTCCTCCACTAAACGAATATATGTAATTACTCTGTATTATAGTATAATACGAAACCGCGGAAAACTCCGCGGTCGTTGGTTAATTGCTGTTACGTTAATTCATCATTTCGTACACCCTTTTTACGAAAAACCCCCCACATTGCGTGAGGGGTTAGAAGTATGATTATCGTTCTGCTGTTTGTTAATCTTCGAATTGATATAATGGTGTGCTCAGATAACGTTCTCCATTCGATGGAACAATGGCAACAACACGTTTACCGGCACCAAGCTCTTTTGCCACTTTGAGGGCAGCGAAGATAGCTGCTCCAGAAGAGATGCCTCCTAGAATTCCCTCTTCCCTAGCTACACGACGAGCTGTCTCGAATGCTTCTTCATTCTCAACGGTTACAATCTCATCATATATCGTTGTGTTCAATATTGAAGGTACAAAACCTGCACCAATACCTTGAATTTTATGAGGACCTGGCTTGCCTCCCGATAGTATCGGGGATGCTGCTGGTTCGATAGCGTAAATCTTAATATTCGGAAAGCTCTTGCGTAGAACTTCTCCTGCACCAGTAATCGTACCGCCTGTCCCAATACCAGAGATAAAGGCATCCAGCTTACCGTCTAAAGAATTAATCGCTTCTACAATTTCAGGACCAGTTGTTTCACGGTGGATCTTCACATTCGCTTGGTTATCAAACTGCTGTGGCATAAAATAATTTGGATTCTCAGCACGAATTTCTTCAGCGCGACGAATAGCACCCTTCATTCCTTCAGCACCTGGTGTTAACACCAATTGCGCTCCATAAGCACGAAGCAAGCTTCGTCTTTCAACACTCATCGTTTCGGGCATAACTAGAATCGCTTTATAACCTTTTGCGGCCGCGACCATCGCTAGTCCAATTCCTGTGTTACCGCTAGTTGGCTCTACAATGGTATCGCCCGGTTTAAGCTTGCCATCCTTCTCAGCTTGTTCGATCATACTGATTGCAATACGATCCTTTACACTTGCGCCGGGATTCTGGAATTCCAGCTTTACATAAACCTCTGCACTTCCCTCTGGAACGACACGATTAAGTCTAACTAGTGGTGTATCCCCAATAACCTGGGTAATATTCTGCACAATTTTCGCCATGTGAATCCTCCTAAAAGTTTTGTGTAACTTAGTGACTTACGAAGTAAAGTCATACAACAAAACTACTTCGTAAGCATAAGCTAAGTTTTTGATGGTTGCGCGAGCGATATGATTTTATTCCGACTAAAACAGTTGGCTTTAACTACCTTAATCTTATCAGCGTTAAAAATGGTTGTCAATGAAAATGTTGTGCCCTAAGCTGCTCTAATTCCGGTTTCTCTAATACATACTTTTCGTTACAGAAATGACAGATCACTTCAGCTCGACCTAGCTCATCAATTAGAGCATCCATCTCATCCTTGCCAAGACTGATCAATGTTTTATCTACTCGCTCCTGTGAACAAGTGCAGCGAAACTGAATAGGGGAGCGTTCATAAATTTGAACCGCATCGAATAAGTGATGAAGAATATCCTCAGGACCTGCACCTTGCTCAATTAAGGTGGTAACAGGTGTAAGTGCAGCTAGCTTTTGTTCAATGCTTGTAATTTCACTATCAGTAAGCCCCGGTAGCATTTGTAGAATGAATCCCCCTGCAGCTTTAACCGAATAATCCGGATTGACAAGTACACCCAAAGCAACAGCTGAAGGAGTCTGCTCTGATGTGCTAAAGTAATAGGTGAAGTCCTCTGCTAGCTCACCTGACACGATGGGCGAGGTGCCGCGGTAGGGCTCTTTCATGCCAAGATCCTTGGTCACATACAGTAAACCTTCACGTCCCACTGCACCAGCAACGTCTAATTTACCCTTATCATTGAGAGGTAGATGGACATGAGGTTCTGTGACATAACCTCTGACTTCTCCGCTTGCATTCGCATCAACGACAATTTGTCCAAGAGGACCATCTCCACGAATCTGAATGGTGAGCTTTTCTTGACCCTTCAGCATACTGCCCATCATCGCACCCGCAGTCAGGGTTCGTCCAAGTGCTGCAGTAGCTGTAGGCCATGTGTCGTGACGAGCACGTAATTCTTCTACAATTGTTGTGGATAAAGCGGCAAACACACGTACTTTGCCGTCCATAGCCATGCCACGGACAATAACGTCTTGGTTGTCGTTCATCTAATACTCCTCTATATGTATATTATTGGTTTCGTTCGTAGATCATGAGCAACCCTTGCAGAGTGATCATTGGATTGACCTCTTGAATCGTCTTTGATTCACCAGAGATAAGCTCCGCTAATCCACCAGTAGCTATAACCTTCGCTTTGTAGCCGAATTCCTCTTCCATTCGCCATACAATACCATCAACTTGACCTGCAAAACCATAAATAATGCCAGCCTGCATCGAAGAGATTGGATTTCGTCCAACGGTACTCTTCGGACGAGAGAGTTCTATTCTTGGTAGCTTGGCTGCATGAGTATATAATGCTTCTGTAGAAATTCCAATGCCTGGTGCAATGGCACCACCGAGGTAATCTCCTTTTTCGTCTATAAAGTCAAAGGTCGTTGCTGTACCAAAATCGACAACAATAAGAGGTGGGCCATATAATTCAATCGCTGCTATTGCATTACATATACGGTCGGCTCCAACCTCCCGGGGATTCTCATAACGAATATTTAATCCGGTTTTTATACCAGGTCCTACAATCAATGGAGATTTCTTAATATATTTGGTGCAAAGTGTATCGATGGTACGCATAATAGGAGGTACAACAGAAGATACAATAACACCTTCTACCTGACCGAAGGTAATACCCGCGTGCTGGAATAAATTAAAGACCATCACACCATATTCGTCTGCAGTTGCAGTTCGATTTGTGCTTAACCGCCAATGATGTAATAGCTTCTGCTTCTCGTACACACCAAGTACAATATTAGTATTCCCAATATCCATAACCAGAATCATGCTCTAAGACTCCTTCCGTTCATTGAGGTCTAAACTGATGTCTAGTGATCGGATAGAATGTGTTAAGCTGCCAACCGAGATAACATCCACCCCAGTTAAGGCAATGCCCCTCAACGTTTGTAATGAGATACCACCAGATGCCTCTACAATGACATGGTTCGCGACCTCTTTAATACGGCGAACTGCAATCGTCATATCCGAAGGGCTCATATTGTCGAGCATAATAATATCTGCTCCAGCCTCTAGTGCTTCCTCCACCTGAGCCATATTCTCAGTTTCTACCTCTATCTTCATGGTATGGGGAATTCGAATTCGCGCAGAATGTATGGCATTAGTAATACCACCAGAAGCTTTAATATGATTGTCCTTAATCATGACCGCATCGTAAAGACCAAAGCGATGATTAAATCCACCACCGACTCTAATTGCATACTTCTCTAGCACTCGGAGTCCAGGGGTTGTCTTGCGTGTATCCACTAATCGAACTGGCAAATCATCCAAAACCTCTACAAAGGAACGTGTCTTAGTGGCAATACCGGATAACCGCTGTAATAAATTAAGCGCTAACCGCTCACCTGCTAATATACTTCGAGTACGACCTGACACCTCGGCAATGACCGTACCCAATATAGCTAGCGAGCCTTCTTCCACATAGGGTTTAAATGTAAGCTCTGGGTCCACTTCACTAAAGACGAGCTGGGCGATAGGTAATCCTGAAACCACACCGGTTTCTTTGACATGAAGAATACCTTTGGACTGATGGTCGGCGGGAATAGTCGCCATAGAAGAAATATCCCCTGTAGCAATATCCTCCTGTAGCCAAGCTGCAATCTGGTTTTTTAATAATGTTACATTCAGATCAAACATCCACTATCCGCTCCTCTACCATTCCTTGCTCTCTATTCCATAACGTATGCTTGCGCCATACCAGATCATCCCGCTCTGGAAAGTCCTCTCGATAATGGGCCCCTCGACTTTCCTGTCGTTCCAGAGCAGCTTGAGTCGTTAGCAGTGCACATGTGAGTAAATTTGCAAATTCGTACTCTTCTCGTCTGGATAAATGCGTGTCCAATACAGGTAGCTGTCTGCGTAGTTCCTCGACACCTTTTTCTAGCCCTTTGAGCGTTCGTTTCAGACCACCGTATCGAAGCATAATTTTCTGCAGCTTAAGACGTCTTTCTACGATGGCTTGGGTAGGCTCAGCGGTCCGATTTAAATTAAACGAAAATTCAATATTGTCCGGTAGTGGTTCTAAGCGATTAATGGAATCTATGATCCTTCGACCGAACACAATCGCTTCTGATAGTGAGTTGCTTGCAAGCCTATTAGCTCCATGGACACCTGTTGAGGAGACTTCTCCACACGCAAATAACCGTTTGATTGAAGTCTCTCCATTGAGATCAGTCTTAACCCCGCCCATCATATAATGTGCCGCAGGAGCAACGGGGATCCAATCCGTTGTTAAATCAAGACCAAAGGTTAGGCAATATTGATATATTGTTGGAAATCGATGCTTAACCATCTCGATAGATTCGTGAGTTATATCTAGATATACAAAGGTTGATTTTGTCTTCCCCATCTCATCCACAATTGCACGAGCAACTACATCTCGAGGAGCCAGCTCAAGCTGGGGATGATACTCAGCCATAAACCGTTCGCCTCTTATGTTGCGGAGGACAGCTCCTTCTCCACGAACTGCTTCCGATATAAGGAAGCGGGGTGCTCCTGGATAACATAATGCCGTAGGGTGAAATTGCAGAAACTCCATATCCCGTATATATGCCCCTGCACGGTAAGCAATGGCTATTCCATCTCCAGTTGCTATATCTGGATTGGTTGTATATCGAAAGAGCTGTCCCGCACCACCTGTACATAATATAGTCGCTTTGCCCGATACGAACATTCGCTGTCCATCGGCTTTCTGGACAAGCGCACCACAGCATTCATCCTCATGGGTGATTAGATCAATCACAAAATGATCATTCCATATCTCGATATTCGGGTGGGACGATGCCTTCTCAGATAGAGCTCTGATAATCTCAGCACCTGTTGCATCCCCATGTGCATGAAGAATTCTACGTTGGCTATGCGCTCCCTCTTGGGTAAGCGCATATACGCCATTCTCTAGATCAAATTGAGTCCCCATCAATACTAGATCTTGTACGCCCGCTGTACCTTCATGAACAAGGACATCTACAGCGTCAAATGAGCAAAGACCCGCACCGGCGATAAGTGTATCCTGTCGATGATAAGCTGGAGAATCCTCATCAGATATGACCGCAGCAATGCCACCCTGAGCATATTGTGTGTTGCTATCAAGTAAGGATTTCTTCGTAATCATGATGACCTTGTGGGTTTCCGCAGCTTTAATTGCAGTGAATAAACCAGCGATACCCGCCCCTATGACGATGACATCCTTATCATGTCGGGGCATTGCTGATAGATCAAAATCGACCAAGTACCTTGCATTCATGATGACGATACCTGTAACATCCGCTCTAAGGAAATTCTAGCTTGATCGGCAATATGTGGAGGAACATAAATTTCCGGCTCCATATTCTCTAGACAACGAACCAGCTTCTTCAAATTATTCACCTTCATATTCGGACAAACCAAATATTTGGTTGCAAAATGGAATTGCTTATTCGGACTATCCTTACGGAGCTGGTACCCTGTTCCATCCTCCGTACCAACGATAAATTCCTGACAGTCCGACTCTCGGCAATACTTGATAATCGCTGTTGTGCTTCCGATGAAATCGGCAAGCTTAACTACCTCAGGGCGACATTCCGGATGGACAACAAATTGCGCATTCGGATGTAGAATCCTCATCTCTTCGACATCCTTCACGGTGAGCATATCATGCGTGTTACAGTAGCCCTCCCAGATAATCATTTTCTTATCTGTTTGTTTGGAGACCCAATCACCCAGATTCTTATCAGGCACCCAGATAACTTCGTCGCCTTCGACAGAGTTGACAATCTTCACTGCATTAGCCGAAGTACAAACGATGTCCGTTTCCGCTTTTATCTCAGCAGAGGAGTTAATATAGGTAACCACCTTGGCGTTGGGATGCTGCCGTTTAAGTGCGCGAAGTCCGTCGACATTAACCATGTCAGCCATTGGACAGCCTGCTCGTTCATCAGGGATAATAACCGTTTTGCTCGGGGCCAGGATTTTCGCACTCTCACCCATAAAGTGAACTCCACAGAATACAATCACGTCTGCATCGGTTTGTGCAGCTTTCTGTGCAAGCAGCAAGGAATCACCGCGAAAATCAGCCACTTCCTGTATTTCATCACGTTGGTAATAATGAGCAAGAATAATAGCATTACGCTCTTTTTTAAGCTCTAATAATCGTTCCCGGAGCTCTCTATTCTGTTCAGCCTTACGTTCCATTGCGAGTGCTTCCATGATGATAACCCCCTTCTTAGACCCAAAGTTGTATCGATATGAATGGACTAACTCCCACTTGTCCAATTCGTTCTTCCTTATTGTGCTCATAGAGTTTACACTTAATTTACACAACCTTCAGGGTAGTGTCAATGTACGTAATCGTTGATATAAGCGCGCCCTAGCTGTATTCAGGCGATTGCACCAATGATATCCAGTTCAATCGAACGAATAGTATAATCTTGGTCAAGAAGAAAACGTCCCAACTTCACCATAAGGATGAGTTGAGACGTCCCATTTCTTTTATAACAGTAAGATTTCTTTATTCTTTTTTGTCATCTTCACTCTTTTTATCTTCCTTTTCTTCCTTTTCAAACTCTAGCTTATTTGATTCATGATCACCATTCTGCGGTTGGATCTTGACCTTTACATCTTCACCAGTTGGAGTTGGTCCTACAGAAGGTGCTACTGTTGCTTCATGGCTACCCTCTGGGCTTGGATCTGGCTCAACCGGCTTCTTCGGATCAAGCTTACCATTCTCAATTAATTGTTTAATCATTTCGACATCCAATGTCTCAACTTCTAATAATGTCTTTGCAATAATATGCACCTTATCTGCTTGCTCTGTTAAGATCGCTTTTGCTTTATCGTAGCAGCTACGAGTAATGCTCTGCATCTCTTGATCAATCTCATAAGCGATGGAATCACTATAATTCTGTTCATGCCCTAAGTCACGACCAAGGAATACTTGCCCTTGAGAGCTCCCAAATTGCATAGGTCCAAGCTTATCGCTCATACCATATTCCATAATCATAGCTCTTACGATTCCTGTTGCTTTCTTAAAGTCATCATAAGCACCTGTTCCTACTTCGCCAATGAATAATTCCTCCGAGACACGGCCGGCAAGAAGTCCAGATACACGCTCTAATAATTCTTGTTTGGTTATTAGGAAACGATCCTCTTTAGGCATCATCATGACGTAACCGCCTGCACGACCCCTTGGTACGATAGTTACCTTCTGAACCATATCGGCGTTCTCCATAAAGTATCCAACAATGGTATGTCCTGCCTCGTGGTAAGCAACTATTCGCTTCTCACGCGGACTAATCACCCTGCTCTTCTTCTCTACGCCTACAACAACACGATCAACCGCTTCTTCAATTTCCCTCATGGTTATATCCTTACGATTTCTACGAGCTGCCAAGAGAGCTGCTTCATTCAACAGGTTCTCAAGATCAGCACCGGTAAACCCAGTTGTAAATTTCGCAATGATATCCAATTTAACATCCTTAGCAAGCGGCTTATTGCGTGCATGTACCTTCAGCACAGCCTCCCGGCCAACTAAGTCAGGACGATCTACTGTAATCTGACGGTCGAAGCGTCCAGGACGAAGCAATGCGGGATCAAGAATGTCCGGCCGGTTCGTAGCAGCAACTATAATAATTCCTTCGTTGGCTCCAAATCCATCCATCTCAACTAGGAGCTGATTTAATGTTTGCTCCCGCTCATCATGTCCACCGCCTAATCCGGCTCCACGCTGACGACCAACAGCATCAATCTCATCGATAAAAATAATACAAGGAGCATTCTTCTTCGCATTCTCGAATAAATCTCGAACCCGTGAAGCACCTACACCTACGAACATTTCTACAAAGTCAGAACCACTAATGCTGAAGAAAGGTGTACCTGCCTCACCAGCTACTGCACGAGCTAACAAGGTCTTACCTGTTCCAGGAGGTCCAACTAATAGTACACCTTTAGGAATACGAGCACCTACGGCAGCAAATTTCCGTGGATCCTTAAGGAATTCGACTACCTCAATCAGCTCTTGCTTCTCTTCATCTGCTCCGGCTACATCATCAAATGTGACCTTCTTCTTCTCTTCATTATATAGACGGGCTTTGCTCTTGCCGAAGTTCATTACCTTCCCGCCGCCGCCTTGCGCTTGATTAAGCAAGAAGAAGAATAGAATAAAGATGATAACAAAAGGAATAATCGTTGTCAGGAAAGAAATCCAGACACTATTTCCTTGCATTTTTTCAATTTGGACTGGTACACCACTCTGTTCAACCGTCTCAACAAAGCTATCTGTTACTGGTCCACGCGTACTAAAGCTCTTGTCCGAGGTTGTATACTTACCTGTTATTAAGTATGTATATCCATCGAATTTCATTGAACTAATTTCGGCAATTTGGTTGTTTACTAACGCAGCTCTAAATTCATCATAACGAATGTCTTCACTCTGTTCATTTTGTTGGCTGATAAAGTGAACAATACCAACCGTTACCAAAAAGATTATGATGTAGAAACCGGTATTCCGGATGATTCTGTTCATCCCCTACCTCCTCTTGTGCGGCACACTTAAATTATTCTACCACAGCATATAATACGATCACAATAGTACGGAATTCAAGGAAATTCTATAGTGGCTAACCCTTGTATATTTCCGGTTTAAGAATACCAATAAAAGGAAGATTGCGATATCTTTCAGCATAATCTAGACCATAACCCACAACAAATTCATCCGGTAGCACATAGCCCTTGTACTCTACCTCTAATTCTGCAGTACGTCGATCAGGCTTATCAAGCAAAGCGACAACCGCTACGGAAAGAGCATTGCGCCTTTCGAGAACATCAATGACATATGTAAGTGTTAGCCCACTATCAATTATGTCTTCAACAATAATTACATCTCTGCCTTCAACAGACACATCTAAATCCTTAATAATCTTGACAACACCAGACGATTTTGTTGAGGCACCATAACTGGATACCGCCATAAAGTCAATTTCTATGGGAATCTTTATCTGTTTCACCAGATCGGACATAAAGATAAATGCACCCTTCAATACACAAATGACAAGTGGATTACGACCCTTATAGTCTTCTGAGATTTGAATAGCCAACTCTTTAACCTTTTCTCCAAGCTGTTCTTCTGTAAGTAACACCTGTTCTATATCACTATGCAACCAGAACCCTCCTAACAACTTATGAAAATCATACTCATTACATTCTTAATGATGAGGGCTATTTGGGTATAAATTGCATACACAGTAAACGGGTAGTCTGACTGCTTATCAACCCATGCCTTGACCGTCCTATCCCCGGAATCCAAAGGATACGACCTTCTTGATCCTCAATGAGTGGAACCTGGTCTCGCCAAATCCGATTTATCTTTAAATCAATGAACATATCCTTTACTTTCTTTGATCCATTTAAACCTAACAGCTCCATTCGATCTCCACTCCGTCTAGAACGAACCTTGAATGGATATGAAACTTTCTCCGCATCAAAGTGAGCTTCGAGCTGCTTATGGGCCAGATTATCTCTAACGATTCTCATATCCACATTATGTTGCTCGGTATGGAATTTTAGCAAAGCTTGTGCTTCAGAAATCCATTGATCAGTTTCAGGGCTTTTAATAATGTACTCATATTGAGCTTGCTTCAATTGCTTATTAGAGAAGCCAGGGAACCATTCAATACGATCGTAAGCTCTAACCACATGAACATAAGAGTCAATCTGTAAGGACCAAGACGGTTGAGATTCGTTCTCTATTGCCAACCGAATCGATTCAATTTTAGTAAAATCGCTAGAATAATCGCCTCCGGCAATATAATTTAATATTAGTTTAATCAATCTTCTTTGTAAAGCAACGTGCTCAGCTACCCACGTTTTTCTGGAGAACGTGCAGGATCCACCAGCGAAGTGAAGAATTCGATCAGCGGCCTCCTTTGACAATTGATTGAGATAATCATCCTCCTCACGGAGAATGTCTACCATACGATCAACGGCTTCAGGAAGCTTGGGGTTAATTTCTAGAAGCTGAGGAATAATGTCCAATCTTATTCGGTTACGTGTATATTTGCGACTTTCATTGCTGCTATCCACATGAAACGGAATTTCTTCAGCTTGGCAATGTTGTAGAAGTCGTTCTTTGGGTATACGTAAGAATGGTCGGATCAGTTCCACATTTTTTTCGAGTCTTCTCATTACAATTCCCACAAGACCACGGGGGGATGCTCCTCTTAACATATTCATCATGACTGTCTCAACTTGGTCATCGGCATGATGTGCTAATGCAATGGCTGTAGCATGGAATTTCCCTGCAACCTCATGAAGAAACTGGTAACGCAGTTCTCTAGCTGCTGCCTGTGTGTTACCACCATGCTCACGAACATAGGCTGGGACATCAATAGCTGCTCCGTGGAAGGGAATTCCGAGTTCATTAGCATAGGCTTTAACCGTTTCTGCTTCTCTAGCCGATTCTTCCCCACGAAATTTGTGGTTTACATGAGCTACAATCAAGCTATAATTCTGGGCAGTGGATAAACGGTACATAACATGCAATAGTGCCATGGAATCTGGACCGCCCGAAACCGCAACAACCAGCTTATCACCACTTTTGAGAAGTTGCTCCTCACGAATGGTCCGTGCGGTTTGCAGAATAAGATCCATACTCACTAATCACCTTCCATTCAAATACGAGCTTCGTCAATTAAAAACCACATATACAGATACCGTCAATAATAACGCTGATACAACTGCGAGCCCGCCAAGCCACGGTATGGTTATAGTCTGTTTAGGACCCACACCAAAGGTATGCATTCTTCTTTTCCAATCCTCTAGCGCTTTGCCTGAATCCAAATATGTACCATTGATCATACCATGGAGCACTGGAGCAATGTTATGACAAGTAGGGCAATCCTTAATAGCTTGGAATAATTCAGACTTAGAGCGAATCTGAGGTAGTAGCTCCTCTCCCTTACCCGGTTGTGCTGCCCCAGCTAGCTGCATAAAAACCAAACAAAATGCGAATAGATCGTAACCACTATCAGCTGAACGACTACCACAATTCCAATATCCTCGGTCATACATTTCTGTAAATTGTCTTACTGATTTCCCAAAGGGACTTGCACCACCGTAATCTATTAATTCCACCTGCCCATAAGCTGAAACTACCACATTGGACGGCTTCACATCACAGAACGCAAATCCGCGCTTATGTAATTCTATTAATCGACTTAATAGATAATAACCAGTCAGATATAACCAGTCGGTACCCTTCTTATCAATGAAGGATGACATCGTAATCCCCTCAACGTATTGCATCACATAGAAGGAGTGCACGTCCTCTACATCCATATAATCATCAGCATCGATAAAGAATGGCTTTTTGTTCACTCTAGGTGCGAGCTTCTTCAGAAGATTTATCTCAGACTGGAGATCAGATGTATTAAAGCCAACCTTTAGTGCATATCTACCCTGTTTCGCTTCCGTGCCTCCAACTACCAAATAAACATGCCCATTGGCACCCTCACCTAACTTACGTTCTATAAGGTATGTGGATTTGTTCCACCTGCCTCTTACGCTCATCCCGGGTAGCAGCTCGGCATTAGACGATATAGTCACTTAGCAACCCATCCTCAGTTTGTCCTCGTTGTTGCATCTGAATCCTATCATTGTCCAGTGTCCGCTGTACGTTCTGCTTCATATCTTGAACAACCTCCAATAAAGCAGGTCCCGTCGGAGTTGTCCCTCTCATCTCTAAGTTATAAAATAACTCTCCCATTTTTGCAAGCTGATTCGTCGGATTTATTAGTTTTTCACAAGAAGATTTGTTAGTGGAGGGCGCAGGAAAACGAAAAATAGATATTTCATTAGCACCTTGCCTTGCTTCTAAACTTAAGCCTAAATCACGAATTGCCTCTATAACAGCGTTCCATTTGGGCTTCATACTAGCACTCGTATCTAGAAGCAAACTCATTCGTAGCGAAACGGTTTCTACCATCTCATCCATAACCTCAATTACTTGTGATCGTTGCGGAGGAGACAGGAGCTCGATTGGATTCGAGCCAGGCTTATCCATTTGTTTGGACGTCATAATTTTACTTAATTCCTCTTGTACGGTCTGACGAATCGTGCATGTCACAGTCTGCCTTGTGATCATCTGTATCGTCTGTGAGAGCTGGCGTGAATGTACTAACCGGCTTAGACCTCCACCAGCCCTAGCAATCTCCGCTACTTCAAGTGCACCACTCTGCCCCAAATCTCCATGATCTAGAATGCCAATAACATTCACCACGATTCCTTCTGCATAAGCATGTGCCGCCGCGATGATTGGGCTCGTCCCCATATTCGAGCAACCATCTGTAACTAGAATGATTTGCTTGATCATAACCTTCTTCGGCTCCTTCTCAAATAGAATTCTAGATTCCAATAATCTGTTCTATGAATAGTTTCTCCAAAAAAGTTAGCCTTTAACAGGATCTAGCGCCTGAAGATTATGATTGATTGCAAAAATGCAACAAAAAGCAGACAATTTGCAGGAAATTATCCGCCTTTGTTCTCCAACTATTGCACTAGCTAACCGTCTTAGGTCGCTCCACACGGGGGAGCACCTTCCAACGCACGGTTGACCACTCGGGCTTGTACTTCTCGATTCGAGTAACGATGACGGTCATATCATCTATAATATCTCCATGATGATGCCGAACAACGGTCTCTAACAAACAATCTGCGAAATCCTGAGGCGTCTCTGCTTGAATGTCATTAATAATCCGTCTCATCCATAGCTCCTTATTGACCGTTGGACCCGGTGCGTCGTATATCCCATCTGTCATAATAATCAAGATGTCCCCAGGTAGAAGCTGTACGGATACTAAATCCACATCAATCTCCTGCAGGATTCCCACGGGTAGATTATTCGCCATTATCGTAATGACTTCTTTTCCTCGTTTTAAGAAGCTGGGGGTTGAACCAATTTTTAGAAAGGTTGTTTGGGCTGTATACATATCGATCAATGCTAAATCAATTGTTGTATACATTTCATCCGCGGAACGTAGCAGAAGAACAGAATTAACCGATTTTATGGCAAGCTGCTCATCCATTCCTGATTGAAGAAATTGTTGGAGAATTGATAATGCCCCACTGCTCTCAAGCTTAGCTCGTTCGCCATTACCCATACCATCACTTACAGCGACCGCAAATTTGCCATTACCTAATTCAGTAATATTGAAGCTATCTCCACTTAATAAGCCACCACCCTTAGCAGCCCCAGCAATCCCCGTGTCAATTTCATATGTTTTGGCTGACCCGAAGGTAACAACACTATATCCCCCTTCAGGAGCTAGCTGTTCATTCTTCACCACAATGCTCTCTTTCAGAATATCTGATAACAGAGGGGCAATAATCTTGCGGCATTCATCGAAGCCTTTAGTATATTGATGAACCACCTCAATCTCCACATTCCCCTCTTCAAGCTGAATGACTTCTATCGCGTGTATGGACAGGCCTAACTGTTCTAGAGCGGTACGTATTTGCTCCTCCTGTATATATAGGGCTTGTCCCTCTCGTTTAATTTCACGAGCAAGATCCTGCATGACCTTCGAGACGCCCGACAGCTGATCAGCAACGAGCCTACGGCTATCGTAGATTTGTTTTTTCCAGTGCATATCATGCTTATACACCTCATATTGGCGCTTCATCTGATCCATAATCTGCTCGGTTTTGACACAAGCCTGCCGCCACTCTCCACGTATCTCTTTCTTACCAATGTTCGGATTGTCCTCAATAGCGCCCATCATCTCTGTCATGAATGTGTACGTACGATAGAATTTCTCGTCCCAGCATTGGGTACGCTTCCAGCAGGAGGAGCAGGATTTACGAGCAATCTCATTCATAAAATGACTAACATCCTCATCACGCTTCATCGATTCACCCTCATGGGCAAATTGTTTAAAGCTTGCTGCCAGTTGCTTGAATACCTCAGAGAATTGCTCTACTCGGTCCGCCGTAATATCTCGGATACGTCTGGCATAATCATGTTGTGTACGGGTATGCTCTTGCGATCCAGGAATAAATCGAGCAAGTATATGAATAATTCCCTTAGGCGTTATGAAGAATAGGACTACAGCAGCTGTTGATTCTAATATAGATTGTACTAAATACTGCTGATCTCCCATATACATCGCTAATATAGTAGAACCAATAAGCAAACCTACTGCGGCACCCAGACGCCTGCCTTCCTTCAGAAGTCCTGCAAGCATTCCTGCAAAAGCCAGGACACTCATCTGAGGAATAGCTTTCACATCAGCTAGGCTAAGGATCAGCCCTGTTATCACACCCACTAACGCTCCCATCGGTGCGCCACCCACAAGAGCAAAGAGAAGCACTAGATAACGGGACAGTACGTGCTCCACAGATATCGACCCAATAACCCAACCCACAGTCCCGGTCATGACTGAAGCCATGAGAATAACCATGCAGATCATTTCTTCATTCTTAATTCTCTGATCCTTACGTGAAAAAGTAAGCACTGGAATGGCCTGTATGAAAACTAAGGTGAGGATGAAAGCTAATGCAGCTTCGACTACAGCCATCATCAGATAGTACCAGGACAAACCAGATTGAAGCGAATACGCGAATAAATTGACTGCGAAGGCGGAGAAAAGTACCGTTATAGGCGCATAAGAAAGCTCTGATCTCTCAAAGGTTTCCAAGCCCTTCTGACAACAGTAGAATACCGCCATCTGAGCCAGAATAAATCCACTCTGAGGCTCGACCGATAGTAAGCTACCTAAGAAAAGCGCACTTCCTACCCAAATTAATGACTCTCTCCGCAAAAAGTAAACAACACCGAAAAAAGCTACAGCGAATGGAGATAGCTCCTCTAAGATCATTGCCCTACCTAGTAGGAAAGCCATACCAGCTAATAACCATGTCCATCGTCTGCTCCAAATAGGCTGTACCAGCCTACTATCCAGAAATCGAGCAGCAACCTGATGGATTCCTTGATGGCCAAGGCTTGTCCATCTTCGTCCTGCATTTTCCCTTGACCTTACGTTAAACATAGAAAAAGACACCACCTGCATTCATAGTGTCCTTTATTATAATTTTGTGCGCCTATAAAGTTTGTCACATTACCCTGTCATTCTATATTAATTTTCCGACAAATAATAACAGTAACAGCAAGAAAAATCTAGTAAGATCATCTGGGATCCTCTTTTTTGCAGCTCCTTATTATTGTCGAGTAGACATGATCGACTTCCATTCGTGTTCGTAATAGGTGCGAAATTACAACTATTAAATCATTGGCTAACTTCTATAAGAATAATAAATGCATAAATACAATTAAAAGCTCATAGATAACATTATCCCATGGATATCTGAAGAATAAATGTAATATGTTTTGATTTCCTCTTCTTTGCTTGATTTGTTATTAGATAATTGTAGATATGCGCTATTTTTAAAAAATAACTCCAGATCTCCTCGAAAACTTATAAACGCTAGCGTCAAAAAACCGTAGAGCACTAAGTGCTCTACGGTTTTATATATAAGTAGTCGCCAGAAGACTACTGGTTAGTCTCTTCTTCCGCCTCTGCCACCGCGCTTAGACTCGGTGCTCTTCTTCAAGTTGGAAATTCGCTCTTCACTATCCTTTAGGAATCGGGATACTTTGTCCTCGAAGGTCGCTTTAACTACACCGCCTGCTGGCTTAAAGTTGCGATTACCACCACGATCTCCACCGCGAAATCCGCCGCCTCCACCGCTGCTGCCTTCACCGCGTGAGAATCCACCGCCACCACCACTACGTGGGGGACCTGGGGGTCGTTCTGGACGAGCTGGTCTTTCGCTGACTGGTTTATCAACAGCTTGCCGGATGGATAGGCCAATTTTACCGTCCTTGTCCACATTGATGACCTTTACCGTAACAACATCTTCAATCTTGAGATGGTCGTTAACATCCTTCACGTAATTGTCAGCAATTTCTGAGATATGAACAAGACCTGTAACACCACCAGAAAGATCAACAAATGCTCCAAAATGTGTAATGCCTGTAACTTTCCCCTCTAGCTTGGTGCCGACTTCGATTGACATAAAAGATGTCTTTCCTCCTAAAAGTTTTTGATGAGTGCGCTAGCAGTCGATAAAACTACTTCGAAAGCATACGCTTAGTTTTGTGTTGCTTAGTGTCTTGCGAAGTAAGACGATTTAACAAAACTACTTCGTAAGCATAAGCTAAGTATTTGATAATTGCAGAAAAAAATTGCTTACTAACAATGCAGATTATACATGATGTTGAATCCCTTGGTCAATATAACATCCAATAGGAATTATTGCCCTTCAGATTCCGGAGCGATAAAAAGAGTCTCTCCGTCACCAACCATTTGAAAATCCTTCCTAGCCTTCTGTTCAATATATTCATCATCGTTTAATCTGGTGATTTCCAGTTTGAGTCGTTCATTCACTTTTTTGGTCTCTGCTAACTTTTGTTCCATGACGAGCATTCGATCAACCTTATCACTAATTAAATCGGCTTGATTCCAGAAAGTTACACCGGCCCAACCAACAAAGCAAAGGACAACCACAGACAATAGTCTACGCCTTCTGCGAGAACCCTTCGTACTATTCCGTTGTAACTGATCCTGTGCGTTAAGCATATGTATAGGAAGTCCTTTCCCTAGCGTGAGAATAATCGTTTGATCCAATTAGAGACATACCGAAACCATTGTATCATAATTCGTCCTAGGAAAACAGAGATGGTCAGGAAAAAGCCAATAAGGATTTGTATAAGCCCAAACACATATAACAATGGTCGAACTAGTAATATATGAATAATACGAATGAACCATCGGAGCAATCCAAGGAGAAAAGTGATCACCTTTGTAACGGTTAATCGAACTAGCCGACTAAGTATATAAGAGTAAATGATTACCCCTACTAATAATCCTACAAACACAAACAATCGAACCTGGCCGTCATTCGCATAAATAAGCATTTGAAAAACAAAGAAGGTCGCAACAAGCCAATATCCCACATCCATTAATGCCGTCGTGAGCCGTCGTAGCCTAAACTCACGAGCAACCACCTCGATGATATCGTAGCCTACTCCGAGGACTACGCCACTGCCAGCCATTAGAGACAGCGTCAGAAATTGTACGTGGAGGCTCACTTAAACAGCTTACCCAGAATACCCTTGGTTTTTTGATGGTTAGCACCATCCAGATAGGCTACAGCATCGATTAATCCTTCTATGGCTACCATACCCTGTTCTAGATTAAAGTTTTTCATGTGTAAGTTACTACCCTTAATCGTTAAGAAGCCACTGTCTGTCTCGAGGAGGAATTCCTCACTATCGAAGCTTTCCACATTTAATACACCCGAAATCTCAAGAACCTTACGGTTCAGCATCTTAATTTCTTGTCTTTTGGGTTTGTGTGGATCAATCATACTTGTCCCCTCCATATGCCATAAGTTGAATGGCTTGTATTCCTAATAGCATATGGGAGGGGGAGCTTGTTTAGAACCACCACAATAGAAAAGGACCTCGTATGAGGTCCCTAAATCATCTATGGGTCTATTCAGATTCAGATGTAACGGATTGTTCCCTAATGACTGTGTACATCTCTGTAGATTGCTCTTTACGAGGCGATTCATGGAGAATCTCCACGCGCACGGTTACAAGCTTGTTGCCATACCGAACGGTGACTTCATCACCGATCTTAATGCCACTGCTTGCCTTCGCTTCTTTCCCGTTGATCTCAACCCTTCCTTGGTCGGAAACGTCTTTGGCGACTGTTCGTCGTTTGATCAGCCTGGAAAGCTTAAGAAATTTGTCAAGCCGCATTATTTTACAGCTTCTTTAAGTTTGTTCCCTGCTTTGAAAGCCGGAACTTTGGAAGCTGGAATCTCGATAGCCTTACCCGTTTGTGGGTTACGACCTACACGACCTGAGCGTGAGCGAGTTTCGAATGTGCCAAAGCCGATAAGCTGAACTTTGTCTCCAGCTGCAAGAGCATCGGTAACTTCTCCTAGAAATCCGTTTAGTACGGATTCAACATCCTTCTTAGTCAATCCGCTTTTTGTGGAAATGCTGTTTACTAAATCTGTTTTGTTCATTTTTTTTTGCCTCCTATGATTTGGTTCTTGCCTTTGATTCTGCTGAAGCCCTTTTCCTTAAAAGGTTTTTAGAGCCTCACGTGATGATTCTTTTACGCAATATGTATTCTTGCTTAATTAGGAAAATCCTGCTACTCACGCGATTTTTTTTATTTTTATTACAGAAATTACGCGAATTATGGACAATAATGTAATTTTATAGGATATTTTATACAAATACCGTTATTCTCCTACATTATTTTCGCTTCTTGCCACCATTGCTCCATCTCTGCCAAATTTGTATCCGAGAATGATTTGCCAGCCCGCTCAAGCTGCTGCTCGATATAGTTAAACCGGTTGATAAACTTACGATTCGTGAATTGTAGTGCCTCTTCAGGATCAACACGACAGAATCTGGCGGCGTTCACAGCGGCGAATAATAGATCGCCCAGCTCTTGTTTAAGAGCGAATTTCTTCTCCTCCGTTTCGTTGCTGTCGCCTGGATGTAAAAGCTCCCTTACTTCATCTATTTCCTCTTCTACCTTCTCTAATACATCCTCTATTCGATCCCAATCAAATCCGACCTCTGCCGCTTTCTTTTGCAGCTTATATGCGTACATGATTGCCGGCAATTCTCGTGGAATACCAGCGAGCTGGGAGGCCTTAGAACTGGATCCAATATTCCCCTGCTTCTCCACCCTTTTCATTTCCTGCCAAGCATCTAAAGCCTCCTCGGCATTGTTCGCAGTCCGGTCACCGAATACATGAGGATGTCGACGAATGAGCTTCTCATTCAATCCGGCGATAATGTCCCACACTGTGAAAGAGCCCTCTTCCTCCTCCATCTGTGCATGCAGCATTATTTGTAGCAGTAGGTCCCCCAGCTCCTCACACATGGTAACAGGGTTATCCTCATCGATGGTTTCAAGCACCTCATACATCTCTTCGATTAAGTTCTTGCGAATGCTGCTGTGCGTCTGCTCTCTATCCCAGGGACAGCCTTCAGGGCTGCGTAGAATTTGTACAATCTCATGGAGACGTTCGAACGAACGATTGCGTAGATTCAGATCGTCAGTACGAGGTATGTATATGATCGATAGGTTTCCATATCTCTCTATACGATCAATCTCATACAGGGGCAAGGTTTCTATATGCTCTTCTCCCTGCACACCTAGAGCATGCGCAACCACGATCGGGTAATCATCCGGGAATATCTCCATGAGCGCTAGCTTGACGTCGGAGGCGGTGAAGGGATCGAATACCTGGCCAATAATCGTATGCATATGCGGTCTAATCAACGATGATTTTAGGTCTGCTGCATCTAATAAGGCAAAACCTTCAATGGGATCAAAGCCAAGTCGAATGAAGGCTTGATCGAGAAAACTCTCCCCACCAATGACATGAACCGCTATATCCATCTCTTTACTCCCTGCAATTAATTGCTGAACCGTTGCCTCAGCTACCATTGGATGACCTGGGACTCCATAGACGATCGGAGTTGCGCTTCTAGCCGCTTCCGTCAGTAAGAAGGATACAATGGCTTCATAGGTGCTATTAAACGATTCATGGGCCTCATAGAGCTGATCAAACGATTCACAGTGTATACCCTCTTCTCTCATATAAGCGACCACGGGATGTTGCTCCGTCCTAACGTAGACTTTTGCAGCAGCCTTTATCGTCTTCCAAACACCCAACGTAAGTTGGTTCTCGTCCCCCGAGCCTAATCCTACAACTGTAATTGTTCCACTCATGTGAATGTCCTCCATTTCTTCTTCCAGCCTATGATTTCATTTACTCACGAACGATTAACCGCAGCCTCTTTAATAAAGGGAGCAGCCTTCTCTCAGCTCCCGGAACATGAATTAACTCTCGGGGTGTCAGCACTCCTAGCCGAATTAGAACAGCAATGTATACGGCCATACCAGTTATAATTGCTAAACCTGCAATACATGTATTAAATAGTCTCCCTGACGTTTCCATGGTACCAAGCATAGTCAGTAAAGCAGGTATCCCCACTACGATAATGAGCAATATAACTGACATCATTGCCAATGCTGCACCTGTTCTAATCACGTAAGTGCCAAGAGGGAAGGTTACACGTATTGTCCTACGAATAATGATTATATTAAGAACTGTCGCTACACTAAAAGCCAATACGGCCGAGAGTGCAGCACCTTGAATACCCCACATGGGAACAAGTATAAAATTGAACAACACCTTAGCCATTGTCGCAAATGTTAGGGTAATCGCCGGGATTTTTACTAGTCCGAACCCTTGTAATACACTAGTTGTTGTAATGTTTACTGTACTAAACATCGCTGTAAAGGCAACAATTGCGATTGCCATAGTACCTCTGGTGTTCTCATAAAGCATAATATTCACTGGTAAGGCAGTAATCGCTAGACCTACTGATGCGGCAACTCCTACAAACCAGGTCAGCCGGATTGATAATTCTGCCCGCTGACGTACGGTAAACCAATCCTGGGTAGCTCTGGCCTCGGCGATCGCTGGTACAAGTGCAACAGATATCGCACTGACCAGCATAGCCACCATCTGTACCAATGGTAAACCTCGTGCATATATTCCGAACTCTGTCATTACTTCCAGATCACTCATACCCGGCTGACGCAATAAACGAGGCAATGTAAATGTATCGACAATACTCATTAATGGGACTGCAATGGCACCTAAGCATACGGGGATAGCAAACAGCAGCATTCTTCGAGCTAAAGCGCTAAATCGCTCTTTGGTTTGGTCGCTTGAGTCAATTACAGCAACCGCGCCCAAAAACGTAAGCCGTTCGTGTCTGCGCCAATATAACAGCATCACCAATAGTCCTGCCACTGCACCGGTGACCGCACCGAATGTAGCTCCTGCGGCGATCCACTTGGCTGAGATTGTCCAAGAAGTGAATAGGATGAGGACACCAATCATCGTCCCTACTCGGATTATCTGCTCCACTACCTGCGACACAGCAGTAGGGACCATGTCTCGACTTCCTTGAAAATAACCTCTCAGCGCTGCCATTACCGGTACGAACAACAGAGCAAACGATACACTCTGTATAGCTGGTATAGTCTCGGCATTGCCTATCCAGCCTGCAATAATCCCCGCTCCAAAGAACAAGAGATTAAAGCCTAATATCCCGCTTATCGTTAGTAAAATAATAGCTGTCTTAAGCACTTGCCTTGCTGCAATAATATTCCCCTTAACCATACATTCAGCCACAAAGGTCGAAACGGCGATCGGAAAACCAGCTGTTGCAAGAAATAGAATCAATATATAGAATGGGTAAACCGCCGTATAAATTCCGTAAGCTTCATCCCCAGCTATATTCTGTAGAGGTATCTTCTGCAGCGTACCCAGCAGCTTAGATATTACAGCAGCCACTCCGAGCACTGCGGCACCCTTCACCCAAAGCGCACTTGTCGTATTCGCTTTCTCTGGCCAATGTTCCACTATACCCCTCATTTCACCATGTGGTCCATAATATCCGGCTAATCTGAAGTCATTATATACCAGACAGGCTCATAAGAAAAACCGGAAAACTAACTTATCAGCTCTGATCATCATACAAAAAAGCTTCCCTTCGGATAGCTAGTTAAAACCAGCCGAGGGAAGCTTGTCCTTGTTAGGAATTCATCGTTTCTTTTATTGCTCCATCTGTTTGCCTAAGAATCCAGCTGCGGTTTCAGCCATCTTGACTTCCATCTGACCCATCTTCGAAGTCTCATCCTTTGTTAGCAATATAACTGTACCTATCGGATCCCCGCCAGTAATAATCGGAGCAATAACATATGAATGATATTTTTCTTTCATATCCTTACAAATTTCCACTTCGCTTGGTGATGTTTCTAGGACTGTTTTGCGATTCTCCATACAGCCTTCTACGATCATTCCGACTTGCTTCTCTAGATATTCTTTCTTTGAACCGCCGGCAAGAGCAATAATATTGTCTCGATCAGTAATCATCGTAACATGATTTGTGCCCTCAAATAACGATTCCGCATATTCTTTGGCGAAATCACCTAATTCACCAATCGGTGAGTATTTCTTAAGAATAACTTCTCCATCACGATCCACGAATATCTCTAATGGATCTCCTTCACGAATCCTCAGTGTACGGCGAATTTCTTTCGGAATGACAACTCTGCCTAGATCATCGATACGACGAACAATTCCAGTTGCTTTCATGCTCATGGTGCCTCACTTCCTTTTTTTATATTGTACTGGATCAGTTGGATGGATGCTGTTCGATTTCTGTCATAGTATTCATCCGTTCCCAAATACTTATTCAAATGACTGTGTTATTAAACGATTCGTAACAAAGGATAATTTTGGGTGGGTATATATTTAAAAAACCGACAGAAAATCTCTGTCGGTTTGTCAAATCATATGATTATTCGGTTTTCTCTGTTTCGGCTTCAGTTCCCCCTGGGGCTTCAGGTGTTTCTACCTTTGGAAGATTAACTTCACCGGTAATTAGCTTAGGTACTTCATTCTCAATATACTCCAAGAAATATTCATTAATCATTTGGGACTTTACAGTGCTCTTGACTTCCTCAAACTCCTTAGGGCTACGAGCTTCTACAACTACAACATGATAGCCGTATTCCGTTTCGATTGGCTTACCAATCTCGTTAAGCGGTTGATTAAGCGCAGCATTCTTGAAGTTCTCCACCCATTGTGATACATCAACGTCTTCGTAAATTCCGCCTGCGTCCTTATTACCATCATCGGAATATTCAAGCGCTAGCTTGTCCCAATCACCGGTAGCTACGAGCTTCTCATAAGCTTCGTTAGCCCGCGCAAGAGCTTCTTCCTTGGTACGAATTTCTTTACCTTGTTGATCCTTGAAAGCTACGAGCACATGACGAACTGTCGCTTTCGTGTAGGCATTCAGATTCGTCTTTAGATTCTCTTCATACTTCTTTTTAATATCTGCGTCTGTAAATTTATCAGCTAATACGGATTGCAGATTGTATTGTGTGTAAACATAATTCTCTAGATCATCAAAGGTTATCCCATTTTCTTTCATGAATGTTTCTACTTGTGTCTTCTGCTCGGCATTCGCCTCTAAGCTTTCTTTCATATTCTTGGCTGCAGCCTCGGCTTGTACCTTAGACTCTTCTTTCACTTCTTCACTAACATCCTTGGACAAGACACTTTCAGCAATATATTGATTTAACACCATGTTCTGAAAATCAGGCATCATCTCTAAGTACATGTAATTCTGGTCTAAAAGCTTCCTAGTACCGATATACGCATTAAACTCAGTCTCTGTAACGGTCCCGCCTTCATACGTTGCAATAATCTGTTCATCAGTCTGACCACTACCTTCATCTTCAGGATTCTTATCGCCGCCCCCGCAAGCGGATAGGAGAAGTACGAGCAGGATGGCTAGTCCTAACATGAACGATTTGTATAATGGTCGCTTTTTATTTGGCAACATTGTGTAGTTCTCCCTTCGGTTTAATAACATCTTCTAAGTCGATCATGAATGTCTCGAGAAGCTCAAGCAATTGATCAGAAGACATTCCTTTTCCTTTAAGTGTGATATGGATACGTGGTCCATCAGCCAGTTTGATCCGGCCTCCTAGTCTGGAGCCAAGTGCCATTAGCTTCTGTCCTTGAATGGAGCCTAGTCGACTATCCGCTATCTTAATCAGTAGATCATCGCCTTGCTGCTGAATCGATTCGATTCCATACTTTATTCCGTAAACCTTAAGCTTGGCAACCAATAGAAGGCGGGTTACCTCTGCAGGCGGATCACCAAATCGATCCTCCAGCTCCTCGTATAAATCCACGGCTTCTTGTAGTGAGGAGATCGACGCTGCTTTCTTATACACTTCAATCTTCTGCATACTATCATAAATATAGGCAGAAGGTAAATAGGCGTCAATATTGATATCAATCTGCACATTCCACTCAGCCGGAACAGGCATATCCTCACCGTCTAATGCTGCTTTACGATGTCGAATCTCCTCGGCAAGCATCTGAGAATATAGGTCAAAGCCTACTGAAGCAATAAAACCATGCTGCTCTGCACCAAGTAAATTACCCGCTCCACGGATAGCCAAATCGCGCATGGCAATCTTAAAGCCACTACCTAGCTCAGTAAACTCCTTAATCGCCTGAAGTCGTTTCTCCGATACCTCAGTTAACACTTTATCTCTCTGATAGGTTAGATAGGCATAAGCGATTCTATTAGACCGACCTACACGACCTCTTAACTGGTAGAGTTGTGAGAGCCCCATCTTATCAGAGTCATATACAATCAAGGTGTTCACATTGGGTATATCTACCCCTGTTTCAATAATCGTGGTGCTTACGAGCACATCGAATTCACCATCGAGGAAATCAAGTATTGTTTTCTCTAGTTCTTGCTCACTCATTTTCCCATGTGCTACGGCAACACGAGCCTCTGGTACTAGCGCTGATATTTGCTCCGCCATCTGTTGGATACCCAGTATACGATTGAATAGAAAATATACCTGGCCATTCCGAGCTAGCTCTCGCTCAATCGCCTCGCGGATCAGTGATCCACTGTATTCCACAACATAAGTCTGAACCGGAAACCGATTCTCTGGCGGTGTCTCTATGACCGATAGGTCCCTGACACCAAGAAGTGACATGTGTAGCGTGCGTGGAATAGGTGTAGCAGTAAGTGTTAGAACGTCTACATTCGCTTTAAGACGCTTCAGCTTCTCCTTATGTGATACCCCAAAGCGTTGCTCCTCGTCTACAATGAGTAGGCCCAAGTCTTTGAACTTAATATCACTCGATAGAAGGCGATGTGTCCCAATAACTATATCTACAGCTCCAGTCTTCAGCCCCTTAATGGTATCGGTCTGTTCCTTCTTAGAACGGAATCGACTTAGCACCTGGAGTGTCATCGGAAAGCCGGAGAAGCGTTCCCTGAAGGTTTCGTAATGCTGCTGAGCAAGAATGGTGGTTGGCACTAGGATGGCAACTTGTTTACCCTCTATGGCTGCTTTGAATGCCGCTCGAATGGCCACCTCAGTTTTTCCATAACCTACATCTCCACAGAGTAGTCGGTCCATGGGTTGTTTTTTCTCCATATTGGTCTTAATCTCTGCTATTGCTCTCAATTGATCCGGAGTTTCCTCGTAGGGGAACATCGCTTCAAACTCGGACTGATACGGCGAATCATGGGAAAAGGCGTAGCCCGGTGCTTCTTGACGGTCCGCATATAGCTTGATCAGCTCGTCTGCGATATCCTTAACAGAGCTTTGCGCCTTGGACTTGGCTCGCTGCCAGTCTGATCCGCCCAGTTTATTAACCTTAGGATCACGATCCTCTGAGCCTACATACTTCTGCACCATCTCTATCTGTTCAATGGGTACGGATAGTCGGTCACCGCTAGCATATTGAATATGAATGTAATCCTTGTGTAGTCCACCTACAACGAGGGTACCAATTCCTGTATATTTGCCAATGCCATGATTGACATGAACCACGTAATCACCTGGCTTAAGCTCGGTATAGCTTTTCAATCGCTCAGCGTTCTCAATTTTCTTGTCTACACGTCTTACCTTTCGTTGCTTCTGAGTGAATATCTCACCCTCGGTGATCACGACCAGACGAACAGTAGGCAGCTCAAACCCTGTTTGTAGATTTCCATCTACAATTTCCGGGAGTGTGATTTGATAATCTAACAGAACACGTTTAATATGCTCCACTCGATCCTTACCATTCGCTAGTAGGATTACTCTTGAACCTGTCTTCTCCCACCGTTCCGTCTCTGCCTTTAATACATTCATCTGCCCATGGAAATTCTGCATGGAACGGCAGACAAAATTTAATATATTCTGAGGCTGCGTCTGAGGAATTTGTCTTAAGAATAAAGACAGGAATACCGTTTGGAATGGTTTGGGATGGAACAACGAGTCATACCCTTTGGACAGTACACACGAAGGTAGAATACGTCCTGCCTGCAGCAAGTCGGTAACCATCTCTGCCTCATCGCGCTCAAGCTGCTTGGAGGTTTCTAGCAAACGAAGAGGCTCGTCTACGAATAGCAGCGAATCCTGTGGCATGTAATCAAAGAGCGTCTGTCTCTCAGGGTATAAAAAAGAAATATACTTGAAAATCTCTTGAAAATATTGCTGCTCTCTTAATTGCTCTACTTCTTGTCCTAGCGTTTCCTTCAATCGAAGCTTAGCCTGTCGATCGGTCATTCGTGACAGCTGCTCCTCAAGTCGCTCAGATACATGCTGTGCGGCATTTGAGAATCTTTGTTTGTCCGCGATAATCTCACGACAAGGAGGTAAGATAACCTCACTCAGCTTATCTATAGATCGTTGATCCTCCGCAGAGAAGGTTCGAATCGAATCAATCTCATCATCAAACCATTCCATACGATAAGCACGATCGGAGGTTAGCGGATATACATCCACAATCCCACCACGAACGCTCATTTCTCCTTTTTGCTCGACACGTTCAACACGTTCATACCCTAGCTCAGACAAACGAAGCATCACAGTTTCCATAGGAAGAGTTTCTCCAACACGCAGAAAAAGCCGCCCCGAAGCAAATATCTGCTTTGGCGGTAAGAGCTTACGAACTCCAGCATAGGGAGCAACAATAATTCCTCGATAGCCCTCAGCAAGTCGTGTGAGTACTTCAATACGCTGTGCTAGAATATCAGGACTAGAAAAGGCTGATTCCGTTACCATGAGCTCATTAGCTGGGTACAGTAGTGCCTTCTCTCCTGTGGGCAAGCACTCATTAAGGTCCTCTACAATTTTCTGGGCGGCGAACATATTATGCGTAACAATCATGATCGGTCGTTGTAATTCGGTATGAAGCGCGGCAATTAAAATTTGCTTAGATGAGCCTGCAAGCCCTGACACGAGCTGCTCCCTCATACCTTGGCGTATACCAGATAAAATAGAGGTGAAATCTACATCCTCCGAGAATAGGCGAAGCAATGAATTCATGAAATTTGTTAATCTCCTCTCGCCATCAGACCATGCGATAGCAAGTCTATAGAAGCTGGATTATTGCAAAGGGTTTTCTAATAAAGATAACTCAGGATAACTCTCCAGTGTCTGTGAACAATAATCACAGACGACCTTTACCGTCACTTCTCCATTCGAATTATACGCTATTATATCCCTGCGTTCATCAGGGGTCAAGAAGTGGAACCCCAATTGAAATTCGTTTACCGTATCGTCTATAATTTCACCAACCATCGTGTGACAGTGACGACAAATGTATTTTACAGTCATGTGTATGCCTCCCAGAGTTAACCTATGCAAATAGCTTCATTGAATATAGGTTTATTCTCCTAGTATGACCCACCACTGTAGAATCTAGCCATCATCACCTTACACATTTAATCCTTCATTCCGCGAAATTAGGCATTAAATTTAGCCATTGCTTTCTCAAAGGGTTGCTCCAGAGCAAATTCAATGGCTTCCACCGTTCGGTCCAATATGGGTAATAATAATTCGGATTCCGTCTTAGTGAAATTGGCTAGAACATAATCCGCTATATCGAATCCCGGGGCTGGTCGAGATATACCAATACGAACACGGTCAAATATCTGCGTACCCAGATGTTGCACAATTGACTTAATACCGTTATGTCCACCAGGACTGCCTTGATATCTCAATCTGACCTGACCGAATACCGTATCCAAATCATCATAAATGATAATACCTTCATCAATAGAAGATTTCGTATAATCAAGAAACGCTCTAATCGATTCACCCGAAAGATTCATATACGTTTGAGGCTTGATGAGGGCAACCTTCTCGTTGCCAATCATCCCTTCTCCGATAATCGCCTTAAATTTATTCTGCGAGACCGCAATGCGATGCTTGTCGGCAATACGATCAACGCACATAAAACCGACATTATGTCGATTGTTCTGATAGTTCTTTCCGGGATTCCCCAGACCGACAATCCATCTCATTACCGTGCTCCTTTATCGAAAATATTGTTATATTATGCAACGTTTGTTAACTTTAGGTTGTCTTAAACCATGAGGTGATACAAAATGTATGAGAACGGTCAGCTTCTGACAGAGGACAACCATTTTGCAGATCATATTGAACGGGATGTGCCTATTCAAATTTATCGCAATAACCTACATGATGACATCGGCTTTGTTCAAGAAATTACAACCATGTACGTGAAGGTTAACGATACGTTCTATCGTCGCGATCAATTCCGCTTCATCTCTAGACCAGGTTACTGACTGTAGGACGCACAGCTTTCTTCGGTCCTTCGAACAACTTACTTACCGATAATTCTTCATGTACAAGAATAATAGCTTCACCCACGAGTGGTGCTACGGATAACACCTTTATTTTTGATGTGGGTTTAGGGTGAGTTATCGGTATGGTATTCAACACAATCAACTCATGGATGGGCGCTTTATCTAATCGCTCCATTGCAGGACCAGATAACACGGGATGGGTGCAGCATGCATAGATACTCTTCGCCCCGCCTTCCATCAACGCATTCGCAGCTAGTACAATCGTCCCTGCTGTGTCGATAATATCATCAATAAGTATGCAGGTCTTCCCTTCTATGTCCCCAATGATATTCATCACTTCACTAATATTCGGTGCAGGACGTCGTTTATCGATGATTGCTAACGGAGCTGATAAATCATCAGCTAGTCTACGCGCCCTGACAACACCACCGTGATCTGGTGATACCACAACAATATCCTCTAGTTGCTTATTAAGAAAATACTGTGCAAGAATAGGCACACCAAGCAGATGATCCACCGGTATATCGAAGAATCCCTGGATTTGCATAGCATGAAGATCTAATGAAATTAAGCGATCTGCGCCGGCTTTCTCAATCAGATTAGCCACTAGCTTAGCCGTGATAGGATCACGAGGGCGAGCTTTGCGATCCTGACGCGCATATCCGTAGTATGGGACCACCACATTGATGGTCTTGGCTGAGGCACGTTTTAGAGCATCGACCATGATCAGAAGCTCCATGAGATGATCATTAACCGGAGCACAAGTAGATTGGATCACGTATACATCACAGCCACGGACACTTTCTTCTAGTTGAATCTGTATCTCACCATCACTAAAGCGTATTACTTCCGAATTGCATAATGGTAAGCCAATCCATTCAGCAATTTCAGCCGCTAATTGTGGATTGGAATTGCATGTGATCAATTTTAGCTTGTTATCCCCGTAAACCTTCATCTCAATAATCGCTCCATTACTTTATGATTGTTGGAACAGACGAATTGTTATTCAGCTGTGTTATCTGCTGAAGCTGGAAGGCGAACCGATCCGCCACTTCCTCCAGCATTATTTATTCGCGCTCTTAATTTGACTGCATATCCCGGTTTGTTCGTTTGTTTAGCACGACCAATGGCCAAGTCATCCGCTGCTACATTCAGGGTAATGGTTGAGCCTGCTACGACGTAAGCACCTTTACCTATATGAACTGGAGCAATTAGATTGCTATTACTTCCGATAAAGGCATTATCATCAATCTGAGTTACATGCTTTTGAACACCATCATAATTTGCGGTTATTGATCCACAGCCTATATTCACATTCTTCCCAATATGAGCATCGCCCACATAGCTTAAGTGAGGGACTTTGCTCCCTTCACCGATCGTTGAGTTTTTAACCTCGACAAAATCACCTATCTTGACCTTATCTGCTAATTTAGCTCCTGGGCGCAAATAAGCAAACGGCCCAATCGTGCAGCCCATCCCTACCTCAGCTTGATCTAGCACAGACTGCCTAACCTGAATACCATCATGAAGGATACTATCTATAATTTCTGTTTGAGGTCCAATTATACAATCAGACCCAACCACCGTAGATCCGCGCAAATAACAATCTGGGTGAATGACCGTATCTGCTCCTATTGTAACATCAGCGTCAATGTATGTGGTGTCAGGATTGATAAATGTAACTCCTCTTACCATGTGCTGTTTATTAATTCGTTTGCGAAGAACGGCCTCTACCTGCGAGAGTGCAACCCGATCATTCACACCCGTTGCTTCCTCAGGATCACTTATACAATAGCCTTCAATGTGCTGCCCTGCCTTATACAGAATACCAATAACGTCCGTCACATAATATTCACCTTGAGCGTTATGATTCGTTACTTGATGTAGTGCTTCGTATAATTGTCGATTATTAAAGCAATAAGTCCCCGTATTAATCTCCTTGATCATACGCTCTTCCTCTGAGCAATCCTTCTCTTCTACGATCCGCAGAACAGAACCTTGCTCATTACGAACTATACGGCCGTATCCGGTCGGATTATCCATCTGCGCAGTTAGTAAAGTACCTGCAGCAAGCTGCTGGGTATGAACCTGAATGAGGTTTCGTATCGTCTCTTCGGTAAGCAATGGAGTATCCCCATATAGAATGAGTGTTACTCCCTCAAGGTTTTCTAGTAGCGCTGCCGTTTGAAGAACAGCATGACCTGTTCCAAGCTGCTGCTCCTGTAGAACATATTCCACCTGATCTCCCAGTGTATCTCTAACTGTGTTTGCTCCATGACCAACAACTACAACAGTTCGATCTACTTGAACCTTATGCAGCATGTCTACAACATGCTTAACCATAGGTTTGCCACAAACCTTGTGAAGCACCTTGTACAATTTAGACTTCATTCTAGTGCCTTGCCCTGCCGCTAGCACAATTGCATAGATATGCAACAGCACCGCCTCCTAATCAAAAATCTGATGTTAAACTACTTCTTAAGCCATTGGTTCCTTTGAATCATATCTTACTTTACTACAAAAGAAAAGAGAGCCAAAGGGCTCTCCACCAAGTTAAATCATTAGATCATGAGACTTCTTCGATAACCGTATCGGACTCATCGGTAAGTGCACGATCATATTCTTCTAATACTGCTGACTGAATTTTTTCCCGTGTCGCAGAAGATATAGGATGGGCAATGTCCCTAAATTCACCATCAGGAGTACGCTTGCTTGGCATAGCCACAAACATTCCATTATTGCCATCTATGACACGAATATCATGTACGACAAATTCATTATCGATGGTAATCGAAGCGATTGCTTTCATCCTCCCCTCCGAATTCACACGGCGGAGTCTTACGTCCGTAATTTGCACTTTATGTCACCACCTTTGCTTATGAAAAAAACAACTTGGCTATATATTCCACATTTGCATCACAAATCCTTCTTTAAATTGTAAGTTTTTTGGTTACTTTTGTAAATCTGCGATCAATTCAATTTCTATCCCAACGTCCTTTGGAAGCCTTGCGACTTCTACCGTCGACCGAGCTGGTTTATGCTCGCCCATATAACTCGCATAGATCTCATTGATCTCAGCAAATTGGTTCATGTCTTTGATAAAAACGGTTGCCTTGATGACTTGCTCAAAGCCCACTCCAGCCGCTGCCAAAACCGCCTTTAAGTTATTAAAAACCTGATGTGTTTGCTCTTTAATACCGCCTTGTACAACCTGACCCGTTAGATCTAGTGGAATTTGCCCTGAAGTAAATAATAAATGACCTGCGCGAATCGCTTGGGAATAAGGTCCTATTGCCTTGGGTGCTGCTTCTGTTGATATGGTTTCTAAATTCATTATTATATTACCCCCTTTAGTTAGTGAGCTTGTTCAAAAAGTTAGTTTGGGTTTGAACAAGCTCTTAAATAAAATAGTTGCCTGGTTGAACGGCAATTTTGCGAGTCTTGGCATCAACATCTGTAAGCTTTGCTAAGGAGATATAATCCTCTACCAAATGCTCCTCATTATCAACCTCTCCCGATTCAACGAATACGCCGACACCCTTGACCGTAGCACGAAACTCCTGTAGAAGGTCCATCATACCTCTGATCGTACCTCCGGCTCTCATAAAATCATCAATAATTAGTACTCTGGATTGCTCCTTTAACGCTCTGCGTGCTAATGACATCGTCTGGATTCGCTTTGTTGACCCCGAGACATAGTTAATACTAACTGCTGAGCCTTCTGTAACGCGGTTATCACGTCGCACAATAACAACGGGTAGGTTCAGATATTGGGCCGTCGCATAAGCAAGCGGTATCCCTTTAGTCTCTACGGTCATAACCACATCTAGATCTCTTGCCGAGAAAGCCGCTGCGAACATCTTGCCAATTTCATTCACAACAACAGGTAAACCAAGAATATCCGACATATACAAATAACCCCCGGGAAGAATTCGTTCCGGCTGGTCTAATTGTAGACAAATTTTCTGGATCGCTTTTAATGCATAGGCTTGTGATATCTTCGGTATATACTTCACCCCGCCTGCCGCACCAGCCATGGTCATTAATTCCCCAAGTCCTTCTGTCTCAAAAACCTCTTTAATTATGGCAAGATCTTCACTGATTGAAGATTTAGCGGAGCTATATCGATCCGCGAATGTTGTTAAAGGAATGAGCGTGTGTGGACGGAATAATAAATACTGCGTCATTTCAACCAGACGTGAACTTCTCCGAAGTTTTTTCAAGAGTTTTCCCCCTTATGTTTGCCTTTTGCAGAAAACCGAATATTATAATGCAAATATATCATTTTTATACGTCTTTTCGCAATATCTGATGGCAAACTCATGGAAGGAAATCCTCCATCGACTATAAAACGCCTTTTGTTATGTCACACTACCTCCCGCAGGAAGCATGTGTGAATAGTTAAATTCACAAGATTGTATCATCTACATCACGATTAACTGTTCGATGATTCCTAAGTGAACGAACAACATATACCTCTTTACAGAAACCTCGTAAACCATTATAAATCCGATGAATCTTCGACTGTTTGCTTACAAGCCCGAACACAGTGGGCCCGCTTCCCGACATTAGAACACCATCTGCCCCCAACTTGATCATAGACTCCTTGATTCGCCTTACCTCAGGGTACATATCTAAAGTAACTTCCTCTAATACATTACCCATCGATCCACACATTCGGTTAAAATCCTTATTCCGAATTGCAGCAAGTAACTCCTCAGTAGCTGGATGTTTGCGGATAGCTGAAGCTCTAAGCTTGCCATATACATCCGACGTGGATACATGAATGGGAGGTTTGGCTAAGACAACCCAGCATTGAGGAATGGCCTCTATGGGTTGTAGTAACTCACCCCTCCCCCTAGCAATGGCGGTTCCACCAGCGATACAGAAAGGCACATCGGAGCCAATCTCTTCCCCTAACTTCTGTAGTTCGGCTACCGATAGGCCTAAATTCCAAAGTCGATTTAACCCACGTAGTGCGGCTGCTGCATCACTGCTGCCTCCCGCTAATCCCGCCGCTACTGGTATATGCTTGTCCAAATGAATATGTACACCACTATGAACACCAAAGCGATCCTTCATAATTCTAGCGGCTTGTACGGCTAAATTCTTATCGTCTAACGGAATAAAACCAACCTGACTCGTAATAATTATCGTATCCCTGGGTAACTTTGTAAATTCTAGACGATCAGCCAAGTCGACCATAGTCATTATCATCTCAACTTCATGATAGCCATCTTCTCTTTTATGTAATACATCTAACGACAAATTAATCTTTGCCGGAGCCTTCTCGAATATTCTCATTTGCACTTCTCCATCATCTCCGAGGTTAATATGTTATACAGGATCGGCTTAAACGATCACTCACCACCTTAATACTAACAAACTCGTGTAAGAAAAAACACCATCGAGCTGTTTAAAAACAATCTAGCGCACAAAAAAGACTAAAGCTCATGATCGCTTTAGCCTATCCCTGGAACCACCTACTATTTTTTCATTGACTGCTCCGCCATCTGAATTGCACGCTTCACCATATTGCCCGCATCCTTGGTAGTTATGGATCCCCAGCCATTTTGCTGTACTGTACCATAGAATCCCAGATCCTTTGCTAGCTCATTCTTAAATTGCTCGGACATGACGCCGCGGTTTCTTCGGCCCATATATCATCGCCTCCTAATACCGAGAATGATTAAGGTCAAGATAGGTTGGCGCTTAAGGCTTGGTTGTCAGGGACATCTGTAGTATTTGAAATTCGCTTCATTATCAGTCATCTGATTACAAAAATCATAGTTAATTGTGCTCTCGCAGAAAAAAACAGCACCGGGATTACCGATGCTGTGGTCTTTGTATTACTTATTGAACCTGTGCATACATAATTCGAACTTGTCCTTCATCATTACATACGGTCACTTCAACCGATTCTGTTAAGATATCCGCATAGCTGTAGGACACTCGCTTAAAAGCGTGCTGTTCCTGGTCCAGCTTAACGATGAATACAGAAGGGTAGGTTTCTTCTAAAACGCCGGTACGCTCAATAGTCTTGCGACGACCGCCGTTAGCTTTCAACATGATCTTACGTCCTACATGGACTTCCAAGCTACGCTTGATTTCCGTTAGAGCATTCCTGGTCATTGTCAGCTACCACCTCTTTCGTAGTTAATTATACTTCGGAGGAGGCAAATTGTCAAATCAGAGGAAATATTATAACAGGCTTATAAAGCCATTGTCAACGGGTTAAATAGCCCATCGACTTGGCTTTTTATCTTTTTAAAATTTGAACTTTCACATTTTGTTCACATCTTTGAATTTTGGAAGACCAATTCGGTAGCTTCCTCGCGTTTCTATTCCTCCTATACCCTCGATCCCACTTACTGTATGACGAATGACCTCATAGATGTTAATCGTCCCTTTAATCGACGTATAGGCCATTTTTGCTGCAATATATACGGGGTCTAATGCATGAATGAGTATCCGAGCTGGTGAGCTAGCAAAATTAGCCCCTGATTGAAGTAGGGCTTCAAAGTGAGATTGACAGGCACCCGCTATAATCGTCAATGTATCCCGATTACGTTCATAGTGCCGAGCTGCCTTCACAGCATTCACAAAATTCTGTGAATTCTTATAGCTTCCAATGTAACTTTTATCGTTGCCTTCACGTGTTCGGATTAAGCCATCATGTCCTGTGAGGATAAGAATGTCTGGTCTTACAGAGGGTAACAGCTGATAAACCGCTTCAGGCATCATAGACTCTCGTATATAGTGTCCTTCAGCGGGAATATTCAAATCTCTATATACCTGCATGCTCTTACGTAAGTAGGCCGCATCTCCGTCTAAATGGAGTATTCGCCCGGGCATCTCAAAAAAAGGGAGATTATCCTCGGTTGAGCGAGCGGATCGCGTTTTCCTTACCTCATTAGTAAATTCAAATAGTCGTTGCGCATCAATTTTTCCAGCTTTCTTCACGAGCGTCTCTCTATGCTCTGGATCCTCATCAGCATATGTCAGATCCGACAATTGAGCATCAGCTAATAAACGGAACTCTATTCCTCTCAAGACAGCCATCTCGCGTTGAATGCTATCCACCTTGAAGATAATGTCATCCCCATAAGATTTACGAGAAACTAAATCCCCTTGTTTCCACATTCCTTGCATCCCTCCCGCGTAAGACCTTGGTCTCGTTATCCTATGGGCAGGGTTATGGATTGGTGCCTTCTTTTTATAACGCGAGCTCCCCTAATTCCTCTTGAATCATCTCAGCAAGAAGCGCAAATTCAGCGATAGATAGGGTCTCTCCACGTCTAGCCGGGTCTATATGACAACGGTCCAGAGCCCGTATTAGCTTTTCTTTGTTGTCTTTACCAAATTTAGAAAGCATATTATTCCACAACGTTTTGCGACGCTGTACGAAGCAGGCCTGCATGACCTCAAAGAAGAATAACTCATCCTTTACCTCGACAGGCGGCTTGGAGCGAACCGTTAATCGAATAACGGCGGAATCAACATCAGGCTTGGGAATGAATACGCTACCTGGGACTATAGCTACTACCTTAGGCTCACAATAATACTGCACCGCCACACTAAGACTTCCATATTGCTTCGTACCTGGGGTAGCTCCCATTCGCTCAGCTACCTCCTTCTGCACCATAACAACGATATGCTCCAATGGCAGCCTTGCCTCTAGCAGTTTCATCACTATGGGCGTAGTCACATAATAAGGCAAGTTAGCAACCACACTAACCTGAGATACCTCCTGAAAATGCGTTTGGAATAGCTCCTCCAAATCAATCTTCAGGATGTCCCCATGAATGAGCTGAACATTGGGGTAAGTCGCCAAGGTTTCTCCGAGAATCGGGAAAAGCCTCTGGTCTATCTCTACAGCAACAACATGACCTGCAGACTCTGCTAGATGCTGGGTAAGTGCGCCGATACCAGGTCCGATTTCTAACGCCCCTTTACTCGTATCCAATTCAGCTGCTGCAACAATATTCTTTAGAATGTTCGGATCAACGAGGAAATTCTGTCCCAAGCTTTTCTTAAGCTTAATATCATATTTCTTTAATAGCTCATTCGTTTTCGTCGGTGTGGACACCTTATTCATTCGTAGCCATCTCCATCCATCTCTGTTAATGCCGCTTTAAACTCTTCTAGGGTAATAGCAAACATGGTACAGCGTTTATAGAATTGCTTGCCATTACAGTAGCCTATACCCAATATCTTACCCAATTCCAATCTCCGTCCTGCTGCTTGAGGATGACTGATAAGTCCAGCCTCAAGCAGATGCTCCCAGCCAATATCTGTCTGCATACCGGAGAATTCTGTCCTGACACGTTGTAAGGCTTTTCTAATCGTTTCTGGACTGGCATTCTCTACACCTATATCCTCCTTGAGCTTTGCTTCTTCCACTGTAATAAATGCATGCTTACAGCCCGGCACCTTCTCCGAAATAATCTTACGTATCCGTTCTCCGGCATGATCGGGGTCTGTGAAGATGATCACACCTCTTCGTTGCTGAGCAAGGCGAATTCGCTCAATGGTACCTCGATCTATCGCTGAACCACCCGTCTCAATGGTGTCCGCTTGAACAGCACGACGTATCGAAGTGCTATCATCCTTCCCTTCAACTACAATGACCTCTTTAATCATAGTTATTCCTCTCCGAGCAGAAATTAAGCTTGTCTATTCTTATTCGCGTAAAAGAGAGAAGAACCCTCTGGGTTCTCCTCTCCAAACATAAATTCCTCACATATTCTAATCAAATGGATACATTCCCTTAATTGGCTTGCGGCTTGTTCGGACCTACCACATAGACAGTTGCTCCACGCTTCCTGCCGAATTCATTGGCATATTCGTTGCTTTCAAAGTAAATATCGATATGTTTACCTTTCACTGCACTGCCCTTGTCTTCAGCTCGACGGAAGCCATATCCCTCAATGTAAACCCACCAGCCCATAGGGATAACCTTAGGGTCAACGGCGATGGTTCTTCCTTCTTCAACCGTTGTTCCTGAGAAGGTAATGCCATATTGAGGATGCTCCTTCGTCTTACCTGTAGATTCGATGCCAGCATCATAAGCTGTCAACATAACATTTGATAAAATTTGTTTGACAGAGAAGGTTATTCCTTTTTTCGTCACCTCTTGGATGGCTGGACTTGAGGCTGACAGCACGGTAACTGGATTCCTCGTTCCTACCGCAACCACCTTGTCCACACTTGCCGCACCTAGTTTGGTATCAATTACTCGCTCGAATGCAAGGAGCCCATCTTCATAAGTGTACTCAACAGTTTCGATCAGAACCCCTTCTTGACCTTCACTGACTACATTTTCTTTGCCTTTTGCCAGCATAGCGTCCTTAGTCTTCACAATATTAAAGGGGATGTCCTTCTCAACATCTACAAAGGCCTTCTCAACACGTATAATACGAACAGGATCTCCGGCTTTTACGGGTGCGTTAAGATCCGGGATGGTTTTGTCGAAAATGTTCAATGAAATGTTCAAATCCGTCAACGCCTCTGACACCGTGTTGCCTGTCGTATATACAACACGCTGTTGTCCATCTACTAATAATGCTAACGGGTGAGTGTGCTGTATCTTGATCGTGTCTCCATGCTTAAGCTTGGTATGAGAAGGTAGAGAAAGTCGGTCATGTACATCAATAACAATGGATTGCTCAGCTAGTAATCGTTCCAGCTTCCATTGCTTAGTAGTCACGGTTTGTTCCGTGCCATTAATAATGAGTGTTACTTCTTTGTACGATGTTCCGTGAAGCATGAGCAAGAACATGAAGGTTACTACGATTGAAGATAGCGCTATGACACGAATCCAACGCAGATTCTCTTGCTTCCAGTTCATTGCGGAAGACATAATGGATGATCGTCTTCCATGGGGCTTGTTAATCTCTATGTTGCCCAATGTTAATCGGTCCTCCTAAAAGTTTTGCGAAGCCTGCTTCAGCAGTTAATAAAACTACTTCGTAAGCATTCGCTAAGTTTTGTGCAGCATATGATTTACGAAGTATAAACATTCTCACAAAACTACTTCGTAAGCATAAGCTAAGTTTTGTGCAGCATATAACCTTAACCATAAGCTTTGTTCTAATGCTTCGTCCTATACCTATTCCCATTCTTCAATATATATGTGTGCATAATAAAAAGCCGACGGAACAACACAGTCCGCGGCTAGGGGTAGAATAGAGATAGTAAGCACGAAGGTCGTTCTCTCATGACGCTTACGAGGTTAGCTGACGGATTCGGACTTGAAGAGCTTGCCCTATTGCTGTGCAAACGCCGGTTGCTAGTTAGCGTTATACAAGCAAATTCACCCCTATTTTACAGGCCGTAACATGACATCTACGTTACTTTTTGGCGGTTCCCCCGTTCCCTTATTCAAGGAACTCAGCGATACTGAATAATTCAATTTAAAGTTCTAAGAATAAGTCTACGTTCATTACCTAAGCCTGTAAAGCGAATGAAAACCCCGAAAATCAATGGATTTATTCCGAATCTTGGAAAAAAGGGGCATTTGAGTGCCCAAACACAACTATTTTGCCGCTAATCTCGTCCATAATACTCAGAACTACTAACTGTCACTTAAATCCAAGTAAATTTATGGCATTGGAGGAAGTTATCTGTATGATTTCGTTAACATTTACCTGCTTAATTTGAGCTGCTGCCTCTGCAACCAATGTCACGTGGGCTGACTCATTCCTCTTACCACGAAATGGATGAGGAGCTAGGTAGGGTGAATCCGTCTCTATAAGCAGCCGATCTAAGGGCACCTTAGCCAAAACCTCCTTGGGCTGAATCGCATTCTTAAAGGTCACAGGGCCTCCAAATGAGATATAAAAGTTCATATCCAAGCAATCCCGAGCAATCTCCCAGCTACCCGAATAACAATGCATGATCCCGCCTACGTCCTCTGCTTTCTCTTCTCGTAGTATACGTACAACATCTTGATGCGCATCCCTGTTATGTATGATGATAGGTTTACTCAAGCGTCTCGCCAATCGTATCTGTTCGCGAAAGACCTTATGCTGCAAGTCCTTAGGAGATGTATCCCAATAATAATCCAACCCAATCTCCCCTATTGCCACAACCTTCGGGTTGGTGCAAAGCTCAGCGATCCAATCCAAATCCTCAACTAGCATGCTCACCGCATCTTGTGGATGCCACCCCACTGCCGCATAAATCATCTCATATTTCTCAGACAGAGCTATCGTTGTTGGAATGGTCTCTCTATTGAAGCCAATATTCACAATTTTACCTACACCTGCTTGAATAGCTCTATCTATCACTTGTTCACGATCCTCGTCGAATGAAGCCGAATCCAGATGGGCGTGTGTATCGATTAACATAATAGTCTCCTTTGCTTCGAAAAATATAGTTACTCAGCAGGATAATATAAGTGGAATAGACCCTTATGGGGACCACTTATCGAACGAACGATGTCAGATTTTCGCGAAATCTCTACTACCTCATCCTTCTCTGTGAATAACAATATCGGTGTCCTCTCCTTGGCTTCCCCAGGTCTGTAGACATCGTAGAATAGATCTGTAGGCGAGTCAATTTCCATATAATAAAGAGGATCTAGACCCTTATTAATAAGCCACTCTCTCCGCATAGCAACCTTCTGATCATTGAAATCTTCAATTTGTATATATTTGAACAACCGACGATGAAGGAATCGTTCACATAAATCAGCGAGCACAGCATCCTCTTCTAAAGTCCATTGCATAATCGTCATTTGTATGAAGGATTCATCTAGCATGAAGTAATCATTCGTAGTTAGCTTCCTTGCGAACAGTTGAGGTAGAGGAGAGATCATAAATCGGAAAGAATATTGTTCTTCGTGTAGCGCTTTGGCTCGTTCGAATATTTTCCTTAAGACAATTTCTGAGCTTCTTGTAACGGGGTGAAAATAAACCTGCCAATACATCTGATATCGTGACATCAGATAGTGTTCAACAGCGTGCATACCACTCTCCTTGACTACAATTTTCCCTTTGTAAGGCCGCATCATTCTAAGTATTCTCTCCAGATCGAATGAACCATAGTTCACACCCGTAAAGTAAGCATCTCGCAATAAATAGTCCATCCGATCGGCATCCATCTGACTGGAGATCAGACTGATCACAATCGGTTTATGGTACGTCTTCGCTATAACTGCTGCTACCTTCTGTGGGAAATCCATAGAAACTCTGCTTAGGACACGATTGACCTCAGTATCCTCCAGAATGATACGGCACGACCATTGCTCATGATCCACACCAAATGCTGCCTCAACGGAATGCGAGAATGGGCCATGACCTAGATCGTGAAGCAATGCCGCACAGAGACATAATAATCGTTCCTCCGTGGGCCAGTCCTCAAATCCATTCCTCTCAAACTGTGTAATAATCTTCCTAGTTATTTCATAAACCCCTAATGAATGTGAGAACCGACTGTGCTCAGCGCCATGAAAAGTATAGAAGGAGGTTCCCAGCTGTCGAATCCGACGCAACCTCTGAAATTCCTTCGTATTGATTAGATCCCAAATTGTAGTAGAATCCACGTAGATATAATTGTGAACAGGATCCTTAAAGACCTTTTCTTCTTTTAGCTCTTCTTTCATAATAGGATAACCCCTTTTGAGTAGTTCGAACCGTAAATTCAAGCAAAACTTCGACTTATTTCGACATACTTCGACTTAATTCGTCAATTCCTGTCGATAATATGCTGTATCTTTCTCCCATATATTCCTTTTCGGTTTCCTAATAACTACGAAGATTGGATTCGAATTATACTCGAATACCCGACTTAAGAACTTGTACAATACTTAGAATATAGTATTTCTAATGCGATACCATAATTTATGAGAAATGTCAACATATTTCCACGTTGCCCAGTATTAGCTCCAACCTTATTGACTATTCTGGTAATCGTTGGTACGATATAAAATGAGAACTATGTCGAATTATGACGAATATATTTAGGAGGTTTGTAGGAAATATGAAATCAACTGGAATTGTACGTAAAGTAGATGAACTAGGTCGTGTAGTTATTCCTATCGAGCTTCGTAGAACCTTGGGTATTGCAGAGAAAGATGCGTTAGAAATCTATGTAGATGGCGAGCGTATCATGCTGAAAAAGTATGAGCCTGCATGTATATTTACTGGTGAGGCCGATGATTTAATTTATTTTAAAGGCAAAATGATCAGTAGAAGTATCGTATCTGAGCTAGTCGAGCTAGCTAATCAAAAATAAGATTTCATTTTACCGTTGATTTATTTTTTGAAGCGGTGACAAATGCTAAAATGTAGTATATAATAGAAACAAACCAACTTTGTTAATTCTAACCTTTTTATATCTCCTTTTGCCCCATTCGAAGAAAAATTCGAATGGGGTCCTTTTTTGCCTATAAAAGCTGATTATAAATGTCCCGTTTGGGCACTCCTCGGTCAACGGCCGCTTTCTTCATTGCTTCCTTGCGGGGAAATTGTTTATTCTCATAGTAATCCACATGCTCTGCTATGCTCAGCTGCTTCCACCATGCTCCACCATCATCCTCTATACCTGATCGTCCCTCGATAATTATGCAATATTCACCTTTGGGTGGATGCTGCTCCAGAAGCAACAGAGCCTCACTTAATTGACCTCGTGCTACCTCTTCGAACTTTTTGGTGAGCTCACGAACTAGAGCAATCCGTCTATCCCCTAATACTTCAAGCATGATCCCCAATGTAGCGGAAATTCGGTGAGGCGATTCATAAACAATTAGAGTGTCTTCAGCCTCCTCTAGCTGACCTAGGCTTAGGCGCATTCTCTTCTTATCACGAGGTAGAAATCCGATAAACCGAAACCGATCTGTCGGAAGTCCCGATATGATCAGTGCACTTAATGCTGCATTAGCACCAGGTATAGGGACAACCGCTATCCCTTCTTCAATGGCCAGACGAACCAGATCCTCTCCTGGATCAGATATCGCTGGTAATCCTGCATCACTAACCAGGGCGACTGACTCACCAAGCTTCATCTTCGCCACTAACTCGGGTCCACTGGTCCGTACATTGTGCTCGTGGTATGTAACAAGTCGGCCTTGAATGGCAAAATGGGTTAGCAGCTTGCGGGTTTGTCTAGTATCCTCGGCCGCGATCCAATTCGCTTCCTGTAGAGTTCTTACTGCACGATAGGTCATATCCTCTAGATTGCCGATGGGGGTCGCGACTAAATATAAAGTTCCATAGCCGTTGGCACTTTCCTGGTTAAAGCTACGCTGCACCTTCAACTTAAGTCCCCCTGTTCATCACTCAATTTGCCTGCGTGACCATAGTACACATCTAATAATTCGTGACAATATTCAGTCTCATTCTGATATACGATAAGTGGCGGCAGTAACCGAACCTCTGGCTTACCATCTCGCACTGCCTCGATCAGCACCATATTGGCTTCAGCATCCGCACGAGGATGTACGAAGCGTACACGTTTAGGCTCTAATCGATATTGCTGCATCATCGTGAGAATCTCCACAAGTCTTGATGGCTTATGGACCATGGCAACCTTCCCACCATTACGCACCAGTCGGCTAGATACCGATATGACATCCTCCAACGTACAGCCTACTTCATGTCGCGCAAGTGCTATGTGCTCGTTCACGTTCTGCTCTCCGCGGGGGACCGGTAGATATGGTGGATTTACAGTAACCAGATCAAAGCTTCCTTGCGTCATCCCTGTTAATAATGTTCGTAGATCTTTATGCTCTATGTTAATCTGATCTTCAAGCTGATTCAGCTTGACATTACGTATGGCCATATCCCAGAGCCTCTGTTGAATTTCCACGCCAACAATAGATGCGCGGCTTCTTGTAGACAGCAAGAGTGGGATTACACCATTACCCGTACAGAGATCAAGTAATTTCCCCTTGGCTGGCACTGAGCAGAATCTCGCTAACAGAACGGCATCCATGGAAAAGCTAAACACATCAGAGCTTTGAATGATCTGTAGCCCATAGGTCATTAAATCATCAATTCGCTCATTGCCACGTAATTCAATCGCATTCATCGTATGGTTTGCTCCTATAGCTAAATTTGATCATTTATCAAAAAGGTCCACAGAGTTATACTCTGCGGACACCTCAACTATTTATTCAGAAACGATAAGCAGAACAAACAATCGCCTTCGGTTCTTAAATGTCCATAATAAACATTACAGATATGAAATCCCTCATGATAGAGGCGAGCCAAATTATCATACCCTTCCCCAATATATATCGAGGAGCCTTTTTCTTCACGATCTACGTTCATATCCATTTTTAGTACCTTACGAAGCTGTTGATTCTCGATGCTTAATCGTTTATTCTCTTCAATAAGAATGATCATTCTTTTTTTGAATGCTACGAGCTCTTCGTGTAATTTACCAGTATGCTCCACGATGCCGTCGATTTGTCCGAAAACATCTCTCTTATCCACAAATCCACCCCAATGTTTACTTGCTACGAGATCATTTATCCGGTTGAACAAGCTCTTAATTAAGTTTCCTTCACCACATCATCAAACGGGAAAGGAAGCACTTTACCAGTATCGTCTAGACGAACATCTGCTGTGCGTTCTTTAAGATTCAAACCCAACACCTTACCACGACCTATAGAAGTAATTGCACGACTACCAACTTCGGGCAGTTCGTCCTTAGCGCTTTCATAGTTATCATGCTCATATTTCAGACAGCACATAAGCCGGCCGCACAATCCAGAGATTTTCGTTGGATTTAATGAGAGGTTCTGATCCTTCGCCATCTTGATCGACACAGGAGCAAAGTCACCTAACCATGTGGAGCAGCATAACGTTCTACCACAGGGACCTATTCCTCCAAGAATCTTAGCTTCATCGCGAACACCAATCTGTCTTAATTCAATACGCGTTCGAAAAATACCAGCCAAATCTTTAACTAGCTCACGGAAGTCAATTCTTCCCTCAGCTGTAAAGTAGAAAATAATTTTATTCCGATCATACGTATACTCTACATCGACCAACTTCATCTTCAAGTTATGCTCGATTACTTTCTTGGCACATGTATCCAGTGCTTCTTTGGCTGCAGTTTTGTTCTGTTCAACCAATACCGCATCAGCCCCGTTGGCAATACGAATAACTTTCTTAAGTGGAAGGACAACATCGTTCTCCCTGACTGTGATCTGGCCAATGACGACCTTCCCATATTCAATTCCACGAGCGGTTTCTACGATAACATGGCTTTCTTTGTCTACCGGTAGATCCACAGGATCGAAATAATAAATTTTACCGGCCTTCTTGAACCGGACGCCAACTACATTATAATTGACCACCTTGTTACCTCCTCTCCATCGACACTAGAAAGCTGTCCAAAGCCAGCTGCGCATTCACATGAGACCGAAGCCGATTACGCGCTTCCATGGCCTTCTGCATACAAACCACCCATTCACTCAAATCACGGGAGAAGGCATGCTTAGATAAGTATTCCTGCTGATCTATGAAAACGATACGTTGCTTACGATCCCATTGCATATGAACCATATCCTTAAACCACAATACAAATAAGTCTAACAGAGTATCCACGTGTTCGGTTAATTCAGATTTTGTCAGTTTCTGTTGTACTGTGAGAAGTGCAGAATGGATATCTCCTGAGCTCTCCTGTGCTAATTGTATCATTACGTTTCGGATTTCTGCAAACCAATTTAGCTGAACGAGCTCCTTGGCCGCCTCCATACCTGCAGTAAGATGGACAGCAGCCTGTACTAACGGAGAGGAAAGACCCTCAGCTATTAGTAAGGGAGCCATCTGTTGTGGCGCAAGAGGAACGAATGGAACCTTCTGTGCACGAGATCGAACGGTGGGCAGAAGCGCTTGTCCATTATGAGTGATAAGTATAGCTACAATACGCGAATTAGGCTCCTCTAGAAATTTAAGTAGACTATTCGCCGCACTGACGGTCATTTTTTCCGCTTCATAAATCAGATACAGCTGAACAGCAGATGACGTCGTATTGCGATAAGAAAATTGCTTCTGCAATTCTCGAATTTGCTCGATTTTTATGGCTGCTCCATCAGGAACAATCGTCTGGATGGCCGTGTGATTACCACTATTCACCTTTCGACATTCGATGCATTCACCACAGCTATCGTCTTGCTGTTGCTCACACAATAGAGCTTGCGCGAATGACATAGCCGTCGCTTTCTTCCCCGTCCCTGGGGGGCCATGAAATATATAGGCATGCGAATAATTGCCACTACGTAAACCGTTCTGTAGCAATCGTTTCGCTTGAACTTGTCCGGGTATCTTATGAAAGCTCATCTTGGGTTGCTCCTAGGTGATGGTAGGTATGTCTCGTTCAAAAATATACATTAAGCAGCATCCCACGAATTTCACCAATACGATCTAATAGCTGAATACGCCCTTGCTCATGCTCAAGTAACTGCTCAGCCATCTCAAGTAACATCGCATCTACTTCTTCAAGCAGCTTGTAACGCTTGCCACGACCACGACGGTCCCAGCCCTTCGTATCCCGCAAGACAACTCCACGACGAACCGTTTCCTCAAGAAATTGCTTGACCAATAGCTTATAGGCCCGTAGCTCACGGACGGTCATCGACCTTGCGAAATGCTGACCCTGTTTGTTGATTTTGTCGAATAGCTGCTTTAGCTGCTCTTGATTGGTTTTGTCATCCTGTTGATGCAACATATCACCGAAGGATTTCTGATGCACAACCGGATTAGGCGGGCTATCTGGCTTCTGCACGTTATTACCGAGATTACTCCAATTCGACCCGATTTTCATATTAGAAATGCTCAAAGCGTTCTACAGGTAATACGAACACTGCAGCGCCACCAACCTGAACCTCTACCGGGAATGGAATGTACGAATCCGTTGTTCCACCCATTGGTGAGACTGGCGTAACCAACTGGTCTCTTACTTTACAGTTTGCTCTTATGATACGGAAAACATCATCAATACGATCATCTTCAATACCAATCATGAAGGTTGTGTTCCCTGCGCGTAAAAATCCACCAGTGCTCGCTAGCTTCGTTGCACGTATGCCCTCACCTATCAGAGCAGCGGACAATCGGTTGCTATCCTTATCCTGAATCACGGCCATAACCATCTTCATAAGAAAACCCCCTAAAAGTTTTTGTTGATCACGCAAGTGGTCGATAAAATTACTTCGTAAGCATAGACTAAGTTTTTAATGACTGCACGAGCAGTCGACTAAGCATATAATTGTTCTTATATAATTAGACGTACAGTTGGTATATCCCTGCTAATGCTACACAAATGTTTATAAATTCGCTCACTATTAATATATGATTTATCGAATAAAGCTGACACACCTTACGTAGAGAATTTACCAAGAAAACGATCGACTATTTGTTGAACTTCTATAAACACGGTATCTATACGCTCATTGGCATTTACAAGGATAATGCGGTGCGGAAATCTATCTACAAGCTTGAGATATCCGTCCCGAACCTTCTGGTGAAAGGTTATCGATTCCAAATCAAGTCGATTTATCTCGCGATCTGCATGCTCATGTATTCGTCTCAGTCCCACCTCCGGGTCAACATCGAGATAGATTGTTAAATCCGGAAACACTTTATCTATGGCGAATTCATTAATCAACAGTACCTCATCAACCCCCAATCCCCTAGCATGACCTTGGTACGCAAGGCTACTATCAATGAAACGATCACATATGATTATTTTACCTTCCATTATAGATGGTACTATTTTCTCTACATAATGTTGTCTTCTTGCAGCCGCATACAAGAGGGCCTCGGTTCGTCCGTCCATCTCGGTATTCTTTCGATCCAATATCACAGACCTTATTTGTTCGGCTATCGCAATGCCGCCAGGCTCTCGCGTAGTAATGACTTGATGACCTCTAGAAACCAGATATTCACTTATCCTTATAATAATGGATGATTTGCCCGCACCTTCACAGCCCTCTACGGAAAAAAAGTGCCCTTTTGCCATCAAGCTAATCTCCCCGATCTCATAAAATTGTTACTCCTTGTACTCCACACTTCTATTATAAACGGTTTGTCCTATGAATCCTAGTTAACCAGCATATTCCCATTCTTGGTGAGTCCATGAATTCTTGCCCCTGACCGTACCCATACTCGCAATTGCTGTGCGGTCTCCGCGGACACTCGTTCTCCTGGATAGAGAATAGGAATCCCGGGTGGGTAGGGTGTTATTACCTGCTTGGCTACATGACCCACAGCTTCTTCGATAGAAACCTCTAAGGTCGTTAACGGTGGAGCTAAATCAGTGGGTTGATTGGTGTAAAGAGCGAACTGAACGGGATGTGAAATTGTCGGATATTCGAATGCACACCTAATCTTGGCAAATTCTGCAGGACCCGCTAGCTGTTGTTTATCTAAGCTGAATTCAGTAGAGATGGTTAATAATACATGCAGTAATCGATCCATATCCTGCTCCCTTGTTGCGATACTGAAGGCAAGAACTACGTTATTAGGGTCAGCCATCTCAGGATAACAGTGATGCTGCTCTAATTGGTGCTGCAGCTCGAAGCCTCCGAGTGTGCCTGTACGGTCGGACAATGTGAGCTTCAATGGATCCAGCGTATTGTATGCTTGAGTGGATGTGTCCAGCTCAACTAGCTGATACCAAGGCATCTGTCTCATACCTTGATGCAGGCGATACACTGCCTCTAATGCTTTATCCAACAATGATCGCCCATGTAGATGGAGCTGTCGACGTGACAAGTCCAATGAGGCTAATATCGGATAGGAGGGACTAGAGCTCTGCAGGATCGATAGATGTCGTCGAACGGAGCTTGGATCGATACGATTCCCTTGAAGATGTAACATGGCCCCCATGGTCATCGCGGTAAGCATCTTATGTGTCGATTGCACGACTCCATCTGCTCCAGCGGCTAGCGCTGATCGAGGAACGTCTGGATGAAACCCATAATGCGCACCATGTGCTTCATCCACAAGCACCGGTTTACCTTGGGCATGAACACAATCAATAATGGCATCTAGTTCAATACCCATACCATAATAATTCGGGTTGGTTAGTAGAACACCTACCGCACTTGGATATTGTCTAATTGCCGCTTCTATATCACAGAGGGCTAACCCAGCAGCTATACCTGTTGCTCCATCTACTTGAGGAGTTAAGAAAACCGCTTGAGCGCCAGCAAGCATCAGTCCATGAATAATAGATTTATGAACGTTACGTTGAACAATGAATAAATTCTCGCGTCCTTTCTCGCACAAGGAGAGAATCATTGCAAGGTTCCCTACGGTACTGCCACCTACGAGCAGGAATGTATGATCCGCACCGAAGCAGCCAGCGGCCAATTGTTCTGCTTCACGAATTATACCCTCGGGCTGGTGTAAATCATCTAGACCCGTTAGCTCCGTTAGATCAATGGACATAACCGTTTGTAATATATCAATGGCAAGCGGATCGAGTCCAACGCCCGCTTTATGGCCCGGCACATGAAAGCTTGTCGTCCCAAGGCTTCGATGCTCGAGCATTCTATCATATATCGGTGCTTTCTTCTGATCCATATGCGGGAATTCCTGCCTTTTACTTATTCTAGTTAAACAGTATTTTCTATCGATAATGCCTATACTAGCAGAGCTTGTTCAAAAAGGGTACAGTTCATCTAAGCTCTCAGTAAAAAAAATGAATAAAACCTGCGTATTAGCGAGGATTTTGTTCATTTAGACCGTGTGTGTTTGCAACCAAAGTAACTTTTGAACAAGCTCTAACACAAAAAAATAGCGGTACACTGTTATCCGGAATTCACGCCCCGATCTACAGCTACCACTACTAAAAATCGCAATATCTATCAAGCATTCTTGCTTTGGAATATTTGCTTCATCCTGTGGATGAAAAATGGATATCTGGCATCCCGCACATCTGTATTGACGATTTCCCGTTCACAGCTTACGCAAATAAACTCATCGCATATATGAATACCTTCCATCTGAACCTGTTCACAGATCATGCATGCAGCACGCTCAGCCTGTTGTTCCATTGTTGTCTCACCCTCTATCTTATCTAGAGAATACAAGTCTGCACCCTAGAAGTGTATCTACTCAGTATATCTCAAAAACTACCAAAATAAACTTCGTAGACAAGAATTGATCAAATTCGGAAGTTTCTAGTGTTGCTTTGTATACTCTTATGAAATAGGAAGGGAATTGGTGACTGTCCATGTACACGATTCCTTGGAGAAGTTATCATCTCTCGCCAGATTGCAGGTAATACCTTAAAGGCATAGTACCAACGAATGAAGGAATCCCCCGCTGTTCGAGTTTGGTAGGAGATGGGGACCTCTTGCATACGATAGCCCTGACGAACAATATTAAGCGTGAGTACTTGAGCATAATTATAGTCGTGGATAATATCAAGATCCCTTAATGCCTGACGGCTAAAAGCACGAAAGCCGGTTTGGCCATCTGTTATTCGTTGCAGTAGTAATACGCTCTGTAACCAGGTGAAGCAATAATTTCCTAATCGACGGTAAAGCTTCATCCCTTTTATGGGACGTAGAAAACGCGAGCCCAATATATAATCAGCACGATCGCTAACAATCGGCTCTATGATATTAGGAATTTCATTAGCCGGGTATTCATCATCGGCATCAATCATAACAGCCATATCCGCACCCAGAGCATAAGCTTGTTTTAACCCAAAATAAATAACGGCACCTAGTCCACGATTCTGTTCATAGGAGTAAACGTAATCTGCCCCAGCACGAACAGCAATCCTCTCCGTTTGATCTGTTGAACCGTCATTGACTACCAAAATTTCAATTTGTATATCCCCAATCGATCTGGGTATTCGGCCAATGACCTTGGCAATCGAGCATTCTTCATTATGTGCAGGAATGACCACTATACAGGTTTTCATTGTTCTCATGATTTCCTCCAAGCTTCCGAGAGCACAGGTCCATGGCTATGATCTGGTAATGGCGCTTGCATTAATGCACAAACCGTTGGTGTAACCGATACAAGGCTGTGAGGTTCATCCACTTTCAATCCAGCTTGGATGCCTTTGCCCATCATAATAAACGGCACGTAACGCTCCCCTTCATCCAGGTGGCCATGTCCACCAATTCCATCAGACTGTCCATGATCCGCAAGCACCATGAACACAGCATCGTCCATCCAGCCTTTTTGCTCAAGCCAGTTATAGAACAGCTCGGTATGCTTGTCCGCTTCCTCTATCTTTTGTTTATATTCGTCGTATAAGGCGCCTTGGCTATGCCCGGTTTGATCCGTTGCAATGAGTTGTACAACAAGCACATCCGGGTTCTGTTGTTCCATGATGTGTCGAGCACGTTGCATAATATTACCGTCAGCTAAATCATTCTTCATGACAGCTGTTACCGTTTCAACATCGTCTCCAAAAGCATCGACAAGATGTGCAATCCCCAACAACCGCCCATTCTTATTCACCTTACGCAAGCTATCGAACATACTCTCCGTACGAACACCATGCCGCCAGACCATATTGCTCTTAATCCCGTGCTCACGGGGATAAGCACCTGTGAATAGCGAGGAGAAACAAACGACTGTTCGATCGGGATACAACGTCTCCATTAGTGTATATTCTGTTCCTTCTTGTAGCATTCGGTCGATGAAAGGTGTATTAGCTTCAGCTAGCCTATCCTTCCGACAGCCATCAATGATGACGATAAACACTTTACTCGCTCTGGGAGGAGCCTCATTCATAGGCGGATATTCCTCTGTTAGAGGAAGCTCCTTGGGCTTCCAGTTGAACAGGAAGTAATGAATCAAATAGGAATACGTTGCAAGCACAACAAGAAACACTGCATAGACAACAAAAAAGAGGCCTGAGTCAAAGCGGAAATCCATAATACCATTCCAGCCAGAGCTCGTTAAGCCTTCGTGAAAATAAGCCATAACACCGAGTATGAGAAGTATCTTTGGAAGCTGCTCTTGAGCATTACCGCTCGTAGAGTCGCTATTCTTCAGTACAAGCTTCCAGAATCGACGATAGTTGGTCCAAGGTGTACCAATCCGTAGGTGGTAATAAATTGTTCCCCAGAAAATAACCGTAAAGAAAAAATACATCCCAATCGCTAATACATATAATCCTAGCGGTGCGGGTGTAAATACGTATAATCCGATGAGGAAGGGCACCCATAAATATTTGCGTAGGTGCAGAGGGAAATCATATATATAGTAAATGATAAATATAGGTAGAGTTAGCACTATAGACAATACCAGGTCCTGCCAGAAGTCCAGCGTAGCTAAATCACGGTAATAGTACATCATGAGGATGCCTAACACGAACACGGGTGTAAATGGTTTTCCTTCATTCAGTATATTCCACATACGAGCGGCAATTCGTTCAAAACGTGATGCGTGCTTCATAATATACTCCTCTATGATAATGATTCTCAGTAGAGTATACCATCCTACCCTCTAAAGTCAATTGAAAAAGGATGGCAATATCCTAACAATTGTCGCCAGTTTATGCTTCACCTAACAAACGTAGGAATTCCTCTTCGTTATCGATGACGGTGACACCTAGCTCTTGCGCTTTCGTCAGCTTGCTACCGGCACTCTCGCCAGCGATGACAAAGTCCGTTTTCTTCGACACGCTGCCAGATATCTTGGCTCCGAGCGCCTCGAGCTTCTTAGCTGCTTCGTCACGTCCCATGGAGCTGAGCGTGCCTGTTATTACGATTGTTCTGCCACTGAATACATGATCCGTCGCTACGACTCGTTGCTCTGCATACGGGTTAACACCCGCTGCTAGCATCCGTTCAATACTGACCTTCATAGAAGGATCACGGAAAAATCCGACTATGCTATCGGCAACAATCCCTCCAATATCAGGCAGCCCGATCAGCTGCTCCACATCTGCAGCAATCAGTGACTCTAATGCGCCGAAGTGGTCAGCTAGCACACGTGTTGTGGTTTTCCCGGTATTCGGAATTCCCAAAGCGAATAGGAATGCAGCTAGCTCGCATTTCTTACTCTTCTCTAAAGCTTCCAGTAGCTTATTCGCTTTCTTCTCACCGAAACGATCGAGATCAATGAGCTGGTCGAAGCGTAGATCATAGAGGTCAGCGGGATCACGAACCTCCAGCTCCTTAAACAGCTGCTCCGCAGTCATTCCGCTAAAGGCTTCAATGTCCATCGCATCACGTGAAGCAAAATGAGTAATTCGTCCAATCAGCTGAGGCGCACAGCCAAGTCGATTCGGACAGAATAGATGTGCTCCGCGATATTCTAGCGTAGAGCCACAAGAAGAGCAAACATCTGGTGCGATAATCTCTCCACCATCCTGTTCTTCGGTCACCTTACGCAGAATTTCGGGTATTACATCATTGGATCGACGAATAAATACTAACGTCCCAAGCGCATGCTGTAATCCTTTACGCTCAATATCGCCCATATTATTCAATGTACAATTCTGCACAGTAACTCCTGCCAATTCAACTGCTTCAACACGGGCTACTGGCGTTAGCTTACCTGTACGTCCCACATCCCATGTGACGGATTGCAGGATAGTCATCGCTTCCTCGGCTTCAAACTTATAGGCTACGGCCCAACGCGGGAACTTATCCGTATATCCCAGTACATCGCGAGTGCGCATATCGGTTATTTTGACAACAGATCCATCAATTAAGAAATCATGCTCAAGTCGATTGGCAGCAATGACCTCTAGCTCCTTAGCCACATCCTCAATCTGATCATAATAACGCAAATAGGGATTCACCTTAAAGCGATTGTTCTGTAGAAAGGTGACCATGTCTCGATGATCCGTAAAGCTAATCTCATCCGAGTAGCCGACATTATAGATGAACGCATCCAGCTTTCGAGAGGCTGTTGTCTGGGGGTTCAGATTACGAAGAGCACCTGCCGCTGCGTTACGTGCATTCTTAAGTGGCTCAGCAGCCGTCTTATTGTATTCCTCTAGAGTGGACAGGTGCATAATACCCTCACCTTGGATTTCTAATAAACCATCCCGATAAGGAATCCGTAGGGGAATAGATCGTATGGTTTTTACTTGTGCCAGAATACCTTCTCCAACCTGTCCTGTCCCGCGAGTAGAGGCTTGCACAAGATTGCCTTGATCATACGTTAAATTAAGGGTCAACCCATCAAATTTCAACTCAACAACATAAGATAACGGGGGTAGTGGATCATTCGGATTCTTCACGTTAAAGTCAGTCACAAGCTTCACTGCTCTCGTGTGCCACGCATGAAGATCCTCAAGGTTCTGAGCCTTATCCAAGCTCCACAACCGGGCTAGATGACGATGCTCATCAAAGCCCTTTAGCAGTTCTCCTCCCACACGAAGTGTAGGGGAATTCGGCAAGACCACACCCGATTGTCGCTCCAGCTCAATTAATTCATCATATAACCGATCCCATTCCTTATCCGATATAGTCGGTGTATCCAATGTATAATAATTGTGATTGTGCAGCTCGATGTCCTGGATTAATGATTCCATACGCTCCATTGGGTTGGTCACTGGTCAAACCTCACTTTATAGAATTGTGTAAATGAATGTATTTACTCTACTTTCGTTACAGGCGCAAAACGGGCTAATAATCGTTTAATGCCAACAGGCGCTGGAAAGGCAATCTGTAGCTCGGTGTCGTCTCCCGTTCCCTTGACGCTTACTATAGTGCCCGTACCCCACTTATTGTGCGTTACCTTGTCACCAGCTGAATAATCGGTTGACTGGTTGCCCTGTGGCAATGCACTCTTCACTGTCATAGAGCCTTGAGGCTGAGCGACTCTTCCAGCACTCCATCCCCCTTGGATGGAACCCCCTGTAGTAGAGCGACCGCCGCCGCCGAAACCACTACGATAACTCCCTCTCGAATCATCGTCGTCCCATCCACTCGATCGCGAATCCGTTCCACCCGACATCTCCCTAAGCTCCGCGGGAATTTCTTCGAGAAACCGAGAAGGTGCATTCATCGAAGTCTTACCGAACAATGTCCGCATACGGGCGGCACTCAGATAGAGCTGCTTCTCAGCCCGCGTAATACCGACATATGCAAGTCGACGCTCTTCTTCCATTTCTTCTTCATCAACGAAGGTACGACTATGCGGGAATATGCCCTCCTCCATGCCAACAATGAAGACTGCCGGAAATTCCAAGCCCTTAGCACTATGCATCGTCATCAGGATAACCGCATTCTTCTCGGCAGGTTCATTCTCTTGATCCACGACATCAATATCGGCAATTAATGCAAGGTCAGTAAGAAAGGCTACAAGTGATCGTTCATCATTCCGTTTCTCGAATTCCTGCGTAACAGACAGGAACTCTTCGATATTCTCCAGCCGTGACTTCGCTTCTATCGTTCCCTCGAGTATAAGCTCATCCCGATATTTGGTTCGTTCAAGTACCTGCTCGGTCAGCTCTGTTACCGATAGATAATCCATCATCTTATGCAGATTATCGATTAGCTCACGGAATTCATAGAGCGCTTCGCTAGCCCTGCCTGTTAGACCAATTCCTTGAAGGTTACCCATGAGTCGGAACATCGAAGAATCCTCAGCTCCTGCTGCAGCTCCCAGCTTCTCCATAGAGGATGCTCCAATGCCACGCTTGGGCACATTAATGATTCGATTTAAGCTTATGTCATCATCTGGATTCGAAATTAATCGCAAATATGCAACAATATCCCGAATTTCTTTACGATCGTAGAATCGTGTGCCTCCAACAATCTGATAGGGAATATCCGATTTAATGAATATTTCCTCTATAACCCGTGATTGAGCATTAGTTCGATAGAGCACAGCATGATCCTTATATCTCATTCCAGTATTAACATTAGTATTAACTTCCCCAGCTACAAAATAACCTTCCTCATACTCCGAACCCGCCTGAAATATCCGAAGCTTAGCTCCGTCGCCTTGATCCGTCCAAAGATTCTTCGGTTTGCGCCCTGTGTTACGGCTAATAACCTGATTCGCCGCACTTAGGATGTTGCCCGTAGAGCGGTAATTCTGCTCAAGCAGAATAAGCTCTGCATTCGGATAATCCTTCTCGAAATTAAGAATATTCGTAATGTCGGCTCCACGCCACTTATAAATCGATTGGTCACTATCACCAACCACACATATTCGTTTGTACTTTTCGGCTAACATCCGACAGAGCATGTATTGTGCGCGATTCGTATCCTGATACTCATCGACATGGATATATTGGAATTTTTTCTGATAAAAATCAAGAACTTCGTCTTCTAGCTCAAATAATTGGATAGTGGTCATGATCAGATCATCAAAATCTAAAGCGTTGTTACTCTTAAGCTTCTTCCGATAAAGATGGTATACCTGGGACACTACACCCTCATAATAATCTCCAATGCTCGTTTCGTATTGCTCCGCGGTGATTAGCTCATTCTTCGCTGTACTAATCGAGGATAGGACCGCTTTGGGATCAAAACGCTTAGGATCGATATTCAAATCCTTGAGACAGCCTTTAACAACCGACAGCTGATCTGTCGAATCCAGAATAACAAAATTCGAAGTGAAACCAAGTCGATGAATGTCCTTACGTAGAATACGCACACACATTGAGTGGAAGGTAGATACCCATATATCTCTAGCGAATGGACCAACTAGCTTAACAACCCGCTCCTGCATCTCACGAGCAGATTTGTTCGTAAAGGTTATCGCTAATATACTCCAAGGGGGAGCCTTCTTCACAGAAACTAAGTAGGCGATACGATGTGTTAACACACGCGTCTTACCACTACCTGCCCCTGCCATAATAAGTAACGGGCTTTCTGTAGATTCTACTGCTTTGCGCTGCTCAGGATTTAAAGACTCCAGGGCACCAAGAATGTCAACGGCTTGATGATTCATTGTATAAATTCCTTCCTAATCTAGGATTAACTATAATCTTGAATGGCTTGTACAGTAAGTAAGGCCTCGTTGATGTTGTTATAAATCAGATTTCCGACAACAATCGTATCTGCTGATTCCAATGCACGCTCGGCAAGCTCTTTAGAGTCAATTCCGCCGCCATAAATTAATCTGGCATTCTTAAGTGTTGTTTTCACTCTACGGACTATATCCATATCACCAAATATACCGCTATACTCCAAATACACAATTGGTAATTGAAGCAAACGATCTGCCAATTGAGCGTAAGCGATCACATCTTCAGGGTCAAGCTCAGTCGATGCTTCAGTGACTTGAGCGACTGTGGATTGGGCGTTTAAGATAATATAGCCTTCTGCTAGAACATGCTCCCACGAAAGAATAGCGCTATAATCGCGTATAGCTCTCTGATGATGTCCGATCATCCATTCTGGGTTAGACGTATTGAGTACTATTGGAACCACATAACCATCATATCCAGGAACAATGGCCTGGGGATTAGAAAGCTCTTGCACACAGGGTACTGAGTAATGACGAATACGATGAAGTAATTCGAGTGTGTTGTCATACGTAACACCCGTCGATCCACCTACAATAATACCATCCGTACCTGATCGACAAATACGCTCGAGCGATTGATCATCGATAGTCCGATCCGGGTCTAGCTTGAATATATGTCTCCATAACAGCACCGAATCCTTCAATCTATTCGCTCCCTCTGGTCTAGTCTACTTTATTTTATCTTTATTTTGCATGGCGTACAAGTGTTCTTAAGTGTAAAAAATAAAAAGCCGTTTGCTCCACTAAGGTGACAAACGACGACAATGCATATGTAAATTATAAATTACATCGATCTTGCAATTCGAATATTCTGCTCCAATAATGACTTCGCCATTTCTCCAAACAATAGCTCATGCCTATCCAGCTGATATCGTGTGTCTTTAATCTCTTCTTTCGTATAAGCAACAGCTTCGAATGTGATATTTAATTTATCCGCAATACGTTCTGTCCTCGTCTTAAGTTCAGCTACGTCTGTTTTTAGAACCGCTACATCTGTCTTAAGTTCAGCTACGTCCATTTTTAGAACGGCCACATCTGTTTTCAGTTCAGCTACATCCGTTTTCAGAACGGCCACATCTGTTTTCAGTTCAGCTACATCCGTTTTCAGAACCGCTACATCTGTCTTCAGTTCAGCTACATCCGTTTTCAGAACCGCTACATCTGTCTTCAGTTCAGCTACATCCGTTTTCAGAACGGCTACGTCTGTTTTCAGAACGGCTACGTCTGTTTTCAGGATACCTATGTCTGTCTGAATCACACCTAAGCTTACTAATATTTGATCTAATTTCTCGTCCATACTTAATCCCCCTCGCCCGTATCATTGATATGATATGACCGGTGCTTCCGGTTCTTTAATTGTATGGTAGCATATTGCAGAACTGGTCGTCTACTACTGAAACTAGGCTGATTGAAGTTAATTAATTTCTGCTAGTTAAAAGAAAAAGAAACCATGAATACCATGGTTTCTTAATGTCCTACTGGAGGAGCGGACCACCTGTAGCTCCCGTTATATGGTTGCTTGCAGGTTCGCTTCCTGTCTCATGAACAGCTTCCACAGCTGCGGAGGAATGATGCTGTTGGGTAATGGGCTGATAGTTGCTAACGGATTGGCCGTGCTGCAACCCGTAGTGACCACTACTCTGATTCTCATTTCTGGATTGCTCTTGCTGAGCTCGCTGATCTTGTGCATCTAGCTGCTGGAATATCGATGGGTTTTGCTGATTCCGCTGATACTCCTGATTCCCAATTTGGTGCTGAATTCGTTCATTCTGCTGATTTAGTAGCTGTTGTTGAACTTGCTGATGCAGCTGGTTTTGCTGGTTTTGCTGGTTTTGCTGGTTTTGCTGGTACTGCTGGTACTGCTGGTACTGCTGGTACTGCTGGTTTTGTTGATTCTGTTGGTTCAATTGGTTCTGCTGATACTGCAGGTTTTGTGGCCGCTGTTGAATTTGTTGGTTCTGCTGATATTGCTGCGGTTGCTGATTGTATGCATTTTGACGGTACCCGGCTTGTGCTTGCGTTTGTCCACCTCTGTTTGCTCCCTGTTGCCATTGCTGCATAAAGCCTTGTAAATTTCCAAGCTGCTGCTGGTGATTCTGTACTTCCTTAAGAAGCTCATTCTGATCGGCTGAGCTAGGCTGTCCATACATATTTAGCTGATTAATGGTTTGGTATAGATGCTCTTGATCTCGCATGGTCTGGTGCAGTAGCTGTTCAAAAAGCTGTCGAATATCTGGATTGCTAGCCTCTAGACAGGCAGTTGCATATTCCCTAGCCACTCGTTTTAATTCATTAAGTACTGTATTCGAAAGATCAGCATCCTGTAAGGGTACATGCTGATGTTGTTGATTGAATCCCTGCTGAGTCATATTCTGTTGGTACATCTATTGAATAACCTCCTTCTGAAATTTTGCTTTAATGAGTCATTCTTGCCTTTTCCTGAAGCTTGTCCTGCATACTTGAAAAGCAATTAAACCTCGTCTCAGCAATCTGTGCTAATACGCCAGCTAACTGCTGATTTTTACTTTCTACGGCTCCATGTACACAAAGCTTTGTCAATAAATCCTCGTTTTTCATAGAGTCGGATAAGTAGGACAGCTCCTTCGTTGTAATATGCAATCGAATCCCTCCCTTCTTTATTCTATGGATAGGATGTCCCAAACCATACAAAAAAAACCAAACTCCGTCAGGAGTCTGGTTATTTATTTTGTGCTCAAATTCGGCTTTCCTTAGGTCACTAACTGCCCTCGAGTCACACCTAACTGGTTCGTTGCCTTCAAGGCGCGCCACACTTGGGAGCCATTAATTTCACCATGCATTGCACGCTTATACAGGTCCAACACCTCATGAACCTTCTCTGCGGATTCCTCTAGGAATTCCACACGATAGGAAGAAACCCCTAGCTCCAGAAAATTCTGCAGGTACTCTGCTCCGGATTGCTCGACCGCATTGAATACCGTATTCCGACAGCCATCATCTACGCGTACAGGGTGTGACATCCCGATCCGATCCTGCAAGGACACACGATGATCCTCACATGGTCGACCACAATTCGTATAATCGGTTCCCTCGCTTAGGAATGTACAATAGACACAATGCTCTGTATGGAACATCGGAATATGCTGATGAATAACAATCTCAAGCTTGGAGGTATCTGTACGTCGTAATAAATCAACCATCTGTTGAATATTCAAATCATAGGATGGGGTAACCATACTACAGCCCGCTTCTAGAAAAAGATCAACGGTTTTGTGGTTAGCCACATTCAACGAAAAATCTCCGATCAGCTTAGGATGAAACTCTTCAGGATGCTCTGCACGACGCTTCATATAGGCATATACCGCCCCCGTATTACGAACGAGCACGGCATCCGGCTTTAACTTAGCAATCATATTCACATAGCCCATCTCACCCGGCATATGAATACGCGTTGTCGCTAGAGCAATTTTCTTCCCATAACGTCTAGCACAATCCACAGCGGCACCATACTGCTTGATAAACTCAAAGTCGGCATAAATCCATTCTAGATCGGTTTGAGCTACAGCTTCGACCTGCTCCATGCTGCGGCATAATGCTGTTAATTGAGGCTTTCTTGCAGGTTGGCTTTGACCACTTCCAGCTAAGGCCACATCCGAATAGACATCAACCTTGCGCAGCTGGTAGATCGGTGGTTTTCTACGTGCTGCTTCTAATACCTCTACCGCCTTTCGGCGCAGCTGATTAAGCTCACGCATGGGCACGATGACATCCCCTACTAGCTTCATATCTAACTGCCCTAATGTGTAGATCGTTCCACCCAACCGTCCCAATTGCTCAGTCAAGATCTCCTCGTTTAACGGACGGTTGTTCGCATGTTCCAATTCAAGCTCCGATTCAACTGTCGTGGAAAACCCTGTGTCTAGATCCGTCCATTGGGTAGACAGCTTGTTACCAATCTTGCCGGACACGACAACCTTAACCGGGAATACCCGATAAGGCTTGTCCGTCTCGAACGTCTGACGCAACCGTTTGTCTAGATGGGGATCATTCGTCTTCCAGATGCGATCCCCCACATGAACACGGCTGAGATCGACATCGTTACGTCCTGCGACAATCTCTATCATGCCGCCTGGCGCTTCGCCCTCGATTTTAACACCTTTACGACGTATATCGTATACTCGTCCGCCCTCTTCCTTCTGCGTAGGATCTCCAGCGTCGAATACGATACCGTCCCCACGCTTAAGTGGTGCCTCCAGCTGACAGATTACCGCATCGCGAAGAATTTGCTGGACACGACCTAGGTAGACACCACGGCTCTTGGGGTAAGTGCCTTCCACCAGCTGCTTATTATTCGTACCCTTCATAAAACCATAGGTAAATCCACGCGAGAAGCTCATCTGGAGTTCCTGAAGATCCTCTTTATTCGTTGTTGATTGTTGGCCAGATAAGTATTGATCGATCGCTTTACGGTATTTGGCAACGACATTCGCTACATATTCAGGGCTCTTCAATCGCCCTTCAATCTTGAAGGAGGCCACACCCGCTTCGATCAGCTCTGGAACCAACTCAAGCGTAGCTAAATCCTTAGGTGATAACAGGTAGGTTACATCGCCCATCGGCTTCTCCACACCATCGACCATCAAGTCATAGGGCAACCGGCATGCTTGTGCACATTCCCCACGGTTGGCCGAACGCCCACCCCACATCTCCGATGTGAGACACTGCCCGGAATAAGATACACAAAGTGCACCATGCACGAATACCTCCATCGGCAGCTTCGCCTGATCTCCAATCGTCTTAATCTGCTTGAGGCTGTTCTCACGTCCAAGCACAACACGCTCTATATGGAATGGCTTTGTGAACTCCACCGCTTCTGGTGACGTGATTGTCATCTGGGTTGATCCATGTATCGGGAAATCTGCAGAGATCTCTCTTATGAGCTTCACCAAGCCTAGATCCTGTATAATCACTGCATCGACACCAGCCCTAATTGCTGCTTCGATCAAGTTCCTCGCCTCAGTTAATTCTTCCTCGAACACTAATATATTAAAGGTTAGGAATCCTTGGACCCCGTACGTATGTAGAAAGGCCATCAGATCCGCTAGCTCGTCCATCTTAAAGTTTTTACCTCGGGCTCTGGCATTCATTTTCTCCACACCAAAAAAAACCGCATCCGCACCATTCGCCACCGCCGCCCGTATACAATCCCAATCACCTGCAGGTGCGAGTAGCTCGACCTTCTGTGTTCTGTTCTCCATAACCAGCCTCCAATTGCACCATGCACTGGCGCTCCTCTTATTATACTGAAAAAGGGATGTAATTCATATTCTGAGTAAAGGTTTTAGCAAAAAAAGCACAATTCAATAAAGATTCAACTAGTTAGTGCATTTAATTTCCACTTCAAGCAATGCTATAATGGGAGTTGAATATAGGAATAACCACAATTTTCGGAGGTGCTCATTTTGAAGCTTGGTGTATTTGCCGTATTATACGGACAGAAAACGCTCGAAGAGATGCTGGATATCGTAGCTGCAAAAGGACTAGATTGTGTAGAAATCGGTACGGGTGGTTACCCTGGTAACAGCCATTGCAAACCAGATGAATTATTAGCAGATGCGGGAAAATTAAAAGCTTTCAAGCAAGCTGTTGAATCTAGAGGCTTGACGATCAGTACACTTAGCTGTCACGGTAACCCCCTACATCCTCAGGAGCAGATTGCTAAGCCCTTCCATGATGATTTCATCAAAACAGTAGAATTGGCACAGCGTCTAGAAGTACCTACAGTTGTTACCTTCTCAGGCTGTCCAGGTGATCATGAAGGGGCTAAATATCCAAACTGGCCTGTAGCACCTTGGCCGAATGATTATCAAGAGATTCTAGATTGGCAATGGACGAACAAGGTTATTCCTTATTGGACGGAAACAGGCAAATATGCTTCGGACCGTGGTATCAAGATCGCGCTTGAGCTTCACGGTGGATTCTCCGTACATACACCAGCTACACTATTACGCTTACGTGAGGCAGCAGGTGATGTAATTGGCGCTAACCTAGATCCGAGTCATATGTGGTGGCAAGGTATTGATCCGGTTCAAGCCGTTATGATCCTCGGACGGGCCGGGGCGATCCATCACTTCCATGCGAAGGATACGTCCATTGACCCGGTTAATGTGAATGCTCATGGTGTAACCGACATGCAATCCTACGCGAAGATGCTTGACCGAGCTTGGCAATTCCGCACCGTAGGCTACGGTCATGACATGAAAGTCTGGGCAGATATTATCAGCGCACTCCGTCTTGTTGGTTACGACTCCGTTGTGAGTATCGAGCATGAGGATGGCTTAATGTCCGTCGACGAAGGCTTCTCCAAAGCAGTAGCTAACCTACAGCAAATCCTTATCAGAGAGCCACTAGGTGAGATGTGGTGGGTATAACCCAGCCAAGCTGATGGACCTAGCATAACGAAAAGAGCCTAGGAGTGGACAAACATCCACCTTCTAGGCTCTTATTGATTGTGTACCATGTTTCTCAATTGATTATCCCTATTTACCGAATACCAAGTCCTGGAAGTCCTTCAAATACCCGAACCAGCTAAGCACCATAAGAAAATCTACCACTAAGAATGTTAATAAACATGTCGTTGCAAATCCTAGCGCAAACAGATTCTTCTTCTCCGCTTTCGCAAGCCGAAATACGCCAACAGCAATTATTATTGTGAACACGACCATGAATAAGTCAAAGAATGCAAATGATTTGGTTGATTCCTCAGCTACAGCATCAGCTAGAAATTGCATTGTAATCCTCCTAAAGGTTTAATGTAGTATAGTGTCCTACAAAGTAGGGACAAATTCTAACAAAACTAACTTCATAAGCATAGGCTAAGTTTTTGATGGCCACACAGATGGTCGCTAAACCTACTTCGTACACGAATGATTGTCTTTTTCTATGTTATATCGCCACGCCTTCTGATGCAAGGGGAATTATTGAACATTTTATTACCTTTGTGAAATAAATATATGTATAAGATATCCATTTCCCAAATTATTTATAATTTTACTGAGGAATCAAGAATGTAAACGCTTACCAAAAAATGTGTTATAGTAGAATTAATCATATGTACGAGCTGGAGGGGATTCATAGAATGGCAACTATTATGATTGTCGATGATGCCGTCTTCCTTCGTCATGTTCTAAGAGCGATCATCGCTGAGACTGGCCATACTGTCATTGCAGAAGCTTCCAATGGCAGAGAGGCCATACAATTGTATATGATACATAAACCAGATCTAGTCACCATGGATATCACAATGCCAGACATGGATGGGATTACCGCCGTGAAAGGTATACTTGCTCATCATCCGGAAGCCAAAATTATTATGTGTTCTGCGATGGGTCAGCATAAATTGATTCTAGAAGCAATTGCCGCTGGGGCCAAGGACTTCATCGTTAAGCCCTTTCAAAGCGATCGTGTCATTCATGCGATGATTAATGTGTTATCTAGTTAAATAGTTCATCACCTAGTATAATAATAAGTATAAGTTTCCGTAACTCACAGAATCACAGTCCTATTGCTAACTACAGAATGATTCCTAAGGTGGATGATTCCGATGCATGAGCGAATAACCGAGTCAGAGCTATTAAAGATTGTTCGGCAACTAGATATTGATTTAAAGACTGTTGTTACTGAAGGCACAGTAGTTTCATATAATGTCGATAAAGTTAACGGTACGGTAGGTATCGAGAATAATAAGGTTATTGTAACTAATCCAGAGAATGGTGGATTACCGGCTAGTATTGATGTAGTACTACCATTAATCCTTAAGCGCAATGGAGTGAAAATTGATAAAGAAACAAATGTTACGGCATCTGATAAGTTCGAATGGATGGTTGGGGAGCTGCCACTATTCACCATTGAAATCTCAGCGGATAAGATGGAGGCTTTCTTCCTTCTCAGGTCCAAGCATCGTTATTCATGGCGTCTTAAATCTCATCCGCCCCAAGCTCATTTAACAATAAAGGCAGAGGAAGATAAGGAAGCCTTACTGGAAACTCTCCAATTAACCGATGTCATGATTTCTATGCGTAAGATGTTAATTACCAAGAATATCAAACCCTCTGCCATATTTAATGAGCTACAGAATTCTACATACAAGCGTATAACCATTGCCACGGGGGTTCCACCCATGCCTAGTGTGGATGCCATTCTGGAATTATATTTCAAGGAGCAAGTAGAGAAGCAATTCATCGAGGTTGGGGGCGTTATTAATTTCCGTGATCATCGACACATCCCTTCTGTCAAAAAAGGAGATATCATTGCCAAGAAAATTCCGCCATCAGATGGTCACGTTGGCTACGACGTGCATGGTCAGCTCGTCAAGCCTATACCACCAAAGGATATAATCGTATTCCCCAAGGAGGATGTTGAATTATTACCATCCGGCGAATTTATTGCCCAACGGGATGGACGCCCTCGACTAACAGGTAAGGATATAAAATCTTTAGGTATATCCACCACATATGTCGTTACGGGTGATGTGAACTTAGCTTCGGGGAATATTGTGTTCGCTGGGGACATTATTATCTATGGTAGTGTACAAGACGGTATGATAGTAGAAGCCCTCGGTAATATATATGTACAAGGTAGTGTATATCGCGCGGATATGGCTGCGACAGGTAGCATTCACATTAGAGGTAATGTAATTGGAAGTAATCTATACTCCGGCTATTATGGCGTCATCTTTAATCGATTCTTTCTGAACACCAAGAAGCTCTTCGAGCAGCTGCAGCTATGGTTAGAAGCCGCCAAGCTGTTACTAAGCATTATTGAAGCTAAAGGGAAGAACATTCCTATCGGACAAGCTTTAATTATGTTATTAGAATCCAAATTCCACAATATCCCTCTTATTGCTCAAGAAATTCTGAATAGTTTGTCTAATATTAGGGAGATGAAAAAAGTTGAAATGGATTTATTTAAGCAGAAAATTGAAATTTTCTTAAATCCCCTTCAGATCTCGCAGTTAGATTCCTTCGGATCGATTCAGAGCATTCTGAATTTCCTTCAGGAGGTATTCAATATGATTGAAAACTCGCAAGAATCGAATGTATTCATCGATATTCCTCAATGCCATATGTCTAACTTAAAATCGAATGGTAACATTCTAATCCGCAAGGAGGGTTGCCTGCAAAGCGAGCTCTTCTCCAAGGAGAATATTATCTTCTACGATCATAGTGCCGTCTGCCGAGGTTCTCGATTAGAGGCGGGACTGATGATCTCGGCTATGAGCGTCGGCGGTGAAACCGGAGGAGATATTGTACTTAAAGCAGGAAAACGCATGACCATTAAGAAAATTTACAATGGACGTGTTTATATCAATCGATATTTCAAAGATATTGAAGAACCTTTAGAGGAAATTATTATTTACTCTGACAATAAAGGATTGATTATCCAACATGAAGGAGGAAACCCCCGATGAGCAGAATCCAAATTATCACTGAATACTATACCTTAGATGGTGAAGTCATTGCCTATGAAGGTGAATTAATGGAAGTCACTATACCATCTGATCATAATATCCAGATTGGAGATTTCTTGATTTGTGAATATATGAATCAAGAGCTTGAAACTCGGGTTATAAAAAGAACGAATAACCAGCTATGGTTATTCGTTCCTTACCAGGCCCATGATGTCGGTAGTGAACGGCGACAAAAAATCCGTTATCAGAGTAAAATACCCGGTCTTCTAATCAATGAAGATGAAACGATTTCGGTAACTATCGTAGACTTCAATCACAGGGGCTTCGGATTACAATTAGACACTAGTGATATCCACATTGGACAACAGTTTTATTTAATGGTTAGATCGGAACTGTTATCGATTATTCCGAAGATTGTAATTGCCCATCATAGCCATTGTTCAACTGGGAGTCGATTTGGATCAGAGATCGTAACGATAAAATCTGATGATTATAAGCATTTGCGTGTCTATCTAATGTTCCAGCACCTGTTAAACCATTAATGAAGAATACATATTCAAATCAGGATCATGCTTATTGTACTAATTCTTTTAGTAGGTTTCCTTCTGTCCGAAGTCGGTCACGTTCAAGTATAGGCTTTAAATACTTACCTGTGTAAGACACTTTCGACTTGATGATTTGTTCAGGTGTGCCAGATGCAATGATCGTACCTCCGCCATGGCCACCTTCCGGCCCCAAATCGATCAGGTAATCGGCTGTCTTGATCACATCAAGATTATGTTCGATCACTAGCACACTCTCGCCAGAATCAACTAATCGATGTAGAACGACCAACAATCGATCAATGTCATCGGTATGCAAGCCTGTCGTGGGCTCATCCAGGATATATAACATCTTACCCGTACTACGACGATACAGTTCAGAAGCTAGTTTCACACGTTGTGCTTCGCCACCGGACAATGTTGTAGCAGGCTGGCCTAACTTCATATAACCCAGTCCTACATCAACCAGTGTCTGCACCTTGCGATGAATGCGGGGTATATTCTTGAAAAACTCGCATCCATCCTCAATCGTCATCTCTAGGACATCAGAGATATTCTTACCCTTGTAACGAACCTCGAGTGTCTCTCTGTTATATCTTCTGCCTTTACATATCTCACAAGGAACATAGACATCCGGCAAGAAGTGCATCTCGATCTTGATGATTCCATCACCACGACACGCTTCGCAACGGCCACCCTTCACATTGAAGCTGAACCGCCCCTTCTTGTAGCCGCGAATCTTGGCATCGGTGACATTCGAGAATACGTCACGGATATCGTCGAACACACCTGTATAGGTGGCAGGGTTAGATCTGGGTGTCCGCCCAATCGGAGATTGATCGATATCTACGACCTTCTCAACGTGCTCAAGTCCCGTTATCGTATCATGCTGACCAGGACGAACCTTAGCTTTATTCAAATCTCTAGCAAGTACCTTGTAGAGAATTTCATTCACCAATGTACTCTTGCCAGACCCTGAAACACCCGTTACACATGTAAATACCCCAAGAGGGATACGCGCGTTAATATTCCGAAGATTATTCTCCTTCGCGCCTTTCACTTCCAACCACTTACCATTCAGTACGCGACGAGCTTCCGGAACCGGTATAAACCTCTTGCCGCTGAGGTATTGTCCTGTCAGAGAATGTGGATCATCCATTACAGCCTGAGGAGTTCCAGCAGAAACTACCTGTCCTCCATGAATACCAGCGCCAGGACCAATATCTATAATATAATCGGCTGCCATCATCGTATCCTCATCATGCTCAACGACGATTAATGTATTACCTAGATCACGCATATGGAGGAGTGCTTCGATAAGTCTATTGTTATCCCGTTGATGTAAACCAATACTCGGCTCATCTAGAATATAAAGAACTCCCATTAGGCTAGAACCGATTTGTGTAGCAAGGCGAATCCGTTGTGCTTCTCCTCCGGATAGTGTACCTGCGGCACGACTAAGGGTCAGATAATCCAGTCCAACATTGACTAGAAAACCAAGTCGCGATTGAACCTCCTTTAGAATTAAATGAGCAATCGCTTGTTCCTTCTCTGTCAATGTTAGTCCCGCGAAGAATACCTTTGCGTCCCCAATGGATAAACGTGTTACATAAGCGATACTCTTATCGTTAATCGTTACAGCGAGGCTTTCTGGTTTCAAGCGATCCCCATTGCAGGATTCACATGCTTTGGCACTCATGAATGCCTCAATGAAATCACGAATACCGTCTGATCCTGTCTCTCGATAACGTCGCTCCAAGTTGTGCACAATACCTTCAAAGGGCACCAAAGCTTCGCGACTATGACCGAAGTCATTCTCATAACGGAACTTAATCTTCTCCCCGCCCGTACCCTGAAGGAGCTTCTTCATCTGCTCTTTGGTCAAATCGGCAATGGGCACATTAGTAGGTATCTTATAATGCTCACATACGGATTGAAGAAACTGCGGATAATAGTTCGATGTGCTACCAGCCCATGCCTCAAAGGCTCCTTGCTCAATCGATAGCTGCTTGTTCGGCACGAGCATATCTGGGTCGACAATCATCTTCACGCCGAGTCCATCACAAGAGCTACAGGCGCCATATGGGCTATTAAATGAAAATAGACGCGGCTCCAAGTCACTAATACTAAATCCACATTCCGGACAAGCTAAACTTGAGCTGAACATCAGCTCCTCTTCGCCCATCAAATCGACAATGACCTTACCTTCACTAAGCTTTATGGCTGTTTCTAGAGAATCTGCTAATCTTGACCCAACATCTGGCTTAACTACAATCCGATCGACAACAACCTCGATCGAGTGTTTCTTATTCTTCTCTAGCTCGATCTTCTCAGAAAGCTCACGTAATTCACCATTAACCCGTACACGAACGAAGCCTTGCTTCTGAATATCCGCAAGCAGCTTCGTATGCTCACCCTTACGTCCTGTGATTAAGGGTGCTAGAATTTGTAGCTTGGTCTTCTCGGGATAAGCCATTATCCGGTCGACCATCTGTTCAATGGTCTGGGCTGCAATCTCCACCCCATGCACTGGACAATGTGGCTTGCCAATACGAGCAAATAATAATCTAAGATAATCATATATTTCTGTAACCGTTCCTACTGATGATCTAGGATTACGACTAGTCGTCTTCTGATCTATGGAGATAGCTGGAGATAATCCTTCTATGGAGTCAACATCAGGCTTCTCCATCTGTCCGAGAAATTGTCTAGCATAAGCAGACAAGGACTCAACATAACGACGCTGCCCCTCCGCATAAATTGTATCGAATGCAAGAGATGACTTGCCAGAACCACTAAGTCCAGTGAGCACTACAAACTTATCTCGAGGAATAGTAACATCAATATTCTTTAGATTATGGGCACGTGCCCCCTTAACTATAATCTGATCCTTCGCCATGCTCTGTAATCTTCCTCTCAAAAGGTTTAGATGACCACACTAGTGGTCGATAGAACAATTTCGTAAGCATATATCTGTTATTGTGCTTTTATTTCTAGAAGGGCATCACGCAGCTCCGCAGCTCGCTCGAACTTAAGCTGTTTTGCCGCTTCCTTCATCTCTACTTCTAATCGTTCTATTAGTTTTAAACGCTCTTTCTTCGATAACTTCTCTAGCTTATCTGACGATAGATAGTCCGCCTTCTGCTCTGCTACCTTAGTCGCTTCAATAATGTCACGAACCTTCTTACGGATCGTCTGAGGCTCGATACCATGCTTCTCATTATGGGCAACTTGAATCGCAAATCTACGTTCGGTTTCCTTCATCGCTCGATCCATGGAGTCGGTAATTTTGTCTGCGTACATGATAACTCGACCCTCTGAATTACGTGCTGCTCGACCAATAGTCTGGATTAGTGCACGATCAGAACGAAGGAAGCCTTCTTTATCCGCATCAAGAATGGCGACTAGAGATACCTCTGGTAAGTCTAACCCTTCTCGAAGCAGGTTAATCCCTATGAGAACGTGAAAGGTACCTAATCTTAAATCACGTAGTATGGACATTCGCTCCAATGTCTTAATATCAGAGTGAAGGTACCGAACCTTAATTCCAATTTCCTTTAGATAATCTGTTAAATTCTCAGACATCTTCTTTGTTAATGTGGTAATCAGCACCCGTTCGTCCTTAGCAATCCGATCATTAATCTCACCTATTAGATCATCAATCTGTCCCTTGGAGGGACGGATTTCAATGATAGGATCCACCAAACCAGTAGGACGGATAATCTGCTCAACCATCACAGGACAATGCTCTAGCTCATAGGGTCCTGGCGTTGCAGAAACAAAGATGATCTGCTTATATTTCTCGTCAAATTCCTCAAAGCGTAGAGGGCGATTATCCATAGCGGACGGCAAGCGAAATCCATGCTCAACCAACACACCTTTGCGTGCTCTATCCCCATTATACATCCCCCGAATCTGGGGTAATGTCACATGGGATTCATCAACAACGACAAGAAAATCATCGGGAAAATAATCCATTAACGTGTAAGGTGTCGCACCTGGCTCGCGGAAGGTCAATGGCCCTGAATAATTCTCAATCCCTGAGCAAAACCCCATCTCCTGCATCATTTCTATATCATAACGTGTCCGTTGTTCAAGCCGCTGGGCCTCTAGAAGCTTATTATTATCCCGAAGCTCGGCTAATCGTTGTTCAAGCTCGCGCTCTATGTTAACGATCGCAATCTTCATCTTCTCTTCACGAGTTACGAAGTGAGAGGCTGGGAAGATCGCAACATGCTCTCTCTCTCCCATAATCTCTCCCGTAGTAACATTAATCTCCGTAATCCGCTCAACCTCATCACCGAAGAGCTCAACACGAATGGCCTGCTCGCCTCGCGAGGCCGGGAATATCTCAACAACATCCCCTCGAACACGGAAGTTACCTCGAGAGAAGCCGATATCATTTCTCTGATATTGTATATCCACTAGCTTGTGTAACAATTCATTCCGAGGTAGCGTCATACCCTTCCGTATGGAAAGCACAAGCTGACTATATTCCTCTGGTGATCCCAATCCATATATACACGACACACTTGCCACAATGATAACATCACGCCGTTCGAATAATCCGGTTGTTGCTGAATGTCGGAGCTTATCAATTTCATCATTAATACTCGAATCCTTCTCAATAAAGGTATCCGATGATGGGATATATGCTTCTGGTTGAAAATAATCATAATAACTAACAAAGTATTCTACAGCATTATTCGGGAAGAAGTCCTTAAATTCGCTACATAACTGCGCAGCTAGAGTCTTATTATGTGCAATAACGAGAGTCGGTCGATTCACCTCAGCGATCACTTGTGCGATTGTAAAGGTTTTACCTGTCCCCGTTGCTCCCAATAATGTCTGGTGTCGTTTATTCTCAGTCAAGCCCTGTATCAGCTGTTTAATCGCCTCAGGTTGATCGCCTTGAGGGGAGAATTCAGATACAAGCTGGAATTTCTCATTAGTCTTGTCAAAATCCATACCTTCCACCCATTCTATACCAGAATATGTGTTCCCGTTTATTATAGCTTGTAATTCCCATCGATGCAAACCATAAAATCGAATAACCGTTACAGATTCAAATCTCTGACGGTTCAGCTACAATTGAAATTAATTGACTCATAACAGTACTTATTGCTCAGCCTCAGCCTCTAAACCACTGGCAACTTCATTATCAATGATGGGAGGCTGCCGATGTTTCTTCCATCCAGATACTAACAATGACAATAGGGTAAAAGGCTTCCATTCCGCGTAATACGGTACTCGTTCATCAGGTACTAAAATTACTCCAAGCAGATGGTGTTCACCATCGAATAATGCTCGGTGCATAAATTTATTCTGACCCTCTAGATTTAATACCTCCAGCTTACAAAAGGCTGTATTCGTTCGTAATGCGGCATGCAGCTCTTCCTTGGAATGAACAGTAAACCCATTTGCCTTAACTATAATTTCACCACGTGTAATCCCCAGCATTGCTGCGGGACTACCTGGAACTACCGCGAGTAACTTCAAACCCCTAGGGGCATGCACAAAATATGGGCTTCCATTCTTCTCTCTCTTACTGTTATAAATAAGGATACCCTCATGAAGGGCTATAGACAACACGCCCCCAATAATAGTTACCATTGACCAATATTCAGTCACCACAGATAGAATTCCCATCACCACGGCAAAGCCTAATAGTTGGTAGCCGCTTCTACGTGCGTTCTGTTCGGGAAGCTCCGTAATGGTCATCTGTGAGAAACCCATTATAACGGGGAAGGCAAGTATAGTCCATCCCGCATTCCATTCCATACCACCAAAGAACATCGGCCAAGGTAAGAGCTCAGCACCGATTCCTGAGGAAAATGGCACAACTAAGAATAAGGGTACAGCCCAAAATCCTTGCAAATGATAAGCCCCTATTACCTTTCCACGTTTGCCCTCAACAAACAACGGTGTCGCTGTACGAGCTCCATGAATGCGAATCAGAACAGCCTCTACCAAGTGTAATAATGCTACAATTGCGAATAATGAAGGCGGATGTACTTCACCAAGCGATGTTGTGATCGGCTCTAACAGCTTGATGTCGGATATTCTCGGGATAGCGCCCACGATAGCATGTAGAATGCCAATAACTCCAGCAGCGTAGGCCAAGCAAGCAAACCGGATTCGACATAACAATAATACAATCGTTATTGCCCAAATCCATATGATGGTAGATAGGTTGATCACTACACCTGTGCCAACCACACCTAAAGAAATGATTAAGCCGCCAATCCAGCCCCACAGTAGAGCATTAAAAAATTGCGATAAGGTGGCATGTAAACGTACAGCAAACAGCTTACGCTCCAGAGCCACTTGACGACGATACAACAGAGCAACAAGAAAGAGTCCAACATAATAAAAAGGGTTAAGCGCTAGTTGAAGTAGTGCCGCTCCCAATTGCCCTAACCATATTACGGTAACATCCATAAGCCTCAGGCTCCTAGGTAATTAGAGTGCATACTAGAAACTAACGAATATTCGCTAACCGAATTATTCGATTTGTTCCCTAACGATTCTAATGGCTTCTTGAAGCTGTAGGTCGTTCTCTGACTTGACCATTAGTTGAATGATTTCTCTTTCAAGCTGTTCAATGGTTTCTACATCCAGTTCACCTGTAATATTCAGCTTAAGCTTTTCTTGAAATAATTTCAATGCGGTTTGTGTCTGAACACTAAAGTATCCATCCTTGCGACCCGGGTCATATCCTAGTCCATAAAGAATAATCTGTATGTTCTTGATATCATCATTGTTATCCGAGAGCTTCCAAATATTCTCACGATTAATTAATGAGACATAAAAATATTCAGGCAGCCTAATTTCGTAATCGGGACTTATCCCTTTCTCATGTATCCATTTACCATTCGGTGTTAACCATTTTCCTATTGAGATATTCAATTGACTTCCATCTATAAATTCGCGATCATACTGCGTTTGGATCGTACCCTTACCGAATGTCTTCTCGCCAACCAGCTTGCCGTTCGCAGACTGTTGGATGGCTGCAGCAAGAATCTCTGAAGCACTAGCGCTTCCACCGTTTATAAGAACAGTCATTGGATACTTTCTGCCAGGTCCCTTGGATACTGTCTTTATGGGTGGATCCTCTCGATATTGGGACTGTAGGGTTACATGGCCTCTGGGAATAAGAACATCTAGAATATCAATTACTCCATGCAAATAGCCCCCTGGGTTGTTCCTTACATCAATAATAAGTCCCTTCATTCCTTTGGACTCAAGATCGAGTAACTGCTCCTCAAAGCTGGCAACGGTATGAAGCGAAAATTGCCGAATTTCAATCTTACCAATATCATCTTCTAAAAGCTCAGAGAATACGGTTTCCAAATCAATCTCATCTCTTACGAGTATCAGCTCAATAGTGCTCTGATGATCAGGTCTTTGAATCTCCAGCTTTGCTTGTGTCCCTTTGGGACCACGAATCTTCATTACAGCATCTGTTAAAGAAAGTCCCTCCAGAGATTCGCCATTTACACTAAGAATCAAATCCTTCGGTCGCAGACCAGCCTTCTCAGCAGGAGATCCCTTAATTGGTGATATAACAATGACCTTACCGTTGTCTAAAGAGACCTCTGCACCAATACCGGTAAAGAAAGAATCCACATCTTGATCAAATCGCTCGGTGTCTTCCGGATCCATATACGTCGTAAAAGGATCCTCGAGTACGGATAACATACCCTGAATGGCACCATTCAGAATTTCTTTACGATCTACTTCAGTCATAAACTTAGAATTAATAATTCGATAGACTGTATTGATCTTACCGATTTCAGCTTCCGTTAATTCGGTAGTATTACCGACTATCAGCTCATTGTTGTTAGCAGAAGTAGAATTATTCACGTTCTCTTGAGGTTCATCTATTGTGCTTAATAGCAGTCCCTTGGGACCAATCATCATGACTGTTATTATACAACTTGCTATCAACGTCACTACAATAAACGCAATCACCGTTCGACCGCGAAATAACATACTCTACACCATCCTAATCCTAACGACACTACTCTATGATATTGTAAGAAATAATTTAATAGAACTTTGCTTAATGGACGGTATACTTCAAGGGATTTACGGCTTCGGAATTAATACGGACCTCATAGTGCAGATGATTACCAGTAGAGCTTCCAGTTGACCCTACCTCACCGAGCTTCTGACCCGTCTTAACGAGCTGACCTTCCTTCACACTGATCTTACTCATATGTGCATACAACGTCCATTTGCCGTTGTGATCAATGATTACTGTGTTCCCATAACCACCATAATACTTGGCAACAATAACTTCTCCATTGCCTGCTGCCATGACCTTAGTGCCTTTTGGAGCAGCGATATCTGTACCGGTGTGCAGCTTCTTCTTCCCAGAGATGGGGTGAATCCGGTACCCAAAATTAGATGAGATTCTGAACTTCTCAGGTAAAGGCCATGCGAATTTGCCCTTCTGTGATGCTATAATCTTCTTTTTCTCCGCATCACGCTCTTTACGAGCCTGCGATTTGGCAGTAGCAATATCCATCAGTACTTTTTCTTCTTCTTCATTAATTTCTAACAAATCTTCTTTTTTCACTTCTAGGGTAGCAATCAGCACTTCTTTACTGTGCTCCTTGATCTGAAGGTCTTGTTTCTCCTTCTCAAGCGCCAAATAGAGATTACCTAGTTTTTCTAGATCCTTCTCTACAGTAACCTTGTTCAGTGTAATTAGCTCTTTATCCTGAATATTGCTTTCTAGTATATCCTTATCCTGATCAACGATCATACTAAGAGATTGGTATCGATCAAGAAAATCTGCAAAGCTTGTAGCCTCGAATAAAACCTCCAAATAGGATACTGCACCATTCGTATACATTAAGCGTAAGCGCGCGCGAAGTAGATCGTCCCTAAGTAGAACACGCTTTTCAGCTTCATCTAGTTCTATTGTGGTCTGTCTTAATGTTTCTTTAGTCGTTTCAATTTCTTGCTCTTTTTTGAGAATTTCAGCTAACTTCGTTTGAATAGCATTCTTCAAATAGTTAATTTCATCCTCAGTCTTTTCCTTTTTAACCGTAATACTCTTTATATCATTCTGATTTTTCTTGATACTCTGCTCAACCGCTTTTTCTTTTGCTTCAATGGCTTTAATTTTCTGCTCTAGTTGTTGTAGCTTCGTTGCAGCTTGTCCATGTTCAGGCGGAATTAGAAATGAGGTTAAGAGTGCTACAACTACAATTACTGGTAGGATAATCTTCGTCAAATGTATGTTACCTCCTGAATAATGGTGTTTTGTATGTTAGACTTTAAGGAATTTGCGTACGGATAAGGTGCTGCCCCACACACCGATCAGAAAACCAATGCCTAATAATAACAATGCTATCCTTGGGCCAATCTCCGACATCGGCAACAACTGGATCATTAATGTGCCTAAAGCCAATCGACTTTTCTCTACTAACTCCCAATAACCGTATAATAGAATGATTACTGGAATAAGCGAGCCCACGATACCTAACAATGCACCTTCAATAAAGAATGGCCAGCGAATAAAATTGTTCGTCGCTCCTACCAGCTTCATAATTCCAATTTCGCGTCGACGAGCAACAATCGTTAATTTAATTGTATTTGAGATTAAGAACATTGCAGTGAAGGCTAGACCAATGACAAGAATAAGCCCGACATTCTGCACGATTCGTGTAACCTTAAATAACGATTCTACAGTGCCCTTACCGTAATCTACTTTCCATATACGCGGTTCAGCCTTACCTTGATCTAACGCCTCTATCTTCTGGGCTGCGGCAGATACTTCGCGTGGCTCGGTAACCTGAATATTAAAAGCATCCGGCAGAGGATTACCATCACCTTCAAAGCCCTCTAATATAGCTCCGCCATCCGCACCAAGCTTCTCTCGCAGAATCCCCATGCCTTCTTCCTTGGATACAAATCGCACCTTACTGACTTCGTCAATACTACCGATCTCATTCTGAAGCTCACTGACTTGCTCAGGTGTCGCTGTCAGCTCCAAGTAAACGTTAATTTCTACCTGATTCTCAACCTCTTTGGTCCAATGACTTACATTCACCGCAAGTAATAAGAAAACACCAAGTATAAAAAGAGATATCGAAATAGCACTTGCGGATGCAAAGCTCATCCATCCATTACGGAAGATGTTCTTACCGCCTTCACGGAAGTGGCGAGCTACGGTATTAATCTTCATAGCCGTATTCACCTCTTATTTGATCACGAATGATCAAACCCTTCTCTATGGCAATAACACGCTTGCGCATGGTGTTAACAATTTCTTTGTTATGGGTAGCCATAACAATGGTCGTTCCACGGAAATTAATATCCTCCAGCAATCGCATAATTCCCCAAGATGTCTCGGGATCTAGATTTCCTGTTGGCTCATCCGCAATAATGACAGAAGGGTTATTAACAATCGCGCGGGCAATTGCGACACGCTGCTGCTCACCACCGGACATCTGTGTGGGTAGAGCGTTAATGCGGTCCTTTAATCCAACCATCTCCAAAACCTCATGGGTCCGACGTTTGATGGTTTTCTGCGAGGCTTCTATAACCTCCATAGCGAAGGCAACATTCTCGGCAGCGGTAAGCTTAGTCAATAACCGATAGTCTTGAAAAATAACTCCTATATTCCGACGCAAATAGGGAATCTTGCGCTGACGGAGCTTCTCCAGATTAAAGCCATTGACGAACAATTGGCCTTTACTCGGTCTTTCTTCTCTATAAATCAATTTCATAAATGTCGATTTACCTGCGCCGGATGGTCCTACAATATATACAAATTCATTTCGATTAATCGTAATCGTTAGTCCTCTTAGAGCACTTGTACCGTCTGGGTACGTTTTCCAAACGTCCTGCATTTCAATCACGGTATCACATCTCCTGAATAGAGTTAGCCTTGACTAATTCGACATGAAAGGCCAGATTCCTCTTAATCATACAAATTCTGCACAAAACAACAGCAAAAAGCCTTATCCTTATGGTAACGGAAAAGGCTAGTAAAAGGAACAATGATTTTCATACAAATTATGACTGAATTATACTTCGCGATTCGTTTCCAACCATGTAATTGTTTGAGTAACAACATTCTCAGCTCGAATGATCGCCGACTTTACCTGTTCGGAGGCCGTTCCTCCGTAGACGTTCCTAGCATTCACTACATGCTCTGGCTGGAGAATTTCATAAATATCTTCTGCGAATAATGTAGAAAAATTCTTGTATTGATCTAAAGAAAGATCGAGAAGATAGATATTGTTCTGAATGCAATGTAACACTAGCTTGCCAATAATCTCATGTGCCTGTCGAAAAGGTAAATCCTTGTTAACCAGATAATCGGCAATATCTGTTGCATTCGAGAAATCCTGGTTCACCGCCTGACGCATCCGATCACGGTTCACCTTCATCGTTGCAATCATGGGAGCCATAAGCTGAAGAGCACCTTGCAGCGTTGCTAGGGAGTCGAACATCCCTTCCTTATCTTCTTGCATATCCTTGTTATACGCAAGTGGAAGTGATTTTAGAACCGTCAGCAAGCCGAATAGATTGCCGTATACCCGTCCTGTTTTGCCACGAACAAGCTCTGCTACATCTGGATTCTTCTTCTGCGGCATAATGCTGCTCCCCGTGCAGAAGGCATCGTCTAATTCAACAAAACGAAATTCCGTGCTTGACCACATGACTAGCTCCTCACAGAGCCGCGATAGGTGCATCATGATAATCGATGAGGAGGACAAGAACTCAAGGATGAAGTCACGATCACTTACCGCATCCAAGCTATTCTCATAAACACGTTCGAAGCCAAGCTGTTCAGCTACGTAATGGCGGTCAATCGGGAAGGTAGTACCTGCCAATGCCCCCGCTCCAAGCGGTAGTACATTAATCCGTTTGCGGCTATCCTGCAGCCGCTCAACATCTCGTTGTAGCATTGATACATAGGCCATCAGATGATGAGCGAATAGAATAGGCTGCGCACGCTGGAGATGGGTATAACCAGGCAGGATCGTATCGATATTCGCCTTAGCTTGTGTAAGCAACGCATTCTGTACATTCATCAGCAAACCAACTAACCCCGTTACATGCTTACGCAAATATAAATGCATGTCGGTTGCTACCTGATCATTACGGCTACGTCCCGTATGTAATTTGCCCCCGACTGGGCCAACCTCTTCCATCAGCAGCTTCTCAATATTCATATGAATATCTTCATCCGAAATCGAGAATTCAACCTCACCTTGTCGAAGCCGATCCAGCACCTTGTTCAGACCATCCTTGATGATATCCACATCGGCCTGAGGAACAATGCCACACTTGCCCAGCATCGACACATGTGCCAGACTTCCACGAATATCTTCCTCATACATCTGTTTATCAAACGTAATTGATGCTGTATACTCCTCGACCAATTGATCGGTTTGTTTGGTAAACCGACCGCCCCACAATTTCGACACAGCCAAAACTCCCTTTCTCTACCTACTATTGCTTCGATTACTTCTTTGCATTCCGCTCTACTCCAGCCGAAACCTTCAACCGCAGCGCATTCAAGTGAATAAAGCCTGTAGCATCCTCTTGATTATAGGCTTTCGAAGGATCCGCTTCCATGGTCGCGATATCCGGATTATATAAACTTACCGGGCTCTTGACGCCTGCTCCGATAATATTACCTTTATACAGCTTCAATCGAACCGTCCCACTCACATTCTTCTGACTCTCGGTAACAAGCGCCTGCAGCGCCAAACGTTCTGGTGCATACCAGAAGCCATTATACACGAGCGTGCTATAACGTGTTATTAATGAATCGCGCAAATTCATAACTTCACGATCCATTGTCAATGACTCCATCTTGCGATGAGCGGTGAACAGAATAGATCCACCAGGTGTCTCATACACGCCACGGCTTTTCATACCAACAAAACGGTTCTCCACCATATCCACTCGTCCAACGCCATGCTTGCCACCAAGCTCATTTAATAGCTCCATGACCTGCAGCGGGTTAAGATGTTTGCCGTTCACACTTACACAATCACCTTGTACAAATTCAAGCTCCACATACTCCGCCTGATCCGGTGCATTCTCAGGTGACACACTAAGCACATACATATCCTCGTTCTCTACAGCGCTTGGGTCAAACCAAGGATCCTCAAGCATACCACTCTCAAAGCTAATATGAAGCAGGTTGCGGTCCGTAGAATACGGCTTGGATGCACTCGCCTGCACAGGAATATTATGTTTCTCTGCATAAGTGATCATCTCCGCTCGTCCGGGAAACTGCTCACGGAACTGCTCTAGACGCCAAGGTGCTATAACCTCAAGCTCAGGCGCTAGCGCCGCTGCTGTTAGCTCAAAGCGCACTTGGTCGTTCCCCTTACCTGTCGCTCCATGTGCGATAGCCGTTGCCCCTTCAGCCAAGGCAATTTCGACCATTCGCTTGGCAATCAACGGACGGGCAATACTCGTACCGAGCAGATATTGCCCTTCATACAATGCGCCCGACTGGAACATCGGGTAGATAAAGTCACTCGCAAACTCCTCACGCAGATCGTCGATGTAAATCTTAGACGCTCCCGTCTGGAGTGCCTTAGCCTCTAATCCGTCTAGCTCATCCTTCTGACCGATATCTGCTGTAAAAGCGATGATCTCCGCGTCATAGGTTTCCTTCAACCATGCTAGAATCACTGATGTATCCAGCCCGCCTGAGTAGGCAAGCACTATTTTTTGTTTCGCCATTGACTAAACACTCCCTATAAAGATTCGGTTGTAATTTTGGAATCCTACATTATTGCAGTCATAATTGCCTTCTGGGCATGTAATCGATTCTCAGCTTGGTCGAATACGATGGAATGATTACCATCCATAATCCCCTCACTCACCTCTTCACCACGATGCGCAGGTAGACAGTGCATGAATAAATAATCGCTCTTCGCGTATTTGATCAGCTCTTCATTGACTTGAAAATGCGCAAAAGCCTTCTCACGTTCCTGCTGCTCAGCCTCAAAGCCCATGCTTGCCCAAACATCCGTATAGATCACATCCGCATCAGCTATAGCTTCCTTAGGATCCTGAGTAATCAGCAATGAGCCTCCTGTGTTAGGCAGATGCTCACGTGTAAGCTGCTCCACTTCTTTATCTGGCGCATAACCATTAGGAGATGCAACTGCCATATGCAAACCAAGCTTTGCAGCGCCCATCATCAACGAGTGGACCATATTGTTACCGTCGCCGATATATGCAATTTTGATACCCTGTAAGCGACCTTTTTGCTCTAGAATAGTCTGATAATCTGAAAGCGCTTGGCACGGATGAGAGAGATCCGACAAGCCATTAATGACAGGAACCGTTGCCCCTCTAGCCAGATCGATGACGTTCCGATGCTCGAAGGTACGAATCATAATTCCATCTAGATAACGGGATAACGTTTGTGCAGAATCCCAGATGTTCTCACCACGACCGAGCTGAATATCATTCTTACTCAAGAAGAGCGCGTGACCACCAAGTTGGTACATACCTACCTCAAAGGATACTCGGGTACGCGTTGATGATTTCTCGAAGATCATTCCTAAAGTCTTGCCCTGCAGAGGATGATAAACTTCACCAGCTTTATTCTTGCGTTTAAGCTCTATGGCCAAATCGATTAAGTAACGAATTTCAACTGGCGTATAATCAACCAAACCTATAAAGTCTCGACCCTTTAATTCAACGACCATCTCACTATTTAATAATGTACTCATGTACAAACCTCCTATTCAAATCCTTATTATACGACTGCCGCTGCTCGCGCAGCCAGAATGGAGCTAAGAATGCGGATACCCTTCTCTACGTCATCTTCACTTACTAATAGATTTGGAAGCAAACGTATGACATTGGGGCCGGCTGGCACCACAAGCAATCCTCGTTCACGCGCTTCTGTAATCAGCTCAGCAATCGGTTGAACACACTCAATACCAATAAGCAGCCCAGCACCACGAATTTCCTTCACAAAAGAGTTCTGATCAAGCTCAGCATGCAGCTTCTCAAAGATCAGAGCACTAATTCGAGCAGCCCGCTCAGGCAGCTTCTGCTCCAGCATCGTCTCCACAGTAGCAATCGCGGCTGATGTAGCAATCGGTGTGCCACCGAATGTTGTTGCATGGGTTCCTGCGCTAAAGGCGGGAATCAGCTTTTCTTGACCTAACATAGCTCCAATGGGGAAGCCGCTGCCTAAAGCCTTAGCCAGCGTAATAATATCCGGTTTAATACCATACTGCTCATAGGCGAATAATGTACCTGTGCGCCCCATACCGGTTTGGATTTCATCAACAATGAATAGCAGGTTATATTTCTCGCAGAGGCGAACAACTTCCTTAATAAACTCAGGCTCAGCCGGAATGACACCACCTTCGGCTTGCACCATCTCAAGCATGATCGCACAGGTTTTGTCCTTTATGTAGCCTTCTAGTGAAGCAGCATCGTTAAAAGGTGCATATACAAAACCCTCAGGAAGTGGAAGGAAGCCGTCCTTTACTTTGTCCTGACCAGTAGCCGTTAATGTCGCCAAGGTCCTTCCGTGGAAGGATTGTTGGAAGGTAATAATTTCATATCGATCATTATTAAGTACTCTGCTGTTATACCGACGTGCAAGCTTAATTGCTGCTTCATTCGCCTCCGCACCACTATTGCAGAAGAATACGGCATCTGCACAGCTGTTGTCAGTTAATAGACCAGCGAGCTTCTCTTGATTTGGAATATGATATAAGTTCGACACATGCCAGAGCTCATCAAGCTGGGCAACAAGCGCAGCCTTAACCTGAGGGGGACAATGACCCAAGCTAGTTACCGCAAGTCCGCTAGCAAAATCCAAATATTCATTTCCTTGGTCGTCCCATAACCGACTACCTTCACCCTTTACTAACGCCAAAGGATATCTAGCATAGCTCGGAAACAATGAACTCTTCTTATCCTGACCCATAACAAATCCCTACCTTCCCAATTACCTCTTTTACCCTCTAACAATACGTGTGCCTAATCGCGAAGTCCCTGCCAGCACCTTACTTAATACCTCCGGCACCGATCCATCCACAATAACTACTTCCTGCACCTTACCTTGAATACAATCTATAGCTGCTCGAACCTTCGGGATCATGCCTCCGTAGATATCGCCGGTAGTAATCATCTGCTCGATTTCTGCAACGGTTACCGTGGGTAATACGACACGTTCACCGTCGATAATCTTCATAATTCCAGGTACATCGGTTACAACAACTAACCTTTCTGCACCGAGATGAGAGGCAACAGCCCCAGCCGCCGTGTCCGCATTAATATTGAAGCTTTGTCCATCAGCATCTATACCCAGTGGTGCGATAACAGGAATGTATCCCATATTAACAATACCTTGTATGAGCTCTGCATTAACACCTGTAACCTCTCCGACAAATCCAATTTCCTCTGTATTAGCCACAGGTTTAGCTTGTATGAGGCGTCCATCTATACCGGACAATCCAACTGCCGAGGCACCGAAGCTTTGTATGCGTCGAACGATCGCCTTATTAATCTGTCCACCCAAGACCATCTCAACGACCTGCAACACCTCTGCACTGGTTTTGCGAAGTCCATTAACAAAAGCAGATTCGATATTCAGTCGTTGCAATGTCTCATTAATTGCTGGACCGCCACCATGAACAATAATAGGAATAATTCCTTTTTGCTGTAATGCACACATATCGGTATAGAAAGAATCTGGTAGCTGGGCTAATGTACTCCCACCGCATTTGATCACCAATGTTTGTTTATTCATATTTCGAGGCTCCTTGGTCTAAGTCCGATAAGCTGCGTTAATCCTTACATATTCGTAAGTAAGATCACAGCCCCATCCTGTCGCTTTATGCTCACCCATATTTAGGTGGATATAATAATGGATAACTTCACCTTGGAGATATTCTAAAGCAAGCGCTTCATCGAATTTTATCGGTCGTGATTGCTCTAGAACAACAAAATCTCCTAGACGAATATCCACTGTTTCCGTATTAACCTGTTGGCCAGAACGCCCAACTGCTGCTATAATGCGTCCCCAGTTAGCATCTGCGCCAAAGGCAGCCGACTTCACTAAGCTAGAACCAATCACTGTCTTTACAATAGCACGAGCCGCAGCTTCCGAAGCTGCACCTTCCACACTCACTTCCAGAAGCTTCGTTGCGCCCTCACCATCTCGAGCGATGGCTTTTGATAGAACTCCAGCCACATATTGGAATGCATTCATGAACGCCGCCCAATCGGGATGTTGTTCCTGAAGCCGTTCATTCTCAGCCATTCCACTAGCCATAGCAATAACCATATCGTTTGTGCTTGTATCTCCATCAACGGTGATCATATTAAACGTGGAATCCGTTACTTGACTAAGCACCAACTGAAGCTGGTCATGGTCAATTAATGCATCCGTAGTTATAAATCCGAGCATCGTTGCCATATTCGGATGAATCATTCCAGAGCCTTTGGCAGCCCCAGCAATATGCACCTGAACACCATTAACAATGACGTTCACACATATCGTTTTTTTGGTAAGATCTGTAGTTAGAATTGCTTGACAGAAGTCATCCCCACCATTCGTAGTTACACGTTCAGGTAGACGATCGATTCCTCTTCGAAGCTTATCCATCGGCAGTAGTTCACCGATTACACCAGTGGAGGTTACCCCCACATAATGCTCTTCTATACCGAAAGCCTGGGCCGCCTTGGAACGCATTTCATAAGCGTCCGCTTCTCCCTGAGCGCCAGTACAAGCGTTAGCATTACCGCTATTCACAATCATCGCCTGCAGCTTGCCCTCTAAGCCTATACTTGCTTTGGTCACCTTAAGTGGTGCTGCCTGAAAGGCGTTCAACGTATATACGCCAGCGGCTACTGCAGGAGCATCACAGATAATCGCTCCCAAGTCGTGACGCTCGGTTTTCTTCAGACCGCAATGAAGTCCTCCAGCACGAAAACCTATCGGTGTAGTAATCGTTCCATCCTCTACGATTGTGAACCCTTGTGTCTTCAACAATTGCTCTCACCTGTTTCTACTTATGATATAATGCTTGTCTTTAGACTTAAGGGTACACAGGGGACATGCGCAGGCCTTCTGCTTCATCCCATCCCATCATCAAATTGAGATTCTGAATGGCCTGACCAGCCGCTCCCTTTACCAAATTATCGATGACCGAAATAATCGTCACACGACCTGTACGTTCATCAACAGCAAAGCCAATATCACAATAATTCGAACCGGACACCTCTTTAGTCGCTGGCCATTTGCCTTTATTTCGAATTCGGACGAAGGGTCTGTCTTTATAATAATCTCGATATAATTGGATGAAATCCTCTTCCGATTGTTTGCCCTTCAGATTGGCATACATCGTGCATAGAATACCTCTCGTCATCGGCACGAGATGAGTAGTGAAGGTGACTGTCACTTCTTCACCTGCTATATCCGACAATGTTTGCTCAATCTCTGGTGTATGCTGATGACGATTAATTTTGTAAGCCATAAAATTCTCGTTAACTTCAGAATAATGAAAAGATAAGTTGAGGCCCCTACCCGCACCAGATACACCGGATTTAGCATCGATTATAATTGATTTCGAGTCAATCCATCCCGCTGTAATCGCGGGAATAAGACCAAGCAGGGTTGCCGTTGGATAACAGCCGGGATTACTTACGAAGGTTGCTCCTTTCGTATTGTCCGCATACACCTCCGCCAAACCATAAACAGCCTGCTCCAGTAACTCCGACTGGGCTGGTTCATGTTTGTACCATTGCTTGTAGGTTGCTCCCGATTTCAAACGAAAATCGCCAGACAAATCAATAACCTTCAACCCTGCATTCAGTAACTGTGGCACCAATTGAGAGCTCACACCGTGAGGCGTTGCTGCGAATACAACATCTGCCTTACTACTTATTAACTTAATATCTATGCCGTCCAACGTGTCTACTATGATCTCCGATAGATGTGGGAAACCATCAGCTATGGGCGTTCCAGCTTGTGAAGAGGAGATCACAGATGTAATAATTACGTTTGGATGCTGGAGTAGTAATCGTATTAACTCGACTCCACCGTATCCCGTTGATCCTATAATAGCTACTCTTATTGTCTTGTTCATACCTATCTCCCCAATCTAACGAGCACTCACTTCATGATGTAACATTATACATATTTGTGCATATTAATTCAATAGATGCCAAGAAAACAGCACTCATATATTATAACGGATATTTAATGCAGTTTAAATCCCTCTCCGAAAACTTCCGATGTTCCACTGATGATCACAAAGGCATATGGATCCGCATCCCGAATCACCTGCTTCAGACGAGTAACCTCTCTCTGACCAATAACTACCATCACCACAGCTTTTTCTTGATTTGTAAATCCTCCTATTCCTTGCAATCGGGTAAGTCCACGATCTAATTCATACAATACCGCTTTGGCAATCTGATCTGAAGCATCAGAGATAATAAAAGCGACCTTCGAAGTATTCAATCCCACCTGAATGAGATCAATCGTCTTGCTCGAGATAAATAAACCGATCAATGCATATAATGCATTCTCTGCAGATAACACAAAACCAGCCGTTAGGATAATAATACCATCTAAAAGCGCAATGGCGGTACCTAGACTAACCCCGGAATAACGATGCAGCACCTGGGCTATTACATCCATACCACCTGTTGAGCCTCGTCCGCGAAACACAAGGCCTAAGCCAACACCGATTCCCATGCCACCGTATACGGATGCGAGCAGAGGTTGATCAGTGAGTTGTGAGAATCCTGCGGTGAGCAGAACAAATAGAGGTAGGATAAAAGAGCCAATTGCCGTCTTGATGCCAAATCTTAATCCCAGCACAATTAAACCTAACAGCCACAGCGGAATATTCAATGCCCATTGTAAGTATGCAGGGGTAATCCCCCATATCTGCTGGATGATAGTGGACAGACCAGTTACACCACCCGCAGCAATCCGATTCGGATTAAGAAAGAGATTAAAGCTAAGTGCAATGATCATTGCACCTAATATCAGATATATATACTCAATAACACGCCGAAATGGACTCCCAGCGGGAATCAATGGGTCTCTACGACGTCTGGAGTTGGAGCGCCTCGATTGCTGGACGTGATCGCTTGTATCCATCTTCGACCTCCATAGGAATTTATTGCTTATACTTCCCAGAGTATGCAGCAAACATCCTAATGAACAATCATTCCTTCAACAGGAGATTAATTAAAAGTGGAAGGGTGGTCGTAGTAGGAGTATGTGGTGAAGTATGCGGTGAAGTATGCGGTGAAGTATGCGGTGGAGGTGTGAGATAGATATGAGATAAGGTATGAGATAAGGTATGAGATGGAGTTGTGGTATGTTTTGTTATAGTTATTTGTTGTGTACAAGCCCTTTGAAGTAGTATCCCTTTCGCTCAGCACGCCTCCGGAGCATCTAGCCCAACAGTAAGAGAGGTCTTATGGCGACAGATCTCTCGAAGAATTTATTGCTGAGTCTAGGGGATATATCTTATAAAGCCTTGAATCGACTGTATTGGAACTAAGTAAATATCTAGTGATTCTGTGAATGCAATACGGCTTCGACATCCGTAAATGGATGAGAGTGAGTAAAGTGGGTGGTCGAGTCCTTGTAAGACGTTTATGTCAGCTTGGAGCGGGTAAAGTGGACGGCCGAGTCCCTGTAAGACGTTTGTGTCGGGTTGGAGCAGGTAAAGTGCGCGGGTGAGTCTCTGTAAGCCGGTATTGTCGGGTTGGAGCAGGTAAAGTGCGCGGTGGAGTCTCTATAAGCCGGTATTGTCGAGTTGGAGCAGGTAAAGTGGGTGGTCGAGTCCCTGCAAGACGTTTATGTCGGCTTGGAGCGGGAACGATACTTGATGTTGTTAGTTTTCTTTACTAATACATCAAGAAAAAAACTCACACCGAATGGCATGAGTTTGTATGAATTAGTTTGTATTATTGGGAGTTAAATTTCACTCCTCTTGATCTGGTTGACCAATTTGCTTACGAAGATAAGCATCAATGAAGGCATCCAAATCCCCGTCCATGACGGAGCCTACGTTGCCGGTTTCCGCGGAGGTGCGGTGGTCCTTAACCATACTGTAAGGATGGAATACATACGAGCGTATCTGACTGCCCCAAGCAATATCACTCTGCACTCCTCGGATGGCGTCTAGCTGCTTCTGCTGCTCTTCCATCTTGCGTTCATACAGCTTCGAGCGAAGTGAAGTCATAGCACGTTCACGGTTCTGTATCTGGGAACGCTCTAGCTGACATGCCACAATGATGCCTGACGGAATGTGGGTTATCCGTATAGCAGATTCCGTCTTGTTCACATGCTGTCCACCGGCACCACTAGCACGATAGGTATCTACCTTCAGATCCTCCGAGCGGATCTCGATATCACCTACATCATGGATAATTTCTGGTACCACATCACAGGAAGTGAATGATGTGTGTCGACGTCCTGCGGAATCAAAGGGCGAAATCCGAACAAGACGATGTACACCTTTCTCTGCCTTGAGATATCCGTAGGCATTATGACCTTTAATCAATAGAGTGACACTTTTGACGCCCGCTTCGTCACCAGGCAGATAGTCTAACAGCTCCACCTTGAATCCACGCTTTTCGGCCCAGCGCCTATACATACGAAGTAGCATCTCAGCCCAATCCTGCGATTCAGTACCACCCGCTCCTGGGTGGAGCTCTAGAATAGCGTTTAGCTTATCATAAGGCTGGTTTAGTAATAGCTGCAGCTCAAAAGCGGACAGCTTGTCTAGAAAACTACGAAAGCTACTCTCTAGCTCGATGACCATAGCATCATCATTCTCTTCTTCAGCAAGCTGGAGCATGAGCTCTAAATCCTCATACTCATTATTAATACCATTGTAATCATCAACTACTGACTTAATCACATTCAAATCTGCGATGATCTTCTGGGCACGGTCCGTGTCATTCCAAAAATCGGGGTCGGACATTCTAAATTCGAAGTCTGCAATCTGCTCCTTCTTCACATCGAAGTCAAAGAGACCCCCTAAGATTAGTTAATCGAGCTGTTGCCTCACGAAATTCATTCCTTAATACAGTATCTATCATCATATTGATTCACCTCAAGAAAGATTAGCGTTGCTGTGGTGCTTTTTGGTTCTCTGTGTTTTGGTGCTACGTGTTCGGAGTTGTGCTTTTGGTCTTGTGCTTTTGGTCTTGTGCTTTTGGTCTTGTGCTTTTGGTCTTGTGCTTTTGGTCTTGTGCTTCTGATGCTGTGCTTTTGGTCTTGTGCTTCTGGTGCTGTGTTTTTAAAGCTGTGCATTTTGGTGTTATGCCTTTATGCACCGTGACAATGTTTGTACTTCTTACCACTGCCGCAAGGGCATGCATCATTACGACCTACCTTTGCAGCATCTCGCTTAGCGGGTTGTCGCGACTTACTTTCACTGTTAGGATCGACGGCTTGACCTTCTGCTACAGCTTCACGCTTCAGATTGCTCTGCACCTGAGCCTTCATAATATATTTGGCTACTTCTTCTTGGATGGTCTCAATCATTTGTTGGAACATCTCGAAGCCTTCAAACTGATACTCTCGTAGTGGATCAGTACCCCCGTATGCACGGAGGTGGATACCTTGACGAAGCTGATCCATCGCATCAATATGATCCATCCACTTGCTATCTACAGCACGAAGGGTTACAACCTTCTCGAATTCTCTCATTATCTCCGTGCCTAGTTCAGCCTCGCGCTCTTCATACTTCTGACGAACGAGCTGCTTTAACAATTCGGCTATCTCTTCAGGTTCTTTACCCCATATTGTTTCCTTAGTAGCTTGACCTTCATACAAGAATGTACCATTCGCATGATCAATAATCGCTTGAAGATCCCAATCCTCAGGTACCTGATCTTGTGGGCAATGAACCGCTACAAGTCGATCTATCACGCCATCGATCATCCCGAGAACTACATCTTCTTTAATATTCTCAGACTCGAGTACCTCACGACGTTGTTTGTAAATAATGGTCCTTTGTTGATTCATAACGTCATCATACTGCAGAACAATCTTCCGAACCTCAAAGTTGCTACCCTCTACCCGTTTTTGAGCAGATTCTATCGCCTTGGTGATCAGTCTGCTCTCAATAGGTTGATCCTCCTGAAAGCCTAAACGATCCATCATACCCATGATATTCTCGGCCCCAAATCGACGCATTAACTCGTCCTCAAGTGATAGGTAGAACTGTGTTGATCCCGGATCACCTTGTCGACCAGCACGTCCACGAAGTTGGTTATCAATTCGACGGCTTTCGTGCCGTTCCGTACCTATGATATGCAGTCCCCCTTGTTCGGGAACCCCTTCTCCGAGTAGAATATCCGTACCCCGACCTGCCATGTTCGTTGCAATAGTAACTGATCCCGTTTGGCCTGCTAGGGCGATAATCGCCGCTTCTTCCGCATGATACTTAGCGTTGAGAACCTTATGATCAATTCCACGTTTCTTCAGCATGTCCGATAACCTCTCCGAATTCTCGATCGAGGTTGTTCCAACCAGAATTGGCTGTTTATTCTTATGACGTTCGACGATTTGATCAACCGTTGCGTTAAATTTGCCTGATTCAGACTTATATACAACATCGGCAAGATCACCACGGACCATCATTTTGTTCGTAGGGACGACGATAACGTCTAGACCATATATTTTCTTAAACTCTTCTTCCTCTGTCTTCGCCGTACCTGTCATGCCACCCAGCTTCTTATACATCCGGAAAAAGTTCTGGAATGTAATTGTAGCTAACGTCATGCTCTCGTTCTGCACCTTCAGCTTCTCCTTAGCTTCTATCGCTTGGTGCAATCCGTCACTATAACGTCGACCAGTCATCAATCTGCCTGTAAAATCATCAACGATGACAACTTCGCCATCTTGAACAACGTAATCAACATCACTCTTCATGATGACATGGGCCTTTAATGCTTGAGAGATATGGTGGTTCAACGTGACATTGGCGTGATCGAACAGATTTTCAATCCCGAATGCTCGCTCTGCCTTAGCCACACCCTGATCCGTCAGAATAACCGAGCGCATCTTAATATCGATTGTGTAATCTTCGACTTCCGTCAATCGGGTAACAAATCGATCAGCAGTTACATAAAGCTCCGTCGACTTCGCAGCCTGTCCTGATATAATAAGCGGAGTACGCGCTTCATCTACAAGAATGGAATCAACCTCATCCACTATGGCAAAGTTCAATGGACGCTGAACCATCTGTTCCTTATAGAGCACCATGTTATCCCGCAGGTAATCAAAGCCAAACTCATTGTTCGTTCCATACGTGATGTCACATGCGTAAGCCAGCTGCTTCTCATCATGGGACATACCAGGTACATTAATACCAACCGTCATACCTAAGTATTCGTAGATTGGACCCATCAAGCTAGCGCCGACTCTTGCTAAGTAATCATTAACTGTAACGAGATGCACACCATCACCAGTCAAGGCATTCAAGTAGATCGGCAGTGTAGCAACGAGGGTTTTCCCTTCTCCCGTCTTCATCTCAGCAATTCGGCCTTCATGTAGCACCATACCACCCATTAACTGTACGTCAAAATGACGCATCTTCAGCGTCCGTCGTGACGCTTCACGAACTGCTGCGAATGCATCTGGTAATAGCTCGTCTAACTTTTCCTTATTATCTAGTCGAGCACGGAACTCCGCCGTCTTCCCTTGCAACTGCTGATCCGAAAGCTTCTCATACTCGGGCTCAAGACGGTTGATCGCATCTACGGTTCTCTGCATCCGCTTGATTTCTTTCTCATTGAAATCTCCAAATATTTTCTTCACTAATCCTAGCATGGGATAACTCCTTTCGATTCGTAACAACCTATTATATAGCTTATCTTTATACTTGATCGTATCGTGGTTTTCCTAGATTGTAACAGTTTGCTGTGGGCGTATCAACCGCGAGCCTTTCCTTATATACGCAGAAGATCCCGATCCGTTTCGGGACCGGGAACTGTTGAAGGATATGAGTGGGTTACGCTGTTTCGATTAAACCGTATCTACCATCATCTCGTTTGTAAACAACATTGATCTGGTTATTATCCATATTCGCAAAAACGAAGAAATTGTGCCCTATCAGATTCATCTGTAGTATCGCTTCTTCAACGTCCATTGGTTTCATTGTAAACTTCTTCGTACGTACGAGCTCTAGATCATCTTCATCTTCAAAAGTAGCAGTTGTAGCAGCACCATTCTCAGCGAATAGATTGCGAATTCCGCCTTTATTAAATTTTCTGTTAGCTTTCGTCTTGTGCTTACGAATTTGACCTTCTAGTTTGTCCACTACGAGGTCAATCGAGGCATACATGTCCGAGTTTCTCACCTCTGCACGCAATACTGCGCCACGAAGGGGGATAGTAACTTCCACGTTCTGCCTATCTTTTTGTACTCTGAGGGTTACATGTGCATCAGATTCCGGCGGAATATCTAAATATCGTTCGAGGCGGTTGAGCTTCTTCTCTACATATTCCCTTAAAGCGCCAGTTACTTCCAGGTTCTCACCACGGATGTTGATGTTCATGGGCAATTCCTCCTTTTCGTATCCCTATCTTAACATATTCTTTAAATAGATTACAAAAACAATTATCACAGACAAAATGAATTGTCAGAACATTCACGTATGCACAGTTTGGAACCATCATGAAAGCAAGTTTTCATTAGTTATTCACAAAGTTATCCACATTATCCACAGGTTCGGCTGTGTACATAACTCATGAAAATATGACTGAGGACTTCATATTTGTGTATAAAGTAGTGATTGTGAACAGGGGCTTAGAAACCAATTAAGCTCAATTTTTGTTGAATAAAAAAGATCCCTACTAAATACATCGAATAACCACAGTGGTATATCCAATCCATTTGATAAGGGTCTTTGAACAGTCTTTATACTTATTTATACTCATTTCTGACTATCAAAAAAGTGACTTCCATTAGCAGGATTCACATTGTAGGCACTTCTTTGAGTACTTGCGACCTGGAAGTTATTTATATTCTTGTTAGCTTCATCCCGCAAAGAGGTTAACTTCTTGGTTATTACAGAATTCCCTTGGAGCAATTTGTTCAATACGAGCTTATGCTTTTCCAAAAGAGGTTCAGTTTTCAATGACTCTTTTATGCTAAAAATTATGGCTTCTCTTTGTTCTACAAACTGCTCTGTAACCAGATAGTCTGCTTCATCTATTTCATCTAGAAACCGGCTAGTCACTTCCTCTAACTGCTTAATCAACTCATCCATGCTTGGCCACGGTCGACTTTGTACTATTTACAAGTCTATTGGCATCCATCCATGTACTTCTCAGCTCTAGTAGGAATTCAAGTGCTTCTTCAGCCGGTTGTGGCGATTTTTTAATATTCGCTTCAAGTAGACGAGATTCGATAAAATCATAAATTAGCAGTAAGTTCTGGGCAATAGGTGCATCTTTATCCAGAGTGATAACAAACTCTTTAATAATATCCTGTACTTTAATGATATTACGATTAGCTTCCTCATAATTATTGACCTTCAATGCTTCAATAAATTGTTTGCAAAAACGAACAGCACCATCACAAAGCATAATTAAAAGTTGAGCAGGTGTTGCTGATTGAATGGAAGTTTCAAAATACTTATTCTGCTGTGGCTGAATCATTTCAAATCCCCCTATTGGTGAAATTATGCTTCTGTGAGTTGTGCTAAATAAGAACTTTGGGCATTATACTTGTTCAGAGCTACTTCCATAGCAGTAAACTGACGATAATATTGTTCTTCGTAATCTTCTAAGCGTCTTTGCCAATTGATTAATTGTTTATTTAGATCTGTAGTTTGTACACCAAGTTCAAAGGAAGATGGCAAACTTGAGGCAGTTCCGGCCTTATCTTTTAACTTGGATAGCATATTCTCCGCTGCATTGTAAATACGGACTGCAACTCCATCTCCACTCGTACTACTCGTACCGTCATCACTAGTAAACAATCTCATAACTGCTTCAGGATTATCTGACAGGGCTTCTCTTAACTTTGCTTCATTAATATAAAGCTTCCCTTTTTCCGAAAAATCTAGTGTACTGATGCCTATTTCAGCAAGTTGACTATATTCTCCGCTGGCTAGACCTGAGACAGATTGATACCAATCACTTCTAAATCCAGATGAAGCTCCTGATAGAATGGAGTCAGAGCGTAATAGCCCGCTTTTTGCATTATCCTCCCAGAGCTTAATCTCACTCTCTTCCATTGTACTCCTCTGATCTGAGGTCAATGGTGCGTAATCTCTGTAACGCTGTTCAGAAAGTTTAACATTCACACCGCTCAATATTTCATTGTACTTATCCACAAAAGTTTTAATCGAATCATAGACCTTATCAACATCTTGTGAGACAAGGATGTTAACATCTGTGCCCGAGGCTTTCTTCGCTGTAAAGTTAACCCCATTAATCGTAAATGTATTAGATGAATACTGCGCAGATACTGTATTGTAAGTAATCATTGCATCCAAACCTGTATCTCTTAATTGGCTATAAGAAAAGTCCCCCGCACCAGCAGTATCATTCAATCCAGCAGTTAAACCAAGTGAGCTAATGATATCATCACCATCGACCGTCGCATCTGAGAAATCAAAATGCTTGGTATTGTCCGGTGTAGTGAAAATGAGATTGCCTGTAGTAGAATCTAGTTGTGCATTAACGCTCCCAACTTTCCCTAGATCGGAGGTATTGATACTGTTAATTAACGAACCAATGGTTGTCGTATTGGATATGGTGAAGTCATAGTCTTCACTTGTCCCGTTACCATCCAAATCGTACTTTATACGAAATGTTTGGTCTGCTGCAATCCCACTATTGATGACTATAGTAGGATCTACATAAGGATCAACGGGTGACAGATAGGCAGCTCCTGTAACTGTTTCGTCGCTCGTAGGACCAGCTGGCAAGCCTAGCGAGCTTACTATATCACTTGAATCACTTGTCATATCGGTAAATGAGATCGAATTAAGGCTATCTGGTTTACCAAACGTCAGCACACCCGTTGTATCATCAATTCCAGCTACAATCCCTGTTGACTGAAATCCAATATCAGAATTTATATTCGTTAGTAAGTTACCTATCGTAGTTGTGCTAGATACGACAAAATCAAAATTGCTATCAAGATAATTAATTCGCAGAGTCTGATCAGCAGTCAGTGTGCCATCCACTAATATAGATAAGTCAGGTACATCGGGAGGTGTAGTCATAAATCCAACACTTCCCGTTATGGTCTCTCCAGTTAGAGGAGTGGTTCCACTCACCTTAAGAACATTAGTTAAAAAATTCGCATCGGTTGAATTTAATTCAACTTTGGATTTCTCACCAGTACTTGAAGACACGAAGAAAAACCGTTTCATTGTGTCATCAAAGCTTACCTTAACTCCTGTCGTTCCAGATTTACTATTAAATTCAGTCATAAAGGATGCAAGTGAATTTGTGCTCTCGAGCTGAATGGAAGAAGTCCCCTTCTCACCACCAATTATTAGACTAAAATTACTAGCTACTGTAGCATCTACCTCTGCTATGGTGTTAGAAACAACGACTTCGTCCCCACCTGGAACGGTGGTTACAGCCCCAGAGGAGTTGGCTGAAGCTGCCTCTGCCAGTTGGGTAATATTTAACTTATATACTCCATCCGTCGCATTCGCCGTTGCCGTTGCGGTGATAATCGATTCGTCTGCGGAACTCGTCTTCTTCGTCATATAAGTCGACTGAAGCTTCATGGTAAACGCACTATTCTTCAACTCCAAGACCTTACTATTTACTTCTCTATATGCATCACGTCGCCAATCCAGGGTCTGCTTCTTCTGCATTATCTTATCGAGTGGAATTCTTCGGGCATCCATCAATTGTTTTACCAATGTGTCGATATCTAAACCAGAGGAAAATCCATTAATCCTTGTAACCATTGTCTATCACCAACTTTCATTACAGGATGTAATTACCCACGTTCGTCAACGATAAGACCCGCTTTTTCCCATAATTTCGCGACCAAATCAAGAATTTTCTCAGGAGGGATTTCCCTAACGACCTCACCTGTATCCTTGTCCAGAACTTTAACCATAATTTGCTTTGTTGCTTCATGAATTCTAAATTCAAATGTTGTGGAAATTCCTTGAAGTGCTTTGTTTGCTTTTTCAATTGCCTTAATCAATACTTCTTCTCCTACAGCAATTTTCTTGCCTTGTAGCTCAGCAATGTCAAGCTCTTTTGTCGTATTCAGATCCGTTGCGACAGATTTCGAAGACGCTTGCGGAATGGAATCTGAAGTTTTAACAGCTGCTTCTGTTACCCGATTAATATGAGTGGAAAGGTCAGATTTATTACTACCCACTCCGCCAATTGACATATCCGAAATCATCGAAGGTTCCTCCTTAACAAACATACTTACATGGTCATATATCGGCTTTTTTATGATCATTTGTTATAACAATCTATGAATTTGGAAAAATTTATTTGTTTATATGCCCCTAATCACTTTATTCAAGGAATTGATAACATCTAGAATGTCCTGTTCAGTCATCTTAGGAAATAGGGGGAGCGTAATAAAGCATTCATATAGCCTCTCCGCTTGCGGACATAAACCACCTTCATAACCTAAACTCTGATAATAGGGTAGCTTGTACACTGGAATGTAATGCACATTAACACCGATATTCTCTGCTCTTAAGGCATCGAAAACTTTCCTGCGTCCACATTGTAATTGCTCAAGCTCAAGCTTCAGGATGTAGATATGCCAACCGGATATCGCTTCCTTATCGACACAAGGTCTGCGAATAAGTCCCTCTAATTCCAGACCCTCAAGCAAGGACGTATATTGTTGCGCAATGTTGTTTCTTCTCTGGATAAAATCACTTAAGTGATTCATCTGACTTAATCCTAGTGCTGCTTGTAGATCGGTTAGACGATAATTATAGCCGAGTTCCTGCATCTCGTAATACCATGGACCTTCACTCTCATTAATGAGGGCCTCAGAGTCCCGAGTAATCCCATGCGAGCGAAAAAGGAGTAATTTACGATAATATTCTGGATCATTCGTTACAATTACTCCACCCTCACCCGTAGTAACTGGCTTGACAGGATGAAAGCTGAACATAGTCATATCCGCAATGGCACCAACCGGTTCACCAGCAAAAGACCCTCCTAATGAATGCGCGGCATCTTGAATCATGATCAATCCGTGCTCCTCAGCGAAAGCTTTATATACCCTCATATTCACTGGCTGTCCAGTAAAATCCACCGGAATGATGGCTTTCGTTCTGGATGTGAGCTTTTCCTTTACTTTGTTAATATCCATCAAATAAGTGTCGGGGTCCACATCCGCGAATACTGGCGTCCCTCCTACGTAAAGCACACAATTCGAACTTGCCGCAAAGGTCAGAGGTGACGTGATAACCTCATCACCCACTGTAATTCCTGCTGCAAAACATGCTCCATGAAGTGCTGCGGTTCCATTACAGAATGCGACGGCATACTCGGTTCCTGCAACTGCCGCGACACTTCGCTCGAATTCCGAAATTTTTGGTCCCTGCGTTAAAAAATCGCTTCTCAGTACCTGTAGAACCTCATCAATATCTTCCTCAGAAATCCACTGGCTTCCATAAGGTAGCAGCTTTTCTCTAACAGGCTTACCCCCGTTTATTGCCAACTGCTCCATAATCATTCCTCCAATGGTCTGCTCTCATAATGTAAGTAATTGTTTTCTATCTATTTGACTGAATCCACTCTTCTGTTCTACGGATGCCTTCTTGTAGGCTGACTAGAGGCTCCCAGCCAAGCAGTGCCTTCGCTTTATCATAATTACTTAGTAGTTTCTGAATTTCGCTTTGTGGATGAATATGTTCGATATGCTTAATTCGGGAAGCATCCCCAACTATAAGAAGAGCCAGATCATTAACGGAGATGTCGCTACCTAATCCAGCATTGACGATTTGTCCATCTACCTGATTAGAAAATCCCGCTTCTACAACAAATCGGGCACAATCCTCAACGAATAATAAATCGCGAGTTTGTGTCCCTTCTCCATAAATATTTACATCCTTACCTGCCAGTTTATTATTGATGAATATCGCTACGACACCACCCTCACCACCCGTCTTCTGAAAAGGTCCATATGTGTTAAATGGACGGATAACTACCGTTGGCAATCCGTAAGCATAATAATAAGATAGAACCATATTCTCAGCAGCAATCTTTGCTCCTGCATAAGGAGAGGCTGGTTTCGTTGGATGCAATTCTGTTATTCCAGTTTCGTCTGTACAACGATCGTATACCATACATGTGCTCATAAACACTACTTTCACCCAATGCTTTCGGCACTGCTCCATGACATAGAATGTTCCCAACGCATCGTTGTTGAACGTAGTACGGGGATCGTCAATCGAATCTTGTACATTGATGGATGCGCCCAGATGATAGCAGATGTCGAATTTCGTATCAGTAAACAGACGCTCTAACAGAGCTTCGTCCTTGATATCCCCATGGATGAAGGCTTGAAAGCCTGAATGCTCACGAAATTCGCTCAAATTACTTTCTTGTCCATTCGATAGGTCATCTAACACCCAAACCTTATGTTCCTGTTCTAGCAGCCGTTTAACTACCCAACGACCAATAAAGCCTGCACCACCTGTAACTAGTAAGTTCATATTGGATAACACATCCTTTCATAGTATTCATTGTTGGTTATTCAATTTTACGTCCTAATATAAATGCTTCCGCAGCATCAGTACCGATAGAAGCTCCTCTCCATCGTGCCAAATGTTCGACTGCTTTAATCGAACGCGCATGCGGCCATGGCCGCATCTCTCCAGCATAAGCCTCTAATGATTTCAATTTCAGCTCTATCGTACTGCTCACGTCAACAAACCAATTGGGGACAAATGCTGGGGCAGACCCAGCCGTCTGCCATTCGGTGCTTGAACATATCTCGAAGTATAAAATTTGTTCCACCAAATGATTGCCTGGGATGGGGCGACATGCAGTTACAACCGCCTGATGAATGCAACGATGATCGATGTTCACATCACCTATATGATGGGTGTATACGATATTCGGCTTATGGAGTTGGACCAACTCCTCAACTTTCTTCACAACATCCAGTCGGTCAAGGGAATCCATTCGATTATCAGGAAAATCATGTAAGTTCAGTGAGGTTACACCTAAGACTGAGTTTGCAGCATGTGCCGCTTGAGCAAGCTCAGAAAGCTGGTCAAGATGTTGATTCCGATTACGTACAAGCTCTCGGCTAGTAAGCCCCTCAGCTAATATCCACACATGAACCTGATCACCTTGTTGAATATGCTTAGCCATAGTTGCTCCACAGCCCAGAATCTCATCGTCTGGATGTGCAGCGACCACTAGTATCGTCTTTGCCATATAGTCTTCCTCTCTCCGATTAAGGACTTTATTATCGTTTGACAGCTACAAAGTTCCATGAAGCAAAAGTATGACCGGTATCCGGCACTTCTTGATGATTTATTTTGTGTTCCATATGAGTAATCTCAAAGTGTTGAAATAAATCTCTTATATGCTCTTTGTCCGAAAAATGTACATTACCTAGATTAGTAAACTGTCCTTCTGTAAACCCCGTCCTTGTGTAATCGTCTACAGGTATTCCCCCGGACTCATAGTGACTGTGTATAGTTGAAAACCAGTCGATTCCAATAAATCTACCACCGGGTTTCAGCTTATCGTAAATCAATTCAATACATTGCTGAATATCCACTATCTTGTTATGTGTAATAGATGCCCGATCAACCACGAGGTCAAATAGTTCATTAATCGGAATATCCTTCGTGAAATCAGTCACAACAATATGGTCAGTGTACTCAGGATACATCTCTACTACTCTATTAACTATCGCCTGACTAGCCTCAAGCGCATAATAGCGAACACCCAAATGTTTAAAGAATGGTATGTTTGCTCCGGGTCCGCAACCTACTTCCAATACCATTGAATTCGAATCTAGCTGCTTGCAGTACCTCATGACGTAACTAACCAAATCAGACCACGGCCAGATACTTAGGTGCTTACTTTGCAGATAAGTATCATTCCACTGAGATGAAAAACCCATTAATCTCTCCCCCAATTACCTATTTATTTTCCAGAAGATTATATTGATCGGTATTCATCCAAAAATCGACTATTGATAAATATGGTATAAATTCACCCCACAATTGAGGATATACCGGATGCTTGTAATTTTGATAAGTAATCTTAACATTACTCTGCTCGAACTGAGTTTCATTCAAGTAACCACGGCCTAACTCCCCTGAAATATAAAGCCGGGCATCAAACTCGTTGCATATATCTAAAACCAGCTGCGAATTCGAGCTTTGAAAATCGAGCTGGCTGGAACGAACAACTCGAGTGGTTATTCCCAACTCTGCAAGCCAGAATAGAAGATGATCATAACAAAGATCTGCAAGATACTGATAGTTAGTTTGAAATAAAAGCTCTAATTTAGGATAACATTCTTCAAACCGTGGTGCTTTCTTATAACTAGCGTAAATAGACTTTAAATGCTTGTTTCTCCATCCCTGCAGCTGATCAATCTCAATATCCACTAAAGAAGACTGCGTATGCCCTCTCATGCTAACAGGGACGGTTAACCAAGATGAGCCTTGCGGTGTCTTAATCTTATTACGGTTCGTAAAACTATTCTTCTCAAACTGTACGGAATCTAGGAAAACATACACGTCACTCTTCTTAATCTTCTCAAAGTATCCTAACCAAGGGAGATATGCGGGTTGATGAATAGTAACAATCATATCAATCAACCTCCTCTATTATCCTTGAGGTAGTACCCAGGCTTCACAACCGCTGGATTCCCTATTACTAGCGAATAAGGTGGGATTTCAATTGGCCCTACAATTGTACCCGCTGCGATTACAGAATGATGTCCAATATGAACGCCACCCTTAATCACACTATGAGAACCGATAAATACATTGTTCTCGATAGTGATATCCTTACGGTCAATCTCATCAGCTAATCCGATGCACCTTTTGTGCGAATCTGCACAATTGATGGCTACGAATGAAGCTATGTCACAGTTGTCACCTATCACTAGACGAGCCCCTTTGGCGTTAACTTCAGACATTCCTCCGATGCATACGTTCTCTCCGATTTCAGGATCACCGTTGATCCAAACTAATGGATGGAAACGGTTGTTCTTGAAGTTTGTCAGCTTTGAGAAATGTTCTCCGAACTGTTCCAAGTCCATTATTTGAAATCCCCCCATCCTAGTAATGATCCTTTAGGGATCTCTACCAATGATTTTCTTCCTACCACAGTTCCAAGCAAGTGAGGCGGTAAGCCGTTACCCGGTCTGCGTAATCCTACATTCTCATCGGTTAGCTTCTCATTCGCCCTAATATCCCTTAAAGCAACAATGCTCCGTCGAGCCAGAGTTCTCATATCCAGCTCTTGAGGTGTTGGACGAACAATAGGGCTTCCCATCATCGTATAGGAAAGCCTGATTTGTTGAGTCCATGATTGTATTCCCTCGATATCCTCAGAGAACCAGTGATCAGGACCTGGTAGATTATGGTCCAGTGTAAAATGCTTCTCGAAGAAAGATGCTTCAAGTGCAACTGCTAACGAGGACGCTAATGTACCTTGGCTATGATCTGAAAATCCAATAGGAACCATAGGAAATGCTTGAGCCAACGTTTTTATTTTAAGAAGGTTAACGTCCTCAGAAGGGGTAGGATATTGTGAAGTGCACAATAATAATATGACTGGATAACCCTCGAACGCTCCTATGGTATTCAGTGATTGATATACTTCTGCCAAATCGGACATTCCACATGAAATAATCATCGGTAATCCGGTTTCTGAATAGCTTTGTAGCAAAGGAAGATTTGTAAAGTCGTCAGAACCCACTTTAATGGCTGGAATCCCCAGCTCCATTAACAGGTCCAAATCGGACTTATTCTGTGGAGTAGATAAGAACAATATTCCTTCTTCATCACACTTTTGTTTAATCGCTTTCCATTCTTCTCGGGAAAACTCATAACGTTGAAACATCTCTAGCATAGATTCAGTAACTTCTTCACCTTGGGACTTATAAGTGAACATCTGCTCTTTGTTGCCGACAAATTCCTCCGCTTTGAATGTTTGAAATTTGACCGCATCCACTCCAGCTTCTTTAGCAACAGTAATCATCTGAAAGGCCTTCTCCAACTCACCATTATGGTTGATGCCCACTTCTGCAACAATAAACGGCGGAAAGCCTTCTCCAATCGTACGATCAGCAATTTGAACTTGCCTCATCATATCAATTCCCTCACATTCATTCGGTCCATAATATAGTTTGCTACTCGACGAACTCCGTTGCCATCAATAAGTTTTCTACCTGCTATACTCATTTCCTGTCGGGCGATGAAATTATGTATGATGTTTCGAAACTCACTTACAAACTTCTCAATATTCAGAGAATCGGCATTACCTCCATATATAGTTGCACCTTGTTCATCGAATGATTGCGCAACCTTCAATTGGTTGTCTGCAGTCACTATGCATGTTGATGGAATACCGAGGATAGCGAGCTCGTACATGGTAGAGCCACTCGCAGTAATTACGTAATCTTGCTCCCACAACAATTCAGCCATAGCGATCACATTTCTATAGAGACGATACTTATGGTAGGGGTTCTTTAGTAGCCGAATTTGAATACTCTCTTCAAAAGCATAATGTGACCCTAGTACTATACCTATGTCCAGGGGGTGGTCTTGAAATTGCTCAAGAATATCAATCATACGCAACGTTAGATTCTCCGGATCAGAGCCTCCGAATGTGACGACCACTTTATGAACAACCGCTGATATGTATTTTGTAGTATCTGAATAGCGACGGAACGGTTCCCGAAGCAATGTATAAGAAGAACCTGCCAAAACCTCTATTCGGCTATCAGCAAGATTGTAACGAATTGCATCAGCATAAATGTTCTGGTTTAGGATAGCATCACACGAATAACTCGGAAGTAGGTATGTATCATCAATAATCATTACTGGCACCAAACCAGAAATAATGATCTCGTCCCCTGATTCAATATCATATGAATCCCACACCATATATCTTGCATGATGTTCGATAATCGTAGATCCCAACTGCTCATATTCAGTAAATCCTTCATCTCGTAGCTCAGTATGAATTGGGCATGCAGCAAACTGCTCAATGACTTTCTTGCCGCCTTCATCTGTAAGAAAGACAGCGTTAATTCCTTTATTAAACAATTCCTTAGCTAGAGTCAAGCAACGCATGACATGTCCAGAACCGGTTTGGAGCGAGGCATTACATCGAAACAAAACCGTATTGTTCGTCAAATTGGACGACCCCTAACTTTGTTTATCCATATTAATAAATGCCATTTCAGGAAACTCTTCCATCAATCGAAGCCCTTGTTTCCAAGAGAATATCTTCCCAGGTTCATAAAGTTTATCGTACATTAATGATATAAGCTCCAGATCCTTCGGAGTATCCAATGTCCATCGATAGTTGGAGTAATCTGTTACATTCGTAATCACCTTTACCTTAAATAGCTCTGTGTGATCATGTATGAATGGTGTAACATGCTCCCGTTCATAAGCAGAGTGGCCTTCCAATTGGGCCTTCTCCAAAGCATCGAAGTGAAACACTTCTGCACTTAGTCCAACAGGGAAGCCAGCATCGATCCAGTTACAACAATAATCGACTGAATCATCCTCCAAGTAAGCAGAGATCACATCGTTAGTAAGCTCCGGATCCAGTACAGGACAATCCGACGTGATCCGAACGATTACATCAGCTCGGCTCATTCGTGCTGCTTCATAATACCTGCTGAGGACATCTAATTCACTTCCCCTGTATACAGAAACCCCTTCCGATTGTGCCAATTGAACAATCACATCATCCTCATCCTTGATTGTTGTGGCAATAACAATTTCGTCTGCAAGTGGGACAGCTTTACAGCGGTCAATAACATGAGTGAGCGCAGGCTTATCAGACAATGGTTTTAAAACCTTGCCCGGCAATCTTGTCGAGCCCATTCTAGCTTGAATGATAATGACAACCTTGGCTTTCATATGAGTCCCTCATTCCATCGTTAGAGTAATTTCTCTTCAATCAACCAGGATCGTAGTGTCTCTTTATCTATAGTCGGTTCAAGTTCCATAGGCTGTACAGAATGTTCAATCTTGCGGGCGTTAGGATATTCGACATTGCCCTCTGTAAAGTAAGACGGGATAATGTACATATCCGGCAGTTCATACCCTGATCTGTACTCATCATCTGTCATGAGCTCCTCATACATTTTTTCTCCTGGTCTTAGCCCAATTGACTTCAACTCAACTTTACCATGAATATGATACTTCCTTGAAACCTCTTCAATCATAACCTCAGCCAAATCTTGCAAACGGACAATTGGCATTTTGAGCACGAATACTTCTCCGCCATTGGCCATTTCATTCGCTTTAAGCATCAAAGAGATCGCTTGTGTCGGTGTCATCATATATCTGATCATACTTGCATCGGTAACTGTGATTTGCTGGTGCTCAATAATCTGATTTTTGAATAAGGGTATGACCGAACCGCGAGACCCCATGACATTACCGAATCGAACTGATGAGAATATAGTTGATTTTGATCCTTTATGACTCTGCGTCGACGAGATGAGTCTCTCTGACATGAGCTTGGTAGCTCCATATGTATTCGTAGGGGCAATCGCTTTATCGGTGCTGGTGAATAACACTCTCTTTACATCAGTAGCAATAGCGCTCTGAATGACGTTCTGTGTTCCGATTACATTCGTCTGGACAGCTTCAAAGGGATTATACTCACAAGAAGGGACATGCTTCATAGCTGCAGCATGGAATACGTAGTCCACACCTTCCATGGCTCTTAGAACCCTATTAGCGTCCCTAATGTCACCAATAAAGTATCTAATATTCGAGCGATCCTTCAATTGCTGCTGCATCTCGAACTGCTTGTATTCATCCCGGCTAAAAACACGTACCACAGCAGGCTCATCTTGTAGGATACGTTTCAACAATTGCTGCCCAATTGTACCAGTGCCACCAATGATCAATATCTTCTTATCTCTGTAAATACTGGACACTGAGCTTCCCCCTTTCTTCTTATATATCTACACCTTCTCAAGTAAATACATTTCGTCCCTATTCTCGCTTTGTGAATACTTGTATGACTCTGCCTTAACAAGCTTCAAATTTGGAAAACGGTCAAGAAAAAGTTGCTTGAAATCACCTTTCCATAACTTATCTTTGTTCCCACGATAGTCGATTTCTACATATTCAGCATTATGGTATTCGAAGCCCCAAATATATTTGCCGCTAACTCGATACATCTCATCCATGGCCAAAGAAATATCATCTGGAGAAATATGAATAAGAACACCACTAGTGAACACAATATCGAAATATCCGTCCTTATAAGGAATATCAAAAGCAGAACCTTGAATGATATTCATGCCTTTCGTAAGCTCCTTGGCCCGCTCGACAGCATATTGCTGAAGTTCAATACCATAGAGTTGGGGAAATCCCATGCTCTGTAGACAACGGAGTTGATTACCAACATTACAACCGACCTCAAGTACTCTATTTACTTCCAACTCACTTAAGAAGATCCGATTCATCTCCGTACGACTTACCCCGAATTCATTAACATACCAGTCATCATGCTCCGCTACATCCATCTTGTTCCGTTCCGAATATTCGCTTCCGAATGAACTTGTCCAAAAATCAGTTTGTTCTGTTTTCATGAATTCACCTCTATTTTAATTTGCACGAATATGAGTATCTTCGCGTTGACCATTAAGCAATTGCTGCTGAAGTCTAGCAAAATCGTAATGTATCAATTTCATTTCTTTCTGGCATTCATAAATGTATCTACCGAAGGATTCAATTACTTTCTTGGCTCTAGTTGAGTGGTCGCTGGTATTGCGAATATCTGATAAAGTTCTCATTAAAACCTGGTGTTGGTTTCTTAGCATAGGTTGGATGAATACAATATAGTATTTATTCTCTTTAAATTTATTAAAAGTTTTGTCAAACTGGACTAGCTGCTGCTCTATCTTCTTCGATTCATTCGTTTTCATTAGACGCTCCATCACTTTGAATTGGGCTACCATCTTGTCGAAAACTCCCCCAATTCCCTTAAACTCCTTCTCCATTTCCCTAGCATGCTTCTTTACTAACCTTGTATCGTATTTCTTAAACTCGCCCTTGTACCAATCAGCTTCAACAACACGCTCCCTTAATCTTTCATCCATAATAGACTCTAAAGATTTATAGGTGGTTCCTTCTATTCGAGCACCACCACGTGTCGCATTCATAACCTCAATCTCTGGACAACTTTTGATATATTGAGACATTGTTTTGTTTCCTTGATCGAAGCCTGGCGTTGTGAAAACATCCTCACCCTCAACACCCTTAACGGTTATCAACCCTTGCAGTTCTTGCTCGGATAGATGTGTTGGTCGAACGGAATATCCGATTCCAGCAGCATAATGCTGATTATTACGATATGCAAAGTTTTGGCCAACCAATATCACCGGATTACACTCCAACCTGATGAGTAACTGCATCGTAATTACCGCAATAGAAGGAGCATCGGCCAGCATTGAATTAGTATCATTAATCTGACCTCTCCCAAGATAATAGGGAGAAACCGTATCTTGATTAATGAACATATGCATTAGCGTACCCGTATATTTGGTAACTGCATTAAAACCAACAGTACTCCCAAATATTAAAGGAATAGTAGTGATACCTTGTTCCGTTATATCCGAGAATACATCTAACCCCTCCTGAGCCGTCCATGGATCATAGGAAGTTACTGCATCAGGATGGATTCCATTCTTCAATAATGCTTTGTTGGCCGAACCGACAGCTATAATATATGCCAATCCATGCTTCTTAATATGCTTCAAGTTATCTATTTCATCTTCTAACGATGGTCCTGCTGCCACTAGAATTGCAGGCTTACCCTTAAATTTATCCTTCTTCTCAAGAACGATATTCGGGGTTTCCAAGATTTTATTGAAATTTAGCAAACTATTAATGGTCCAGTTTCGTTCAAAAAACTGATTAACACCTAAATTGCTGCGCTGATTGTGCACCACTTTCTTAAATTGTTCGTTAAATGCACTTACTTGATTAGGGAATATTCTTTCGTAACTATTGTTTGTAACCAACAGCGTTTTCCCATTATAATTGGCCAAGAAGTGCTGTAAATAAGGAATGGTTACTTCCGGATTCCATTCAATAAATATACTTCTGAGCATAGCAATGGGGAGACTGTCTAATCGCTTGCTCTCTAGGTATTTATATATAACAGCTGGGTTCGGTTCATAGATCGTAAACAGCTTGTCTGGATGCTTATTCATTAACGCTTCAAGGTGATATCCTAAACCTAATCCGTAGAAGAACAGATGCTCGTATTCTTCAATATCTTCATACTTCTCTATAAACTTACTTGATTCCTCAAGCGGATTGTACTTGCTATGAAAGTATAACTTCCTATCATCCTCAAGTATCGACAACGTAGGCATACCGCTCTTGGACTGCTCCACTTCAAGACCACAAGAAGCTACTTCGTATCGGTCTTTGTTGTTTACCAGCTCTGTCCAAAGCTGAGGATATCTCGATTTAATAAGGTTTATGTTGTCAACTAACATCGGGCCTCACAACCTTCATATCAATAGTATTCTTAATTATGTCAAATAGATGATTAATCACAGGCAATATCTCATATGTCCAAGTATCCGCAATAGTTATAGAATCTCTCGCTTCTATTGCACTAATCAGCTCTGGTAAAATCTCATCGAATTTATTAATTATATCTTGGAATTTCACTTGCTCATCTGCATCTATCTCTGCCTGAATGATTGATTGAATCATCTGATATATCCAACTAATTCCTTCTACAGCCTGAGATAAATGATTCCATGAGTCTTCATCTGCGCCTTGATAAAATTGTTGAGGAAGATGCTGCATTAAAGGGAGTGCCCTCTCTAAATATTGATCAGTTGAAAGTAAAACTTGATTTGCTAACTCTTCAACAGAGTGCACCACAATCTCAATCTTCTCGATTTCTGCGACATGCTCAATAATGTAGTCTTTATAGTCTTCATAAATTTCGTTAGAATCTACTCGCACGGCACTTAGATATAAGCCTCTATCTTGCAATAGCGCCTCAACTTCATCGAATATTCTATCCACCTCTGCGTCAGTATTACTATATTCCAAAGATTGATCCATAATATGCACCCACATAAACAACAAACCTCCGTACAATCAGATTGTAAATATTGCTGAACTTACATAATAAGTATCGGTTTTTGAACGTAAATTTTAAAGTGGAATCTATATGTAAATTTATTACTTATTTTCTGTTCTCTCAAAGATCGGCATTTCTGTGCTGTAATCGATCTTATATCGGTACCGTTTGGTCTCATAAGTGATGGTTGGTAAATGAATCGATTGTTTGTGTTCCTCATCCAAAGATACATGGCTCATTATATAATCGAACAATTTTATAAAATCAGGATCTAATCTCAATATCTCGCTATCATGCAGATTCTTATCAAGCTGTGTAGATATAAATTCATTGTACATACAGTACTTTAAGCTTTGACAAAATTTAAGTTTAACTCGATCTCCCTTATTGCCGGTTTCGATTTCCTGAAAACTAAGGATATTCGCATTATTAAAGAAACGTTTATATAAGGTAGGCAACGATAGTAACTCTTCATCATACTCCAGCTTGGCTGCCAGATAATTGAATATCACAGAATAGGTCAGCTTCCCTTTGCGAAAAGTTAACCGTCTATCGTTCTTTAAGTAAGCCGGCATTAGCCACCCACTGTTGTCGATAAGTAAATTGAATAATTTAGGAGCGAATGCATTGCACAAGTATCCTAAATAGGCTCCATGCCCCTGACCATAAGACATGATACGTCCAGTATTGATACTATAGTCATTGTCTTTAAGTATCGCTATGACAGCCAGTACAGCAGTAATATTATCTATGGCTTGCATAATGCCCATATCATTATAGTGTTCAAGTGATTCTTCGAGTACTGCGTGACCTTCCATGTTCATCGGATATTGACTGCCGATCTCCATGAGACGATCCATATTAATCGTTCCATCATAAATCTGTGCCCACTCTTCTTCTTTAAAGGCCGCTTTCAGAGCTTCTATATTAAATATAAACTTAGGTGTTACGGTACTACTCATGAAGGGGCTTCCAAAGTATTCGGCTTGCACCGTAACTAAATTATATTGATCTGCAAAATATGCACGTGCTTGTTCATAATACTTATCTCCAGCACTCTCGCCAAATCCAGTTATGAGTAGTAAAATCCCCGTATCTGCATTCACACCAAGCTCAGGCTCGGAGAAATGGATTTGAAGCTCACGAGAATGAAATTCATAGATATTAGGGTGAGCAGGAACCGAAATCTGGTATGACTTAGCCATAACGCACATCCTTATGTAATATTGAGGTTCATTATAAAAAGAGAGAGACCTCAAGAATAGAGGTCCCCTCGTAGATCAAATCATCAATTAACGAAGTAATTGAAGAACGCCTTGTGGCTGTTGATTGGCTTGAGCAAGCATGGATTGTGCAGCTTGCGTCAAAATATTGTTCTTCGTGAAATTCATCATTTCGCGAGCCATGTCTACGTCGCGGACACGAGACTCGGCAGCTGTTAAGTTCTCGGCCGATGTACCTAGGTTGTTGATCGTGTGCTCTAAACGGTTCTGCACAGCTCCGAGCTTAGAACGTTCTTGGGAAACAGTATTGATCGCATTATTGAGAACTGTTATCGCACTCTCTGCCCCAGCAGCTGTTGAAACGTCAAGTCCGTATTCGGAATTGGTCGCGCTTGTACCATTAGAAACTCCCAATGTCGACACATAACCGGAGTTTGCAGTCGCACTACTAACACTTAATGCAGCAGAGCGCATATCACTAATACTGAGTGCCATTGACTGATTTGCATTGGCTCCAATTTGGAAGCTAAGAGACTCATCACTACCAGATGTAGTAGGATCTACTGTAAAGGTACCAGAATCTGCAACCATGACGGCTGAAGTTGAGAAGCTCAAGTTCAATCCACCACCTACTGCACCAGAGAATGCAGCTGAAATCGTTTGACCGCTACCTGCTGCCGCTGCTGCTCCTGAATCCGCAGCACTAGTTCCAATAGCAACACCACTGGTTCCTACTGTATTACCGCTTGCATCTTTAAGCGTAGCTGTGAATGAAGTTTGGTATGTTGTAGACGATGTTGATACTTGCTTCTCTACTGAGAACGCAAGAACACCGGAACCACCAGAACCAAAACCTGACATAGAAACCGTAAATGAAATTCCGTGGTTGTTATAGGTGAATGTATTAGCCGTAGCATCAATTCCCGAAATAACATCATTAATCTCAATACCGCTAGTACCGCCTGTTCCAGACAGAACAAAGTATCCTGATTCTCCATTAGCATTCGTTACAAAATGAATGCTGTAATCGCCACCAGCAACACCAGAAGCTAACGTAATACCACCTGATACAGCAGAACCAAAAGAAGTGAGATCAGCTGCTCCGGCGTAACCTACTGATGTCCAAGCTTCCTGTGCAGTACCTAGTGAATTATCAACGGCAACATTAGCTGCTTTAGTATAAGTAACTGCACTTGGAGCACCGGAATCCCATGTACTAATATCAGTGATCGTGAAAGATACCCCGTGGTTATTGTATACGAACTGGCCACTTGCATTCATGGCTACTTCGTCAGTACTAGATACACCACTATTATTAGTAACAGTTACTGTGATAGAAGTGCCGCTCGTTAATTGGATATCAAAGCTACCAGATCCTGAAGCGCCATTATTACTAATCATATTACCACTGCCAGATGTAACCGTGATCGCAGCTGAGAAGGTTGGCTTTACTGCTCCACCCGCATAGGTAACTTCAGAAGCTGTAGGCGTTATTGTTGCACCGCCGTCATTCTCACCAGAAGTGGTCGTAACAGTTGTAGTTCCACTAACTGATTTCGAAACTTGAACTGTGTAGGATCCAGAATCAAGTGCGCTTGCACCCGTTAGAAGAGTACCAGTACCACTTAGAATCACTTGTGTTGCTGCACCACCAGAGAAGCTTGATCCAGTAACCGTAAAGGAATCTAGCTTGTCACCGTTTAACAACTTCTGTGTATTGAACTCGGTTGTATTACCAATTCGGTTAATTTCCGAGGTCAATTGGTTCATCTCGCTCTGGATAGACGTACGGTCTGCCGTAACATTCGTATCTGAAGCTGCTTGTACGGACAATTCACGCATACGTTGCAGGATGGATTGAGTTTCGCTCAATGCACCTTCAGCCGTTTGGATCAATGAAATCGCATCATGTGAGTTACGTGACGCTTGGTCCAAACCACGAATTTGCGCTCTCATCTTCTCGGAAATTGCCAAGCCAGCTGCATCATCGCCTGCGCGATTGATACGAAGACCGGAAGACAATTTCTCAAGTGACTTACCTGTGTTGACGTTGTTTGCTGACAACTGACGGTATGTATTCAGTGCAGCAATGTTGTTATTAATTCTCATACTTCTCTTCCTCCTTGAAGATCGTTATTGTTCCACATCCTTGTGGATATGTACAATTTCCGTGGGTCGGCCGCCCTACAAAAATTGATACTCTATCTATATCGGTTTTCAGTTACTCGTTATTAATAGCGTAAAATAAAAAAAGCCGCTCTTCAGCAGCTTCCGTGTTCTCTATCCATCCTTATTTGATCCATTCCTGGCACCCCTGCCAAACATCTTGCTAATATCCTCCGGCTTAACAGTTACGCGAGATGCTTCCTGATTAGACTCAGAGATAGCTGTATATACTTCATGCCGATAGACTCCGACATCCCTAGGAGCCTTAACTCCAAGCCTAACTTGATCACCTTTTATCTCCACTACAACCAGTTCAATATCGTCACCGATCATAATGGACTCACCTTTCTTACGGGAAAGCACTAGCATATGTACACCTACTCTCCCTCGACTGACTCAGGCAGAAGCCTGTGCTTGGTCGAATAATTTGAATCATGTAGAATAATTTGTTTGCCCCTTGCCATCTTGGTGTTAATCACAATGGGTGCCAGCAAGTTAGCTGTTGCTGTTGATAAATTATCTTGAACGGAAAGTAAAGTTAGGATAATGACTTGATCCTCAGACTCAATAGCCAGTTCCTCTTTTACACTCTCACTAATGGTAAATTCATAGCTGGGATAGAAATCAAATGGCTCAACAACAAGAAAAGATAGGTTCTCGTTATCAACACCTTGTAAGTACGAGAAAGGAACATCTTCTCCAATCGGAATAATTACAAATTGGTGGCTATCCACAAACCCAGGAATACCTTGCGGGAATTGTATAATCTTGTCTTGCTCAACCTCAATTTTCCCAAATCCAATGCTTTCTATAACCATCGTTCCCAATTTATCCAATCCCCCTAGTCCACTTAGAAAAAAAACTATAGTTTCCTATAGTCTGGTTATCCTTATACTTGCAAATTAATCTGTGGAGGGATGATCTCTATCTTGTGGTATTGCGCAACATAAATATCGATCTTCCCGCTAACATACTCCATTCTTGGAGAATTCTGCTCTGCTCGCAAATTAACTTCCCCGAGCATAGGCTGAAATTCAACCTTACGTTCTGTATAGAATATATCCACATTGTCTGGACCAGCAGGACCGGCAAAGTTCAACTCAAATCGGTCAACCCTACGGTTTTCAGCAATATCGGCAATTGCATTAGTTTTTACATGAATAGCGGCCAATTGATCTCCTTCAGTGGCAATACGTCCAATCGTCGAAAGAACAATATTCTTCACCTCAGAGAAAATTGTTCGCATTACCTCTAGGTGATGGCCTACGGCTAATGCATCCCACGCCCTGGTTTGATCTATATCAAGATCACCCCGTGGTGATTCAATTTGCATGTATGGTGCCTTAGTTGTAAGCTCAAACGTTGCTCGTGGTTGCTCGATATTGACTTTTGAAGGAGTAGATTCTATGCCAAGTCTTGCGGGCTGTGTAACAATTTGAATGCTCGGAATTCTCACATGGTCCCCCCCCCAAAACAAAAGCGAACATAATTATAAAAAGTCGATCAAGGATGGTTGTATAATTCTGGAGCCGACGCTTAGTGAGGCTTGATACACTGCCTCATCCGTTTTCAAAGAAGTAATTAAAGCAGCAATATCGGCATCTTCTGTCTTGGATTGAAGTTGTCTGACATTAATATTGATGTCTTCTAATCGATCTTTAGCCAATGATATACGGTTCATCTTCGCTCCAATGTCCGCTCTTACCTCAAGGAACTTGTTTAATCTCGTATCCAGATGGCCCATTGCCGTTTGGATCCCTGCAGAATCGCCACTTGTTAAAGAATTTTTTAAATCGGATAATATCTTGAAAGCATTGTCAGCATCCGTTGATGATCCGAACACACGACTTCCAGATACACTAACGGATATCTTCACGCCTACTCCAATCTCAATAGCAATCAAACCTTCGTCCGGTATGCTACTAGAAGGGTCAGTTCTAGAGTAAGGCTCTAAATCGGTCTTCTGACCATTGAATATGTATTTACCATTAAATTGGCTGTTTCCTAGTGTGATCAGTTGCTCACTAAGCTCATTGACCTCACTGGCAATAGCATCCCTTGCGGACTGTGGATTACTATCGTGGGCCCCTTGAACAGTCAATTCCCTTACGCGTTGGAACAAGCTGCCGATAAGATTCGAGGTGGTATCCGCTTGTTCCAACCAGGATAAGGAAGAATCCACATTCTCTCCATATTGCGTATTCGCGGATAATTCACTTCGATAACGCATGGAATAACTAATTCCGACAGGATCATCGGATGGTCTGTTGATTATACGCCCCGTAGCTAATTGATTCTGTAAATTATCCATTCGAGCCATATTCTTATTCAAATTACGAATTAATTGCGTATTCAACATGCTCTGTGTAACCCTTGAAGCCATCCTCGTTCACCTACCTTTTCTATACAGTTAAGTTTTATTATCTGCCTACTAGGCCCATTTGGTTAATGACCCTATCTAATAGTTCATCGAAGGTAGTCATCGAACGTGCAGCAGCGTTATACGCATGCTGGAATTTAATCATATTAGCCATCTCTTCATCCAAGGATACTCCACTTACAGATTGTCTTCTAGCATTGACCTGATCGACAAGTACTAACTGATTCGTAGCCTGACGAATAGCCTCTTGTGTTTGAACGCCTAACTGACCTACCAGCGTCTGGTGGAATTGCTCGAATGTACCGTTCGTCAGAATAGGAGAACTACTCCCTAGTGGGTCGAAGTCAAACTTCTTATTCCGAAATCCCGCAATAGTCAAGGCAATATCGTTGTTGCCCTTAATCACACGTTCCACGCCGTTATCATCATATAATCTAGAAGAAGCCGCAATATTAGCAACACGGTTTACAATATCTGGATTAACCGTAATGTTCGCTGCATTAAATTCCGTTTCCCCATCCTTCAGGGTGAAGAAAGGAATTCCCGACAACGGAGGATCATCCAATGTAAATCCAAGAGCATGCATGCCATTAATGCCTTGCACAGTAAGGACCGTATCTTCAGGTAGAGTCCTTGCTGCTATATTGCCTGTATAAGTCACTCCACCGATTTCAGTACCCTCAGGTACAACCGTCCCCGCTAGTAACGTGACTTCAACAGCACCTTCAGCGAGTGACTTCACCATAGAGTCTAGCTGGAATTGATAACTTGCTACATTATTATCTCGTGAAACGAGCATGCCATAAACTTGCCCACTATTTAGATCACCAGAGCTCAAGCTTGCTTCTAGGGAAGTAACGGTTAATGACGTAGATATGGTTTGTCCGTTAACAAGCTCTTCTCCACCCATCAGAATTTGATAACCTGAGCTAGTTTCATTAACGGTTATATTCATATTTCCCGACAACTGATCCACAAGTAGATCCCTTTGATCCCTTAGATCATTAGCATCATTACCCAGCCCCTCCGTCCGGAAGATCTCACCATTCAAGGCTGCAATCTGCCTAAGGAAGGAGTTTGCTTCGTTCACCTTGACTTCCACATTTGAGGTTAAATCAGTGGATAGATCTTTGAGCTGTTTGGACGTACTGTTAAAAGCATCTGTAAGGGCAAGTGAGCCTTCCTTCAATGCTGCGCGGGCCGTTAGATTCTCTGGCTCCTTGCTCAGAACCTGCCAAGCATTCCAGAAGTTCTCTATCACTTTGCGAATTCCCGTATCTGAAGGTTCATTAACAATGGTCTCTAGTTTCTCAAGGGTGTCCTTACGAATCGTCCATTCACCAAGCTCTTTGTTCTCGTTATAATACTGGTGATCCAGGAAGGTTTCTCTGATCCGCTTAATATAGTCGAATTCTACGCCTGTACCAATCTGTCCAGCAGAATTACTTCGTTGTATGCCAACAGCCTCCATGGGCTTGGAATTAACTAGATTAACCACCTGCCGAGAATATCCGACGGTGTTCGCATTCGCTATATTATGGCCTGTTGTCTGCAACGCGGTTTGTTGCGCGAACAATGCTCGTTTGGATACTTCCAACCCACTGAATGTTGACCTCATGCTAGGTGGCACTCCTTCTTGTTATAACATCTATCCTCTAGTATCAAACATTCGACGCTTGTCTGAATGAGTGACTACTGTTTGAGCTGGGTTCTGATAGGTGACATCCTGACCAGGATCCCCCATGTATAGATCCATCGAATGATTTATGAAAGCGAGTGACTGCTCAATTAGCTCCTGATTTAAGGCGTTTGCATCCTTCAGCTGACCAATCGTTTTCATCAATGCCTGATGTGCCTCCATTAAAGCACGACGATCATCAGCATTATATACAAGCTTAATAATATCATTTACCGTGAATGAAGGGTCAGGCTCCATACCAACAGATTGAAGAAAGGTTGTAATCGCGCTTCTCCATTCGGCTTCGGTTTCCGCTACTCTCTTCAGTAACTTGGATTCTTGGCTTACGAATAAGGCTAGTTCATTAACTTGATTGTTCACTAATACGGTCTTCTTCAGTCCGCCCATGTTCAACAAATTAACATGTAGCACGTTGAGCTCCTCAAGCTTCTCAATAACAGCCTTGATTGGCATGAATATTCACCCGCCTTCATTTACCTTTTTTATGTTCATAAGTCTTAATTGTTTAGATAAGGCAATAGCTTATCAACAATCTTGTTCGCATCCACACTATAAGTACCGGTAGATACGGCTTCCTTCAATTGTTCAATCTGTTTCGTCCTCACTGGGTCAACAGTAGCTGTAGCTTGATTCTCTAGAAGCTTCAATGCTTCTTCTGAGATCTGAACCTGATCCTTCTTTCCCTTGCCCGTTACTGAAGACGTATTAGTCTGTGGTGTATTATTACGGTAGGGATTAACCGACCCGATTCGATTTACTTCATTAATTTTCATGTGGACTCACTCACCTTTCTTTTGTAAATTATTACCCATCAATAGAAAAAGGAAACCGATATAGTTATTATCGGCTTCCCTTGTCTAATTTTGAATAGCTGTCTATTTTTTATCTGTGGCTTTGTAGGTTTGAGTAAGATTTTTCTTCAAATCCTCTTCCCTCTTAGCCTTATCCTGCTCCTTGATCGCATTAACATCCTTCGCTAATCGCTTCCGACACTCATCGCACATTCCACCTTCACGAATAACCATGCCACAAATCTCACACGGATACGCCATGTTAGGTGCATTATATAAGGAAATTCGTCCTTCTCTGATGAACTTAGTGATCTGTTTGATCGTTACCTTCGTCTCGTTGCTAACATCATGGATGGTAGCTCCCCTGTTCTCACGCAGGTACTTCACACAAGTTTCATATTCCTTATCAATATCCTTAAGGCATGCGGGACAAATATCTTTAATACCCTTAGCGAATATCTTCCCACATTTCGGACAATTGGATATATTCAGGCTCATTCTTTATTCCCCCTAAAAATCGACCACGTTCTAATCTTTTATCTACTATTTTACATGATTTGACGGCTAGTAGACAAGGATTATAATTATTCACCTAGCCCAGGTTAAACTGAACACCCGTGAGCGGGGAGTGGCCTCCTTGATGACCCGAGCACATTCATTCATCGTGCTACCCGTGGTGTATACATCATCGACGATAATGATATGATGATGATCCGCAGCTAGTCGCTCGACAACAGATGGTTCTGCAACGAACACACCACGGAGGTCGTGGATTCTCTCTTCTCTTGTTTTGTAGCTCTGCTTGCCTGTATGGCGTGTGCGTTCTAATAATGGAACAACCGGAAGTCGGAATGCAGCTCCTAATCCCCGTGCGAATAGCTCAGCTTGATTGAAGCCTCTCTCCTCCAGCCTCTGACTGCTAAGCGGAACATAGGTTAATAAGGTAATATCCTTCGCCCTCCACTGTTGATTAGCAAGAAACCGATGGAACAACGACACGAACATCCCGGAGAAAAGCAGCTGCAACCGCTCATCACCCCGATACTTAAACCGCCCCAGCCAATCCTTCATTCGATCATCATATCTGACGATGCTAAGATTAGACTCAAACCAAGTGTCCTTCCTGCGATTGCAGTCTGGACAGCTTTCGTAACGACCACAGACTCTACACATAATGTCATTCGGTTTAATCCACGAGATGTGGCTATAGCACTTCCGACAAAGTGGTAACTCACCTGACGAACGAACTCGCTGAGCAGTGCATATGAGACAGCTGTCACTACTCGGTGCGAGTAAACTTCTGCTGCTATTCAGTAGCTTATGCCATACTGACGAGTTGGACATAGACCAGCACTCCTTTTTATTTATTATATTATTTCACGCTTTGTGCCATAATGATGATATTCAGTATTACTGATTGACTGAAAGGATGATTCCCATATTTGATGTTCAAATTAATGAACGAGGTCAAATAACGATTCCCAAAGAACTGCGTGATAAGGCTAAACTGACTCCTCAAGATACTTTAAACATTCAGCTCGATCATAACGGAAGACTTGTGTTATACAAAAAGGATATCTTCGATGATCTGGAAGATCTTATTAAACGTGATCTTATCAAAGAGGGTTATGCTTCGTATGATTTTGATAAGATGATCCCTCTACGCAAAAAAGAACTTGCGCAATCCTTATATAAGATGGCCGAGGACTCTTCCCAACAAATAAGTAATGACGAGTTCACAAAACTTGGTGATCTAAAGAAAGAATTAAATGACGAAGGGTTATTATAAACATGCACGATCTGGTTATACCAAACAGTGTAAAGAAGGACATAAAGAAGCTTGATAAACCCACGATCAAAAGAGTCATTGAATTATTAGAGGTTTTATCAGAAAACCCACTCCAAGGTATTCAACTTATTGGCGATTTATCTCATCTACTCAAATTTGAGTTCTATACGCAAGGTGTAGTTATCGCATTGTTTATCAAATCATTCAAGAACGAATACAGGTGAAAGTTGTCCATATTGGTTCTAGAGAAAACTTCTACGAAGAGCTGAGGCGAAGAATATAATGATTTCCTCTACTCTAGGTAAGTGCTGTATATCTTCTCCTTAGCGGAAGTATCCCCTACGCTTAGCAAGCCGGTTCATGGCGCGGATTTGGCTGATTGCCTCAGCTTGGGCACGCGTATGCTCACGACTCAGATAATGTACCTTCCCGAAGGGATCTTGAGCTGAGCGTCCTGCTCTTCCCGCCATCTGTACTAAGGCAGCCGCATCGAACAGAGCAGAGTCTGCATCAAGAACGATGACATCCGCCTTGGGGATCGTCACTCCTCTTTCCAGAATGGTTGTGGTTATGAGAATACGAATGCCTCCTTCGCGAAATTGCATGACCTTCTCGTGCCGGTCTTCGTCCTGCGATGAGGTCGCCTCAATTTCAGAGCGACTGCAGAGCTTGTCCATCCTGCGTCTTATCCAGGCTAATGCTGACTCCAATCTGTGAATCGCCGGCACAAAAATAAAAATCTGCGCACCCCGTTCCAACGATTCGGACACAATTGTAGCTAACCTTGCACCTCCATCTCTAGAAGGCAACCATGAACGTGTCTTGTTCACGCCATCTGGCTTAGCCACCTGAAGCTGGTGTATGCCGCCATATCGAATAAGCCGCGGTGTAGGCAGTGGTTTGCCATGGTATCGGACTGGCACCTTCACATGAGCAAGCCGTCCCCTATGTGCGTCGGTCTGTAGTTGTGCGGGAGGTGTAGCTGACAGTAGGACGACTGCACCCGTATGGGATCGAACCTTCTGTGCAGCGAATGCCAATACGGGGTTGTTATGGTACGGGAAAGCATCGATCTCGTCAATGACAACCAGGTCGAATGCACCTTCATAGCGGAGTAACTGATGCGTGGTTGCGATCGTGATATCGCCTAGCTCCCAGCGCTGCGTGCTGCCCCCGTATAGCGCAATGACATGCTGTTGTTGGAATGCGGCCTTAATCCTCGGGAGGAGTTCCAGTACAACGTCTCTGCGTGGTGTAGCAATCAACACCTTGCCACCACGCTGTAGCTCCGTTGCTACTATCGGGAAGATCATCTCTGTCTTACCCGCTCCCGTTACGGCCCATATCAGGAATGGCTTGTATATTCTATCTCTATCTCGGTTTAATAGATGACGAATTCCCGCTTCCGATGCCGCTAACTGGGCTGGACTAAGTTGCCAATCGCCAACTGGGATGATGGGTGCTGTAATATCCAATGGATCCGCGCCTCTATCAATCTCTCTGATAACCTGAGTATCCTGTGTCTCTCTAGCTCCTCGGGTTTCCCCGGCTCTTGGGGTTTCCTTGACCCCCCGAGTATCACCTAGCTCCCTAGCCATGCTCCTATCACTCGCCCCCACAATCAACGGGGCACATGCTCTCGTTCTTCCCATCGTGAGGCAAGACTCACAATAGGCACAGCTTACGCCGCAGGATGCACATTCCGACCAAACAATTTGCTCACCATGATGACCACAGCGCTTGCAGCTAGCTTCGATACGCCTTCTCCATCCCCATAAGCTTCGCCTATCCGAGATGGCCAGGCTAACATTCAGTTCTATATCACCGCGCAAGTATGCCCACTGCACTATCAACTTCCAGATCTGAGCGGCTTCGGCTATTCCAAGATAGTCGAGTAAGCTTACAAGCTCCTCCCATAACAAAGAACGCCCCTTCATCGCGGCGCTAAGCTTGTCCCAGAATGATGCATCGTCAGAGAGAAGAAGGAATCGTTCGTTTAGTATATTAGGTTCCCCATGTCCTCTGCTATCCGTATCGTTACCCTTATTGGTGTGTTTATTGCAATCCTTGCTCCTATCCTTTCCATCCTCGCTCTCCATCGATTCTGCCTTCAACGACAATCGCTCAACATACGAAGAAATCTCACGTCCACTCATAACCTGGTGATTCATCTCAGAAGCCAAAGCAACAGCCTGTCCGTAAGGCAGCTGCTCCGCGACACGGAACATGGAGGTAACTCGCTGAACGCCCTTCTTCGATGACCAGAATAGCTTATCTGTTTGAAGAGACGCATCCAGAGACACCCGCCATGTCCATAATGTTTGGTGAAATACAGCATAAATGACGGCTTTCATCATTCACCCTCTTCCATATTGTTAATTTGAATATGATTTACTATCCTATTGGTGATAACGATTACCATAATGATTGCACCTGTGGCAGCTTTAGCATATCTTCGGGGTGACTTAGTCGGATGTGTATGGATGTATCTTTACTGTGTATGGATGTATCTCTATGAGGTGGGAGTTGTGAAGAATCGGAAGACTTGTCGTCTGTGAGACGAACGTCTAGTTGATGATGTCTGGAGAGTAAGTTAAGAATCGCTATTGTATTATCAGAAGAGCCTTCATCGATGATCGTGATAGCAATGGATTTGCCTTGTAACCAATAGAACAGAATTAACGAGCGTATAATCCACTCAATATGCAATTGATTGTCCAAAGTATATAACACATAATGCTTCGATTCGTTATTCATCATGCTCATCCGGCTATAAGCCAGACGTATAAGAATGGCACTGCAGAAGTAGGTCGCGATAATAATCAGTCCATAAACCATACCCGATTACCTCCTTTACAACAGTATATGTTGCGATAGAGATCAAGGTTCCGAGTATGGTGTCCCATTCAAACTAGCGTCCTTCGTGCCTTAGAGGGTTACCCAACCATTCTTAATGGCATTGATAACCGCTTGAGTACGGTCGTCCACTTCCATCTTCTGTAGAATGCTGCTGACGTGGTTTTTTACTGTTTTCTCACTGATGAATAGAAATTCACCAATGGACTTATTACTCTTGCCTTCAGCCATAAGACGAAGCACCTCAGCTTCACGCCGAGTCAACGGACTTCCATCCTTATGGACGTACTTCACATCTGCTTCCTTAACGATCGTTCCATCAGGCATGACGCCTGTCTCTTCTAAGTATGTCATACGGCGAAGCTGATTGATCAGCTTGCCCGTAACCTTGGGGTGTATGTACGCATATCCCGATACTACAGCTCGAATCGCTTGGATTAATACCTCTGCCTCTAGATCCTTCAATAGATAGCCGGAAGCACCTTTACGCAGAGTCTCGAACACATAGCTCTCATCATCGTGGATGGATAGAATAATAACCTTGATACTGGGAAAAAGATCGCGCATCTTCTCCGTCGCTACGACACCATTCTCAATGGGCATGTTAATGTCCATGAGCACAACGTCCGGGTGATGAATGTTACATAGCTCAAGAATCTGGATGCCATCGCCACACTCAGCGATTACCTCCATATCCTCTTCCATATTAATAATTCGCTTTAAACCCTCACGTGTTAATTGGTGGTCATCCGCCGAGATAATTCTCACTTTTTTGGCTGGGGCTGTTCCAATCGTCATTGTGGTTCCTTCTCCTTCCCGCTGTCCATCTTATTCTCCATCTTGATTGGAATGATCATATCTACCTTAGTGCCTCCGTCCACATTCGATTCAAGCTCGAATCGGCCCTCTAATAATTCCACCCGCTCCTGCATACCGATAATACCAAAGTGGGATCCGCTAGATATCTTGGCATTCATTGCATCTACTTGAAACCCCTTACCATTATCCTGAACCGTAATCTTCACCATCTGGGACTGGTAGGTAATGTCCAGAGAGACGAAGCTAGCTTCCGCATGCTTCAATACATTCGTGAATGCCTCTTGAACGAGCCGGAAAACGGCTACCTCCATCGCTGACGGAAGACGAGACTCTTTGCCATGCAGCGTGAATTTTGTGCGAATCTTCGATTTCTCCTCGAAGTCTTGTGTGAATTTACGCATAATGGGGATAAGTCCTAGATCATCAAGCGCCATCGGTCGAAGATTAAAGATGATTTTACGAATTTCCTCTAGCCCTGAACGAGCCTGAGCCTTCAATTCATGGATTTCGTCCTTCACACTGTCCAGATCCTGCTTGGTCATCATCTTCTCAGCAATTTCTGCCCGAAGAACAACATTAGCGATCGACTGGGCAACACTGTCATGAATTTCTCTAGAAATCCGCTTTCTTTCTTCCTCTTGTGCCATGATAATCTTCAGCCCAATGAGCTGTCGATTCTTCGCTGATTCTAGGATGCGTGTTACCTGAGTCATGTCACCCGACATGTATTCCAGTACGACACTCATCTGAGAACCCAGCGCCTCGGCACGTTCTATAGTACGATCCGCATTGCGAATTCTAAGGTGCAGTTCGTCTCGTCGCACTTTGAGATTGGCTTCCTTCTCGCGCGAGATCGATAATTCCATCTGGAGATTCGTCGCAGCCTCATAGGCTTTGCGAATATCTTCCTCCTTGAAACGATTGAAATCTCGACTTACCTCAGTTAGCCGAATTCTAGACAGCCTATAGTGATTTTCCAGCTTGTCCACCTTAGCAATGATCTGCTCTAGCTCCACCTTCACAGCTAGCAACTCATTATGCAAGGAATCTCGTTCACTCTGAGCATTCTCACAAATTTCAAATATTTGATATTTGCTCTTCTCAAGCACCTGGACCGTTTTTTTAATTACCTTATCAATGGCCTCAACCTGAATGTCCAACGGATCGTTCTCCTATTCTATTAATTCGTTTGAGAACACATTCACTCCAGAGATGTCGCTAGTATTATAGTATCATATAGCATTACCTTTGAAGTGAACAAAAAGACCTATTTTACCAGTTAAATATTACATATTCTTACCTTTACGACGTCATTCGCGATTTATCTTATTGTAGAGTAATCGATTTGGTTGTCGCATCCCAGCCGACCTTCCAGCCGAGCGCTTCGGAAATGAGTCGCAATGGCAGCATAGTCCTACCCTTCATAAGCTGCGGAGCCTCCAATGCAGTAATACGTTGCCCATCGATAATGACCTCTTTATCCTTAATCCACATCTCGATCAAATGGTTATCGCGAATAACCGTAACTCGCTGACTCTTCGCTTCCCATTGTATCGTTCCACCCATAGCATCTACGAAGAAACGAACAGGTATCATCGTTGTCCCATTCACAAGCGTTGGCGCCTGATCCAGCTTCTGCTCCCCACCATTCACGGTAAGCGTTGATCGATCAATGGCCATCTGAACCTGAGCATTCAGCAATACGGGTAGTTCACCTTCATACTGAAACTTGATATTATCTACAGCTATATAACCTACAGGCTCACGTTCATCCTGTCCTAACTCAGGATTAACGACATAAATCCGATTCAATTTGACCGGGAAAGCCATTGAATACTGCTTTAAATCGACATTCATACTCTTCCATCCGAACCAATCTACTGGCCTAGCTATGTCCACCATATGTGTCACATTATTCGCATCCACAAATTCAGCCCGTAGCCAATTTAAACTAGCATCACCCATCACATCAATCTTCATTCGAGCAGGGCTACCCTCTACCGCAATTCCCGTTCCGCCAAAGGAGGCATAAATCGCTTTAGTGCCCGTTCCCTCTTGGAAATTATATTCAAAGGTAAGCGCCTTATTGTCCGGCTTGCCTACAACTAATCCAGCTGTTAGCTGTACATTCCCTTGTACAGTATCTACATTAACTTCCTTCTGAATGGCATAGGTCGTTGTATCAAAATCAGTGAGCAGCTTATCAACCCCCGCTGATTGGGTCATCATCGTACTGAATCCATCATAACGAGCTATAATTCTCGCTATCCCACTGCTGCCAAGCCTAGTAACATGAACCACATTGTCCTGTCGGGTTCCCTCGAAGCCAATAAACTCCCAGCTTAGTAATTCACTAGGTATCGTACGCTTCACACCCTTGACTGTTGCGACAATGACGGGCAGCTTATAGCTCCCACCCTCAGCAATAATAAAATTAGAGCTATCGAATACCATAGTGTTGATCTGTCTACGACCAATAATATCAACTTCCGTCTGCTTCTTAATCCCGTCTGCACTAGCTGTTATCGTAGCTGTCCCCGCTTGAGTCGCCGTGAATACACCTGACTCGAACGTGCCTGACCCAGTACCATTCGTTGCAGTCCACTTGGCGTTCTGGAGGCTCTTGATCGGGTTGTAGTATTGATCATAGGCTTTCAGCGCATACGTTGATTGCTCGTTAAGGAACAGGGTTTTCTGCCCTTGAATAAGCAAGCCCGCTAACTTGCCAGCTGGAGCTAGGGTATATACCCCAAGCCCATTTACAACCTGACGTGCTGTCCCGTTCTCCAGTTGGTTTACTACTACAGCTTCAGTATCCCCTAACGCTCGGGAGACCATCTGCGTCGATCCACCTCCATCGAAATTCAAACCCTTCCAAACGCCAATACTGACCATAAAATTCTGAAATTCTTTGAGGCTCATACCCTTACTGTCACCCTTATAATCCACCGTGATCATATAGACGTAACGACTGTCCTTAGAGTATCCTATGCCTGTGCGTGAGCGATACCCACCTAGGCTAGACACATTGCGCGAGAATGATGTTACCTTACCTTCATCTACTAGAATCGTATGACCACCGATCAGCATCCTGAAGCCGCTAGTGTCATAAGTCTTCGTCGTATCCGTGGGTACAAGCTGGTAGGAGGCTGTTAACCGATCGCCAACTACCATATTCGCAATCACATACTCCGCAGCTTTCCCCGTTGCTCGCAGGATGTATCCATCTTTGGGCGGAACTATATTAAGGGCTACCTTATGGGAAATCTGAGTAACCGTATCATTGACCACAAGAACCTCAGTTGGTGTCGTATACCCATCATTCGCTCGTGAAGTGCTTCCCCATGCATCCGTATAGATATAGAGTGAGTTGGAGTGACTATGCGTACCATTCGGTTCTGTAAAATAATACGTCTTATTCACCCCAGCTAATGCATAGGGTTGACCGTTGGCAGCTGTTACTGTACCCGTGAATGTGAAAGAGTCGATTAACGGCTTCTTGTCCGCGGTCAGGGCAAAAGCATACATACCCGACAAATAAGATGGAGAAGCCATAAACTCTCCATTCGTGATCTGTGGACCAATAGGTGCTCCATCAGCTCTAACGCTATAATAATCGCCATTCACACCAGCTACCGCTTCAGTCTCTCCAGCCATGCCTCTGATCGTCTGGCGTTTCGTGAACTGGCCATTCACCCCAGTCATTACATCAAGCTTCACGTGGGGATTGTTCAAATCTATCACTAGCACATTAGCATTGGTAGATACCGCAACCTCACTGCGCGTCGAAGACCAAACATACTTCCGAAGCTTGGCTCCAGCGGTAACGGGTACTTCCTCCACAAGCTTAATCGTCGATATTGGTTCCGCTGGTGCTATTGGATCTATTGGTACAGCTGTTGCTGCATATGAAATTGGAATGCTAGATAATAGAGGCGCCGTTAATAATGTCACAGCTAGTGTAGCCGCCATAACCTTACCACCCAATCCGCTCTCCGAACGACCTAATCTCTTACTCCATAACGATGATTTCAACAATTTACATCCACTCTCCCAGTAGTTTCTATGTATCTCTCTATATAGTCTGCTCCTCTAAGTTGTAAGTAAGCCTTAATAGTATAGACTGGCTAAACGACGGAAAAGTTACGCCCCATATATTGTTAATTTGTGACATGTGGCATCGCTTGCCACATCCCTCAGCCTCTCCCCTGATAACCAAAAATACTCCATTAACCAAAAAAACTTCCTCTATGTTAACAAGTAACCTGCTTTTTCTCTTGTAGCCGAAGTTTTTTCGGCTAATCTCACGCTACCTGCCCTCCCCTGCCACTTTCCACTCCACTAACCGAAAAATCTTCCTCTATTCACAACAAGTAACCTGCTTTTCCTCTCTTAGCCGAAATTTCTTCGGCTAACCACCCGCTACTTCCCCTCACCTGCCACTTTCCACTCTACTAACCGAAAAAATTTCCTCTATTCTCAACAAGTAACCTGCTTTTTCTCTTGTAGCCGAAGTTTTTTCGGCTAATCTCACGCTACCTGCCCCTCCTGCTCCGACCTGCCCTCACCTGCCACTTTCCACTCTACTAACCGAAAAAACTTCCTCTATTCACAACAAGTAACCTGCTTTTCCTCTCTTAGCCGAAATTTCTTCGGTTAACCACCTGCTACTTCCCCTCACCTGCCACTTTCCACTCTACTAACCGAAAAATCTTCCTCTATTCACAACAAGTAACCTGCTTTTCTTCTCTTAGCCGAAATTTCTTCGGTTAACCACCTGCTACTTCCCCTCACCTGCCACTTTCCACTCCACTAACCGAAGAATCTTCCTCTATTCGCAACAAGTAACCTGCTTTTCCTCTCTTAGCCGAAGTTTCTTCGGCTAACCACCTGCTACTTCCCCTCTTCTGCCACCTTCCACTCTACTAACCGAAGAATCTTCCTCTATTCGCAACAAGTAACCTGCTTTTCCTCTTGTAGCCGAAGTTTTTTCGGCTAATCTCACGCTACCTGCCCTCTCCTGCCCCTCCTGCTCTTACCTGCCCTCCCCTGCCACTTTCCACTCCACTAACCGAAAAAACTTCCTCTATTCACAACAAGTAACCTGCTTTTCCTCTCTTAGCCGAAATTTCTTCGGCTAACCACCTGCTACTTCCCCTCACCTCCCACTTTCCACTCCACTAACTGAAAAAACTTCCTCTATTCGCAACAAGTATCCTGCTTTTTCTCTTGTAGCCGAAATTTCTTCGGCTAATCTAATAGCATCCCATACTGATTGGACACCAATAGGTAGCTATGGATTCTTGTCCTCCCCGAATGCGGAATCAGGATGCGCTTTTTCAGCAATACCTGTAGCCATTTCTGTGCTGTTCGATCGCTTACCCCAAGACATTCCTGTGCGTCCGCAATTTTGATCATTCCACCGAGCCGCATTGCTTTACGCACAAGCTCTCTTTCCTCAAGTCCCAACCCCTTCTGCATCTCCCATTCGCCTAGACATTTGCCCATCAATTGTTGTAAGCGTCTTTGGCAATCACGAGGTTGCTGCTTCAGTCGATCCACACTAAATCGAAGGATCCTCCACCCATCAATAACCAGATCGTTCTGTCGATCTCGCTCGTCCGCGAACATATCCCGACTAATCTCCCTGTAGTGTGGTGAATACCCATCTGCTTCCAAGGCAATACGAAATCCATCATGTACATAAGCCGCATCCAAATAACGAACACCACTTCGAAAATCACGAACTTCATACTCTGGATGTAACTTCTCAAAATGTCCAAATGCCGGATACCACACATGCTCAAGAAGTAGCTTCTCCCCATACTGATGACCTTGCTTCAATCTCCTCAGCCTCTCCCCTGTTCTCCGATGAAGATGGTCCTTCATGAATTTCTCGTACGCCTGCTCAAACATCCAATTCCCTCCCCAATTCTTCACAAAAAAACACCACCCAATCCCCTTAGGGACGAGCGGCGTGTGCTTCACAACCAACTTATATTCCATTATATTCATCTGGTACATGATGTTCCCCTCGCACATGATGTTCCATACAGCGAGTTCACACCACATACCTTATATCAATTAGCTCAACGCTTCCTTCTTCAATACATCCGCTTTGTCCGTAGCTTCCCACGGAACATCAAGATCTGTACGCCCGAAGTGACCATAGGCTGCAGTTTGTTTATAAATCGGTCGACGTAGATCAAGCATCTTGATAATGCCCGTTGGACGTAGGTCGAAGTTGTTACGGATAACTTGTACCAGCTTCTCTTCGCTCACCTTGCCCGTGCCATACGTATCTACACTGATCGATACAGGCTGTGCTACACCAATCGCATAAGCAAGCTGAATCTCACACTTGTCCGCTAAGCCAGCAGCTACAATATTCTTGGCTACATAACGAGCTGCATATGCTGCGGAACGGTCAACCTTAGTTGGATCCTTACCGGAGAATGCGCCGCCACCATGACGGGCATAACCACCATACGTATCAACAATAATCTTCCGGCCGGTTAAGCCAGAATCCCCTTGTGGTCCACCAATAACAAATCGTCCAGTAGGGTTAATAAAATATTTAGTTTCCCCATCCAGATACTGTTCTGGAATAACAGGTGTTATAACATGCTCCTTAATATCCCGTGTAATCTGCTCAAGAGTAATCTCTTCTGCATGCTGCGTAGAAACAACGATCGTATCTACACGAACAACCTTGTCACCATCATACTCAACGGTTACTTGTGTCTTACCATCTGGTCGAAGGTAATCGAGCAATCCACTCTTTCGTACCTCTGCTAGTCGACGAGCCAAACGATGGGATAGTGCAATTGGCATTGGCATAAGCTCAGGAGTTTCATTAGAAGCAAAACCAAACATTAAGCCCTGGTCCCCAGCGCCTATATTAGCCGTTTCTTCCTTCATGTCGCCACCTTCTCGTGATTCTAAAGCAGCGTTAACACCTTGTGCAATATCTGCGGACTGCTCGTTCAGTGAAGTAAGAACGGCCATCGTATTATAATCAAAGCCATACTTCGCTCGTGTATAGCCAATTTCCTTGACCGTGTTACGAACGATGGTTGGGATATCTACATATTCGGATTTGGTGCTAATTTCCCCGATAACCAATACTAAGCCTGTAGCCACTGCTACATCGCATGCGACACGAGCATTCGGATCATTCGTCAGGAATGCATCCAGTATAGCATCCGAGATTTGGTCACAAATCTTATCCGGGTGTCCCTCAGTTACGGACTCAGAAGTGAATAAACGTTTTGCCATTAATATGACCTCCTATAAACAATATTATGTAGTTACTCGAATGGACTTACGCAAAAAAATGACCTTTTCCAATTGGAAAAGGTTGTTATGACCTTCAAGTCATTATGTTACTGGATTTGTCGCATACTGTCAATGTAAGAACGATCCGTTATGAGTCCAGAAGTGCTTGCTGGGCTTGAGCCACGAGCCTTTGAGTTATGTGTCCACCTACCGCTCCGCTGTCGCGGGTTGAAAGGTGACCCCAGTAATCCTCAGCTATTGTAGATGAATGCATGGAGCCTAATTCTGAGGCAAATTCCGTGTCGCCGAACGATGCCAAGTGCTTACCGACTGGCAATCCTAATTCAGCTGCAATTTCATACTTCATTGCATCTAACGCCTTGCTCGAGCCGGGTACGACCAGCTTGTTGCTGCTCCTTGATTGTCCCTTAGCCATGTAGTTTCACCTCCTTCTGAAAAACACCACTGACCAACAAGTGCTTGTTCTCAGCCCAGAATTCTGATACTCTGGTGCTTCTTAAGTTGGTGTAAGCTTAGTATGGCTGTCAGGTGCAATGGTAACACGGTCAAGATAATGTCAAACCTGCCTACTTAGCCTCCAGCTTGTCTACACGTGCATTCAATAATTCAAGCTCACGATCAACCATGAGCCCGTGACCTTCAATTCTGCGAAATTTACTTCTGGTCTCACTGCGAAATTCAACCAATTGTACGGTTATGGCTTCCAGCTTCTTATCCGTCTCCACACTCTTACCGACTAAGTAATGAACGTCCCTCGTTACAGCATCCAACTTTGCATTAGTCACGTCTTGACGATCTCTAATGTCTCTAACAATCTGATTGGTCTCCCTTAATCCACATTCATCAAGTGATGAATGACTCGCCCAGAGCTTCTCTTGCCCAACCCTAAGCTTCTCTTGACCATCCCAGAGCTTCTCTTGCCCAACCCTAAGCTCCTCTTGTCCTTCCCATAGCTTCACTTGACCTAGCTCAAGCCTTTCCTGGCCTGCTTCTAGCTTCTCAACTCCCACTTCAAGTGTACCTAACTTCTCGAGAATTAAATCCAGTTTGTCCATACTGCCCGCTCCTCATCCCAATTGTGAAATTAGTATATCATAGGCAATCGTATAGTAGCACTTTGGTTTTTGATGGCTGCTGAGGATAATTATAGCACGCACGTTCGTAATTTGCTATAGCAAATATTTAATTCGCTCATGTTTTTACAGCAAAAAAAAAGACCCATTCACAACTTCTGAATAAGTCTCTTCATTATTAATTCAACTGAACACCATCAGCATCAACATGTCGATAAGGTCCTCGTACCATGACGATCACTGAATTCTTCTGTTTGGGATCGGGTTGAATACCTCGACCTTCCCTTGGGAACAGTAAGTGATGATTCAGCGGAATTGCTGTTCCAGCTGTTAGATCCTTAGCACCCGTAAGATCTGGAATACCACTTGCATCTCCACTGAAGGCCACAGCCTTGCCTGTGCGAACAACGAACTCGGCACCTTCTCCACCATATAACTTCTGCCCTGCCGATACTTCAACAACAATTAACTTCAAGGAGCCTCCGTCGCCCCCACCACCGCCCATGGCTTTAATTGCTTGATCCACATAACTCTTAGTTACGATTGGATCATTCGCCGTCCCTGGCATATTCGGATCAACCAATCCATCTGCATTAGACGTGAACATAGAACCTATTAGTAGTCCGGAACCGAACAGCGCGACAATCCAGAATATTTTTATGTACCGTTTCATAGTCATCTCTCCATCATTCAAAGTTATCATTTTTTATCTTATATAGCCTGACAATTTTAATTAGTTATACAGTAAGAATTTCACTTCTACTCTATTGCATTATTCCAACTAAATCTTTGTTCAGCTAAAAGCTTTTTATGACCCTTGTATTCATCATATATTGAGATGGTATATTGATAACCACCAATTTTAAGCGTAGGTATATCGAATTCTACTCTATGATATCCTTCAAGCAAATCTACATTGAATTCTAATTTCTTCGTATACTTTAATTTACCATCTGTTAATTCCAAAATAAGTTGATGACCATCTGGGTATTTTTCATATTTATAGTTATTTTCTAAGTAATAATCAAAGTTTAACTTTCTACTTTTCTCTTCATATCCTTCGTTAGTTAATTGGCGAATTACTGTTGCTGATATATAACTAAAATCAATTGTATAGGGTTCAATACTTATACTTTTAATTTCATTTGCTGATTCAATGATACTAATAGGTTGTATGGCAAATGTTTTAATTAAGCTACTATCATTATCAAGAACAATTTTCTGCCCTATATATATTTGTAAATCACTTGTAGAATAACCCGAGGATATTATACCCCAGTAACTGGCTATTATTTTCCCATTAGGCAACACTTTCTCCGTGATATTTTCTATTGTTGCCGGGTATACATTACCATCCCCTGCTTTTATGAATCCTCCAAGTTCAATTAGTGATGTGTTTCTCTTCTCCATATTTGTTATCTCCACATCTCCGTAGAACAGATCCGAGAATACACCTTTATATATAGAGGCAGACTTCACTTTTATTTCTGCTCGTTGTCCAATATTTTCCACTTTTATTAGTTTTTTAACTGCTGGTATGGATCCATCTAAAGTAATTGCTCCAAGATCAAATTGCTTTATAGTTTTTAACTTTTCATTTTCAATTTCTTGAAGTAAAAACTTAGCATTACTAAAAGTGTATGTGTACGGTAATCGGGTATAAATTACAACATTTGTTTCGGTATTAGTTTGTAAATTAATAACATTATCAAGAATGATTGTCTTAGTGTTCTCATTATTAATTCTTATACCATCTAGTTCCAATACACCTGTTAAATTAATAAGTGGTATGGACTTACTACTGTCATTATTCCTAATAGTAATATCAAGTGTAATCAAATCTTCTTCCTCTGAAGGCAATCGTTGTGCTTGATTTAAAGTTATGGTATATTCACCATTCTTATTTTTATACAATGTTTTATTTCCGGGAGTAGTATCATTATTATTATTTTCTTTTACCTCATAGGCTCCGAGTGCTAATTCTTGTTTAGATGTTGCTTCTTCCTGAGTAATAATTAATTTCAAAGGATATTTACCTAATCTATCAGTAGGTAAAGTCCCGGAGAGATTTATTAACTTTTCAATTCCTGGCTGTAATTGTATACTCTCGGAAAGCCCGCTTTCTAGTTGATAATTAATTCCATCTGAAGTTTGCAAGTAGTACTTGTAATTTGGGAGCATTATTGAATATTTTCCCGTATTGTTAAAAATCAGATCTAATGAAGCTGTACTCGTATCTCCAATTTTATTAAGATAGTACTCATCAACTTGAGTTAATATTGGGCTTTCTCCTATAACTAATAAATCACTACTTCCGTAGGATATAACTGCATTATAATTTTGGGGAATAGTTATCTTGCCAAGGGTTGATTCAAAGTTTGGCTTGCTAAAATCCCATTTAATAAATTCTATAATAATATCACTAAGGTTTGTGGTTGGATTTACAGAAGAATAGAATATGTATCGTTGCTTTGACTTTGCATGAACAGTAGCGTTTGATGTTTCATTGTTTAATAATTTAACTGAATACTTCGCACCTGATTTTGTTCTAACTTTCGCCCAATAATCAATAAATTGAATATTGGTATTTCCATTATTAATTATAGAAGCTGTAATTGTTAGTGTCTTTCCATTTGTATTTTGAAAAAGCGACACTTTTTCAACTTCAAAATAACTATTTGAAGTTATATTTACTTTCCCTAAAGCTTTAATAGGATTTACTTGCTGACTTGTTAATGCTTCAGCCGGTAATACAATAAAGGTACTCAAGATCACAGTAATCAAAGCAGTAATTCCAAAAAGCTTAAAAATTCTCATTATATTTAATCCTCCTGTTATATCTAGTACTTACATAGACGAAAAACCCAAAAAAAAGTTTCTAATCCACAAAAGTAATTTCCATAGGAGTAATGGTAGTGAACTTAATTGAAAAATAAAGAAGCCAGTCAAATGACTGGCTTCTTTATCATCAAAATGTGTGATTAGTTAAAAGTCGGGTTACTACCTGCAACTGCTGCAGTAGTAGTTGGGATAGTCATTGTTACATTTTTAGTAACGCCATCCAAAGTTACAACAATTGTTGCTGTAGTTGCAGCTAAAGTTGCTGTAGCTGCATTTGTAGCAGCAACAGTTACTTCGCCAGCACCATCAACAGTAGCAGTGTATGTCACACCATTGATTGTTACTGTAGCATTTGTCCCTGCTGTTGCAGGGTCCATATCTACACCACCAAGGGTTAGAACACCAGATGCATCATAGTTAGTAGTAATTGTGAAAGTGTTGTCTACTGGAGAAGCAGCCACAACAGTGATAGCTCCCGCAGTCAAGGCATCAGATTTCGTTACTGTAGCTAGTGCGTTATTATTCGCTGCATCAAGAATGTTACCAGCAGTGTAAATAACATCAGTGTTTACAGTGAACCCAGTACCTGTCAAGATAATGCGATTATTTTGCGTACCATGTTTCAGCGCACTAGTTAAAGTACCACCTGTAACTGAGAATCCATTTTTACCAACACCAGCAATAGATGCTGCATTTAGATCTTCAGTGAAAGTTACTTCAATTTCAGTTGCTGAAACGAATATTACTTTGTCAATAGAAGGTGCCAATTTATCAACTAAGGCAACAGCAACGTTCGCAGTCAGTACAGTACCAGTTACCGACTTCGTGTTAGCCGTAGCTCCAATTTGTACCTCTACTGACTTAACAGTTCCATCAGTGTAAGTCGCATTTGTATTAAGATCTTTATCAAGAACTACTACAACAGTTGTTTTGCCATCTGCGACTGTTAAAGATTCTACAGCTGCAATTTGTACTACTGAGGTAAATGCGCCTGCTCCAGCTTGTTCAATCGCAAGCTCTGTGTTGTCAAGATTAGCAAGTTCTTTATCAAAAACCAACTTAATCTTATTAACCGCTGTTAACTCAGCAGATGTAAGGCCAAGTGTCTCCGCAGCAATGTTCTGAAGTGCTGCTGGATTATAACCGAATGTTGCATCAGAACCAATACGTTTTCCTGCAAGGTCTGTGATTAATCCGATTGTTACAGAAGGAGTAGCAATAGCTACATTTGTAAAGATTACTACTTTGGAATCGCTGACAGCAGTCACGGTAGCATCTGCACCTAGAGCTGCAAATGCATCCGTACCACCGTTTGCATCAACCAAATAGTTAGTTTTATCTACCATTTGAGTTGCATTCATAGGCTCGCTGAAAGTGATGTAAATCTTCTTATCAGCTACCACTGTATATGCACTTGAAGCAGTTGGATTAACATTATCCCCAACTGTAAATGCGTAGGTTGCTGCCGCTGCAAGAGCGTTACCAGCAACGTCTTTCATCGCAAGAACTGAAACTTCATATTGCGTGTTATCTGCTAGAGTAGCTGCAGGAGTAAGTGTTACTTTTTTCAGTCCATCATTACTTACAGAGAAAGCAACTTCAGACGCGTCGGATACTTTCTTGAAAGTAAAGTTAGCAGCTTTTGCTTCTGCAACATCAATGTTCTCAGAGAATGTAATATCATAAGAAACATTAGTATTTAACTTAGTTTCAGCGATAGTTGGAGCTATAGTATCAAGAATGATTGTAGCAGAAAGGGTTTGGTTAGGCACCTTATTACCATATAAGTCTGTCAATTGACTAGCTGCAACAGTGCTGTTTGTTAAGTAAAGAGTAACAGGACCAGCTGGAATCTTCTTGGCATCCCCAAAAGTGAATGTCCATTCAGATGCAGCATTAGCTTCTCCAGTTTTGTCTACCTCAACACCATAATTTGCAACGTTATTAACAGAGTGGAACAACATAACATCAGTACCATAAACTGGTTTGTTGAATGCTAATGTTATTGCCGTTTGAGAAATTTCTTTAACTGTTACAGTTGGAACAGTAGTATCTTTTGCATAATCAAAGTTAAGTTCACCTTTGAACGCTTTGATACCAGCATAATCTTGAATTAAAGGAGTTGCGGAATTGTTTACAGTAACAACAATAGGTCCTTCAATCAAGTTTGTTCCAAATTTAAGTGTTACCACATTACCAACAGCTTCAGCAGAATTTACAAAGTAAGAATAAGTTCCACTCTTAACTAGGAAATCAGCAGTAGGAAGTGTTAAATCAGTTCCGTCCCAAACTGGCTCACTAAATTCAACCTCTAAAGCTTTTAGTCCAATAGCTTTAACACTTACTGGTGTAGGAATAGCACCATCATAAACAGTCACGTCTTTATTAACATAATCTGTTCCAAGTGTAGTGCCATCAGCAGATTTCAAAGCTTTTTTAACAGTTACTTGTGCTTTAGTCGAGTTAGTTAATTTGTCAGAAGCTACCGCATCAAGAGAGATGATCACGGATTGCTTATCTGCACTAACTACTGCACTTGAAGCACCAAGTGCAATTACTGTTGTGCCTTTGTCTTTAATTTCGTAGTTTGCTTCGTCAGCAGCACTTGTGCCATCAACTGCAGTATTAAATGTAATTTCAACTTGTTTGTTATTAATTGCTGTTGCTGATGTTACTGCAAGAGCAGCCGGAGTTGGAGCTACCGGTGGGTTAATTGCCAAATCAGCTGTGAAAGCCATGTCAGCTAGATCTGCACGAATAGCATCTTCAGTGTAGTTAGTAGGGAAAGCGATGCCAGCATCCGCGATTGCTTGGATGTAAATAGCTGCCCAAGGAGCTGCGCCTTCTACTTCAGCGTCCGCTACTGGAGTTAATCCAAGTAGTGTAGCTACAACTACTGCCAATTGTTGAACAGTAATGTTGTCTGTTGGTGTGAAAGTGCCATCACCGTTACCTACGAAGATACCAGCTTCTAGTACAGCTGCAACTTCTTCAGTGTACCATTCTCCTAAGTTAACATCAGAGAAAGGCTTCTCAGTAACAACTTTAGTATCTCCGCCATTTTCAAGAGTTTCGATACCTTCAAGTCCTAGAATAAGTGCTGCAACACGTGCGAATTGTGCACGGTTCATTGGTTGATCAAGACCAGCGTCACCCTCAGCATTGATGCCTGAGAAGATACCCTTTGCTTCTAGTGCTGCGTATTTCTCAGCTGCCGTCATTTCAGCCGCATAGGCTAAAGATCCGAACATTGAGAATACTAGTGTAATTGCAAGTAAAATAGATAAACTTTTTCTCATAACCTTTTTTTCTCCTCCTTGGTAAATCTGTCGATAATTGTTTAGTTTGTTGTTAGAATAATAGAAGCTCGTTTTCCTCATTATGTAGTCACCCCCTTCCCAGAGTAGAGCAAAATTCTTTGTATTAAATTTCCTGCGGCCTAACTACTGCCCCAGAAACTAGTAAACACGTAGAAATAAAAGTATAGACAAAGTACCTCTTAACATTATACATGGGCTGTCTAGTAGCGTAAAGACATATTTTGTGAAATTGTTCCATCTCACTATGTAAGATGTCCTACATGTACTTACCCTTATTGTCACAGTATTAAACGCATTAGTTTCGAAAAAGTTGCGCCTTGCGAAAAAAAATTGTGTATTTCTTTCTATCAATATCGTTTGTATATCAATCTGTTACATGACCTAGTATACATTCAGTTATACATGAAGTCATGACGTAAGATTTACCAAAGCTTATCTATAGTAGAGATATAAAAAGGACTGCCCTGAGTAGGACAGCCCTGATGTATTACTTTGGAATCTTCTTCTGTTGCTTGAGGACGTTAATGGCGATAGTCGCGGCCTCAGCTCGTGTAATCGGTTCATTCGGATCGTAGCGGAAGGTTGCCTTAGACTGACCTTGAAGTAAAGTATTCTCCTTACCTTGCATTAACTTAGCCTTTACGACTGCCTCGATCGCTGCTCTTGCATAACTATCCGTTGTATTCGCATCAGTGAATAGTTTCTGAAGTGCCGTTAAGCTCTTATTCTCATCTGTACTTAGCTTCATGTTCGCTGCCTTAGAGATCATCACAGCCGCATCTTGGCGCTTGATGGCACTGTCAGGCTGGAATCGACCACCGCTCATACCACGGACAATACCTGCTCGAGCAGCTGTCTCAATATACTTGTAATCATATAGCCCGTTGTTCAGCGGGTTCACTCTCAGAACATCTGTGAAGGTTGGTGACTCCGTGTAGTCCAGTTTAATATCAAAGAGTTTCACCAGCATGGTTGCGAATTCACCGCGAGATATTGGATCATTCGGAACGAGTAACCCTGGTGGCTGCTTCGGCAGCATATACCCTTTGGAATATAAGGTGTCCAGACTGTTTCTTGCCCATGGATGTGCGGTCACATCATCAAAGCTTTGGCTCATGTACATGACCTGATAATAACCAAAGCGTTCTATAGGTACGGTAATTGTATTAGCAGATGTGTTAACCACACCTCCAATGTTACGCCAACGTCCTTTCAACACACCTGAGTGATCCTCGAAGATATCATAATGGTATACGGTAAGATATTTCCAGGCATCCCCTCGTATATTATTATCATACTTAAGTTTAAGCTCGCCTCGTTGTGTGGGAACAACCAGATCCTTTAATGTACGGTTATAATATTCTGTTGTATCAAAAGGTAGCTTCCCACCCCCGCTATAAGCATCCTTCAAGTTCGGCTCGTTCTGTGCTATTGTTCCGGCATCAATCCAGATAAGCTTACCTGCTGAGCGGAATCGTCCTGTTGGCTCAGCGAGAATGAACTTGGCATCAGGGATAATGGTTGGATTTGGATTGCCACTCTGACCGTCATAGGTTGCTGGATGCTTGTACTTATCTACACGGCCATCCGCACTATTAGCTAATCCGAATAGGATCTCTCGATCAGCAGTTATAAACTGGTTGATAGCATTCGGGTCATTACGCATGAAGTTGGTAGCTTTAGGAAACTTTAACTCTACAAGCCCATCGAAAGCCTTGATCGTGGCCTTAAGCGGTGTCTTGAATTGGGCACCCTCTAAGTTGGTATTGGCGTTGAAGAGGATAAACTCTCCATCGATCTCCTCTGCACCGGATATGACAGTGAAATCGATGTTGTTCGAGCCGTTCTTCAAATTCTTCACTTCATAATAGAAGCGTTGCACATCGATACCATTGACGTTCTTCGTCCGCTCGATGGCATCATCCTTACCGAACACAACTCGATCGGCACCCTCGGCCTCGATCTCAATTTCATAATAGTTGCTATTGATATTCGCCTGCCACTGTTTCTTGTTGTTCTCCGCGAGCTTAGGAGAGATGACTACATAGGGCAATGCCTCACGATTTATGGTGACCGTCTTGATTACTTGAACATTGGATCCATTAGTAATCGTATACTCAAAAGTAGTATCACCTGTCTTAGAAAGTAAAATCGGAACGGTAGAGAATAAACCCGTTGTTGCGTTAATCGAAAGAAAATTCGGATTTCCTGTAATTGGGTCTTGCTGTGTGAAATTACTATATCTTCGATCATAGATCGTCTCCGAAGTGCCATCCGCCTTCGTCCTACGAACTAACAGTTTTAGCTCCGTTGCATTGGCTACCTGACCTGTGAATGATACGGTTGTTTCGGTTGTACTATACGTATCGGTTGTATTAGCTGACTTCTTGAACGAAACTTGATCGGGAAAAGGCTCTACGGGAATGACCGATAGAAATTCTGGTGCATTCGTGCTGAATTTGAACACCTCATAAATCGATTCTGTTACCTTCGTGAACACGCCATTCTGCTTCAATGAGACAATTAGGGAGAACTTATTCTTACCCTCCTCCATTATAGGCACCTGCACATGAAACTTACTATCCACGAGTGGATTAGTTAACGTGACATTGGACACAAGAGAATCGTTCAGGAATAATTCAACCTTGGCCTGGGCCAGGCTCGGATCAGCGAAGTTCGTGATGGGCACATTGATTAATCGTCCAGATATACATGGGAGTCCCCCTAGGGCTGTACAGGTTAGCTCCGTTTCATTCCGGATCACCATACCCGAATACAGACTATTCACAATAACATAAGGCGTATTCGTAAAGACCAGCTCGATTTCTTTCTTGCCGGCTATATTCTGCCCGCTTCGAGGTATGGCTGTGCTGGCTATCGTACTCGGTATAACCGTCAGCTTATGTGTGCCATTCGGAATTCCTTCAAGCTTGAAGGTGAATTTATGCTTACCATCTGGCATAACGGTGTAATTCGTTGGTCCAATTCCAAGCGCAGCCAATGTCTGAAGCGGTACGGTATTGCTATCCACATCACCAAGGAAAACATCGACCTTCTCTGTATTACTGTCTGCAATCACATAGAAGGTCGCAGGCAGCTCATTTACTTCATTCGAGCTGACATCCGTTAGGGGCATACCTTCAAGATCATTCGTACCAGACTTAAGACGAACCTGCTGTACATAAGGCATGTTCGGATCGATATAATTGAAACGGAAGTTCGAATATCTTGCTTCATTTGCATTGTTGTAGAACTTGAACTGCACAAGCTGGGTCAAGTCCGTACCAATCGCCACATCTACATTAAAATTGAATACCTTGTACTGACCAGCCTTAGAGCGCTGAAGATTCTCTAATAAGGTTGCTGGCTCTGATGCTACTGTAAATGCTCGATCTGTCGTTAATGCTTGTCCGATATATTGCAACGTTGCGGTGTATGCACCGCGGCTCATATTCACGGGCAGGTTAGGGAAAATTAGCTTCGACCCAGACTCTATTCGTGTAGCTGTTAATGTAGCTGGACTCGTTCCATTCGCATCACTGACAAACCTCAACGTATAGTTAGAAGGCGTACGACCCAGATTCGATCCGATTACCGTTATCGGGGTTGAGCCTAAGTCAGTAATCGGTACGTTATTCGGAAGTAGTGAGATCCATGCTGGATTCGCCACCGATAGTGGATAGGTTCCAAGGACAATTGGTGTTCCTGTAGCGTTATTCACCTGTATCTTCAATATATAGTTGACTGTCGCCATACCTGCAGGCAGTGTAACTGTAGCCGTGGTTGCGTTATTCACCGTCACAGTCGGATCAGCGAGTGCGACAATGGCTCCATCCTCGCGCGTTAGTTTAGCCTGAAGCTGTCCTTGATCCAGATTAGCTCCCGTTAAGGTAATCGGAACAAGACCAGGTGTTAATGCTTCCGTTGCAGTGATTTCCGAACGATCTATCTCAGTTATCGCCTGTGCTTCATAGGTTGTTAGCGCATAAACTGTGTTATCTATATAACGTCTGCTACTGAAAGCAGCGGAAAGAGATGTACCTTTGAGTGTAAAGTTTAGCGTATACGCTTGGTCGGCATTCGCCACAGCATCCGCATCATCCTGTAACGCGGAGGTATCCGCGACTCTGAATATAGCTCGCGTATTCTCGATGGCATAAGGCACCACATTCACGTCGGTTGTGGAGCCATCAAGGACTGGTGTTCCAGTTATAGCTGCCAGATTCGTGCCAAAGTCCGTGCCATTCACAATAATGTATCCCGGAGTTAGTACTTGGAGACCTCCGCCATCAAGCACCCCTGTAAAATCTGGGATAATCGCATCCGCTACACCAGTTACTACAGGTATAGTTGCAGAAGCAGAGGCAACAACAAAGTGTCGATTCGTTATCTCATGATCCTGATGGCGGACCACAATCCTGTAGTCCCCAGCTGGTAATCCAAGCGGCATGCTGAAGGTTAGGTCATCTGTCCCGCCAACAATCGACTTTGCTGATCCTGTACCTAGTGGTGATCCATTGACTGTGTATACTTCAATAGTGAAATCTGATGCGGTATATCCTGTTGCATTAAGGTTGATAGTCTGTGTAGCTGGTGCTGCATAGCCATCCGTCAATGAGATTGTCATTGTATCGATCATAGCCGGGGTGAAGCCTGATGGATCTGTGACTGCAATATTGAATTGGTCAATAACGGTATTATCAGCTTTACGAACCTTAAAGGTGTAGTTTCCGGCAGTAGTTAGATCAGTACTTAGCAATGTAAATACAGAGAACGTCTCTGCGGTTGCTATAGGCGCTCCCAAATCTGCAGCAGCCAGTGCATTCATTCCACTAGCGTTCTCTACAGTGACTCGAAGTGTATTATCGTTCAATGCTTGTCCGATCAGCGTAATATGCGTCTGACTATGCCCTACATGAATCGCACCCGGATAATGACCCGAGATCTGAGTGGCTGCCTGATATTGAGACAGATCATAAGGACCGAAGGTCTCGCCTCCGAGCTTCACATCTAGATACCTGTATTCACCTGTACCAACATTATCTACATCATTCTTAATGTAAGCGTTCAAGCGAACATTCGGCACAACAATAGTTGGCGTGTTCACTAAGCGTTCACCACCTGTTCTATAGGTGACGTAACGTGTATCCCCAGACGCACCACCACTCGCATTGAACACAATGTACGTCTCGCCGATATTCGCCCCACTCGTCTCTGTATTATAGGAATAATCCGTTACATTAGTTAGCTTTGTACCGCCTTTATTCTGTGCAGTATATATTTCTACAGAGCCATTCACGACATTCATGTGATCCAAATATACCTTAGTACTTAAAGGGTTAGGTATTACAACCGCTTCATCCTTAACCACACCCTCAATTCTCGCATTGTAGGCAAAAGGATCCCCATTATCATACACGAGATTCTTCTCTACGGTGTATGTCTTAGCATTGTTCGTAGCGGTGAACGTCATAAAATTATCGCCCGGTGTGAACTTGAAGTCCGGGTTCGTTGGTTTGTTGATATCATCTCCTGTTAGCAGGAACGTGCCCTGTGAGGAGAATAAGGTCTTCGGAGAGGCATCACCTAATCTCTTCACCAATACGTCTGTTGCATTAGGTGCTTGTCCGGTTACATTAACTGAAGTCGAGGAGACCGGATCGGCTGGATAGATCTTAGTCTCATCCCAAACAACCTGATCAACCTTCAAATCTTGAATACTCGTAGTAGGGGTGAAGTATACATATCTCGGCTCTGAGGAGATCGTCACATTGCCTTGAAGCTTCAAGACAACCTTATTCAAACCTTCAGTTAGGTTAACACTTGTGAAGGCAATATCATATGGGCCAGTGGATTGTGCCTTATTCGAAGGATCGGTTTGGACCTCCCCCGTATTCATATTCGTTATTTCATAAAATATATTCGGAATCTGCGATGCGTTAATACCGTCTAAGGAGGCGGTAATAGATATGGGATTGGTTGTATATCGATGAATGTTCCCATCTTCACTGGCAGCAGGTCTATCATTTACGATGGAGAGTGCTTTATATAAGTTGGTTATTGTAATCCGTTCGCCCGCGGCAAACCCGGTCATCGGCGGAATCGCCGTTAATAGTAGAGATACAATTAAGATGAGGCTTGTCCATTTGGTAGAAGTGCGTTTTAGCATAAAGATCCTCCTAAAAGTTTTGTGTAGCTTAATGGCATACGGAGTAGACAGTACACAAAACTACTTCGTAAGCATAAGCTTTAGTTTTTGATGACTACGCCAGTAGGCGAGAAAACTACTTCGTAAGCATAAGCTTTAGTTTTTGATGACTGCGCTAGCAGGCGATAGTACCGATATGTACTCAACCAGAAATTTGGTCATATATGGTTAGACTGCCTATGCGAACATAAAGTTTCGCGTATAGATGTATATCGGTTCTAAGGGAACAAAAAATTAGACCATCCGGCTAGGCGGATGGTCCTATCTTTCTGGGTAGTAAACAACCTTTAGAATTCTGATCCAAGGGGATAGAGCCACAAAGGGACTCATAACAACTACACAAAAACAATTATCGATAAAACTCCGTTAGTCGTAAGATTAACGCCACCAGCGATCGGCGGCATAGCGGCTGATCGCCTCGGCACCTTGCGGATTGACGTGATTGGTATCACGGAAGAAGTCGAGGGTGAGGGGCAAAGCCTCGCCCATGATGATGAATTCCACGCTGTTGGCTGCAGCGATGCTCTCGATGTGATCGAAGTAAGCTTGCTGCTCCGCAGCATAGTCTGTGTCGATCACTTGCTCGAACAGATCGGCCCGGGGGAGCTGGACGATGGTTAAGGCTATATGGTCGCTACGTATGTCGCGAACTAATGTGTCGAAGGTAGCTGCATAGACACCGTCCAGCTGCCAGCCCTTAAACCAGCGGTCAGCGACCGTCTGGGCGAACTCCGCCGTCCGATCCGTAGGCGGTGACCAGGTGAGCGGTTCAATGCCGCCAGGGTATGGCGGTGGATTGACCGGTAGCTCACCAGAGCGATAACGCTCGACAAGCTTGACCCATTCAGAGCGCATACCGAAGGAGCGGAACACCCAGCCGGTCAGTAGCTCACCATAGTTATCCTTGTTAATCGCTTGCCACCGCTCACCAAGGCTAGCATGGAATTTGAATTTAGGATCCTGAGCGCTGTCGACGCTATTGAGCTGATGCTCATTCACAACGAGAAGGATACGCTTCAGGTTCGGCAATCGGTCTATGTATTGATGGTACGTATAAGCGATATCAGTCGGCTTGCCGCCTGTCACGCTGAAGTTAAAGATTTGATCAGCTGCAACACCTAGCTCATCGGCCATGATATCTGGCCGAAGGGCGTCGATGCTCTGTGAGTCACCGAACACGGCATATTCAATCTTGGCGGGATCGACAGCCTTGAAGGAGCGGTCGAGCTGTGCCCATTGTCCAATAAAGCCACCCCGGGCACCCTTCTCGGTACCCACATCGTAGGTGTAGGCATCACGAAAGATGTAGATATCTGCTACTGCTAGTAAGATGAGTGCGATTAAGAGACCCCAACCCAATCTTCGGAAAGTGTGAAAGCGGCTCGGACGTGGGGCTGAGCTGTCCTCGGCGGTCGGAAGCAGCGTGTCATTTATACTAGTAGCATCGTTAGAAGTTGCAGAGTTAGAGTTAGAGTTAGAGTTTGAATTAGTGTTGGTATTAGAATTGGAAGTAGATGAAGTCATAGGTCTCCCCCTTCATATTATAGAAGACAATGATCAGCAGGGCTGCATAGACCGCACCACGTAGCGGTGCAGGGATCCAATGCCATACACGACCGGAAACCGACTCATATCGGCGTAATATATATTCGAAGATGTGTAGAGCGAATAAACCTGCAACTAAAGGCATGTATGCATGCGAGGCTAGCGCACTCACGTTAACCTGAAGCATAAGTGAAGTGAGCTCAAGCGCTTCGCTCATATTCTTCGCGCGGAAGAATACCCAGGTCCACGTCAAGATATGGAAGAATGCTACAATGGCGACGATTCGATACAACCAGTGCTGACGCAGCTTAAGTATCCAATCGATACGGTTAAGCTCGAGTGTCCATTTGTACAGAATGAGAAGTAGACCATGCACAGCCCCCCATATCACAAAATGCCACATCGCCCCATGCCACAAGCCCGATATCACCATGGCAAGGAGCAGGTTTATGTGTGTGCGTGACGGACCTTTACGGTTACCACCTAACCCAAAATAGATGTAATCTCGAATCCAACGTGACAGCGAAATATGCCAACGTGTCCAGAATTCACTAGGATTACTGCTCAGGTAAGGTGTATTGAAGTTTATAATCAATCGAATGCCCAGCAAGTACCCAAGCCCCAACGCCATATCACTATAGGCAGAGAAGTCGAAATAAATTTGAAATCCAAAGGTGTATGCCGCTATCCAGGCCTGCTCGGGTGAAAGTGAAGGGATATCCGCGAATAACGGGTTAACAATGCTGTCGAGATTGTCAGCTAGAATAACCTTCTTCATTAAACCAATGAAGATCAAATAAAGTCCGAAGCGAATTTCCTGCCAGCGGATCTTCTTCTGATCGAGCTCGTCCAATTGTGGAATAAGCTCTTCACCCCGCAGGATCGGCCCAGCAATCAGCTGAGGAAAGAGTGATATATACACCCAGAAGCGGGCAAAGCTTGTTGTCGGCTTCGTTGTTCCCCGTCTCACATCAATAAGATATGAGATCAGCTGGAACGTATAGAAGGAAATACCAACAACCATAAAGGTTGTCCCCTGGTCCGTCGTTAACCAATCCTTCACACGATCTGTCAGGAGAAAGGATTGCCCAGTTAAGGACTCCAGGGTATCGAGCAGCATTAGTACATATTTGAAGAAAATCATATTGCCTGCAGCTACAACAATACCAACCCAATATACCCATCGCCAGCCATCCCGTTGCATCAGATGCACAACAAGGAAGGTGACCAAGGTAATGAACAAGAATAAGAGCAGTACACCAACCCCGTTCGCCACGTAAAAAATAACGTTAGCCAACACAAGCAGCGGTATACGCCCTCTTCTCCACAAATAGAAAGGAATAAGAAGTAACAGCATGAAGATTAGAAAATTCGGTGAATGAAAAAGCATGGGTTCACTCCTGCTATTCCTATTTCACCTGAATGAGCCAGCGAACGAAGGTGAGCACGGGTCTTTTTTTCTTATGAATAACTCCAATTAATTCGGCTGTGATTGTGACAACGAAGAGCAAGACAATAACGACTATGACCGTAACCCATAATGCGGCTTGTGAGAGCAGAATGGCCATTAATCCAAAAAATAAAGATACCCCGTACATCAACAATACGGTATTCCGATGGCTGAAGCCAAGCTGGAGCAGACAGTGATGAAGATGTCCTTTGTCCGCGGCAGTCCAAGACTTGTTATTGACCTTACGGCGAATGATCGCGAAGATCGTATCTGAGAACGGTACGGCAATGATTAACAGTGGGATGACAAAAGATACTAGGGTCGCTTGCTTAAATCCAAGTATGGATAATGTCGCAATACAGAAACCTAGGAACAAGGCGCCGGAGTCCCCCATGAATATTCTGGCTGGATGAAAATTGAAGAACAGAAACCCAATAATACTACCAAGAATAACCGCACTAAGTAGAATAACTGTGACGTTACCCATCATAATCGCAAGCACCATTATCGTGCTAACGGCTATTGCGGAGACCCCTGCGGCTAGACCATCCAAGCCATCAATTAAATTAATTGCATTCGTGACACCAACAATCCAGAAAATCGTAAGCGGAATGCTGAGCCATTCCAATGCATGGGTGGTGCCAACAAAGGGAATATTAATGAAGCTCACACGCATATCGAAGGCTACAATAACACAAGCAGCAGCAACAATGCCAAGCATCTTCCACTTAGGTGATAATTCAAACCGATCATCAAGTGCGCCCGTTATCGCGATAATGGCTCCACCAAGGAGCAGACCCCACGCTGTGTTCGCATTAATGGCATCAAAAGCAGGACTAATCGCGAAGAAGCCACCAGCAAATGCCACGAAGATCGCAATACCACCAAGTCGAGGCATAATTCTTGAATGAACCTTACGCTCATTAGGTGCATCAACAGCACCCACGAAGATCGCAAACTGTTTAACAAATGGTGTAAGAAGGACAGCCAGCAATAATGCTGCGATAAATCCAACTGCATATAATATGAACATTTTCTGCATTCCACTCCTATCTAAAACTTCAACATCTTCAATTACGGGTACATCTGCTACTTCATACTCACTTACATTTATGTGGTCATGCTCTTCTATTCTCTCCCGTAGCAGATTATATACTCTTCTACATGTAAACACCATCACCGTATTTAGCCAAAACAGGCTGTTTTGAAGTGTTTATGCCGTGAATAAGCGTAATATTCATGTTGTCTCCATCATTTGCTAGCTTACTGAGCATTTAGCATAGTTGAAGTGCTTAATATGCTTGATATGCTTGTTATGCTTGATATGCTTGATATGCTTGATATGCTTGATACGCTTGATACGCTTGATACGCTTGATATTCCGATGTGCCTGATGATGCTGATGCTGATGCTGATGTGCTGATGTGTTAATGGACCAGTATTGCTAAACCTTTGCAGTTGTATACCCTTCACTCAGAAGATCGGATAATACCATGGCTTGACTTGTTATCCACTGCTTGCTGCCTCAAACATCTAACCGTAATTTTTTGTAAAAACTGCTACTTTCATCTTCAACTACCCATCTTTTGGTGCGCTACTCTCTTCGCCAACTACTGTCTTTTTGGTGAAACTGCTACACCCTCTGCCAACTACTGTCTTTTTGGTGAAACTGCTACACCCTCTGCCAACTACTGTCTTATCTGTGAGTACTGTTACTTTTCTTCTTACATCTACCTTGGCCGCTAACCGTTTCTTACTCTTCTGAGTGAGAGGGATACAGGTCAAAAGGAATTTTATAGGGTAGTGAGAATACTATTCTTTCATGGACTTGCTGTTACGCAGCACCCTCCAAGCGAATCTCGGAAGGTCGAGCATCCGTTTATACCGCCAAGGCTGGCGAATTAAGCGGAATAACCATTCTAGCTGGAGCTTCTGGAATATCTGTGGTGCACGTTTGAGATTACCGGATATTACGTCAAAGCTTCCACCTACCCCCATCATCACCGGAATGTTGAGCTCGGCACGATAACGATCAATCCACGGCTCTTGCGTGTTAGTCGATCGACCAACGAATAGGATGTCTGGATTTGCCGCTCGGATCATTGCGATCACTTCTGCGTCCTCGGCTTCTCCGAAGAATCCATCTCGATATCCTACGAGCTGTATGGACGAGTATTGTTGGGCGAGTCGCTGATGTGCCTGTTGAATTGTCTCAGGTGAAGCACCTAATAAGAATACTTTCCAGCCACGCTGACTTCCCACCTCCATGAGTTGGTGTACGAGATCGAAGCCGGTAACTCGCTCCGCTACAGGATTACCCATATGTTGTGCAGCCCAGACTACGCCTGTCCCATCAGGAACAATGAGGTCAGCTCTCTTTAGGATGGACATAAATGCTGGCTGATCCAACCCATTCATCATAATGATCGGATTGACGGTTATCACCTGATGTGGAGTTCTCGTCTGAATGACGTCGGACAGGTACGCTACTGTTGTAGACATGTCCATCTTGGACACATCAACACCGAATAGGGATACCGTAGGTATTGTAGGTAATTTATTATCTGGCATTGTTTAGGTCTTCCTTTTTTATCGTCTATTGTTATTATTTACGCAATAAGTGGATGATTTGTTGCGCTGGCAGGCGGGATTGTGTGCGCATCGACTCGATCGCACTGTGGTGCTCGGCACGCCAGCTTGCTTTGTTATCGAGCAGCTGTATCGCTGCATCGCTTACTATGGTGGGGTCTAGTTGGTCTGTGGACCCCACCGGGGCTTGCCCTAGCCGATGTAGGAATTGATCGATTTTCGGATCATAGGATATGCCCAGCATCGGCACGTGTTGGGTTGCTGCGTAGATTAGCGCATGCAACCGCATCGCAATGAGCAGGTCACAGCTCGCGACCTGCTCGAGCATCGCCAGCGGCGTGTCCATTCCGTGGACGACGCTGGCATCTGCACGTGCGCCTGGCGCCAGCCGTTCCAGCACATACGATGAAGCTTCGTCATCGTATGGAGGATGGAACGGCAGCAGCCGCAGGCGCACGCGCTTGTGCGCGGCGAGGCGCGATAGCGCGTCTGCGAGCTGCGCCAGCTCTTGGCGGTCGCTGCGCCAGAAGCGCACCGCCACGCCTACCACCGGCGGCGCGTCGCCGGTGGGCGGGGCTTCCCGCTGCGGCATGAGCGGGAAGCCCATGACCGGGTCGGGCACCACCGAGACGGCGGCCGACCCGAGCCCGATCCGCTGCAGTAGCTGCGCGGATCCTTCATCGCGTACAGATATGTACGCGGCTTGCCCGAACACATGCCGGATCATCGGCATGAAGAGACGGCGTTGCACAGGGCCCACCCCTTGTGCATAGACGAACGTGGCTTTGCCCAGCCACTGTGCGAGCTTCATAATCCCCAAGTAATAGGGGATTGATTTAACCCCGGTTGCGTCTTGTAGCAGGCTGCCGCCACCACTGATTAGTGCATCGCAGGAGCGAATAGCGGCGATTACCTCGCCGATTCGCATTCGATGCACCGCTTCTACCGCATACTGGCGAGCCGTCTGCTCGGGATTAGCGGATAGAACAACGGGTATCACTTGGATACCCGCCTGTTCACCTTCCGCCCGCAGCGCTATAATAATCGACTGAAGAACAGCCTCATCTCCACTGTTGTCATAACCATAATACCCTGATATCGCTATTCTTGAAACACGTGTTGCCATCGACGCCAGCTCCTCACCAGTAACTCCCATACAACTACATAACCGAGCGCGATAAAGCCGCTAATGATAACACCATAGATCACACGCAGGGTAGAGATGTCGAGTGGTGTATGCAAGTGGGCAAAGGTGTCTACGACAGACAATTGTCCCATAGTCCCAGCTATCAAGAACGCGAGTAAAGCGTGTTTTTTATATTTTACGAATAAATATAACCCTACGATGATAAAAGGATGAGTTAACAATTCCTTCGTCCGCGGTCTTGCTCCTAAGGTGTTCTCGAGCAAAGATCGGAACATCTTCTCATAGGGAGAAACCGAACCCTGATTGCCTGTCCGTGACATATAATATAATAATACAACACCCGCGAAGCCAGCCAGAACGACCCAGAATACACGAATGTTAAGGATTAACAAATGTTTAGTACGTCGAATGACGTCCCACAACGAGCTTGTCCTATGGAAGAGAACCACATATATGGCTACAAGCATAATCGGTAATGCATGTAACACACTTACACCACGAAATTGGTTTAACACCAGTATATACGAGATATGATTCAACAGAGCCACCGTATAGACAGCTCCAATGAGCGACAATATAACGGTACGCAGGAAAATGCCCAACGACCAGCTTAACGTTACTATTGACCCGGCTTGGTCATTGTCTTTCATAGCTTGTCCATCTTCTCTTCCGGCCTGCCCATCAATTCGTCGCTCAGCCGACTTGATAGCCAGAATAACAGCAACCGTAGGCGCACTAACCGCGGCCAATAACGCCAAGGCCTGAACAGCTATTGTCGAGTTAAGCATGTATAACATAGCTGTAAAGCCAAACCCCGCCAACAACACCAATAGGGTAATCCGTGGAAAGAAGAGTCTGCTCATCCTTGTGATTAGCGCTACAGCACCGATACAGACTAGCGCTTTTAGTAGCTTGTCCCACACCGAACCTCCCTGCTGCTTGAACGGCTCCGGTTGGCCTATGGTATAACCTAGGTTCTCGATCCTTTTTATTGCCCCAAATTCTGGATCATTCAAGCTCTTGTAAACATTAGGTAGCGGCGCACTCAGTGTGCCCTGCTCCCGATCAACCTTTACACGTGCGTTCAGATAGATCATTCTGAAGTTACGATCCTTCACAGCCAATACAAAACGATCGGCCAATACATTCGCATCCGTCATCGCTTCTTCTTCCAAGATCGAATGTAATCTCACAGCCTGATAATCCGTTAGGAAGGCTAACTTCGACAAGCCCTTCTGCTGTCTAGCTAGTGTAAGATCTATAACCGCAACCTCAAGTTTATATTTCTCGATGAGCTCCGCCATACCCGTCAATGCCAGCTTGTTCGAATCCTCAGCAGTTCCGGTCACAACACTACCCGCAAAAATAATCGAGGTCACACCCGCATCCGTCAACCGCCCGAATAAAGCATCCATTCGATCCTGATCATATGGCCTTGCATCCGACAATCTAACCGAGATGCGAAACCCATAATTCTGTAAATAAGCTAGCTGGACAGGGTCTGGATCTAATGGTATAACACTAGACTCTAGAAAACCAACGCCAATCGCTAAGCCCTGCTCGCCGTTATAGCTCCAAGGCTTGACCTCAATATCATACAAAGAAAAACCCTCGCGAATAACGGGCTCCAATACCGATGCCGTCTGCTCGTCTGAGAACAATAAATACGTATGATTGCTCTTCTGTAAGTCCTCATCGCCATTTAATAACACTGCATCTTCAGCTGAGAATAGCTTAATACTACTACTCATCTCCAACTCAGGTAATGTGCTCTCATAGATGGCTAAGCCGGTAATCCCGGCTTCCTTCATAAGTAATAGCTGCTCTTGTATGAACAAGGAAGGCTCTGCTTTAAATGTAGATACCTCCATTAAATCACGGTAATCAAAAATAAATTCCACCTGATTCGATGAACGCTCCATCTCCACTCGACCAGCAATCAAGGGTGCGGATGCCACCAAACCGATGACAATCAGAATCCAAAGACTTTTACTAATCCAACCGTTCCACTTCTTATATTGCTGTAGCATAAATCCTCCTAAACGTGATGCCCTAACGGGCTCCAAACTGATTTGACAATGAGGTTTCACCTTTGAATCACTACTTTATAGGTGAATATTCAGCTGAGGTTACTCTCTAAGGCGGCTTTTCCGCTTTACAGCAGCATTTCTGCTCCCAAGTTACTCTCTAAGGCGGCTTTTCCGCTTTACAGCGGACAATTTGCTCCCAAGTTACTCTCTAAGCCGGCTTTTCCGCTTTACAGCAGCATTTCTGCTCCCAAGTCACTCTCTAAGGCGGTTTTTCCGCTTTACAGCGGACAATTTGCTCCCAGGTCACTCTTCGAACGGAGCTGCAGGGCTATTTTCCCTAAAAGTTTTGGATGTCCACGCTAGTGGACGAGAAAAACTACTTCGTAAGCATAAGCTAAGTTTTGGATGTCCACGCTTAAGCTTCTTCTATAGGCGTGATAGAACGGCCTGTGTTAGCTGCTCCATGGCATCTATGGATTGTTGCTGTGAGCTTGCACATACGGCAAAATACAGCTTAATCTTCGGCTCTGTTCCAGATGGTCGAAGACAAAACCACGATCCATCCGTTAACTTGAATTTTAACACATTCTCAACAGGCAGTCCTTCTATACCCTGAGAATAATCGAGCAGTTCAGCAACCGTGACTCCTGCTACCTCGGTTGGAGGGTTGATACGCCAATCATTCATAATGGAATGGATCTGCTCCATACCATCCTTACCCTTTAAGGTTCGTGATTCTAATTTTTCTAGATAATAACCATGCTGTACATAGAGCTCCTGCAATACATCATACAGGGATTTATTCTGTTGCTTATAGTAAGCTGCTGCCTCACAAATGAGTAAAGAAGCCAATACAGCATCTTTATCTCGAGCATAGGTGCCTGCAAGATAGCCATAACTTTCTTCGTAACCAAATAGAAACGTGGGTGTCCCTACTTGCTCGTATTCGGTCATCTTCTCCCCAATGTATTTAAATCCCGTCAATGTGCTTAATACTTGCATACCGTAGTGCTTGGCAATAGCCGCTCCCATCTCACTTGTTACGATGGTCTTGATAACAATGCCATCCTTCGGTAGCAGGCCTTGCTGCTCCAACCGACTTAATAGATAGTGGACCATAATCGCACCGGACTGGTTTCCAGAAAGAACCGTATATTCCCCTTGATTGTTAAGTACAACCGCTCCCATTCGGTCACAATCCGGATCTGTTCCAATAATAATATCAGCCTTGAGCTGCTCAGCCAGCTGGATAGCCAGCTTGAAGGCTGCCCGCTCCTCTGGATTAGGTGAAGCTACCGTGGAGAATTGCGAATCCGGTAGCTCTTGCTCGGGTACGACCGTCACTTGTGTAAATCCAGCTTGCTTTAGCGCAGCGCGAACGGGTTCATTCCCTGTGCCATGAAGGGGTGTGAAGACAACCTTGAGATTCTTGACCGCCTCAACGATATCTTCTCCACCTGGTGTCGTGGCTGTGACCGCGTCTATAAAAGCTCGATCTATCTCCTCGCCAATCCATACCAAGAGACCCGCTGCCTCTGCTTCTGCTCGGGAGATACGGCGGATCGATGATAGGTTATCCACCTCTTGAATATAACTAATAACGGTTTCTGCTTGCTGTGGTACCAGCTGGCCACCATCCGTACCGTAAACCTTATATCCATTATATTCAGGTGGGTTATGACTTGCTGTAACAACAATGCCACCAGTAGCCTTCAGATGCCTCACAGCATAGCTCAGCTCAGGTGTAGCTCTTAATGAATCAAATACATAAGCCTTAACTCCATTACCAGCAAGCACTAGTGCTGCTTCTTCTGCAAATTCTGGTGATTGGAACCGCGAATCATAAGCAATGACCACAGATGCTTCGGCTTTATCCGTAGCCGCTTCTTCTAATAAGAATCGCGCGAACCCCTGCGTCGCCTTTCCTACCGTATATACATTCAACCGGTTTGTACCGGCACCAATTACACCCCGTAATCCTCCTGTTCCGAACTCCAAATCACGATAGAATCGATCCTCGATCTCTACGACTTGTTGAGAGATCCCTTCTAATTCCTGCTTTGTGATCAAATCGATTAATGGATCTGCTAACCATTGCTGATAACGTTCTAATGCTGTACTCATTAATGATCTCTCCTCTTCTTTAATTTTTATGTATATGTGTATATTTCCACTTTCTTCACCTTTTCCCTTTACTTCTTTGGATCTGATAATGCGAACATAAGTCCACCCTCGGCTACGATCTTGTCTCCAACCTTAGCTGTAGCCTGTCCTTTACCAATCGAACCCTTAAGGCGTGTTATGACAACTTCCAAATGAAGCGTATCACCAGGAACGACCTGACCACGAAAACGAAATTCATCAATACCCGCAAAGAAGGCCAACTTACCACGATTGATATCCATCTTCAGTATCGCAACAGCTCCAACCTGCGCTAAAGCTTCTACAATTAACACACCTGGCATAACAGGAAACTCTGGAAAATGGCCAATAAAATGAGGCTCATTCATCGTTACATTCTTGATCCCAACTGCACGCACGCCTTCTTCAAGCTCCAGAATACGATCGATTAATAAGAACGGATATCGGTGGGGAATAATAGCTTGAATTTGTTGTATATCTAACATATGCGGTGTCTCCTTTTTCATTCTAGTTTTTAGGATCTGGCATTACATGAATAAACCATTGAAAAAACAACCATCATAAGAATGTCTCTTCGCTTCTGCAGAAGTGAGGGTTGAGATAAGTGAGCATATTCAAGGTGGCCGTCCACCTTGAATATGCTTTTTCACATCTTACAGCTACACATTCTGCTTCTCACAAGCTGTTGTTGCTGTTTAGGGACCTGAATTTGACAATATAGATTGCGGAGGTAATAAACGAGAAGGCGATAACAAACCATAAATAGGCTATCGCATAATCGATTTTAAATACAATGAGTAGAATGGCGATGTAGTAGAATACTGTGGTAATTTTGCCCATGGTGTTAGCTGGAACTGTCTTCTTCCCTCGTAAGTGAAATATCGCTGATCCAATAATCATGCCAATATCTCGAATGAAGAAAGCCGCAGCAGCATACCACGGGATGAGGCCTGATAAGAGAAGAGATAGAATGACAACAATCATCATACTCTTGTCAGCTAGGGGATCCAACATCTCTCCCAGCGGGGTTACTAGCCCACGAGTACGGGCAATGTACCCATCGAGCACATCTGTTAGCCCAGCTAATAGAACTATTGCAAAAGCTAGGATTGTATACCCGTTAGAGAACACAACAATATAGATAGGGATTAATACGAATCTACACATTGTTAACAGGTTAGGTACGTTCATAGAATGCTAATTCCCTCCAAAGGTAAACTTTCCTAATTTCTTAATTTATTATACCTTTTGAATTGCAAAAATAAAACTCCTTCCACAGGAAGGAGTTTATTCAGCGAATACTAAATCGTATAGATGCTTCCATGTATCAAATTTGAATACATCGGAAGCTTCGCCGCCACCAATGGTAGCATAGCCGATTGTAAGTCCTACGAAAAGGGCTGCTAAGCATAAAGCCGGGATTAGAAGAAAGCGAATTATACTTAGAATAATTCGTAACCACGTCGGCATTACCCAGCCTGATGGTTTCTGTGTCGTTTGATTCGCCATGCGTTTATATCACCTAACCTCTTAGTGTATTAGCCAGATTCATCAACGTATCACTGGATGAGAGTGCCCTAGCATTCAGTTGAAAAGCTCGTTGCACCTGTATAAGCTCCGACATCTCTGCTGCAAAGTCCACATTAGAATTCTCTAGAAAACCTTGTCTAATACGAACCGGCGCATCACCTTCCTCGAACAAGGTGAGGTCTAGCTGCTCCATCACCTGTTCAACCTGTCCTGGCGCTGATAAGGCATCCGGTAGAATATATAGGTTATCTCCTCGTGTCTCGAGCAATTGAGGTCGTGTGGCTCGTACAATCTTGATTTGACCCACAATCTCCGACGCTTCCTGAGGATTATTCGAGGTTGCAATAATATTTCCCTGATGATCAATACTTATTTGTCGCCCGTTTGGCACAAGAATTGGCTGATTATCAACACCAATTAAGGGGCTACCATCTGAGATGGTTAGCATGCTGTTCAGATTATCTCCTTCAATAAGTGCAACACGAAGCGCTCCATTACGCGTCCAGACTGGTCGGGTAATCTCATTGCCATCGGCATCCGTAGTACGCATAGCAATTTCGAACAGCGCGTCTCCTTCAATGGCCAAATCATATGGATTCTCCGTTGTCTTCAGCACACCTTGAGACATATTGATCTGAATCTGGCTAAGCCTAGCTCCTGATCCAATTGTAAATCCAAGAGGTGATTGCCTTCCAGTCAGCTGCTGGCTAGCATGCTGCTGTTTGATTGTCGTCAGCAAATCCGCGAACGATGCTTCCTTGCGCTTATAGCCATCTGTATTCTGGTTAGCGATATTATTAGCAATGACATCTAGCTTCTGTAGAAGTCCGTTCATAGATGCGCTCGCATTAATCATGGAATGGTTCATCGTCAGCACCTCCTACAAGTTTTGCTTATTGCGTTGCAACTCTAAAACTACATCGGAAGCATAAGCTACACTCTACCTATTTCATTGACGGCCTTGTCCATATTGCGATCATAGAATTGGATAATCTTCTGATTCGCTTCATATGCACGAAGAGCCGACATCATATCTACCATCTGCGCTGTAGAGTCTACATTCGATCTTTCTATGTAACCCTGCAATAATTCAACGGTGTCCGTCTCATTTAGCAGTCGAGCAGGCTCCGCATTGGGATCTAAACGGAAATTCCCATCACCTTCTCGGATTAGCTGATGTGGATTTTCTATGACGGATACTCGGATCGTTAATGGTGTTACACCATCAGCGGCCAATACCTGTTCGCCAGTAATCATATCAAAGATCCGACCGTTCGGCGAGATCTGGATGTTACCTGACACACTATCTATTACAATGGGTTCACCATTGAGACCCAATAAACGATGTCCTGTTGGAGTTACCCATTCACCTTCAGCATTTACCGTAAATTTGCCATCTCGGGTATACCGCTCCTCACCATCGCTGTTCTCTACTGTAAAGAAAGCTTGTGGCTGGAATACCTGCTCACCTTGCTCATTCAGCGCCTTACCAGAAGCATCGAACTGCAGACCAGGAACTTGAATATTCGAAAGTATGGCAATATCCGTAGGGTTATCCGTTGGCATAATGTCACCCTGCAAGAATGTGGACAAGCCCTCCTCAGCGAACGCACCACCATGAAGAGTTCCGATTGTCTTGGTCACCTGATTGGGACCTCCATTTACCAAAGAGATTAGCATCTCTGGAAAAGACCGTGTGACCACATTCACCTGTTTAAAACCAGGTGTATTCAGATTCGTTATGTTATTGGTTGCTGAATCGTGCTTACGCTGCTGGGCTATGAGACCAGCTGTTGCCGAGTATAAACCTCTGAGCATCCCAGTTGCACCACCTATCTTAAAAACACTTAAATTCTCATGCCTATTATCTATATCGGTAATTAATTACTAATTATTAATACGGTTTACGTTTGGATACTTTATCCAAGTTGTCCAACATAATGCCTGTGCCTTTAACTACACAATGCATAGGGTCTTCAGCAATTAATACAGGCACCTTAAGTTCATCTGCCATTAGCTGATCCAGGCCGTGTAGCATAGCTCCTCCACCTGTTAGAATAACTCCACGATCAATGATATCGGCTGATAATTCTGGCGGGGTTCTCTCCAGAACAACTTTAGCTGCGGCGACAATGGCTAGAATCGGATCCCACAATGCTTCACGAATCTCATTGGAGTGTATCGTTAATGTTTGGGGTAATCCCGACACCATATCGCGACCTCGGATATCCATCTCTTCATTCCTACCATGGTAAACGGTACCAATTCTTAGCTTAATATCCTCCGCTGTCCGTTCACCTATCAGCAGCTTATATTTGTCCTTTATGTACTTCATGATTGATGAATCAAACCGGTCTCCGGCAACTTTAATGGAAGAGGAAGTCACGATGTCGCCCATCGATAAGACAGCCACATCGGTCGTTCCTCCTCCAATATCCACTACCATATTGCCGCTTGGTTGATAAATATCCATCCCTGCGCCTATAGCCGCAGCCTTAGGCTCCTCCTCGAGGAATACTTCCTTAGCGCCACAACGTTCTGCCGCTTCTCGAATCGCCTTCTGTTCAACAGAAGTAATGTTCGTCGGTGCACAGATCAGTACACGAGGATGACTGTACCACTTTTTTCCGCCGACTTTCATAATAAAATGCTTTAACATAATTTCGGTAATCTCAAAATCGGCGATAACTCCATCTCGTAGTGGACGAATGGCAATAATATTGCCAGGTGTTCGGCCAACCATCCGACGTGCCTCTTCTCCAACCTCCAATACCCGTTTGGTATCACTTTGAATGGCAACAACAGAGGGTTCGTTAAGAACAACACCTCGACCTTTAACATGAATAAGCACGTTGGCGGTCCCTAAATCAATTCCTATATCCTTACTAAACATGCTATTCTTCCTCCCAAACCCACTGCCCAATCCATTGATGCTGAAAGAGGGTTTCCCTATAAATTGTTCAATGAGTGGCCTCTTCCAGCTTAGAGAAACTTGGGTGATTTATGGTCATGTAATTTTTAATTACATTCGCTATCTCATCACGAAATTCCTCTAATTTCGACTATTTATTTTGTCATAGGTGTGAGTGTTGTTATCTGGGAGTTACATTCTGACGGTGATTAGAGGCTCTGTTTTTTTCTGACGAGACTTTTTGTATTTGATCTTAGTGGCTTCCCCTCCTCTGAGATGCCTGACTGATTTGTGATACTCCAATATCGTCTTAACCTGATTGGCCAATTCTGGGTTGATTTCTGGCAACCTTTCCGTTAAGTCCTTGTGCACCGTGCTTTTCGAAACGCCAAACTCCTTCGCAATGGTGCGAACCGTATTCCGCGTTTCCACCACACAACGGCCTATTCGAATAGTACGTTCCTTGATGTAATCGTGCACGCCCCTCGCCTCCCTTAAGCTCGAGATAGATTGGTACATTATATGAGTGGAAGGGCTATATATTCTTTGTTTCCATGAGTGACAAGCTTAATTATCATAATAATTAAAAAAATCGGAGCATTAACGCAGTCAGCGTTGATACTCCGATACCAAATTTGATACTTATATTTACTGCGTTACTGCGAATTTGAAACGATGAAGCTTTCTGGATTGACAGGCTCTCCATTACTAATGACCTCGAAGTGGACATGAACACCTAAATTCTTCTCGATTTCATTCCTACCTGCCTTCGCAATCACATCACCCTGATTAACTTCTTGGCCTTTAGTTACAGCGGTTTCTGATAGACTGTAGTAAACCGTTACTAATCCATTCTCGTGAGTAAGTTCTACTAGATTTCCTACCAACGGAAGATTACCGGCCCGAGTCACCTTACCACTCATCGCTGCTAGAACATCAAAGGGTTGATCGTCCTGTCTTTGTAGAGCAATTCCCATACTTGGAACTAGGGTATCCTCTTGCTCGATAATCGCAGCTTGTTTATCCTCATTACTTGCATCTGCCTCGAAGAAAGGCATGATGACTTCTACTTGGCTACGATCTTCCACAGGCCATTGCATAGTCTCAACCTGGATGTTGACGGGAAGGGCGTCCAGGTTATCGCCTTCTGGTACTAATTCATTCTGCGCTTCTGTGTCGATCGCTAGACCGTTACTATCCAAGGCGGTTTTACCCGAGTCCTGGATAGTCCACATTAATGCTAGAATGATAGCCGCAGCCGCCATGTACATTGCCGGAAATGCCCATTTCTTCCCAAGCCATCTCTTCCATTTGGAAGTTTGAACGACTTCTACTCCTATGCTAGTTTTAGGAGCGGATTGACGGGTTTCCTTACCTTTATTCTCATTCATTGTAGATCACCTCATTAAACATTGTTGCCAGATCAGAATCTTTTATACGTAGAGGTGATCCAATGAACTAAAGAATAGATTCCAAGCTATGAATCTTCTCTATGTTTACTCCTTTATAGTAGTGTGCGATAATCTCTTGCGCCTTTCTACCTTCTATCGCCATTCCTTGTGCTCCCCACTGACTCATCCCAACACCGTGTCCATTGCCATAAATCGTAAATTCAATTGTATTCCCCACCGATCGCCAAGTAAATTGTGAAGAACCTAACCCCAGTCGCTCTCTGACATCACGTCCTGTTAAAATCTTATCACCAACCTGTATTCGTTTGATTCGATTGCCATCGGACATCTCAATAACCTTCATGGGTACCGTCGTAGATGCGGGTATAACTTTAACTTCAAGTTTTCTTAATAATTCTGCTTTTGAATAGGTTTTTGTCGTTTTATATTTAGGCGATAGCCCTTCCTCCCATGGACTTTCCACGCTTCGTAAGTAAGGTAGCTCCAACGTCCAATAATCCTCTGAATTCTCTGTATAACCATTACTAGTCGAGAAGAATGATGCTAATATCGGATGCCCACTATATGTAATTACAAGACCTTTGGTTTCCTCAATAGCTTGATTTAACTTTTTAAGGTTCGCGGCTCGATTTGGATTTTTATTCCACCTCTCCTCTATTTTGTCCTCTGTTAAGTAAACTTGATGTGATACCGTATCTGTTACCCAAGCCCCAGCAACGGGTACATTACTAAAGTCCTTCTCGACATAACGTCTGATAATATAAGTTCTTGCAGCGATTGCCTGCGCCTTCAATGCTTCCAATTCGAAGTCTATTGGCATTTCAGCGGCAAGCACGCCGCGAATATATTGCTCTAGTGGCACTACCTCAATCCGCTTCTCTTTTGTCAAATAAATAGCTACCTTTAAAGGTTGTATCTCTTCAATCTTACCTAATTCGGTTTCTGAAACCTGCTTTACAATTTCTTGGGGTTGATGGTTAACTACTAACATTGGAATCACTGTAACTACAAGCAGAAAAGTCATTATCCAGGCGAAAACTATTAATTTCATCGGATGCTGTGTAATAAGTTTAACACCATGTTGCACTATACTTTGAAGCTCCCGTGACCACTGTTTTCTCTTCATCTTAACTGTCCCCCGTTGTGTTAATGTTCCTACTAAGTCTCTCATAACCCGTTGCAAAATATACTCTTGAACGTTATCAGTCTATGAGGGGGAGTCAATTGATAGAACGTTCTTAATAAACCAACTTTCTATATTCCAAGCCATAAATTTATCGTGTGGCATAGGCATTTGCAGTCAGCTACCTTACAGTCCAACACTAAAGCTCCAACCGAAGGAGAAACCTGTCCTCATCGCTGCTACAATGGATGATAACAAAAAACCAGTCATCATTAAGATGAAACTGGTTAATTTGAAGCATATGAAAACTAAACATTAAATTATTCTTGCATACAAGATTTCACAGAGAACCATATAGAGAAAGGTTCGGAGAGGGTACAATTGTTGCAACGCGCACTTTTCAATAAATTTCGATCAATTAAAGATATGTTCGAATTAACTGTGGTTCGTTTAACTCATACTTTCAAGGGATTGACATCCAGGTATCTTCAACTTTATCTCGACGAGGCTTGCTATCGCATCAATCTAACTTTGCAGAATAAACCGATTTTCGAGAACCTATCGCAGCATTGTATGTCGATTCGACGCTACTAACCCAATACAAAACTAGATTATATATTAGTCCCTGTGTTCCTACTTGTTCTTGCTTGTTGTTGTTCTGCTTGTTGTTGTTCTGCTTGTTGTTGTTCTGCTTGTTGTTCTGTTTGTATTCGCGCTTGTATTATTGACAGTGTTCTATCTAGTTTCTGAGCGAAAGGGATACAAGTCAAAAGGTTCCAATATTACAGTGTTTTGTCCTTATGCATGTACAGAAATGTAATAAATATAGGTATAAATTCACACCCAAGTGGGTTGAGATCGCATTGTATCGTAATTCTGTTGAGCATCTTTGTTATTTTCAACTGTGGTACGAATGATATTGGCACCAAGCATTCTGAGTTTGCCTGCGATATCCACATAGCCACGTTCAATATGGTGTATGCCCGTGATCTCGCTCTCACCTTCAGCTGCCAGAGCACCAAGAATTAGAGCTGCTCCAGCCCTCAAATCGGTTGCACACATTTTGGCTCCAGTAAGTCGCTCTCCCCCAGTGATGATCGCTGTTCGACCTTCTACCTTGATCTGTGCATTGAGCTTCCTTAATTCATCCACATGCATAAACCGATTTTCAAAAACGGTCTCTGTTACCAAACTTGTCCCTTCAGATATCAACATTAGCGTCATCATCTGTGCCTGCATATCAGTAGGGAATCCAGGGTATGGCAAAGTTTTGATATCGACTGCAACGATTTTCCTCGAGGTCGCATTCACACCTATACCATTCTCATCCTCTGTAATCTCAATACCCATCTCCTGTAGCTTTGATATAATAGGACGCAGGTGGTCCCCCATCGCTCCCTCTAAATAAATATTCCCCTGAGTAATAGCTGCAGCTAGCATATATGTACCCGCTTCGATACGATCAGGAATTACGGTATGTACAGCACCATGGAGTTTTTCTACTCCTTCAATACGTATAACTCCAGTTCCCGCTCCGCGTACTATTGCACCCATTGCATTCAGGTAGTTTGCTAAATCAACGATTTCCGGCTCCTCTGCCGCATTCTCAATGATGGTAGTACCTTCGGCAAGTGTTGCAGCCATCATAATATTCTCTGTTGCACCTACACTAGGTACATCTAGATATATCTTTGCACCCTTTAGACGACCATTTACCTTTGCTTCAATGTGCCCATGACCTAGTCCAATTACTGCTCCCATGGCCTCAAATCCTTTGAGATGCTGGTCAATCGGTCGGGTTCCTATTGCACAACCACCTGGGAGTGCGATTCGTGCTTGCCCTACTCTTGCTAATAATGGCCCCATGACTAGAAAGGAAGCTCTCATTCTACGCACATGTTCATATTCCGCTTCGAATGAAATTAATTGGTTTGCATCAATACGGATACATTCCTGATCAAACGTTACGACTGCGCCTAAGGAGACTAATACACGACTAATTGTAATCACATCATCTAAGGGTGGAGTCTCCATAATACAGCTTTCCCCTTGTTCAGCAAGAATCGAGGCTGCGATGATTGGAAGGACTGCATTCTTAGCTCCACTGATTTTCACTCTGCCAGATAAAGGTTGTCCACCGCGGACGATAATTCTGCTCATCGTAGTCCCCTTCCGCGAATCTTTATAATTCAAGGTTTAAAAGCAAATTCATGGAAAAATTGTATCATTCCTAATTTTCTTAATCCACTGGAATATGATGGATACTATTCGGTATGACTTATATTGACCTTATATATGTTCGTAAGTCGAAGTGGTTTTAGTACCGTATGCCTGAATAATTATTATTATATTTTGCTATTTAAACATATTTATACGAACTTTGGCTTTAGAAAAGCTCTTTAAGAAGGAGGGACCATTGCAAATAATCAATAATAAAAGATGATACCAAGTAACCCAGAATGATGGAGATCATTATAAGCAGCACCTTTGCCTGCGGCCCTCCTGGATTACGCATAAATATGTCAAAACGAAAGCCCTGTAGTGCCCACCATGCAATCCAAATGCAAATCACTGTTATCAACACGTTAAATAATCCTGAAACGCCCATGATGCTAACCCCCTGCCTTTATCGGTCTAGCACACCCTTTAATACGGTCACGTACTCTGCCCTGGTAGCTTTTCCACTCGGTCGGAATGTCCCATCTGCATAACCAGCAATATAATTCTTGGTCTTCATTTCACTTATGAAAGGAGCAGCCCAATTGTTCCGGCTGACATCCATAAATGATGTATTCCCTTCTGTTCCTCTTAACTTTATTGCTTTCGCGATCATGACTGTCATCTCGGCTCTTGTTATCGCTTGGTCCGGACGGAAGGTCCCGTCTTCATAACCTGCAATGATTCCAGCTCTAACTCCCTGACGAATATAACTATTTGCCCAATGCTTATTGGTTAGATCTTTGAAGTTTGTAGTAGATGTATCTTTTAAGTTGAAGGCTTGAGCAATAAGAGCAATAGCCTCACTCCGACTAATTGAACGGTTAGGTCTAAACGTATAATCCCCATACCCATTGATGATAGAACGATTCACCAAGCTGGTAATGTTCTTCTGTGCCCAATGTCCCTTAATATCTTGAAAACCTGCAATTAATCTTTCTGCTCTAACATCAAACCGATACATCGTATCCTGAAAGGCCCGGTTGGATCCTAATTTAACATAATAGGTTCCTTTAAGAAGAACCCGATTAATGGAGAGCGCCGATTCACCAAGTGTATTCAAATTAACTTGTAGCTGCGTTTGTTTCTGATTTGACAAGGTCATTAGTAAGACGGCATTATTGGGAATATCCCTTAATCGCATTTGGACGGCACTGTCTTGTGCTAGGGTAAAAGCAAACCAATCTACATCGGCCACCGTATCAAATACGCCCTTATAGTCCACATCAAAGCTCATGTTTGTTGCCGCGTAATATTTGTTATTAGGCTCGTTTGGATCAGCTAGCTTAGGTGAGAAATCTAATTCAAGCTCATATTCTCCCTTTACGGGATATGCTTCATCTGAGATAACATTGCTTACCAATATATAATAACGCCCCGGTGTAACCTCATAGGAATTGATAGTCTCTTCAACTCCCTCGGCAAAGCGGTCTACTAAATACGGTTTTTGACCCGTTTTCTGAAGCATGATAGCAACGTCCATTCGTACAGTGTCCGGGAATACTGATGCACTTAATGTGCCCGTGCTCGCTACTTGAATGGAGAACCAATCCTGATCATTCACTTGATGAAAGGTACCGGTTAATGACTGCTGCCCTGCACCAATCGTATAGGCTTTATATTGCCGATCATTGTCCTCAAAATCGTCTTGATAAATTTGAAATGATGTTGTGATTTTATATTGTGCAATGGTGGCTGTATGGGGATTGATAAATTTAATCTGAACTCGACTTCTTGATTTGGAAATTGGAATAACAATTTTCCCTTGCTCAACACTAGAATATACGGTGCCTGCATCTTGATTGGAGCCATAGTGTGTAATGGCTACTCCTTCCCAAGTGGCTATCCCAGTAAACTGAAATATTAATTCTACGCTTCCCTTATAGGGAGGATCTATATAGAACCAATCTTGATCAGAACCCTTATTCAAAATTCCAACAATCATGGAATCTAGAGGCAGTCTGTGCGCTGTTTCACTCCGATCATTCGGCTCGAAAATGTCTGCTTTATAAGTATCTTTCAGCGCACGATCAACACGAAGTAATCCATAACCGGCATATGGATCCCACCCTTTATCCTCGATATCCTCGGCAGACTGTAGTAATAGATTGCGAACCTCGAAGGGCTTTAGCCCTGGATATTTACTCAGCACTAAAGCTGCCGCACCAGCTACCTGTGGAGCACCCATGGACGTTCCCTGTTTATATTCATAACCTCCACCAAGTGCAGTCGTGTAAACCTTCCAAGGAGCCACTAGATCCACCTCAGGCCCATAGTTGGATTCCAGCATAACTTTATTATCTGTCCCCACTCCGCCTACCGCCAGTACGGTTGGATAAGCTGCAGGATACTTAACAGCTTTACCCTCATTCCCAACGGCAGAGATCAATAACACACCTTTAGATTCAGCATACGCTGATACTTCTTCAAGAAAAGGCGAGTACCGATGAAGACCTACGGAAAGTACTATGATTTTGGCACCGTTGTCTACGGCATACATAATTCCTTGACCTAGCTTATCTTCATTACCTTGACCATCTGCCTCAATTGCTTTTATGGGCATGATTTTGGCTTTCCAAGCTAGACCAGCAACGCCCTCACTATTATTGCCTATTGCAGCTAGTACGCCCGCTACACTAGTACCGTGTCCATGATCATCCTGAGGCATCCCCCCCGGATTAATAAGATTCACACCCGCTACAAGGTTGTTCTTCAGATCTGGATGGTTTAGATCAATTCCCGTGTCCACAATTGCGATGGTTATGGAAGTGTTCGTAGTAGCTATGTCCCAGGCTTCCGGTGCATGGATTTGTTTTAAATAGCTCTGGTTTATATAAAATTCATCGTTTGGCGCTGCAAGTAACTCCACAGATTCACTATAATGTACATATTCTACATTTGGATCACTTGTCCATCTATCAAGCCACTCCGTTAGTTGAGATTCTTCAGAGGGACGAGCAACATAGATACCCAAGCTTTCTATATGATTAATAATATGGCTTGTTTCAAGGAATTCTGAATGTACTTCTTTGTTCCATTTCACAATCCACTTATCGTTTTTCTGCATTGATTTATTAGTGAGTTGCTGTTTAATTTCATGCTCAAACACTGGCGCTGAGGCCAGTACGGTAGGGAGGCTTAGTAACGAAGTAGTTAACAGTAAGATGACTAAGCTTATGTGCAATAATAGACGAAACTTACTCATACTTATCCATTCCCTTTGTAAGTCGATTATGATTATGAAAGATATGAAAAGGAGCACACTGTGAATCGACAGAGGTGCCCCTTACATATTGATACTGTACAATTGTGCCAATTAAGATCGGATAAACAAGTCATTCACGACGGAGAAGATATTATTAACTTCTACAATTAGCCACTGTGGGAATATACCCATTAAGACCGTAAGCACGACACATATCCAAATTGTGATGGAAAGCGGTAAAGTAATTACTATGTCCTTGGCTGTGTTCGCAGACCGCATGAACATTTGTTTAATAATGCCGAAGTAATAGTACAATGATATCACACTTGTTATGATCATAACGATTGCCAACCAATATAAATCCATATGCAATGCACCTATCATGATGAAGAGCTTACCGAAGAATCCGCCTGTGATTGGTAATCCACCCAAGGAGAGAATGAATACGACCATCGCTACAGATGTCCAAGGGGCACGATAATATAAACCAGCAAAACCGCTAATCTCTTCGTGACCGGATGCCTTGCTGATTGCCGTGAATACAGCGAAAGCACCAATATTCATTAGAAAATAGGCTATTAAATAGTAATACAGCTCAGAGAAGTTATCCAAGTGAAACGAGGAGAACTGTGCAGCGATTGGAACAAGTAGGTAACCTGCATTAGCTACACCTGAGTATGCTAACAAACGTTTCATATTGCGTTGACGCAAGGCAACTAGATTACCAACAATCATTGCCGCGGCAGCTAGTACAGTTAGTACAAGGAAGATATCATCCGTTATTGGCAGCGAGCCTTGATTTCCTTCAACTCCATAATAAACCAGATACACAATCCGGAATAGCAGTGCTACAGCCGCCCCTTTGGACACAACGGCCAAGAATGCAGCTACTGGAACTGGAGCACCCTGATATACATCTGGAGCCCATTGATGGAATGGAGCAGCTGCTATCTTAAAGCCTAGACCCGCTAAGATTAAGAAGAAACTTAGGTAGATCATCGCTTGATATGCTTCAAAATTCGCATTAAGAATGCTACCGATCTCTGCAAGATTGGTTGATCCTGTCATTCCATATACGAAGGACATCCCATATAAGATCATTGCGGAAGCAATGCTGCCGAGTACGATATATTTGAAGGCAGCTTCGTTCGATTGTTGATTCTTCTTTCGCATCCCAACTAGGATATAAGACGTAATACTTAATAACTCAAGACCTACGAATAAGGTAATAAGGTCACCAGAAGAGACTATGATCATTGCTCCCAATACGCCAGGTAGCAGCAAGTAATAGAGCTCGCCTTTATCAGGTATCTCTTCAGAACTAACAGAACCTAAGCTCATGAAAATTATTAGTCCCGTCCCACCCAAGAATAGAAGCTTGAATAGGTTTGCGAAGTCATCTATACGATAGCTATTGTTGAGTAGGCTGATCGGGTCATCTCCGAGATGAGTGATGACGAATATAGCAGAAGCCACTATGCCCACTAGGGTTAGCCAACCCAGTAAAGTTCGACTTACCTGCTTAGGCAGGACTAGATCGAGCACAGTCAGAACCATCGCACAGATAACGAGCGAAAGCTCAGGGGCCAAGTATATTAAATCGCTAGCTTGTAAACGCAGTTGATCCATGGGCTTAACCTCCGATTCTTCCGGCGATATTCTGAATAAGCTGATCTACCGTATGCTTAAGCGGGTCGCTGAGCACAGATGGATAAACTCCGAGCAATACAATAAAAGCAAGTAAAGTAACCATAGGAATGACTTCGACGAATCGAGCATCCTTCATATTCTCATATTGCGCAGCAATAGGACCATATGTGATTTTTAGAACAGCTCTAAGGACATAGACCGCAGTCAGGATGATCCCAAGTGTTCCAATTGCTGTGATGATTGGCATTGAATCGAACAATCCAACGAAAGCTAGAAATTCACTTACAAAGCCAGACAATCCAGGTAACCCTAATGAGGCCATACCGGCAACTAACAAGACTCCACTTATGAAGGGAACCGACTTGGCTAGTCCGCCCAGAGACGACAGCACCATCGTATCTGTTCGTTCATAAAGGCTGCCTACGATCATGAACATCAAAGCAGAGATCAAGCCGTGAGATACCATCTGGAAGATAGCGCCCTCCATACCTATTACATTAAAGGCTGCTATCCCGAATAACACAATACCCATATGACTGATGCTGGAGTAAGCCAGTACAAGTCGGAAATCAGTTTGTCGGAAGGCAAGAACAGCACCATAAATAATATTAACAACTCCTAGAATGGCTAACACGATTGCCCATTCCTTGGCCTGTTCCGGAAATAGCATAACACCATATCGAATCAAGCCGTAAGCACCCATCTTCAGCAATATACCTGAGTGAATCATAACTACCGCAGGTGGTGCCTCAGCATGAACCTTGAGCATCCAAGTATGAAATGGGAAGATAGGTAATTTAATGCCGAATGCGATCAGAAGTAGGATGAATAAGAACCATCTCATTGCTTCACTTAGGAAGAATGGAAGTGGCAAGCCTGAGGTAGGATTGACATTCACATAAGCCGCGGGATCACTTAGATTAGCCATTATCTGATCCAAGCCCGAGGTATAAATCCCAACAAACTGCTGAGGATCCGTCTGATCTAGTGTAAACCCTGCTGTAGTAACCAGAATCAAGAATGCAACAAGCATTAATGCTGATCCGATTCCATTGTAGATTAAGAATTTGGTAGCTGCGCCTTCTCTTTCCTTAAAGCCCCAAATTCCAATTAAGAAGAACATCGGAACTAACGTGACCTCGAAGAATACGAAGAAGAGAAATAGGTCCCTTGCGCTGAATACGCCGAGCATACCCACTAGTAAGAATAAAAAGAGAATATAGTATGTTTTCCAGCGTTTCTTAATGTGTAGAGAAGCGAGTGCCGCCATCGCGGACACAAGAGCAGTTAATAGAATGAGTACTAGCGATAGTGCATCTGCACCAACGTTGTAGTTAAAATTCAGCTTATAAGAGCTTAATCCACTATTACCCTCTAAATTCAGAGGTATACTGATCCATTCCACGCTTTCTGTATATTGTAGCGTTTCTTCTGATTGATGATTGAAATCAACATAGAGAGCTGCAGCTAGAATAAGCGGAATAAATGCTGTTGTAATTCCTACGATCTTAATCCAACGCCCTTGCTCCTTTGGAATGAACATGAGCACTAGAATACCTAGTAGGGGGGAGAAAATGATCATTGAGAGAATCGGAAGATTATCCAACATTCCAGAACCTCCTTCCTACGAATATGATCATGATGAGAACAATACCAATTAAGGAAGCAAGTCCATAAGTTTGTAGTTGACCATTCTGTAGCCTCGCACCCAAACGACCTAGATAGAGTGCTGATGAAGCGGATAGACGAACGGTACCATCAATGACATAGTCGTCGAACAATCGAAGCACATAACCTAGGCCTTTCAAAGGTGCAATAATAATAATCTGATATAACTCATCCATATAATATTTATTAGTAACGAGACGAGATAATCCAGGTGCACGTGAGGTAATCACATCTCTGGAGATCGTTCCGCGCACATACATCAGGTAACCTAAACCAATACCCAGAATGCCAACTACATTAGAAAGTATAATAACCATCCAATTGGTATGCTCTTCTACTGCACCGGTTAACCATTCACCGAACCAGGGATTAAATGGCGTGAATAGGAAGCCCGTACATATCGCCAGTACAGCAAGCACAATAAGAGGTATGGTCATCACAGCTGGTGATTCATGAGGCTCATGACCTTCGTGAGGTGTCCGTGCTTTACCTGCGAAAACCAAGAAGAACAATCTGGACATATAGAAGGCTGTGAAGAAAGCCGCTGTTAAACCAACAACGAAGTACCATACATTATGATACAGCGCTTCGGTTAGAATCGCATCCTTCGACCAGAAGCCGGAGAATGGGAAAATTCCTGATAACGCCAATGCACCGATCGCAAATGTCCAAGCGGTGATCTTCATCTTCACCCCAAGACCACCCATCTCATGCATATTCTGTTTATGAACTGCATGAATGACACTACCAGCGGCCAAGAACAGCAGCGCCTTGAAGAACGCATGAGTGAATAGGTGGAACATCCCTGCGGACAATGCGCCTACTCCTAATGCTAACATCATATAACCGAGCTGACTCACTGTGGAGTAAGCAAGAACTCGCTTAATATCATTCTGAGCCACACCAATTGTTGCGGCGAATAGAGCTGTGAATGCGCCCACTATCGCAACTACAGTCATTGCGGTGGTGGATGCTTCGAATATGGGGAATGTTCTAGCGACTAAGTAAACACCAGCAGCAACCATTGTTGCCGCATGAATCAGTGCACTGATCGGAGTAGGACCTTCCATAGCATCCGGCAGCCACGTGTGAAGTGGGAATTGCCCTGATTTGCCCATCGCGCCGATGAAGATGAGTATGGCAATTAATGTGCCGATACCTGGGTCAATGGCACCATTCTCGAATGCATTCGAAATCGAGCTGAAATCCATGCTATGATCCGGTACATGCCAGAACAGAAGCAGTATAGCGATGAATAATCCAACATCCCCAATTCGGGTTACGATGAAGGCCTTCTTCGCAGCAGCCCTTGCTTCTGGTTTAAAGTACCAGAAACCGACCAGTAAGAAGGAGCATACACCTACAAGCTCCCAGAAAATATAGAGTTGAACAATGTTCTCAGCAATAACTAAACCGAGCATCGAGAATGAGAATAATGCTATGTAGCTAAAGAACACATGAATACGGTCATCCTCTCGCATATAACCAAGTGAATACAGATTGACTAATAAGCTAACCAAGCTAACGATGAGAAGCATTAGGGCATTCAGATTATTAATCTCAAACCCCATCGTCAATGTCACCGAAGCAACCGAGAGCCATTCCCAGTCATTCCACGTATAATTCTGCATCTCACTTCCCGTCCGCTCGATGAATATGAGAACGGAGATGACAAAGGAGATCAGCGAAGCAAGAATAGCAAGATAACCTCCATATTGCTTCAATTGTCGACCGATCGACAAGAGAATGAAGAAGGCAATGAGTGGACTTATAGGTATAATCCAAGCTAGCTGTGAGTAAGTGGATTCCATTAGAATTCGATCTTCCTTTCCTAAGAACAAGCGAATAATCAGTTGTTCCTCAACTAATATCTCATCGAGTCCATCTCTTCTACATTGCTAGTTCCCTTATTCCTGAACAAGGCGATCAGAATAGCGACGCCGACTGCTACTTCAGCTGCAGCAATGGTAATGTTGAATAGCGAGAAAATTTGGCCTGTCAGAGATGGGACGGGACCATATTTGGAGAAAGCAATGAAATTTAGGTTACATGCATTGAGCATGAGTTCAATGGAGATCAACACCACAATAGCGCTTCTCTTGGATAAAGCTCCATATAGACCGATACAGAACAAGATTGCACCAAGAATCAAGTATGAGGGTAGAATATTATCCATCGTCTATTCCTCCTCCTTCTTAGCAAGCACAATCGCACCGATAAAGGCCACAGTCAGCAATACCGATATCAATTCAAATGGGATGACATGTTGTGTGTAAAGAAGCTCACCAATTGCTCCAGTATTGTCTACCCCCTGGTCAAACTCTGTGGTAGGAGGTGTAAAAGTAGTACTCTGAATAACATAGAAAAGAATACCGAAGAGCGCCACGCTCCCCGATAGTAATAACGCTTGGAATATCGGTTGCTTCGGTTGCTCCTGCTCATCATGTCGGGTCATCATAATACCGAATATCATAAGAATCGACACGGCTCCAGCATAGATGAGCACTTGCACGAAAGCAACGAATTCTGCTTCCAATAATACATACATGCCTGCTAAGCTCAAGAAAACAACGGCGAGGGACACTACCATATGAATAACTTTGGTAAAGGTGATCATGAATACTGAACTGCTGATAATCAATACAGCCAATATTGCAAATGCTATATTCTCACCAACAGACATAAAATTAAGCCAGTTATCTACCAAGTTAGCTATCACTCAGCGGCTCCCCCCTTAGGCTTTGGCATCGCTGAATTATTCTCTTCACGAATAAGGGTGTTGTTATCACTGAGCCACTTCATATTCTTGAATAAATCATCACGACTGTAAGATGCTAATTCGAAATTATTGGTCATTACAATGGCTTCTGTCGGACAAACCTCCGTACAAAGATCACACAGAATACAAATTTCAAAATTAATATCATAGGTATCAATGACCAGCTTCATCTTGCTCTCTGGGTCAGGATTCTTCTTTCCTGTAAGAGTAATGCAATCAGTTGGGCAGACTCGTGCACATTGATTACAAACGATACACTTCTCGGGATCGAAGTACTGGATACCACGAAACCGATCGGGCATCTCAAGAGGAACATCAGGATAATTATGCGTAACCTTCTTAGCGGTCAGGTTCTTAAGAGTAACGCCTAATCCTTTTATGAGACCTTTCATTGTTGCACCTCCTTAATGTTTTCGATGATCACGCTAGTGATCGAAAAAACAACTTCGTAAGCATAAGCTATGTTTTCGATGATCACGCTAGTGATCGAAAAAACAACTTCGTAAGCATAAGCTATGTTTTCGATGACCATTATCTAAAGATTTCCATGTATATGGCTGTTACGAATATATTAATCAAGGATAAAGGCAATAACCATTTCCAGCCTAAGCTCATGAGCTGATCAATTCGGATACGCGGAAGTGTTGCACGGATCCAGAACAGGAAGAACACCACTAAAGCGAATTTCAGGAAGAACCAGACGAGGCCTGGAATAAAATCAAGGAACGGTGCTGGTGGATACCATCCACCCAAGAATAATACTGTAGTAAGCCCCGCAATCGCATATACATACGTATACTCAGCAAGCATGAAGAAAGCAAATCGGAAGCCGCTATACTCCACGTGATATCCAGCGACTAGTTCAGATTCCGCTTCGGGTAAATCAAAGGGTGTACGGTTCAATTCAGCTATTGCAGCAATCGTAAAAATTACAAATCCAATAAACTGCGGGATGATATTCCAGTCCCAGAACCAGCCTTCTTGTCCCATAGCGATTGTTCTTAGATTAAGAGAGCCACTAATAAGTATAACACCTGTAACCGAAATAACTAATGGTATTTCATAACTTACCATCTGTGCGGCTGAACGCATACCACCGAGCAAGGCAAACTTGTTATTCGAAGCCCAGCCAGCAAGAACAATTCCAATCGTAGAAATTCCGGATAACGCAATGTAGTAGAGTAAACCGACGTTAAGGTCTGTAAAGTATAAGGTTTCGGAATAAGGAATTACAGCTAGCACCATAAAAGACGGTACATATGTGATGACCGGAGCTAATATAAAAAGCTCTTTATCCGCTTTCTTCGGTATCGTGTCTTCCTTCATCAGCAGCTTCGCGACATCCGCTACGGATTGTAATAAACCGAAAGGTCCTACACGGTTTGGTCCAATACGGAACTGCATCCAACCGATAACCTTACGCTCGAAGTAGATAAAGTAAGTTACAAATCCTAGTGAGATTAATAGCATTGCAATAGCGCTTATAGCGAATACGGTGAAATTGCCCCAGCCTAAGGTTCTCTGTAGAAAGTCCTCCATTAGGCATCCACCTCCCCAACAACGATATCAATGGCACCTAGAATGGTAACCATATTGGTCATTGACTCACCTACTAAGAGCTTCGGCAATATTTGCAAATTCACAAAAGAAGGGCGTCTAAACTTAAGGCGATAAGGCTCGGCCTTGCCCCTAGAAATGATATGACAGCCTATTTCACCACGCGGCGATTCTATACGAACATAAGCTTCACCTTCCGGTGGTCTAATTACTCGTGGCACCTTACCCATAATATCTCCATCTGTTGGAAATTGAGCCATAGCCTGCTCGAGGATTCTTAGGCTTTGGCGAATTTCTTCCATCCGAACGACGTAACGATCATAACAATCTCCATTGGATCCAACGGGAACATCAAAATCGAATCGATCATAGATGCTATAAGGCTGGTCCTTACGCAGATCCCACTTCACTCCAGCACTACGTAGATTAGCACCACTTAGGCCGTAGTCAATCGCTGTCTGGGCGTTATACTTACCTATACCTTTAATCCGTGCTAAGAAAATTTCATTACCACTGACAAGGTTATGGTATTCTTCTAATGTCTTCTTCATATAAGGAATAAATTCACGTACTTTATCGATCCACCCTACGGGCGCATCCCACTTTACTCCACCTACGCGCATATAATTATAGGTTAGACGTGCACCACAGAGCTCATTGAACATGTCAATGATTTTCTCCCGGTCACGAAAAGCATATAAGAACGGACTCATCGCCCCGATATCTAGTAGGTAAGTTCCCCACCAAACAAGATGACTAGCCACACGCTGTAATTCCATAACTACTAAGCGCAAATACTGCGCTCTCTCAGGTATCTCTAATTTCATCATCGTTTCAACAGCATGGACCAACACATAATTACTCGTCATGGCGGATACATAGTCCATCCGGTCCGTGTAAGGAATAATCTGTGTGTAGTTTAAGGCTTCAGCAAGCTTCTCAGTTCCTCTGTGCAGATAACCCATCACCGGAACGGCTTCAGTGATTATCTCCCCATCGATCTTAACAATAATACGAAAAACACCATGCGTACTAGGGTGTTGGGGACCTACATTAAGCAATAATTCTTCGGTGCGTATCAATCCTCTACACCTCCGGGTCTAATGGTTCATAGTCTTTGCGTAACGGGTAACCTACCCAGTCATCAGGCAACATAATTCTTCTTAAGTCTGGGTGGCCAGTAAAAGTAATTCCAAGTAAATCATAGATTTCTCGTTCATTCCAATTTGCTGTTTGCCAAATGGGCGTTACAGAAGGAATTATTCCACCATCTCTATCAGTCTTTATCTTGATGCAATAATCTTGTTTGATACTCAAATTAATAAGATAATAAGCAACTTCCATATGTGTCTCTTGATCTGTACCGGTTACATTACGTAGATAATGCAGCTTTAGCTCCGGATGATCTCTTAATAGAAGGGCTGTTTCATACCAGTAGCTCTTATCTATAATAAGGCATGGAAGCTCTCTATCTATTTCATTAATATAGGCCTCAACAATGGCTTGCTCGTTAATGTTCTCTTTAATCATCTGTACCAGCTGGTCAAGCTTGGGTTGGTTGATTGACTGAGGCTTGGATACCTCTGGTTGAGCACCATCCCCATCAGCTGCCGCGGCTTCGGCTTTTTTTGCAGCTTCGGCTGCCCTGGCGGCCCGAGCTGCATCTCTTGCAGCTCGGCCTTCGCGGTTTGCCTTTATCCTAGCCTCTTTCTCGGCTTCGGTCTCTTCTTGTTTTTTATCTTGTTCATCACTCATGAATTCGTCACCTGCTTGCCCGTTTTCGCTTCGTAGCGAATTTTCTCCTGTAGCTTGTTAATACCATAAATTAATGCCGCTGGATTTGGTGGACAACCCGGAATATACACATCTACAGGCACGATCTGGTCTACCCCTTTAATAACGGAGTAAGATTTAACATAGGGACCTCCCGCAGTTGCACAGGAGCCCATTGCAATTACCCATTTCGGCTCAGCCATCTGATCGTATAGACGACGTAGTAAAGGCCCCATCTTCTTCGTAACGGTACCGGATACAATCATAACATCAGACTGTCTTGGTGAGGTACGGAAGATGACGCCAAAACGGTCAAGATCATAATGCGCTGCTCCTGTACCCATCATCTCAATCGCACAGCAAGCTAAACCAAAGGTTAGCGGCCACAGAGAATTACTGCGTGCCCAGCCCTTTAGCTGTTCTAGTGTTCCAAAAAATACATTACGTTCGAGCTCTTCACGTTCGTCCTTCGTTATCGAGCTTAAATCGAATTCCATTGCAGCACCTTCTTCTTCCAAGCGTATAGGAGTCCCACAACAAGTAATGAAACAAATATCAGCATTTCGACCAGAGCGAATAGTCCTAGCTTCTCATAAGCTACAGCCCACGGATACAGGAACACGGTCTCTACATCGAAAATTACGAACATCAACGCGAATAAATAATAACGAATATTAAACTTAACTCTACTCTCCATGAATGGAATATTACCACTCTCGTAGGTTTCCGCCTTCGCTTCGCTTGGTTTGGCCGGACGTAACAAACGACCAAAAGTTAAAGCAATCATAGGCAACAAAATTCCAAGTATTAGGAAAATAGTAACGATGAGATAATTATTAAAGTACTTATCCATGATTCCCTCCATTGGCGTAATCGTATAAATTGCCCCAAACAATTATACCAAACCTGTGTATTCACGTCCATGCTCGTTTCCGCTTATTCCAGAAATATTACTGCTATCCGCATTACACTTATTATTTCATTAAAAACAGGGGCTATCCCCTCTGGCATAATATCTACCAAAAGGAATAACCCCCGCTTACAAATGATACCTACGTTTATTATTTTGCAGCTAGGAATGCATCGAATTGTTTTTGCTTTTCGGCAACTACTTTGTCAACGCCAGCAGCCTTAAGTGCAGCAATGTACTCAGGCAATACTTTTGCTGTATCTACCGATCCTGTTTCTAATGCTCTTTGGTATTGCTTGATCACGTTCGCAAGTGCACCAACCTCTGACTTCACAGGCTCACCGTTGAATACGAAGCCAAGACCTGGGGAGCTAATTGCGCCTGTGTTGAACTCTTTGAATAGAGCCCACTTGTCTGGGTTCTCAGAATCCCATACATAGTTCAAGAATTGGTTTCCTAACTCCCAAGCCACACCTGGTGAGTACTGAGGAGTTTTGTCTGTAGCGGAGATGATTTCACCGTTACGTGTATAGTGGACTCCTTCAATACCGAAGTTTACCATGTTGTTTAATTCTTTATCCGTGTGCAATAGGTTAATCAACATCATCGCACGCTCTGGATCCTTGGAAGTGGATGATACTGCTAGCATTGCACCAGCTGTTTCGGAAGTTGCAACTGTCTTACCTGTCATTGGAATCTGAGCTAATTTGCCCGGAATAGCAGCAGCATTAGCAATCTCATCAGCTTTGCCTGGCTTTAGAGGCTCTACTGTGGAGAAGATATTACCCGCCTTATATGCATCTTGACTTGATAACTGAGTTGTAGCAGCATCGCCGTTAATGTAGCCCTTCGTGTAGAAATCACGAGCAATGCCAAGGTAACGCTTATAGATATCCATTTCTTCTAACATTTGAACCTTCGTATCGCCAGCACTCTTTACTAATGCTCCTGGAATTGTACCATCACCCAAGAAATCGTATTCTGCAAAGAAATGGGAGTTGAATATACCGCCCGTTGTATAAAGTGGAGTTATATCCGGTTTTTTCGCTTTTACTATTGCATAGATTGCATCTAAGTCTTCAGGAGTTTTGACAGAAGCCATATCCAGACCTAACTCTTCAGCAATATCCTTACGATATACAACACCCCCAACAGATGCTAACTCTTTGTTTGTTGGGATACCATAATTCTTACCATTGATCTTAGCACCTGCAAGGAATGCAGGATCAAGAGAATCTAGAATTCCTTGTCCATGCTTCTCAAGTAATTCGCCCAATTCCATGTATGCGCCTTTAGCAACATTCTTCGCATGACCGTTCCATTGTGCTGTGAACATAACGTCTACTTCTTCACGAGAAGCGATCATTAGGTTCATCTTATCGTCCCATGCACCCCAATCAATCGGAGCAAGGTCAATCGTTGCATTGATTTTCTCTGTTAGAATTTTGTTCATTGCTTCTTCTACTGCTTTTTCATCTGCTTGTGGTGGCCCTTCCCAGACCAATACGAGTTTATAAGGATCGAGTTTCGCCGCTGCTGGATCTGCTGCAGGAGCATTATCTTTCTTATCATTTGCCGCTGGTTTTTCTGCTGGTTTTTCTGCGGTGTTAGCAGCATTGTTGTTACCACAAGCGGAAACGATAAGTGCAACTACTAACATGAGCACGAGTAACAATGAAGCTTTCCTGTTCATTTGTTTCATGTACGTGACCTCCCATAATGTTTGTTATCTATGCTAAACCGGTTGTGCCGGAAATAGCCATCGCCTTTTGAATACGCTTTATTCATTAATTATATTTATTGCGCTTGTCTATCTCTATCCATATCGTGACGGAATTAACGTTCTTGTGACTAGTAAGGGGTTAGTCCCTCCAACAAATGATTTGTCAAAAGGAATAACCCTTTTTTCTAGTAATTATGATCTTGTATTAGCACCTGTACTCTTGAATATGCTTGATCTTAATGGGCTCTCAGAATCCCATGATCAGCCTTTAACTGCGCCGACCGTCAGGCCTCGGATAAAGTACTTCTGGAAGAAAGGATAAGCGAAGACGATGGGTCCAACTCCGACTACAACCATCGCCATCCGAACAGTTTCACTCGGGAAGTTGAACATTCCCCCAGCTTTGGCAATCTCGGCAGCTGCCGTTGGATTGCTTGCCAGATATTGAATGTTGGCCATCATCTTATACATCAGATACTGTACAGAGATGTTGCCATTGTTACTAATGAATACTAGGCTCAAGAACCAATCATTCCAATAGGTCAATGTCTGGAACAGAGCAATCGTTGCCATGATCGGCAGAGATAATGGAAGAACAATTTGGAAGAATATTCTCAGCTCGCCAGCACCATCAATCTTGGCTGATTCTAGTACGGCTGCTGGAATTGTTGTTTGGAAGAATGTACGAGCTACCAAAACCCAGAATGCTGCCATAATTAACGGGATAATCAACGACGCTATCGTGTTCCTCAAGTCTAACAATTGAACATAGACCAAGTACCAAGGCACTAACCCGCCTGAGAACAAGATGGTGAAGAATACAAAGAAGGTAAAGAATTTCGCATGCGGGAAGTTTGGTCTAGAAATCGGATACGCATAAAGTGCGATAATGATCATACTCAGCATTGTACCGACTACTGTGACAATAATGGATACGCCATATGCATGAACAATCGTCCCGATATCCTTTGCTAGAAATTCATAGGCTGCTAAATCGAATTGCTCGGGTATAAACTTATATCCGCCTCGTACAACCGAGCCTTCATTAGAAATCGACACAGCTATGATCAATAACAACGGTATAATACAAAGTATAGAGTAGATCATGAAGAATATATTGATTCCTGCGGATGCGGCAAAACCCAATTGGTTTTTGCGACCTGCACCCCTCGGTACAATATCTGTAACAGCTGTAGCCATGAGGCAACCTCCTAAAAGTTTATTGATGACTTGAGTCTTGCAAATAGTTCTTGCAAGACTCAAGTTAATGACTACACACGTAGTCGAAATCTAGAATAGAGCATTATCACTATTAAATCGACGTACGACCCAGTTGGAGAAGAATACAAGCGTGAATCCAACTACGGATTGCAGTAATCCTGCTGCTGAGGATAATCCAATGTCACCAACAGTCAAGAAGGTACGATATACGTAGGTATCTATAACATTCGTTACCGGGAACAATACGCCCGAGTCTCTTGGAACCTGGAAGAATAGTCCGAAATCTGCATTGAATATTCGACCAATCTGCAAGAGCATCATAATCATAATGATGGGCATAATCAATGGTATTGTTATGCTAACCATCTGTTGCCACTTGCTCGCGCCATCTATCGTTGCTGCCTCATAATATTCTTCGTCAATACCGATAATCGCTGCCATGTAGATAACCGTGAAGTACCCCATGCCCTTCCAGGTATTCACCAATGTGAGTACATATGGCCAAACCTCTTGGGTGAAGTACCAACGAACCTCCTCCATTCCAAAGGCCGGTAATAATGTACCGTTCAGATAGCCATGCTCATCACTCATAAAGCCGAAGACAAGGTAGCTGATAACAATCATGGATAGGAAGTAAGGTAAGAACATAACCGTTTGGTGGAACTTCGCAACAAAACGATTTTTCATTTCATTCAGCATCAATGCAAAAGCTAATGGAATCGTCATATTTAATAGAATGAATACCGAATTATAGGCTAGCGTATTCCGTGTAATAATCCATGCATCTCTCGTTTTGAAGAGATATTCAAAATTAGTGAACCCACTCCAGGGACTGCGTAGAATACCATCGGTATAATTCACTGTCTTGAATGCGATAATGATGCCGAACATCGGGATATAGTTATTAATAACTAACAGGACAATACCCGGTAACATCATCATATAGAACATCCAGAATTTGCGGATATTCTTAATTAGCGAGAATCGCTTTCGCACTTTTTTGTTAGGTACATAATCTGGTGGTAAAGCAATTTCAGTTGTATGGGTGGTCAAAGCCCTCTCCCCTTTCTCTCATGTGTATATTATTGTAATTATTATTCCTACTTAACTCTATCGGCATAATGACATCTTTAACGTTCTTGTGACTTTTTGTTATAGCAAACAGGGGTTACCCCTTCTGCATAGTATTTGCAGAAAGAGATAACCCCTGAGCATTCGAAAATGATATCGGAACAACGTTCTTTAACTACCTGAAATCAGGTGGTGTACGACGCGCAACACCCGTTAGAATGGCAGCTTCTATGACCGCATACCTGACCTTGGTTACTACGAGTTCATTAAATATGCTCGGAATGATATATTGCTCATTCAATTCGGTTCCTGACACTACAGAAGCGATAGCTCTAGCAGCTGCCAGCTTCATCGGTTCGTTAATACATCGTGCTCTGCAATCAAGCGCCCCTCTAAAGATCCCCGGAAAGACAAGTACATTATTGATCTGATTAGGATAATCACTCCTGCCTGTGGCAAGCACACGAACATGTGGTAATGCTTGTTCAGGGTCAATCTCCGGGTTAGGATTTGCCATGGCGAATACGATACGATCAGGAGCCATATTCTTAACATCTTGAACACTCAGAACTCCAGCCCTTGATACACCAATGAATACGTCAGCATTCTTGATGACATCACTTAGGCTGCCTGACATGGTACCAACTTGATGCTGCTCGGAAAGCCATTGCCACATGGGATGAGTATATTCTCCTCCTCGCACAATGGCTCCATCCCGATCAACAGGAACAAGATCATTCACTCCGGCAGCTAACAGCATTTTGCATATAGATACACCCGCAGCTCCAATTCCATTAACAACAATACGAACCTTGCTCATTCTCTTACCTACAACCTTCAATGCATTCAGTAGCCCTGCTATCACCACGATTGCCGTTCCATGCTGGTCATCATGAAAAATCGGGATATCTAGCTCCTCTGCAAGCCGTGTCTCAATTTCGAAGCAACGAGGAGAACTGATATCCTCTAAATTAATCCCTCCGAAAATCGGACTAATCGCCTTGATTACACGAATAATTTCGTCTGTGTCCTTGGTGTCTAGACAGATGGGAAAAGCATCTACTCCAGCAAGCTGCTTGAATAACATTGCCTTTCCTTCCATTATAGGCGCCGCTGCAAAGGGGCCAATATCTCCTAGTCCCAATACAGCTGTTCCATCTGTGACAACAGCAACAGTATTTCTTTTAATTGTCAAAGAATAGGCTTTCTCAGGGTTTTCATAGATAGCTGTAGCAACTCGTGCGACTCCCGGTGTATATACACGCGATAAATCGTCACGGTTCTTAATAGGCAAGCTCGGCTGAATGGAAATCTTCCCTCCCAGATGTACTAGGAAAGTACGATCCGAGACATTAATTAGTGTTATACCCTTTAGTTGATTGAGCGATTCTACAATAGACGCTTCCCCTTGGTCTGCGATATCAACAGTAATATCACGAACAGAAGTATGCTGTCCAGGACGTATAACGTCAATAGAAGTAATATCTCCTCCTGCTTTGCTAATAGCCGAGGCTACATCACCAAAATCAACCATCGAATGTGTTAATTCCAGTCTTAGAATAATACTATTATAAGCCACTTCATAACTCCTCTTCATTCATATTCTGGTTCTATATTAAGTGCCAATTATAATAGGTGCCGTTAGATCACGAAGATTTTTAATGACACTCATTGCCACAATATACCCAGTCTTTGGATTACCCGCTGAGGGTGTATTACGTATGCTTATCTGAATTTCACCAAATTTTCCTCTAGCTACTATTTCATGAATATTATCTTTGATTATTGGATCGATGTACACTTTCACTTTTGTAGCATCAAAACCTATACCGGCAAGGCTTAGCGCAGCAGAAACATTCACACTCTCAGGAAATATTCTTGCTGAATCCCGCGCAACACCCTCGAACAAACAATATGGCTCCGTTAGCTTCGAAAGATCCACTTGTTCTTCAACAAAGGTTCCATACCAAGCCTTGGGAGGTTTTCTAGTAATGAGTGTGACTTCCTCCATCGGCCCTAGACTTCCTGCTGCTATTCGGTCCAAACCCCCCACAGCTGCAGATGGAATGATAACCTTCTTATTATGAATTTTAGCTTTATCCATAATTAATATAAGAAAGTCTTCATCAGCTAAAGCGCCCACGCTAACAACAATTAGATTCATTCCCTGTTCCAATGCTCTAACTCCATAATCTCTGAACGCTTTATGTCCTGCACATTCAATTACAATATCTAATTGCTCAGCAAAAAAATCATCCGGATTATCTGTAAGCTTAAACTGAATCGTTTCTCTATTAAATTTGGATACATCTCTTACTAATATGGATGTAATCTGAGCTGAACCTGCCCTTCCTTGATGGATCGCCTCCGCGACATCCTTCCCGATAGTCCCATAGCCAATTATTCCAACCTTCAGCATAAATCCTCCTCCATAAAACGTTGTGCTAGACAATACGCTCTCATTCGAGCCCAATCGCGGGGTGTATTGCAAGTTTTCTAATAAAATTGAATCTATCATACCAGATAAATTACATTTGGTATACCATAAACCAAACCTCTGTGCTATAATAAATCCAATTAGAAAGGGAGGTACGTCTAATGCCGTTAATGAAATTTCTTACATCAGACAAAACCATTGAAGTTGCTCAGGACGCTAATATATTAAGATCATCCATTAGGTTTGAAGGTTCCGTCCCTTTCAAGTGTGGTGGCGGTTTGTGCGGTACATGTCGTGTTCAAATCATAGAAGGGCAGGACAATCTTAGTAAAGTAATGAAGAAGGAAATTGATAGATTGGGACAAGAAAAGATCGATCAAGGTTATCGTTTAGCTTGTCAAACCTTTATAAACGGTGATGTTACTCTAGCGTGGGGAGAAGAAGATGTCGCTCGATTGAATAGGATAGCTGAGAAGCGAATTAGCTCTGCCCAATAGTATAATATTTAAAGAGAGTAAGTTGATAACTTATACTTTCTTATTCAAATACAAGTGACTAACTCAAATGATTTTGAGCTAGTCTTTTTTTTCTACGACAGCAAGATTAACAAACATCTTACTCTCTACCACGGTTTTTCCGCTTTGCAGCAACCAATCCGCTCCCAAGCTTCTCTCTAACACGGTTTTTCCGCTTTACAGTAGATTCTGTACGTTAATCTTGCTGTCGTAGTTTTTTGTTTGATAGCAGAAAAAAAGCCTTCCCTCAGTCAATATCTACTTTTGGGAAAGCCCTTTCGTATTATTCTAAATCTTTACAACCTTGCTTTCTTCATCTACATCCAGTTCGTAAATTTCCTTCTCGATTTCTTCTTTGGTCGAGAATCTAGGGAATATCCTTAATGGAATACTATTGTCCTTGAAAACCTCAGATACACCTTGAATTATTATTCTTGTGTCTTGATTCTTTATTCTACAAATGGTAAAGGTTGATCTTTTCTTGCCAAAGAAATAATACTCATAATCAGCTACCTTCTCTAGGTCTGGATTATCGGTAATAGATCGGTACCGCATGGTTGTGCACAACATAACATATTCACTCATAGTGAAACCTCTCTTTCATAATTGGGTTTATAGGACACAATATTCATTCATAACGAACAATAAGCTCAATTTCCACAGCTGCACCACCTGGTAATGCTGCAGCACCAATGGCGGAGCGTGCATGTATACCTGCATTTCCGAATATATCAACTAATAAATCCGATGCTCCGTTAAGCACATAAGGAAGATCATAGAAGTCGGGGTGTACATGAATGAATCCATTCATCTTAATAATACCCACAACACGATCAAGGTCGCCAAGAGCAGACTTTAGCGTGCTTAGGTGATTAATGATGCACTGTCTAGCTGCTAAAAAGCCCTCTTCCTTCGTTACATCCAACCCAACTTTACCTTTGAAAGCTAACACACCATTAACCTTAGGTGTTGTTCCGCTCAAGTATAAATATGGCGGTTCCATCGAATAAGAGACGTAATTACCTGCCGGTTTATTGGGTGAATCTAATTGAATACCTAATGCTTCTAGCCGTTTTTCGACTTTCCCGTAATTATTCACAATATGATTCCGCTCCTTAATAATCTGTAACGAATTAAGGTTATTCCTGACAAATTTCAACATCATCAGAAATATATAACTGGCACGTTAAACGATAACCATCCTTTAGCTTATCACCAAGCATCTTATTCTCTTTCCAATTGGGCTCAGGGAGTCCCTCGCTACCTGACAATACTTTTATCATACATTTGGTGCACTTTCCCATTCCACAGCCATACTTAAGGTGTGGGAATTTCTTAATCCCAGCCAAAACAACCAGGTTGCTGTTATCATCGACTGTTTGCTCGTGAATCTGTCCATTATAATGTAGCTTCACATTGGGCATACCAAAACCTCCATCAGCACAACAAATTCAGCTAACCCGTGTAATACATTCTCATGCTTTATTAAGAACTTCTAGATATGCTCTCTTGGAATTCTCCACATGGATCTTGGTGAAATTCTCCGTAAGCTCCGTATCGCCATCACGCACAGACTTTGCCAGATCGCGATGCTCCTCCATTGCTTTGCGCATACGACCCGGAAGCTCATAACCCAGCTGGACGAAAGCACGTACATAATCGGATAATCCGTCTAACATCTGAGTCAATCTGGGGCTCTGTGCCGCACGGCAAATTACATCATTAATCTTAAAATGGAATTTCCAATGCTCTTCCTGAAATATAGGTTGAGCTAGGGCCTGATCAATTTCTTCAATAATCCGAGTTAATTCCTCACGATGGGATTCACAAGCCTTCTGTGCGGCCAGCTTCATCGCCAAGCTCTCTATAACTGATAGAATTGTAAATATCTCAATCACTTCCTCTGGAGAAAGCTTGGAGACAACTACACCTTTACGCGGGATTGTTCTAACAAAGCCGTGTGACTCTAAACGGAATAAGGCTTCTCTAATGGGTGTGCGACTAACCTTTAATTGATCCGCAACCTCACGTTCTACAATTCGATCTCCAGATTTATATACTCCACGGACAATCGCTTGCTTCAAATAATTATAAACCTTATCGCGAATGGGAGTTAGTTCTTCATCTTTCCAAACAATTGGCGTATCTGGCACTTGGAATACCTCCGAATGGTCTTTTCATAAGTGTAATCGATAAGCTGTTAAATTATCAATAATATTGATAAAGAAAACCATTCGTGATGCCGAGATACTCACTAAAGTACAAAAATCCCATACACTAAGGCCGTTATAATAACAAAAGCCGGATGAATCTTAAACTTCTCCAAAGCAATGAGGCTGACGATTGCTATCAACCCAGTTTGTATGACTCCCGATGATTGATAGGCGCTGCCCAAAAACTGGTAAGCGAGTATGCCCATCAATACAGCAACTATGGGTCTGACGACCTGGGTCATTGCCATAACCTGAGGTGATGTCTTAAACAAGTGAAGAAACTTGAATAGGATAATCATAGCTATCGCCGTAGGCACTATCGTCGCCGCTAAAGAAACGACTGCTCCGAGAATACCACCTACTTGGTAACCAATATAACCACCTAGCTTTGTAGCAATCGGACTTGGAAGTGCATTGCTAAGTGCCAGCACATCTGCGAATTGCTCTAAAGTCATCCACTGATAATGATCAACAACCTCAGCTTGAATAAGTGGAATTATAGGAGGACCGCCGCCATAACCCAGGATGTTGGATACGAAAAATGCCCATAGAAGTTCAAGCAGCCTCATTCTACAGAACCCCTATCCAAATCTGTCTTTTTCCTTTTACGAGCCTTGGATGTTGACTCGATCAAAGCGTAAGTGAGTGCAACTGCGATAACAATTCCTGGATTCAGTCCTAGTACAACTAGAGCAATAATAGAAATGATTAGCCATATTATTGTTCTCTGCCTAGTCCAGCCTATCCAAGACTTCTTCAGAAATTCGTAGGCAAGAATAGCCATCATAACTCCGATTACTGGTCGGATTGCCTGTGTCATTCCTGCCACAATACCGTTGTCCTTCAGCTTATAAATAAAACCTAATAGTAATATCATCATGAGCAGAACAGGCACCACAAGTGCAATAATCGCTATCGTGGCACCCAATAAACCCTTCACCTTATAACCAATGTAGCTAGCCATCTTCGTTGCTATTGGTCCTGGTAGAGCATTGCCCATCGCCAATACATCTGAAAATTCATCGTCCGAAATCCATCCGTACTTTTTCACGGATTCGGCATGAACGAGAGGAATCATCGTAGGCCCTCCACCAAATCCCAATAATCCGATCCTAAAAAAACCAACAAACAAATTCCAATATGCCATTGTATGTCTCCACCCAATTATTTCTTGATATCTGCTTGTGTGATAACCTCGTACTCACTTCCCAGATATTCCTGCAATGCTCTAAGCGCTGCTGTACCTACCGCAGTATCCTGCTCTCCATTCCCTCCGCTAATTCCAACTCCGCCAACAACCTCACCATTAACGACGATAGGGAATCCGCCAACAAAGATTGCAAACTTACCTGGCATCATAACATGAATGCCGAATGCTTCACCTGTTGTCGAGGCTGGTCCGCCTGGTTGATTAAACAGGTGAGTCGATCGCTTGTGTCCACTTGCAGTAAAAGCCTTTGCCATAGCAATTTCAGGTCCGGTAATACGACCGCCATCCATACGTTCCATGGCAATAACATAACCGCCATCATCGACAATACAGATTGTCTCTAGTGCTTTGGCTTCTACTGCCGCTTTCTTGGCAGCTTCAATCATTATTCTCGCCTCTGGCAATTCCAATCGCAAAATCGACTTCATTTCGTCAAATCCTCCTTAAAATGCAAACACGTTAGAGAAAATCAATGGTTTGTACACCATGATAGATCGTTTTATCCTGCGTATAGAAATCCAGCGCTGCCCGACCTGATTCACGATAGGTTGCTGTACTGGACATCTTGACTCCACCAAAAGGTGCATTATACGCCACACCCGTAGTTGGACGGTTGATCTTCACAATTCCCGAGCTCATATGATTAATGAAGTATTGCATGCGATCTGAGTTAGATGTGCAAATGGATGCCGATAATCCATATTCCACATCATTGGCTGCATCAATCGCTTCTCTAAAGCTATGCACACGGATGACCGAGATAACAGGACCGAAAATTTCCTCTTGAGCAATTCTCATGCTCCTTGTTACATCAGTGAATATCGCTGGCCGCACATAATACCCATCAGCATAAACACCATCGCATAAGTGCTCTCCACCAAACACTAGCTTAGCTCCTTCGTCCTTACCAATCTCTACATATGAAAGCACATTCCTTAGTTGACTTTCATTTGCCAACGGACCAATTTCTATACCCTTCTGCAGCCCATTGCCGATTGTCAACTTCTGTGCCTTCAATACAAGCTTCTCTACAAAAAGATCATGCACCTCATCCATCACAATCACTCTACTAGTGCCTGTACATGCTTGACCTGTTAGCTCGAATCCCGCCTTAATCGCAAGCTCAGCAGCAAGGTCAATATCACCATCCTCCATAACTACAAGAGGATTCTTGCCGCCTAGTTCCAGCTGTACTCGAGTAGATAAACGTACAGATCGGTTAATCTTCTCCCCTGCTCCTGTTGAGCCAGTGAAGGTAACCGCCTTTACTGCGGGTTCTGTAACAAGTGGTATGCCTGTCCGAGAAGCCGCTCCTGTAACAAAATTAATAACTCCAGCAGGTAACCCAGCTTCATGTAAAGCTTCAACTAATCGATAGGCAATTAACGGCGTATCTGATGCTGGCTTGAAGACTACGGTATTCCCAGTTACTAGTGCGGGTGCAATCTTACGCACAGGTATAGAGATAGGAAAATTCCAAGGTGTAATCACGGTCACAACACCCAGCGGTTCTTTTCTCGTATAAATCAAGGTTGTTGGATCATCGGATGGCAGTGTTTGACCTGCAATATTCAAGCCTTCCGATGCATAATATCGCAGAGTCTGTGCGGAGCGTTTCACTTCCATTCTACTACTGGCTAGTGGCTTGCCCTCTTCTCTAGTTAGCTCTTCTGCGTATTGCTCCAAGTTATGCTCCAATATATCGGCTGCTCTATATAAAATTTCAGCCCTCTTACTCGGTGCTGAATAACGCCAAGTCTCGAATGCAGTTGCTGCCGACTGTATGGCTTGGATCACATCCTCTTCGACAGAAGCTTGGAAACGACCGACCACCTCTGTCATACAGGCTGGGTTCAAACTGTCGAATGTCTCAGCGCTTATTGATTCCACCCATTGTCCGTTAACCAAGTTTTTGAATGTCTGAACTGCTGTATCAATTGCCATGACAATCTCCTCTCATCAGGTATTAGAGCAGCTCCCGCGATATGGCCGCAATATACATTCTTCGCATACTTGTCGCTTCCTTCACAATTTCAATACATCTTTGTTGTTCTTCAACGGTCTTCGCATATTCTAATACAATTTGATAGCCGCGCTCACCATGAATTTCATCAGATACGATATGAAGATCGAAGAATTCCACTTCTTCATCTGTAAAACCATACTTTTCACGAAGCACAGGCGTTTGTCTTCTGTAAATCGCGGGCACTTGAGATTCTAGTCCTACGACTAACGCTGCAGTCGCATATAAGAAGTTTTCTCTGAATGCCATGCGATAGCACCAAGATTGAAGTCCGATCGTTTCAGGCAGTATGTGCTTCATCGAGACAATTCGCTCACGGGTTGTCCCACATGCTTCTCCAAAACGAATTAGTAAATCAGTATGACGATCCCCACCCAACTCCTCTTCCCACATGTTCTGTAGCAAAAAGTCTTTAGCATTCTCGTGCGGACAGTTGGCATAAATATAAGCGAGATAGTCTGCAAACGGACCCACATATGCGTAATGTTGCTCTACCCATCTAGCAAAGTCTTCCTTCTTCAACTCACCCGTCGCCCACATCGTTGTGAACGGTGCTTTCGATACCGCATTCCCTTCAATGGCTTGCTCTAATGCGTGACGGAACTCCTCTTTGTTCATCAATTCTGGCTTGGTCATGGTTTGTGTCATTTAAAATTTCTCCTCTCAAATTGTAAAATAGTGTTGCTAGATACAAGTGACGTTACAAGGATAAAACTATTTATCACATTTTGGTACATTGTATACCAAAAAGGTTGTAAATTTATAATACACTTTTCTCTCTAGTTATATCAACCTATATTTAATATAGTAAGAAGGAGCATCACTAGAATCAGATACGCAATTGTAAAGGGAGCATTCCAGTTTGATACACGGTAAGGACTTTCACCAATTAGATTCGACATCAATCCCGCCGTGGCATTATAAGGTCCCATCATAAATGCTGTCACTGCCCCTGTCAACATCGCTATAGCTGTCACTTCCACCGATATTCCTAGTGTCGCTGGATTCAATGACTCTGCCGTCAATGCCAGCCCGACCGCTGGATGCAAGCCAAGAAAGGCTAGTCCAAGAGGGATTAAGGGAATGAATAACAAGAATATATCCATTCCAACGACATTCTTTACTGCAACAATACCTTCATTAATAATATGCCCCGCTTCAGTTGACTGTATGGCCGATATCATAAATCCCGCACTTAAGAACACAAAAAATTGATCCTTCATCTTAAGCAGATGCTCGGGCAGCGTTCTCTTGGCACTTACAATGAATGCTTTCCCTTTTCCCAACAATAATGACCACAAGAAAGCAAATGGAATTACTGTCAATGATACAAGCAATAAAAAACTTGCGTGAGTATATTTCTCCAGAATAAATATCAACGCATTAAAGATCAGGATGGCGATGAATATTTGTATCGGATGATTGGTCTCCATTTTCTTAAGATTTTCTTTTGCAGATTCCGATGCTTCCTCTCGAGCTGCCGACATCTCGTCAATAGCTATATGCCCAATTTGATGCTGTCGCCGATTCGTTCTCCACATTCCCATTGTCCAGTCCAGGACAAGAGCAAGCAAGCTAAATGGAATAAGGATGACGATAATCGAGCTCCATTGAACACCTGTCATCTCAATAATAATGCCTACAATGGGTGCAGCCGGTGTCCACACAGCCGTTAAACTGTGGCCATGAGTGATTGCCCGACTCATAAATCTCTCTTTATTCTCTATTGGATACATATCGAGCGATGGTCGAATGAGATGGTACATCATTGGTAATGTAGCCAAGTTCATAAAAGAGCTTAGGATATAAGACATGAACGAGGTAAGGGAATATAATTTCCCGGAATTATTAACTCTACTTCGAATCATGCTCTGCACTCTGAGCGCATATCTACCGTGCTCAATTGGTAATGCCAGTAAAGTAATAAGCGCAAACAAGCTTAGAATATTCAGCATTACTCCAAAGCCTAGAATAAAATTGGTCCAAGGCGCGTTATACACCACTAACAAAGTAATACCAGTAACAAGAAAGATAGTACCCAGCACCTGCACGAACAGCTTGACTGAGTTTATTATGACAACAACTATCAATATACTTAATAGTGATACCACCCAATCCATAAACATACTCGGAAAAGCGGCCGAGCTAAGATAAGCTGCGATAGCTAATAAGAACAAGGTCGATTTCATACATGTATGACTTCATTAACTGCATTGACCAGACGTTCCAGTGCGGTCTCTACGATCTCTTGTCCTATTTCTCTTGTTGCTCTAGTGGCATCGCCCAAGCAGCCATTACGTGTCATCTCTTCATAATAATAAAATCCTTGCAGTGGGTTACCTGGTCTTAGCTTCCTCCACCTTCCTTCTTGAATGTCGGCCTTCTCCAGCTTATCTGTACGAACAAGATGCGGTGCAAGATAGAGCGCTTCTGAAACCTCGCGGTCACAGCTATGTCCATATAGCTTGGATTCAATTCGACGGTCCATCACATCCTTGGCTGATGCCGTTGTTTTGGCAAAGTATAATTCTACTTCCAGCTCCCTGGTTAGTGTATCGACGGCTACGCCTAATGTAGACTGATTACCACCATGAGAATTTAGTATCAAGAATTTGGAAATGCCATGCTGCTTAAGTGATTTTATCATATCTCTTAATATGGCAATTAATGTAGATGGTTCTAAAGAGATAGTACCAGGAAAATGCGAATGCTGCGATGAGATGCCCATATTAATGGTTGGTGTCATTAGGGCTGCTGGATGCAGAGCTGCCGTCAAACGTGCTCCCATTTCCTCAGCTAACACAGCGTCACAGCTCTCTACCATATGTGGACCATGCTGCTCGTGTGCACCAAGTGGTATAATTGCAATTTTTACCGTCTTAAGCGCTTGCTCAACCTCAGGCCATGTCATTCGAGTTAATAAGTAAGCTGATCTTGACATGATTCGTTCTCCTTTCATTTCGTATTATGGTTATTGTAAACCATAATACGAAATGTTAACAGAATTATAACAACCTTCAGCTTTACCGACTTACCACACGATTACAGATACGATGGTAGCTATTGAAAGTCCGGCAATAACAGGTAGAAAGTTCTTACGTGCGAGCTCGATAACGGATACACCTGCGAAACCAGCAACAGCAACGAGTGAGGACCAAGCAATGAAGGTTCCACCACCAGCCCAGATCGCACCCATCTGACCTACTGCAGCCAAAGCGGAAGGATCCATACCTACTGCTGGGGCTAATGCACCCGAGAGCGAGCCTGTAAGAGGTAATCCAGAGAATCCTGAGCCATCTAATCCGGTTACGATTCCAATAGCAAGAATACCAAAGGCAGTCAAGAATGAATTCGCGGGAATATTATCCTGAACAGATGCGACTAATTCAAACAGGAAGGCAGGCGCTGCAACTCCATCCCCAACGGATAGAATAGATCCTGAGAAATCTGAGTTGCCTAAGAAGAAGAAGCCAGCAATTGGGATGATCGGCCCCATAGCCTTAAAAGCAAAGACGAACCCTTCAACAAGATGATCACTAATTTTATCAAGCGCATTAATTTTTTTGAATATCGTTGTTGAGAAGATCAATAGAATAATAGCAACTCCACCTACAAAGGCTGCACCGTCCCCGCCTTCTAATCCACCATTACCAAATTTACTAACTGCCATAACGATCATAACCCCGAGCATAGATAACGGTACAAGTAACGCTAATATCTTGGACCATTTTTGCATATAAGGTGTTGCCTCTTCAAGAGTGGCTGCAACTTCCGACTGCTCTGCAGAATTAATAATTAAGTTCTCTGCTACGGCATCAGAATCACTAACGCTAAGCGGTTCCTTAATTTGCTTGCGGTTGAGTAGATAAGCAATACTAAGTGCTACAACACCTGTGATAAGCGACAATATCACTGCTTTGTCGGCAACAGATTCTGTCGAAACACCCGCTCCAGAAGCACTTAACATAGGAGCTACCTGCATGATATAGTCGGAAGATAATGCCATACCTTGACCTGCAAGTGCCACCGCCATTGCCGCACCCATTGGCGGTAAACCAACGCGGATCGCCGACGGGATAAGCAGCGCTCCAATAAGAGGAACGGCTGGTGTGGGCCAGAAGAAGAGCGAGATAACAAATGTAATTACAGCAAGCACTAAGAATGCAATGTGACCGTTTACAATAAATTTTTGAATCGGTCGAATCATCCTACGATCAGCACCGATATCGCGGAGTGAAGCTAGTAAAGCAACCATAAATGTAATAATCAAAAAAATTGTGAAAAGTTCTTTAGCCGCTGTTAGATTGGCATTGTAAACCGCTTTAAATCCACTGATTAGATCCCCCTTGAACACCCACCCAATAATGAATGTTCCAAATAGTGCTGGAATAACTACACCGCGCCTGAAAAACATCACCAGAATAATACTTAGTGTTACTAAAGCGTACAATACGTGTGATAAAGTAATCATTTGCATCTCCTTCTCTTCTGTTATTTGCCCTTCGATGTGAATAATATCACACTTTTTTCACATTTGGTATACAAAACGCCAAATTTTTTTTAAGTATAATAACGTATATCTAACAAACACATAACAAATAGAATCAAATACCTGGTATAAGGTTTGATTCTTTGTTAATATTTGTATTTTCGTCACCTTTCCTCAGAAATAATGCTCTAAACATAATTGAAACTTAATATCTACCCATTGTAAGCGGTTTCATATAAAAACGCAATCACTACTTTTTGTCATATTATTGGTATACCGAATGCCAAGGTTGTGCAAATCTATTGAATAATCATACAGGTCGTGATATCTTAATAGTTAATATAATTATCAGATAATTTGAATAATTACTAATGTTCTCTGAATTCGATTCATAGGAGTGACTGCATGTTAATGAAACAGCCACTAAACACGATTAAACAGGAAGTTACACGCGCCTATAACTCAATAAACCAGGAAATATTCGGAATGGGCGTCCGATCACAGAGGATAGATTTTGTTGAGAACAAAATTTATATCTCTGCCATTCACAAACGTATTCCAGCGTTGAAAATCCTTGACGAGTGCGATCGAACGCTTACCATTCAAGTAGATAAAGCATTGATCGAAGCTAATAAAAGGCTTTTACGAGAGCAGCTCGAACTTATCGTCGGAGTTCCTATCAAAACCATACTAAAGGACTATGATCCTCAAACAGAATATTCAGTTACTGTTATTATCTTTATGGAAAACTTAGAAAGTAACCACCTTCAAGTAGGAACCAGTAGAAATAATTAGATGTTGTGTTATTGTAAATCATGTGTTATGTTACGTAGCATAATTAAAAGTTTAACTCGGTGTATATAGCGTTGTTGCAATTAGACTACGTTATAAACTACCAATTTGTTACCAACAGCAGGGGAAAAGGAACTCATTATGAGGGCTTTAGAACCGCTGATTGTGTCATAATCTGATCTCTTTTAGATCGGTTTATGTTCATGATTGGCGGTTTTTTTATATTTTCAAATTATGAAAGGGGATCACAATGTCTACAAACCATGCACAATACACCGTATCCAGCTTACTCGACGCTCTTAATGTCATTACCAAAGGTCGAATAGTTACAGATTGGCACCAAATCACATCCGGTAGCAATCCATATGTGGTCACAAAATCATCGAACATACCTGGTAAAAGTGTAATGGAAATACCTGGACTCATCTTCGGTAATGTGGACAAGCCGATTACCAAAATCGGAGTTGCTATGACGTTGACAGAATCTGTTATTGAGCTTGCTTCTGCTCTAGAAATTGAACTTCTTATCGTTCATCATCCCGTTGCGGATGCAGCAAACTCTGGTGGCGTTCCCTTTGCTCATTATTTGCCGCTCTACAATATAGACCTGATTGAACTGCATGAAGCATTTCACGGTCTGCATCCAGGTGTTGCCTTCATGCACGGACATGAGAAGCTGCAGACCGATATCAATTTTGGTGGTATCCCTGGGAATGTGCTTCATACAGGACAAGCGCTCGATGACATTTATACAGCTAGTGATATTATTAGAAGATTAGATCTTTACACAGATAGAGCAACCGAGCAAAGTTTGCTAAGTTTTGAGAAATCTCTAAAAGAAAATCCTGATTTGAAAGAAACAACTCTTGCTAATCCTCCTAAGCTGTTAAGTGGACGGATGGATAGTAGGGTCAAGCATGTTTTGCACTTTTTTCCGCATACCGGTTTTACTGTGAACCATCTGAAGCAAGCGCTTGAATTGTACCCAGAAACGGATACATTAATTGCCAGTATCAGTAGAGTCAGGAAAGATCATCCCCTCGTCAAGGAAGCTAAGCAACGGGGACTAACCTTTATTATTGGCAATCCGCACTCTGTGGAAATTCTCGAAAATGGGATTCCACTTGCTTATGGTATACAACTACTGCTTCCTGAATTGGAGGTGTATATGTTACGTGAAAGGGTAACCGCTTCTCTACTTGGCTGCTCGGGGCCACCAGAAATTCTTCAATACGGCAAGGATATGGCCTCTCGATACTTGGTCCCTCCAAGTAAGAAAGAACGGGAATCACATCAAAAACTGACCGTATTTAACTAGACAGAGGATTCGGAACAGAGAACAAAAATTTGATAGCTGAAAAGGATGGGGAAAATGAAGAAAAACAAAAAAAAGCTAGGTATATTATTGTGTATTGTATTAGTATTAGGCTTAACAGCTTGTACCGGATCAAATCATGCTGAAGATACTAGAAATACATCTAAGGATAAGGTCATTCAGAAGGTTCGATTCTCAGAGGTTATCCGCTCGATCTTCTATGCTCCTCATTATATAGCCATGGAGAATGGATTCTTCAAGGAGGAAGGTATAGAAGTAGATCTGAACACGGCCCAAGGCTCAGATAAGGGTGCTGCTGCTCTGATCGCTGGTACAGCCGATATCTCCCTAATTGGTCCTGAAACTACAATATTCATTTTTAATCAAAAAGGCGACAAAACACTTAAGGTTTTCCACCAACTCACCTCCACGGATGGTTCATTCCTTATGTCTCGTAATAAAATGGATAGCTTTAAATGGAGTGATCTGGAGGGGAAGACTGTACTTGGATGGCGTCCGGGCAGCGCACCACAAGTTGTATTCAATTCATTGCTGTTGAAGAATAAAGTGACCAATGTAGAAGTTATAACTAATGTAGCAGCCCCCGCTATGCCAGGTGCATTCGCAAGTGGTCAAGGGGACTTCATTCAGGTTTTCGAGCCAGTTGCTTCTACCTTAGAGCAATCAGGAGCAGCGTACTTTGTCGCTTCTATGGGTAAAGAAATCGGAAACTTCCCGGAGACTTCATATGTTGCAGAATCTACATATCTAAAGAGCAATCCAGAAGTCATTAAAGGTTGGGTAAGCGCTGTCAGTAAAGCTGCTCAATGGATTAATGATAACACGCCAGAAGAGGTAGCCAAATCGCTCTTACCCTATTTCGAGGGGTCTGCTGAAGCGGATATCATTAATTCTGTTAAGCGATATAAAGAACAGGATACTTGGGTGGCCAATCCTGAGATGACAGAAGCGCAATTTGCAACATTACAGCAAGTCTTGTTAGAGAATGAATTAATCACAGAAGATCAAAAGGTAACAATAGAGGACATTACAGATATGACAATTGCCAAAGAAGTAGGGAAAGGAGTGAAATAACCCCATGCCACAGATCGAACTACGCAATGTGTCGTTAAGCTATTTCACCCTAAAGAGCGAGACCGAGGCGCTGCGTGATGTTCATCTGAGCGTAGAGAACGGAGAATTCATTAGTATTGTGGGACCGAGTGGCTGTGGAAAAAGCACGCTGCTCTCCCTCATCTCTGGCATGATCCAGCCCATTAAAGGTGATGTCTTACTGTTCAATCTACCTTTGAAGGAAGCCTCTAAGCGTGTTGGTTATATGCTGCAGCACGATTTTCTATTTGAATGGCGGGATATTCTTAGCAATGTGATGGTGGGAGCGGAAATTCGCCGAATGGACCTTAAGTTGGCTAAGGAGAAGGCGCTAAGCTTGCTAGATCGATATGGACTTGGCGGCTTTGCTCACCATAATCCCAACCAGCTATCTGGCGGTATGCGTCAACGAGTTGCGCTAATTCGTACATTGATGACTGATCCAGACATCCTACTACTGGATGAGCCCTTCTCGGCACTCGATTTTCAAACTAGACTAAACTTACAGGATGATATCTCATCTATCATCCGAGATCAGGGCAAAACAGCTATTCTTGTCACCCATGACATATCTGAAGCAGTCGCCATGGCCAATAGAGTCTGTGTAATGTCACGAAGACCGAGTACAATTACCACGATTCACAACATACATTTCTCAGCAGAACAGCGCCCTTCTCCTCTAGATGCTCGTAAACAGCCGGAGTACACACAATACTTCAACCGTATATGGAAGGAGCTCGAAGGAAATGTCTCAGCCATTAACGGATAAGAAGCTTAACCCTGATCATGAGACGGCAATGCATACTGCAGCAACTCTTGCGGTAGGTGAAGTCGTACCTAAAGCTATCATTAATTCTACATCACACTCAACTCATTCATTGCAGTATACTGCTTTTCTTCGCAAAAAACATTTAGATCGACTATTAGTTCGCCTTTCACAGCTAATGGTGCTTATTGTATTCTTTGGAGGTTGGGAGCTATTCGCTGCTATGCGATGGGTTGAGCCTATGTTAACTAGCCGGCCTTCAGTAATCCTGTCCTCATTAGGTGACCTTATATCAAAAACGAACATCCTATATCATACATGGGTTACCACAAAAGAAACGATCATAGGTATTATCATTTCCATGACAATGGGAACAGTGATCGCGGTGCTGTTCTGGTGGTCAACCTTCGTCTCCAAGGTGCTTGATCCTTACATTGTAGTCCTTAATGCTCTGCCTAAGGTAGCTCTTGGGCCAATCTTCTATATATGGCTCGGAGACCAAATGTCGATATATGGCATGGCCATTGCTATCTCCATCATTGTTACAATCATCATGGTGGAGAGCGGTTTTAAGGAAATTGGTAAAAGCAAGCTGAAGCTGATGGAGTCCATGGGAGCTACCCGATTCCAGATGCTGGTCATGGTGCTCCTCCCTGCAAGTGTCCCGAATTTTGTTGCTACTGTAAAGGTCAATGTCGGTTTAACGCTTGTTGGTGTTATTATGGGGGAATTTCTTTCTTCTAAAGCTGGATTGGGCTATTTAATTATCTATGGTGGACAAGTATTCCAAATGAACCTAGTCATGACCAGTATAGTACTACTCGCCGTGCTATCCATTATTTTGTATGGAATTGTCACCTTTCTAGGTAACAAGCTGCTTAAGAGATATCACTTTAATTAATAATAAGCCGTGCCACAGCAATGAGTCTGTCCCATATCACTTATGGGACAGACTCATTGCTTCGATTTCTACCCGTAGAGGAATATGAATATGGACTATTGCTCCTCCACGATCAGCATCATTATTAAACGAGATACGGACATCACCACCGAACCTCAGCTTCAGCCGCTGAATCACGTTCAGTATTCCTATACTACTTGTGTCTGTTTGCGGCAACGGATTGCTCCAGGCTTCTCCATTGAGCTGCTCTAGGACCATATCTGGAAATCCTATACCATTGTCTTCAACAACTAATTCTAGGTACTCTTGTGAACCCTCGTTATACAATCTGCCTAATATATTGATACAGAAGGGCTCGCGACGATTAACAAACCCATGAATAATCGCATTCTCTACGAAGGGCTGTAATGATAATGCCGGTATCGTAACGGACATCATATTGGTGGGAACAGATATTACACAGGTGAGCTTATTAGGGAATCTGAATTTCTGAATTTCAATATAACTTTCTATATGCTTTAGCTCTTCATCTAGAGTAATCGCTTCACGGTTCACCCGCATGATGTAGCGAAAATAATTGGCTAAATGTAGCGCCATTTTCTTGACGGAGTCATGATCCTTCAGAACAGCATTATTATAAATAATATTCAAGCTATTCATATAGAAATGCGGATTAATCTGGGCCTGAAGCTGCTTCAATTCCATCCTCTGTGCACGAAGCTGTTCCTCATACATCCCGATTTTCAGCGTCTTGATCTGCTCCGCCATATTATTAAACGTATTCGCAAGGAATACAAATTCAACGGTTTGATTCGTTTTCAATCGTACATCGAGCATACCTAGTGATAATTTCTTCATCCCCCCCATTAACAATTGAAGTGGATTAAATATCATCTGACGAATAAAGAATAGGTAGAGTCCAAAGATCATTGCTAGTCCAAAAACCATAAAGTAGGTTGCCTTCTGAAAGTAGGGTAAGCCTTGAAGCATATAGCTTTCTGGGATTACCACATTGATCGTCATATCCGCAGCCTCAATAGATCGATTCATGACCATATAGGATTCACCATCCAGCTCATTCTTCACCGTCTGATATGGCTTATTCTCTAATATTAAATCCTTTAATGGTACAATGGGGTCTTCATTCGCGAGGGAACTAACTAATTTTAAACCATCGTGACGATATATTGAGCCATGCCCAATGCCCCCGTCATCCCATTGAACAGCTAGTAAATCCAGAATATCACTTACTCTGATAATAGCACCTACATATAAATCTGTTCCGCCTGAAACAGGTGTAATCTTTATAAGAAAATCAGTTCCCGTAATAAGATCATCTTGCCATAACACCCACTTCCCCTTAGCATCCACATTGCTTTTCTCAATTATGGTAGTAATATTCCGCACTAATGCCTTCTGTGTCAGACCATAGAGTTCCGTTTCCAAAGTGCTTAACATTAAATCGTTCTCGTGAAATAGGAATACCGTATTCATCAGACCAAAGAAAAACACATCTCGATTAATGATATTCTGTATCCTTATCTTGGTTAATACATAATCATCAGATCCATATGGATAGGACATCAATAGACTGAAGTCAGGATCTAAATTAGCCACCTTGTTCAGGTAATCATTAACCGTAGATAAGTTCCGGTCGGTCTCAGCTACGAAAATATCCAACGTATTCTTATATGTCTCTGATACTTTATCATGCACAATCGTCTTCGCATACCAGTTGTTAATGATAAGGAATACAACAACTGGAATCAGGACAACAAAAAAACTGATAATGATCTGAGTCTTGATGGATCGTTTCATAGCGAGCCTCCCTCCGTACATTCAAGTATAAGGCCATTAGATGTCTTGAAATTTCTTGCGGTATTCCTGTGGTGTCACACCTGTAGATTTCTTAAACATCTTGGTGAAGTAGGAAAAATTGTCATATCCAATAGTCGAAGCAATATCACTTATTTTATTGTTCGTTCCCTCTAATAATTGCTTAGCCTTATTCACGCGTGCTTCAAGAATAAAGTCCGATAGTGACTCACCTGTTTCTTTACGGAACAATCGGGATAGATAAGCCGAATTTAAGAATACATGGCTCGCAATATCATCCCGACTGAATTCCTCACCAAGGTGCTCCTCAATAAACTGCATGACCTTACTGATGACGAATGAAACCTCTTTTCGATTGTCGACAAGGTGTGCGCAGGCCGTCTCCGCCATCCATATCGTCCAAGTCTTCATACGATCAATAGATTTGGATACTTGCGTAAATTCCCGCCATTCCCCGTTAGGATATACAACCTCCATACGTACGGCCATCTTCTGAAAGGTATTGTAGATCATATGAACAAATCCATAGTAGAAGGATTCTAGGTACAGATGGTCGACTTGCTCCTCCTTCATTCTTCGGAAGCTATCTTCAATTCTAGCGATCCATTCATTTTTTTTGCTCATCTCTAGAAGTAGGGCCCATTCATCAAATATGGATTTTCCTATAGTAGTCGATTCTTGTTTTATATAGTCCTGCTCGAGGTGGATAGAATTGCTATGTGTTAGATTGTTTCGTTCCATCTCAATTAACGTCTGAATCCCATTACGAAGCTCTTGAATTTTCGTTTCTTTACCAATGTAACAGGAGATATGGCAATGCAAATACATCTGACACTTATCTATGAATGAACGACAATTTTCCTCCAACCGCATAAGTGCATCTTCAGAAGGATTATATACGATTGCGATGACTAGGCCACTTGTATCCTGTATGACCTGACCTTCGAAATCCTTTAGCACAAATTCACTAGCCGCATTCTTGACGGCATATGTCATAATTTCTTCATCTCTATGGTTTAACTGCTCTCGCCATTGTTCAATACTAATGAGTACAGCTTGAACTGGATTACCCGCATCTAATGGAATATCGTATAGCTCAAACGAGCTCCCCAATGATTCGTTTCCAAGCGCAATGCGTTGCTGTAGAAGGTCTTGCCAGAAGCGTTCACATAGAATTGGGAGCTGTTTATTCCACTGTTGGTAGTAGTACTGGTAGGTTTTGTGAAATTCTGCCTGCTCCTCATTATGTTGAATTTTCTCTATTGCCAATCTTAACGTTGTCTTGAGCACATCATGATCAATAGGCTTGAGCAGATAATCGAAGCTATCTAGCTTCAGGGCCTCCTGTGCATATTTGAAATCTGCATGTCCAGACAGGAAGATGGTTTCCGTTTGAGGCGAAAACTCCCTAACCCATTGTAGAAGAGCAATTCCATTATCATTAGGCATATCAATATCAGACAGTAGAAGATGAATCGGGTTATTCTGAAAAATAATTTTAGCTTCTTCCACATCTATCGCTTCAAAGATATGCTGTAAGGGCATATCCGTCCAGTCAATACCATGGACAATTCCCTTAATAGCGATTTCCTCATCATCAACAATTAGTAGATTATACACAGCACAGTTGTCCCCTTTCTACATAGAGTTGCTCTGCACCCATTATCTAATCTTTCCTTAGGGATTACAATACCAAATAAACCCCGACAATAAATGTCTGGGGTTTATTCTGGTATATTAAAAATGCTTGATTATAACACTAATTCGATTGATCGCTTTCTGTAAAGCAATCTCAGCAAGTAGTAACTCCGATGAATCCTTGGTGTTCATTCTTCTTTCAGCTGCTTCCTTCGCCTTCTGTGCACGTTCAAGATCGATTTCCTCTGGAAGCTCAGCCTCTTCAGCTAAGATAACAATCTTGTCCTTACGCACTTCCATGAAGCCACCATGAACAGCGATGATTTCTTCTTCCTTGCCTATCTTAATTTTTACAGGTGCAATTTTGAGCGGCGTCACAAGTGGAATATGGTTCGGTAGTATACCTAGCTCACCTGCTTCTCCTTTGACAACCACCATGTTTACATCTTTCTCGTAAACAATACGCTCCGGAGTGACAATTTCCAATCTAATAGTACTCATATTCCTGTTCACCTCCTAGTCGACCGATTAGAGCGTCTTCGCTTTCTCGACGGCTTCTTCAATCGATCCTACATTATGGAACGCAGGCTCCGGAAGGTCGTCATGCTTACCTTCAAGAATTTCCTTGAAGCTACGAATCGTTTCCTTAAGCGGCACGTACTTACCTGGTAAGCCAGTGAACGGTTCAGCAACATGAAGCGGCTGAGACAAGAATATTTGAACACGTCTTGCACGAAGAACGATCGACTTATCTTCATCTGACAATTCATCCATGCCCAGAATAGCGATAATATCAAGTAGCTCTTTATAACGCTGTAGAATTTTCTTAACGCCTTGTGCAACTTGATAATGCTCTTCGCCCAGAATTTCTGGAGCTAGAATACGAGAGGATGATGCCAGCGGATCAACCGCTGGGAAAATTCCCATCGCTGCAATGTTACGGTCAAGGTTTGTTGTGGAGTCCAGATGCGTAAACGCTGTTGCTGGTGCTGGATCCGTATAATCATCGGCTGGAACATAGATCGCTTGGATCGATGTAACCGAGCCTTTCTTCGTGGAAGTAATACGCTCTTGTAGTTGACCCATCTCTGTAGCTAGCGTCGGTTGATAACCAACCGCTGATGGCATACGCCCTAGAAGCGCGGAAACCTCAGAGCCCGCTTGGGTGAAGCGGAAGATGTTGTCGATGAACAAGAGTACGTCTTTGCCTTCCTCATCACGGAAGTATTCAGCCATCGTAAGACCAGTCAAGGCTACTCGAAGACGTGCACCTGGCGGTTCGTTCATCTGTCCGAACACCATCGCCGTTTTCGAGATAACGCCAGAGTCCTTCATCTCGTGGTACAAGTCATTACCTTCACGCGTTCGCTCGCCAACACCGGCGAATACCGAGATACCACCGTGCTCTTGTGCGATGTTGTGAATAAGCTCTTGCATCGTTACGGTTTTACCTACACCCGCGCCTCCGAACAATCCAACCTTACCACCCTTAACATAAGGTGCAATGAGGTCAATAACCTTGATGCCCGTTTCGAGGATTTCTGCCGATGTGGAAAGCTCATCGAATGGAGGTGCTTGACGATGAATCGGGTGAGCGATCGTAAAATCCGCTTCACCTGCATTGTCGATAGGCTCTCCAAGTACGTTATATACACGTCCTAATGTGCTTGGTCCTACTGGAACAGTAATTGGTTTTCCTAAATCAATAGCTTCCGTACCTCGAACAAGACCGTCCGTGGATGACATCGCTACACAGCGTACCATATTATCACCAAGATGGGTTGCCGTTTCAACAGTCAGGTTAATATCACGCTCGCCTGCGTTCTGCGCTTTACGCTCAATTCTAATTGCGTTAAAGATATCCGGAAGATGTCCTTGATCAAATTCGATATCAACAACCGGTCCTAGAACCTGAATTACACGTCCTTTGCTCATACTTGTCCCTCCTTAGTCAAAGTTATATGCTGCCATACATAATCGTAATTTCATTATTGCTGTGCGTTTACGCCACCGACGATTTCGGCGATTTCTTGTGTAATTGCAGCTTGACGCGCCCGATTGTATGCCAATGTAAATTTATCGATCATTTTCGTCGCATTCTTCGTTGCACTACCCATTGCTGTCATCCGAGCTCCGAATTCGCTTGCTTTACTTTCTAGCATCGCACTGAATACAAGAGTCTCCGCATATTTAGGCAGAAGCACGTTAAGCACTTCTTCCGCTGATGGTTCATATTCATAATCCGCTGTTACCCCTGTGAACTCCTCATGACTAAGAGGAAGTAATTGCTTGACCACAGGTACTTGCGTCATGGCGTTATGATACTCGTTATAGATCAGATTCAGTTCATCGTATTCCCCATTCTCAAATCCACGAACACCTGCTGATGCAACGATCTTAATCTCAGCAAATTTGGGAGAATCCGAAATACCAATGACTTCTGCAGCAACGGTTATACCCTGTCTCTTGAAGAAGTTCTGTCCCTTACGACCGATCACGAGGATGGCATATTCATCTGGTGAATGATGCTTATCCTTAATCGTTGTCATGACCTTTCGAAGTACATTCGCATTAAAACCACCCGCTAATCCACGATCCGATGTAATGACCAGATAGGCGGTTTTCTTAACCACGCGGCTCTGTAGCATTGGATGCTTATTATTACCACCAGCAGCTATACTCGCAATCACTTCTTTGATCTTATCCGAGTATGGTCTAGAGGCAGACGCAGCTTGCTCAGATCGCTTTAGCTTTGAAGCAGCAACCATCTCCATTGCCTTGGTAATCTGCTTCATATTCTGTACGCTCTTAATTTGGCGCTTAATATCGCGCATTCCTTTAGCCAAAAGTTGTCACCACCTTCATTGACGGATTTGCACGGAATGCAAACCCATTTCATGGCGAAGCCTATATTATTATTTAAACCGAAGCTGCAAAGCCCCTCTTGAATGCTGCAATAGCGTCTTTAATCGCTTGTTCATTATCTTTAGTTAAATCCTTCGTATCACGAATAGAAGCATAGATAGCGCCATGGTTCGTTTCTACATAAGCAAGGAATTCAGCTTCGAAACGACGGATATCCTGTACAGGAACGTCATCTAGATAACCTCTAGTTACGGTATAGATAGAAATGACTTGCTTCTCAACAGGCAGTGGCTGATTAACACCCTGCTTCAGGATTTCAAGTGTTCTCACACCACGGTTCAGACGGCCTTGTGTCGCTTTATCCAAATCAGATCCGAACTGTGCGAATGCCGCAAGCTCACGATATTGTGCAAGGTCAAGCTTCAAAGTACCAGCAACCTTCTTCATCGCCTTAATCTGTGCTGAACCACCTACACGAGATACGGAGATACCGACGTTAACTGCTGGACGCTGACCGGAATAGAATAGATCTGCTTCCAAGAAGATTTGACCATCTGTAATAGAGATAACATTCGTTGGGATATATGCAGATACATCACCCGCTTGGGTTTCAATGAATGGTAATGCCGTCATCGAACCACCACCAAGCTCATCGTTTAACTTAGCAGCACGCTCAAGTAAACGGGAGTGCAGGTAGAATACGTCACCTGGATACGCTTCACGACCCGGAGGACGACGAAGCAACAAGGATAACTCACGGTATGCTGCGGCTTGCTTGGACAAATCATCATAGATGATCAGAACATGCTGGCCTTTGTACATGAAGTACTCACCCATGGAACAGCCTGTATATGGCGCCAAGTATTGAAGTGGAGCTGGCTCCGAAGCACTTGCGGATACGACGATCGTATAGTCTAATGCGCCTTGACGGCGAAGAGATTCAACAACACCACTAACCGTAGACTGCTTCTGACCAATAGCTACGTATATACAGATAACTCCGCTACCCTTTTGGTTAACAATGGTGTCGATCGCAATCGTAGTCTTACCTGTCTGACGATCTCCAATGATCAACTCACGTTGACCACGGCCAATCGGGATCATGGAGTCAATGGCTTTAATTCCCGTCTGCATCGGCTCATGAACGGATTTACGTGCCATAACACCTGGTGCTGGAGATTCAATAGCACGAGTCTCCGAAGTTACAATTGGACCATTGCCATCGATCGGAAGTCCAAGCGCGTTCACAACACGGCCTAGCATGGCTTCCCCAACAGGGACCTCCATAATACGACCGGTACGCTTCACTTGGTCACCTTCGCGAATGCCTGTGTAAGGTCCCATGATAACGATACCTACGTTGCTCTCCTCGAGGTTAAGCGCCATACCGATAACACCATTGGCGAATTCCAAAAGCTCACCAGCCATAACATTCTCCAAGCCGTGCGCACGAGCGATACCGTCACCAACCTGAATGACCGTACCTACATCAACCACTTGCATATCGGTTTTATATTGCTCAATTTGTTTTTTAATCAATGTACTGATTTCTTCGGGTTTGATACTCAAGACATTCACCTCACTATGCTAATATTTTTTGCAACTCGAGTAATTTACTAGACAGGCTTCCATCATACAAACGATCACCAATCCGCACTTGAATGCCACCTAGAAGCTCAGGATTAATTCTATTATCAACAACGATATGTTTGCCGGTTATTCCACCGAAGTGTTGAGCGATACGTTCGCTCTCCGCTTCAGATAGCTTCATTGGGGTATATACGATTGCTGTAGCATGACCGCGGTGCTCAGCGGATAGCTTTACATAATAAGCTAACATGGCATCAATCGAATCCACTCTTCTCCGCTCCAAAAGCACGAACAGAGTTTGCAATACGTGATCGGACACCTTACCTGCTAATGACTTTGATAATGTCTCGATTTTCGTATCCATACCGATAGACGGATGTTGGAAGAAGCCAGCTAGTTCTTCATCCTTGAACAGGGTTACTACCGCCTTCAATTGTTGCTCCGTCTGTTCTAATTGATTACTCTCACGAGCTAATTCGAAGAGCGCCTTGGCATATCTCTTACCAACTGTTAGTACTTCACTCATACTTGACCTCCTGACTTCTGCAGGTATTGATCAATGAGTTCCTTCTGTGCTTTCTCGTCCACTTGCTTCTCGATGATCTTAGAGGCAATTTGAACAGATAATGCACTTACCTGTGAACGTAACTGGGCAACGGCTTTGTTCTTCTCGTTCTCAATTTCTTGCAAAGCCTCTTTCTTGATTCGAGCTGCATCTTCCTTCGCAGCAGTAGCAGCATCGCTTGCTTGCTTGCTGCTCATGACTCGTGCTTGCTCCAGGATGCCATAAGCTTCCTTACGTGTATCCTCTAAAGCTTGCTTCTGTTGCTCGAGCAATAACGCTGCCTCAGAACGACTCTTGTCGGCTTGCATAATTTGCTCTTGTATGTTCAAACGACGTTTTTCCATCATTCCAACTAATGGTCCAAATGCATATTTACTAAGCAACCAGTATAGAATCCCGAAGGCTAAAATCGCAAATACGAACGAAGAGGGTACAAATGTCATGACTATCACTCCTTTCTGCACATCATTCAATTTCTATACGTATGGTGCCTTAACTGTCAGAAGAAGGGCGTGGATGGTTCAAACCTTCCGCGCCCTATTATGCTAAGTTGTACAATTACGCTGCGAAGAAGATCAAGAATCCAATAACTACGCCAATGATTGGCACAACCTCAACGATACCAACACCGATGAACATGGTTGTTTGAAGCGTACCACGAAGCTCAGGCTGACGAGAGATACCCTCAACTGTCTTACTTACGATCATACCGTTACCAATACCTGCGCCCAATGCACCCAAACCAATTGCTAAAGCTGCTGCTAAATATTCCATTAGAAAATCCTCCTCAAAGTGTGTGTTATTAGTTTTCTATTACCTACTCGATGTACTCGAGTTTAAAGCGGTATTTAGGCCTATCTTTAATGCTCTTCATGAACGGTAGCCTGCGAGATGTAAACCATGGTTAGTATGGTGAACAAGAACGCTTGGATCGCACCGACGAATAAACTAAAGCCTTGCCATACTGCCAGTAGCGGAATGCCGACCCAGCCCATCATAAGAATTGTAGCTATGAGCACTTCACCAGCAAATATATTAGCAAACAAACGGAGTGACAGTGTTAATGGCTTGGAGAGCTCCTTAATGACATTCAGTGGGAAGAAAAACCAGAATGGCTCAAAATAATGCTTCAGATAATGTTTTCTGTTCTGCTTCAGTCCAAGATAATGGATCATAACGAATACAATAATGGCCAGACCGGCAGTTACTGCTAGGTCTGCAGTCGGTGATTTCCACCAGGCCATGTGTACTTCCCCATGATGACTATCCAAATCTGCTTGTGAGATAACTTCATAGCCGAATAGTCCAAACTCTTCAGTGTGCTCAGTAACAATACCAAAGGGTAACCCCAGAATATTACTTACAAAGATAAACAGTATGAGTGTCAAGCCAAGGGAAACATAATTTACTGCTTTCTTTATAGGCATTGTACTGGCGATTGTGTTATGAACGAATTCGATAACCCACTCCATAAAGTTCTGTAGCTTCGTGGGCTTATCCATAGATAGGTTTCGGACTGCAAGCATTACAAGAACGTATACGAGAATACATGAAACCGAAATGGCTAGGATTGCAGAAATGTCAATCAGGACTCCACCCACATTAATCGTTGGAAAAACATGCATATAGTCAATTCACTCCTTTCCACTAGGATGGTGCTTATTCCTTACAATCATAGCTACTAATATGACTACCTGTACATAGAAGCACGCTATCAAAGTAGCTACAAGATCAAACGTGTCAGGGTAACGATACGCTGTCATAACGGCTAGTAATACAGTAGCCAATCGACTGAGTGTACCCAGACTCATCCTTCTAGGAGTAGTCGTTGTAGCCAGCTGCCCCAGAAGCTCTATTCTTCTTCTTAATAAAAGCGCATTCACCGCGCTAGCGGCCGTACCTAGGATCACACCAGCAGCAAGCAAGCTCCATGCAGGTATTATTGCCCAAACTAACAAACAAATAATAACTAAATATAGCGTTGCTAGCATAGCTGTCTTAACTATGTTATCCATCTGTATCCTCCAATACTTTCTTCAGCAAGATAATAACGGAGAGGATACCAACAGCTAAGCCAATGAAAAGCCCACCAACGATCCATCCTTCGGATACACCGAATCGTTCGCTAGCATACTTACCGATCCAGTAGCCAATAAGCATACAAAGTGCAACCTCGAGACCCATAGCACCCATAAGTCCAGCGGCAAACCATGGATTGTCTCCTTTTTTTGTGCGTTTCATCACTGCATTGCCCCTGTTTATCCTCATATATCTTAACGAAGCGTGACACTTGTTGTCAATTCGTTTCAATCAATCATTTGTGAACATCTTTTGTCTTAATTCGTGGTAAAATTGTCCGGTCTAGAGGCATTCACACCAAAGTGATACATTATTGCTGCCACAATCCGCTCACTTGCTTGTCCGTCTCCATAAGGATTGGAGGCTTTACTCATCTGTTCGTACAATAGACTGTTCACAAGCAGTGCAGATGCACGCTCATAAATTCGCTCCTCATTCGTTCCCACAAGCTCTAGAACGCCCGCTTCTATACCCTCTGGTCGTTCAGTAGTATCACGGAGAACTAGCGCAGGAATACCGTAGGATGGAGCTTCCTCTTGAATGCCACCTGAATCTGTCAGGATCAAATGGGTATGAGGATAAAAATTGTACAAGTCCATAACATCAAGCGGATTAATGAGCTGGATACGTGGATGATCGCCTAATATTTCGTGAGCAGGCCCAAGAACCGCCGGATTCGGATGAACCGGGTAGACGACAACCACATCCGGAAAGGCATCAGCAATTCGACGAACTGCACGGAATATAGCGCGATGCGGCTCGCCTAGCGACTCTCTGCGGTGTGCCGTAAGCAGAATTAGCTTTCGTCCTTGCACCCAGTCTAGAACAGGATGCGTGTAACCCGGCTTGATAAGATGAGGCATAACATCAGCAATGGTATTCCCAGTTATGTATATGGAGGACTCCTGTTTGTTCTCCTGCTTGAGGTTCTTAGCAGACCATGCCGTCGGTGCAAAATGGAGGTCCGCTAATACACCAGCTAGCTGACGATTCATCTCCTCTGGGAACGGAGAGCTCTTGTTCCAGGTGCGTAGGCCTGCCTCTACATGGCCCACCTGAATTTGCTGTAGGAATGCAGCGTAGCTTGCAAGAAAGGTCGTAGATGTATCACCGTGCACAAGAATAAGGTCAGGCTTCTCAGAAGCGAACACGGGCTCTAGGCTTTGAATGACCCGAACTGACAATTCGGTTAAGGTCTGGTTATGTTTCATTAAATTCAGATCGTGATCCGGTTTAAGTCCGAAGACCTCTAACACTTGATCGAGCATCTCCCTATGCTGAGCAGTTACACATAGCTTCGAATCTATGCGGTCAGGATGCTTGGCCAATTCGAGAACGAGAGGTGCCATCTTGATCGCTTCAGGCCTCGTTCCGAATATGGTCATCACTTTTATCTTGCGCATCATTATTGTTCCTCCCAAGCGTAATCTAATCCGTTCCGTATAATCGGTCTCCAGCATCCCCAAGTCCAGGGACGATATAACCATGGTCATTCAGCTTCTGATCAATGGCAGCTACATAGATATCTACATCGGGGTGCTCGTCCGACACAGCTTTAATACCTTCGGGTGCAGCTATTAGACACATAAGTCGGATAAGTGTGCAACCTTTATCCTTGAGCAGCCTGATTGCCTCGTTCGCTGATCCTCCCGTAGCGAGCATAGGATCGATAATGATGATCTCGCGATTAGGTAAATCTGTCGGTACCTTTATGTAATAACCAACAGGCTGCAAAGATTCTGGATCACGAGCGAGGCCAATGTGACCTAGCTTAGCGGCTGGAAGCAGCTTCAGAATGCCATCAACCATACCAAGTCCTGCTCGAAGTATGGGTACTAATCCGATCATCTTACCTGAGATGATATAACCCGTTGTTGTTGTCACTGGGGTAATCACTTCTATGGGTTCGAGCTTGATTTCACGAGTAATCTCGTAGGCCATCAGCGTGGCTACTTCATCGACCAGTGCCCTGAAATCCCGATTATTCGTTCGCCGGTCTCGAATATGTGTGAGCTTATGTTGGATTAATGGATGATCACATACGACGACTTTTCCCATAAATAGACATGACTCCTATACATTAAGTTTTATAGTATGAACTATACTCTATTTTGCTTGTTTGGGGTAGTATCCCCTGCCTTCGCAAAAATCAATATGCACCTAAGTATGGAGATAACAACAAAGAATAACCGCCAGAATCACTGACCTTCATCAAGATTTCTCCACTTTAATTACCTCCTGAACTATGAATACCCACACAGTCTACAACCTAGTTATTGTAATAGTCTGTCGTTATATGGGATATGATTATATTGTTATTTAAAAATACCTATAATGTGATAAACGAGGAAACCGAAACGACTTGTACATACGCAAAAAACTCCCCCAAGAGATAATTCCCCTTGGAGGATCTGTATGTGTGGTAAGTGTTGCTTAGCTTATAACATATGGATTATACGTAGTGTAAGCCCTCGTATAGAGGAAATTTCGTTGTTAGCTCCTTGACCATGGCACGAGCCTTCTCGTGAGCCGCTTTATCCTCAGGATTCTTCAGCGTTAGAGCAATGATCTTAGCAATCTGTCTCATCGCGTCAGCATCCATACCTCGTGTTGTTGCTGCTGGTGTACCAATTCGAATACCACTTGTAACAAAAGGACTAGTTGGATCGTACGGTATGGCATTCTTGTTCACTGTAATACGAACCTCATCTAGAAGATGCTCGGCTACCTTGCCCGTAATGTTCAAGTTACGTGTGTCGATCAGCATCAGATGATTATCTGTACCACCAGATACGATGTTCAAGCCTTCTGCGATTAATGCTTCTGCTAACACTTGAGCATTATTAACAACATTCTGTGCATAGGTTTTAAACGACGGCAGAAGTGCCTCACCAAGCGCTACGGCTTTAGAAGCGATAACGTGCATCAATGGTCCACCTTGTGAACCAGGGAAAACCGCTTTATCAATGGCAGCAGCCCAGCTTTTGCGACAGAGAATAAGTCCGCCACGCGGGCCACGTAAGGTTTTGTGAGTGGTTGTTGTTACAAAGTGTGCATAAGGCACAGGACTTTCATGTAAGCCAGCTGCCACTAAACCAGCAATATGCGCCATATCCACCATGAATAGCGCTCCAACATCATTAGCAATTTCACTTAGAGTCTTGAAATCGATCTTACGCGGATAAGCACTCGCACCAGCTACAATCAGACGGGGCTTATGCTTGAATGCCAGCTTTCGGACCTCGTCATAGTTGATCATCGACGTTTGTTCATCTACACCATAAGCAACGAAATTATATAAGATACCAGAGGCATTGACCGGACTACCATGTGTAAGATGCCCGCCGTGAGCTAAGTTCATGCCAAGCACGGTGTCACCAGGGTTAATCGCTGCTAGATATACTGCCATATTCGCTTGAGCACCAGAATGCGGCTGCACGTTGGCGTGCTCTGCACCGAACAATTCCTTCGCACGGTTCCTAGCCAAATCCTCAACGATATCCACATGCTCACAGCCGCCATAATATCTTTTGCCTGGATAGCCCTCTGCATATTTATTCGTTAATACGGTCCCCATCGCTTCCATAACCGCTTGGCTTACAATGTTCTCCGAAGCAATAAGCTCAATATTGTCTTGTTGACGGTCGAGCTCAAGCTGCATTGCTTTGATGACTTCTGAATCCTGCTGACGTAAATGTTCCATGGTTGGTTCCTCCTGAAAGTTTTTGATGACCACGCTAGTGGTCGATAAAACTACTTCGTAAGCATGAGCTATGTTTTTGATGTGCAATCGATAAAACTACTTCGTAAGCACAAGCTAAGTTTTTTGCTATAACTGATAGATGGCTCGAGCTCCACCGATATACTTAGGTCGTGTATATGCCATATTGACATTAGCCTCTCCAATCCTTCTTATCGAAGGTCGAACTGGAACGGCAACAGGGCGTAGGTGCATTCCTATTAGAGTTTCACCAATATCAATACCTGCATGAGCCTGAATAGCTTCAACCATACATGGCTCTTCCATCGAGCGATATACATGGGAAGCCATGGAGCCACCAGCCTTAGGAGCTGGAATAGCTGACACGACTTCAAGCGGATATTGCTTTAATAAACGCCGATCCACAACCAATGCACGATTAAGGTGTTCACAACACTGATATGCAGTGTAGAAGTCTGTGTCCTGTCGAACACGCTCAACGCCTTCATAGATCTGCTCCGCTACATGCTCAGCGCCCGCAGTTCCAATCCGTTGTCCAATAACCTCGCTTGTGCTTGTACCAATCACGATGATTTGGCCCGGAGAGATACTCCCCACGAGAACCAGTTCACGTAATATCGTCTCGACCTGGTCTGCTATGGACGAATTCGAAGTCATGATTCATTCTCGATGGTCATCATTTTGTTAATCCGATTCTGATGACGCTCGTTACCAGAGAAGCTGGTTTCCAGCCAGATCTGGATAATATCCATCGCTACACCTGGACCTATTATTCGTTCACCCATAGCTAACACATTCGTATCATTATGCTCTCTGGTTGCCTTAGCGGAGAATGCATCGTGAACTAGTGCACAACGGATTCCCTTATACTTGTTCGCTGCGATACTCATACCAATACCCGTACCGCATATGAGAATTCCTCGATCTACCTTCCCCGATGTCACCATCTCACAGACAGGGATTGAGTAGTCAGGATAATCGACAGAATCCGCACAATCACAGCCAACATCTTCAATCGTATGACCGAGTGACTCGATGAATGGCACAACGACATCCTTTAATCGATAACCCGCATGATCAGCACCAATTGCAATTATCATGGATGATTCCTCCTTAAAGTTTTTGATGGTTGCGCGAGCAACCGATAAAACTGCTTCGTAAGCATCTGCTGAGTTTTTGATGGTTGCGCGAGCAACCGATAAAACTGCTTCGTAAGCATCTGCTTAAGTTAATACCTAGTACGATTCCCATCTTTAACAAGAATAACAAGAAAAAGAGCAGTCTGCATCCTTTAAGATGCATCATTGCTCTTCTGCCCAGGCGACCGGCCGTATAACTCGATGCTCCACTGTGGTTATACCCACGAGTCGCCAGTAACATCGAGCCTTGAATTCATTACCAATAGAATAGCTTATTCCCTGGTGATTGTAAAGACCACCTAGAGCCTACCGTTGATTCGATCAATGGTACGTTTGACTGAGGACTCAATCTCCGCTGCACAATCTCTATAAACGGCCAAATGTCGACCAAAAGGATCCAGGATATCCATCTCCGGCAATTCCTTCTCTAGCTTCAGAAGCTGTTCTTTCTCTGCTTCTGTAATGGGCTGCTGTAGAGCCTGTTTAATCTGCAACTCGGATATCAGCTGCTCTCTAGCCTCAAGCTTCGCTCTAGTTATGGCATCACTCCAGGCAAACTCCTTCAGTGTGAAGGTTTTGTCCACTGCATTGGGATATTGTTGAATAACTTCCTTCTTGTGACTGGTTGTCATCGTTAATATGAGATCAGACCACTCCGTTAGCTCTGCAGATAATTCACGAGAGGTTACTGCAGGTATGGCTCCTTTGTCTCGTAGGATAACAGCAGCATTCGTAGAAATCTGCATGCCTTCTACGGCGGAAACACCCGCTGATCGGACTTCTACATCCAATCCATCCTGTTCAGCGAACAAACGGAAGAAACCTTCGGCCATCGGGCTTCGGCACGTATTCCCCGTGCATATGAATAGAACGCGTTTCATGATCATGCTCCTCTTGAAAGTTTATCTATAGATTCATTATACGGCAAAACCATATATATTAGTATGCTCAGCTTTAGAAGAGAAATTTCAAACCAAACACCAACAGGATAACTCCACCAAAGGCTTCTCCATATTCCCCCATCCACCTACCCACTCGACGGCCTAACATCAAGCCCATCACAGACATGATCCCGCCAAAAACCCCGAAGAGAATACAGGTTATGGCAATTTCCGATGAGAATAGCCCCAAGGAAATCCCGACAGCGAACGAGTCGATGCTAACGGATAAGGAGAAGAGGAGTAACCCCCAAACCGTCAATATATTAAAATATGGTGCTTTCCCATTACTCATTGCACTATATATCATATGACACCCTAGTAGCACCAAGAGTCCGCCGCCAGCAGCCACAGCTACGCCACCCAGAATGGTACTTACATAATGTCCAGTGAACATACCTATCAAAGGCATCAATATATGAAAAATAGCGATAACCATACTTATATACACGATATGTAGGAGGCGAATGCCTCTCATTCCTAGTCCGATCCCTAAGGAGAATGCATCCAAGCCGAGAGCAATCGCCATGATCACAATCGTGGATAGTTGTCCCCATTGTGTTGCTGCTGTGGCCATGCCTGTATCCCTCCGTTATCCACATAACTTGAGATTCGCCGCGAAGGTATCACATCGCTCGTCTATCTCAATTTATGCGGACAACCTAAAGATTAGACTACCTACTCAATCATGACCTGCTCCCCGGCCGCCTTGCGTAGCCGGTTCATGATCGCCTGTCCGAGCCCATCCTCAGGAAAAGCTTCGGCTAGGATGTAGGTGGCGCCGAGCTCGTCGAATCGGCGCAAGGCCGCATAGAGCTGGCGGGCAGCCTCCGCTGGCTCTTGCCAGCTTCCGCACGGGACGACAACGTCCGCGCGGTATGCAGTGGCGTGCTCGCCAAAGGCCAGCACGCCTGTGATCTCACCAAGAGCGCCGGCACGGTTGAGCTCTTGCTGTATGTAGCGCGCCATGCGCTCGATGTCCTTGTTCACGCTGTCGACAAGGATGAGGCGCCCTTGCGGCGCGTAGTGCGTGTACTTCATCCCGGGTGAGCGCGGGATGCTCATGTCCAGCGCTGGGCTCGCGCTGGTTGAGGTCGACGTCGGCGAAGCATCGACGACGGTCGCCTCTGGCGCTGCTGCTTGCAGCGCGGCAACGGTCACACCGCCGGGGCGCAGCACATGAATATGCATGCCGTCCGCGGTAACCTGGATGACCGTTGATTCCAACCCGACGCCCGTCGGACCACCATCGAGTACTCCAGCTATTCGGCCTTCCATATCCGTCGCCACATGCTCAGCAGATGTCGGACTAGGGCGGCCAGACCGGTTAGCGCTTGGTGCTGCGATTGGACAGCCAGCTGCAGTAATCAACCGCAGCGCAAGGGGGTGGTCGGGCATACGCACCGCCACCGTCCCCAAACCTGCGGTCACCCGTGGCGACACCGCACCTGGTCGAGCCGGCAGCACCAGTGCCAATGGACCAGGCCAAAGCCGCTCCATTAATCGTCGTTCCGTCTCATTACAACTCAATACCAGCTCATTTAGTTGATTCCGCTTACTAATATGAACAATAAGCGGATTGTCCGAAGGACGACCTTTAGCGATGAAGATTTTCTCCACCGCCGCTGTTGACCTGGCATCCGCTCCTAATCCATATACAGTTTCCGTAGGGAAAGCAACAACCTCTTCTAGACGAATTAGATTTGCCGCCTCATCTAAAGCCTGCTCCTGCTCCATAGTAAGCTCATTCGATGAATCTATAACCTCAACTCGCCAAAACTTCGTATGCATGCACGAACAACCGTCCTTGTGCTTTCAGATATAACCACTTTTATTATCATAACACAATAAGCATCCTCCTCAATAAACTTCGCTGCTTATACCCGTTCAACGACTATCTTTTTTGCTCCTTATCATCTGTATCCCCTACGCTCAGAAATAAACCCAATCATATGGTGTGTGACCATCAACTGATCTAACTTCTGAGCCAAGGGGATACAGCTCCAAAGTAATCTCAGTAGTATCAATATCAACCTAATTCGTAATCCCTATCAAGAGAATAAATTCTTCACAAATCCACCGATATTCTTCAGCAATTCCCATAAGAAGAATTTAACCTCAACATCATCGCCATCCTGCACGGGAGCTTGATAAATACGAGCGCTAGATGGATCTCCATCTTTATCCATTCCCGAATTGCTTATCTCATTTACTTTTAGGCTTTTGCTGCTTCTTGCTGTTTCCTTCTTATCAGATGACTCTTCTGCGTCTAAGCCTAACTTACTATCATCCACTTCAGCAGCCGTGGCCTTAATCGCACTTCCGAAGCACAACGGCGGGAATAGCACACACCACCAATTCTGACCCTGACCCGCACCTAGTGTTACTCGAAGAGCTTCATACTCACCTGCAGGATAAGTGACGTGTCCGAATACCTTGGCCGGAAAATGAACCTTCTTCAGCTCCACCTGATACCCATATGTAAAATCATATTTTGCCAGCAGCGCACCTACTATCTCACTTAACTCTGGTAGACGACTATTTACTTCGTTTCGTGCAGCCTCAATCTGATCACTACTCAGACTCCATGAATTTACTTGGGCTGTGATCGCGTCACGAATCTCTTTTTTGATCCACTGGTCTTCTACTCTATCAGAATTTGCTAGAATTCGAATCCGAATGGAATTCTCCGGAATTGTAGGATTCATTAAGGCAGCACTTGCTAGATTAGATTCCCAGCTTACTATAAGCATTATAAGTGCAAAGGTTATGTATACATATACTCTAGCTTGTTTGCTATCTCTCATAAATTAAAGCTCCTTCCCTCTCTATCCACAGTGTAGACAAGAGGGAAGAATGCTATACGTATGATTCTATTAATCTATTAATCCAATCACATGTCTCTCGATTCCCGAGTAATCCAGAATAATTTCTACTCGCTTCCACCATCCACAATTCTTCATCAGCTTGGCTACATCCTGAGCTTGACCGAAGCCTACTTCGAATCCAATGAGACTAGGCACTGAGGGCAATCGTTCCATCTGCGCCAACATTCGACGGTAGCAGAATAGCCCATCATCGCCACCATCGAGCGCTAACACCGGCTCATGCTCACGCACTTCGCGTTGTAATCCTTCTATGTCCGAGGAAGGGATATAGGGTGGATTAGAAACGAGGATATCAACTCGAATTCCAAGCTTTATAACGGGCTCGAGCAAGTCGCCCTGATGGAAGGTTATCCTATCCCCTACATCATTCTTCCTAACATTCCGTGAGGCCACCTCAATCGCTCTTGGGGATAGATCACAAGCAATAATCTGCCAATCAGGATTAAACACGGCTAAGCTAGTTGCGATAGCTCCACTACCTGTTCCAATATCCACAACCAAGGGTCCCTGTGAAGTAGCTGTACGATTACCCCAGATCTCCCGACCGCGCTTCATGATCGCTTCTACCAGCAGCTCCGTCTCGGGACGTGGAATGAGTACCGCTGGATTAACTTCGAATCGAAGTCCATAGAATTCCTGCTCGCCTAGCATGTATTGAACAGGCTCCCCCGTTCCACGTCTGGATAATAGCTCAAACCATTCCTCCAGATATTTCCCCGGAAATAGTTCATGCCAATCCAGCAGCAAGCGAGACCGCTCCCAGCCTAGCATATGCTGCATCAGCAGCTCTGCATCACTTCGGCCATCCGCCACACCCTGCTCCACCAAAAAAGAAGAAGCCTCAACCAAGGCTTCCCGTATTGACCGCGATGAGATTGCTTCATTCCTGTAATTCTGTGAAGAAGTTGCCTCATTCTTGTTATCGTTCATTCCATCCTTCATTAGTGCACTTCCGCTCCCTGCTCCATCATATCTGAATGAGCAGCCATCGTTAGTGATTGAATGATTTCTTCCATATCGCCATTAAGGACACTGTCTAGCTTATGCAGCGTCAATCCAATACGATGATCAGTAACACGGCTCTGAGGGAAGTTATAGGTGCGGATACGCTCGCTTCGATCACCCGTACCTACCTTGATCTTCCGTTCACCCGCATGCTTGGCTTCCTCTTCCATCATCGCTTTCTCGGATATCCGTGCACGTAATACCTTTAGTGCCATCTCTTTGTTCGAGTTTTGTGATTTACCGTCCTGACAAGTAGCGATGATCCCCGTTGGTACATGAGTTACACGAACCGCCGATTTGGTCGTATTAACGGACTGTCCACCCGCTCCACTCGAGCAGAAGGTATCAACACGAATATCGGAATCACGGATTTCGATTTCCAGCTCTTCAACTTCAGGTAAGACAACTACGGTAGATGTTGAGGTATGAATTCGTCCACCCGACTCTGTAGTCGGAATGCGTTGAACACGGTGTGCGCCACTCTCAAACTTCAGCTTACTGTAAGCACCTTTGCCCTTAACCATAAATATAACTTCCTTAAATCCTCCAAGATCACTTACATTCGATTCCATGATCTCTGTTCGCCAGCCCTGTGTATCAGCGAATTTCATATACATGCGGTATAGGTCGCCAGCGAATAGAGCGGCTTCATCCCCGCCTGCCGCTCCTCGTATCTCCACAATAACGTTCTTGTCGTCATTAGGATCCTTAGGCATCATCAAGATATTAAGCCGTTCCTCTAATTCATCCTTACGTGCTGTTAGCTCATCAATCTCCATCTTGACCATTTCACGCATATCGTTGTCGAGCTTCTCATTCTGCATAACCTTTGCTTCGTTCAATTGCTCCATTGTATCTTTGTAAGCCATATAAGCTTCATAGGTTTCCTGCATATCGGACTGCTCCTTGGAATATTCACGCAGTCTCTTCGCATCACTATTCACATCTGGATCACATAACATTTCGCTAAGTTTATCGTAACGGTCAGCGATACCTTGTAATCGGTCTAACATATAAGCCACCTTGCCTTCTTTTTACTATGAAACGTAAATCATCTATACATTCTATTATACATTAAAACGGAAGTGCATAACATCCCCATCTTGCACCACGTATTCCTTACCTTCTAAGCGTAGCCAGCCTTTTTCCTTAGCCGCATTCATCGATCCTGCTGTCACAAGGTGGTCGTATCCAACAACCTCGGCACGAATGAAGCCTTTTTCAAAATCGGTATGGATGACTGCAGCAGCTTGTGGAGCTTTAGTCCCTTTGCGAATGGTCCAGGCACGAACCTCTTGCACGCCTGCTGTGAAGTAGGTATATAAACCAAGCAGCTTGTAAGCTGCACGAATTAATCGATTTAGACCAGATTCTGTTAGCCCTAGCTCCTGCAAGAACATCTCTTTGTCCTCGCCCTCAAGCTCGGCAATTTCTTCCTCCACACGCGCGCTAATCGGAACAACCTCTGCCCCCGTCTTTGCTGCGTACTCTCTCACCTTCTGTACATAAGGATTATCGTCAGCATTACCCGCTTCACCTTCACTTACATTAGCCGCATAGAGCACTGGCTTCATGGTCAGCAGGTGTAAATCGCGAAGAATTAATGCTTCTTCCTCATTCAACTCTATACTACGGGCTGGTCTATCCTCATAGAGGATTTCCTTAACACGTTCCAAGCAAGCGACTTCATCTGCAACCTTCTTGTCGCCACCCTTGAGATTTTTGCGGGAGCGCTCTATTTTGCGTTCAACGGTATCGATGTCTGTTAATATAAGCTCTAGGTTGATCGTCTCAATATCACTGATTGGATCAATCTTACCGGAGACATGCGTAATATTCTCATCTTGGAAGCAGCGCACCACATGCACGATGGCATCCACCTCACGAATATGCGCTAGGAATTTATTACCGAGTCCCTCGCCTTGGCTAGCACCCTTAACCAATCCAGCAATATCCACAAATTCGAATGCCGTTGGGATGGTCTGCTTCGGTATAACTAGCTCTGTCAATTTATCGAGTCGCTCATCCGGTACTTCGACAATACCCACATTCGGATCAATGGTGCAGAATGGATAATTGGCCGACTCAGCCCCCGCCTGCGTGATTGCGTTGAATAATGTTGATTTTCCTACGTTCGGTAACCCTACAATGCCACAAGAAAGACCCATTTCGTATATTCTCCTTAAAGTTTTTGATGATCACGCTAGTGTTCGATAAAACTACTTCGTAAGCATAAGCTAATTTATTGATGATCACGCTAAAATTCTGTATTCATTATATACACAGATGGACGATATTAAAAGCCCCCACAAGGAGAGCTCGCTTCATCCATTGACGATTGTTCGTTTCTTAGGGTATATCCTCTTTAAGATTGAACTTCCGTTAATTCAAAAGCTTTATGCTTAAGTCGAGAATTCTCCACAGCTTGACCTAATATATCAGCAACCTGGATACTGTTCTTGAGATTTCTTAGCGTGTAGGTTGGAGATGTTGTATCCGTGGCTTGTATGGTGATATCGCCCATTCTAATAATTCGCTCCATCAAACTGCGCTTTAAGGATATATCTCTAATCCGGAACAGACGAATTTCCTCACGTTTTTTCGTGAAGATCCCTTTTTCAACAATTAGACGAGTATCCGTAATCTTATAATGAGTAAAGCTCGGTATTCCATAGTTAAAAGGTCTGCCTTCCCATAGTACCTTCTCATCTATCACATTATCCACCTCTTCCCCATTCTATGCACTATTCATTGTGATCCATGCACACTTTCCGAGTTACTTCCACAGCTTGTCAACATTCTGACCGTTAGTTACAATAACTATAACAACTTATCCACAGACTTGTCCACAACATGTTAACAACGAATGTCTGTTCTGTTGATATTATGTGCTTAAATAGGATAAAAGCGTACATATAGAACGTAAAAGAGGTGCTTTAGGTGATAGATGAGGTAGGTTATGTGAATAAAGCTGTGAATAACGAACATGAGGTATGGATGATCGAGGCGATCATAGAAGCACGTAAGGCTGAGGACATCGCCGAGGTTCCAATCGGGGCAGTCATCGTCTACGAAGGACGGGTTATTGGTCGTGGACACAATTTGCGTGAGACTAGCTTGGATCCCACTGCTCATGCGGAGATGATTGCCATTCGTGATGCTAGTCAGCAGCTCGGTGCCTGGCGGCTATCCGGTTGTACCCTATATGTTACACTGGAACCGTGTCCAATGTGTGCTGGCGCAATTGTGCAATCACGGATCGACCGTATAGTGTTCGGCACAGCTGATCCCAAAGCCGGCTGCGCAGGGACTCTAATGAATCTGCTACAAGACACCCGCTTTAACCACCGTACTGAAATTGTTGAAGGCGTGCTGCAGCCAGAATGTGCAGAGCTACTTACCGCCTTCTTCCGCAAGTTACGAGGTAGATAACAATGTACGAATTCGAGAGGAGAACTTCATGGAGCACAATTCTGTAGAGCACCGAGAGGGTATACATACTGAAAGTCGTCCCAAACAGACTAGATCATTAGAAGGATGGTTTAGCCTTATCTGGAAGTATAAACTACATTATCTCATTGCACTCCCTGCTTTACTGCTCATTCTCATATTTAAGCTTATCCCTTTTTTCAAAGCAATTTATATTCCCTTTATCGAATATGAAATTTTTAGAGGGATTGCTAACAGCCCTTGGGTCGGCTTGGATAATTTTAGACAATTGTTTAAGGCTCCGGAATTCCGGCATATTCTTGCCAATACACTTATCATTAAGATAACGTATATCATTGCTTGCGGATTTACGGCCCTTCTTATATCCCTAGCTATCAGCGGTATTCAATCTCGAAAACTAAGAAGCGCGCTTTCCACACTAATACTTATCCCTTATTTCGTTCCGGCTGTTATTTTTGCATATGCTGTCATGTTCTTACTATCTCCCAGTCAATCACCACTATTTACTTTTGACACATTTATACTATCTGAGCCCAGTCTGTTTCGTCCCTTGCTTGTAGCTGTTGAGGTTATAAAAACGAGTGGTATACCCGTATTAATAGCTCTAGCCGCCATCGGTGCAAGGCATGCTGCCCTAACAAGAGACGGCAATTATCTCATGGAGAGCAACGCCAATTTTTCTCGAATGAATCTCATCCCTGCCCTCAGGGCCATATCCGCCTTTATGCTATTACAATTTTCTACTATATTATCCACAGACTTAGAACTTATAAGTACATTAGTTAATCCTTTGGTCTTTCAGACAGGGGACACTCTGAATACCTATATGTTCAGAATTGGATTTATGAATGCCCAATTTAGTGTTGCTGGTGCACTATGGTTACTGCAGTTTATCGTGCAGCTACTATTTACACTTCTAGCTTATCTGCTTGTACGGGGCTTCTTTTTCCACGATTTATTTAGCACATCTAAGGATGTATCCGACATTCATGTTAGGAACAAGAGCGGAAGCTTTATTGGGACTCTGATAACGATGGTTTATTTACTCGTTGCACTTTTACCTTTGTATGTATTGTTCATTCATCCTTTTATTACATCTAGTACCTCGGAAGTCAACCTATGGGAGTTAGTCTCTGTTAAATCCTTTGTATTGTATGTATGGATAGCATTAGCTGCAGTCATTATTCATCTCGGAATTACACTGACACTTGCCTTTCCGCTTACCGTAAAAAACTTACCCGGCAGAAGCATATATAAGGCTTTTCTGTTGTTCATCCTGGTAATGGGTGCTGGTTCCATACATGAATATATATTCGTTAAGGATATGGGAATGGTCAACACTTACTTTCCGCATTTGTTCTTTGGATTCTTCTCAATTATCAATATATTCGTATTAAAGAGTATCTTTAATAGCAAGTATGCCGATCTCAAAGAACAAGCTTCACAGAATGGACGTGGAGAGCTGCACGCCTTCTTTACCCTATTCATACCGAAGATATGGAAACCGTTGATCGCACTTGGTGTCCTGCAGTGGGTCTTCATGTGGAATTCGTATTATACTTCCATGATTTACACGTCAAATCCAGATCAATTTTCACCCATTCTGTTCTTTAGAACACTTTCAACGTCTGCTGACTCAATGGGTATTCCCCCTGGTGACCCGGTTATTATGCAGCTAGGTGCACTAATTAGCTTACCCTCCATCCTGCTGCTTTTAATTTTCAGAAAGTGGATAACATCCGAAGTATTAATCGGACAGATTAGGAAATTATAATAATTAATTGCAAGATTACAACTAAATATCAATTTGTGACCTACTTACTCTAATTACTTGCAATACTACAATTATTTCCGGGCTACAATGTTATTTTAAGGAATATCAATAAAATAAATGCACTATGTTACTATTCCCAACATCCTATCCATTATCATAGTAAATAGATGTCAATAGGTGCTGTTTTCAGCTGATACTGTTATTGTTACTGCTCTCTTTACTCTTTACTCTTTACTCTTTACTCTTTACTCTTTACTCTTTACTCTTTACTCTTTACTCTTTACTCTTTACCCTTTACCCTTTACCCTTTACTCGCAAAGAGGAGACCCTTAAATGCAAGGGTCTCCTCTTTGTTTCACTTGTATATCCTATTCCAACGCTCAGCCTCAACCGAACTTATACGTCATTCCATATCCGCCCTTCGGATATACCCAGTGGATATTATCTGCAGGGCAAGCAATACGACATGTGCCACATTCGATACAATTCTCATAGGCAACCGTTGTGATGTTAATCTTCGCTTCCCAATCATACACATCGGCTGGGCAGAAGAATGTACAATCCTTCGTTACGCAGTCCACACATCCCTGTGTCTCCTTAATAACTAAGTGTGATTTATCATCACATTTGTAGCGAATCATGAACAATTTGTCTGATATCGTTGAACTACTCATCCGTTCATCGACCTCCATCCTTTATAGCCTAGTTTCAGCATATTCATTGTTCCACCGGCAGCTTCCTTCATGATACGAATCGCCATCTTCTGCTTATCCGCTTTGGAGATGCCATCAACGAGGAACATATTATACATCGCGTCGTTCACCGCTTTAGGCAGCTTATTAAACAGCATATCTGGGTCATTCTCCTTCAGGAACTGATGCATGCCCTTGTACTTCTTCAAATCCTTAATCACAAAAGATTCACGAATCAGCTCATCATAACGCTTCATCGAGGCTGCTGAGTAATCACCCTTCTGCTTCGCTTCGATGATCGCTTCTGCAGCCAATCTTCCTGATGTCATAGCTAGGTTCGTTCCCTCACGGTGAACGAAGTTGACGAGCTGTGCCGCATCACCAGCCATCACCCAACCGCTGCCCGACAAGGTCGGAATGGAATGATAACCACCCTCAGGAATCAAGTGACCGGAATATTCCTTGGTCTCTCCACCCTGGATCAGCTTGCGGATCATCGGATGCTGCTTCACGGAGTCTAGGAGCTCGTAGGGCTTAATTCTTTTCTCCCTCAAGTGATTGACCATAACCCCTATACCTAATGACAATGTATCCTTGTTCGTATAACAGAAGCCCATACCCGCCATACCGAGTGAGGTCTCGCCCATGAACTCAATGGTGACACCCTCATCACCCTCGATATTAAATCGATCCTCAATCTTCTCTTTCGGGAGCGCAATAACTTCCTTCACAACAAGAGACACTTCGTCTGGATTCCATTCCTTATGAACACCCATCGCTTTACCTATAAGCGAGTTAACACCATCTGCAATAACGACAACATCCGCATACAGATCGCCGTCCTCACGATCCGTCTTCACGCCTACGACCTTGTCACCCTCACGAATGACATCAAGCGCCACCGTCTCATATACGGGAATAGCTCCAGCATCGACTGCCTTCTGCGCAAACCACTGATCGAATTTCACACGAAGACCTGTGAATGAATTATAGGGTTCCTTGAAGGCTTCATTCCTATGACCCAAGGTCACCATCGATTCCTTGCCCATCATCCAGATACGCTGCTCTACGATATGTCGTTCAACCGGAGCGTTACGCTCAAGCCAGAATTCCGGTACGAGCTCTTCGATCTGCTTGCGATAGAGTACCCCACCGAACAAATTCTTGGCCCCAGGGAATTCTCCGCGCTCTAATAGCACAACACTTAGTCCTGCTCTTGCCATCGTCAATGCAGCTGCAGCACCTGCAGGCCCACCACCAACAACAATCGCATCAAATTTCTCATTCATGTGCCTGACCCCCCACGCTCGCGAATATACCTCTCTTATTCTTCACTGCATCCGTAATAGCAGGAACAATCTTGAACAAATCCCCTACTATGCCATAATGCGCGAATTGGAAGATTGGAGCGTTCTCATCCTTATTAATCGCTACGATCAGATCGGAGCTGCTCATTCCCACTGTATGCTGTACGGCTCCTGATATCCCTATGGCAAAGTATAACCGCGGTCTAACCGTCTGACCGGTCTGACCTACCTGGTGCTCGTGCGCGATCCAACCAGCATCTACGGCCGCACGTGAAGCTCCAACGACACCACCTAGGGCATCAGCAAGCTCCTGCAGCATCCGGAACGGCTCTGGTCCACCGAGTCCACGACCACCAGCAACAATCACTTCAACCTCTTCAAGATTGATAGATCCCGTATCTCTAATGAAATCCATGACCCGCGTAGCAATTTCTTCCTCACGCATCTCATTCTCTATTCGTTTAATCACCGCTTGCTTTGTTGTATCACGAGGTAATGCTTGGAATACACCAGCTCGAGCAGTAGCCATCTGTGGACGATACTGCTTACATAGAATTGTGGCCATCATCTTCTCGGAGAATGCAGGACGGCTGGCAAGTAATAGTCTGGATGGATGTGGCTCAACATCGAGCTCCGTCGTATCCGCCGTCAAACCAGTTGGTAGATGGGTGGCAATCGCACCGGCCAGATCTCTTCCAGTAGCTGTCGCTCCGAATAGAACAATTTCCGGTCTAACTTCATGAATCATCTTCAGGCAAACACGGCTATAGGGTCTCGTCCGATATGACTTCAATTCGGTAGCGTCACATAGATAAACCTCATCCGCTCCATAATAAACCGCTTCCTGTGCGAGATGTTGGACCTCATGGCCAATCACAAGCGCCATCAATAAAGTCTCCAGCTTGTTCGCAAGCTTCCTGCCTTCTCCAAGCAGCTGCCATGACACTGGCTTGGCTATACCATCTCGTTGCTCCACAACGATAAGAACACCTCTAAATGCTGACCAATCGGGCATTATATCTTCGACTTCTATTTGTTCCTCTGACATTTGCTATTCGCCTCCGCACTTGATCACTCTATTAGAATGCTACTAAACTCCCGTCCAACCCATTCTGGTCGGAAGCTCGCTGTCCCATAGCTTAGCTATTAGCTGGTCTGCTACTGCCGCTTCGTCCTCTCCCTCAATCCGCTCACCATTGATGCTACGAATTTCGGGTACCCACGTCTTGGCTACAATGGTAGGAGAGCCTTTAAGGCCGATCTGTGCTTTATCCAGCTTCGGGAAATCAGCAGTTGTCCATACCGTTGGTTTATATCTTGCTGCCCGAATCATGCCAGGCAAGGAAGCACGACGAACCTTATTAAGCTCCTTCAAGGCGGTGATAAGTAGAGGCATGCTCGTTTCTACAACTTCAATACCATCTTCTAGATGGCGGTGTACCGTAACCTTGCGTCGCTCTTCATCAACCTTTACAACCTTGGTTACATAAGTTAATTGTTCTAGATCTAGACGACACGCAACACCAGGTCCAACTTGTCCTGTATCGCCATCCAGCGTTTGTTTGCCACAGAATACCATATCAACAGGACCCCAATGCTCGGATATCTTCTTGATGGTATTGGCTACAACATAGGAGGTTGCTAATGTATCAGCACCAGCAAAACCACGATCGGTTACTAAAACCGCCTCGTCAGCTCCTAGAGAGATGCATTCCTTTAAGCTTTTCTCTGCTGGCGGAGGACCCATAGTTACTACGGTAACCCGAGCACCTTGTTCATCCTTTATCCGCAATGCCTCCTCAAGACCATGCAAATCATAGAAATTCACGATACTAGGCACACCCTGGCGGATGAGTGTATTGTTCTTAGGATCAATCCGTATTTCTCTGCTGTCTGGCACTTGCTTAATGCACACCACGATGTGTAACATACTGAACCCTCCCGATACTTTGTGAAAAAGATCACTAACAAAGACGACGCTTACAGTTCGTCTACCTTGCTTCACCAAGCCTCTCTTAAAAAGGAACAATTAAGCTCCTTCCTTTACATTATACTTTATTTCACAAACTATTCGCTATATTCGCGCAAATTCCTTTTTTTCGCTACTAATTTCTTTGTCTATTATTTATTATATGCTAACTAGCTAAAGAATGTGCATATTTTCACAAATAACATAAAAAAGTGTATTTTACCCCAATATCAGAGAACATCGATCCCTAAACAAGCAAAAGACCTTTGCAGTAGCAGAGGTCTTCCCATTGGACAAGCGAATGGCTTCTATTCCAGCAAACGTTTAACCTCTTTATCTGCCTCCTTGATACGGTTCATTGTCTCATTGTTCTGTCCTACTAGCGTTTCGACCGTTGCCGATAGCTCCTGCATAGTTGCGGTGGATTGCTCGCTAACAGCAGCGAACATTTCCGTCTCCTTCTCAATAGCAACCGATGATGAACGAATGGATTCCACGATGTGATCATAACTATTAACCATAGCTGTCAGTTCATTAACGGAGGCATTAATCCCTATAAACGCATCTCTTGTTTGTACCGTCAGACCCTCACTTACATTCATTTTTTGTGCAATTTGAGCCATAGTTCCACTCGTTGCTCTAGCTTGTCCATCTATGTCCTGTAAGTTCTTTGAAATCTTCTCCGCTGACTTTCTAGTCAATTCGGCAAGTTTACGAATTTCATTGGCTACTACTGCGAATCCTTGTCCACTCTCTCCTGCTCTTGCCGCCTCAATACTAGCATTAAGTGATAGTAAATTGGTCTGGTTGGCAATTTCCTGTATGGATTTATTAATTTCTACAGCTTCCATAATTGTTGTATTCAGTGTATTCACATCGTCTGACATTAATTGAATACTCGCTTTAAAATCACCGATTGTAACATTTAGTTCCTCAATCTTATCACGTCCTATTAAGGAATCGCTGCTAGCTTCGCTTGCTTTTCCCCTAAGCACCTTCAATGACTCCATCATGGATTCAATCATCTGGTTAGCATTCTGGACAGACGAAACAATTTCTGCTGTGGAATCCGCTTGTTCCCCGACACCTGAAGTAACTTCACGGAATGCTGTATTCATCTGGTTGAATGACTGCTTGCTTTCATCGCTTGACTTATTAATTGCACTCATATATTCAGAGATTGTATTGACTGTAGCTAATATTTTGTCTTGTTGACTTTTCTGCTGTGTTAATAGCTTTTGGGTCTCGACATGGGATGCTTCTATATCCTTCATCAGGTAACTTGCACTGTGTAGTAGTGCATAAATAACCATCGAGATCAAAGCGTAGTAGATAAGAACTGTGCTCGAGGTTTCTGAGGTGATGTTAAGGGTATCCGCTTGAATGAATAATATGTATATATTTAATAATAAACCTAGGAAGAAACCAATAAGAAACGGTTTAAGCTGCATATATATCGTAGCGATAATGAGTAGGAAGTAAGCAGATAGAAAGTATAGTAGATTTGGCTCCTGAACCGTAGTAATTAATGAATTCAGAAAGCTACCAATAATCGCCACATAAGGTAGGATGTGGGTTGCCTTATTCCTAAAATGAAAGTAAGCGAATATTCCAATTTGTAAGACCAATAGAAAGATTACATTAAATGACTCTAAGCTTAATTCAGAGAACCCAAGGGTAAGAATGCTCACTAGGGCTAACGCCGCGACTGCTGAGATTGCTTTAAAGACCAAACTGTTCTTTCTGCGCATGTCTACTTGCTTTAATCGGTCCATCTCATTCATGCTGTCATCTCCTGTCATGTATGTAACATCAAATATTGAGTTCATTGTATCATGGTATCATGGTATCACATTTTGCCTCTTACTTTTTAGATTTTGTAAACGCACTCATGCGCGATAAATCAAAGGACTACTCCAAATGGAGTAGTCCTTTGATTTCATTATGTATGGCGACCCCGAGAGGACTTGAACCTCCGACCTAACGTTTAGGAAACGTTTGCTCTATCCGCTGAGCTACGGAGTCGCAGCAAGCAACATTATAACACAAACCTTTATTAGAACCAAAAGGAAAAGTTATGAAGGTATACTTCACCCGATTTTCATTCTAACTACCTATTATTTTTCCATAAAAAGAGTGCTTCCTTCCGCGTTTCTTTTGTGCTATAATGACTTTTGCTGCCCCATATCAAGGTATCAGCATGATAGAATTTCGGGACGTAGCTCAGCTTGGTAGAGCACCTGGTTTGGGACCAGGGGGTCGCATGTTCAAATCGTGTCGTCCCGACCATTATACTTCTAATAAACAGTTAACTACAGCCCAATTGGTTGTGGTTTTTTTGTATGTATATGATTTCCTTTGTCTATATTTGTTTGATTCTTAGGTAATCCTATGACATCATATAAAGAAGAGGTGATCACAATGACAAATTCTCCATCCATTCATACTGCAACCCTAAATGGTACAGAAATTGCCTATAGGGATGAAGGACAGGGTCCTACGGTTGTACTCATTCACGGCTTCTGTGGGAGCTTAGCTTATTGGAAACATATTGTACCAGCGATTAGTGCGACTCATCGAGTCATTGCTCCTGATTTAAGAGGTCATGGTCAATCTTCACATACAAGTAAGACGAGCACGATGGACATCCTAGCCGATGATATTGCTGCTTTATTGGCTCATCTTGATATCGATCAAGCCACGATCTTCGGACATTCTCTAGGTGGTTATGTTACATTGGAACTTGTTGAACGTCACCCTAAGCTTGTGAAGAAATTCTCACTAATCCATTCAACAGCGCTTCCAGATTCGGAAGAGGCCAAGGAGAAAAGATTGAAGGGTATTGAACACATTCATGAGCAAGGCTTAGCTTCATTCATAGAAGGACTAGTTCCTAAGCTATTTGCTGAAGAGCACCTAGAAACCATGGCCGATGAGGTAAGAGCTACAATTGAGGTGGGAAACTTAACATCACCCAAAGGCGCTATTAGTGCCCTAGAAGGTATGCGCCTTCGTCCTGAACGGAATCAGGTGCTTCGAGATAGTCAGGTGCCTATACTATTAGTTGCGGGTAGCGAGGATCAAGTAATCCCAGCTGATCGAATGTTTACTGTAACGGGAGCTCATATTGAGACAATCACTTTGAAAGATGTAGGTCACATGAGTATGGTGGAGGCCCCAGAGAAACTAATTACTACAATGACCTCGTTTTTATCCTGAGCGAGTAATTTCCATTTTATAGGTAAATATTTCGCCAAATGAAACTTTCCTCCTTACAAGTCGTCTAATGAATGAGATTATACACTTTTCTCCAGCATAGATAATCATAAGAACTGAGGTGCACGACTTGATCAGGAAAATCGTATGGATCACTCTAAGTATCTTAATCATAGGTGCAATCGTATTTATTTTCTCAGCTGACCGAAAATTAGACGAGATGACCATTGATACGGATACAGCTATCATTAAGAAGCCGCCCTTATCTCAGAAATCAGTACCAGATCCGATTTCTGTCGATATCGAGGCTGAAGAGGAAGATCCCGAGAACTTCTACGTTCTGATGATTGGGCTAGATCAACGAGGTAATGATCTTATGCTTAATACAGATTCCCTGATTGTCGCTCACATTGTTCCACAGCAGCATCTCGTTAAGCTGTTATCTATACCCCGCGACCAGAAGGTCCCAGACCCCGAGGAGCCAGGGGATCACAAGAAGATCAATGCTATCTTCGCAGAAGGCTATAATCATGCTTTCCAGGAGGCTAGGAAGGATCCTGGCTTACTATCGGGCCGCAAGGTCAGTATTGGTACGAAACGAATAAGCGAAGAGTATATTAGCTCGGGAATGGTTGCACTTCGTGAGACATTCGAGGATTTTCTCGATATCTCAATCGAAAATACTTTTTTGGTCAATTTCGAAACCGTTGTTGGATTAGTTGATGAAGTCGGTGGTATAGAAATTAATGTAGATCGATCTATGCAATATACCGCAGAATTCGACGGAACTCATATAGATTTGCAGAGGGGATTACAGGTCCTCGATGGTCGTAATGCCCTGAATTACGCTCGACATCGTCTGGATGATCGAGGGGTTAATTTCGAATCAAGTGATTTCGACCGTGGTCGACGCCAGCAAGAGGTTATTACAGCACTCGTTAAGAAGATGTCGAGCTGGGGTAATCTAACCAAGACACTAGATCTACTCGATATCGTTACCACAAACGTCAAAACCGATATGAGTCGTGGTACTATGATTTCGCTTGTGAGGGATTTTTATAGGCATCTGAGTAGTGACACTGTCATTCCCATTCCATATCCTGGGTATTGGAAGTCCCCCTATGTTCATATTGATGAAGAAGACCTTGAGGAAACAATTGCGTTATTCACCTCAATAGAGCGACCCATTAAAATACCCAAGGTAAGTGAAGAATAATAAAGACAAACCGCGAAATTCGGATTCCGCGGGTCTTTTTTTGCTACTACTTATTTTGTTTGGGTGGGATGAGCGACGATCTTCTGGTGCTTTCGTGATAGATGTGAAATTACAACTATAATTCCCTAGGCTAACTCCTAGAGAATAATAAGTGCGTATCTACAATTAAACTATATTGGATAACACTAATTCCATGGATACTAGAAGAATAATTGCAATATGTTCTTATTTCCTCTTCTTCGCTTGGTTTGTTACTAAATAAGTGCATGTATGCACTATTCGGAAAAACGACCCCCACACCATCAAGTAAACTTATCACATTATGATCCATCAAATAATATTTCTCTTTCTTAGCTTCCCTCGCCATGATTCTGACGAGAGTGATTGCGATTCTTCACTTTCTTCGATCCCGACAAGGGCTCGAGCATCGTATTATGCTCTTCTTCCTTCTGACTATGGTTCTCCTGAGCCTCTGGCACAGGTTGGGGAATGTCTTTAGGCATTTGAGTTCCTCCTGAAAGTTTTTGATGACCACGCCAGTGGTCGATAAAACTACTTCATAAGCATCAGCCCAAGTTTTTGATGGATACGCAAGCATTCGATAAAACTACTTCGTAAGCATTAGCTTAGTGATGCGTTATCCTCTGTAGAATTTGTGCACATTCATGAATGTGACGAACATAATCCTCAATTAGCGTCTGAATAATCTCTGTATGCTCATCCACATGCTCGCCAGCCTTTTCAACATCAATAAATTCTACTTTTACCTCTCGGTCGTCCACATATAAGCACGTAAAATCAAAAGTATATCCACTATGACCAGCAGTACGAATATGAATCCGCAGCCTGTGGCTGTTTGCTTCATCTAATTGAATAACAACAGAATCCCCTTCATTTAATGTACGAGGCAATGTTTCCTTCCAGGCGGCGAAGAGCTCAGTAGGTTTTTTTGTAATTGTTGTATTCATGCTTATGCGAACCTCCTCCATTTCTAATTACACAGTTGCACTTTAATAAGGTGCATGAAGAGCTCCTTGTTTATTCAAGGTAATTTAATGGTTTAATGGATGTATAAGAATAAAACGGTATCGCCGTCCTCAATTGGATGAGAGCAGGTAATGTGGACGGCCGAGTCTCTGTAAGACGTTAATGTCGGCTTGGAGCTGATAAAGTGGACGGCAGAGTCTTTGTAAGACGTTAATGTCGGCTTAGAACTGATAAAATGGACGGCAGAGTCTTTGTAAGACGTTAATGTCGGCTTGGAGCTGATAAAGTGGACGGCCGAGTCTCTGTGAGACGTTAATGTCGGCTTGGAGCTGATAAAGTGGACGGCCGAGTCTCTGTAAGAGGTTAATGTCGGCTTAGAGGCGGGAACGATACTTGATGTTATTTTAATTAACCTATACTAGATCAAAAAGGGGGGAACCCCTAAAATGCTTATACTTTCCTGTACATCAAAAAAACGCCATGCAATAAGCACGACGTCATATTGTTATGTATGGCAGAGAGGGTGGGATTCGAACCCACGGTGCCCTCACGAACACGGCGGTTTTCAAGACCGCTGCCTTAAACCACTCGACCACCTCTCCACAGGTGAGACGGTAATATACTTGAACCGTCTACTCGAGCTTGAACTACAATAAGTTTATTCTATTGCACAAGCTCTACTCGAGCTTTTTCACAAGCTCTACTCGAGCTTGAACTACAATATGTTTATTCTATTGCACAAGCTCTACTAGTGAACAGATTGAATTGTAACACATTCAAAAACCTAAATTCAACCGTTATTTTTTGTAAATATAATTTATTGCCCCCAGGTTGTAGTAAAGACGTTAATTCTTGTCAATGATCATCCTATTATTCATATAAGGACGTAGAACCTCCGGAATAATTACGGTACCATCTTCCTGCTGTCCATTCTCAAGAATTGCCGCTACAGTTCGTCCAATTGCTAATCCTGAACCGTTCAATGTATGAACAAACTCTGGTTTTGATCCAGCTTCCTTGCGGTAGCGGATATTCGCTCTGCGAGCTTGGAAATCCTCAAAGTTACTACATGACGATATCTCACGATATACACCACTGCTTGGCAGCCACACTTCGATGTCATACGTCTTGGCAGAGGTAAAGCCTAGATCACCTGTACATAAGCTTAGGACCCTGTACGGCAGCCTCAGGAGCTGTAGAACCGTCTCTGCATTCTGTGTCAGAGCTTCTAACTCATCATATGATTGCTCAGGCGCTACAAGCTTGACCATTTCAACCTTATTAAATTGATGCTGTCTAATAATACCTCTTGTGTCTCGACCTGCAGAGCCCGCCTCCGACCGGAAGCATTGGCTATATGCTACGTAATACTTAGGAAGAGCATCCAAGCTTAGAATCTCATCGCGATGATAATTCGTAACAGGTACTTCAGCTGTAGGAACTAAGTAATATTCCGAATCGGCAAGCTTGAATAAATCATCAGCAAATTTCGGTAACTGACCGGTTCCGATAAGGCTATCCTTATTAACCATAAGTGGAGGCAGCATCTCTGTATAGCCGTGCTGCTCACTATGCAGATCCATCATGAAGCTGATAAGCGCACGCTCTAGCTTAGCTCCAAGCCCTTTATAGAAAACAAAGCGGGAGCCGGTTACCTTCGCTGCAGCCTCAAAATCAAGAATGCCTAGTTCTTGTCCTATATCCCAGTGTGCACTTGGCTCGAAGCTAAAGTCCTTCGGTTCACCCCAGCGACGAATTTCTTGATTATCATCTTCGGATTTGCCCACAGGAACACTATCATGCGGGATGTTCGGGATGGCCAACACTAAGCTGTTAATGCTCTCTTCCAATGAACGGATTTCCTCATCCAGGGATTTAATCCGATCGCCTACTTCTCTCATCTCGACAATCTGTGCATCCGCATCCTCGCCAGCCTTCTTCTTCTTGGCGACCTCCTGCGATACTACATTACGATGATTTTTTAATTGGTCTGTTTCTTGCAGAATCAAGCGACGGCGCTGATCGAGTTCTGGATATTTTCGAACCTCGTCAACTGAGCCGCCTCTTTTTAACATCGATGCTTCTACACGCTCTAGTTCATTACGGAATACTTTGGCATCCAGCACTTGAAGTGCCTCCTTAAAAGTTATACCTTCGTAATCATTTATTTCCCTTCCGTGGGCGTTAGCTTGTGTTGCTCAGCCATTATCACGAAATATGCATGCAATTGATGATCGTTAGTTAGCTCTGGATGGAAGGAGCAGGCTAATAAGTGACCTTGTCTAGCCGCTACAATCTGTTCGTTGTACATAGCTAAAACCTCAACTTCTGGACCTACCTCGGTGATCAGAGGAGCGCGAATGAATACAGCTCTTACTGGATCAGCAATCCCTTTAATAGGAAGATCTGTCTCGAAGCTTTCCCGTTGACGACCAAATGCATTCCTGGACACCTTCATATCCATCAGCTTTAGATGGCTATTCGATTGTCCAACGATCTCATTAGCAATGACAATTAATCCAGCACACGTTCCAAAAACCGGCTTTCCCTCGTCCGCAAAATCACGAATCGCTTCGATAAAGCCATATTCGACCATCAGTCGACCAATCGTTGTGCTTTCACCGCCTGGAATGATCAAACCATCTAATTGTTCTAGCTCAGAAACCTTCTTGACCGGGACACCTTCTGATCCAGCCTTCTCTAACATCCGAATATGCTCGGCAACCGCTCCCTGTAGAGCAAGAACGCCAATTTTCATGGTCAACCCTTCCCTTTTGCATAGATCTGAGAACATGCTTAATATGAATACTCGTTATTAAATTCCTCGATCTTGCATACGATCTTGCGGCTGTAGGTTGGAAATTTCAATGCCCTTCATAGGAGCACCCAAATTTTTGGATACTTCGGCAATCAGCTTGTAATCCGTATAGTGTGTTGTTGCTTCGACAATCGCCTTGGCAAACTTCTCAGGGTTATCCGACTTGAATATCCCAGAGCCTACGAAAACGCCGTCAGCACCTAGGTGCATCATTAATGCTGCATCTGCAGGAGTAGCAATTCCACCAGCTGCAAAGTTTACGACAGGTAGTTTACCTGTTTCGTGAATTTGTAGCATAAGCTCATAAGGAGCGCCTAAGTTCTTAGCCTCAACCATAAGCTCATCCTTGGACATACCTTGTACTTTACGGATTTGACCTAATACCATTCTCATATGACGAACGGCTTCTACAATGTTTCCTGTTCCTGGCTCACCCTTAGTGCGAAGCATGGAGGCTCCTTCACCGATACGACGAAGTGCTTCACCTAGATCACGGCAGCCACATACGAAAGGTATAGTGAATTCACTTTTAGTTAGATGGAATACAGCGTCCGCTGGTGTAAGAACCTCAGACTCATCGATATAATCAACGCCCAGGGACTCAAGGACCCTTGCTTCTACATAATGTCCGATACGTGCCTTAGCCATTACCGGAATAGTAACCACCTTCATAACGGACTCTACCATCGAAGGATCACACATACGAGCAACGCCACCGGCTGCACGAATATCAGATGGTACGCGTTCTAATGCCATAACCGCAGAAGCTCCAGCTGCCTCGGCGATCTTCGCTTGCTCAGCATTCATGACGTCCATAATAACGCCACCCTTTTGCATTTCTGCCATACCCCTTTTAACTCGAGAAGTTCCTGTTTCCATGTCTAAAGCGCCTCCTGATTCATATGACAAGCTTATCCATTTCTTTACTAACAATACCGGATCTAAAGAATTCCTTGAGAAAATATTTTACATCATGGCATCTAAATATACAACCCAGCTACTCGGAATGGTAGTGAATTCACAGGCGATTTAGAATAAATTCTTAATTCCGCCTACTAGTGACTTAAAGAAATTACCTATAGCTCGGAAAAACAGGCGAACCCAGCTAGCTTTCTCAGCATCCTCTGAGGCGACTAAATTGACCTTCTGCTCCATAACACTACCGTCCGTTGTAGGTAGCATGACCGTGAGCTCTCCTAATACCTGACCCTTCTTAATTGGAGCAACTCGCTGCTCTTCATCAGCAGCTACTGTTGTAATAACAAAATCCTCTAGCTTTGTTCCCTTTTTGACTAGGAATTGTGCATTATTCTCGGTTACAACTCCAACCTCTTTGACAATACCCTTCTTAATATCGACCTTCGTCAATTGTTCCATTTGGGTTTTCGGTTGAATCACAATCATCTTCTCGAAGTTATCGAAGCCATAATCAAGCAATTTCTTCGTTTCGTAAAAACGTTTATTCATCGTTGGGGCAGCCATAATAACACTAATCACACGTAATTCTCCACGCTCAGCAGTACCTGTGAAGCAATATAGAGCCCTCGTTGTATGCCCTGTCTTTAAACCATCCAAACCATCATAAGCGAATAATTTTGCAAAATCATTATTATACGGCTTCCAGCCCTCAAGCATCCAGTTCCAGTTCTTCATAAGATATCTATCGTCATTAGGCTTCAAGTAAGCCTCTGGCGTACTGGAAATCTCCAGCATATCCGGATGATCTAGAATAATTCGCTGTGCTATTAAAGCCGCATCATGAGCTGTGATTGCTGTTTCTCCTGGCAAGGAAGCCGGTGCCATACCAAGCTCCTCAAGATCACTTCGATCTAGGCCTGTTGAATTAATAAAATAGGCGCCCTCGGACAGGCCAATTTCTCGTGCCATATCGTTCATCATAACTGCGAATGCTTCTTCCGAGCCAGCAATTCGTTCAGCCAGAGCAATTGTCGCATCATTACCTGAGAAGATGGACATATTCTTAAACAAATCCTCAACGGAGTAGACTTCGCCCTTGGCCAATAAACCTCCGGATCCACCAGTATTAGCTGCGTATTCGCTAACTGTCACTGAATCAGTCCAACTCAGCTTGCCTTCCTCAATCGTTTCTAATATCACATATTCACTCATCAACTTAGCCATACTTGCTGGCGGCCTTAATTCATCCTTATTTAGCTCAAATAGGACCTGTCCCGTTTCAGCTTCAATAAGAATAGCGGATTGTGCTTCAACTACAAGCGCAGGCACCTCAGCCGCGTTAGCTGTATTCGGAGATATCATTAGAATAATTTCAAAAAATAATGCACAACTAACCATTATTGCGGTTATTGAAGTTAACTTCTTACCCTTTTTAGTCTGTAACAACAAAGAAGCCGCTCCCTCTCTCCCCATTGGGATTTTTGCATGATAAATAAACTCACTCGTAGTATTGTAACACATGTCGATTGCTGATGAAAATTCTCTGAACTAACAATAAAAGACAGGAGATGACCCCCTGTCTTCATTCATTTACATCTGAAGTCGATCGTTCAACTTTATAATGAATAGTTTGGAGACTCCTTCGTAATCTGTACATCATGCGGATGGCTTTCACGAAGACCAGCACCTGTAATCCGAATAAACTCAGTATCATTCTTGAGCTGCTCAATATTCTCTGTTCCGCAATATCCCATTCCAGAGCGCAAGCCACCCACTAGTTGATAGATGATATCTGATAAAGGACCTTTGTAAGGAACTCTACCCTCAATTCCCTCAGGTACAAGCTTGCTTTCATCCTCCTGAAAATAACGATCCTTGCTTCCATCCTTCATAGCACTTATGGAACCCATACCACGGTAGACCTTAAAACGTCTTCCTTGGAATATTTCGCTTTCCCCCGGGCTCTCTTCCGTGCCTGCAAACAAACTCCCTATCATAACAGCACTGGCTCCAGCAGCTATCGCCTTTACCACATCACCAGAGTACTTAATTCCACCATCTGCGATTATCGGAACATTGTATTGTCTAGCTACGCTTGCACAATCATAAATGGCTGTTACTTGAGGCACGCCTATTCCCGCAATTACCCTCGTTGTACATATTGAGCCTGGTCCAATACCAACCTTAACGATTGTCGCACCAGCTTCAATTAAATCCTTCGTTGCTGCGCCTGTAGCAACATTCCCTGCGCATATGGGTAAGGTCGGGTATGTTTTGCGAAGAATACTTACTGTATTAAGAATATTAATGTGATGACCATGCGCAGAATCTACTACGATTAGATCCACACCGGCTTCGACTAAAGCTTCTGCTCTTTCCTTCATATCCTTGGATACACCCACTGCAGCTGCAACAAGTAACCGTCCGTGAACATCTTTGGCTGAGCTTGGAAATTGGATGGCCTTCTCGATATCTTTTATCGTAATTAAGCCCTTTAGTTCATTATTCGCATCCACTAAGGGTAGCTTCTCGATCTTATGCTTCTGTAACAAGCCTTCAGCTTGCTGTAAAGTTGTACCGACGGGAGCAGTAACTAAATTCTCCTTGGTCATTACTTCATGGATCTTCATGGAATAATCGTGAATAAAACGCAAATCACGGTTCGTTAATATCCCCACTAACTTATTGTGATCATCCACAATAGGTACACCGGAGATTCGATATTTCGACATTAATTCTTCAGCATGATAAACATGATGCTCCGGTGTTAACGAGAAAGGATTCGTAATAACACCACTCTCTGAACGCTTAACCCTGTCAACCTCTTGCGCTTGTTCCGCTATCGACATATTCTTGTGTATAACCCCAATGCCTCCCTCACGAGCAATGGCAATGGCTAATGCTGACTCCGTGACTGTATCCATCGCAGAGCTTAAGAAAGGAATTGTTAATCCCAGGCTTGAACCAAGTGTCGTGGCTACATTAATCTCCCGTCCGAATACCTCCGACTTCCTCGGAACTAGTAATACATCATCAAACGTCAAACCTTCTTTGCCAAACTTATCTTCCCACACAGAACTTGTTCCTCCCTCTTAACATCCTCTAAAATGATTCTCTCGTACATATATTATTGCTTATATTAGCAGAGTCGTAAAATTCATGTCAAGGAGAACTCTACCTATCCTAGCTTGTTCCAAACAAGGTTCATCCTATTCGTTCATAGAATATTCGTAAACAACTCGACTCTTTGACTACATTGCAGAGTAACGTTCTTCCCTTTAAATCATCGATTGTGTGAATTTAACACAGAAAAGCACCCTTGACCGAGGTCATGGGTGCTTCTAGGTAACAACAAGAACGGCGAATCGCCTACTCTGTTGTTCATGCTGCTTGGCAACGTCCTACTCTCCCAGGACCCTGCGGTCCAAGTACCATCGGCGCTGGAGGGCTTAACGGTCGTGTTCGGGATGGGAACGCGTGGTTCCCCTCCGCCGTCGTCACCAAACAGGTAAGAGCTTTCGTAGAAAGCTTACTACGTGAGCATATGCTTATATGGGGGTCGCTTAAAAAGCTACCCGGTTGAGGCCAGTCATCATGAAGATGGCTTGTTCCCTCAAAACTAGATGCGAAACGATTGTGCCGCTGAAGGCATTGAAGCTCTTACTTGCTGATCCAATTGACCGCTTGCGCAGCCAATAGGGCAGCTTAGCCTATGCTCGGTCTGTACACTCCGAAGAGGTACAACACCTTACGTTTAGGATAAGCCCTCGACCGATTAGTATTCGTCAGCTGCATGCATTGCTGCACTTCCACCTCGAACCTATCAACCTCGTAGCATACAAGGGGTCTTACTAAATTGGGAAATCTCATCTTGAGGGGGGCTTCGCGCTTAGATGCTTTCAGCGCTTATCCCTTCCATACGTAGCTACCCAGCTATGCTCCTGGCGGAACAACTGGTACACCAGCGGTATGTCCATCCCGGTCCTCTCGTACTAAGGACAGCTCCTCGCAAATTTCCTACGCCCGCGACAGATAGGGACCGAACTGTCTCACGACGTTCTGAACCCAGCTCGCGTACCGCTTTAATGGGCGAACAGCCCAACCCTTG